>Ga0334892_1000037_pt1 | contig 213606 bp, 224 predicted proteins | sample GraSluR3_MG_4_FD_207213 | JGI IMG/M metagenome (GOLD analysis project Ga0334892, IMG submission 207213) | Sludge microbial communities from methane-producing bioreactor in Wageningen University, Netherlands - Granular Sludge_15_04-R3 | ecosystem: Engineered > Bioreactor > Anaerobic >... | reverse complement strand
ACGATGATTTTGCCAGTCAATAAAAAGTAGAAACTATCAACAGGTAGCAGATGCAGTTAAAACTTTTTCAAATTCAGCAAATGTCACAAAATCAATGGAAAATGCGAACCGACTGAACAGTTACGTTTTTCTTTCTTTAAAGAAGTTGGGTTAATTTTATTATTATTATTTTTGTCAATGATGATTGCAATTATTGATGTTAAACCTGAATTCAAAGGTGATAATTATAAGAGAATTAAGAGTTTCTTATATGTGATTATTAGTATTATTGTATTTTACTGGCTCTATAATTCCATTAAATTAATAATTGATGATTTGCATAATATAGATATTTCCTTGCTAGTAAAAGAATTAATACTTCCATCAATCTATTCAATTTCATTTATTATTGTAATGTATTTTATGGTTATATATTCAATGTATGAGGTAATGTTTATAAGAATAGGATTCAAAAAAATCATTAATGATAAAGTGCGTCCATACCTTAAATTTAGAATTTTAGTTTTCTGTAATATAAATATTGTTAGAATACAAAAGTTTATTGAAAAAAGTGGTGTTTTAACAACATATATTAACACTAAAAAAGATGTAAAGCAATTAATAAAAAATTATAAGTATTAGTCTGGATTCCGCATAATCCATCGCCTAACTATTATAGATATATCCGATGACTCAAAAAACACCCCATCCAAAGACAGGGCAAGTTATCGATTATATCGTGTTGAACGAAGTCGCGGTACTAGTGAAAAGTATGTAAGTCGATTAGCTGGAAGACAAACGATTTCTTCTAAATATTGAATGAAAACGAGATTGAAATGAAGAATGACTTAAAGAAAAGTAGAACTTCCCCCTCCCCAATAAAGAGGCTGAAATTTGATTTAGTTCAACAAACGATTTCCGATACACGGTATGCAAGGAGGAAGTTATGAAACTTAAAAGTATGATGTTATTATTAATAATAGTTTTATTAGTGGGATGCAACGATTCTGTGGATAATGAAATTGAAACAGAGAAAATTAATCAATATGAAAGTAATATAAAGAATTTAACTGATGAAAACGCTACGTTATTGATTGAAAAAGAAGCATTAGTAAGTGAGTATAATGATCTTATGGAAACTAATAATGAGCTAAGAGTTGATAATTCTAATCTCAAAGAAGAGATGGTCGAAGATGAAGACGATAAAGAAACATTTATTGTAATAGACGAAAATAAGTATAAAATTTCTTTTTTAGGTGGCACATATTTGGAAGATGGAATAATAATTATGCTTGAAGCATATTCAAACAAAGATGAGCAAATCTGGATCAAAACTTGGAATGGGATACAAGTTTCTGAATTGGCTACTCATTCAGAATTAGAAGTTTATAATGGCTGAAGTTTATATAGTTGTTGATGGAGTATTGAATATAATTGACAATGAAACGGGAAATACTAGATTAATGATTCCTGGTTTAGGTAAATCTTTTCATAAACCTATCATTGATGAAGAGGGAAATGTTTATGTTGTAGGCCAGTATAATCCATTTCTAACAGTAATTAATAATCAAGGTGAGGTTTTATGGCAAGTGAATGAAGATGAATATGCTTGGGCAAATAGCGTAGAAATATTGGAAGATAGAATAGAACTTAGTACAATATCTGGAGTGTATCAGTTTACATTTGATGGTGAAAGAATTAGTGAATAGGTAATTGACGATATATGACATTTGATAACATATTAGTGCCATCATGAACAAGAGCAAGGAAGGATGTCCACGACGGCACTAAATAACCGTTAAGCACCATATTATACTAGGTTTTATATAGATACATTATTGTTTGGAGAGAATATTTATGGATATTAGGATAATTTTGGTAATGTCATTGACATTCATAGTAACACTAATTGGAACACTTGCGTATTCTATTAGAATAGTTGGAGTTAGGACAGGCAAGATTGCTGTTTCGTTTGCTTTGTTCAATGTGTTAGTACTAATCTCAAGGACGGCTAATACAATACAGGTCCCAATGCTGACGAAGTTTGTAGAAGATAGCATTAGTGATTCAGTTTTATCAGCTTTCTATATGATAATTTTGGCTGCGTTTGCTGCGACTGTTGTAGGGGCGACATTAATTCCAACTTTTCAGAGAGTATTTAGTAGAAGCGTGGAACTCTTTTCAGTAGAGCGATCTGTTCCAAAGCTATTGATGCATGGTTTTTCTAAGAATGGAATTTCGCAGTTTAAGTCATGTGTGACAGTGCCATCGAAAGCATCAGTATCATCTATTAATATGAAGAAGCTACCGGTTAGAATTCTGATATTTAACACAGTAGCAGTATCGATTTTAGTTGTTGGGGCTTTGGCCCCAATTTATGCAGGTGTTGTAACACCAGATTTGAGGGCAACTTGTTTGTCACTGTCTGGAATCATTAATGGAATAGCTACAATACTATTATTTGTCTTTATAGATCCGTATCTTTCAATGATGACAGATGATGTTGTTGTAGGGAGTTGTTCAGAAGCAGAATTCAGGAGATGTGTTGTAAGCATGGTGGGTACAAAAGTTGTAGGAACAGCAATAGCAATACCATTATTGGTACCTGCGGCAAGAGTAATTTCAGTAGTAGCTCGGATTATTTAGAGTATGTGGTGGATTCCGTATAATACGGCGCTTAACAGCGAACTCCCAACATGGCCATTTAAATCTGAAGGATGGCACACGTCGGGAGCTCACGGGACGATAGATGAAATTCCAACACTAATTTTCTTAGAAAGGGGAATTATATGGCTGGTACAAGGTTTTTATTTATAACTAAGGATTTACAAATTCACAAAATACCAATACCAAATGAGTGTATTTATAAGGCAATACCCTCTTTAGCTAATCAAGAGGTGCTTGAAGTGATTATACATTATGAAACAATAAATAGAAAACCTAATAAATTAATTTTTGTATCTTTTCAAAGGCTATTGTTAAATGCTAATGGTCAATATAGACTGACAAATGATGAAATAGATGAAAGATCTAGAAATTTTATAGAGTTTGCATATTATACACCCGAAACATTAAGTAAAAAAGAAGGTCCATTATCGATACCAACAACATTAACGTTACCGACACAAATTGAAAAAGAATGTTTGAAAGATTACATAAAGAAAAATATGTCTAAATTAGTTGCTACAGGATATTCAGTAATAGAAAGAGAAATAGCATCGCGCAAGAAAATCAATTTAGAGAATAAGAAGTTGATCATTGAAGCATCAAAATTCAGAAATAAAAGGAAGTTATAAAGAAAACTCGAGTAATTGGAATTTTCCGTATTGGAATATCAGCTGACCGCGTATGGCCAACATGGACAAAAAAATGGAGGGTGTCCACGTCGTCCATACGCAGTCCGTTATGCAAAAGAATTCCTAAGGTACAGAAAAATTTGAAGGAGGGGGAAAGCTATGAACAACGAAACTATTGTCAAAAATTATTATGATGGATGGGCAGAGAAGGTTCGACTTACAAGGGATAAAGGGCGCAATATCGAATATATTTTGACCATGGATTTCATAAATAAATATCTTCCAGGTAATGAGAAGATTCTTGAATTGGGCTGTGGGGCTGGAATTTTCTCATTAGCCTGGCTGAAGAAGGATATGATGTTACGGCAGTTGATATTTCTGAAAAAAATTTAAAGATTTTGCGTGAAAACATCTTTAATGGTATGAAGATCGAAGCATTGAATATGAATGCTACTAATCTGGCTGATTTAGATGATAATTATTTCGACATAACATTGGTTTTAGGACCTCTATACCACCTGTTTGATGAAGACGATATTAAATAAGGTTATAACCGAGGTTAAGAGAGTTACGAAACCAGGTGGCCTTGTCTATATTGCGTTTCTATCTAAGGATTATATTACTGTAAGGAATTGTTTTGAAGTCTTTGATGAAAGTGATAGGTACTTCGATGAGAAATACAAGTTTATTAATAGTATCGAGGAAGTGTTCTGAATAGATTTGATAAGTAATGGAAGAACTATAATGAGAACAGTGCATGAAGGAAAAATTCCTCATTTCGCAGACGTGTGGTTATTCGAAGATGAAATATTTATGGCCGGAAAGCCTTCAATTCAAAGTGTTTACAATTAATTTATAAACACTTTGAATTGAATATTATAGCAAAGGTCCGTATTTTAACGGCACATAACTTGAAGTTTACAACATCACAGAGCCTAAGCCGATTGGTACAATCGTTGTATTAGCCCTGGGCAGGTCGTGAACAACGACTTCTAAGATTCTGAAATATCGGAAATACGGAAATGTTGAACGAAATCGCAGTACTAGTAAAACGTATGTAAGTCAATTAGCAAGAAAACGAAATATTTTTTGTAATAGTGAGTATGATATAGTTTGATTTTACCGGAGCATGGATTTGCGGACGCGGGGAGGTAACAATGAGAAGAAATATCGCTTTTTTAGTATTAATAATTATTATAACAGGCTGTATAGAATCATCTCCTAAAAGTGGCCATGAAATAATTGCGCACAATAAAGCAGTTAATGCAAATAATGAGATTGATTCACAATTATTTATTAATGACTATATAGGAATTCAAATGAAGTTGCCTAAAGAATATGAAACATATAAATATGAAGATTTGAATGCCTCAACCATGCCAGCTGATAAAAACATTATCTTGTATGCAACTATGAGCAATACAGAAATAATATACATAGTAGAATCATTATATGATGGATCAGACTATAGAAACGAAACAATTGAAGGTCTTGAACAAAAATATCTTGATAGTAAAACAAAGATAGAGTATCAAGAATCGGATGCAGTAATTGGAGGTAAAGTAGCCTATTCTTTAAGGGTGATTGAAGAATTTGATGAAAACAGAAAAATGTATATAGATTATTATGTGATTGAACAAAAGGAGTCATTAATTTCGATAGTGCTAACTTATGATGAGAAAACAGATATATCAATATTAGATAAATTAATTGATGGAATTGAATTTCATTAATCTTAAGAAGCTTTGTCAGGAGTATTATATGGCATCAAAAACGATATTTACGATTTATGATATTAAAAATATGTTATCTTTATATGAAATTGGTGAAGTTGTTGATTTTTTGCCGATTTCTAATGGAACTGTTCAAACGAATTATATTGTTAGAACAACACATGGAAAATATGTGCTTAAATATTATGAAAGTAGAAATTTTAAACAAGTTCAATTTGAAATGAGTCTTTTGAAAATATTAATGCATAAAAATTTTCCATGTGTTCCGGTGATTTCTTCATATACAGAAAATCTTTGTACATATAATGGGAAACCATATGTTGTTTTTGATTTTATCGATGCTGAACATGTAGAATATCCAAACAAAAAACAATTACATAGCTTAATTAATTTAATAGCGGATTTGCTAAAAATAACACAATCATTAAAACTTGACTATGCAGAGTGAATACGCCGAACGAAATGGTTCTTCCGCAAATATCCGTAAAGTTCTATATTTTAGAGCGAATACATGGTAAAATATAAGTAATATTTTTAAGGATGTGATTAGCCATATGAGGGATAATAATTGTTTAAATATTCGTTCTTTTTTCCCATTTGAAGGACTTCATGTTAGTAATATACAAGAAAACGATAGTAGTATCGAGATAAAATTAAAATCAATAACAAATACATGTACTTGCCCCAAATGTAACACAGTATCTGAACATTGTCACGGCACCTACAAAAGAAAAGTTCAGGATCTGCCGATATTGGGTAAAAAAGTTACCTTGCACATAAGAGCAAGAGAATATTATTGTGACAACGAAGACTGTGAAGTGAGTACGATTGCAGAAACGTTCAATGGTTTTATTGATTACTATAGTCGAATGACTGAACGGCTAGAAGACTTCCTTTGCTCTTTAGCATTAGAGACAAGTTGCGAAGGTTCGGCTAGAATAAGTAAACTCATTGGAATACGTATAAGTGGAGATACAATCATTCGTCTATTACTAAAGCGTTATGAAAATCAACCTTCATTCCAATGTGGACCGATTATCGGTGTCGATGATTTTGCAACAAAAAAGCGACATAATTATGGAACAATAATCGTTGATGAAGCCACTCATAAACCCGTTACGATATTGGAAGGCAGAGAGGGAAAAAGTTTAAAGGAGTGGCTAAAAAATAATAAACATGTCAAGGTCGTTACAAGAGATCGAGCAAGTGCCTATGCAAAAGCTATTTCGGAAGAACTCCCTGACGCCATGCAAGTGGCTGACAGATTCCACCTTCATCAAAACCTCTTAGAAGCAATAAAAAAATCACTTAATCGTGAATTACCGGCTACGATAAAGATACCTAAAGAACCAGAACCAGAAGTTGATAATAAAAATGATTCAACCATACATGAAAAGTGTAGCGGTAAAAAAAACGCCACCAGCTGTGGATAACCTCCTGATTTTAGACACAAAGCGTTATCAACTTATCGTCAAAATACAACAATTCATAAAAGAAGATTGCACCAAATGCGAGGTAGCTAGACGGCTTGGAATAAGTCGTAATACAGTAAGTAAATATGCATCAGGCAATCCAAAAGAGCTAAGTTGTTATGGAATTAGACAAAGTAAATTAGATATTTATCAAGCAACCATCGTTGAGTGCCTTGACACGGGTTATAGCAAGAGCAAGACAATAGAACGAATAACGGAACTAGGTTATGAAGGCGGATCTACAAATGTCTATGACTATTTGAAAAAGGTTGAGCAGGCTACAGGAAAGACATTTGAGCCACAGCCATATATGAGAAATAAGACGACAGCACTAAAGAACAAAGCCGGTTCAGTAGGAAATAAATATGACTTTATCACTCGTAATGGCGTGTTCAGATATTTATGGATGAATGGCGAATTAACTGCTGAACATCAAAAGTATATCTTTGAACAATATCCAATATTATATAGAATCAAACAATGTATTGAAGAATTCAGAAATATGTTCAAAAGCAAAAATGTGCCAATGCTGTACTTGTTTATCGAACGCTATTTCAATTGTGAAGTAAAAGAACTGGCTTCCTTTGCAAATGGATTAAATAAAGATATTGATGCTATCGAAAATGCAGTGGCCTATGATTTGAGTAATGGCTTTGTTGAAGGGACAAATAGCAAATTAAAGATGATAAAACGAACAATGTATGGCCGATGTAAATTAAATCTTTTGTCAGCAAAGATGATGTTATCGCCGATAAATTCGGGATGATGGCTGACGGATATTTGCGGAAGAACCAAAATTTCCGGTTAGCATGGTCAAATGAAACGGCATATTCACAGAGGAAAGACTTACTTATAATACAACTTCCTTGATCAGACTGGTTAAAGAATCTGCGAATAGAATAAATACTGAGAATGCTTATAAAAAAATGGAGTGGTATTTACATCAAATAAAGGCTCTTGAGCTTCCTCAATCACTTTCAATGGGAATTCCATTATAGATTTTTTTAAACCCGGTTTTAATCATGAAACGTGGAATAAATATGATGAAAATGATGATATACTCGATTTTACTGAAGTACAAGAATATATTGATGTTTTCGAAAAAAAGTTTCCTATTCCCTTAAACGATAAAATATATTTTTATGATATACTTAAACTTGGAATTCTTATCGATTGCTTATGGTATTTTGAACGTGGTTCTTATAAAAATTTCTTCGAAAGAAGAAAGATAGAAGCCTTAAATCAGATGGGCAGAAAGCAATTTTATAATCAACTTTTTGCTTAAGATTTAATTATATCTGACATAGAAAAGAGGTTCTAATGAATAAAAGTGAAGTTATTGAAAAAATCATGGAACAGCAAGATAGTAATGGGTGTTGGAATGTAGAACATAACAAAGATAACTATGGCTTTGAACTCACCTATTATGTTCCCACTTATAAATCAACACTTTGGACCTTGGTTTTGTTGGCGGATATTGAAACAGATAGAAATAATCAGAGGTTAAAGATACCTTTGAAAATTATTACGGAGCATTTTTGGAATGAAGAATATGGCATCTTTACAATAGGAAAAAGTCACTTTCCTATACCATGCCTTAATGGAAACATGATCTATCTCTTGAAATACTTTAATATGAATGAAGACAACAGGATAGAACGTATTGTTGATTTTTTTTCTAAATATCAACGCTTTGAGGATGGAGATTTCAAAACACCAAAAAGTTTTCCTTATTATTCTAACAAAAGCTGCTATGGAAAACATACATGTTATTGGGGGGTAGTTAAACTGTTAAAAGGACTTTCTTTTATTCCTAAAGATAATCGTTCAGAAAAGACGCAGTCATTAATTCAAATGTGTATAGATTTTGTTTTAATGCATGAAGTTTGTTATAGCTCCCATAATTCTGATAAGCTATTACATCCTATGATTGGACGACTTACAATTCCAAATATGTATAAGTCTGACTTTTTAGAAATTCTGTGGATATTGTCTAGGGAAAAGGTTAGGTCTGACAAGATGTTGAAAGCACATGAGTTACTAAAGAGTAAAATGAAGAGTGGGGATAAATGGGAATTAGAAAGACAAGTGCAAAACTTGATTGTTCCAATAACGAAAGAGCGTCTAGGCAATGCGTTAATCACAAAACGAGCTAAAGAAGTGACTACATTTTTGGGTTAGGAGTTTGGATTTCATGATCATGCTTATTAAACGGCATAAACATAATTATGCTTTTAAAAGCGCATAAAAGCAAATATGCTCTTGATAATGCATAAATTAAATGATACACTATTATTGAAGCATTTTATTTTGTTTTTCTCTAGGAAAGGAGTAAATATGTATTGTGCAATAATAGGTGACATCGTTAAATCAAAAAATATTAGTAAACGCCAACAATTACAAACAGATCTAGAAGAAGTTTTGGATTATATAAATACAAAATATCATTCCGTTATAGCAGCGAAATTTACGATAACATTAGGCGATGAATTTCAAGGACTATTAAGTAGTCCGGAAGTTTTAATGGATATAGTGGATTATATTAAAGTGCATTTGCATCCAATAAAGGTTAGGTTCGGAATTGGTTTTGGCGATATGTCAACAGAAATAAAAAGTATAGCGATAGGGGCAGATGGCCCGGCTTATCACGTCGCTAGAGAAGCAATAAACACAGTGAAAAAAGGCGATACAAAACATGAACAATCCAATAAAGATATTTTGATTTATTCGGATAGTACAAAGGATGGCCTATATGACCGTTTAGATGTTGTAAACTCTATTCTAGCTGTTTGTTTTTTCATCGAAAGCAAATGGTCAGATAAGCAAAGAGAAATAATAAAGCATCTTATGGAAGATGCTAAGTCACAGACTGAATTGGCAAATTTATACAATATAGAACAATCGAGTATAAGTAGGAGAATTGAAAGATCAGGATATTATGCATATAAAGAGGCTAAACATGAAGCAAACAAATTAGTGATCAGTTATTGGGAGGAACTTAATGGATAAAAATATGTTTTTGATTTTGCTATTTGTACATATTGTGGGAGACTTTTACCTGCAAACGGAAAATATGGCAGAGAAAAAGAAAACCCATTTTTCTTACCTCGGATTACATTTCTTATCCATTATTCTATTAACAATTGCGAGTGTATTCGCCTTCTATAAAAAAGAAATGTTATGGTATTTAGCTGCATTTATACTTTCACATATCTTAATTGATACAATCAAGTACATAATAACTTCAAAAATGGCAAACAAGAACACAAGTGCAAGATTATATTGGGTTGATCAAATGTTACATATTGCAGTCATATTAATAATATCTATCATATACAGAGCAAATAATCCACTTCTTGATACGTGGCATATTTTTTCATTCTCAGGAAAATTCCCAAGGGATATTGCTAAATATATACTCATTGTGTTGATGATTTTGAAACCTACAAATATAACCTTTAGAGAACTTTTTAGCCATATTAAACCCAATAGTAGAGACGTTAATGATGATTTTAATAACCTTAAAATAGTGGGGGTTTCAATAAAGGAAGAAACATATAATATTGGAAAGCTCGTAGGCAATATGGAAAGATTATTAGTGGTTATATTATTATCATTAGGGCAATATACAGCCATCGGATTGGTCTTTACAGCAAAGTCAATTACGAGATATGAAAAAATAACAAAGGATAAAGTGTTTGCAGAATACTATTTATTAGGTACTTTATTTAGTATGCTTGCGACAATAATCGTATTTATAGCATTGTATAATCTTTAATATGTAGAATTAGAAGGGAACGCATATGAATGAAAACGGTCAACACAAACAGAATTTAATTATTGTATTATTCGTCGTGATTTTGATCTTTGGCTATAGTGTGAGCAAAGGCAGGACAGAATTACTCGAAAGCAGAATAATGAATTTACATAATGAGGTAAGTGATTTAAACAGGAAAATGGACAATTTAGAACATTCTATTGAGGATGAGTTCGCTAGGATACAAGAAGAAACATTTAATCTAGTGAGTGCATTTGATTATAGGTATTTGAAAATAGATAAGGAAAAGGGAACTATCTCTGTTCAAGTTCAAACTGAGCTTAAGGAAAAGAAAAAAGAAAGTGATATTATTTTAGTCGTATCGGATGATTCAGGTGAAGCCCAAGAAGTAATAATGAAGCAAATAATTATACAATCAACCTTATCGAAGATTCAGTCGATGATTCAAAACAACTAAATATGGATACATATGTTATTGACTTGCAACATCAACTCGAGGACAAACGTATAGAAGTCATTGAAAACACAGCAGGAACAAATAATAAAAGAATGTTTTACAATATACAATTTAGAGTCAATGACTTTGGAATAGAAGCTTTTGAAATGGAATCAGCAACATTTGTTATAGAAAGCTATGCATATGATGAAAAAGCAGATAGTCAAATGGATGCGCCTATTTATAAAACAGATGTAAGCGACGAATTATATAAATACATAGAACTCAGTGAAAAACAAAAAACGATGGTTGCCGAAGGCGAATTACTGGTTGAAATACCAAATGACTTAATGGATAATTTTTTTGGCTCAATAATTTCTGAAGAAACGCCAGAGAGGAAAAAAAGGACAAAGGCTGAAGATAAGCACAACAATCTAATCTTTGATGAAAATGCAAATGAAGAACACTTTATTTTTCAAAAGGTGATGATATATGATGAATACGAAGATATAAATCTTGCTGAAGTTAAAGACCAAGTGCAAGGATATTTAATCATTGAGTTTAAAGACGGTAAGAAAATACGCGTGTAGTTAATTGAATCGTAAGGGGAGGTTAAAAATTATGACTAGAAGAGAAGAGGCAATGGTATTGTTTGAAGATGGCTTTAACTGTTGTCAGGCTGTATTTAGTGTGTTTTCAGAAGAATTATTAATCGACAAAGAATTGGCCTTGAAAATTGCTACAGGATTTGGCGGTGGTGCTAGAAATGGAGAACTTTGTGGTGCTGTATCCGGGGCATTAATGGTTCTTGGTTTGAAAGAAGGGCATTGTATTAAAGGAGATACTGAGAGGAAAGCTAGATCCTATGAACTAGCTAAGGAATTCACGGACAGATTTACAGAAGCACAAGGTGATATCGTTTGTAAGAATTTGTTAGGATATGATCTATCTAAACCGGATGAACGCGAAATTCTACTTGATAAAGGCTTATTTAAATCTGAATGTCCCAAATACATAGGATGTGCTATCGAAATATTGGAGAACATGATTGCTTCTATGGAGGTGACCCATGAAAATTGAACACTTGGCTATATGGACAGATAATATAGAAAAACTCAAAGCTTTTTATGTGACATATTTTGATGCAAGATCAAATCAAAAATATATTAACAAAAATACGAAGTTTGAATCCTATTTTTTATCATTTTCTGAAGGATGTCGAATAGAAATAATGCAGAAACCGTCAGTTCAAGATAAATATGAGGATGAGAGTAAGAATTATAAAGGGTTAACACATTTAGCTATATCCGTTGGAAGTGAAGCCCAAGTGCTTTCATTAACAAATCGTTTGAGAGAAGATGGATATAACATATTAAGTGAACCGAGAGTTACCGGTGATGGATATTTTGAAAGTGTTATAGGTGACCCGGATGGAAACCGAATAGAAATAACGGTTTAAACAAGGAGGCAAATATGAAGTATATTGCACTGCTCAGAGGAATTAATGTAGGTGGAAACCGAAAAGTGGAAATGAAGAGACTGAAAGCAATGCTTGAATCCATTGGATATACTAATGTTAGTACATATTTAAACTCAGGCAATGCAATGTTTGAATCAAATCTAGCTCAAGAGGAAATTTTGAAAGCTATATCGAAGGCTTTTACGGATGAGTTTGGATATGAAATACCAATCCTAATTAAAACGCTGGGAGAGATAGAAGCCATTGTAGCTGCAATTCCTAAGGAGTGGCAGAATAATAAAGACGAGAAGACAGATGTAGCCTTTTTGTTTCCGGAAATAGACTCAGAAAAAACAATAGATGAACTTCCGGTAAAAAGAGAATATGTCGATTTTATTTATATTAAGGGCGCGATTATCTGGCATATTATGAAGAAAGACTACAACAAAAGTCAGCTAAATAAATTGGTTAGTCGAAAATTGTATCAGCTTATGACTGTAAGAAATGTTAATACGGCTAGATTTCTTGGGGACTATAAACCTTAAACTATAACTTATGTTGCAATTTGAAATGAGGTAATATATGAGTGAAAGACAATATCCATGGAGAAGATTCTTTGCAAGATCTATAGATATTTCTGTAATATCATCATTAATATTGATACCATACGTACAATTATCCGAACGACTATATTCTCCATATTTTCAAAGTATCTTAAGAACACTTATTGTTATGCTGATACTTTTTATTGCAGAAACAATAATGCTATCTTTGATGGGTACTACTTTAGGAAAAAGGATCTTAAATATTAAAGTAATTGCAATTCATGATTCGAGTATATGTTTTACAAACGCATTAAAAAGAAGCTTTTTTGTATATATGCGTGGGCAAGCTTTTGGATTACCTATTATATCCTTATTTACAGAGCTTGATTCTTATTATGAATTAAGAGATAATGGAAGTACTTCTTGGGATGATAAAGCTGATACTAAAGTTTTATATGATAAAATTGGGATTATTAGAGTGATCATAGCAATGCTGTTAATAATTAGTCCGGGATTAATAAGTATAATGGTTTATGTATTATAATATAGGGGGATTGAATATGAATAAAGAAATATTCAATGATTTTCAATGGATGAATGAAAGTGATATGCGCTTTGAAGATAATAGATTGGTGATTTATGCCCCGGCAGAAAGTGATTTTTTCTGCAATACGGGTGTAGTTTCTGAAACTGGTATAACACCGGAATCATTATGTAATGCACCTTTTTATTATAGGGTGGTAACCGGAGATTTTGTCATGCGGGTTCAAGTATCTCATGATTTTATAGACACCTATGATGCGGCTACCATTATGGTTATGCAAGATTTGAAAGTATGGGCAAAAGCATGTTTTGAAAAAACCGATTTTGATACTCACGCTGTTGTGAGTGTGGTGACCAATCAGACATCTGATGATGCCAATGGATGTAATATTCAAGGGAATACAGTATGGTTGCAAGTGGCCAGAGTAGGCAACTCGTTTTCTTTCCATTATTCAATTGACGGTGTGAAATTTGACATGATGCGTTATTTTTCATTGCCTGTTGAAGCCACAATTAAGCTTGGATTGGTTGCTCAAGCACCTTTGGGAAAAGGTGGCAACCGGTATTATGAGAATTTGACCATTGAGCATAAAACTGTAAAAAATATCCGTTTTGGTAATTAATGGATAATAAATCATTTCTCCCGGCGCAAGACAACGGCTTTTGCGGCTTTTCTGCGACGTTCATCTTCAATCTCAGCATAGTGTTTTTTGGTTGTGTTGACATCTTGGTGACCTAAGACATCCGCAACCAGGTAGATGTCACCGGTTTCTTGATATAATGCCGTGCCATAAGTCGACCGTAATTTGTGGGGCGATATATTTTTTAAGGATGTTACCAGCTTTGAATACTTTTTGACCAGGTTTTGAACGCTTCGTACACTTAATCGGCGATCTTGCAAGGATAAGAATAAGGCGTCTTCATGGCCGGATTGTGGGAGGATTTTTTTGCGTTCTTCTAAATAATCAAGAAGGGCGTCCGCAACTTCGTCGCCAAAGTAAATAATGACTTCGTTACCACCTTTTCGAATAATTCGCAAACCATTTTTTGAAAAATCAATATCATCAATATTCAGTCCGACACATTCGCTGACACGTAATCCGGTGCCCAATAAGAGGGTAATTAAGGCTAAATCACGAATGCGTGTCTTTTTATGATATTCTTTTTCTTTTTTGGTTAAAGCGTCTCCGGATTCGACCATATCTAAAAAATCAGCAACTTCATTGGCCTCTAATCGAACGATGTGTTTGTTGTGGATCTTTGGAAGGTCAACGAGAACGGCCGGATTAAAGGTTATTTTTTGTTTCTTATAGTAATAGTTGTAGAAGCTTCTTAAAGAGGCTAATTTGCGCAATTTAGCGCGCTCTTGATTGCTTCGCTCTGTCATCTCTTCGGCGGAGGAGGTATTGTTATAATAGGACAGATAATCCAAATAATATTCAATATCATCGGGAGTAACTTTTTCTAAACGCTCAACAGGGAACGTCTGTATGGAGACATCACTAAATGCTTCAAGCTCTGTTGTGATGAACGTGAAAAAAACATTTAAATCATATGCGTATGCAATACGTGTCTTTGAAGCTGTTGTGTGTTCAATGCCACGAAAAAATTCGTAGGTAAATGGTGGGAGTTTTTTTATTAAGCGTCGTAATTTAATAGTATCGTTATGTGTCGATTGTTCATGGTAATTGGCCATAGAAGCATCCTTTCTAATTGATTTTCTTATAACTATTCGTTAAAGTTGTGTTTCGCGCATAGTTGCATCTTTCCACATAAAGTACTTTTTCAAGTACTCTATGTGACACACTATATATCGACTCGATGCATTTTTCCATTTACAAATGTATACTTTACTCTGCCTTTAATGACTAATCCGTCGTAAGGTGAATATCGGGCTTTCGATTTAAATTTTGATGCATCGATATAATAATCTTCACTTGGATCAAAAATTGTAATATCTGCCAATGAACCTGTTTGAATAGTTCCTTTGTTTAATGTGAGTATTTGAGCTGGCTTATATGACATTTTATCAATCAACTGTTCCATGCTTAAATGTCCTTCTTCAACCAAATATGTATAGGCTAATGAAAAAGCTGTTTCTAAGCTGGAGATTCCAAAGGATGCTAAGGTAAATTCGACTTCTTTGGAATCAATAGTATCCGGACAATGATCTGAACTAATTGTATCAATGATACCCTCTTTTAATCCCATAACAATCGCTTCGACGTCCTTTTCAGTTCGTAATGGCGGATTTACCTTAACAAGAGTGTTATATCCCATAGCAGCTTCTTCATTCAAGGTAAAATATTGTGGAGAGGTTTCACAGGTTAATTTATAGCCTAATTTTTTAAAGGAACGAATCATTTCAACCGATTGCGATGTCGATACATGTGTTATATGTAGTTTTGTACCAAATTCATGTGCCAATAGTATATTTCGAGCCAGATGAATGGATTCTGCTGTAATGGGTGCACCTTGAATACCTAGATATGTAGATATAGGACCTTCATTAATCTCGTTACCATTTGATATTAGCCTGTTTTCACAATGGGTAATAACCGGTATATCAAACATACTGCAGTAATTACATAAATTACGCATTAAATCTGTATCTTGTATTGCTCGATCTCCATCGGATACAGCCGCTATGCCTGCTAATTGCATTTCACCGATTTCAGACATTTTTTCACCCTGGCCATTTTTCGTTAAGTTTCCATAGGGAACGATTTGAACGGGCGACTCGCTTTTTGCTTTTGAAATAACATATTCAACAATGGCCTTATTATCAATACATGGAATCGTATTAGGATTAACCGTTAAAGTTGTAAATCCACCCTTAATGGCACTTTGGCCGGCTGTTAACATGGTTTCTTTAAAGTCAAATCCCGGATCTTGAATATTGCAATGTAAGTCAATTAATCCAGGAACGACATAACAATTTTCAGCATCAATAATAACAGCCTCATCATCGTCAATCCCGGCATCTATTCGTACTATTTTTTTGTTTTCTATGAGTATATCTTGATTATAAATGGTCTTATTGTGTTTAACAATAATGCCTTTTTTTATGAGAACTTTATCAGACAATGAGTTGTCCTCCTCCTTTTTTATTCAACAAGTGATATAATGCCATTCGAATAGCTACCCCATTGACTTGTTGTTTGGAAATAAGTGAGCTTTCTCCATCAATGACTTCAGAAGAAATCTCGATACCTCGATTAATGGGTCCCGGGTGCATGACAATAACATCATCCTTTGCATAGCTTAAGCGTTGAACATCTAATTTGTACAGCTTTTTATATTCATTAATAGAAGGAATTAAGCGGTTATATTCGTTTTTATCATTCATTCGCAAGGTCATAATCACATCTGCATCAATAACAGCTTCAGCAACGGAGGTATGAATTTCTACACCCGTTGATGCAATACCATAGGGCAATAATGTTGGTGGAGCCACAAGGGCAACATGTGCCCCTAATTTTTTTAAGGCCCATATATTACTCTTGGCCACACGATTATGCATGACATCACCAATAATAACTACTTTTAAGTCTTTAAAACTCTTTTTTTGGTCTTGTATTGTCATGAGATCAATAAGGGATTGACTTGGGTTTTCGTTCATTCCATCACCGGCGTTAAGGATAGATGCTCCAACATATTTGCTTAAATGATGAGGGCTTCCGGACACTTCATGTCGAATAACAATAAAGTCGGCGCCTATTTGATCGATGTAACGTCCGATATCTTTAAGCGACTCCCCTTTTTTAAAATGTTTATCTGTATGTAAGTGAATAACCTTAGCCCCAAGATTTAATGCGGCTAATTCATAAGATAGTTTTGAACGACTACTCTCTTCATCAAACAAAGTCGCAACTGTTTTACCTTTTAGGTATAAGGGTTGTGACGCATTTTTTGAGAGTAATATATACTTCATTTTTTGTGCTGAGTCGATAATATAACTAATCTCGGACTCTGTTAATGTTTTTAGGTCTAAAAAGTGTTTTTTATTAAAAGACATTCAATCCCTCTTTTCATTTATTCGGCTAAAGAAATACTGATTTCTGATTCCACAGCTTCACTATAATAGTAAACTTGATTATCCTTTTTGTAAAGCTTGAATGGTAAGTTTGTATTGACAGCTAATTGATATTTTTCATGTGTGTCTAGATTGTAATTATATAAAATATTTTTTTGCTCCTCGTCACTTATGGAATAGTATACCGTCGCTCCTACTTCATCAATGAAATAATCTGAACTATTTATTTCATGAAACACGATGATTATATCCTCTAAATCGCTATAATCAATAGTGTAGACTCCATTTAACAGGATCTTGTTTCCTTCATCTATGCTTGTAATAATTGACAAGGATTTAGTAGGTTTATCCATGTGAATATATTCATCCTCAAAAAATTGAATTAATGCATTTTCAGTATGTAAATTTAAAGGTACTGTTTGAATCGTGGTCGCATTATAGTCTTGAAAGGCGAGCTCTTCAGTTGTGGCTACAATAACATATTTTTCTTCGCGATTAAGGTCAAATTCAATATGTTCATGTGAATATAATAATTGGGGTAAACTCCCGTTTTTGTATAGGTATAGTTTTTCCAAAGAATATTCATTGTCCGAATCTTCATAATTATTAATCATAAAAATTAAATCTTCGTCGATTTCAAAATAATGACGGGCATCTGTATTGATTCTTAAAAGCTTGTTGGATTCGGAAGCTATACGCTTTCGTATAGAGATTTCAGTATCTAAATTTTTATTCAGTTGATCGATTTCGGATAAATGTTCATTCGTTGTCGCCACATATTCATCAATGGTTAATCGAAGTTCATCTATCGTTAATTGCTTTTCAAGCAATGAAGCTCTTAAGACCTCAAGTTCAATATTTGTTGGATCTTCATTCGAGGACAAACATCCGGTTAACATGCTCATTGCAAGCAATATAATGATTATTTTTCTGCTCAATGTGGTTCCCCCTTATTGGATAATCTAGTGTCATTCTACCAAATAAACGCAAAAAAAACTACCTCTAAGAGATAGTTTTTTTATTTCTATGAATACTTATATTTCTTGAGGAAGAATTTTATTCACAATAACACCAACCACGGCTGCAATGGCTAATCCGCTCAAGGTAACTGTTCCGATTGTAAGCCCTGCAGAACCGATTCCGATACCAAGAACAAGGATTAAAGCGGAGATAATGAGATTACGGCTATGAGAAAAATCAAGATCAGCATTAATTAAAATACGAACGCCGACAGATGCTATCATACCAAATAAAATGATACTAACACCACCCATTACCGGACCTGGAATAGTTCGAAGTAATGCAGCTAAATGTCCAATCATACTAAATACAATGGCAAATACAGCTGCGATACGTAATATTTTTGGGTCATATACTTTAGTAACAGCAAGAACACCTGTATTTTCTGAATATGTAGTATTTGCAGGTCCACCGATAAATCCGGCAAAAACAGTAGCTACTCCATCGCCAAGCATTGTTCTATGAATACCTGGGTCAACCAAAAAGTTCTTACCGACAACAGCACCATTAGTCGTTATATCACCAATATGCTCAATAAATACGACAAAGGCAATCGGTGCGATGGCTAAAACGGACTCGATATTGAAATTCGGAGGTGTTAGAAGTTTTTCTCTAAAATACGTGTTGCTCAATGAAAAGAACTCAATATCTTGTAATGCACTAAAATCATAGATTCCAAGAATAATTGAAGCAAGATATCCAATAATAACTGAGATAAGTATTGGAACGAGCTTGAAAAAGCCTTTAAAGAAAATAGAAACGGTAATCATTGTTATCACAACAATAGATGAGATAATGGTAAACTTAAGATCTAAGACACCATTATTATAAAAGGCACTATTAATAGCAACTGGAGAAAGATTAAGTCCGATAACCATAATAATCGGTCCGGTTACGATCGGTGGGAATAATTTTTTAACAGCATCAACACCAATAAAGCGAATAATTAAGGCGATAATTGCATATACAATACCGGCAACGATAATCCCGCCTTTTACGTTAGCAAGATTTTCTAAATAATATGCACTGTTTTCAGGGCTTGTTAATGCGGCTAATTCAAGACCATCTGGATTTAAGGTAACTGCAATTGCTCCTATAAATGCAAAGCTGGATCCTAAAAAGACAGGTACTTTTCCTTGAGCACATAGATGAAAGAGTAATGTACCTACTCCGGCTGCTAATAATGCTATTGCTGGGTCTAGCCCGGTTAAAAATGGAACGAGTACGGTTGCCCCAAACATAGCTAAAACATGTTGTAAGCCTAGAATTAATTTTTTTCCTGTTGAAATGTTACTTGTCATGATAATCCTCCTATAATTCTTATTTTATTGTAAAACCACACGGTCTTCACCATCGACTTCATCGAAATGTACATGGACAATTTCGCTTGTTGAGGTTGGTACATTTTTTCCAACAAAATCCGGACGTAAGGGTAACTCTCGATGACCACGATCAATGAGGGCTGCGAATTGGATTTTGTTTGGTCGGCCTTGATCAATGATAGCTTCGATTGCTGCACGACAGGTACGTCCTGTGAAAACCACATCATCAACAATAATAACCGTTTTGCTTTTGACATCAATCTGATCTAATTGATTGATTACGGGACGTTCAGATTTGCGTTGCAAATCATCGCGATAAAAAGTGATATCAATGGTTCCGACAGGTAATCGAATGCCTTCAATATCTTCAATGCGTTGAACGATTCGGGATGCTAATGGGACACCTCGCGTTTTCACACCAATAATAACCAAATTATCCGTGCCCTTATTTTTTTCAATAATTTCATGAGATATTCGTGTGATTGCACGACGAATGGCTTGGTCATCCATTAAAATTTTCATAAAAAAAACTCCTCTTTTGAGAAGTATAAAGTTTGACAAAATAAACCTATAGACATGTCAATCTTTATAGTCTCTCTGTACTATATTAAAGATTTCTATAATAAGATATCATAAAAGGATGCGATTGTAAAGAAAAATTATCTTTTTCGTAATATTTCTAAAATATGTTGAAAATCATCCGGTGGATCTACAGAAAATTTCATGAATTCATGGGTCTTTGGATGTATGAATCCTAATTCTTTTGCGTGGAGCATTTGCCCTTTTTTTGCAAATGGAGATTTTGACGGTCCATATACCGGATCGCCAACGAGAGGGTTTCCTATACTTGTCATATGAACACGTATTTGATGGGTTCTGCCTGTTTCTAGAGTTAATGCGACATAGGTATACTGACTTTGATCTAAGCGTTCAATTACTTGATAATGTGTCCTTGCTTCTTTTCCATTTCGTTCATTAATGGCCATTTTTTTACGGTCATGAGGAGAGCGTCCAATGGGAGCGTCAATCATTCCTTTATCGTGAATAATGTTATTATATACAATGGCTTCATAAAGACGATGACTTGAATGGTCTTTGAGCTGAGCAGCAATGGACTGATGAGCTAAGTCGGTTTTGCAGATCACTAATAGCCCGGTCGTATCTTTATCAATCCGATGAACTATTCCGGGGCGAATCACCCCGTTTATGGTTGAAAGTCTGTTCTTACAATGATACATAATACCATTAACTAGCGTGTTTTCATAATTACCGGGCGCAGGGTGAACGACAATGCCTCTTTCTTTATTAATCACGAGGAGATCTTCATCTTCGTAAATAATGTCTAGCGGCATTTCAAATGGTTTGACATCAAGAGGTTTAGGTTCTATGTTATCAATGTGAATTATATCCCCTGTTTTTAACTGATGATTTGCTTTAATTACTTTACCTTCAATGCTTACAAGACCATCTTGAATAATTTTTTGAATATATGATCGCGTGTATTGTTCATAACATGACGTCAAATATTTATCCACACGTATAGATTCTTGATTGGTATATTGAAATTCCATCTAAATCTCCAAATCTCTATATTTTGTAAGTAGTAAAATCATAAGCAAAAACGCTGAGCATGTAACATAAATATCAGCAACATTGAAAACCGGAAATTCAAACCAGTAAAAATGTAACATGTCAACGACAAAAGATAAACGAATACGATCAATTAGATTACCGATGGCACCTGCTATTATAAACAAAGATAAAATATGTAAGGGCTTATATCTAGGCGTAATCGGTAATTTACTTTTAAAATAAAGTATGACAGCTAAAATAACAATAACCAAAATAGATAAGATAAGGGTTGCATCTTGAAACATTCCAAATGCTGCACCGGTATTTTCAACATAGGTCAGCTCAAACACGCCATCAATAATTGTGATTGCTTGATTTCCATTGGCGAGATGTTGTATAGTTAAAAACTTGGTCCATTGGTCAATACCAACAAGAATGATGACAAAAATAATTTCGAATATCATAGAAACTCCTTCTAGTTTATTATTACATCCATTACTTGATTAATGGTATGTTGATCAATTTTTTCCTTACTTAAAAAGCTTTCACCAAGAGCACTTAACAAAGCAAAAACGATACGATGATGTGTTGTTTTCTTATCATAGAACATTTCTTGATATAATAAATCATGTTGAAGATCGCTTGCATAGATGGGCAATTCATAGGCCTTAATCAAGGCAAGTCCTTTTTTGACATCATCCGATGATATTAAGCCTAATTGTCTTGATAATTCTAAAGCGCCATGCATGCCAATGGCAACACATTCTCCATGAAGATATTCAAAATTCTTTAAGCGTTCGATACTGTGTCCAAAGGTATGTCCAAAATTCAAAAGCGCTCGAACCCCATGCTCTTTTTCATCTTCGTCGACAACCGATTTTTTAATGGCACAGGATTGATAGATCATTTCAATTAAGACATCTGTATCGAGTGCTTTAATCTGTTCAACATTATCGAATAAAAAATCATAGTATTTTGAATCTTTAATCAAGGCATGCTTTATAACTTCAGCCATACCTGCCATAAATTCTCTTCGAGGTAATGTCTGTAATGTATTGACATTAATATAGACGAGCATAGGTTGATAAAATGCGCCGACGATATTTTTATATCCATTAAAATCCACACCTGTCTTACCACCAATGCTACTATCGACTTGAGCCAACAATGATGTAGGAATTTGGATAAAGTCAACGCCACGCATGTATGTAGCAGCAGTATAACCGGCCATATCCCCTGCCACTCCTCCGCCTAAGGCAATGATTAAAGTCCCTCTATCAGACCCGTGTTCAATTAAATCTTGATAAAAGCTTTCAATTGTTTTTAATGTTTTATAATGCTCTCCCGGTATAAAGGAAGAAACGATAATCTCACGTTCAAAGCTAGAAAGTTCATCGATGATTTCTTGTGTATACAGTGGATTCACATGATCATCTGTAATGATAACGAATTTACTATATGTTTTTTCAAGTGAGCCAATAGCATCCGTCAAAAAATCAAATCCTGTCGTAAAGTATATCGGATAATTACGACTACTTGTATTGACGGTCATCATCTTCGGCGATGTCATCTTCAGCTCCTCCTTCTAGTTCTTCTTCTATTCTACGAACTTCATCCATTGCTTGATTCGAAATAATATCATTTTGTCGAATCTCGAGTTCATTGCGATCAACCATTTCCATTTGCGCCCTTAAAAACTGACGAATTTGAATCTTTGAAGCATCATAGGCCTTAATTAGAGATTGGCGAGATTGATCGATTTGATGAATCTCTTCTTTTGCTTCTTTTATAATTTTCTCAGCATTAATTTCAGCTTCTTTTTCGATACTCTCTGCTTTACTTCTAGCAACAGTACGTGTCTCTTCAGCTGTTTTTTCAGCAAGTAAAAGGGTGTTTTGCAACGTGTTTTCAATAGTTTTATAATATTGAATACCCTCGTTGAGCATATTAATTTTATCTTTCATTTCAATATTTTCTTTGTAAATTTTTTCATAGCTTGTTAGAATCTCATTCATAAACTGTTTTACTTCTGATTTGCTATATCCACCAAGGGACGAACTAAACTCTTTTGACTCAATATCTAATGGTGTTAACATGTGTACCTCCTATATATATTGTAGTATAGTAATCCATATTCTTCCTTTTTTTGTTGTATTTCCAATGGTTTGAAGTTTAAATTTGCCTTTGCCACGAATTGAAATAATATCTCTCTCATTCATGACATGATGTCGTTTGGTTATCTCTTCCTGATTCACCCGAACAGCTCCTTTTAGAATATAATGTTGACATTCTGTGCGAGATGTATTTAACATTGCTTTCATAATGTTATCGAGTCTAAGCGAAGAAACTGTCGTTGATATTTCTTTGGCTTTTGGTGCTAAGCTTTTCAAATAATTCCAATCTGTGATGAACGAGCATGTAACTGCATGATGCCCTACGAAAAAAAGCTGATCTATAAGCAGATTGCCGATACGTTCATGACACAAAAAATACGCAGCGTCTTCATTGAAAATAATATCACCAAATAGTCTGCGATCAACCCCTTGCCCTAATAAAGAACCGAGTAAATCACGATGGTTAAAAGAGATTGGGGATGCATCGGATGCACGCACTTGAATGGCAACGACAGGGAACAAAGTCATATAATCGTCTTCGATATAGTTCAAGAATGATTTTGGGAAAAACCCAATCATTCGTCGTTCGTCATCATGAAACATGTGGGACTCTATAGCGATCAAATCGTCATCCATTGCTTTGAATGTTTGTCGATATATAGATAATTGATGCAAATCCAAAAAGTCCGAGAATTCAGGGTATTGAAACTCATGCGCATGATACATTTTCTCTTGAATCTGGTTAATAAATTGTTTCATCGAATAAACCTTAATAGATAGGACTGCATTAATTGAAGAAAGATAAACGCAATTAAAGGAGAAATATCGAGAATCATTCCTCCTTTTCTTCCACCAAAAATAGAAGCATCAATTAGCCTTCGTATAGGTGCTAAAATTGGCTCTGTCAGCGTATACAAGACTTCAATAAAAACATTATTCGGGTTTAACCTAAACCAAGATAGAATAACCCTTAAAAACAAAATCATTTGCATGATATATAAAGCATAATAGATTGCTGTCAATAATAAATTGGTCATATTCTGCCTCCTAATATTCTGTCATTTTATGTCTCCATGCAAAGTACTACTTGTCCCAACGGATAATCCCATTTGATTTTAATTCTTCTTGAAAGTCGCCAAGTATATCAACGTTTTCAGGAGCAATTAAAAAAATATTATTGGTTACACGTTGCATATTGCCATCAAGCGTATAACATGAGCCACTTACAAAATCCATAATACGTTGTGCAATCTCATGTTCTATATTCTCTAGGTTAATTATACATGGTTTTTTTGATTTAATGTGATCACAAATTTCTTGAGCTTCATCATAAGAGGTCGGTTGCATAACAACAACTTCCATTTGAATATTTGCCTGTAAATTCATGACTTTTGATTTACCTCCGGTGTAGGCTTTAAAATTACGTGGTTCTTCTTTTCTGACAGGTTGAGGAACTCCGGTAAATGTATTAAACTCATCACTATCTAAATCCATTTCCTGTTCATCTTCGTAATCATTTAATTTCATTATATCCATTACTTTATCAAATAGTTTTGCCATAAGGTCACCTTTCTATTTCCTTCTATGAATTATAATTTCGCTCTCCAAAAATTCCTGTGCCCACACGAATATGTGTAGCGCCTTCTTCTATGGCAATTTCATAATCTCCCGTCATTCCCATAGATAGAATACTCATATTAACATTATCAATGTTTTTACTTTTTATGTCAATAAGTAATTCGCCTAATTGTCTAAAAACAGAACGATTCTCTTCCGGATTCTCTACATAAGGTGCAATGGTCATTAATCCTTTGATATGTAAATTGCTATAAGTGGCAATCTCTCGAACCGTTTGATCGACGTCGTTTAGCATAAACCCTTGTTTGCTGTCTTCTTCACTCACATTTACTTGTAATAGTATATTGACGTCACACGCATTTTTCTCAGCTTGTTTGCTTAACTGACGTGCAAGTTTTAATGAGTCGACAGAGTGAATTAATTCACATGTATTTAAAACATACTTTATCTTATTACTTTGTAGATGTCCAATCATATGCCATTTTACGGGATCAGTAATACTTTTTGTCTTGTCCCGAATTTCTTGGGGTTTATTTTCTCCAAAAGAAGTCATACCTAATTCAATGGCTATTTTAACCATTTCAATAGGTTTGGTTTTAGATACTGCAATTAAGGTGATTTCTTCCGGATTACGCCCACTTCGTTGACATGCATTTTCTATGTTACATAGAACTTGTTGATAGTTTTCTTCTAATTGTTTTTTTGTCATTTAAACACATCCTTTTATTTTAATGTTGTAAATTCTTCAATTCCACTGCTGTCTGCAACTATTTTATCATAAAGTCCAACACTATAGCGTAATTGGGACTCAATAATTCTAAAATCCTTATCCTCATAAACTGTCTCAATACGTCTAAAATCTGTATACCCCTTATTTAAGACATAGACACCTTCAATTGTCATTGGATTTTCTAATGAATATGTATCTGTATCACTGACTGTTGCATTTGGATCAAGAACATATAATATGTTGTCAAATGTATTTAATTTGATCTCTTGATCGATACTTCGCACGTACGAATATTCGCCATCAACGTAATACTCTTTTATATCAATGGGAATCAGTTCTTGTTGCGACGTATCTTCCTTGGAATAAATGCTTTTTTGTATTTGATAGCTGCCTTTATTATATTGTATAGCACTCTTAGGGAGTTTATATACATCTTTTGTCGTGATAGCATCATTCGGAATTTTTAATCCATCAAATTGATTATAAATAATTTTATAGTCGATTTTACGATCCGAAAAAAACAAATTAAAGTATCGATCCAATTCGTATACGGCAAATATCTTATCTCCATCACGATATGTACGGTGTACTCTAACATCGACACGTATATTTTTGGTTGGAAAGAAAATACTAACATATGAACGGTTTTCTAAATGCTTTTCACAATATGGATCGATTTCTGAAACTAGGTAATATAAATAATTATCGACAATTTTATATAATGGGTCTCCACCTGAAATGGATTGTTTTTTAGTAATGTCAACACTTGTAATATCTCTAGCAAAAAGATTGGAATCAAAGGTGTCAATGGTGGCATCTTCAAATCCATCAATGGTGTAACTAATAACACCGCTTTTTTCCATTTTATAGTAGGTCCCGTTTTGGAGCTGTTTGTCTTGATTAGATTGGATTTTTTTTTGAATTTGATCAAAAAGATCTTGGTCTGTAATCAACACTGTTTGCGAAATGTCAAAAAGTGTTGTTTCAATATTATCTCTCGCAATTGAAGCGTAACTTAAATCATTACGTTTTTTTTCAACGACATAAGACCGTACTCGATCTTTCAGAATACTATAATCGTCAATGGTGTATGTAGCCGCACGGTTTAGCTGATTTAAATGTTCATTAATCTGCTCATTAAGTATACGTTCCATCTCTGGATCTTGGTTGATAACACACACATATGTGTTCAAGCGAATCTTTTCACCTTCAGGTACAAAATATTTAATCGGTCCGGAATCATTACTATATACAATATCTTCATTACGTAAGAAGACACCTTTAAATGATCCTTCGTTTAAAATCTCTCCGGATTCTGCATATACATAGTGAATGGCCTCTTTTGTCAGTGAGTGGTATACAATAAACAATAAATAAGCCATTAAAATAACATAGACAATGACGACAAAATTTATATGTTTATTTGCTTTTTCTTCTCTCTTCTTTTTCTTTGCGCTAGCTTTATATCGATTGTTTTCCATATCGTCCCTCTGAATAATACATTCCTTGTCTAAAATCATTTTCGGTTAATTGTTCGATAATCATATTATATACCTTCCACCAGCTTGTATCCCAATTTGAAAAAACAGAGTCATCTTCCGGTATTCTAGACACAAGTCTTGCGATGGCAATATCCGGATTTAAGTGTGTAATAAAGTATATAACACGTTGAATGTAGTCATTTATATCACCTACTATGATTTTACCATCTAAATACTCTTTTTCATAGATACTATCTTTTGCAATGTATAAAGAATGTAATTTCACAGTGTCCGAATGTACCTCATTTATTAAATCCACCGTGTTTTTAACATCCTTTATTGATGTCCCCGGTAAATTCAAAATAAGATGGGTACACAAGCTAAAACCAAAAGACTTAATACGCAATGCGGTTTCTTTATAATCTGTAACCGAGTGTCCACGATGAACCGATTCCAATACATCATCATTGGCAATTTGTAAACCTAATTCAAAGGTTATATGTATATGATTTTGTTCTTGTACCTTCTTTAGAGCGCGTAAATATTCATCCGGTAAGGTATCAGGACGTGTTGCGATATCAATTCCTTCCAAATCACATTCAATAGCTTCATTGACATAACTTAAAAACATTTCTATTGGCATATAGGTATTTGTATAGTTCTGAAAATAACCAATAAATTTTTTGGCCTTATATCGCTTCATCATTTTAAGGCGAGCTGCCTTGATTTGCTCTTTAACAGGAATCATATCTTCATGTGCTTCAAATCCCGTACCTTTCGCGCTACAAAAAGAACATCCTTTTCTTCCTTTACTCCCATCTCGATTGGGGCATGTCGACGGAATATTAATGGGACATTTATAGGTTTTTGCATGGTATTTATTTGTAAGATATTCATTATATGAATAAAATCTAGGTTCTGACATGATAACACTTCTTTCTCTGGTTGATCAAAGGATAACTTATTTAAGTCTAAAACAAATAAACGAAAATATTTCGATTTATAAAAAGGATTTGTACATTTTTCATAGAATACATATATATACTAATCGATTAACCAGTCCATTTATTATTAAGGAGGAGATTACCATGATACAAGTAATTCCAGGTGATACAGGTGAGGGAAAAACAAAAGAGCTAATCGAAGAAGCAAATTCAAAACTAAATGAAACAAATGGAAATATTGTTTATATTGATGCTGATAATACACATATGTATGATCTCAAGCATGAAATCCGATATATAAATATTTCTGAATTTCCGATTAATAATTATCATGAGTTTTTTGGCTTTATGTGCGGTATCTTATCAGAAGATAACGATATTGATTATATCTTCGTTGACGGTCTATTACGGATGGCGCACCTCAATCAAATTGATAATTCCGATGAATTGATTGAAAAGTTAAAATTGATTACGAATAAGTTTGGAGTAAAACTTGTTGCAAGTATTAATTGCAAGCAAAAGAACCTACCTCAATTCCTTCAAGAATTTTCAATGGCTTAATGCTGTTTGTAAAAAAGCTGGTGTCTAGTGACACCAGCTTTTATTATACAATAAAATCATCTTAATACATCGCGCCATTCAATATCTCCACGTTCAAGTGCTCGTATTAATAATTCTGCCGTTGCTAAATTTGTAGCAACTGGAATATTATGTATGTCACAGAGTCGAATCAAAGAGCCCATTTCCGGTTCATGTTCTTGGCGTGAAACAGGATCCCGTAAAAAAATCATTACATCAATTTGATTATGAGCAATTTGAGATCCTAATTGCTGAACCCCACCAAGATGTCCAGTTAAATATTTGTGTATATTTAAATTCGTCACTTCTTCAATTAACCGACCTGTCGTTCCCGTTGCATAAAGGTCATGTTTATGCAATATATTCCTATACGCAATGCAAAAGTTTTGCATTAATTTTTTCTTGGTATCATGTGCTACTAATCCGATATTCATAAGAACCCCCTATTTGTTAGTTTTTCGTTGGATACTTAAGTTAAGTATAAGACCTAACATAAGCATGTTACTCCATAATGCATTTAAACCATAACTAATGAATGGCAAGGGCAATCCAGTGTTTGGTACGATATTTGTTGTAACCCCAACATTAATAAATGTCTGAACTCCAATGATGGCAACAAAGCCTGCACACAAAAGTTGCCCCATTAAATCTTTACTGTCTTTTGCAATATATAATACTCTTAACATCAAGGCTAAGAGCAATAACAATACAATAGAGCATCCAATGAACCCAAACTCTTCACCAATAATCGAGAAAATAAAATCCGTTTGTGATTCCGGCAAATAATTGTACTGATTAAGCTTACCATTATATATTCCTTTTCCGAACAATTGCCCGGAACCAATTCCTTGAACGGAGTTTTGTGTTTGGAGAGCAATGGACAATTCATATTCCTCTGGGTTGATCATTGCCATAATTCGCCCCAATTGGTTATTGCTTAGCAATATTTGTTCGGGTTGTTGTATATACCATAATACACCAAATATCATAACAATTGCAATCCCTACAAGAATAAATATATAACGATATTTGATACCAGCGCAAAACAACATAATAGCGAGTAAAAAAAGCAAAACAATCGCTGTAGATAAATCAGGTTGTTTACGAATAAGCATCACGGGTACAATGATTAAGATACTTGCACCGATCCACACAAAAACTGAATTAACATGCTTTTGAAGTTTATCAAAATATTTTGCCAAAACAATGACCATGAAAAATTTAGAAAATTCACTAGGTTGAATGGTTATACTACCAATCTCTATCCATCGAACAGCACCATTGACTTCTTTTCCAAACATTAATACGGCGACAAGTAAGCCAACGTTCACAAGGTAAATCGGAACAGCTAATTTTCCTAATAGATGATAATCAAAAAAAGAAAGAATAATCATCAAAACCAAGCCTATGAAAAAAGCTAATAGCTGTCTTTGCGAGTAATAATCTGTTCCTTCAATACTGTTAATCCGAGTTGCACTACCAATAACAAAATAACTCACTGTGATTAGTAAGAATAAGAGAATTATACTTAAAAAATCAAAGCGCTTGTAATTATAACTACGAAACATATATTGCCTCTATCCTTTTGGCTTTTTAATATTGGTTATTGGTATATTTGCATAAAGAGCCGGTACAACATTTCCGGAGGTGTCTGAACGCGTGGAACCTACTTTTAATTCCAACTCACCTTCATCGAAATCCATATATTTGCTGATTGTTTGTAGAATATCAGCACGCATCATTTCTAATACGTCAGTTGAACAATTAACTCGATCATGAATTAAAACCAACTTCAAACGATCTTTTGCTACCGCCTTAGAGGTTTTCTTCCTTGAAAAAAATCCCATTATTCCACCTTCCTAACCTTTCATTCCCATTATTGTTCGTAATTTACCAAAAAATCCTGTCGGACTTTCTAAATCTAAATAGGGCACTTCTTCACCGGTAATTCGTTTACACATATTAATATATGCCTTTCCAGGAATAGTGCTCTCGTTGGATACGATAGGATCACCTGTATTTGTTGAGATAACAATGTTTTCATCATCAGGCATAATTCCTATTAAATCTATAGCTAAAATTTCAATAACATCATCAATACCCATCATATCTCCACGTTTAACCATATCATATCGTATGCGATTAACAACAAGTCGAATATCTCGAATTTCATTTGCTTCGAGTAATCCGATAATACGATCTGCGTCACGAATCGCCGAAACTTCCGGCGTTGTTACTACAATTGCTCGATCAGCTGCGGCAATGGCATTCTTAAAACCTTGCTCAATACCGGCGGGACAATCAATAATAATATAATCATAATCTTCTTTTAATGTTTGGCATAAATCTTTCATTTGCTGGGGAGAAACGGCATCCTTATCCCGGGTTTGTGCTGCTGGAAGCAAATACAAGGTTGGATTTTTTTTGTCCTTTATCAGTCCTTGACTTATTTTACAATTTCCTTCAATAACATCAATCAAATTGTATACAATTCTATTCTCGAGGCCCATGACAACATCAAGATTACGTAATCCGATATCAGCATCAATTAATACAACTTTTTTTCCTAACATAGCTAATCCGGTTCCGATATTAGCACTCGTTGTTGTCTTACCAACACCGCCTTTTCCTGATGTGATTACAATAACTTCACTCATTTAATTCGCTCCTTCTATCTAGTTTGTTTCATTTATTAAATCTCTATAGACTTGATTATGTATATTCTCGATAACGATACGTCCGTCTTCTTCATATGCAATCTGAGCTTCACCAGACTTTGAACTCACATTAGGTTGATCAGATGCTCGGCCAATGGCATTACCGATTCTTAGTTGAATGGGATTCATGTCTAAAGCAAATACAAACCCCTTTTGCTGAGGATCAAGACCTGCTTGAACAACACCTTTTAATCGCCCTAAAACAATAACTTTACCGCCGGATTCTATTCTAGAACCATTATTCACATCACCTAAAATAACAACATGACTTTTAGTAACAATTTGTTGTCCTGAACGAAGATTTGAGAAATGAAATATAATTTGTTCATCTTGCTCGCGGAACTTTTGTGCTTGAAGACGTAATTGTGATTCAAGTTGTTCAATATAATCTTTATAAGCCTTTATTTTAGGTTCAATTGAATCATTGGCAACTTTTTCGATACGCTCCTCAACACGGTCAAAATCAAATTCTTTATGAAGTGAACAAATTATTTGAAGATTTGTCTCATCAGATACTAATTGCGAGAGTTGATCTATTTCCTTCGAAGTGAGTTTTTTTCCTTCAAAAGAGAGCACAACTTTGCTGTTGCCAAAAAAATTTTTGCCATCAATTAATTTCCGTTTTAGCTCCTCATATATCAAATCAAACGTTGATTGCTCATCGATATGTATTGATAATCCGAATTGATTCCCTTTAATTAGAATATTATCCTTCATAAATTACCTCGTTTTTTTTGCTAAGGTATCTATACCTTATTTCATATTATACATAAAAACAAAAACAATGTATAGATAAATCTTAAAATGTTTTAATTCTCCTCTGAAATAATTGTCTCTATAGCATTTTCGCCCATATAGTTAAAAGTAGATTCGTTTTTGTAAATATCATAGTAGGCAGCGTATAAATCTCGCGTCACTGTTCCAACAATAAAACCGGATGAAAAATCAGCTGTATAACTATAAGGAATGACAACAGTGATAGCAATTTCAGGTGCCTCTGCAGGAGCAAAAGAGCCAAAAACTGCATGAGAAGCCCGTGCTTTATTCTCCTGTGCACTCCCGGTTTTACCGGCAACAAGAAGAGGGAAATCCGCATAAAAACTTCTTGCAGTTCCTCGAGAACCAGAGGTTACTTCAACCATACCCCTCTGAACGAGTCGAATGGTTTCTTCACTAAAGTTGTTTTCCTTGGTTACTGTAGGTTCCTTAACTTCGTAAACAGACCCATCTGAATTATAAATACGATCAATTAAGGTTAATTCATATAATGTTCCGCCATTTGCCAAAGTTGCAATATATCTAGCAATTTGTGTTGGCGTATATGAATTGTACTCTTGCCCCATTGCTGCAGTTACAGGATTTGGGAATCCGGTAGTTGTATTGCCTGGTAAGGATGGTGGTGATTCAGTTAATTCAATGCCTGTTACTGAATTTAAGCCAAACATGGCTGCATATTCTGCCAGCTTATTGGTTCCGAGTTTTGCATTATAACTACCATCTTCGCTTATTCCCATACGATAACCCACTTCATTAAAAAAGGAGTTACAGCTTACAGCAATTGCAGTTACAACATTAATACTTCCATGCCGCCCACCACTTGCTGCAATCCAGCATGCAACAGAGGGTGAAACCTTTGTAAAATGACCGGTACAGTTGAAATGGGTATGCTCCTCAATAATCCCTTCTTCAAGACCGGCAACAGCAGAAATCATCTTAAACGTTGACCCAGGTGCTGTTTTCCCCTGGGTTGCAATCGGATATAAGGGCCGACTCGGGTCATTTAATAAATCTTGATAATAATTATAGTCTGAAATTCGATTATTGTCATAACTTGGATAGTTAACAAGCGCAAGTACGGCTCCGGTATTGACATCCGTTATAACTGCGCCTCCTGTCGAAGGATCTAGTGCCACTTGCTGGGGTGTTAATTCAATATTCGCAATAACCTCTTTCATGAAATTCAACGCAGTAATTTTGCGAGTTGATAAGGCGTCATACCGAGTCTCATCAAATTCAATAAGGTCAGTTTCCATTAACATTTTAGATAAGTCAATATATGAAAATTCTTCATTTTCAAGCATCTCTAGGAAAATATTCAACTGAAACTGATAACGTTCTACATAATCACTTAAAATAATTTCTTCCATTAAGTAGAAATATAGGTCATTGTCGCTTATAGTATCTCCGTCATTAAATAAGTCATCACTATATTTTTCAAATTGAAGATAGTCTTCTTTAATGTAATAGTTCAGTAACCCTCTAAAACTAATAATCTGATTATTGTAGTCCAAAAAACCACTGCTGCTCGTATGATTGTTTTGTAATAATCCATCGCTTGCAAGTGTATTTAAAAGATAGTTGTTGTATCGAGATAAGCCTTCAATTTTAGATGTGTCACTCGTTTCAAGTTGGTCCCTTATATTCTCGATTCGGGTATTACGATATGCCTGAAATTCTTTTAAAATCGCATAGGTTGATGGGGCATTGTCTGTTGATGTCAATATTCGTTCAAGATCAATGGTTTTATTCTCAAATAGGGAATAATATACTTCCCGTAGTTCCGGAATACGCATTTCTCCATAAGAAGGTCTTTTTAATACGAGTTTTTCTGAAAGCAAATGAGCTAATTGTTTGACTAGAATTTCTTCTGTTTTTTTCTGCAATTCTAAGTCGAGGGTTAAGTATACATCCTTTCCTGCAATAGGATCAATTTGTTCAATTATATTCATGGTACGGCCAAGATTATCAACTTCGACTGTTTGTTTTCCATCTTGTGCATGAAGATACAATTCCATCGACTTTTCTATTCCTATGCGTCCGATAATATCATTTTGATCATATCCGTAGGCTTCATAGTATTCAAGTGCGTCATCACTTATTCGACCGGTATATCCTAAAATATGTGACATTAACTCCGGATATAGATATTTACGAACCGGATCTTCAACAATGGTCACTCCGGGTAAAGTATCTTTATTTTCTTTTAATTCGGCTAATGATTCAAGACTGATATCAATTGCAATTTCTTGAGGAATAAACTTATAGTAAGCTTTTTTCCATAGTGCATAACGTATCGACAGCAAATCGATGAGTTCACCTTGACTGATGTTTTTCTCCTCGATTTCTTTTTCATCTATCGCAAAAAAAATCGCACTACAGAGATACTCAATAATCTCATCCGGAGTTTGATCTAAAATAAAATCCGGATCTTTTGCGATTTGGCTTGCATAAATATCTTTTAAAAATCGAGTAAGTTGACTCTGATTCTCCTTATACTTATAAATTCCGTCATTATTTACATATAAGGGAAATTCAATGCTTAGTTGATCTCCATTTTTATTAAGAATCCGAATCATAGTCAACAGTAATTGATTACGGTCAACCGTGTAAACGCTATTATCATATTTTACGGTATAAGCAATTTCATTTACTGCAAGAGGCGTACCTTTTCGATCATAGATCACTCCACGTTGTCCTTTGATATCAATCTCTCTTAGAATGCTAAGTTCAAATTCTTCGTCCAATCGGCTTCCATTTATAATCTGAAGTTCAAATAATCTTGATAAGAGAATAGATATCATAAGAATAAGAACGAGACTTAATACAAAAAGTCGATGGGTTAAAAAAGTATAAATATATTTAATAATCTCCTTCATTGAATGTTTCCTCCCCTTTTCGTTTCTGCTTATGATAATTACGCAAAAAATTATAATATACAATATAAATTCTATAAAAAATCACACCCATGAATACAGTATATGTAACTTCAGGGGCAATAATATATCCAAAATAATAGCCAAGGTCTAATCGCCCACGAAATAAATATGTGAAAATAAAAATAACCAAATTATAAAAAAAATCGGATAAACCGATAACGATAAGCGGTATTACCATGCTTTCCGCATAATAATTACGATACAAATATCCGGCGACATAAGCAATTGATGCATATATAAGAACATAAAAACCGACAACACCGCCAAATTGAATATCTTGTATTAGACCAAAAAAAATGGCATATAATATCCCTTCCTTTCTTCCCATCAATGCACTTAGTGATACAATGGTAACAATGAAAAGGTTTGGAGTGGTATTATTTATACTTAAGTGTTGAAAAAGAGTGGTTTGTAAAACACTAATTAGTATGATGATCAATGCGGTTAAACTTTTTTTTACCATAGTATCCTCTTAATCTATTGCCTTTAAATTAATAACAAGAACTTCTTCTAAATGTTTAAAATCAACAACCGGTTCGAGTATGGCTGTTTTTGTTAACTTGTTCGGATTTGATTCGATACGTTTAACGTATCCTATTAAGATTCCCGGCGGAAAATATTCACCTAAATGTGATGTGACGATTTCGTCCCCTTCAACGATATTAACGTCTTCATGGATATCTTCAATGAGACAAAGTCCTTGGTCACCCAGTTTTTTGTCGCCACTGACTGTTGCAATATCAGATGTACGAATGATTTTTGCGCTTACACTTGAGGTGTCGTCAATAATCGAACGTACTTTTGAATAGTTTGGTGCAACTTCAATCACTCGACCAACAAGACCACTTCCGGCCATAACAATCATATTCACTTCAAGACCTTCATCGCTTCCCTTATCAATAATAAAAACTTCATACCAGTTACCGGGATCTTTTCCGATAACTCTTGCACCAATTTTCGGATAATCTGCATATTGTTGATCAAGTTCATATAATTCACGCAAACGCTCCAATTCTACTTTGTCTAGTTCTAATAGTTTGTTTTCATACCGTAATTGGTCGACCTCTTCTGTAAGCCTTGCGTTCATTATTTCTAGTTCATTGATATTTTTAACAAAATCCACTCTGTCTTTGACCCAATCGCCAAAATAGGTTGCTCCTTTTTGAAACGGAATAATCACATAGGTAATACTCTGTTCAATAGGTGACGTGGATTCACGCATTTCCCATGTGAATACCATGGATATAGAAGAAATAATAAATAATATAATCATGAAGTTTTTTATCGTGAATTGTGAATGTCGCTTCATAGTTCCTCCTAGGTCAAAAACCTAATCCTTGTTCTTTTAGACTTATATAATTTCCATCACCAATAATTATGTGATCTAAGATGTCCATACCTAATACGTTTCCGGCCTTTACCATACGCTTTGTTACTTCAATGTCACTTTGACTCGGCGTTGGATTTCCGCTCGGATGATTGTGCATCAAAATTAAATGCACTGCTTTATAGGATAAAGCCATTTTAAATATTTCTCGCGGATCCACTAAGGATGCATTTACGGTGCCGATAGAAATATCCTTGTCACCAATAATGGCATTTTTTGTATTTAGAAAAATAACTTTAAAATGTTCGCGCTCATGATAGCGCATCTCTTCCATATAAATGTTTGCTATTGAAGATGGGGAGTCAATACATAATTTTTCAATGCTTGTCGATTTCGATAATCGTTTTGCGATTTCTGCTAACGCTTTTAATTGTAAAGATTTAACGCGACCGATTCCATTGATTTTCATTAACTGTTTGATATCTAACATGTGTATAGCCGCTAAACCACGACGATCGATTTCAAGAATTCGGCTCGCAGTAATGGTTGATGCTTCTCCACGTGAGCCGGTACGAATAATAATGGCTAATAATTCAGCATCTGTTAAAGCCTTGGGGCCGTACTTTTCTAGTTTTTCATAAGGTCTTTCTTCTATTGGTAATTCTTTCATATTATAGGGCATATATTTTCTCCTTTTACATCGAATGCATATGTCAAAGGATATAATTCATTTCTTTTAACATATGTATTGTTAAGTTAATCGGAAGCCCAACAATATTAAAATAATCTCCATTAATTTTTTTGATATATCGGGCACCTATACCTTGTATACCATAGGCACCAGCTTTATCAAATGGTTCTTTTGTACCGATATAATAGTCAAAATCAGGTTCATTCATTGTATCCATAAGGACTGTCGTGCATTGATAACGTACTAATTTTTTTGAATTTTGGGGATCCAATATACATACGCCTGTATAAACTTCATGGGTTTTACCAGAAAGAAGTTTTAAATACGCATAAGCTTGTTCTTTATTGAGTGGTTTTCCTAAAATCTGTCCTTCAATGACAACAATTGTATCAGCGCTTAATATTAATGTTTCATCCATACCTTGATACGAAAGAAACTCTGCCTTTTTTAAAGCCAGAGTTTGAACATATTCTTTCGGTTCAATATGTGTTTTAGATATAGAGTTTTCATCAAATTCACTAGGTATAATTTTAAAATCTATACCTATTTGTTTTAATAAATCAGCTCTTCGCTCTGATTGAGATGCTAAAATTAATTTTTTTGTAGTTCTCATAATCGACTATATGTAAATATAGCGATTGCTATTCCAAGGATACTAGCAACGGTTATATCAAATGTGATCTTAAATAAAAGTGTAATAATTTTCAAATCAAGCGAAACAGCATCTTCTAATCCGAAAGTGTATCCGAGATTTAACCAAGTCAAAAATGGGACACCGGATGCTAATTCACCAATTAATCCTCCGATAACAATGCCTGCTAATAGTAATAAAAACAGGGTCCAACCGTTTTTTCCGTTCCGTGTATTGTATGCCAATGTCTTTCATTCCCTTCCCTTTATCTTTAATGTCATCTTATTCTATCATAATCATTAATGTTAATCAATAAAGGAACATAAAGAACTTATTTTAAATGCGGGATTGCCTTTGTTGGACATTTCTCGACGCATACATCACATTGTGTACACTTTTCATAATCAATACGAGCTAAATTGTCAATAACATGAATAGCATCAAACGGGCAAGCTTTTTCACATATTTTACAAGCGATGCATCCTACGCTACAGTTTGATTTAACGTCTTTTCCTTTATCTTCTGAGTTGCAGGCAACCCGAACTTTTGATGCATCCGGTACCATTTCTATAATTGATTTTGGACATGCAGCAACACACTTCTTACATGCGACACAATTATCATTAATTACAGCAACACCATTAATAATATCAATCGCATTAAACTCACAAACCGCAACACAACTCCCTAATCCTAAACAGCCGTATTCACAACCTTTTGAACCGCCACCTTGTAAAAAAGCTGCATTTTTACAATCAGTAACCCCTGCATATATATATTTTTCTTTTGCGTTTTCACAGGTACCATTACATTTTACATAAGCGACTTGTCGTGCTGATTCATCAGCTTCAATCCCCATAATTTGACTTAATGCTGCTGCTGTTTCGCTACCACCCACAGGACATCCGTTAATCGGGGCTTGTCCCTCAACGATTCCTTTTGCGAAGGCATCACATCCTGCAAATCCACAAGCACCACAGTTGGCGCCAGGTAAAGCGTCTCTAACAACTGGAATAAGCGGATCGACTTTAACTTCAAATTTTTTGGCTGCATAACCTAGCCCGAGACCAAAGACAAGGCCTAATCCGCCTATGCTGACAGCAGAAAAAATAATACTTGATATATCCATCATTTACCTCAACTTTCTTTATTTAATCATTCCGGAAAATCCTAAAAAGGCAATGGCCATAAGTCCGGCCGTAATTAGTACAATCGGATAGCCTTTAAAATGCTTTGGTACCGGATTAAACTCTATGCGCTCTCGAATTCCCGCAAGGAGTACAATCGCTAATGTAAATCCAACAGCAGTACCTAATCCATTAATTACAGAATGAATCAATCCAAAATCACCATTTGATTGAATGCTTTTTTGCATATTAATAACGGCTACACCAAGTACCGCACAGTTTGTCGTAATGAGTGGTAAGAATACTCCTAATGCTTGATATAATGACGGGCTTGTTTTTTGAATAACCATTTCAACTAATTGAACTAATGATGCAATAACTAAAATAAATGCGATCGTATATAAATATTCAATATTCAATGGTTTTAAAATCGCATAAAACACAATATGTGAAATTAAGGACGCTAATGTCATAACAAAGGTTACAGCCATCCCCATACCAATCGATGTTTCGATTTTTTTTGACACGCCTAGGAAGGGACATATTCCTAAGAATCTCGATAATACGACGTTGTTAACTAATACCGCACTAATAAATAATAATACAAATTCCATATGCTCCTCCTATCCTTTCGTGTTTGATGCTTTAATCTTATTAAATCCTGCAAACATAAATCCTAATACGATAAATGCACCTGGTGCTAGAATAAAGATCGTAATGGGTTGATACCATGATGTACTTAGTAGCTGAACTCCGAATATACTACCTGCTCCAAAGAGTTCTCGAATAGCTCCAAGAACAGTTAAAGCAAGGGAGAAACCTAATCCCATACCAATACCATCAAAGATTGCATGTAATGGACCGTTTTTTGAAGCAAAGGCTTCAGCACGTCCAAGAACAATACAGTTAACAACAATTAAGGGAATAAATATTCCAAGGGCATCATATAATGCCGGAATATATCCTTGTAATAATAAGTCAACAATGGTAACAAAGGTTGCGATAATAACGATAAATGCCGGTATACGAACTTTTGCCGGAATAATTTTTCGCAGCAATGAAATCACTAGGTTTGAACCAAAAAGCACACTTGTTGTAGCAAGGCCCATTCCTAATCCGTTCATAGCGCTTGATGTAACCGCTAGGGTTGGACACATTCCGAGGACTTGAACTAAAACAGGGTTTTCGTCAAATAATCCATTTTTTAAAAGCTTCATAAGTTTAGCCATTAGTTCCCCTCCTTAATAATGTCATTGTAATATGTGATTGCTTCATTGACAGCATTTGTGACTGCAGCAGATGTAATCGTTGCACCACCAATGGCATCAATATTTTGATCGTTACTATTTCCTTTTACGAGGCTTAGTAACGAAGCTGATTTATTAACAAACTGACTTTTAAAAGGGTCTTCATCGGCTTGTGCACCTAATCCGGGTGTTTCTGTATGACTGATAATATCAATACCATTTATTGTTCCGTCTGCATTGATACCAACCATCATATTAATTGTGCCATCATACCCTTCCGTTGTTTCAAGTTGAAAAGCATATCCGCTCACATCACCTGAATCCCTGGAAACAGCTTCATAGACACGGGTTATATATTCAACATCACCGTCGACATCATATTCAGAAAAACTAGAGTTATCCATAACAGCAGCAAGAGCCTTTTCAGTTTTAATCTTCGTTTGTTCTGCAATAGCATCAACAGTGAAACTATAAGTAAACCCGAGTAATAAACCTGCAATTAATGTGATTCCAAATAAGATGAGTGCATTTTTTAATATCGAATCTTTTTTCATACTATTTCTCCTCCCCAAAAGCTCGTGGTATTGTATAACGATCTATGAGCGGAACAGTGAGGTTCATAATAATTATTGCAAAAGATACGCCTTCGGGATAGGCACCAAATAATCGAATTAAAGCGGTAATGATTCCACATCCCACTGCAAAAATAATTTGGCCAACGGCTGTCATTGGTGATGTTGTATAATCTGTTGCCATGAAAAAAGCACCTAACATTAGGCCACCACCAAACAAATGATAACCTAGGTAGTTTAGGTCAACCCCACCATTAAAGACGCTATATAGAAGAACAAAGATGCCTACCGTACCTATATAAAACACAGGAATACGATAGTGTATAACTTTTCGTGCAATTAAATATAGTCCGCCAATCAAAATAGCCAGAGCTGAAACTTCACCGATACTTCCGGATACTGTTCCGATAAATGCTTCAAAAACACTTTGATCAACCATGCCACCTTCTTTTAATGAACCGAGTACAGTTGCCGATGCAAGAGCATCAACGCTTGGCCACGATGTCATATGTTCTGCAAAAGAAATAATTAAAAAGGCTCGGGCTGCCAGTGCAGGGTTCATAAAGTTATTACCGATACCACCAAATAATTGTTTCACCACGATGATTGCAAATAAACTTCCGATAATCGGTACAACAATGGCTAACAAATAAGGCATATTGGGTAAAGCCGCCGGTAAATTTAAACCTAATAATAATCCTGTAACAGCAGCTGAACCATCATTCACTCGAACAGGCTCTTTCATAAGCTTTTGATATATGTATTCAAAAAACACAGCTGAAATGGTTGAGATAATTACTGTAAATACTGCCGCTAGTCCAAAAACATAAAATCCTACGAGTGTTGCAGGTAATAATGCAATAATTACATCTCGCATGATATGACTCGTCGTGTCGTTTGAGCGCACGTGCGGAGATGACGATACAATCGTTAATTCTGACATAATAATCCTCCTTCTATTTTCTACGCTCAGCCATAACTGTACGTCGTGTTGTTCGAATCGATTGAACAAGATAACGTTTTGAGGGGCATACATAGGAACATGAACCACACTCTATACAGTGCATTCCCTTGTATGTTTCAAAAGCTTCAGTGGCATTGTTACGAGCAAAACGGTCTAAATCAAGAGGCAAAAGGTTCATCGGACATGCATCAACACACTTACCACATCGAATACAAGGACTTTCTTCACCTGAATGCATTTCCTCATCAGATAATAATAAAATCGACGATGACGTTTTAATAATCGGAATATCAATATCAAATATTGCAAGCCCCATCATAGGACCACCAGAAATAATCTTTTTAGTATTTTCAACATCGCCACCAGCATATTCAATAAGCTGTCGGTAGCTTGTTCCGATTTTTACTTTGTAGTTCCCCGGGTTTTTTACATTTTCACCAGATACTGTAACAATACGTCGCATTAAAGGACGTCCTCTAAAAAATGCGCGATGAATTGCAACGACAGTATCAATATTTTGTACGATGCATCCGGCATCTGCAGGTAACTTTCCTCCAGGCACTTCACGTTTTGTAACAGAATAAATGAGCTGTTTTTCAGCGCCTTGAGGATATTTAGTTGCCAAGGATGCAACCTCCATGTTTTTGGCAATTTCTAAATCGGATTCTTTTTGAAAGTTTGATAAAGCCTTTCTCATAGCTTCGATTGCATCCGGTTTATTATCTTCAATTCCGATAATCCCTTTTGCTTCAGGATAGAGTGTTAGAATAACCGATAATCCTTTGATAATACGGTCGGGCTCTTCAAGCATAACGCGATGATCAGATGTCAAGTAGGGCTCACATTCAGCTCCGTTTACAACAATGTAATCAACAACTTTATCTTTAGGCGGATTTAACTTAATAAAGGTTGGAAATCCAGCCCCTCCCATGCCGACAATTCCAGCTTCACGGATTGTTGCTAAAATGTCGTCTTTACTCATTGAATATGGATCTTTAGGTATCATTTCAACTTCGTTGTATAAGCCATCATTGTCAATGATGATGCCTGTACTTTTCGAGCCGTTTGGATGTAATACCTCCATAATTTTTTTGACTTTTCCAGAAACTGTACTATGTACAGGAGCACTTACAAAACTCTCTGAATCCCCGATCTTTTGACCGACAAGTACCTCTTCACCAACTTTGACTAATGGTGAACAAGGTGCTCCAATATGTTGTTGCAACATAATGGTTACATCACCTTCCGGTAGAATGTATTCAATGGCTTTGTCTTTTGTAAAATGTTTAGCGTGTTTTGGGTGAATCCCTTTTTTAAATGTTAAACTGGACATTCTAGACCCCCTGTCTAATTTTTTTCGAATTTATCATACTTATAATAAAACATTTTTCCTTTATTTACAAGGTGTGTTAATAAACTATCAAGTTTCTTGGGAACGTGAATAAATCAACGCTTTCCGCGTTTTGCACATTGTATACAATATTCACGAACAAAAAAAGGACAAAAAAACTTTCTGCCCCTTCGTTTTTCACTCTTTTTCGTTAATTCATTCACTATCATGCAATGCTACGATATTATCCTTCAAATACTCGCGAATCCATTGTGAAATTTCAGGTGTGTTTAGTGAAATATCGCCAAGAATTTCTTTAAGCATTTGTGTTGTTAATGTAAAACTGGTCCCATCTACTTCATAGATAAAATCAATATTAATATCTTCATGGGACACAAATAGGGTTAATATCGTCGAAACGAGATTACCCATTGGCGGTCGGTCAATATGCGTTAATTCCATCAAGGCTTCCAATTGCGTTCCCTTTCCAACTTCAGTATCAATATTTAGGTGACCATTACAATTTAAACACGTATCATTAAGTAGTGGAATACCCAAGCCAACCTTTCGAGTCGTTCGACTTGTTGTAAAGGGGTTTTTAATATCTTTGTATATATGCGCAGGGATTCCATTTCCATTATCATTGATGCTAATCTTTAACGCGTTTTTCTCCCTATTTTCATCAATATTAATAATAAGGTGGTTTGCATTTGCACGAATACTGTTATTTGCAATATCTAAAATATGATAAGAAAGTTCTTTCATTTTATAAACCCATCTGTCCTAATTTTTTTGCGATTGAATACGAAGATTCTCTTGAAGATAATAGTACAACCTCTTCTATTTTCGCCTTTTCAACAGCATCATCGTCAATAGAAAAACCTTCTGATACAATGATACAGCCAACATCTGCCAAAGTTGCAACTGCTATTATATTAATGTGGCTTTGAACAGTAATCCAAGCACAATTTTCAGGCGCCTTCCCCATGACAACACTAAGTAAATCACCTACATAGCCATCATTAATCTCACGCTCTAGAAGCGTTTCCCCTGTAATCACCGTTAAATTTAATGGTTCAATAATATCGTTAATTTTCATTTTGGAACCTCCTGTTTTTTGTTTGTATCCATATGCCGAATTGATGGTGGCATTTTCCCGGCAAGGCTAACCATATTTTCTGCAACATCACGCACTTTTTCACGTAACATAAAAATACAGTCCTCTATATTTGCATGACCCTGAACGATATCTTCTGCAAGCGCATGACACGTCGGCGCTCCACATGAACCACAATCGATTTGGGGTAATGTTTCAAATATTTGCTCAAGACGTTCTATTTTTTTGAGAGCAATTGCCATATCATCATCAAGTTTCATCACTTGTTTGTTTTTTAATGAATATTGCCAATCAAGTTCAATTGTGTCTCTATACATATCTAATTCTCTGGTCTTTCCAAGTGAATTAATATATTTTTTTACTTTGGACATGCGGTTTGTTGCAACAAATGAGTTTTCTACTGTGAGTGGGCCTCCTAAACAACCATTTGTACACGAAAGGCATTCAACAAATTCAACATCCAACTTATTGTTTTCTACACGTTCAAGTATTTCAATAACATTTTCAATGCCGTCAACAGCGACATGATTATATACTTTTGATGCGAGTCCTTCTCCTCCTGTTGCTGCCCAACCGATACCTCGGCTTGTAGAGGTCTGTAGTACTTCGACTTCTTCTTGTCGCATATTTTTTATAATCGGTAACATTAATTTATATACATCTTTAATTGAAATAATACCATCAACTTCTGAGTGGTCAAATGTATGGGGATATCTTGAATCCGTTACCTTTGCAGCACAAGGGGTTATAAAAAAAATACCGATGTCTTCAGCTGGAATCCCTTTTCTTACTAAATATTGACGTGCATACCTTGCACTTGCCTCTTTTGGAGATATTACAGGTAAAACATTTGGAATCAATGATGGAAAGCGCATTTCTACAAGCTTAACAATTGCAGGACATGCACTGGATATCATGGGCGAAGCGGTTTTCCCTTTTTCCATAAATTGGCGGCTATATTCTGTTACGATTTCGGCAGCTCGTGCCACCTCATAGACTTCGTCAAACCCTATTTTTTTTAATGCAGTTAAGATAATATTTGGGTCGCGAATTTTTTTGAACTGTGTGTACAGTGTTGGCGCCGGAATGGCTACTTTATATTTATATTCATAAATTTTTTCAAACGGATCGGTCATTGCCTTTTTTGCATGACTTTTGCAGACACGAATACACATGCCACAATCGATACATCGATCATCCGTTATTTCGGCTTTTGAATTACGAACACGTATTGCTTCAGTTGGACATCGTTTTATACAATCGGTACACCCAATACATTTTTCCCAATCCAATGTTACTGAATGTGAAGTTCCCATAAATGCTTCCTCCTAGACTTAAACCAAATCATTGAATATCAAAGGATATTTCGACAATTGTTCCAACATTCTCTTCTGAATGCACTTTTAAATGATCGCTATAACGTTTAATATTCGGCAATCCCATTCCGGCCCCAAATCCCATCGTCCTGGCTTGTTCAGAAGCCGTTGAATAGCCCGCCTGCATGGCCAAGTCGATATCAGGTATCCCCGGGCCATGATCTTCAAGTCGAACATATATTTTTGTTGGTGTGACTTCTGCGAGGATTTCACCACCGTTTGCATGAATAACCATGTTAATCTCAGCTTCATACATTGCTATTGCAATTTTACGTATTAAATTTGATGGAAGTCCTAGTTGCTTTAATGTTGTCTTAAATTTTGATGAGGCAACACCTGCATCAATAAATTCATTTCCTTCTACTTCATAAGTGAATTTCATCGTGAGCAATTTCCTCTCCTAGTAATCCTTGCTGAAATAATAAGCCAGATGCTGTAAACAATGAATGTGTCGTTCGAATAATAACGATATCGCGTTCATTGGCCATATCAATAATATCTTCTGAAGGTTTTTTACCTCTTACAATTAGAATTGCTTTTATATCTAACATTTCTGCCGTTCGGATAACTTGTGGATGAACAAGACCGGTTAATAGCAAGACATTATTTTGAACATACGCTAACACATCACTCATAAGGTCACAACTGTACCCATAATCAATTTCATCTTCAAGTAATTCTGACTTACCGCAGATTAATTCGCCATTTAATATATTTAGTACTTGTTGTATTTTCATAAATTCCTCCTAGACAATGTGTCTATATTTTAACAGTAAAATGCAATAAAGTAAATGATACAATATTAAAGAAAAAAGTTTATTAGCGTTTTTTACTAAATCTGTTGAATAATTACATATTATTCTGTAAAATAACAACAGGAGGTATTGCTATGAAAAAAAGATTATCTGTGTTATCAAAGAAAGCTTCAAATGATCCTTACATGCATAAAATAAAAGATTGGGATTTTACTGAACGATTCGATTCAACCAATGTCAATCCTACAAATGACTCTCCTTATTATGAAATTTATGTGAACTATAAAACATATTTTTCTGAATTTTCCAATGCCTTTAATGAAGTGATGGATGTATCGAGTAAATTAGAAGGTATTATTCAAGAGCTCTCGGATTCATCAGAGCAAATAAAAGATGCATCTTCTTATATTGCAGACGGAGCCAATCACCAAGCAAAAGATGTTGCTACAGGACTGGCATTAACAGAACAACTTGCTGAAAGCTTAAACATAATGGAAAGCCGTTCTAAAGCCCTCATTGATTTAGCCAACGCCATGGGTCAAGTAAATTCATCCGGCCGTGAATCCGTTGATGGCCTTATAACAAATCAAGAAAAAAACCAAAAAGTTATTACTACAATCACAGAAGAAATATATAAAGTTTTAGAAAAAACAGAGAGCATTAATGATATCACCAATGTCCTCTACACGATTGCAGAACAAACGAATTTATTAGCCCTTAATGCATCTATTGAAGCGGCACGAGCCGGAGAAGCCGGAAAAGGCTTTGCAGTTGTCGCTGATGAAGTGCGTAAACTATCTGAAGAAAGTCGAAAAGCTAGTAGTGACATCAATGATTCTATACTTATGGTCACAAATGAACTGAATGATTTGAAAAATGTTATTGATGAGTCAACGGATATATTTAACGCACAAAAAAAATCCGTTAACGATGTTGTTGAAAGCTTTGATAAAATCAATGCATATATTTTAAAATTCATTGAAGAACAAGTCCACTTTAATGACGAGTTCTTAGGGTTAAGCAAACAAAAAGATGAACTTGTTGCAATGATGAATAATGTAGCTTCTGTCGTTGAAGAGTCAACGGCAACAACCGAAGAGTTAGCAAGTTTAACCTTGTATCAAAATAGCTCTACATCCATGCTAACTCAAATGACCGAACTGCTTTCAGAGTATGTCGATAAAATCAATCAAGATTTTCAACGCGTTCAAGTCGATGTGGCAACGTCAAAAACCATCTCGGTTGCAATGATTTTTGATATTGATGTTCCCTTTTGGCATCCAACAAGATACGATGCAGAAAAAGCGGCAAAGATTTTTAATTATTCTATTGATTTTTTTGCACCGAAGTCTCGTAATACCGCAACTGAGGAAATGAAAAAAATTACTGAACAATTAATAGAAAACCATTATGATGCAATTGCTATTAGTCCAATTTATTCAAAAGATATTGTGAAAAATCTTCAAACCTGTGTTAAAAATGGTAGTCGTATCATTTTCTTAAATTCTAAATTAGAGGATGTTCCATACGAAGCCCTCATTCAAACGGATGGATACAATGCAGGAAAAAGTGCTGCTAAGGTAGCTGCAAAAATTACGAATAATCGAGGAAAAGCAATTGTTGGCCGCTGGCAAGATGTTACCATTGATGCCATTGATCAAAGAGCCATAGGTTTCATCGAAGCTATAAAAAAAGAGACAAATTTAGAAGCTGTTTCCTACCCTATTCCTAGTGACGGCGATGATGATAAAATATTTGGCGTTATTGATAAAATGTTATTAGCTCATCCCGACATCAATGTTTTATTTACGACAGATATTAATTGGGGGGAACATGCAGCAAAATATATTACGCGACGAAAGCCAAACTTTTCATTAATTACTATGGATTATACAAAAGAAATATCCGGATACATTGAGTCGGGAGCGATTTCTTGTGCTCTATCTCAAAGAAATGCAACATGGGGATCAATGACCATTGAATTTGTTAGTGCCCTTCTTGAAGGTAAAGCAATTACCAAATATACTGACACAGGAACTTTTGAAGTGAACGCATCAAATATAAGTATTTTTAAAAAACGATTATAGGACTTGCAAATTATCTGAATTGTGTTATAATAATAACAATAAACAATTCTTGAATATAATACTTTTACAAGAAAACACCTTTTTTCTACGGAAAGTATTATATTTTTTAAAAATAATTGTTATTAATTTAACACTATAGGAGGCTAAATTATGTGTAAGGTGTGCAAACCATTCAGAAAATATGAAACAGTTCAATCCCATGATCAACTACTTAAAATCAAAGAAGAAGCGCTCAATTATGTTAAGCAAGGCCTATTACAAGTTGCTTATGAGTATGTTGAGCAAGATCAATATCAAGAAACACAATTTTACTGTTCAGAATGTGGATGTAGGCATATTTTATGGCTTCACACATACTATTTAGCCTGTGGTGGTGAATGGCGTACGCTAGCCCATCAAATGGCGTAACAATTTAAGCGGTAATTTATAAGGAGCATATCTAAAAGGAAGGTCAAGCCAATTGGCCTTTTTTAATATACTTTTTTTATGTGAAAAGATTTCAAATGGTTTTTGTTTATCGTTCAATGAATGAACAACTTCTTTTAATGAAGAATAGCCTATTACTGGGAGAATCGGACCGAATATCTACTCTTGCATGACTGAAGAGCTCTCATCTGGTTGATCAATTATGGTTGGTTCAATTTTTAAACACACTTTATTTGACCGTCCACCATAGTGTATCTTGGATTTTTCCAATAATTGATTTAAACGGTCAAAGTGATTTTGATGTATTATTTTTGGATATTGCTCATTATTTAATTCTTTGTAAAAAATACCCACTTCTGTCGCATATGCCTCAAATTCTACCTTGTTCAAATCTAAGTAAAGGGTCTTAATTATACGCGTAAGTAAATCCATTTTCTCTCTCCCTCTTCTCCCTTGCCTTGTCACTCAATTATTTCTTCAACATAACTAATTAATGGGATGGGTATCGAATCGATGTATTTTAATATTGATTTTCCTGTTCGTTGAAGATTAAACACCGATAGTTGCCCGCTCTTTTGATTAGCAACAAATACTTCTTTTTCATTTTTGCTAAAAGCAATGAGACGTGGCCAATCTCCCATACAATCGATTTCATCAATTTTCGTGCATTTTTCATCCTTAACTTTAAACAGCGACAAGGTATTTGGGCCTCGATTCGGTACAATAAGAATGGAATGGTCTTTTGTCAATATACTCGTCCCTACTGCGTTAACATCTTGTTCTGAAGCTTGAATCGTGTCGACCAATTCGGTTATTTCTCCTGTTGCGTTATCAAAGGATAATATCATAATACTGTTATTTAATTCATTCATACAATATATGTATCGATCTTCTTTTGATAGAATCACTTGTCTAGGACCTGAACCTTGAGGTAATGAAAATTTAGAATGTTCAACGAAAGGAACTTCTGTAATCTTATCCATATTAAAAACACGAATATAGTCTCGACCAAGATCAACAGTTAGTAACCATTTTCCGGAGTTTGTTATAATTGAACCATGTGCTCTAGCCACCTCTTTATGTTCATCAGCTGGTGTAAATGTATTAATAAAGGCCTTGTCCTTTTTACTATAAACATGAATATGTCCGCTTCCATAGCAAGAAACAAATATATAGGGCATATCCGGGTTTGTGTGCATATGACAGGCACCTACACCTTTTATACTAGCTTCATTACTTTTAAAAATACTTATTGGACCTTTAAAATAACTATATGTAGATAGTTTTACTTCTTCATCAAGCTCATGTAATACATATAGATTCGGTTCCTCCCATGCTAAATAAGATGGATTTTCATTATCAAAAATACCATATCTATAATGCAAACCGTCCTCATCGTAGCGTATGATGTTAATATCATGGTGTTGCTCGGCATCACTATAGCTTCCGGTAAATAATGTTTTTGAATCAATTAATTTCTTTAATCGTTTCAATAAATTCAGATCCTTTCTTCACTTATATTATGAATACGGCATATGTATCTAACCATAGACATTCTTGTTTATATTATATCTTATCGAAGAATCGGATGCAAGTTAACAAAAAAGGGACTTAAATTCAAGTCCCTTTTTACTATTAAAACCGAACAACCGCACCTGCTTCTATAACGTCACTTGCCTGAAGTTCAAAAACTTGACCTCCATTAATTAATGTATGATAAACGGCAAAATCATAAATGTCTTCATCTGCATCTTGATGTTCAAAATGAATGTCAACCTCTGTATCTGTTATATTTACTTTACCCCATCGAACTTTCTTCTTCGGAATAAATAGTTGATCAATCTTTTTAAAATAAGACGCAACAGCGATTTCTTTTAGCTCAGTTAAGATTTTATCGCTACTTTGATTTGCGTTGAACTTTTGATATGCTTTTTGTAAACGTTCTTCAAAATATGGCGTCAATAGTTCTTCTACTTTTTTATGAATAAAATCATGAGTAAACTCATCTGGATTACCTTCAATGAAATCATCTAAAAGATTATTCTTTGTATTGGCTTCTTTGTATATTGGAAATAAATATTGTACGCCCATAAAAATTAAAGGAATTCCTTGATCTTGCATGATTTCATTCATTGAATGATCAATTTTTCTGAAAAATTGGAATAAATTTGCGCGTTCTTTTTCTTCAATCCCACCATGTCCATGGAAACCTTTTACTCCTTTTGTTCCGCCATTATTTTGTAAATGGCGTTCAGGAGTATCGTATCCTAATTCATCCCATATATTTGTCGGGAAATCATCCGGCGTTATATCTTCGATGCCGTAGGTCATCCAATGAAATACTTTAACGTCTTTTTGACTAACGCCGATGACATAGGCTTGATCAATAGCATTCATCATTCGAATTAATGGTTTTATATAAAATCGGTGATTAATCATCATCATTTCATCAACATCTATTGGTAATTGATAATAAAAAAAATCATCTAAAGATATAAAAATCGCTAATGATTTACTTTGATGACTCCAAAAAGGAATATCATCCACGAAATCTTTTGCCGGTTTTAGTATCTCCTGAATTTTTTCTGATTTATAATTTTTTTTCTTCAATTCATGCGAAATATCCTCTAACATATTTTTCAATCGAATCCGACCTTGCTGTGCTTCATTTCCAACTTTCTGTGTCGGTACGAAAATGGATATACATAATTCGCTTTCATGACTAAGTAAATTTGTTAAGTCGTTCTTAAGAAATCTTCTCATCCAACATACCTCCTATACATAAACAAAATTAATGATACACTTCTAATTATAACATATATGAATGGACTGTCAAAACTAAGTATTCTGAGACTTTAATCCTATCCTAACGTTATATAAAAAAAGATGCTACATATAAATGCGGCATCTACTACTTCAAAACGGACTTAATTCGATCGTAACCGGATAAGCCGATGAGCGTATTGTATTTCAGTTGATTTTCTGCAAGATAAACCATCTCAGTCTCAATATTCACATTATTGCCATCTTTGCGATAACTTAATCCAGGCTGATCGGTAATCGTTCGAAAACTCATTGTGTCTAAATCTCTTGTATTCGTTTTATTATTACGTATTGCACGTTTTAGGGATTGTTCAAAAGAAACATCCTTGCGCTTGTAATTGGGCGTATCCACATTGGCAATATTCTCACTAAGTAGTTGATTGCGTTGCCAAGTTCCATCTAAAGCTTTATGAATAATATTCTTACTTTGACTATTAAACATTTTTTCTATCATTATTAATCATCTCCATTTATGAATATTCGAACTAAAAATAAGTTTAGCATATTTTTATGCGATTTACAATATGATAGAATACGTATTTGTGATAAAATATAAGAAACCCCTATGAAAGGAGAACATCAATGTCACTTAATCTTGCATTTTTCGTATTACTTGTCTTAATATCCATTTACCTTTTTATTATTGAAATTTTTACAGTGATTTTCATGCTCACTGGCTTATCCCATACACGTTCAATTTTTCAAGTCATTTCTCTATTGACAAATTCCGGTTTTACAACCAATGAAAGTGAAGTAATCGTTACTTCAAGACGCAGAAGGAAGCTGGCGATCATCGTTATGATTATCGGAAACCTCCTAAATGTATCCGTTATTTCCACCTTGGTTAACATTACCATAAACCTTTATCGAGATCCAACATTTAATTATATTCAAGCCTTTATAGGTCTTTTCATATTTTTAATTATCATTATTATGCACCGACGCGTTCCATTTATAAAAACACGGCTCAATACTTTTATTAAAAACGCTGCTAATCGCTGGATGTACTCAAAAAGATCAAATCCTTTACTTGTCCTTGATAATTTTCATGGATATGGTATCGTTGAAGTGAAAATTATTGAAGTGCCTACAATCTTAGCCAACAAAACAATTTTTGAATCGCGTATTAGTAATAAGTACGGTATACGGGTTTTATTTATCAAACGCGGCGATATATATATTGGCGATATTGATGATGAACAGCTTATTCTTCCCCTCGATCGTGTGATTATGTTTGGGCCAATTCATCATATAACGCATCTGTTCACACCGAAATAAGCAAGAAATTTATCGACGCTTACCAAGCTCTTTAAAGATTTCATCCCATGTGGCACCTTTTTCAACAATTAAAACGGTTAAATGATATAATAAATCACTGATTTCATAAATAATCTCTTCGCAACCTTCATTTTTTGCGCCAATAATGACCTCGGCTGTTTCTTCACCCACTTTTTTAAGTATCTTATCAATGCCTTTATCAAATAGATAGTTTGTATAGGATCCTTCTTTGGGGTTGTTTTTACGATCAAGTACAACTTGATAAACTTCTTCTAAAACTTTTGAGCTGACGACATCTTGTACGTCAAGCATATCTTCAGCGGTCATGATCTCACGATAAAAACAGGAAAATTCACCGGTATGGCATGCGGCGCCTTCTTGTTTTACCTTTAAAACCAAGGTATCGTTATCACAATCAATTAAAATGGATTGAATATGTTGAAAATGTCCGCTTGTCTCGCCTTTAAACCATAATTCTTGGCGGCTGCGGCTATAATAATGGGCTTTTTTTGTCTCCATCGACTTGGTAAATGCCTCTTCATTCATATATGCGAGCATCAAAACTTCATTGCTTTTGTAATCTTGTGTGACGACCGGAATCAGCCCTTGTTCATTCGTTTTTAAATCTGAAAAATTCATCATTTATTGTCCTCCTTGAAATCTATATTAGTTCATTCGCATCGGAATACCTTCGCTTTTAAGATACTCTTTTAAGTCTTTAATGTCAATTTCTTTAAAATGGAATAAGGAAGCGGCTAAAACTGCATCTGCTTTCCCTTCCACAATTGCGGTTTTAAAATGTTCCATTGTTCCGGCACCGCCACTGGCAATGACCGGAATATTTACCGATTCACTAACTTTTCGTGTAAGGGCATTGTCATATCCGGCCTTTGTACCGTCTTGATCCATGCTGGTTAGGAGTATTTCACCTGCACCGCGTTTTTCTGCCTCTATGGCCCATTCTATTGCGTCTAAGGTACGGTTTTGTCGGCCACCATGGGAATAGACATCCCAACTTTCACGTTCTGCATTGTATTTTGCATCAATAGCAACAACCACACATTGAGAGCCAAATTTTTGAGAGGCTTCATTAATCAGTTCCGGTCTGGCAATAGCTGCAGAATTTACCGATACTTTATCTGCCCCTGCAAGAAGTATACGACGAAAATCTTCAAGCGTTCGAATACCCCCGCCAACTGTGAGTGGAATAAATATTTGTTCCGCTGTCTTGCGAACAATATCAACAATAGTTCCTCGATCTTCATGTGAAGCGGTGATGTCTAAAAATACCACTTCGTCAGCTAAGCTTTCATTATATGCTTTCGCCACTTCAACCGGATCGCCGGCATCAATTAAGTCCACAAACTGGACCCCTTTCACAACGCGCCCTTTGTCAACATCTAAACAAGGAATAATTCGTTTGGATAACATTTATTCACCTCTTTCAAATGTTGCAATGGCCTCATCTAAAGCGATGGCATTTAAATAGAGCGCTTTACCGATAATGGTACCTTGAACACCAATTGCTTGGGTGTTTTCCAAATCTTGCATTTTTGAAACACCACCAGATGCAATAATATCCATTCCTGTCGCATCAACTAAGGCTTTTGTCTGTTCTATATTTGGCCCTGCCATGGTTCCATCTTTGCTGATATCCGTATAGATAATAACCTCCACACCCATAGCTTTCATTGTTCGAGCAAAATCAACGGCTTCAATGTCACTGACTTGTTCCCATCCATGGGTGGCTACTTTCCCATTTTTTGCGTCGATGCCTACAGCGATATGCTTTGAACCAAAGCGCTGAACCGCTTCTCGGACAAAGTCTGGATTTTTAATAGCCATTGTTCCGATAATAACCCGTTCAATACCAAGATCAAGACGCTGCTTAATATCGTCTAGTGTACGTACGCCACCACCGGTTTGAATAGGCACATTTACTGTATCAATAATTTTTTGCATAGCTTCTTGATTTACCCATTGTCCGTCTAAGGCACCATCTAAATCCACGACATGTATATATGTCGCACCTAAATCTTCCCATTGTTTTGCAACGTCATATGGATGTTCATTATAGATGGTTTCTTGGTCAAACTGTCCTTGAAATAAACGAACACATTTTCCGTTTTTAATATCAATTGCCGGATATAATTGCATAATAACCTCCATTTACAAACTCATAAAATTCTTTAAGATCTGAAGTCCTACTGAACCACTTTTTTCAGGATGAAACTGTAAGGCATAGGTATTTCCTTGTTGAGCTGCTATTTGAATCTCTTTGCCATAATATGTCGTTGCACTGACAATATCTACATGGGTTTCAAGATAATAGGAATGAACAAAATAAACATAAGCTTCTTCAGGTAAATTCTTAAATAAAGGAGCTGTTTTTTGAATATCTAAGCGATTCCATCCCATATGAGGAATCTTAAGCGGAACATTAAGTTTAATTATTTTACCAGGTAACAATCCAAGACCTTGATGATGCCCAAATTCGTCGGATGAGTCAAACATCAACTGCATTCCTAAACAAATTCCAAGAATGGGCTTTCCTTGTTCTTGAGCTTCCTTAAGCAATGTATCAAATTTTTTCTCGCGAATGAGTTCAATTGCATCTTTAAATGCACCAACACCGGGAAGAATGAGTTGATCTGCCTGACATAAGGCATCATAGTCATTGCTAATAAAACACTCCCCGCCTAAAAATTGAATGGCATTTGAAACACTTTTTAAATTTCCCATACCGTAATCGATAATTCCAATCGCCATGATTGTCCTCCTAGTCAAATAGTCCTTTGGTTGAATGTGCCCCTTGAATTCTTGGATCAATGGTTTTTGCTTCATCGAGCGCTTTACCAAACGCCTTGAAAATACCTTCTGCAATATGATGATTATTCTTGCCATGAAGAACTTCAATATGACAATTCATCTTTAGATTTGTTGATAAGGCACGGAAGAATTCTTCCACCATTTCAGTGTCCATATCCCCCAAATGGTTTGATGTAAAGGGGGCATTGAAACTTAAATAGGGTCTGCCGGATAAATCAATACTGCATAAGACCATGGTTTCATCCATGGGAATCCCGGAAAAACCATAGCGTTTAATGCCATCTTTTGTTCCGAATGCTTGGGATAGACATGTGCCCAATACAATACCCACATCTTCAACCGTATGATGAGAATCAATATAGGTATCTCCTTTAGCGTCAATCGTTAAATCAATAAAGCTTTGTTTTGATAAATGACTCAACATATGATCAAAAAAACCGACGCCGGTCTGAATACTATACTGACCGGTCCCATCTAGATTTGCTTCAATAGATATTTTTGTTTCTTTTGACTCACGACTTAGTTTTCCGGTGCGTTCTTGTCCCATGCTAAACCTCCCTCAATTTTTCTAGAATCTTTTGATTCTCTTGAGCCGTTCCAATAGTAATACGAATACATCCGGCCAGATTTCCTGTTGGTGGATAATCCCGTATAAGAATCAACTTCTCTTCTAGCAGTTTTTGAATGCCTGTACGCTCAACTTTAATAAGCAAAAAGTTTGTTTCACTCTCATAGACTTTTTCTACGAAGGATAATGTCTCAAGATGTCGTTTCATGATTTCTCGTTCTTTTTTTATTTCTTGAACTTGGTTCATGTAAAACTGATGGTGGTCCAAGACAAAAATAGATGCTTCCTGAGAATAGTTGGATAAATTATAGGGTGGCTTGCCAATATATAAGGTATCAATCATTTCTTTATTAGCAATGGCATAACCTGTACGAAGTCCTGCCAGCCCATATGCTTTTGAAAAAGAGCGTAAAATAATCATGTTTGGATATTTCTCAAAAAGATCTAACATGGTCTCTCCTGAAAACTCCGCATAGACTTCGTCAACAACAACCGGACATTTTGCTTTATCTAAAACTTGAATAATAGACGCTCGGTCAAGGAGTCCGCCTGTTGGATTATTGGGCGTACAGAGAAAAATAAGTTTAGGGGCTTCGAATTCAATTAAATCTAATAATGCCGGAATATCATAATGAAATTCATCATCTAATGCATATTCATGGACATAGGCATGATTTAACAATCCGCCAAGTTTATACATACTAAAGGATGGTGTAGGCGCTAATATAGTTTCTCCCGGTTCAACAAAGACTTTAATAATAATATCAATGATTTGATCCGAACCTACCCCGCATATGACATTTTCTTCGTTAACTTTGTATGTCTCGTAGTGTTTTGCAATACGTTGGCGTAACAAAATAGCATCTGTATCTGGATAACGTGTTATATTGTCTTTGTCTTCCATCCATCCTTTCATATGTTCAACAAAAGCTTCATGGTGGGGATACGGACTCTCATTTGCATCTGCCTTGATTTCATATGGTTTAATCGGTGAATGGTAGGGTTTATAAAATTGCAAGTCTTTTCGCATATACTTATTCATCTAAAAACCTCACTTTAATTGCATTAGCATGAGCGGTCAAGGCCTCATTTTCTGCAAAGGTCACAATATCATCTTTTAAAGAGGCCAGTGCGTCTTCATTATAATATATAATACTGCTCTTCTTAATAAAATCATCAACGGATAATGGTGAGAAAAATCGTGCTGTTCCATTAGTCGGTAATACATGATTTGGCCCGGCCATATAATCGCCTAATGGCTCCGGGGAGAAGTTACCTAAGAACATGGCACCGGCATGTTTGATTTTATTCATCACCATGACAGGTTCTTTTGTACAAATTTCAAGATGCTCTGGTGCAATTTGATCCGAAATAATTATTGCATCTTGAATGGATTTAACCAATACAATGGCTCCATAGTTTTCTAATGATTTTAACATAATCTCTGTTCGTGACAAGGCATTTGCCTGCTTGTCTAACTCGACTTGAACATCTTCAACCAACTGAGCATCGGTGGTAACAAGAACAGAAGATGCGAGTACATCATGTTCAGCTTGTGAAAGCATATCGGCAGCAACGTATTTTGCATCCGCAGTTTCATCGGCGATAATTAAAATCTCTGAAGGCCCTGCGATGGAATCGATATTGACTTGACCATAGACTTTTTTCTTTGCAAGGGCAACATAAATATTTCCCGGGCCTACAATTTTATCTACTTTTTGAATAGTTGCTGTTCCGTAAGCCAAGGCAGCAATAGCTTGTGCTCCACCTATTTTAAGTATATTTGTCACACCACATATATGAGCAGCAACAAGAGTTGTCGGATTAATTTTTCCGGTTTTGAGCATGGGTGTTGTCATGGTAATGTCCTTAACACCCGCAACCCTAGCAGGTATAATGTTCATCAAAACGCTTGATGGATAAACAGCGGTACCTCCCGGAACATATACGCCGACACGTTCTATTGGAGAAACTTTTTGACCAAGCATAGTCCCAAATTCATCGGTGTCAAACCATGAGTATTGCTTTTGTTTCATATGATAGGTGTAAATCTTATCATATGCACGCTTAATCACACCAATCAATTCCGGACTCACCTGTTCATAAGCTTCTTTAATTTCTTCATCCGATACAAATAATGATTTTTCGTCTAATGTAACCTGATCAAAGCGTGTGGTATATTCAATCAGTGCTGCATTACCCTTTGTTTTAACATTTTCTAAAATATCATTGACACGTTTTTCATAATCATCATAGGATGTTTGTTCCCGCTTTGCTAAAAAATCATCAATATTTAATACTGTACTTTCTCGCAAATCATAGATTTTCATGGTCTCACCCTTTCATTTATTGTAGTGAAGCTCTTAATTGTGTTATTATTTTACTAATGCGTTCACTTTCCATTTTCATACTGACACGATTAACAACCATACGTGCCGATAATGGACAAATCGTTTCAAGAACAACAAGACCATTTTCTTTAAGCGTTGTTCCGGTTTCTACAATATCAACAATAACTTCAGATAAACCAACAAGTGGAGCTAATTCAATTGAACCGTTTAGTTTAATAATTTCTACTTTTTGATTCTTTTTATTATAAAAATAGTCTTTTGCAATATTTGGATATTTTGTAGCTACACGGATGGAATTATTATATTTAAGCTGTTCACTCATAGACTCTGGACCAGCAACAACCATGTTGCATTTACCAAACCCTAAATCCACGACTTCATAGAGATTGCGACGTTCTTCTAATATTGTATCTTTACCGACGACCCCGATATCCGCCGCTCCATATTCCACATAAGTTGGAACATCACTTGCTTTTGCCAAGAAAAATTTTAACTTTAATTCTTCATTGACGAAGATTAATTTACGTGTATCTGTATACATTTCTTCACAGGTAATCCCTTGTTGTTCTAACATTTTTAATGCTTTTTTTGCTAATCGACCTTTTGCCAAAGCAAATGTTAAATATCGCATTATAGGCCTCCTTTTGACAGTTCGCTTAAATTTACTGTCTTTGTGTCGTCTGTTTTCAAATCAATTAATTGAACAGTGTTTGAATCATTGATATAGATCATACCACCAATGGATTTACTTTGACCATATAATTTTCCATCGTCTAAACCATGGTTTCGAGTATCTAATTCTACCGTCATTCCCTGACGACGTAAGACTTCTGCTAATTGAATGGCGGTTTTTCGATAAGGTGGCTCATAGACGATCAATGTATTAATCGACGGAACTTCAATCGTTATCCCTTGACGTGTAATCGCATTTAATAATTCATCAATACGAATGGCAAATCCGACAGCCGGCATATCATAAGCGAAGGTACTGAGCAGGGCGTCATAACGGCCCCCATCAACAACACTCACTCCTGTTCCATAGGTATATCCTTTGAATATAACCCCTGTATAATATTGTAACTGAGAGACCATGCCTAAATCAAAGGAAACATATTCACTTAAGTCATAGTCTTTGAGGATTTCATAAACCTCTTTAATCCGCTCAATGGCACCTAGAGCAACAGCATTGGTTGTAAGCTCTTTGGCACGTTCTAACACTTCTTCTTGTCCAAACAAAGTGGGTAATTCAAGTAAACCTTTTTTTGCTGTTTCATTTATTTTCAGGTCTTCTAACAACTCTTCAATAGCAATGTAATTTTTATCATCAATTAGTTTGCGAACTTCTTCACTAAATTCATTGGATAATCCAGCTTCTGCTGCTAATCCTTTGAAAAAACCAGCATGACCAATATCAAGTTGAAACTCTTGTAAGCCGGATGCCAGTAAAGCATTAATGGCGAGGGCTATACTCTCAGCATCAGCATCGGCATTAGCAATACCGATACATTCAACACCGGCTTGTGTATATTCACGAAGTTTGCCTTGATAGTTTTCATTATTATAAAATACATTCCCAAGATAAGAAAAGCGTTTAGGTGATTTTTCATGATTATAAAACGTTGCTGTGTATCTTGCAATACTTGGGGTTACATCCGGACGCAATGAAAGAATATCTCCTTCACGATTAAAAAATTTATATAAATTTTTACTATCCTCTGTACCACGCTCATAATGATATATATCATAATATTCAAAGGTTGGTGTTTGAACCTGTTCATAACCATAGTGATTAAATAGATCGAGAATATTGCGTTCAATTTGTTGTTTTTTTCGCGTATCCAAAGGATGAATATCTCTTAATCCTTCAACGGTGTGTAATATTTGCTTGTTCATTTCTTCACTCCTTGCTTTATTATGGTAAAGTGCTAATCTGCTAATTTATTAAACTTGTTTTTTATTATATGGGATGATCTTATCCTTGTCAATTGTTTTTCGGAATCTTTTTAAGTTTCTTGGAGAAAGCGGTCGAGGGCATCAATATAATGGACAATATAACCATCTTTATTATGAACTTGATAAAAGGCTGTAAACTCCTCATATGGAATCGACTTAGGACCACCGTCATTCGATATGGCTATCTTTTTTTCAATAAAGGTAAATGGAACAAAAAAGATGGCGTCTTCACAACTAAAATGAATTAAAAAAAAGGCAATCCCTTCTTGTTTCTCAAAATCCTTCATAAAATCAATTTGATGATGATGAATGTTTTTAAGCGGAAATCGTTTAAGTTTCGTTTCCTTGGCATCAAAACAAATGGGATAGCCTTGCACAAGTCCAATATAATCAACTGTAGACCGTTCTTCAAAAAAAGCCTTTTTAATATTTCCATTAACCGAATCAAGTTCGACCGGTTTAATGGGTGTCGGTATTTTTTGAATCAACCCCAACTGATGTTCTCGATATTTCACATTGGTTAAATTTATGTATTCTTCTAAGGCACTTCCTCGAAGTCCTCGGCTACGATAATAGGCCATTTTATTTACCTTCTCTTTCTTTTTGTATTTGGTAAATATTTCGTTTGAAACGTTTATTCCCAATCCAACCGGCGGATGTTTGACCGAATTTTTCTTTAAAACCTCGATTGGATAAAGCTAGGAGATCATTAATCTTTTGATTGGGTTCAACAAGCGCTTTATGGTCATATGCATCAAGTCTTATACCATTTAAGGGACATACCCGTTGACATGTATCACATCCATAGACATAACCATCTAAGGTCAAATCGTCACCAAGCTCATTAAGGGTTTCATCCCATTTTTTAGACTGGGTCAAAAAAGAGATACACCGTTTTGATGTTAATCGACCAAAGGTCTGAATGGCATGATTGGGACAACTTCTTGCACACCGCCCACATGTTTGACAAAAAGGATGAAAATACCTTTGATATTCATCGAATGATTCAATAGCTTTTGTCTCAATGCCCAAATCTAAATCCGTTAAAATGTAACCGATATAAAAGCGTGAACCGAACTTTGGATGAATGAGCAAACTATTTCGACCAATTTTTACTAATCCCGTTCGAAGTAAAATCGATTTATCATTTAAGGGCCCCATATCTGAATAGGCTTTCGTATTCGTGGCATAGGTCCTTTGTAGATAGGCCTCCAATTGATGACATTGCTTTAGAACCCCTTCATGATAGTCAGTGAAAATAGATGATTTTGAAATACGCACCTCGTCGGATTGCAATTGGTCATTCTTCGAGAAGTCCATATGATATGGATATATAAGTGCAATTATTGTTTTCGCATGATCTAAATGTATGGAAGGATTATAAGTTTCCGATGTTGTCAACTTATTATCGACATCGAGATAACACTTAGTCGCCTGCTTCCTCTCTTTAATAAAATTGGCATAACCAATGTTAGGCTTTGCATCGCAAAACCCAATATCAGCTATACCAATTGATAGTGCATATTCTTGAATACTATTTTGTCGTGTCATAAAAGATCACCTTTTCCTAAAAGTGTTCTAAATTCCTTGGGATAAGGAGCAATAAATGTTTTGTCAATGAGATAGGCTAATGGATCATCAACATTTAAGAATGTGTAGGAATAACTATGTAACAATTGATTATTAATGCCATATTTTTTCAAAAAGTATGTATTGCGTTGACTATCACCATACTTCAAATCTCCAATTATCGGATGATGAATGCTTGATAAATGATGGCGAATCTGATGAGTTTTACCTGTATGAAGTTCAACATCAACAAGGGTATAATCTTCATCAGCGTGATAATCGATTGGATGAATGACCGTATGTATATAATCATCCGCTTTATCCATTGTCATTGTCACTTGATTATTTTTATCTTTTTTCTGATAGCCTTTAAGTTCAATCGAACTATTTAGGCGTCCAAGGACAAGAGCACGATAGCGTTTATCCACCTGATGATTTTTAATACTTTCATTCATACGCCGAAGAGCTAACGCATTTTTTCCGATGATGAGGAGTCCGCTTGTATTTCGGTCGAGCCGATTACACACACCATACCGGTCTAACAGTTTGTCATAGACAATCCCTTGAGCTTTTGCATACTGACCATATTGATCAACCACATTGACATTTTTTCCATTAGGTTGAGATAATACGTCCTTAGGTTTTGAGTAAATCAACACATGGCTATCTTCATATATAATATGATTTTTCAAAAGCGTCTGTCTTGTCAGCACATCCTTTATTTCAGCATTAGCCTTACTTGATTCAATCCCGGCAAATTTGTTAAAGGTCTCGTCGGCAAGGTAAAACTGAAGTGAATCTCCAAGTCGGCATCGTTCATCACCTTTAAGTTTTTTTTCATTTAATACAATATTTTTCTTGCGAAACATTTTAAAGATAAAGGATTTTTTGGCATTTTTTAAGACTTTGAAACAAATCTTGTCCACACGTTCGCCGGCATATTGTTTTGTGATCTCTATCGATTTCATATATATATCATCCATTCATTAATGCACTTTAATAATAATTGCTTCTGCTAATCGCTCCATTTTAGATTCATCAGCCCCATGAACTTGAGATTTTATCTTGGTTTTAAGGTCTAAGCAGAATTGATCATAATCCTTATAAATTTTAACGGGCTCATGATGCCCTTTAGGTTGAATAATGGATTCGATGATTTTTTTTGCTTGAGTGGGATTATTTTTTTCTAAAATCAATCCATATACGCCAACGGATGTAATGACTAAACTCTGAAAAAAATAAGTCCTTTTTCCACGAATAATTGGTAATTCACCAAGGACCAAAAAGTCATCACTTATTGTCGCCACACGACTGAAGGCTTCTTCGTTCAAAGGTTTATAGCCGGAAAAACTTATTGCTTTAGCTAAAAACTGGGCAAATGGCAGAATGAGCAATGCACTCACTACCATAAACATGGGTTCAACATCTGAAAATACAGTTTTTCCAAGTGCAAATGTTAGAAGACATATAATGAGCATGATAAGAGCCCATTGATAATTATGTCGCTTCATATAACGTGTGTATCCATATTCTCCACGTAGGCGTTCTTTTCCACTACTTTTTTGATTATTTACCTGTGTGCCCAAAGCCGCCTTCACCTCGTAGACTCTCTTCTAATTGATTCGTTTCTTCAAACACCCCATGTACAATAGGGTTAAATACCATTTGTGCAATACGCTCCCCGTGAATAATGGAAAAATTATCACTTCCATGATTAATCATGATAATCTTAATCTCGCCACGATAATCTGCGTCAATGGTTCCCGGTGTATTGACTAAAGAAATTCCATGCTTTAACGCTAGACCGCTACGTGGACGAATCTGTGCTTCATAACCATCAGGAATGGCAATTTTAATCCCGGTTGGAACTAATGTTATCTGACCGGGCTCTAGAATTTTATCTTTATCCAAGCAGGCATATAAATCCATACCGGCTGAGTGTTCCGTTTGATATGCAGGTAAGTTGAGTGTCTTTCCTTCTTCTGTTCGTTCAACAAAAACTTTTATCTTTTCCATCGTCTCTCCTCGTTTCTATTCATCTACTATAACTTATCAATGTCTTCTTCAAATGGTGTTGCTAAGGTAATACTTTCCTGATTATATTGAAATGTTTCACGTATCAGTCGATTAACATCATCAAGAGAAACATTGTTGACACCCTCAATGAGGTCATCCATGGACGTGATATCATTTTTCAAAAGACTACCTTTTCCATAATGGGACATACGTGCCCCCATGTTTTCCATACCGATAATTGTATTGCTTTTTAGCTGTTCTTTTGTTTCAAGTAATTCACGCGCGGTTATTCCATTATTAAGGAGTTTATCTACCTCGTGTCGAATTGCACCATATAATTGTGGAATTTGTGCTGCGCTTGTTGCCGCATAGGTTGTAAATAGGCCTGTTTGATAAAAGGTTTCTACATAGCTATAAATGGAGTAGGCCAGTCCCTCTTCTTCTCGAACACTTTGAAAGAGTCGACTGTTTAATCCACCACCGACAATGGCACTTAATATATTCATACCATAAGTATCTTCATGGAAATAATCAATTGATGGATAGCTAATCGCAAGGTGTCCCTGTTCAATATCTTTTTTGAAAACTTTTTTTCCGGGTGCGTATAAAATAGGAGATGTACGACGTATCTTTTCTCCGGAAGTGATATCGGAAAAGGCATCTTCAAGCTTTTTCACAATTTTTTCGAAGTTAATCTTCCCAACAATTGAGACGACCATGTTATCTCCAACATAACGTGATGCAACATAGTCTTGTAACATTTTTTTATTCATGTTTTTTATTGTTTCTTTAGTCCCTATAATATTATAACCGATTGCATGATTCGGCCAAATCGTCGCATGCATTTCATCAAGCACAATTTCTTCCGGACTATCTTCATACATGGAATATTCTTCTAAAATAATCCCTTTTTCTTTTTCAATATCTTCTTCCAAAAAGTTAGAATGTTGAATCATGTCTGATAAAATATCAATAACTTCATCGAGGTGCTCATCAAGTACATGGGCGTAAAAACACACATATTCTTTGGATGTATATGCGTTTATTCTTCCACCAATACGGCTCATTGTATCGGCTAATTGTCGCGCTGTATACTTGGGTGTTCCTTTAAAAAACATATGCTCAATAAAATGGGTGATTCCATTATTGATTAAGTTCTCATCAACGGATCCGACTTTTATATAGATGCCAATGGAGACAGACCTTACAAAAGGTACTTCTTCTCCAATAATACGCATATGATTCGATAGTTCTTTGTTATATAACAAGTAATTCCTCCTATAGCTAAACATAAATTTCAGGGAAAACACAAACGAGGTCTATGTTTTCCCTAAGATTAGCTATTTATTCAACGATGTTTATTGGATTAACGGTAGTGCTTAATCTTCTAATAAAGCTTTTCTAGAAAGGTTAATTCGTCCTTGGCTATCAATTTCCATAACTTTAACCGAAATCTTGTCACCGACTTGTACGACATCTTCCACTTTATTCACGCGCTCTTTTGCTAATTTGCTGATGTGGACAAGTCCGTCTTTACCCGGTGCTAATTCAACAAATGCACCAAAGTTAGTAATGCGAACAACTGTACCATTATAAACAGTACCCACTTCAATATCTTTTCCAATCATTTCAATAATACTAAGGGCTTTTTGAACCATTTCATGGTCATCTCCACATATAAACACACGACCGTCATCCTCGATATCAATTTTAACACCTGTTTCATCAATGATACGGTTAATTGTTTTTCCGCGAGGTCCAACCACCTCACCGATTTTTTCCGGGTCAATCATTGTTTGAATAATTTTAGGTGCATATGGAGATAGCTCTTTACGCGCCTCGCTGATACATACATTCATAACATCATCTAAAATCATCATTCTTGATTTTTGGGTGTTATAAATTGCCTTTTCAACAATCTCATTTGTAATTCCTTTAACTTTCATATCAAGCTGAATCGCTGTGATGCCATCTTTGGTCCCGGCAACTTTAAAGTCCATATCGCCGAAGAAGTCCTCAAGGCCTTGTATATCTGTCAATAAGACAAAGTCATCATCCGTATCTCCAGTGACCAAACCGCATGTAATCCCAGCTACCGGTTTCTTAATCGGAACACCTGCTGCCATTAAGGATAATGAACTTGCACAAATACTCCCTTGTGAAGTTGAACCGTTTGAGCTTACAACTTCGGATACTGTACGAATGGCATAAGGGAACTCTTCCTCAGATGGTAATACGGGTACTAAGGCTCTTTCAGCAAGAGCACCATGACCAATCTCTCGTCGTCCCGGTCCTCGTGAAGGTCGGCATTCACCAACTGAATATGATGGGAAGTTATAATGATGCATATAACGTTTTCCAGTGACCAAATCATCTAAACCATCAATACGCTGTGTATCGCCTAAGGCTCCAAGCGTCGTGATATTTAATACTTGTGTTTCTCCACGTGAAAACAATCCACTACCATGAGTACGTGGCAATATATCTATTTCTGCACTTAAGGCACGAACTTCATCTAAAGCTCTGCCATCTGGACGCTTATGATCTTTTAAGATCATTTTACGAACTGTTTTCTTTTGATATTGGTACAAGCCTTCATCGATTAAGCTCATCCAATCTCCATTTTCTGCATAAGCTTCTTCAAGACGTTCTCTAAAAACACCAAGGCGTTCTTGACGCTGTTGTTTATCATCAGTAAATACTGCCGTTTCCATTTCTTCAGCAGGAATAAGTTCCTTCATAGAAGCAAACATGTCCTCCGGAATACCCACAACTTCGTATTTTTGTTTTTCCTTACCTTCTTTTTCAACAATTGAATTAATAAAAGCAACAATCTCCTTATTTAATTCATGAGCTTTAAAAATCGCATCGATCATAACAGCTTCAGGAATTTCGTTACCATCAGCCTCAATCATTGTGATCTTGTCAGCAGTTGAAAATACAGTTAAGGTCATATCCGTTTTTTCACGTTCTTCAGCATTTGGATTAAATACTAATTCCCCGTCAACAAGTCCGACGATAGTAGCTCCTGTAGGCCCTTGAAATGGGATGTCTGAAATAGACAAGGCAATAGATGTACCGTTCATAGCAACAAGCTCCGGTTGATTATCTTGATCAACACATAAAACCGTATTGGTAACGGCACAATCATTTCTGTAGTCTTTTGGGAATAGGGGACGAATAGGACGGTCAATAACACGTGATGTTAATATTGAATTCTCACTTGGGCGTCCTTCACGTTTAATAAAGCCTCCCGGAATTTTACCAATGGCATAAAATTTTTCCTCATAATCCACACTTAAAGGAAAAAAATCAATTCCCGGTCTTGGTCTTTCTGAAGCAGTTGCTGTTGATAGAACAACGGTCTCTCCATAGGTTACCAAACATGCTCCATTGGCTAACCCTGCTACTTTACCGATCTCAACACTAAGTGTTCTACCGGCTAATTCTGTTGAATATACTCTTGACATAAAATGTCTCCTTTCTTTATGCCCTGAGTCCTTAGTCTTTAGTGTCTATTCTCCACGTCTTTATTTGGAGAACAAAAACTAGAGACTAATAGAATAAAACTTCAGGGCGCCTTGTACTAATTATACTAGATAAAAAATTATTTGTATAGGTTTGACCTATAAAAATATAGAGCGGAAATAATCCGCTCTATAAAATTTACTTTCTAAGACCTAATCGAGCAATTAATGCACGGTATGCTTCAATATCTGTATCTTGTAAGTATCTTAATAAGTTTCTTCTGTGACCAACCATTTTAAGAAGACCACGTCTTGAGTGATGATCTTTCTTATGCATTTTTAAATGCTCATTAAGTTCATTAATACGTGTTGTTAATAAAGCGATTTGAACTTCTGGTGAACCTGTATCATTTGCAGTTCGACCGAAGTCTTTCATAATTTGTTGTTTTGTTTCTTTGTTCATAATATGAACCTCCTTTTGTATAATAACGCCATTGCCAAGAAATCGGACGGAGATTCCTAACCCCTAGCATTGGCTAACTTCCAATTAAAAATAATAGCATAGTTTCCTTTTATTGTAAAGGATAAAGGCTTATTTTTTCTTTTCTTTTTTCTTTTTCTTTTTCTTCTTTTTTACATCCTTCAATTCAAGCAAAGGGCAGTCACTACAATACTTGCCCTTTTTTTTCCATTTACCACAGCATTTTGACTTTGACATATACATCGTCCTTTCACAAGTTGTAATAGGCTCTTAGATCTTTCTCGTCTTCTTTCATCTGTGTTACTAATTCTTCAATGGAGTCATATTTTTCTTCTGTTCGCAAGAATTTATGGAATTTTACCAAAATACGCTCACCATAAATTTCTTGATCAAAATCAATAATATAGGTTTCAACAAGAATTTCATAGATGTTTTCATCAATCGTTGGCTTGGTTCCCACATAAGTTAATCCAAAATAGGTCTTGCCAAGGACATCGACTTCTGTCGCATAGATTCCATTACGGGGAAGTTGTTTATGACCATCCGGTTTTACATTGGCCGTTGGATATCCAATGGTACGTCCTAGTTTTGCACCTTCAATAACAACACCGGTTACAAAATATGGTCGTCCCATGAGTGTTTCAGCTAAATCCATATCTGCTTCTTGAATAGCTTCCCGTATCCATGTGCTACTAATGATACGGTTATTATAGGAAACCTTTTTCAATGCATGTAAGGTATATCCATATTGTTTTGAAAAATGTTCAAGGGTTTCGATATTACCTTTTCGCATTTTTCCAAACGCATAATCTTCACCAACAACGACGGCTTTGGCACCTAAATGTTCATATAAAATCTTCTCTATAAAAGTTTCCGGTTCCATGCTTGCCGTTTCTTTTGTAAACGGGAATTGTATATAATAATCCATCCCCTCATGTTCAGCAACATGTTGTTTCTCCATATCTGTATTAATTAAAGCAACTTCATGTTTGGACAAAACATGGGTTGGATGTGGGTAAAAAGTAAAAAAAGCGGTACATAATTGTCGCTCTTTTGCAATTTCTTTTGCCTTTGTTAGGAGTGTTAGATGGCCTTTATGCAGTCCATCAAAATTACCAAGCACAACAACAGTATCTTTTATAATGCTCTTTTGAATATCATTAATAAATTTCATCCCATACCTCACTAATAAAACATTTTCTCGACACGTAATATCGGAGTATCCTTCTGTTTATCTATAACATAAAGACCGACAAAATGTTCATTTGAATCATAAAGTCGATACCTTTTATTCAATGTTAATGCATTTCCTTTTATTGAAATATTCGCATGAACAAACTCTGTTGGAAGTTTATTCCCATTATGAATATATGAATCATATTCTGATGATACAACAAGTTTGGGGTATTCGTCAAATAGTGAATCAATTGAATGTAACTTCGATTCTATTTGATTGTTTTCCATCATTTTCTCGATTTCAGATAAGGTTAATGCGTCAGCAAGATTAAACGTACCCACCTTTACGCGTTCAAGGTCAGTCATACATGCTCCGTAGCCAAGCAGTTCACCTAGATCATGAATCAATGTACGAATATATGTGCCTTTAGAGCAGGTGACATCAAAGCGATATGAATGATTTCCCATAGGAAGGAAGTTATCAATATGAAGAATCCGAACCGGACGTGCTTGTCTTTCAACTTCAATACCTTGTCTTGCCAATTCATATAGTCGCTTTCCATCTTTTTTTATAGCCGAATACATGGGTGGAACTTGCATGTATTCGCCTAAAAAAGATAAGAGGGCCTGTTCAACATCTGCATCAGATATTGAAATAACATCCTTATAAGATCGGATAACATTTCCTGAAATATCTTGAGTGTCGGTCTGTAAACCTAATTGAAATGTTGCACGATAAGTTTTTTCTTTATTTGTAAGTAAATCAACCACTTTGGTTGCTTTTCCGATACATATAGGCAAAACACCTGTTGCATCCGGATCTAGTGTACCTGTATGGCCAATACGACGAATTTTAGTTATTCTCCGAAGTATTGCCACAACATCAAAGGAGGTCATCCCTTTTTCTTTATATACATTAAGAATTCCGTTCATAGGCATTAATCAACTCGCTTTCAAAAGACTTAATAACCTCAGTGAGCTTTCCATCCATAGAACATCCCGCAGCTTTAATATGACCGCCACCCTTATATTTCTTAGCAATCTCACATACATCAATCGTTGAATTTGAACGCAAACTAATTTTATATTTTTCGTGATCTATTCCTAGAATAAAACAACTGATATAAGCGGTATCGACTTCGATCAATTGATTTACTATAGCTTCAGTATCACTTTTTTGAAGACTATGTTTTTCCATATCTTCATCAGAAATGTATGCCATAACAATATGCCCTTCTCCAAACACTTTCATATTTGATAATGCTATTTGAAGAGCCTTTAATGATTTTTCGGTTTTTGTAAAATAAAGCTTATTAATGAGAAACGTTTGATCAACACCTACATCCACAAGCTTAGCCGCAATATAATGGGTTTCTTTTCGCGTACAATCATGCTTAAACAAGCCTGTATCATAGATGATTCCCGTATATAATGCAGTGGCTATATGAACATCATCAATATGTTCATGCTTATGAAGATCGAGCATCATACCGATAACTTCGCATGTTGAACTTGCATGGACATCCACTTGTTGGATATCTGCAAAGTGATCATTACTACTATGATGATCAATATTTATTGTTAATCGTGCCTGGGAAAACAAATCCATAAAAGGTTCAATACGACTTAAGTCCCCTGAATCAACAATGATTAGTTGATAGGGAGAACTCATAAGCTGGTCTTGATCACTTGTGTAGTCGCTAAGAGAAAAAATTTCTTCATAATCCTTTAAAAATTCATACCCATTCGGTTTTTCTTCAAGTATGACGCGAACATTATAACCATCTTTTTTAAGTAAATGATACAATGCTAGCGCTGAACCTATACAATCTCCATCTGGATGAACATGTCCGGTAATATAGACATATTCATCCTTTGACAAATGATTTTTTAATTCAATATAATTCATTTTATCACCTGCTCTTAATTTTCATCAGGATGATTGACTTCATCAATTAACTTGCTCATTTTAACTCCATATTCAATTGAATGATCAATGACAAAAATTAATTCCGGAGTATTTCTCAAGTTAACTTTTTGAGCTAATTCACGACGAATAAAGCCTGCTGAATTTTTAAGACCTTCTAAAGTCTCTTGGTGCTTTTCCTCATCGCCTAAAGTACTAAAGTGCACTTTGCAAAATTTAAGGTCAGGTGTTGTATCGACATGAACAATGCTTATTAGTGTATCAACGCGAGGATCTTTTAGACCATTGCGAATAATAGCACTAATCTCATGCTTGATTTCTTCATTAATGCGTATAATACGATTACTGTTCTTTTTCATATAATCACCTTCTTAACTTGAACTCATTATCTTGGTATTTCTTCCATAACGAAACCTTCAATGACATCACCTGTTTTTATGTCATTGTATTTTTCTAGCATAATACCACATTCGTATCCGGTAGCAACTTCTTTGGCATCATCTTTAAATCTTTTTAATGATGCTAATGCCCCTTCATATAATACGACACCGTCTCGGACAAGTCGAACTTGACTGTTACGAACAATTTTTCCGTCAGTTACGTAAGAACCGGCAATTGTTCCCACATTAGAAACTTTAAATGTATCCCGCACTTCGGCATGGCCGGTAACTTTTTCCTCAAATATTGGGTCAAGCATACCTTTCATAGCAAGTTCGATATCTTCAATTGCATTATAAATAACACGATACAAACGCACATCAATTTTTTCACGGTCTGCTGTAACCTTAGCATTTGATTCCGGACGTACATTAAAACCGATAATTATAGCATTTGAGGCACTAGCCAACATAACATCGGATTCATTGATTGCACCAACACCACCATGGATAATATTAATAATGACTTCTTCATTTGAAAGTTTCATTAAACTTTGTTTGACAGCTTCAACAGAACCTTGTACATCTGCTTTAACAATCAATTTAAGTTCTTTCATTTCACCTTCATGAATTTGATGGAATAAGTCATCTAATGTAACTTTCTGTGGTGTGTTTTGAATCATTTTTTCACGGACATTTGATTGAAGTTTTTCAGACAAATGTCGCGCTTCACGTTCATTCGACGTCTGGTAGAAGGCTTCTCCTGCTGAAGGAACTTCACTTAAACCAAGGATTTCAACGGGAGTTGAAGGTCCTGCAGTGCGTACACGCTTTCCTTGATCATTAATCATGGCACGTACTTTTCCGTGTGTTGTTCCGGCAAGAATAGAATCTCCGATTTTTAAGGTTCCGTTTTGTACAAGAACAGTAGCTACCGGTCCACGACCTTTATCTAGTTGCGCTTCAACAATGGTTCCACGAGCAGGTTTCTTAGGATTTGCTTTCAATTCTCCAAGTTCTGCCACAAGCAAAATCATCTCAAGTAATTGATCAATTCCGGTTTTTTCGATTGCAGAAACATGAACACAAATGGTGTCTCCACCCCAATCTTCTGTAACAAGACCATATTCAATAAGTTCTTGTTTTACACGATCCGGATTGGCGCCTTCTTTATCGATTTTATTAATGGCAACAATAATCTGTACACCTGCTGCTTTGGCGTGATTGATTGCTTCAACTGTTTGAGGCATAACTCCATCATCTGCTGCAACAACAAGAATAGCAATATCTGTAGCCATTGCTCCACGTAAGCGCATTGCTGTAAACGCTTCATGACCTGGTGTATCCAAAAATGTAATTTTTTCGTTGTTAAGTTCAACGGAATATGCACCGATATGTTGCGTAATTCCCCCTTGTTCGCCTTCAGTAACTTGGGTTTGACGAATGGCATCAAGAAGTGATGTCTTTCCATGGTCAACATGACCCATAACGACAACAACCGGTGGACGTTTTACTGTATCTTTATCATCTTCTACGTCCGCCGCAAAAAATTCTTCAATAAAATCTTTTTCTTCTTCTTTTTCGACAAGAATATCATATTCTAATCCAATCTCAGTAGCTAAAGCAAAGTTGATCTCTTGATTGGCTGTAGCCATAATACCTTTTATCATAAGATATTTTACAATCTCAGATATAGGGCATTCAATTTTTTCTGCTAAAGCTTTTACCGTAATTTCATCACCAATGTAGATGACATCTTCTTTTTCTTCTGTCTCTTCTTCCTTACGATGCTTCTTTGATGTTTTTTGTCTTTTATTCGACGGTTCATTTTTTGAATCTTTTGTCTCAGGAACGTCTTTTTTTGCTTCTTCTTTTTTCGGTTCTTCTTTTTTTTCTTTGTCTTCACGATAATATTCGACAATGACTTTTTCGTCATCTTCTTTTACCGAACTCATGTGATTTTTTACCGGTATATCAAAGTCCTTTAGCGTGTTAATCAGATCTTTGGAATCAATCCCTAAATCTTTAGCTATTTCGTGTACACGTCTTTTTGACATCCTTTCACCTCCATGTTTTTTCAATGCTCGTTGCAAATTGTTCATCGGTAACACAAATGGTCGCTCGAAACTGCTTTCCGATGGCATGACCTAATTCATCCTTATCAAAATCAATTTTATAAGGAATCTGTCTATAATTACACATATTTGTAAATTTCTTTTTTGTATTATCTGATGCGTTGTCGGCAATAATAACGAGGTGAGCATGACCTGCTTTTATTGCTGTTTCGACAGAAAATTCTCCCGATGAGATTTTACCTGCCTTTTGACATAGTCCAATCATACTTAAGGTCTTATTCAAGTTGATCTAGTGCCTCCTTTAGTGACTCGCTAATGTCTTTGGGAATACTGCATTTAAAAGAACGCTCGAGCCCTTTGTTTTTCAGCGACTTTTCTAGACATTCTTTTGACTTACATATATAAGCGCCCCGACCATTCGCTTTTCCGGAAATATCAATTAAAAATTCACCTTCTGATGTTTTAACAATTCGTAACATTTCGCGTTTATCTTTTAATTCTTGACATCCTGTGCATTTACGTAATGGTTTTTTCTTAGCCATAGATTACTCCTCAAACAAAGATTCATCAAACGGATTGACATCTGCTTCCACATTTTGGCTATTATTTGCGCTTAAAAATAAGACATCTGGATTTTCCAATTCTTCTTTAGAAATAAACCCAATCTCTTTGGCTTGTGTTTCACTCTTTATATCGATACGATATCCTGTCAATTTAGCTGCTAAACGCGCATTTTGTCCTTCTTTACCGATGGCAAGTGATAATTGATAATCCGGCACAATAACTTTTGCACTTTTTTCCGGTTTATTCACTGCTACTTGTACAACTTTTGAAGGACTTAACGATGCCGCAATAAACTCTGCCACATTTTCATTCCAAGGAATAATATCAATTTTCTCGCCATTGAGCTCGTTAACAATAATACTTACTCTTGATCCATTATGACCGACACAAGAACCGACAGGATCTACTTCCTCTTTTGTTGAATGTACCGCGATTTTTGTTCGTGAACCTGCTTCACGAGAAATCGATTTAATCTCAACCGTTCCGTCATGAACTTCAGGGACTTCATTTTCAAAGAGACGTTTCACTAAATCCGGGTGTGTTCTCGACACATAAATCTTGGGACCTTTCGTTCCGGATTTTACCTCGATGACATAAACTTTTATACGTTCATTCATTAAGTATACTTCTCCGGGGACTTGTTCTTTGTCTGCTAAAATAGCATCGATTTTTCCGAGATTTACAATAACACTGTCCTTTGCACTTCGCTGAATAATGCCTGTAACAACTTCTTTTTCTTTCTCTTGATATGAATTGAGTAATAAATCACGTTCCGCTTCGCGTATCTTTTGTACGACAACTTGCTTGGCTTTTTGAGCCGCAATTCGACCAAAATCTTTAGGCGTCACTTCAATTTGAACATGATCTTCTAACTCTAAATTCGGATCAATTTCTCGTGCATCTGATAGAGAAATCTGAAGTTCTTTATGTTCCACGTTTTCGACAACTTCTTTTTCAGCAAGAACAACAACATTTCCTTGTTCGTTGTCAATCGTTACTTGAATATTTTGTGACGTACCAAAATGATTTTTACAAGCCGTTAATAAGGAATTTTCAATGGCTTCTAACAAAACCTCTTTGCTAATATTTTTTTCTTTTTCAATTTGCTCTAATGCCTGAATGAATTCAGCATTCATTGTTATATCCTCCTTAAACCTACCTAAAAGATGATTGCTAGGCGTATGATTGCAATATCTTTTCGAGGAAACACTTGGGTTTCTCCTTCAATATCAATCGTAAGCGTTTCTTCATCATAAGCTACCAATTCACCTGAAAATTCCTTGACTTTATCGATCGCTTTATAAAGTTTGAGTTCCACCATATCACCTAGATGTCGTTCAAAATCCTTATCCTTTTTCAAAGGACGATCTAGTCCTGGAGAACTCACCTCCAAAATATAAGGTTCTTTGATCGGATCTTTTTCATCAAGTTTTTTGTCCAATGCCCGGCTAACTATTTCACAATCATTCACCGTAATACCGTCAGGTTTATCCAGATATACTCTCAAATACCATTGATTCGCTTCTTTGATATATTCAACATCAACACATTCAAATCCATTGTCTTGTAGAATAGGTTCAAGAAGTTCATAGGTTAACTTTTCGATTGAATCTTTCGAAGCCATAGCAACACATCCTTTCCTTCTGCAAATAAAAGAGTGGACAAATGTCCACTCCTTTCGCATTAATAACTTATCTTTTACATTATAGCATAACTTCATGTAGATTACAAGTTCTCAAATTTCTTTTCCCTATTCATCAGTTCAGATACTGCTATTCTTGGATCTATCTGATTAAAAAGCACTTCGTTCACCTTTTCAATAATTGGCATATCGACGTGATATTTGTGTGCTAAACCTAGTGCAGCTTTTGCAGAATATACGCCTTCAACGACCATTTTCACTTCATCTAATGCTTCTTGAAGTGTTTTGCCTTGCCCAATAAGTATACCAGCTCGACGATTTCGACTATGCATGGATGTACAGGTTACGATTAAGTCACCAATGCCGGACAATCCATTAAAGGTCATTGGATCGGCCCCCATTTGTTCCCCAAGTCGACTGATTTCTGAAATACCCCGTGTCATAAGAGCGGCTTTTGTATTGTCCCCATACCCTAAACCATCGGATATACCTGCAGCTAAGGCAATAACGTTTTTAAGGGCTCCGCCAAGTTCAATTCCAATCAAATCTGAACTGCCATATACACGGAAGTTTTCATTCATAAATGCATCTTGTACTCGTTTTACGATGCGATCACTTTTTGAGCCCACAACGACGGAAGTTGGAATTCCTCTAGCAACCTCCTCGGCATGTGATGGACCGGATAGAACAGCAACTTCAACATCTGCTATTTCATCTAGGACAATTTCTTCAAGAGTTTTTAGACTCGTCTCCTCAATCCCTTTTGCAACGTTAACAATAATTTGATTTGATGTAACATAAGCTTTCATGGCTTTTGCTGTAGCCCGAACAAAGGTTGACGGAACTGCTAAAATCAATATATCTTGATTTTTGATTGCAAAACTTAAATCTGATGTATACATTAATGTATCCGGCAAAGTAATCCCGGGAAGTTTTGCCACATTTTCTTTGGCCTCTTGGATGGCTTTTATTTCAGCATCAAATTTAGACCATACTGTTACTTTATGATGATTGTCATCAAGAACTTTCGCGAGGGCACATCCCCATCCTCCAGAACCTATTACACTGACTTTCATAATTTCACCTCATTATTTTTTGTTATTTTTACCGAGTTTATTTTCATTTCCATTTATTAACCTTCGTATATTTGCACGATGTTGATAAATGGCTAGAAGCATAAGTATTAAGCTCACCATAAAAATTTCGATGTTTATCGCTTGGAAAACATAAAATAAGACCGGCATAAAAACAGCCATAAACAAAGAACCAACAGACACGTATTTCGTCAAGAAAATGATTAGTGCCATAATGAGCATCATCATAATGCCGGCTCTAAAGTCAACCGCATAAATAAGTCCAAGTGTAGAAGCAATACCTTTTCCGCCTTTAAACTTCAAAAAGACCGGCCAGTTATGACCTAGTATTACACCTAAACCGGCATAAATAGCAACGGTAGCACTCTGACCCGCCCATTGATACATAATATAATAGGCAACAACGGACTTTAATAAGTCGCCCACAAAAGTAAGGCCACCAAGTTTCCATCCCATCACACGAATCGCGTTTGTTGTACCGGAATTTTTGCTTCCGTATTCGCGTATGTCGATATGTTCTTTAAAATGACCGATTAGATACGCAAAGTTAATACACCCGATAAAATATCCTAAAATTACCGCAACAATTCGCAACATATTACTTCTCCTTTCGCTCTCTGGCAATTAATCGAATCGGAGTTCCTTTAAAACCAAACGCTTCACGAATTTGATTTTCAATATATCGTGTATAGGAAAAATGCATCAATTCTTTATCATTAATGAATAAAATAAAGGTTGGTGGTTTAATGGATACCTGTGTCATATAATAAATCTTAAGACGTTTTCCTTTATCAGACGGAGGTTGATTCATTGCCATTGCATCATAGAGAATTTCATTCATAACCCCCGTTTGAATGCGCATTGATTGATTCTGAATAACCATATCAATGGTTTCAAACATTTTATTGATACGAAGTCCGGTCACTGCCGATATAAAAACAATCGGTGCATATGTCATATAAGCTAATGTCGTTTGAACTGTATCAAGGAAGCGATACATGGTTTTGTCGTCTTTTTCAAGTGCATCCCATTTATTGACGACAATGACGGCGCCTTTTCCTCGATCGTGAGCAATTCCTGCAATTTTAGCATCTTGTTCTGTGATACCTTCTGTAGCATCAATCATAATCAATACAAGATCGGATTTTTCAATACTTGCGACCGTTCGAACAATAGAATAGCGTTCAAGATCTTCTTTAATCTTGTTTTTACGACGTAAACCAGCAGTATCAATTAATCGATACTGTTTGTCATCATAGGTAATCAAGGTATTAATAGCATCACGGGTTGTACCTGCGATGTCACTAACGATGAGACGTTCTTCACCTAGGATTTTGTTAATAAGTGACGATTTTCCAACATTGGGCTTACCCACAATGGCAATACTTGGAATTTCATCTTCCTCTTCATCATTGTTTTCGTCGAAGAAATCTTTGAATTGACCAACAACGGCATCTAGCATATCCCCTAACCCTTGAGCATTGGATGCAGCAACTGGGTAAGGCTCTCCTAATCCAAGATTATAGAATTCAAAAACATCATATTGATATTTTTTAAAGGAGTCCACTTTGTTAACGCAAAGAACAATAGGCTTCTTTGAGCGTCTTAACATATCGGCAACTTTACCATCTGAATCCGTTAATCCAGTTTGTACATCAACCATAAAAATAATAACATCTGCTGTTTCTATAGCGATTTCCGCCTGTGCACGCATATGATTTAAAATTAAGTCTTGACTATCGGGTTCTATACCCCCGGTATCAATGAGTGTAAAATCATATTTTAGCCATGATACATCTGCATAAATACGATCTCTTGTAACCCCCGGCGTATCTTTCACTATTGAAATGTTTTCTCCGGCTAAACGGTTAAATAATGTCGATTTCCCGACATTGGGTCTGCCGACTACTGCTACTATTGGTTTACTCATGTTCAATCTCCTTACCCGTCATTGCGTCAAATAATAGGCTACCGTTTATTCGCATAGATACTACCTTTGTGTTTAACGCTTCACTAAGTTCTTCTAAGGTTATGTCATCTAAAAATACATGTTCATCTGATTTTAACATATTCTCAGGAATGTAGATGCATTCACCTAAATCTAATTGTTGACACTGTTTAATAATGTCTTGTCCCGTTACAAGTCCTGACACCGTTATTCGCGGACCGAAAAATTCATTTTCAATTCCGACAACATGTGTCTTTGTTCTTATTTTTTCTAAGTTTTTGATTTGCTCACTAAAAAACTCCATCACTGGCTGAAATAATTTTCCTGTGATTATAGTCACCTTTGAATAAAGGTTATTGTGCTTGTCGTCATAAGAAAAATTATGTAGAGTTTCTTGAAATTCATTTTTTATTAATCGCGTCATACCGACTCCATTTTCATACTGCAAGTAGCCATCATATGTCGCCTCACTAGGAACATCCTCGCCAGCTAAAAAGTAAAATTCGTCTCCGGCATGAATAAAATGTTTGTTCGATTTTTGATAAAACTCAGCTTGGTATTTCGAAACAAGATCAATTATCTGTCTTGCATCTTCTAAGCTAAAGGGCTCAAGCTTGTCTAAATGGGCACGATACTTTGTAAGTCCCACCGGAACAATAGATACACTCTGAAGATAGGGGGCATATTTATACATTTCCCGTATAGAATAATCCAGTGCCTCTTGATCATTGATTCCTTTACATAAAACAATTTGTCCATTCATTGTTATACCGGCGTCATATAATTGATCCATATATTGAATCAAATTTCCGGCAAAACGATTATGTAGCATTTCTTTACGTAAGTCCATGTTCATCGTATGAATCGAAATATTAATCGGTGATAATTTATAATCAAGGATACGTTGAAAGTCTTTATCCTTCATATTTGTCATTGTAATATAATTCCCCTGCAAAAAGGATAATCGTGCATCATCGTCTTTAAAATACATGGTTTCTCGCATTCCCGGAGGAAGCTGATCAATAAAGCAGAATACACACTTATTATGACAGGACTTATATTCATCCATTAATCCGGATTCGAATTCGATACCTAAGGTATCATAGGGTTCTTTTTCAACGAATAATTCCCATTCTTCATTTGTTGACGGTCGATATATAAGGAGTTCAATCTCCTCGTCATTTTCTATATAACGATAATCAAGAACATCTTCAATGTCTTGACCGTTTATAGATATTAGTTCATCTCCAGGCTTTAATTCCAATTCTTCTGCAATGCTGTTTGCCTCTATGGATTTGATAATATGTTTGCTCATAATGCACCTCTTATCTTAGAGCGAATATTGCTACTTGACTTCCTCTTGAGGTTCCCATGCGTCGATGTGAAAAAAATAAATCATCATGGCATGACGTACATAATGAACTCACTTCAATATTCGATGACTTAACACCCGCTTGTTCAAACATGCATAGGTTTGCCATTTTTAAATCCAACATATATTTTGTAGAATCGTCATGGGATGGGAACACAATCTTTCCTATTATATCATCATTAAAGGATAAATCAAACTCTTTTTTTACATCTTCAGATACTTGGTAACAACATTTTCCAATGGCCGGCCCAATTCCAATTAAAACATCCTTTGCTTGTGTTTTGTATTTTCTTTGCATAGTCTCAAGAGTTTTTAAGCCGATTTTTTTAACGGTTCCTCTCCAACCACTATGGCTAAGAGCAATCGCTTTATGGATGGGATCATAGAAAAATAAGGGAACGCAGTCTGCATAAAATGTTGTTAATCCAATATTCGGCTTATTTGTCACCATGCCATCAATGTTTTTGATGGTGCTTTCACGACAAATCCCCATTCCTAAATGTTCTTCATTTATTTCCATGACTGCATCCTTATGTACTTGGTCCGATAAGACGAGCTTTTCAATAGAAAGTCCTAATGTCTTGGTCACGCGTTGATAATTTTCAATAACATTCTCATAGGCATCTCCACGATTAAAACCCATATTTAAGGATGCAAAAGCATCTTTGCTTACACCACCTAATCGTGTTGTATAACAATGTGTAATTTCTTTGATGTTTTTTAACATGTCAAATTGAAACAAGTTATCCATGATAGTTAAATGCTCCTTTATGATATTCTAATTGATTACCCGTCCACAAAGCAACATCAAATCGAACCGGTCGGTCAATCCATCGAACTTCTTTTGTATACCATACCGCCGATTGGGTGATTTTTCGTTGCTTTCGATAATCGATGGCATACGATGGATGTCCATAGGCCATTGATGACCTGTATTTCACTTCTATAAATACAAGACTATCTTGATCTTTTGCAATAATGTCAAGCTCTCCGCATTTACACGAATAATTTTTTGTTACAAGTTCCATGCCTTGCTCTTGAATATAGACACATGTTTTTTCTTCATATAGAGTACCTTTTGAACGATTATTCATCTTACACCATCTTATCCCTTAATTGATCCAAGTCAGATACAAAGATCATGATTTCCGCGACAATCTGATAAAGTTCTTCCGGAATTTGATCCCCTAAATCTAGACGATTTAATTCCTCAGCAAGTTTCTCATCCTTATAGATTGGGACATCAGCTTTTGAGGCCTTCTTGAGGATATTTTCTGCGACAATGCCTTTTCCTGTAGCGACAACATTGGGAGCTTGGTCGCCCGGATTGTACCTTATCGCTGTAGCTTTTTTTCGTTTATCCATTTTATCACGCCCTAACATCAAATGTAAATCGCTTGGGTTCTGATGTTGCCTTTTGTTCATTAAAAAATGCATTTATACCACTTAAATCTTCATCTTGCAATCGTACCCCTAGGCCAAGTACATTGAAGGATTTATTTATTAATTGTTTATGTAGTGTTAATGTATTCTCCTGTAAAAGTCGTTCAGAATCCTGGCCATCTACATAAAATGTAACTTCAACATTTTTTGCATGTTTTGCTATATATACATCCATGTGACCTAGATTCTTAAAATCAAGACGTAACAAAGCGGTTATACGTTCATCATTATTTTTTTTTGGGCTTTTCTTATTCATAATATATAACTGACTATTGACAAATTGTTGGTTCAACATAATGGGGAGATGTACAAATTGAAAGTTTTGCTGTAATTGATTCATCACTTCTATACCTGTTTTCAATTGCTGTACTTCCTTAAGAACTTTTTCTCCGGATTGAGAACTTTCATTTTGTATACTCGACTCAAGAACATCAACAAAACGTTCATATATTTTATTAAAGTGTTTCGATATATTTTCATAACGTTCTAAGTCGCCACGACTAAGTAACATCGATTGATTTAATACATTTTCTGTTAACCGTTCAGCTAAAGCTTCTTTTATATAGGTTTTCATATCTTCTGTGATTGGCAATTTCTCAAAGAACGTATTCAATTCATTGATTGTTTTTATTTCACTAAAGCTCGGCATTTTTTCTAACACAGCCACTTTGACCGCTTCCGGCAATTGAGGCAGAACAGTTTCTCTGAGTGTCGTTTTAATATGCTGTAGTTGTTGAGGCGGTAATTCCACGTCTTGACTTGGTGGACGTACGTCCTTTTGAACCAAAGAAATAGCCGCTTTTATAAGAATCGAAGTCGATTGATCCGGTGGAACCAACTTTTCCAACACCATCTGTACATCCGGTTCTTTGATTAATGTTGAGGCCATTCGACTTAATGACGTTAAATCTTTCGAAATATTTTGCTCATCGTTCAGAAGTTGGTCTACATACTGTATGGATTCATCGGATACGATTAAATTATTCTTAACCAGAAAAATTAGTGTGTCAATTTTTGCTTCCGGAAAACGTTTTGTATACATATGGAGCTGTTGTAGGGTCTCTTTATTCACCGGCATATTTTTTTCCATTAAGTGTTTAATGATATCTATATTTTGGGGAGTTTCTTCAAGCTTAGCATTGGTTAATATATCAGAAATATTTTGAAGTGTTGAATTTCCGTCAATAACCGGTTTCAGTGTTAATTGTTCTGTTGTAGAGTCCTTAATTTCAAAGGTTAATCGATCCCCAATTTTAAATGGAAAATCTTCTAACATCTTTGCTGTCATTTGTTGTCCATTCAAGAGGCGAATGGTTACTTTGTTTTGTAATATATCGAGTATTTCACCTTCTAGCAATTGCCCTTTTTCAGGCAAAACATATCGGTCCACACCTTTTATTCCTTGTGAACGTAGATTGTCGCTTACTGATTTGTTTGATCTATTTAATATATTTGAGATATCAATTCGCATGATATCACTCCTCATTGATAAAATTTTTGATAAATGTTCGTCGATGAATCGGACAAGGCCCTATCTGTTTAATACTCTTAATATGCTCGGCTGATCCATAACCTTTATTTCGTTTAAATCCATACTCTGGATAAAGCTCATCATATGCATGCATCAATCGATCCCTTGTTACCTTAGCCAAAATACTCGCAGCTGCAATCGACAAACTTTTGGAATCTCCTTTGATAATTTTTGTTTGTTTTATAGCAACACCCGGAATAATCACTGCATCATTTAACAAATGATCCGGCTCAACTTTGCATTGACTTATGGCATGGCGCATAGCTTTATATGTTGCCTGCAAAATGTTTATTTCATCAATCTCACCTTCTGATACAACACCAATCCCATAGGCATGGGCTCGAGATATAATCTCATCATACAAATATTCTCTCTTTTGTGCAGAGAGTTTTTTTGAATCATCTATATATAGTATCGGATCTTTTGGATTTAATATAACAACTGCAGCCACAACAGGTCCTGCCAAAGGGCCTCTTCCGGCTTCATCGATACCACCGATAATACTTTCCTGGGGCAACTGTCGCTCATACATGAGCATTTTTTCTACCCTTGCTTGCTCATTTTCGTAGGCTTTTTTTTCTTTAGCTGCTCTCAACACAAGTTTTTGAACGCCTTTTCGGGCATCTTCGTGATACAGTTTAATAAAATCATCTATTTTTTCGACAGATGTCGCTGATAACACTTCTTTGATTGTGGATATTGGTTTTTGTTCCAAAACGTCTCCTTTATTTAACACGATAATATGAACCTAAAACAACGACATTAAATTCATTCATAACTTGAAGCACCGCTTCCCGCACTTTTTTATTCCGTTGATAACATCCTTCAACATCAATAAAAAAATTATAGTTTCCCAGCCCTTTTTTTGTCGGACGCGAAATAATAGAAACTAAGTTAATCTTTTCTTTTGCAAAAACGTTCAAAATATCGACCAAGAGTCCAGGTCGGTCTTGATCATCATGAATAACTAAGAGGGTTTTCCAGTCTTGGGAAGCACTTAGCTCATCATTGAGTTCAGTTGACAATACAATAAATCGCGTTTCATTTTCAACCGAATCCGCAACATCATCCATTTCAAGGGCGAAAGATTGCTCTTGATGTAAAAAATGCATAGGCACAATGGCACCATCTGTTTTTTTACCCTCAATTAACATTTGATAGGATGCTGAATTGCTTTGGGTTGTAATAATCTGATCCTCTGTAAAATTCTCTAAGAAATCTAAACATTGATTATGGGTCTTAAACTGTGCATAGACTCGTTCTACTTGGGATAAAGTATTTGCATTTGAAATAAAACCAAATCGAATGGGTAAAACAATTTCATGAATAATTTTCAACTTTGAATGGGTCAATAAATCAAGGATTATTTGTACAAAACCATCTAATGTATTTTCAATCGGTATCACTCCATATGAACATTCTGTTCCAATAGCATCCAATGTTTTACGCATTGAGGAATAATAGTGTAAATGCCCTTCTAAGTTACGACGTTGCATATATTCTTTTGCTGCTTTTTCTGTATAGGTTCCGCTCGGCCCAAGCACTGCAATATTCATATTTGACCCACCTTCTTAAGTATTCTCTGCTAATATTATACATTGAATTCTTTAATCATACAACGTATAATAAACAGGAAGTTATCATCCTCATCGTTGAAAGGACGCCTTATGCAAATTATTACTAAAAAAATACATGAAACTGAATATGCCTATATATTAGAACTCCCCTCATTTTATGAAGATTGTTGTTATATCGATATAGAAACGACCGGATTTGATCGTAACCGACATATGATTTATCTCGTCGGTCTCATATTTCAGACAAATGGCACTTTTTATTTACAACAATATTTATGCGACAAAGAATCGGATGAATACGAACTCTTATATCGGATTAATCAACACTTATCCCAATACAAATATCTTATACATTTTAATGGACAAAGTTTTGACTTACCCTTTATTAAATCACGATTAGCACTCTATCAAATCAAAGAAGAAATTATTGGATGCCAATCCATTGATTACTATCAAGCATTGAAGCCATACAAAAACTTTCTTCGAACAGATAACCTAAAATTAAAAACGGTCGAACAGTTACTCGGATATAAACGCTTGGACCCATTTAGTGGCGGAGAACTTATCGAACTCTATCATATGTATGTTCAAGGAAATGAAAAACTCAAGCCAATATTACTCTTGCATAACGAAGAAGATATGATAGGACTTTATTATCTTAATGCATTTTATCCTTTATTCACACTTTTTTATGAAAAAACAAACACTGTCAATTATCGCAAAGAAACCACACCTAATCACCTTGACTCCCTTGTCTTGTCTGCCTCGCTACCCCAAAGCAAGCATTATTATGCCTTCACCCATCAAACCCCTTATGGCCATGTTGAGGCATTGCATGATCGATTGATATGTTCCCTTCCAATATATACCGGAATATTAAAACACTTTTATTCCAATTATAAAGACTATTATTACTTACCAGTTGAAGATTATGCGATACACAAGTCAGTAGCCGGATATGTCCATCATGACTATAAGAAAAAAGCGACCAAGACAACAGCATATGTCAAAAAAAAGGACACCTATATTCGATGTCCTCTGAGCGAAAAAGAAATTGAGCGTTTGCAAGCGACCCATAGATCCATTACGCTCTTTCATGCTGATGCGGATGAAATATTTACATATATTCAAATCGACGACTTCAAAACGATTGCCCAGGATTTGTTTTGTGCTATTACGAAAGCGATTCTATTTTAGTGTGAAATTTCCCCGGCTTTTTTGTAAAAAAAAGTATAGTCTGACAAAAAATTATAACGGTGGGATTGGATTATTTGTTCTGTACTTCCCACGAAAAGAATACCATCTTTTTTTAAGGACTGATTAAACCGTGTATAGATTTTATCTTTGGCTTCTTCCGTAAAATAAATAAGAACATTACGGCAAACAATTAAATCACAGTTTTTAGGATAACTATCTTTTAACAAATCATGTTGTTTAAACTCAATGCATTTTTTCAGATTATCATTGATTTTATATGAACGACCAACTTGCGTAAAATACTGTTTTTTAAATTCTTCCGGAACCCCGGCAATGGCCTTTTCATTGTAAAGTCCCACTTTTGCTTTTGATAATATTTGCTGATCAATATCTGTCGCAATAATTTTAATATTACTCAAAGGCATAAATTTACTTAAGACCATGGCTAATGAATATGGCTCATCTCCTGTCGAGCAGGCAGCTGACCATATGGTAATATTCTTTCCAAAACGTTCAAATAAATATGGAAATATATTATTTTCCAAAACATCCCACTGTGCTTTATTTCTAAAAAATTCTGATACATTAATGGTCATGTAGGTAATAAATTCTTCATATACATTTTTGTCTGTCTTTAATGCCGTGACATAATTATCATATCCCTGAAACCCATTTTTTCGAATTAAAGAATCTAATCGACGTTTCATTTGTCGTTCTTTATAAGCATTTAAGTCAATTGTTGATAGCTTAAAAACAGCTTCCTTAAATTGTTCATAGTCTTTTATCATTGCTCCGCTCCTAAGTTTAAAAAATATGCCACTACCTTACGATAATGGCATAATATAATACATTCAATATGTATATCTAATTCGTTTTATTCTTCTGTATCTACATCTTGAGACGTTTCGTCTTGAGTTACTTCCTCTTCTTGAACTTCATCTTCTTTTTCAAGTTCTTTAACAGACAAGCTAATCTTTTTCTCGTCTAAATTCAAGTCTGTAACTTTTGCCGTTACCTCATCACCAACGGATAATACATCTGATGGTTTTTCAACATGCTTAACAGAAATTTGTGATACATGTAATAATGCATCAACACCTGTTTCTAGTTCGATGAAAGCACCAAAATCTGTCATACGAGCAACACGACCTGTAATGATATTACCTACAGCGTATTTCTCTTCTGCATCGTTCCATGGATTTTCATCTTTGAATTTCATTGATAAAGAAATTTTCTTTTTATCTTTGTTAATATCCAAGATGCGAACCTTCACATTGTCACCAACTTTTACAACATCTTTTGGTGAACGAATACGTCCCCATGAGAGTTCTGAAATGTGAACTAGACCGTCGACACCGCCAACATTTACAAAAGCACCATAATCGGTAATGTTTTTAACAACACCATCTAAAACGTCGCCAACATTAATTGTTTCGAAGATTTCATCCATTTTAATATTTTTTTCTTTTTCAATTAAAATACGTCGGTTACCAATGATACGGTTTTTCTTAAGGTTAAACTCTGTGATTACGAATGACAATTCTTGGTTCTTGAATTGTTCAAGATCCGATACATACTCATCCGATACAAGTGATGTAGGGATAAATACACGTACTTCTTTAATAATAACGACTAATCCACCTTTTAAAACTAAATTTACTTTTGCTGTAACAACTTCCTTCGAATTATATAATTCTTCTACATAATTCAATCCTTCTTCTGCTTTAAGACGTTTGTACGTTAATAGTACTTGGCCTTCTCCATCATTAACTCTTAATACCTTAACGCGGATTTTTTGACCTACTTCAACTTCATTACGTAGATCGACTGTTGGAAAGTTCGAAAATTCACTCTTAGGAATGATACCATCAGATTTATAACCGATGTTAACATATATTTCATCAGCATTGACACCAATAATAGTACCTTCTACTATCTCTCCTCTATGAATTTGGATTATAGACGCTTCCAACATTTGTTCAAAATTTTGCATTTCTGACATTTGAAATGACCTCCTCGATTATGTTCTTCGGAGTTGAAGCTCCCGCTGTAATACCTATAATATCACTATCTTTGAAAACATTCAACTCTAATTCTTCTATAGTTTCAATGTAATAAGTATCTTTACATTGACTCTTACATATTTCATACAACTTTTGTGTATTTGAACTATTTTTGCCACCAATTACAATCATTTTTGTGACTTTTTTCGCAAGTTCTAAAGCTTCTGTTTGCCTCTCTACAGTGGCTTGGCAAACAGTCTCGTTAATAATAACACGAATAGATTTTTTTTGCAATTTTTTTAATATAAGTTTATATTTTTCAATATTAAAAGTTGTTTGAGCCACCACCGTATAGGTTAAGTTTGGATTGAATTCTATAGAATCTATTTCATCAGGTTCTTTGATAATGGTTACCTGTCCTTTTGCCCAACCTGCAATTCCTTTTACTTCAGGGTGATTTTCATCACCAATAATAAGAATTGAATGCCCTTTAAGACTTTCTTCTTCGACAATTTTATGAATTTTTTTTACATATGGACAGGTACTATCTATAATTGTAAATCCTTTATTTTGTAATTTTGTAAGTTCTGCTTGAGAAACCCCATGACTCCGTATAAGAATTTTACCTGGAGGATATGTCTTTAATTCATCAAGAGCGTTAATGATAATAATGCCTTGGTCTTTAAATCGATTCACGACTTGTGGATTATGAATGACCGGACCATATGAATATATAGGAATTTCTTGATTTGTAGGGGCTTTAATCATAGTATCCAAACGATTGACAGCTCGATTGACCCCAAAACAAAATCCTGCTGTTTTAGCTAATATAATTTTCATAAATTACAGTCCTAACTTTTTTGCACGTTCATAGATGGATTTGACAACTTCATCAATAGACATATCCGATGTGTCGACAACTATTGCATCACCTGCTTGCTCTAAGGGAGCAAATTCACGATGCATATCACGATAATCTCGCTCTTCAATCTCTTCTTGTATTGTTTGCAAATGAGGATTTTGACCTTTTTCGTTGAGTTCATTAAAGCGACGCAAAGCACGGATTTCCACGCTCGCTGTCAAAAAGATCTTAAGCGGCGCATCGGGTAATACATGGGTACCTATATCTCTTCCATCCATAACAACTGATTTTACTTTTGCCAAATTTTGCTGTTCTTTGACTAAAAATAGTCTAACATATTTATTCGCAGAAATAATAGAGGCAATATGACCTATTTCTTGCGTGCGAATGTTTGATGTTACATTTTCATCACAAACAAATATTTGCTGCTGGCCATCCTCATAATCAATACTTACATGTATCTGATCAATGTAATTCTGAATATACTGTGATAACTTTTCTTTATCATAAATATCGTCATTGATTTGATGATATATGTAATATCCTAAAGCGCGATACATTGCCCCAGTATCAACATATATAAAGTTTAATTTTTGGGCCAATGCTTTAGCTATCGTACTTTTTCCTGCACCTGCAGGTCCGTCAATTGCTATACTTAGGGGTTTTGCAATATCCGGTCGTAGTACTTTGGCTCCACCTAAATAGATATGTTGAATATCTTTTTGTTCTTTTGTCACATTTACGTGAAACAAAACCCGAATGCATTGTTTCAAACTATCTTCGACATACATTTCTTGACAACAGATCAAGGAACATTCTGTCAATCCCAAATCCCTTGCAGCTACAGCCGGATAAACTTTGGTCAAATCCTTCGTTGCCGTAAAAAATACCGAAATGATTTGAGAAGCTTGTAATTCATTCGCATGTATGATTTCTTGTAATAGTTCTTTTGTACTATCTAAAATTGCTTCTTTTGTATTTTCTTGCACCGTATTGGCACCACGAATGCTAATCATCATTATTTTTATCCTTTCACTCTAGTGTACTTATACCTGCTAATGCGCCTGTAGAGAATGCAATTTGCAGATTAAATCCTCCCGTTAATGCATCCAAATCTAAAACTTCACCGACAAAATATAAACCACTGATACATTTAGACTGCATTGTGTGAGGATCTATATCGTTAACATCAATTCCACCTCGGGTAATAATGGCTTCATTGAATTTACGAAAAGCTTTTATATGAAGATTAAAATCTTTAATCTGACGCCCTAATGCAAGACGTTCTTCCCGGGTGACTTGATCTACCGGTTTCATTCCATCCAACCTACATCGGTGCAAAATAACCGGAATGAGTTTTTGTGGTAATAATCCTTTAAGGGCATTTTGAATTGCTTTTTTTTGAAATTGGTCAAAATCTCTTAAGATGCGCTTGTCAAGCTTATCATAATCCAGTCCCGGTTTGAGATCAATACGAATTTGGACATCCTTTAGTTTTATATTTCTTGGAATATAGCTACTTGCCGACAAAATCAAGGGCCCACTGACTCCAAAATGTGTAAATAACATTTCCCCAACTTCATTATAGTAGCTATCTTCCTTATTTTTTACATGAACGTTTACATTTCGTAAGGATAAGCCTTGCAATGAATAAATATCCTCCTCAATGGTCTCAATGGGGACTAATCCTTGAAGGGGAGGAATTATTTTATGGCCAAATGCTTTTGCAAATTGATATCCGTCGCCGGTCGACCCTGTCATACTATAGGATACTCCACCTGTAGCTACGATCACATTCTTGCTTATGATCTCCTCATTTTTACTTGTTCGAATTCCATGAATCTTTTTGTTGTCGACAAGGACTTGTTTGACACCCGTGTTTAACATGATTTCTACATTTCTTTTTAATAAGGCCCCTTCCAAGACTTTAATTACATCTGAAGATTTATCGCTAGCAGGAAAAACACGTTGTCCCCGCTCTACTTTTAGCCGCAAGCCTTCTTCTTCTAGAAACGCCATGAGCAAATTACTGTCAAAAGAATAAAAAGCGCTATATAGAAATTTTGCATTGCATGTTTGTTGCTTTAAATGATATTCAACATCGCTTGCATTCGTAACATTACATCGACCTTTACCCGTTATATATAGTTTTTTCCCTAATTTTTCGTTTTTTTCGATAAGGAGTACCGGTTCGCCCGTATCAGCTGCTTTTATGGCAGCTATCATCCCGGCCGGTCCACCGCCTATTATAATTGTTTGATACATATGCTCTCCAAACTAATGTTGATCAAGTCTAAGACTATAATTCAAATTAATATCATCATCATTTTCATAAACTTGATACTCATTCCATATATTTTCTAATCGTTCTAAACTTTCTACAATCGTATCTTTCTTTCGCATTGACAAAGCAACGATAATTGCATTTATGAGGCTCAAAGGTGCTACTAAGGAATCTACAAAAGAGACCATTTCGCTTCGCGCCACCAAGCTGACGTCTGAAAATTGAACCATGGGTGATATGGGGCTATCCGTAATGGTGAGGACTTTGCCTTTTCTAGATTTTGCATATTCCATGGCTTTTAAGGTACGTTTTGAATATCGCGGAAAGCTAATTCCAATCATAACATCTTCATCTGAGATACGATGAATCTGTTCAAACATTTCACTAACACTATTGGTGTGGATTAACTTTACATTATCGAACATTAAATTAAAATAGAAACCCAAAAATCCGGCTAATGATGCGCTACTTCTCACACCGACAATATATATTGTTTTTGCTTCCATAATATAGTCGATTGCTGTATTGAATTGATCATTATCCAGTTCTTCTAAGGTGACTTTAATTTTTTCCATGTCAGCATGCAGTACATGCTTCAATATTTGATCTTTGTCAATACGATCGGATGTTACATTAACACGTTGAATAGATGTTAACTTGTTTTTTACAAGTTCTTCAAGTGCACGCTGCAATTTGGGGTATCCATCATATCCTAGTTCATTGGCAAATCGGACAACGGTAGATTCACTGACACCAACGATTGTTCCTAATTTGGCTGCCGTTAAAAAAACAGCCTTTTCATAGTGGTTTGTAATATAGTCGGCAAGTAATTTTTGTCCTTTGCTTAATTGATTATAATGTACTTTGATACGCTTAATTAAATCGTTTTGTTGTGACATGATTTCCTCCTGCATAATGCACTATCTTCCTTCAATTATATGAAAAATGAATGTTTTTCACTTTTGTCTTTCAATATTTCTATATTATAACGTACTAATTCTGAATTTACAAGGTATTATTTGCCCGAAAATGAATACAGAAAATGAAGTCACGTCAAAAATAGCATCTCATATGTATGAGATGCTATTTGCCAATGGAATAATTCGTCTTTATACAGGATATACCTTATGAGCAATACCTGCTTGTTTTGGATCAACCTTTGATTGTTGCGCTTCCCTGTATTCAAAATATTCTTTTGCTACTTGAGGGAAAAGGGCATATGAAAGAACGTCTTCGTCTTGCTGTGCCCAACGCATGGTTTCTTTTCTTAATTGATCTAATCCCGGTTCAAGCAAATCAGCGGGACGACATGTTATAGCTTCTTCATCCCCAATAATTTGCTTTTTAATTTCATCGGATATAGGCATTGGCGTTCGCCCATATTCACCACGAACCAATGCTTTTGATTCTTTTGAAATCATTTTATAACGTTGTCCACCTAAAACATTTAAAACAGCTTGTGTACCAACAATTTGACTTGAAGGTGTTACAAGTGGGGGATAACCAAAATCCGCTCGTACACGTGGAATCTCTTCAAGAACATCATAGAATTTATCACCGGCTCCTTGCTCACTTAACTGACTTACAAGATTTGACAACATGCCTCCAGGCACTTGGTAAAGCAAGGTTTTAATGTTAACTGCTAATACTTTTGAATTTAACAGGCCACTCTCCAATGCTTCTTCTCGAATGGGTCGAAAATAATCAGCAATCTCAACTAATAATTTTTCGTTCAAGCCTGTATCATAAGGTGTGCCTTTAAAGGTTTCCACCATAACTTCGGTCGCCGGTTGAGCCGTCCCCATTGAAAAGGGGCTGACTGCACAATCAATAATATCTGCTCCCGCCTCTACAGCTTTTAAATAAGCCATACTTGCTAAACCAGAAGTGTAGTGGGAATGCACTTGGATTTGCAAATCTGTCACTTCTTTCACCTTGGACACAAGCTTGGTTGCTTCGAATGGAAGCAACAATCCTGCCATGTCTTTGATACATATAGAATCTGCACCCATATCTTCAATCTGTTTTGCTAACTCACCGAAATAGTCGATGGTATGAAAATCTGACAAGGTATATGCAATCGCCACTTGCGCGTGTCCGCCTTCTCTTTTGGTGGCATCAAGTGCAGTTTTAATATTTCTCATATCATTTAATGCATCAAAAATACGAACAATATCAATGCCATTAGCTACGGCTTTTTGAACAAAATATTCCACAACATCATCCGGATGATGACGGTATCCTAGTAAATTCTGACCACGTAATAACATTTGCATTTTTGTGTTTTTAAAGCCTTCACGCAGTACACGTAATCGGTGCCACGGATCTTCTTTTAAAAATCTTAAACATGAATCAAAGGTAGCTCCACCCCACATCTCAACAGAGTGATAACCAACTTGATCTAGCTTCTCAACAATGGGTAACATATCTTCAGTTCGCAAACGTGTAGCGATTAATGATTGGTGCGCATCTCTTAATATAGTATCTGTTATTTTAACAGGTTTTTGAATAATTTCTGACATATTGACCTCCTTTTTCTATTGATATTTCATCAACTATCCACTTATAAATATAAGGATAAAAAGACACCGGCAGCAACTGCTGAACCGATAACTCCGGCAACGTTTGGTCCCATCGCATGCATTAACAAGAAGTTGGACGGATTCTCTTTTTGACCAACTTTTTGAACGACTCGGGCTGCCATAGGTACAGCCGAAACACCGGCTCCTCCAATAAGTGGATTGAGTTTGCCACCGGATAATTTACTCATGATTTTCCCCAGTATTACACCAGCTGCTGTTCCAAAAGCAAATGCTAAAAGCCCTAAAATCAAGATAAATAGTGTCGCTGTATTTAAGAAATCTGCTGCTTTCGTTGTCGCACCTACTGTAATCCCTAAGAAAATGGTAATTGTATACATTAATGGTCCGGATGCAACTTCAGCCAACTTTTCAGTAACACCGGAAACCTTAATTAAGTTACCAAACATTAACATTCCTATAAGAGCCGTTGTTGATGGCAATATCAATATAACCAGCAGGGTAACAATGATTGGAAATAATATTTTTTCAAGTTGTGACACCGGTCGCAATTGTTGCATCTTGATCATTCGTTCCTCTTTTGATGTGAGAGCGCGCATAATTGGTGGCTGTATAATAGGAACTAATGACATGTATGAATATGCCGCGACTGCAATGGGAGCTAATAAATGAGGGGCCAACTTAATGGCTGTATATATGGCCGTCGGTCCATCCGCACCACCTATAATTGCAATGGATGCTGCTTCCCCGTTAGTAAAACCAAAGGCAAGCGCTCCAAAAAAGGCTAGGAAAATACCAAATTGTGCCGCAGCGCCTAGTAAAAAACTCTTCGGATTCGCTAACAGCGGAGCAAAGTCGGTCATTACACCAACCCCCATAAAAATTAATGGAGGAAAGATTCCAAGTTTATTACCATAATAAATGTAATATAGAAGTCCTCCGGGAATTTCTTTGGCATGATCATAAAAGTTTGCACCCGTTTGTGATTCAAAAGCAAAAGCAAAACGGGCAGCTACTTGAGTTAAACTTCCTTGAAAATCTTGAGTAATTCCATTAAATGTCAATTGTGTCGTGGGTCCATCCATAATTCCCGAGATTGGCAAATTAACTAAAAACATACCAAAAGCAATGGGTATTAATAAGAGGGGCTCAAATTCTTTTTTGATTGCTAAATACAAAAGTATAAAAGCAATAATAACCATTAATAAGTTACCAAGACTTCCGGAAAAAATGTAGTTGAAATCAAAACCACGATCCAAGTTCATATTTTGAACAAACCAGTTTATTCCAGAAGAATCTATAAACTTCCCAAAAGCCTCGGCGAGTCTTCCTAAAATGTTCATGAATAAATCCTCCCTATGCTTAATTTAGAGAAGCGATTAAATCTCCTGCTTCTACAGATTGTCCGGATGTCACGTTAATACTTGCAATTGTGCCTGCGTTCGGAGCAACTACCTCATTTTCCATTTTCATCGCTTCTAAAACAGCAACGACATCCCCTTCATTGACAGAATCTCCAACGGAAACTTTTACGGACACAATTTTCCCTTGCATGGGTGCTTCCAATAATGTATCACCGCTCGTTTCTGCCGAAGCAGGTGCTTGTGAAGGCGCTGATATTGGCGCTGAACTTGCGGTTGAAGTATTTGTAGATGCTGTTTGACTAACATTTCCTTGGGTACCACCACCTAATTCTTCTACATCAACCTCATATGTGCTTCCATTAACTGTAACTTGAAATTTTCTCATGTTTGTTCCTCCTATCGACTATACTGATTCTTTTTTTGAATACGTCTAAACGACTTCACCTGTAATTGATCGCTTGTTGTATTTAATGACGCTGCAATTGCGGCGGTAATAACAGCAACTAATTCTGTTTCATCTTGTTTTTCTGCGACTTCATGTGGTTTTTTTTCTACAACAGCCGTTATTTTTGATTGCTCATGAGGATGAACAATCTCGCCACTTTTTATATACTTAAATAAGGTTATAATTAAAGATATAGAAATTAAAATTACAAATACCGTAGCCATTCCACTAATTAAGGCAATGAGACCTTCTTGTAATCGTTCAGAAGTTGTTGTTGTCGTTGTTGTTAAAAAGAATACGCGATTTAGTAACATATTTGTCATCACCTTCCTTATATCGTGCTATGTTTTCTGTCTATACTTGGAACTCGCTTTGTATATAGCATTTCCAAAGCAACAATAACACGTTTACGTGTTGCTGCAGGCTCAATTACATCATCAATATAGCCACGACCTGCTGCTACATAAGGCGACGATTGATTCTCTTTATATTCAATTTCTTTATTTGATTTTTCTGCATTCGTGAGTGTTCCATTGGCAATTTCATCATTGTACATGATACGTACAGCACTGCTTGCCTCCATTACTCCGATTTCAGCTGTTGGCCATGCAAGAACAACATCAGCTCCTACGTGTTTTGAATTAAAGCTTACATAAGCTGAACCAAAGGCGCGATATGCAATAATATTAATTTTGGGGATCGATGCTCGAATAAAGGAATGGGTCATTTCGGCAGCAACTTTTGCCAATCCTTGATTTTCATCTGAACTATTTGCGGCATATCCAACAACATCACTCATTGTTACGATGGGTATATTAAATGCATCACAAAAAGTAACGAATTTCGTTATTTTCTTCAATGCCTGCACTGTCAGGCGTCCATCCACTTCATTGGTTTGATTCCCAATAAATCCAACCGTCATTCCGTTCATTTTCCCAAAAGCGATAATAACTTCTGTACCATAATTTTGTTTTATTTCAACGATATTATTTTGATCACATATCGATTGGAGCGTTAAACGACTATTAAAACCTTGTCTTGAAATCGCAGAATTTAATTCAGGAGAAAGACGATTTAAATCATCGTTTACATTTTCGAAAGGGGCTTCTTCAGCATTGTTGGCCGGGAGTAATTCGACAAGATGGCGTATATCTTGAATTAACCCTTGTTCATCATCACAAACAAAATCAACTAAACCTGATATTTCTGAATTATACGTCGCTGTTCCGAAACTTTCATTTTTCTTCGTATCACTATAAGTATTGGGGCTATTGACAAATAATTGACCATTTTTGTTAGAAATAAAGGTGAAATCACTTAAACCTGCAACAAGAGCAGATCCACCACCACAAGGACCTAATATACCCGTAATTTGCGGAATCACTCCAGACGCTATCGATTGTTTTACATAGATTTGACCAACGGCATCTAGAGCATCTGTTGATTCTTGTAATCTTAGTCCAGCGGTATCAACTAAGCCAATAAGAGGGGCCCCCATTTTAATCGCCAAATCATATAAAGCAACAATCTTCTTTGCATGCATCTCACCAACAGATCCACCTAGAAGTGTTGAATCTTGGCTATATGCATAGGCTAGACGTCCTTCAATCGTACCATAGCCGGTTACAACTCCATCCGCAGGGACATCTTTAATATTCAAATTAAAATCCGTTGCTCTTTGTTGAATAAAAGCACCGATTTCCACAAAACTATTTTCATCAAATAGCAGTTCTATACGTTCACGTGCGGATTTTTTTCCCATTGTATGCATCTGATCAATAGCTTCTTGTCCACCTTGAAGTTCGATGCGATTTCGACGAGTATTTAAATCATTTAACTTCTCTTGGAAACTCATATTTAACCTCCATAGATTTATTTTAACAATACAACTTTCATACGCTTCATTCTACATAAGAAATCAGCAAAAATCAAGTGAACTGTTAATGGTTTTGTTACATTAACGGCGCAAATACACGCAAAAAATCTTGCCCTAAATTCAATAAGATATTCCCTGTGTAATCATCCTCCTTAACTAGCCTTGAAATTTCAAGCGTTTTAATAAAATCCTTATATATATCATGAATAGCTGAATTGTCAAATAGTAATACGCCACATTCAAAATGTAAGTATAAGCTTCGAAAATCCAGATTCGTTGTTCCTACCGTTGCAACACAGTGATCGGAGACAAATGTTTTTCCATGATTAAAGCCATTGGTGTATTCATAGATTTTAACTCCTGCTTTAATAAGCTCTCGATAATATGAACGTGTTGTTACATGCACAACCCATTTATCATATTTATTGGGTGTTACAATCCGAACATCAACCCCGCTTTTTGCTGCTAGACATAAGGCAGATACCATACTGTCGTCAATAATCAAATAGGGTGTATTAATATACACATAGTCTTTCGCATTATTAATAATCTGTAAATAAACATGTTCTCCCACATTTTCGTCATCTAAAGGACTATCTGAATAGGGTTGAATCAGTCCATCACTTTGGACTTGGCATTTTTCTGCTTTCCATGGGTAGAGGGCTGTATAGTTTTCTTCTATATTGGAAGCCAGATACCACATTTCCAAGAAAATCAAAGTGAAACTCCAAGCCCCATGACCTTCCAATAAAATTGCCGCATCTTTCCAATGTCCGTATTTTTCTATATGGTTAATATACTCGTCGGCTAAATTCACGCCACCGGTAATAGCAACTTTTCCATCGATAACACAGATTTTTCTGTGATCACGATTATTTTGTTTGGCAGAGAATAACGGGTTGAATCGATTGAATGCAATACACTTTATTCCATACGCTTCTAATTGAGTTGGATAATCCTTCGGTAATAAAAAAAGACATCCGACATCGTCATAAATTAATCGTACATCAATTCCTTGAGCCGCCTTTGCCTTAAGGATTTTCAAAATGCTATCCCACATAATTCCGGATTCTATAATAAAATACTCTAAAAATATATACTCTTCTGCTTTTTCTAATTCCAACAGCATGGCTTTAAACTTTTCCTCACCTGAAGAAAGATATTGAGTACGCGTGTGTGTATATACCGGAAACCCTGCAAACTTTTGCAAATAATTCATCTGAGGCAAATATTTTCGTTGAAGATGCGTTTTGCTTGCGTATAAGTTCCCCGGGAGTATATATAACGGTTCAGATATATACTTGTAATGATTGATTCGTTTGTTATATTTCATTTTCGACATTTGAAATTGAAAAAGCAAATAAAACAGTCCGCCAAAAACGGGAAACAATAGAATCTGAAAAACCCATGTTAGTTTATATGCGCCTTTCGTACGATTTGCTATAATGCGAACAGCAACAATGACACTAATCGCCGTCATAAGTCCATTAAATATCCACGAATTCTCACTTCTGTATAATAAGAGAACAATTATGACTGTTATCTGAATGAGTAATAAAAAAGTAACAACGACTCGACGTCTCAGTAAAAAACCAAACCATTTCTTATACATACCAATCACCTCGTAATTTGTAAATTAGATACTGTTTTGGTGCTCTTTCACTACGATTCACATAGCTAATTTTCAGAATTTCAAAACATTTCGAAGATAAACCGCTTAAGAAGTGTTCAATTGCAAGATCTTCTATTTGCCCTTCCGCATGCCCGGGATAAGTAACTAAAGACACGATTCCCTTTTCTTTAACAAGACGAAGGCTTTTTTTAATTGCTTCAATAGATACATGAGAATGGCTTGTAATGGTCTTATCCCCCCCCGGTAAATATCCAAAATTAAATATAATACACGAAATCTTTTGTTCTTTGGCAAAATGTTCTATTGGGATAAGATCAATCTTCTCATGGGAATAATTCATCAAATAGATACCCTCTTCAGATGGCATCTTCTTGAACTGTTCATCTTTTTGAATCAAGAAAGGCATGTCATATTGGTTTTCAATCAATTTATCGCGTGTAGCTTCAATTGCTTGCTTTTGAATGTCGAAACTCAATACAAGGCCGTGGATACCGACGCTTTTGGCTAGAAAAAGTGTATCATTCCCATTTCCCATTGTTGCATCAATAACCACATCGCCCACTTGTATGTAGGGTTGAATAAGTTGATGTACACGTTCAGTGATGCGTATTTCAAACATGCTGTCTCCTTATATTCCGGCTAGTTTTTTCACATATACGATTTCATCCGGAGTGAGTTTTCTGGATTTTCCGAGTCGTAAGCCTTTAAGTGTTAATTCTCCAATGGCAATTCTTTTTAACGTGACGACTTCACATCCGATATATTCGAACATGTTTCGAACTTGTCTGTTTTTACCTTCACTAATAGTGACTTCATAAGTTCCTGTGTTTTCTTCTTCATCAAATCGTCGCAAGCGAATTTCACAAGGAGCAATCGTATATACACCAATATCTCCGCCTTTTCGCAGTTCGCTCAGTTTTTCTTTTGAAGGAATTGGCTTAACTTTAATAACATATTTTTTAGTCACTTCATGTTTTGGGTGGGTTAACCTATAGGTTAAGTCTCCATCATTTGTCAGCAAAAGTATTCCGGATGTGTTTTGATCTAACCGCCCTACAGGATATAGCCTTTCTTCATCTGGAACGAGTTCCATAATTGTTTTTCGATTTTTTTCATCATTAACTGTACTTACGTAGCCGCGAGGTTTATTAAGCATATAGTATAATTTATCCTCATTAATAAAGACTCTTTTTCCTTGTACATGAACCGTGTCGCGTTTTTCATCGATTTTCATACCCATCTCTTTTACGATATGTCCATTAACTTTTACTTTTCCTTCTTCAATAAGTTTCTCGCTTTGTCGCCTAGAAGCAACTCCTGCCATTGCCATAAATTTTTGTAATCGCATCATTTTTCATCACCTATATCGTTTGTTAAACGTATCTCATCTTTCTGATCATCAAATTGATCGTGAAAACTCATTTGCAACTCTTGTTCAACTTCACCACGTATTTTACTTAATTGTTGCTCGTCTAAGTCTGGTAATTCATCAACTGAAGTCAAGCCAAACCCTCTCAAAAATGCTTCCGTTGTCCCTAATAAAATAGGTCTACCGGGGCTATCTAAACGTCCTTTCTCTTCAATTAATCCATATTCAATTAATTTATTCACTGCATGATCTGTTTTTACACCTCGAATTTTTTCAATATGCATCTTTGTCAAAGGCTGCTTATATGCAATGATTGACAGTGTTTCAATTAAAACATCCGTTAATTGGTGATTAATCACTTTGTTTGTTGCCTTTTTTATAAACTCATAATATTCTTTTTTTGTACATAACTGGTAAGCACCTTCAAGCTCAATCAATCGAATACCACGATGCTTTTTTTGATATGCATCCATCATTTGATGAAGGATTTTTTTTGTTGTCTCTTGATCAAGATCGATAACTTCCGCCAATTTGTCTAAGGCCACTGCTTCACCCATAGTAAATAAAACAGCTTCAATTACCGCTTCATATTCAAAAATTTCCATAAGAACCTCTTCTAAATAAATTCTATATCAATTTCATGAAAAACATTGACTTGAATCACTCTGATTTTACTGACTTTCATGAGTTCCAAAATTGCCAAAAACGTCGCAATCATTTCTGATTTTGTTATCTGTTGATTTAATAATTCTCGAAAACTAAGTTTTGAAACGGTCTTCTTCTTCCCAAGAATTTCTTCCATTTTATCATGAACAGTAAATGTTTCACGCTTAATTGTTCCAAACTTGCTTCGAATCGGATCAATCTTATCTTTGTTTTTCTTAATTACTTCACTAAAGATTTTATACATAAGGGAAAAATCCATACCTTTAAGCAATTCATTGGGGTCCGCTTTGGGAACATAATTGCGAACTTCTTCCGGAATTGTCGGTACTTTGAAAAACACTTGTTGTGCATCAATTTGTTTATCTCTAAGATGCTCAGCCATCAACTTATATTTTTTATACTCCAATAGTTGTTCCATCAATTCTTTCCGAGGATCAATCTCTTCATTATTTTCATTTTTTACTTTTGGCAAGAGCATTTTTGTCTTAATCTGAATGAGTGTTGCCGCCATCTCAATAAAGACACTCATTGTATCCATCTTATCTTGTTCCATCGCTTCAATGTACTCAATATACTGGTCAGTAATAATTGCAATTGGAATGTCCGTAATGGATACTTTGTTTTTGTCAATTAAATGAAGCAATAGATCTAGTGGACCTTCAAATGATTCTAGTCGTATTGATAATTTCATTCATCACACCTACTTATATTTTTATATTAAAAATTGCTGAATCGGAGTAAATAAGGACATTACAAAAGCATTTAAAATATTAAAGGCAATTAACAATATAAATACAGCATGAATAATGCGTTCATTTTGAATCATTTTGAAATAAAAATTCGGATTAACAGAATAGATCATTTTAGCCATATCCAATGGAGGAACAGGCAACAAATTGACGATGATTAATGCAAAACTATATTGTATCAATCGAAATACAAAGGTAATCCCATAACTTCCGATAACCGTTCGCGTAGTGCCATAAAAGTTCATAAAAATTGGAATAAGCGCTAAAATCAACAGAATATTGGCTGCCATACCGACTAACATTAAAAAGAAAAAGCCTTTTTCCTTATCTTTAAATTGGATTGGATTATATTCTCCCGGTTTTTGCCAGCCTACGCTTGTAAATACAAAAAGGATCAGCCCCACAGGGTCGATATATTTTAGTAGGTTAACCTTTAAATCTTTTCTCTTTCGATAAATCGGGTGCAACATCGATAAAGAAAAATAGTATTTAGATAGTTCATGTACCAACATAACAATACTTGCTGCAACAATAGATATTATAATATCAATGGTTAAATTTAACATGATGTCACCTCTTATTCTTATTGAATACGGCAAGTGTATAAACACCTGCCGTCCTATATTATAACACAGAATTCAATGTTATACATATCAAATTGTAAAAGTTATGTTATGACCTTTTTAATAATTTGTGGTGGTTCAACCTCTGTTTCAGAGATTACATAGGCATTTTGAATCAATGTTTTCGCATTGGCGATTTTTGTCGAATCATTGCCATGTATGATAGCTAGTGGTTCTCCCATCGTAACATAATCACCAATCTTTTTTTCTATTATAACGCCAACACTTAAGTCGATAACGCTTTCCTTGGTTTCTCGTCCACCGCCAAGAACTAATGCAGAATAACCGATTTGTTCTGCTTCAATTGATGCAATATATCCTGAAGACTCAGCATTAACTGCTTCTTCGAACATCGTTCCTTGAAATTTTGATGTATCCGAAACATAACTTTCATCTCCACCTTGAGCCTTTACAAATTCCATGAATTTTTTTAAAGCCAAACCATTGTCAATGGTCTCTTGAAGCATTTTTTTTGCTTCTTCAATAGAAGATGCTTTTTTTGCATGGTATACCATGTGGCTAGCTAGTTCAAGAGATACTTCCAGTAAATCTTTAGGCCCATTGCCATTTAGGGTATTAATGGCTTCAATGACTTCTAAATTATTACCTACCGCGAAGCCTAAGGGTTGATTCATGTCGGATATAATAGCTGTGGTATCCCTTCCGAGTTTTTTCCCTATGGATACCATGATTTCAGCTAATTCAATAGCTTCAGGTTCATTTTTCATAAAAGCACCCGTACCTACTTTAACATCCAGTACAATGGCATCTGCTCCGGATGCAATTTTTTTACTCATAATTGAGCTTGCAATGAGCGATCGTTGATTCACCGTTGCCGTTACATCACGTAATGCATATAATTTTTTATCTGCCGGCGCGAGATTTGCCGTTTGTCCCGCAATCGCCATTTTGATTGCGTTCACATTTTCTATAAATTGTTCAATGGGAATCGATGTTTTGAAACCCGGAATCGATTCTAACTTGTCAATCGTCCCACCTGTATGGCCAAGACCGCGACCACTCATTTTTGCTACAGGAACTCCGAGACTGGCAACCATTGGTGCAACGACAAGGGTTGTCTTATCCCCAACGCCCCCCGTCGAATGTTTATCAACAATAATACCTTCAATGCCTTCAAGTGATAGCATTTCTCCACTTTCAGCCATACTTAAGGTTAACTGGGATGTTTCTTCATCCGTCATTCCGTTAAAAAATATAGCCATCATAAAGGCTGAAACTTGATAATCAGGTATATCCTCATTAATATAATGTTCGATAAACCATTGGATTTCTTCTTTTGAAAGTGCTTTATTTTGTTTCTTTTTTTCAATCAAATCATACATTCGCATACAGGTCACCTCACTTCAAATCTTTTTTGAAACTTATACCTTCATTAATTGGATCCACACCAAGCAAATCAACAATAGTTTGCCCTATATCTGCAAATGTCTCTCGTGTTCCTAATTGAATGCCGGATTTTAATTGTTTTCCATAAACCAATAATGGAATATATTCTCTTGAATGATCCGTTGATGGGGTTGTCGGATCACAACCATGGTCTGCATTAATAACTAATATATCCTCATCCGTCATTGCATCAATAATCTCTGGTAATCGATTGTCAAACTCCACTAAGCCATTGGCATAACCTACAGCATCATTACGGTGTCCCCAATGGGAATCAAACTGAACTAGATTGGTAAAGATTAGCCCTTCTTCCACCGTTTTCATATAGTTTAGTGTTTGGTCTACACCATCCATATTGTCTTTTGTATGAATTGCCTCCGTGACACCTTTTCCATTAAAGATGTCCTCAATTTTTCCAACAGCTACCATTGGTAGGTTGGCCTTTTTAACTTGGTCAAGAACAGTCACTCCAGGAGGAGATAGGGAAAAATCCCGCCGATTTGCAGTTCTCTCAAATGCTCCTGGTTTTCCGATAAAGGGTCTAGCGATAACACGTGCAACGCCATGTTCTCCTGATAACAATTCTCTTGCGATTTGACAATCTCTATAGAGCTCATCAATTGGAACAATATCTTCATGGGCAGCAATTTGAAAAACACTATCCGCAGATGTATATACAATTAAATCTCCGGTCTTCATGTGCTCTTCTCCCAATTCATCTAAAATCTCAGTTCCGGATGCCGGCCTATTTGCCAACCATTTCCGTCCGGTTTTTTCAGAAAATGGTATCATGATTTCATCCGGAAAACCGTTTGGATATGTTGGTAAAGGATTCGGTGAATGCACACCAGCCATTTCCCAGTGCCCAACTGTTGTATCTTTTCCATTTGATTTTTCAATACATCGACCAAAGCTTCCTATTGGTTCCGATACTTTTTTAAGACAATGTACACCTTCAATATGTCCGATACCTAATTTTTCAAGATTCGGCAAAGTTATACTCGTTGCATTTACTGTATTACATAAGGTATGACTACCTACATCTCCAAATTTATCCGCGTCCGGAAGTTCTCCCACTCCGACACTATCTAAAATAATCCAAACAACTCTTTTCCCCATGTTTATTCCTCCTATTATGGTCAAATTTGTTTCAATATTACCTATTTATTATATCATGTAATTACATAATTACAAAATAATTTAATAAAAAAAACAGTCGTAGATTTCGACTGTTTTTAAGCTCTTGGGTGCGCTTTCAAATATTCTTCTTTTATTTTATGATTTTTTTGATTGACGTATAGTTGAGTTGAAGCAATATCCGAATGTCCCATCATTTCCTTAACTGCATTTAGGTCGGCTCCATTTTGAACCATATGACTTGCAAATGAATGACGCAACATATGTGGTGTAATAATTTTATCTATTTTTGCACGAAGTGCATAAGCTTTGACAATTTTCCAAAAGCCTTGCCGCGTTAGCTTTTTCCCTTGATAATTCAAAAAAAGTTCTTCAACTTGATTCTCCTTATGAACAAAAACCTCTCTTGATTCTGTTAAATACTTTTTCAGAGCTCGACTACACGACTTACCGATAGGTATAATTCGGGCTTTTTTTTGTGTTTGACATCGAATGTAGCCTAATGGAATATTCACATCCGTCATGGTCAAGTTAATCAACTCACTTACGCGAATTCCCGTTGCATAGAGAACTTCAAGCATGGCTTTGTCGCGCAAACCTTTTGCTGATTGATCGGGTTGATTCAAAAACAACTCAACCTCATCTAACGTCATAACACTAGGCATATGTACTTGCTTTTTTGGTGTACTAATGCGTTTGCATGGATTATATTCTATTTCTCTCATGAGTTCTAGGTATCGAAAAAATCCTCTAAAAGCCGCTAAATGACGAGAAATTGTAGAATTTGCCTTGCCTTCTTTACGCAAAAGCAGGATATATTCATTTAAATGCGTGTATTGAATCTCAGCAATTTTTTTCACTTCAAAGTCAATAAGATATGTAATCAGACGGTTAAGATCTCTTTCATATGATTGTCGTGTATTGACCGAGATGTTTTTTTCGATTTCCAAATCATCTAAATATTTTATAATATACTCACGCATTATTGTTCTCCTTACTTATTCCCCCGTTCAAGTTGGTATTTATATGCCAACAAGGCAGAAATAGTTTTGTTATCTAATAATTCACCATTAAAAATCATGTGTATAAGTTGATCTAAGGGATAACTCTTAATCTCAACAAATTCGTCATCATCTAGATTTTGCTTTGTTTTTATCAAGTCCTTCGCGACAAATATATGAATCACTTCGTCACAAATTCCTATGGATGAATAAAATTTAAACAAAAAATTCATATGTTGACATTGAAAACCTGTTTCTTCTTCAAGCTCACGTAATGCACATTCTTTTGGATCTTCATGCTTTTCATCTAATACTCCTGCCGGAATCTCAAGCGTAATCGAATCCGATGCAAGTCGATACTGCTTGACCATAAGAATGTCTCCATTATTATCAACCGGTATCACTGCAGCTGCCCCAATATGTTTGATTAATTCCCAAGTGACTTCTTTTCCATCTGGAGAAAGCAACTGCTCAGTAACGAGATGCACTCGATTACCTTGATATATATCTTGATGCCTTAATCGTTTAAATTTTTCCATAATGTCCTTTCTTCTCTCACTTAATCTTCCTTTTTCTTGAAGCTTAATGTTTTATCATAGCAGGTCATCATAGCCTCAATAACAGCCGAACGAAATCCATTTTCTTCCAAACTTCGTACCGCAGCAATTGTTGTTCCACCCGGTGAACAAACTTGATCTTTTAAAACTCCTGGGTGTTCTTTGGTTTCTAAGACCATTTTAGCTGCGCCTAAGACACTTTGTGCGGCCATTTCATAAGCGATTTGTCGGGGCATCCCTTGAAAAACAGCAGCATCTGCCATGGCCTCAATAAACATATATACATATGCAGGTGAACTCCCTGATAAAGGAACGACAGCATCCATTAGTTTCTCAGACAATTCCGTTGCCTTGCCAAATGATGAGAATAAATCCATGATGATTTTTTTTTCTTCGTCAGAAAAAACATAGTCACCAAAGGCTACGCTACTCATACCTTCACCAATAAGTGCCGGTGTATTTGGCATCGCTCGAACAATTTTAGGACTTCCGTTTATAAAGGCATTAACAAACTCGATTGTCATTCCCGGAGCAATCGATATAATAATTTTATCGGAAGGTATGGTCATATCCATTAGAACGGAGGTATAATACTGTGGTTTTATTGCCAATACAATAATGTCACTATGATCAATAACATCTTGATTTGATTCTAAATACTCAATTCCGGTTTTAGACTTTACGTATTCACATCGTTCATTGGAAACATCTGTATAAACAATAGCGTTCTGAAAAATAGTTTGTGCGCCTTTAATCATGGCATATCCCATATTTCCGGCACCAATAAATCCAATTTTCATAATTTCCTCCTTAAATATTATACATGCAGTTCAACTTTTTGACCTAGCACCTCTTTGTTTTCAGTAAGAATAGGTTGAATATGTGATTGTATAAATTCAACAACCTGTTCTGGTGCTCGTCCGACAAAACTTTCCGGTCTTAATATTGTCTTTATTTCTTCTTCACTCATATCGAATGCAGAATCAGCAAGAATGCGTTCAATGAGATCGTTGCTTTTTCCTTCGACTTTTACCATTTTACCAGCCTCCATGGAGTGTACACGGATTTGTTCATGTAGTTCTTGACGATCGCCACCTCGCTTGACACCTTCCATGAGAATGGTTTCTGTTGCCATAAAAGGTAATTCTTCCATAATACGTTTATGAATAACCTTCTCATAAACAACTAAGCCATCAACGACATTACCATAAATGTCTAAGATTGCATCGGTTGCTAAAAATGCTTCAGAAACTGATAGACGTTTGTTTGCACTATCATCAAGTGTTCTTTCAAACCATTGTGTACTTGCCGTTATTGCCGGATTAAGCGCATTAACTATAACGTGTCTTGCTAAAGATGAAATACGTTCACTACGCATTGGATTCCGCTTATAGGCCATTGCACTGGAACCGATTTGACTTTTTGCAAAAGGTTCTTCGATTTCTTTTAGATTTTGAAGCAGACGCAAGTCATTACTAAATTTATACGCAGACTGAGCAATGGAACTAAGGACGTTTAACATCTGACTGTCAAGTTTTCGAGGATAGGTCTGACCGGTTACCGGAAATGTTTTATCATAGCCCATTTTTTCAGCAACACGACGTTCTAGGTCTTTAACTTTTTCATGATCATCATTAAAAAGACTTAAAAAGCTTGCTTGTGTACCGGTTGTTCCTTTCACACCTCTTAATGCTTTCTTGTTCAATTGATGAACAATATCTTCATAATCCATATATAAATCTTCTAACCATAGGCACGCACGTTTTCCAACGGTTGTCAATTGTGCCGGTTGAAAATGCGTAAATCCTAATGTTGGCAACTCTTTATATTCCATTGCGAATGCGGATAACTTATCCATAATATTAATTACTTTTTTACGAATCAATTCTAAGGCTTCTGTCATAATAATAATATCCGTATTATCTCCAACATAACAACTTGTAGCACCTAAATGAATAATTGGCTTTGCTAACTTTGCCTGTTCTCCATAAGCAAATACATGGCTCATAACATCATGGCGTACTTCTTTTTCTCTAGCGATGGCAACATCATAATTAATATCATCTGCATATTTTTTTAATTCAGCAATTTGTTCATCTGAAATATCAATGCCTAATTCTTTTTCCCCTTCAGCTAATGCAATCCATAATTTTCTCCATGTCTTAAACTTTTTATCTGGTGAGAACAAATATAGCATTTCTTTACTTGAGTATCTTGAAACTAAAGGGTTATCAAACGTTTGATACATAGTATATCCTCCAATTAATCCAATTCACTGTTATATTTTTTTGCATCGTAAAATCTTAATTATTATATCATAAAACAGGTCGTAATTCTACGAAGAAACTAAAAAGGCTGTAGATTTTCATCTACAGCCCTAATTTCATCATTCATTGTATATAAGATATTATTTCGCATATTCGATTGAACGCGTTTCTCTTATAACATTTACTTTGATTTGTCCTGGATATTCCAGTTGTCCTTCAATTTCTTTTGCAACATCCCTTGATAATATAACCATCTCATCATCACTAACTTGATCTGGTATTACCATTACTCTGATTTCTCTACCCGCTTGGATAGCGAAAGATTTTTCTACACCTTTGAAATTATCTGCTATTTCTTCAAGTTGTTCTAAACGATTGACATATAATTCTAACGTTTCGCGTCGTGCACCAGGTCTTGCCGCACTAATTGTATCAGCAGCTTGTACTATGACTGCGATTAAGGATTCAGGTTCCACATCGCCGTGATGTGCTTCTACTGCATTGATAATAACCGGACTTTCTTTATATTTTTTACAAAGATTAGCTCCGATGGTTATATGCGAACCTTCCACTTCATGATCAACCGCTTTACCGATATCATGGAGTAACCCTGCTCTCTTAGCAACACGTACATCAATTCCGATTTCTCCGGCTATAATACCGGCTAATTGAGAAACTTCAATAGAATGTTTAAGCACATTTTGTCCATAACTTGTTCTATATTTCATTTTACCCAACAGCTTTACCAGCTCCGGATGAACACCATGAACACCTGCATCAAACGTAGCGTTTTCGCCTTCTTCGCGTATGATATTCTCAACTTCACGTTTTGCTTTTTCAACCATTTCTTCAATTCGCGCTGGATGGATTCTTCCATCAACGATCAGTTTTTCTAACGCAACACGTGCGACCTCTCGACGTATTGGATCAAATCCGGATAAAATTACAGCCTCTGGAGTATCATCTATAATGAGATCGATACCTGTAAGAGTTTCTAAAGTACGTATATTACGTCCTTCTCTACCAATAATTCTTCCCTTCATTTCATCATTCGGTAAACTTACTACGGATACTGTGGATTCTGCCACATGATCAGCTGCACATCGTTGAATGGCATGTGCTAGTAAATGTCTTGCGTTTTTGTCAATGTCTTCTTTGGCTCTTGCTTCATTTTCCTTGATTAATACAGCAGTTTCATGTTTCACATCTTCTTCTACAGATTTCAATAGGTATTCTTTCGCTTGATCGAGGGTGAGACCGGAAATTTTTTCCAGCTCAGATAGGTGTTGTTGCTTGATTATTTCCACACGTTCTTTTTCTTTTTTAAGTGCATTATCTCTGTCACTAAGTGATTGCTCTCGTTTTTCAAACGTTTCACTTTTTCTATCCAAAGTTTCTTCTTTTTGAAGAACTCTTTTCTCAAGACGTTGCAACTCATTTCGTCGTTCCTTTACTTCTTTGTCTAAATCGCTTTTGATTTTATATATTTCTTCTTTAACTTCTAGCTTTGCTTCGCGTTTTATGCCTTCTGCATCTTTAATGGCATCATCAACTATACGACGTGACTTAGCTTCAGCACTACCATACTGGGCTTCAGCAACACGCTTACGATAATTGATTCCAAGCATAAACGTAATAACAGCTATTGCTATAAAGATTAATACAATCGCTACGATAACGTAAATAGGAATTTGAATCATGCGTAACACCTCCTCTATATGAAATTGTCATAGTTCAAGTTGTACTAACTACAACAAATAAATTCTATATCTTTTTGAAGATATTGTCAAGTTTTACTGATGGTTTCATAGAAGCTTTCGTAAGCTTTTATACAAATATCCATTGAATACCCTTTTCGACTCAAATATCCTAACGCTTTTTGCTTTAAAGTCATTTCATCCATTTTAAATTGTTTTAAGAAAAATTTCTTGTTTAATAGATGTATAGCACTTGCTAATTCATCTTCCCATGTCATATTTTTTTGAATTAAGGCTTTGACCTCGTCTTTTTCAAAGCCTTTTTTTTGTAAATTCATTTGAATTTCCAATCGACTTTTATATGTTTTATATCCGGAAATACGTCGACTGATTAATTGCGCATCATTAATAATGGCTTTTTCTAAAAATGGTTGCAAAATCTCATCAATGTGCTCAATAATATAACCTTCTCGAAGCAACTTATCCTGTAATTGTTTTTTAGGATAATCTTGCCTTCCAAGTAAAAACATAATTCGCTTCTTCCCTCGTTCAATAACGTGTTTGTCTAATATACTTAATGTATCATCGGATAATTCATAGCCTTCTTCAAGCATATTAAATCGCTGCTTTTTTAAGTCCCCACTATAAAGAAATAGATGGTATACACCATCTATTTCAATTTTTATCTTTTTTTCACTTCGGTCAATCTTATTTATCTGATGTGTCATTTGACTTATCATCCTTTGACTTATCGTCTTTTGACGTTGACTTGGTTTTTTTCTTAGGTTCTTCTATCTCAGGCATTTCATCCGTTGGTAAGTTATAATGTTTACGTACTAATAATTCAATTTCAGCTAATAATTCCGGATTGCTTTTTAAGTAGTCTTTTGAATTTTCACGTCCTTGTCCAATCCGAAGTTCATTATAGGAATACCATGCACCACTTTTCTTAACAATATCGACTTCAGCTGCTAAATCCAAAATATCGCCTTCACGGGAAATTCCTTGACCAAACATTATATCAAACTCCGCTTTTTTAAATGGCGGTGCAATCTTGTTTTTGACAACTTTAATTCGCGTTCTATTTCCAACCATTTCATTGTTTTGCTTTAATGTCTCAATTCTTCGAACATCTAGACGAATAGAAGCATAAAATTTAAGTGCTCGTCCCCCGGTTGTTGTCTCCGGACTTCCGAACATAACACCGACTTTTTCACGAAGCTGGTTGATAAAAATAACAATACAATGTGACTTGTTAATAATTCCTGTTAGCTTTCTAAGGGCTTGACTCATCAACCGGGCTTGAAGACCCATGTGAGAATCTCCCATCTCTCCTTCAATCTCAGCGCGTGGTACTAATGCAGCTACTGAGTCAACGACAACGATGTCTATTGCCCCTGAACGAACCATGGTTTCAGTAATTTCAAGTGCCTGTTCTCCATTATCGGGCTGAGAAATATATAAATTGTCAATATCAACGCCTATCTTTCGTGCATATTGTGGATCAAGGGCATGCTCTGCATCGACAAATCCGGCAACCCCACCGCGTTTTTGAACTTCCGCCAGCATATGTAATGCTACCGTTGTCTTACCACTTGATTCCGGCCCATAGATCTCAATAATACGACCTTTAGGTAATCCACCTGCGCCTAAGGCAATATCTAAACTAAGTGCACCTGTTGGAACTGTATCAATATTACGCCCATTGTTTTGTTCGCCGAGTTTCATCACGGCCCCTTTTCCATAGGCTCTTTCAATTTGGCTAATTGCTGCATCTAATGCTTTTTGCTTATCAGTATTCATGTAGTTCCCGGATAACCGGGTACCCCCTTTCAAAATCTAAAGCTACGAACATTTGTTCTATAAAGTATTATAGCATACCTTTTAAGAGCAAACAAGCACAATATTTTCTTTTTGTATTAGGTCTTGTGGCACATTCTTTCTTAAAGAATGTGCCATAAATCAATAAGTGCTGATTTTGCGCTTTGTTCACGTATTTTTTGTCGACTTCCCATAAAGTTGTATTCTTTGACAAGGACTGTCTCTGGAGTTTTTATACCAATATAAACCAAACCTACAGGTTTTTCAGGAGTTCCGCCGTCTGGTCCTGCAATCCCTGTAATGCTGACTGAATAATCTGTTTCTAAGGTTTGTGATACACCGGCTGCCATTGCCTTTGCAACCTCTTTACTCACTGCACCATGCATTTTCAATAAATCACTCGCTACCATTAATCGGTGGATTTTACTATCATTTGAATAGCTTACAATACCTTCTTTAAATACAGCTGAAGATCCGGGAATCGCAACAATAAAGTTTGATAGCAAACCTCCTGTACATGATTCAGCAACTGAAAGCGTTTGATTTTTTTTATTTAATTTATCCAAAACGACTTCTACGAGTTCTTTGTCTGTTTCATTATATATAAATTGTCCAAGTCGTCGATAAATTTCGTCTCGAATTGGTTGTATCGCAGCTTCATTTTCTTTTGCCGTATCTTCAATTGAAGTCACTTTTATATGCACTTCACGAAGTTTTGCATACGGAGCAACAATAAGACGCTCACTAGCACCCATTAAATCGTCTAGTATAGTGACTGCTTTACTCTCTCCTATATCAATCAATCGAAAAGTAACCGTTTGAATACTTTTATCAATATTCTTATTCATTCTCGGTAATACACAATTCTCAAACATAGGTTTCAATTCACCTTGAGGTCCGGGTAACAAAAAAATATGAATACCTTGGTGATTATAATAAACCCCCGGCGCTGTACCATTTCCGTTTTTTAAGGGTTCTCCACCTTCGATCATAAGTGCTTGTTTATAATTATTTTCTGTTGGCGCTTGGTGTCTCCCTTTAAACCAAGAATCAATTTGAGCGCGCATCTCTAAATCTTCATACAAAGGTTTCTTTAAGTAACGTGCTACAGCCTCTTTTGTCAAATCATCTTTTGTCGGACCTAACCCACCACATAAGACAATGCATTTGCTTCGTTGACAGGCTTGATCTAACTGTTCAATAATATCTTCTTCAATATCACCGACAACTGCATGAAACCGGCAAAAAACACCAATCTCTGAAAGTTGACTGCTTATATAAGCCGCATTTGAATTGATGACATCTCCTGATAATACTTCTTCACCGACTGCAATAATTTCTCCTAGCATGTACATTCTCCTTACTCATGAAATATACTAATGTTCTTAATAATGTAATCGAATGCTGAAAGGATTGTAAAAAGCGTCGCAAAAAATACCAAGCCTATTTCTACGATGTTAATCACTTTACCTTCAAAATTAAATAATAGAACAATAATCATAATCATTGTCGTAAATGTTTTGATCTTTCCCCAGATACTTGCCGCAATCACTTTATTGTCCATTGCTGCAACTAAACGAAATCCACTAATAATAAATTCACGGCTTACAATTATTATGACAATAATCGCAGATAATTGACCGACTTCAACAAAATATATTAATGCTGCAGTGACAAGCAATTTGTCTGCTAAAGGATCCATAAACTTACCAAAGTTCGTTACTAAATTTTGACTTCGTGCGATATATCCATCTAAAAAATCTGTTAATGAGGCAATTATGAAAATACCTGCCGCAACATAGTTTGCAGTAACCGACTGACCAAGATATAGCACCAGCAAAAAAAAGGGGATCATAACAACACGTAACAAGGTTAATTTATTTGCTAAATTCATATAATCTCTCCAATCAAATCATATTCATTGGCTTGTACAATTTTCACTGTAACAAAATCTCCGGATAAAAGTGTTTCTTTACTTTCCAGAAATACATAGCCGTCAACATCCGGTGTATCCTTATATGAACGTCCGATATATATGTCATCTTTAGGAACATAACCGTCAACCATAACTTCTATAGTTCTTCCAATCATTGAACGGTTTTTTTCTGTCGAAATATTTTGTTGCAAAAGCATGATTTGATCTTTACGCTTCATACTAAGGGAGGCATCGATTTGATGATCCATAGTATACGCTGGTGTTCCTTCTTCTCTTGAATATGTGAAAACGCCAACGCGATCTAGCTTCATTTCATCCACAAACCTATAGAGCTCTTGAAAAGCTTCTTCAGATTCACCTGGAAATCCTACAATAAATGTAGTTCGAATACAAATATCCGGAACTTGCTCTCGTAGACGAAGAATAAGACTTCGTATAGATTCTTGACGACTTTTTCTCGCCATACGCTTTAAAATTGTATCATCGACATGTTGTAATGGCATATCAATATAATGTAATAGCTTGGGCTCATTTTTCATTAATAAAATAAGTTCTTCTGTCACATCTTCAGGATATACATATAAAAGACGAATCCAATGAACACCTTCTACTGCTGCAATCTTTTGAATCAGTTCAGGCAAAGCTTTTTTATTATAGATATCTGTACCATATTTCCCTACGTCTTGGGCTACAAGGATAATCTCTGTTTTTCCTTGATCTACTAGAAAGCGGACTTCTTCAATTAAACTTTCCATCTTTCGACTTCGGAATTTCCCACGTAATTTTGGAATAATACAGTATGTACAGTTATTATCGCAACCTTCAGCAATTTTCAAATATCCGTAATGTTTCGTTGTCTCTGTTGTTCGATTAATGAACACTTCCGGATTGTTGTCAATCGAGTCAAAACGAATATATTTATGCCCCGCTAACGCTTCACTCACTGCTTCAATAATTCGGTCATAGTTAGCTGCGCCTAATATTGCATCAATTTCAGGAATCTCTTTCATGACTTCTTCTTTATATAATTCGGTTAAACATCCAACAACAATTAATGCCTTAAGTTGTCCCTCTTCTTTAAGTCCGGCATATTCAATGATTGTATTAACACTTTCTTCTTTTGCATCATGAATAAAACTACAGGTGTTTATGATAATGGCATCTGCATCTTCAGCATTCATTGTAAGTGTAAAACCTTCTTGATTTAACATTCCTAACATAACTTCTGAATCCACGAGATTTTTATCACATCCTAGTGATTCAAAATAAATCAAACTTTTCTTTTTCAAACTTTTTCCTCCGCTATTTAACTTCAGCACTTTCAACAACATTTGTCATTAACATGGCAATGGTCATGGGTCCGACGCCACCAGGTACCGGTGTAATATAAGATGCTAAAGGAGCCACTTTTTCATAATCCACATCACCACATAGTGAATTGTCTTCTAATCGATTGATCCCTACATCAACCACCACAACACCTTCTTTAACATATTCATGGGTAATCATCTTTGGTCGTCCGATGGCTGCAATGAGAATATCGGCTTTCTGACATTCTTTTTTTAAGTCAGCTGTTCTTGAATGACAGATTGTAACTGTTCCATTTTCACGTAGTAATAACATGGCTATAGGTTTTCCCACAATATTACTTCGGCCGACTATGACACATTTTTTCCCTGAAATAGGAACATCATAACGCTTAAGTAACTCGATAATTCCGTAGGGTGTGCACGAAACAAATCCCGGATTACCAATGCTCAAATTTCCGACACTTATGGGGTGAAAACCATCCACATCTTTTTTGGGGTCAATCGTCATAATAACCTTCTCCTCAGAGATATGACTAGGCAATGGAAGTTGTACAAGAATACCATTGACCTCTGGATTATTATTTAAATCTTCAACAAGGCTTAATACCTCGTCTTCACTTGCTTGAGACGTCAATTCATAGGATAAGGATTTTATTCCGATATATTCACATGCCCGTTTTTTATTCCTTACATATACATGCGATGCAGGATCATCCCCTACAATCACGACAGCTAATGTAGGAACAATTCCTTTTTTAGCTAAGGTGGACACTTTTTCTTTTAATTCATCTTTTATCCTTTTTGACGTTGCTTTTCCATCTAAAATCGTCGGGTTCATAGGATTTCCTTTCTAAAACAAACCAATAATATTGCCATCTTCATCTACATCGATTGATTCTGCTGCAGGAACTTTTGGCAGGCCAGGCATTGTCATTACATTACCTGTAATGATTACCACGAATTCAGCTCCGGCAGATAAATTCACTTCACGAACTTGAACCTCAAAATCTGTCGGTCGTCCCAACTTTTTAGGATCATCTGATAATGAATATTGTGTTTTTGCAATGCAAATCGGCAAATGCGATAAGCCCATCTCGTCAATCTTTCGAATAGCTTGATTGACTCCGGCACCATAAGATACTTTCCTTGCACCATATATTTCATGTGTTACTTTTTTTATTTTCTCCTTGATACTTAAACTATCTTCATATAAAACTTGAAATGCACTTCTTTTTGTTTCTAATGTGTGCATTAAAGTTTTGGCTAATTCAATACCGCCTTTTCCTCCATGTTCCCATACATTAGCTACGGCAAACTCTGCTCCGAGCTCTTTGCAACGATTTTCAACAAACCGTATTTCATCTTCCGTATCTGAAACAAAGGCATTCAATGTAACAATAACCGGAACATTATACTTTGACATATTCTCAATATGCTTCTCTAAATTAACAATTCCTTGCTTGAGTGCCTCAATATTTTCATGTGATAGATTTTTTTTCTCTACACCACCATTATATTTGAGTGCGCGTACTGTTGCCACGATAACGATTGCATCAGGTTTTAAACTTCCTTTGCGACATTTTATGTCCAAAAACTTTTCGGCGCCAAGATCTGCACCAAACCCGGCTTCAGTCACAACAACATCTGAAAGTTTAAGCGCATATTTTGTTGCACGTAAACTATTACATCCATGAGCAATGTTTGCAAAAGGACCTCCATGCATAATACATGGTGTATTTTCTAATGTTTGTACAAGATTCGGCTTTATAGCATCTTTTAATAATGCAGCCATCGCGCCTTCTGCTTTTATGTCATGGGCTGTAATCGGTTTTTTATCATAGGTATATCCAATAACGATTTGACCTAATCGTTTTTTTAAATCCATTAAATCGGATGCTAAACATAATATTGCCATCACTTCAGATGCTACACTAATCATATAACCATCTTCACGAGGAACACCTTGTAATCGCCCCCCAAGGCCGACCATTGTATGACGAAGTGCACGATCATTCATATCGACGACACGTGTCCACACAATTTGTCGAGGATCGATATTTAAGGCATTACCATGTTGTAAATGATTATCAATCATGGCAGATAACAAATTATGCGCAATACTAACCGCATGAATATCTCCCGTAAAATGAAGATTAATATCTTCCATCGGAACAACTTGGGCATAACCACCACCTGCCGCACCACCTTTTACTCCCATGCATGGGCCTAATGACGGTTCACGTAAAGCAATCATACTCTTAACACCTAATTGTCCTAAGGCTTCACCAATTCCTACTGTAATGGTTGTTTTTCCTTCACCTGCCGGCGTCGGATTAATCGCTGTCACCAAAACGAGTTTTCCATCTTCATTTTTCTCGACACGTGTCCACAAATCGTCGGATAATTTCGCCTTATACTTACCATATAATTCAAGTTCATCCTCTTGAATATTTAGATGTTTGGCTATGTGCATGATAGGTTGAAGTGTTGCTTCTTTTGCAATTTGAATATCTGATTTCATAGGGCCTCCTCATTATTTGTATCTTGAGCAACATCTGTTGCCTCAGGGTCATTTGCCTTAGCTTTTAATGCTACAAACTCTTCTTCAGTCAAGAGCATTTTCCTAGGTTTACTGCCTTCATCATCACCGACATATCCAGCTTCATAAAGTTGATCCAAAATACGAGCTGCACGATTATAACCCACTCTAAAACTTCGTTGAATCATTGATGCAGATGCTTTTTGTTTTTTAACACATAATTCCAACGCATCTTCGAAAATTTCATCATAATCATCTGAATTTTTCGTTTCTTCCGATACAGCTTTATTTAATTGGTTCATAATCTTTTCATCATAATCATCTTTTTTACGTTTTTTCAAATAACTAACAATATTCTCGACCTCTTTGTCAGATATAAAGGCCCCTTGAATACGTACAGGTTTTTGATAACCTACTGGATAAAATAGCATATCACCTTTTCCAAGCAGTTTCTCTGCACCATTCATATCAATAATTGTTCGTGAGTCGACTCCTGACGATACATTAAAGGCAATTCGCGAGGGTATATTCGCTTTAATCAAACCGGTAATTACATCGACAGAAGGACGCTGCGTAGCTATAATTAAATGTAATCCTGCCGCACGGGCCATTTGAGCCAATCGACAAATAGCTTCTTCTACATCACCAGCAGCAGCCACCATTAAGTCAGCAAGCTCATCCACAATAATAACAATCTGAGGCAATTTCTTCATGTCATCTTTTTCAAGGACCATCTTATTATAGCTGCCAATATCTCGAACATTAGCTGCCGCAAATAATTTGTATCTCTCAAGCATCTCTTGAACCGCCCAATTCAAAGCACCTGCAGCTTTTTTAGGATCTGTCACAACTGGGATTAATAAATGTGGAATGCCATTATAGATAGATAACTCAACAACCTTAGGATCAATCATCAGAAGTTTAACGTCCTCAGGTGATGATTTATATAAAATACTTGTAATTAAAGTGTTCACACATACCGATTTTCCTGAGCCTGTTGCTCCGGCAATAAGTAAGTGAGGCATGCGCCCTATATCTGTGATAACAACTTTCCCACTAATATCTTTTCCCAGAGCAAATGCAACCTGGGATGGAAATTTGTCAAAGTCTTTGGAGTCAATGACTTCACGTAAGAACACAGCGGCTTGGTTTTTGTTGGGAACTTCTATACCTACTGCTGATTTTCCGGGAATAGGTGCTTCAATCCGGATTCCGGATGCTGCAAGGTTTAGGGCAATATCATCAGCAAGATTAACAATTTTACTGACTTTGACGCCTTGACTTGGTTGAAGTTCATAGCGTGTTACTGAGGGTCCAACAGACACATCCACAACTTTGGCATTAACACCGAAACTTGCTAGTGTTTCTTCAAGCTTGGTCGCACTTTCTTGCAAAAACAAGGTATTGTTTTGCTTTTTGGATAAAGGATTTGCCTTTAAAAGCTCCAGTGGAGGTTTTAAGTAAGTTTTTGGCGTCTTTTTAATTTCAGTAAGAATTTCTTGTTCAATATTCGCCTTATTCAATTCAACTGCTGGTTCTGGTTCTGGTTCTAGTTTTGCTTCTGGCTCAGGCTCAACTTTTTCAATGCTTGCATCAGGATCAATAGGGATGTCTTCTACTGATTCAATCGTCGACTTAAACAAATCAGCAATATTTCGTTTATTTGTTTTCACACCATTCGTTTGCTCATCCACCTGTTCTATCACTTGATCTGTCTCCTGCTCTGTCGCTTGCTCTATTGCTTTCTTTTTCATCTCTTCTAAACGTTGAGCTTCTTTATGCTCAGCGCGTTTTTCAGATAATTTTTGCAATTGACTACTTATGAATAAAATCAATTGTTTTAGTGCACTAACTAACAAGGTATATAATTTTTTCAGAATAACAATAATTGACTTTTCTGTGATCCCAATAAAAAGCGATAAGAAAATAACAACAAGAACAAGCATGGTTGCAATTTCTCCTAATAATTTTAAAAGGAAATCACCAATTAAGCCACCAATTAAGCCACCTGCAATATGATAACTTGAAGACATCTTAAAATAAATAGCTAAGGATGGAAAAAATGCAGAGGTTGAATCATTAATTCTAATGAAAATTTGTGGGAACTCTACATAAATCACGTGGGCGGTTACAGAAACAAAAACAATGGCAATAAATGACAACAATAAAATCATGTTTAACCGTTTATTCCCTTTGTTAAATGCTTTCATAAAAGAAGCCACAAAAATACCGATGGGTAATATATATGCACCTATACCAAGAAGTCCAAATAGAAATCCTCGAAAAAATCCACCAATTATTCCACCACCATTAAGATAAATACTTACCATAATAAATAAAGCAAAAGCTAAAACCAACATCACAACAATTTCATATTGAACCATACTTAAAGATGTTGTTGTCGAGAGATGTTTTTGTTTTTTGGTTGTTCGAGCCATAATACGTTCCCCTTTATTACAAATCAAAAGCCTGATGTAAGGCCATAATTGCTTTTTCCATATCTTTTTCATAAACCAAACAAGCAATTGTACTTAATGAGTCTGCTGTTTGTAAAATTTCAATATCTTCTTGTTTAAGTGCATGTATTATTCGTGCCATTACTCCGGGAACACCTGTCATCCGTTCTCCTATAACCGTTACTTTTGCACACCCTCGAATCAAACTGTATTCTAAGTCAAACTGTTTAATAACGTCAATCGCTAAAAATTCACTGCTTAATTCGGTTGTAAACACACTATGGTCCGGAAAAATATTAATGATATCAATCGATACTTTTTTCTCAGCAAGTGCATTATAAAAAGCATCCGTGTCAAATGCCCCTTTTATTATAAACTGAATACGATCAACCCGATGGGCAATGCCTGTGATGATTTTATTATCAGGCTCATAGACCTCATTTAAAGAAACATACTCTGTAATCTGTGTTCCATTGTGATCCGAAAATGTATTTTTTATGATTAACGGTATATTTGAACGTTTGGCAACCTCAACTGCGCCTTTATGGATAACTTTTGCTCCTGAATCGGCCATTTGAAAAACTTCATCATAACTAATTGTTTGTATAGACCTTGCGTGTTTACAATATTTGGGATCTGCTGTCATTATTCCATTGACATCTGTGTATATTTCAACACATTTCGCATTTAAAGCTTCTCCGATTACGGATGCCGTTGTATCCGAACCGCCTCGTCCGATGGTTGTCGTGATATGATGAATGGTTCTTCCTTGAAATCCGGCAATCACCGGAACAATATTTTGCTCAAGCAGCGAATGTAAATATTCAGGGTCAATTCCAATAATCTCTGCATTGTTAAACTGATCCGTTGTAATAATACCGGCTTCGCCACCTGTTACTGCCATTGATGATATACCTTCTTCTCTTAAGGTATTGGACATAACAACTGTTGAAATAATCTCACCGGTACTAATTAGAAGATCTTTCTCTTTTGGAGACACCTTGGCACGATGCTGTCCTATTAATGACATCAAGGTATCTGTAGCATAGGGTTCGCCTAATCGACCCATAGCAGAAACAACGACAACGACCTGCTTTTTCTCTTTTAAAGTATTTTTAACAATAGCCGCAACACGTCGACGATTCTCTTGGGTTGCGACACTTGTTCCACCAAATTTTTGTATGATTATCTCCATCTGTTCACCTCGAATTTTGTCTTTAATTACTATACCATAGCCCCTTTTAGATTACAACTTTTTTGACAATGCATTTTTAAAAACGTCTTTGTGAGGAAGACATTTCCATTGTCATCTGGTGAGAATTATGCTATTATAATATTATACTATAAGTTTTAATTATGGTTCAGGTGTCAACCGACTATAGATTGGAGGTATTATTATGTATGTAGGCAATAAAATGATTACAGATATCATCTCAGTTTTTCCGGAAGCGTCCGTTTCCCTTGCTTTCCAAACAATGCACGAACGTGGAGTAAGTCAACTTCCCGTTGTTAAAAATGGTAAACTTGTTGGCTTAATCACAGAAACCTTGTTAAGTGAATTCACACCTTCAAAAGCAACAACACTCAGTATATATGAGTTAAACTATATTCTTGGCAAAACAAGAGTTGACTCAATTATGGAAAAAGAGGTTATTACATGTACCGAAGATATGTTGATTGAAGAAGTCGCTAAGATTATGAACGCAAAAGATATAAATATGATTCCGGTTGTTAATGAAAATCAAACCCTTGTTGGAATCATTTCACGTTCCGATATTATTGAGGCCTTTATCGAAATTACAGGAGCTATGGATCCGGGCTCTCGTATTACCATCAACTCAAAAGATGAAGCCGGTAAGTTAGCGGAAATATCTTCAATCATACGTGAATATGGAGTGAACATTACCCATTTGACAAATTTTAATAACCCTTCAACAAATATGACAGAAATAATTATTCGTTTGAATACGCAAGATGTCACACCTATTGTCAATGCCCTTGAAGAAAAGGGTTACGAAATTATACGCATCGATCATAATGAGTAAAATATTCATTCAAAACATAGTAAAAGCAGATATATTCCTAAATATGGAATGTACCTGCTTTTTTATCGTTTATATTCTATCGCTTATCCGAGATAGGCTTGTCGAACACGATCATCATCTAACAATTCTTTTGCACTACCTTCAATAATAACTTTTCCTGTTTCAAGTACATAGGCACGATTTGATATTGTCAACGCTTTATGGGCATTTTGCTCAACCAGTAAAATCGTTGTACCAAAAGAATTCGTTTCCTCGATGATGCTGAATATTTCATCCACCAAAATCGGCGCTAATCCCATGGATGGCTCATCCATCAAAAGAATCTCCGGCTTACTCATTAAAGCTCGAGCTATGGCTAACATTTGCTGTTCTCCACCACTCATGGTTCCAGCCATTTGTTTGCGACGCTCTTTTAATCTTGGAAAACGAAGATACATTTTTTCAATATTTTCTTCGATTTCTGCTTTATCTGTACGTGAAAAAGCACCCATAATAAGATTTTCATATACGGTCATTTGAGAAAAAACCCGTCGACCTTCCGGTACTTGGGCCAAGCCTTTATAAACAATTTGATCCGCAGCAACGGTCGTTAATTCTTCATCATAAAGTTTAATTGAACCTGTTTTAGGTTTAATTAAACCACTTATTGCGTGTAATGTTGTTGTTTTTCCGGCACCATTTGCTCCAATCAAGCTTACAATTTCGCCTTTGTTGACCTTAAAGTCCATGGATTTAATGGCATGAATTGCCCCATAAAAAACATCTAAATCTGTAACTGTTAACATACTTTTCCTCCTAACTGCCTAGATAAGCTTCGATGACTTTCGGATTATTTTTTATTTCATCAGGTGATCCTTTTGCAATAATCATACCGTAATCAATAACGACTAACCGTTCACAGATTCCCATAACAAGGTTCATATCATGTTCAATAAGTAAAATCGTAATATTAAATTTGTCACGAATAAAATGTATGGTTTCCATTAATTCTTTTGTTTCTTGGGGATTCATACCGGCAGCAGGTTCGTCAAGCAGCAGTAACTTTGGATCGGTTGCTAATGCACGGCAAATCTCTAACTTTCGTTGTTTTCCGTAGGGAAGGTTTTTTGCAAGGTTGTGTGCATCGGATTCCATATGAAACAATTTGAGAAGATCTAATGCCTTTGTGTGAATCTCATCTTCTTCTTTCCAATATCTAGGAAGTCGAAAAATCCCTTCGAAGGTTGTATAATTCATATCTTTATGAAAAGCTATTTTTATATTCTCAAGAACAGATAAATCTGAAAACAAACGTATATTTTGGAAGGTTCGTCCTAATCCTAACTTCACAATCTGATAGGGTTTTTTCCCATTAACAAGATGTTTGTCTATATATATTTCGCCTTCTGTCGGTTGATAAACTCCTGTTAACATATTAAATATCGTTGTCTTACCTGCTCCATTGGGTCCAATCAGTCCTACGAGTTCTCCTTTTTCAATCATCAGATCAAAGTTACTTACAGCTCGCAAACCACCAAATGTGATTCCAATATTTTTTGTTTGTAATAGACTCATTATGCCACCCCTTTTCCAAATCTTTTTTTCAATTTAATAATGAGGGCTCTTATACGTGTTGGAGTCTTAACCAATGAAAATTCTGAACGACCTAATATTCCGTCCGATTTAAAAATCATAAGCAAGATTAATAATACTGCATAAATAAGTAATCGCAATTCTTCATAACTATATAAAAATTCAGCTAAGGTTGCTAAAAATATACCGGCAACAATGGTTCCTGTAATAGATCCCATTCCACCGAATACAACAATAATAAAGAGTTCAACAGAGAACATAAACTTGAATTTATCTGGTGTTAGATATTGTTGGTACATTCCAAAACACGCTCCACCAATCCCAGCAATAAAAGAAGAGACAAAGAATGCATAGACTTTGTAAAACGTCGTTGGAACACCAATTGATTCAGCAGCAATCTCATTCTCACGAATTGCTATAATAGCCCGTCCATGTCGTGAACGAATAAACAAGAAAGAAAATGCTGTCACAATAATTAATACTACAAAAACATCCATTAAGGTTGTTATTTTGGGAATTCCACGAAGTCCTGATGCGCCACCCGTTAATGTTCGCAGATTAATAATTGTATATCGAATCATTTCACCAAAGCCAAGTGTTACAATAGCTAAATAATCTCCTCGTAGTCTTAGGGCCGGGATACCGATGATTAAACCGAACACTCCTGCGATTAAACCACCGATAAAAATTCCGCTAATTAGTGCAATAGAATCCGGTAATTCAACGGCTCTGACAAACAAGGCTGCTGAATATGCGCCGACCGCCATAAATCCTGCATGTCCTAGTGCTAACTCTCCTAAAAATCCGGTTGCTATATTTAAACCAATCGCTACAATGATATTAATCATTGCAAAAATCATTACCCCTTCAAAATAGCTATTAATCAAATTCATTTTCATCACAAAGAAAAGGATAAAATATGAAATGACGACAGCAATTACATTCACTCCGTATTTTTTAAACAAACTTTTCATATTCTATCACCTACACTTTCTCTTTTACATTTTTACCAAATAAACCGGTTGGCTTAACTAATAAAACAATGATAAGTACGCCAAACACAAATACATTGGCCCAACTAGAACTAATGTATCCTTTAACAAAGGTCTCAATGGCTCCAATAAGAAATCCACCAACCATGGCTCCCGGAATAATACCAATGCCTCCCAGTACAGCAGCAACAAAGGCTTTTAATCCAGGCATAACACCCATATATGGTTCAAGATTCCCATAATTTAAAGCATACAAAACTCCACCAACCGCACCAAGAGCTGAACCAATGGCAAACGTTAATGAAATTGTCCGGTCAACATTAATTCCCATCAATTGAGCTGCGTCACGATCTTCCGAAACCGCACGCATTGCTTGACCCGCCTTTGTTTTTTTTACCGTATATTCTAATGCAATCATACAAATGACAGTTATTGTCATGGTTAAAAATGTAATATTGGGTAAATCAATATTTCCGATTAGTTTAACCGGCGGCATGATTTTATCGGATGCCCCAAAGATATATTTAAATAAGTTTGATAAAAACATACTCATACCTAATGCTGTAATTAATGCAGATATTCTTGGAGCTGTCCGTAAAGGCTTATATGCAATGCGATCAATAGCCATACCAATTAATGCACAGGCTAACATTGAAAGCAATAACAATGGAATCAATGACATGGAAAATGTCGTGGCTAAAAAATACCCCACAAACGCTCCAATCATTAGAATCTCACCATGGGCAAAATTAATCAATCTTACAATTCCATAAACCATGGTATATCCTAATGCAATTAAAGCATAGATACTTCCAACATTAAGACTATTAATTATTTGATTCAAAAATTGTGTCATAAGTAACCTCCTCGTTTATTTTCCATATGATAAGATATCTTTTGTTTTGATTTTAAAAAAGAATCGTCCGAAACAAACGATATATTATCATATGCAATGCTTTTATTTTAATAACGCATTACTTTGATAAAGCAAGTTTTAACATAACAAAAAGGGGCTAGACCCCCTTTTTGTTAGTTATATTAGAATGCGTTCATACAAGAAATTAGTTTGAAACTTTTGTTTCAAGTAATAATTGGCCATCTTTAACAGTAATGATTGATACTTCCTTGGAAATATCCCCATTTTCATCAAATTTAATATGACCTGTTACTGCATCCTGATCTGTGTTTCTAATCTCATCACGAACAGCATCTTTATCTGTTGAACCGGCTCTTTCCATCGCTGCTGCAACAACTTTAACTGCGTCATATCCTAATGCAGCAAGAGCATTGGGAACTTCTCCATATTTCTCTTCATATGTTGTCACAAATGTTTGTACAACTTCTGCTTCATCTGATGTTGAGTAATGATTTGTAAAGAATCCGCCTTCTGCATCAGCTGCATAATCGACTTGGATTCCATCCCATCCATCAACACCAACGAGTGTAGCTTCAACACTTGCTTCTTTTAATTGTTTTGCAATAAGTCCGGCGATGTTATAATAATCTGGAATATAGATAATATCTGCACCTAAACTTGCAATTTTAGAAATAATTGCTTTGAAGTCGTTATCTTCATTCGTATAACTTTCATTAGCTAATATTTCACCTGGGAAAGCTTCTGTAAAAGACTCCGCAAGACCAATTGAATAGTCACTACTTACATTTGTAAATATAATTGCTGTTTGAGCACCTAAGTTTTCAGAAGCAAACTTTGCCCCCATAGCGCCTTGATACGGATCTGTAAAACATACACGATATACATATTCCATACCAACAGTAACTTCAGCATTTGTTGCCGTTGGTGTTACCATAGGAATTCCTCTTCGATCTGCTTCAGGAGCAACAACAAGAGATGTTCCGCTAATAACCGGACCAACAAGGGCATCAATATTATCTTGATCGGCCAAACGATTGAAAAGATTAATTGATTTTGTTGCATCACCTTCATTGTCATAATACTTTAATTCTAATTGTCTTCCATTCACACCACCTGCAGTATTAATTTCTTCGATTGCAAGTTGAGCTGCATTTAAAACAGCTTGTCCATACATAGCTAAGTCACCACTTGTCGGTGTTAGCATACCTAGCTTAATCGGACCTTCTGTATCGTCACTACTTGTCGATGTATCTTCGTTTGTTGTTGTGCCTTCATTCGTTGTAGCGTCTCCATTTGTTGCCTTTTCACCACAACCTGCTAAAAGTGACATTGTCATTGTTAATACTAATAATAATGCAAATAATTTCTTCATTTTCTTGTCCACCCTTCGTAACTTTAATATTATATAATTTTAATGTGCTAAATCATATTTGCAATTATACACTTTTTTTCTTGCAAAATCAATAGAAATCTATCGAATTCATTACATGATTGCGTTTAAAGTACGAAAATGCTATACTTTATTTTACATTAAGAGAGGAGAACACTATGATTGACGGAATTGTTTTAAGTAGTATTGTTCATGAATTAAATACCACACTAACAGGTGGTCGCGTCGATAAAATCACACAACCTGAAAAGGATGAATTAATTATACACATACGTGCCGGCGGAAAAAAGCAGCGCTTATTAATGACGGCTTCTGCTTCCATGCCACGGGTGCATTTAACTTACGAGAACAAGTTAAATCCGGCTTCACCACCCTCGTATTGTATGCTGCTAAGAAAATATATAGGTAATGCACGTATTATTGGTATTAAACAGCTCGGTTTAGAGCGAATTGTCAAAATTTCTTTAGAACAATTGAATGAATTAGGTGATCTTTGCACTTATAGCCTGATTATAGAAGTTATGGGGAAACATAGTAATATTATTCTATGTGATCAAAACAATCTGGTTCTTGATAGTATAAAACGCATTGGTGCAAACACCAGTCGTGTACGCCAAGTCTTTCCGGGACAGACTTACACGACCCCACCAGATCAAAACAAGAAAAATATTTTAGACTTACCTTCAAAAGATGACGTGTTAAGCTTTTTAAAGAATCAAAGAACAGACGTGTATAAGGCCATATATCAAGCTTTTATGGGCTTAAGTCCCTTTATTGCAAATAATATATGTTTAGCTGCCGGTGTTGATGGCAATGGCCATATTGAAGGAATGACAAATGAAGAATTCATTTTGATTTATCAGCAATTAAAAATACTTCAGCAACGACTTTTAGATCATGACGATCAACCGGTACTGATACGTTTAGAAAACGGCGAAATATCTGATTATCATTCACTCCTACTCACCGACAGCTTACCCGGACATCAATTAGAAGCTTTTGACTCTATTAGTGAACTGATTAATTATTTTTACGAAGCGCGTTCTGTCCAAGTACGAATGAAGCAAAAAACTCAAGATTTACGTCGTATTGTTCAAGTTTCTTTGGAACGTTGTTATAAGAAGTTAGATATACAAGAACGTCAACTTGAAGACACCCAAAATATGGATACCTTTAAAATAAAAGGTGAACTGATTCTCGCAAATCAATATCAAATTAAATCAGGGATTAAAGAAATTGATTTATATAACTATTATACAAACAAAACGGTAACCATACATCTCGACCCGACAAAAACAGCTATCCAAAATGCCAACAAAGCTTTTGATAAATACGCTAAGAAAAAGCGAACAAAAGAAGCGGTTACCAAACAACTGAAAAACACACGCGATGAACTCAAGTATTTAGAGTCAGTAAAATATACATTGGACTCTATCCTTCATGAAGATGACATTGAAGAAATCCGACATGAACTAATGTCAACCGGCTACATTAAATTTCGCCATAGTAAGCGTAAACGTTCCAAAAGCAAGCCCTATCATTATCTTTCTAGCGATGGTTTTCATATGTATGTTGGAAAAAACAACTATCAAAACGAAGAATTATCCATGAAGTTTGCAAATGGTTCAGATTGGTGGTTTCACACGAAAGAAGTTCCCGGTTCCCATGTTATCGTAAAATGTGAAGGGGATGAATTACCGGACCGTGCATTCGAAGAAGCTGCTGCTTTAGCTGCCTATTATAGTAAGGCACGTCTAAGTACAAAAGTTACTGTTGATTATACACAAAAAAAACATTTAAAAAAACCTGCCGGAAGCCCGCCAGGTTATGTCATCTATCATACTAATTATTCACTCTTTATTGATCCGGATATTTCTAGTTTATCACTCGAGGAATAAGTACGAGACAAATTATTCGAAGCACATGTTACAGAAATCACATTTTTGTAGCATGTGCTTTCATTTCGATTGCATTTGCAATGGTAATATCTGTTGTTTTGGCACCACTTAACATACGCGCCAATTCCTGCACACTTTCTTTATGATCGAGCTCTTTCATCATAGTCACGGTAAAATCACTCATCGTTTCTTTATGAATAAGAAAATGACAATCTGACATAGCTGCAATCTGCGGAAGGTGTGTAATACAGATAAGTTGACGCTCTTTTGAAAGGGTCTTCATGCGTTCAGCTACTTTTTGTGCTGTAATTCCACTAATCCCTGCGTCAATCTCATCAAATACCAGAGTATCAACACCGTCAACACTTGATAAAATGGACTTAACCGCAAGCATAACACGGCTTAATTCTCCACCCGATGCAACATCAGACAAAGGTTTTTTCTCTTCTCCTTTATTGGTTGAAATCATAAAGATAATGTGATCAATACCTGAAGGCGTGTAACTATCTAAGGCTTCCACAGTAATACCAAATTCAGCATGTTCAAGATTTAAAGCTTTTAATGCCTCTGTTATATTTGCGCCAAGCATTAAAGCACCTTTTTTACGGATTGCTGTTAACTTACCGGCAAATATCTTCATCTCTTCTTTCAGTTCTTTTAATCGTTTTTTTGTTTTAAGAAGATTTTCTTCGTAATGCACAAGACGTGCCAATTCTTCTTCTTTTTTATTCTTATACATCAGAATATCTTCAATCGTATCCCCATATTTAAGTTTAAGACTATTAATGGTGTTTAAACGTTCTTCAGCATTATGCAACTCTTCTTCATAGGATTCTTCCTCATCTAGATAGTTGGACAGGTCATGATGTATGATATTTAGAATATCTTCTACCTGCACAAGACTTTCTAAAATATTAGAAAGTTCTTCATCATAGGCTAATACACGATTTAATTCACCAATATGCTTGGAAACAATTGAGGAGAAATCCGGATGGTCATAAAAGGTTCCTTCGATATTTGATAAGACCGTAATAATCTTTTTCCGATGGGATAAACGATCAAAGATTTTTTGTTTTTCCTCATCTTCCCCTAATTCCAATTCGGCTTTTACAATTTCATCGATTTCAAATTCTAAAAAAGCTATTTCTCGACGACGTTTTTCATCATCATATAAATCCTCATTAATGGAATCCAATAAGTGACGATGAGCTTTATAGGCATCGTTAAATTGACCTTGAATGCCTAATAACTCTTCACCAATGTAACGATCTAACATTTGCAGTTGTTTTTTTGAACTTAAGAGTGATTGATGTTCATGTTGTGAATGTATATCAATAAGATATGTTGCAAGTCGTCGAATGACTTCTTGACGAACCACTTCTCCGTTGACGCGAAAAACACTCCGTCCGTTTTGAGCTGTTTTTCGGTTTATGATAATAGATTCATCATCATCGGCGACACCGTTTTTTTCTAAAATACCATGAATCTCTTGTTTTTCAGCACCTAATCGTCGAATATCAAAAACGCATTCAACAAATGCTTCTTTTGCACCGGTCCGTATAAAATCTTTTTTGATTTTAGCCCCAAGGACATAATGAATAGAACCAAGTATAATTGATTTTCCTGCACCGGTCTCTCCGGTTAAGATGTTTAATCCTTCATTAAAGTCAATATCTAGTTCTTCGATTAATGCAATATTTTTAACATGAAGGTATGCCAGCATATATCCTCCTTATGCACTGTGTATAATCCGACTCAGTTTCTCCATAATAGAAATGCAATCTTCTTCTGTTCTTACGGCACAGAATATAGTATCATCACCCGCTATGGATCCGACAATCTCATCAAAATCTAAGGCGTCAATAGCCGCAGCAACTGCCATTGCCATTCCGGTTAATGTTTGTACAACAATCATATTCATTGCACGATCCATACTAATATAACCATCTTGTAAAACACGAATATACTTTTCATTAAGATTCATGGTTTTTTCTTGAAGTACGACGTATTTCTGACGACCATCCGGCAAAGAAACCTTCGTCAGCTTTAAATCTCGAATATCGCGAGATATTGTCGCTTGTGTCACTTCAAATCCATCTTGATACAATAAGTCCGCAAGTTCATCTTGGGTCTCGATCACTCGTTCACTAATTAATTGTAAAATCTTTGTTTGCCGCTTTATTTTCATAGGACCACCTTCATATAGATTATTGATTTACGATAACTTTCTTCGTAAAATCTCAAAAAAATCATTATTACATAAGCGCATTAACTTGACCTTTTTAGACGCCTTGCCAATCCGGATAATGTCTGTCGTATTAACACGGGTCACTTCTTGACCGTCAACGGTTACAAGCAAATCATTCACATGCTTATTACGCGGTTGGTCAAATCGTATATCAATAATGTCTTCTCCTGACAAGACGATACTTCGTGCAGTTAACGAATGGGGACATATAGGCGTTAAGATAACCACCTCATTGTTGGGCGTTATAATCGGTCCACCTGCGGACAAATTATAGGCCGTTGATCCCGTTGGTGTTGAGATAATAATACCATCCGCTCTATAGGTATTCATATATGCGTCATTGACATATACATCATAACTTATAATTCTTGAAATCGATTGACGGGTAATGACGATATCATTAAGTGCTCTACCGATATCTTTATGATTTTGTACGGTTGCAGCCACCATCATTCGTTCTTCAACAATAAATTCATCGTTGATAAATGCTTGAAGCGCTTCTTCGAGTTCACTCAGCTCAATTTCTGCCAAAAAACCCAAATTCCCCAGATTAATACCTAGGAGAGGAATATCAAAATCAACATATTTTCGACTAGTCGAAATAATCGTCCCATCTCCACCAAGAATAATCGCGTAATCAAGCTCATATAATTGCTCATCCGGTATACAAAGATGAGAAAACCCATGATGATGCCGATATTCACTCGGCATAAATATTTGTACATTCTTACTATTAAACCACGCAATAACGCGTTGCGTTATCATAAAGGAAGGATCCTTTGATGGATTAGGTACAATGAGTATCTTTTTCATAGCATCACTTTCTATATAAGTCACGATGTGCATGATTAACAAGTTCACTGACGCTTTTCACGTATATTTCATTCATTTCTTGACGGAATTCAAATGTTGAATCAACAGGCTTTTGACCACAAATCAAGTATTCAATATTTCCTTCTGGACCTGTGATCGGCGAATAACTAAGTCCCATAACAGTTAAGCCTATTGAACTAAATGTATGTATAATAGATCCAATAACTTCTTGATGAACACTTGGATCTCGAACCACTCCTTTTTTACCGATTTTATCCCGTCCGGCTTCAAATTGAGGCTTTATTAAACAAACAATATGACTCGTTTCTTTCATTAATGCATAGACTGCGGATAAGACTTTTTTTAGGGATATAAACGAAACATCTATAGATACAAAATCTAAGGGATCCGGGATCTCAGCATCTGTAACGTAACGAATATTTGTTTTTTCAAGGCAAACAACACGAGCATCTTGCCTTAGGCTCCAATCAAATTGTCCATAGCCAACATCCACAGAAAAGACTTTTATTGCTCCATGTTGGAGCATACAATCCGTAAAGCCCCCCGTTGATGCACCTACATCCATACATATTGTGCCTTCTAAATCAAGGTCAAAACTTTGAATTGCTTTTTGAAGCTTCAAGCCTCCTCGGCTAACATAAGGATTGGGGTCTTTTTTTATATGTATTTTTGCTGTTATCGCAATCTTTGTCCCCGCCTTATCTTCACGTTGACCATCAACAAAAACCAGACCGGCCATAATCATTTTTTTTGCTTTTTCTCGTGTAGGGATATATCCTTGTTCAACGAGCAATACATCTAAACGTTCTTTATTCGCCATGTTCATTCGCTCTTTCTATCTTTAATACGCGATTTAATAATCCTTCAACATCAATATGTAAAGCATGATTCAAATCGGCAATCTTTCCGTGGGCAACAAACTGATTATCAATACCGATACCATAAACACAAGGAAGTTCGTATTTGGTATTTTGAGAACTTTCTAGCAACATTTGTGCAATACGACTTTGGACACCTCCATATTTGACATTTTCTTCAAATATATAAATACGACGGTAGGTTTTTGAACAATGTTCGATGAAAGTTGCATCAATAGGATTCACAAATCGTAAGTTAATGAAATCGCATGGATAACCTTCTTCTTTTAGTTTTTCTTGTACATCCACAAGACGTGCATAAAAATGTCCGACGCCTATTAATAAGGCTTTGCTATTTTCCTGAACAATCCATTCCGGTTGACCGTATTCAATGGGGGCGCCTAAGAATTGATGATCATCCTTGCCTTTTGGGTATCGAATTGCAATCGGTCCTTCATTATATGTCGAAGCAAATTCTAACATCGCTTCTAATTCTTTTCCGGATTTTGGTGCCATAACCGTCATATTAGGAATATGACTTAGATAGGACAAATCAAATAAGCCTTGATGCGTCTCCCCGTCTTCACCAACAATACCTGCCCGGTCAACACAAAAAACGACCGGTAATTTTTGTATTGCGACGTCATGAATAACTTGATCATACGCACGCTGCAAAAAGGACGAATATACCACAAAAAATGGTTTGTATCCTTGCGTCGCCAGTCCTGCCGAGAATGTTACTGCGTGTTGTTCTGCAATCCCCACATCAAAAAAGCGCTTTGGATATTGTTCAGAAAATAAACTTAGTCCGGTTCCGCTACACATAGCAGCCGTAACTGCAACAATTTTCCGGTCGTTTTTTGCAAGACGTGTCAAGGTATTTCCTACAACCTCAGAATAGGAGGGCTTGGGTTTTTCGACACTCATATGAAAGTCGCCATTCCTTTTATTAAAGGGCTTAACTCCGTGATAGGTCATTGGATCACGTTCTGCCGGATTATATCCTTTTCCTTTGACCGTTAAGGTATGAATAATTACAGGACCATTAACATGCTTGGCCTGTTCAAATGTCGTGATTAATTGACGAATATCATGCCCGTCTATGGGTCCTAAATAGGTATAACCAAGTTCTTCAAAAAGCATTCCCGGAACCACCAATTGCTTTACACCGTTTTTGATTCCTCGAACACCTTTAACGATGGAATTACCTACTTTAGGTATTTTTCGAAGCGTTACTTCGATATCATTTTTTACCTCATTATAAAACTCGCCAGTTCGAAAACGATCTAAATATAAGGCTAAGCCCCCGACATTACGATCAATCGACATTTGATTATCATTAAGAATTATAATAAAATTTTTGTTAATGTGGGCACCGTTATTTAAAGCTTCATAAGCCATACCGCCGGTTAACGCACCATCTCCAATGACAGGGATGATAAATTCTTCACCTTTACTTAAATCTCTGGCTACTGCCATACCTATGCCAGCTGAAATAGATGTTGATGAATGTCCTGTATCAAAACAGTCATGGATACTCTCATGCCGTTTAGGAAAGCCTGATAAACCATTCCATTGACGGATTGATGACATCTGATCACGCCGTCCTGTCAAAATCTTATGCACATAGGCTTGATGTCCTACATCCCAAATGATTTTATCGTCAGGGGAATTAAAACACTTATGTAAGGCTAATGTTAATTCAACGACACCTAAGTTTGAACTTAAATGCCCCCCTGTTTCTGAAGTTACATCTATAAGAAAACGACGAATTTCATTCGCTAATTTTTTCAATTCCAAAATATTCAATTGTTTTACATCTGACGGTTCGTTAATTGTTGGGAGAATTTTCATTTGTTTACACCTATTTTCTTCTAAAAGTTAACCGCTTAAAATAATACATAATCAAACCAATTCGATATACAATTGTATTTGAAAAGCGTAAAGCCACTTCTTTTCCAATAGCTTTTCCACCCACTGTTAATGCCGCAATAAAACCTCCAAGGACAATACCTAAAAGAAGTTCCTGACGATTTGAATCCAACATCAGTTTAATTATAATAGCTGCAGATGCGCTACCTGAAATGATTCCCGCAATATCTCCAATCACATCATTAAAAAAGTTCGAAACACTTGATGCATTTCGAATAATTACTACACTCTCTTTGGCCCCTTTTACTCGACTTGCTGCCATAGAATGAAAAGGGGTTTCGTTCGCAGCTGTTACTGCAATCCCTATTAAATCCGAAAAAATACCCATAAAAATAATGAATAATAAGATAAGTACAGCACCACTTAATGAAAGAATATCCATAAAAATCATGGAAAAATATCCTAAAATCATTGCAATAAACAGTGTAATCACTGTAATACTTACAATCCAATGATAATTTACTTTTCGATTTACATTTTTTTGTCGAAATTTAAATTTTCGTTCTGCTTTTCTCAACAATGTACTCCTTCATCCATTTACTTACAATAAATAACTAAAGATAATTTGTAGCGTAAATTTTGAAGCTTGTGGTCTAGCAGGTTTTCCCATGAGCGCACTCTCTTGTCACCAAAAAAAAGCGGTTTCCCTTTAAGCCCCCATTATAGCTGTCACCAAACTATAAGCTAGATCGCCTTTAACCCCACCGTAATCCACTACAAACCTGTTTCCAACAGTCTAGAAGTTTTCCTTTCTAACTTTCAATATTCCTAGCCTTTTTAGCAAAGACATGTTTCAAATGACAATAGCTTCAGGTCCTTGGCCGAGAACCATCCACCTAAATCATGATCCCCACTCCTTCACGCAAGGCAGGCTACACTGTCCACAGCTTTCGCCGCATGACAGGTTTATTCCGACTCCGTAAGCCATCTTCCAAAAGATATTCCCACGATAGTCGGTCTCCACGACGATAGGGTCAACGCCCACATGCCGTTGTGGATCGCCCTAACGTCTTAACTCCCAGCATCAGCCCGCAACTGGGCGTCGCCAGCCAACACCAGGAACTTCATCGATATGCCCTTTGACGGATTTTTAGGCCCGCTTTCAGAATAAGAAAATTAACTAGAATACTGCATCTTTAGTTAAACAATATTATACCATATTTATACAATGATTCCAATAATTATACCTAATGCCATTCCAACAAAAACTTCCAGATAGGTATGCCCTAGTAATTCTTTTAACTCTTCATCAAACTCAAAGCGGTGTTCTCCAACTTCTTTTATAATCATTTTAATTACACTCGCTTGTTTACCTGCCGCCATACGAACGCCTGCAGCATCATACATAATAATTAAAGATATTACAAGTCCTAATCCAAAAACAGGAGATTCATATCCATAATTATGTCCGGCTGAAAATGTCGCCGCCATAACTGATGCCGTGTGAGCACTTGGCATACCACCCGAACCCATTACACGTTCTAAGTCAAATTTTTTATGCTTAACAATTGATGTTAATACTTTAACACCTTGTGAAAAAATCCAACCAATTATCGCCGCAACAAAAATCTTGTTTGTAAAAATACTGACTACGATTCCCATATTTATTCACGTCCTTTAGTAATTTCGATTTTGAATATAATCAATAACTTGAGTTAACAACGATTCTCTATGCGGGTCATATTCGCCAATCGTCTGATTGATTTGTTCAAAACGTCTTGATACTTCTTCGTTGGCTTCTTGCTCACCGTAAAATGATATGAATGTCATTTTACCGTTTTTCCGGTCGCTTCCAATCGGCTTGCCCAATACTTGTTCAGTACTGCTGCAGTCTAAAATATCATCTTGTATTTGAAAAGCCAGACCTAAATCTTGTCCAATCCGAGAGAAGTTTTCCTGATCTTTCTTGCTACCACCTGCAAGTATACATCCAGCTTCAAGACATGCTTTGATTAGGGCAGCCGTTTTATGCTCATGAATATATAACAAGGTTTCGATGGAAACATTGGGATCTTCTTCATGGGCAATATCCGCGATCTGGCCCCCAATCATACCTTCAATTCCGGAATATCGACTTAAAACTGAAGCAGCCTTGATGCGCCGTTTTATTTGTTCATAAGAGGCGTTCAAATTTACTCCTTGATTCAAAGTCGAAAAAAGTGTTTCATAGGCAGCGTTAAGCAAGGTATCTCCAGCTAATATACCGTTTGCTTCGCCATAGACAATATGACAAGTTGCTTTTCCTCGGCGCAAGTCATCATTATCCATTGCCGGCAAATCATCATGAATTAAGGAATAGGTATGAATCATTTCAATGGCTGCCATATATGGATAAATAATATCTTCTTCAAGGTCTTTTGCCATCAGCTGATAGGCTGCATACATAAGAATGGGGCGGAGACGTTTACCACCATTTAAAAAGCTATACCTGGCAGCTTCAACCCCCGTTTTGTTTTCATCACAATGCACTTGGGGAAGATATTTTATTAAGATCTCTTCAATGTTTTTTTGTATTTCTTCTAAACGCTTCATTCTATAACTCTCAATTCTTTTTCAATCGACTCTAACTTCTGGGTGCATGCTTCAATCAGTTCAAGGCCTTTTTTATATTTTGTTACAGCATCATCTAATGGAATATCTTTATGATCTAATTCCCCTAACACCTCTTCTATAGATTTTATCATTTCTTCATATGTTTGCTCAGCCATTAAAACACCTCTTTTCTAAGAACTTTAGTAACAACTTTACCATCTTGCATAAATAACTCAACTTCATCATCCCGATGAATATCTTGAACCGACTGAACGCGTTGTCCATTAATTTCAATATATGCCGCACCTGATTCAAGAGATCGAAGTGGCGATCTTCCTTTTAACATTTCTTTCAATAAAACTAAGTGCTGTTGTTTTTGATCTAAGAAATAATGCATACTTTTTTCAATCTGTAATCGCAACTGCTCCACATAATTGAGACGATCTTCCAGTTTTTGCCTTGGATGCAAGGAATCTAAGCGTTTTCGCAGATGCTGCAGGTTGTCTTTTTTACCTTCGAGCAGACGATACAATTTTTGTCTTAGGACAAGGTCCTGCTGTTTTAATTGTTGAATAATCAAGGTGTAGTCAAAAACAGCTAGTTCTGCTGCTGCAGAAGGTGTTGGCGCTCTTAAATCAGATACAAAATCAGCTATAGTAACATCTGTTTCATGGCCAACTGCAGATATTATAGGAATTTTTGATTCATAAATTGCTCTTGCAACAACTTCTTCATTAAACGGCCATAAATCTTCGATTGAACCACCACCACGACCGACAATCAAGATATCAACCGCTTCTTCTGTATTAAAATAACGAATCCCTTCAACAATAGACTCTTTAGCAGCACTTCCTTGTACCAAACTCGGATACAAAATCAATTCAACATAGGGATAACGTCGTTTTGCCACATGGACAATATCTCGGATGGCTGCACCGGTTTCACTCGTGACAATACCTATCCGTTTTGCATATAAGGGAATGCTTTGCTTATGGGATTCATCAAAGAGCCCTTCTAACTCCAGTTTTTTCTTTAATGCCTCAAACTGAACATAAAGATCACCAAGACCAGCTTTTTCAATGGAACTTACATAGATTTGATATTGACCTGTTTTTTCATATACAGATACACGTCCCTTAACCACAACTTTGGTACCGTCTGATAATGACCTCTCATCTCCACTTGTATAACTACGAAATAAGACACATGAAACCTGGGCTTTATCATCTTTTAAGGTAAAATAATAATGCCCGGATCCATGTGCTTTGAAATTGGATAGTTCACCTTCAACAGAGAGTGACTTAAGAATAAAGTCCTGTTCAAAGGTGCGCTTAATATATGTATTTAATTGAAACACAGATAATATATTATCCATAAGACCCTCTTATACTATTTTTTTTGCTATTTGTCCTAAAACTCCGTTAACAAATCGAGAAGACTGGCTCTCGCCATATCGCTTCGACAATTCAACGGCTTCATTAATGGCAACAGAAACAGGTATTTCATCATATTGCATATCAAAAACAGCCACGCGTAAAATAGCTAACTCAATTTTTGCAATACGTTCAATCGCCCATTTATCGGAGCAAGTCTCAACCAGTGTATCAATTGAAGGCACGTGTTCAACAAGTCTTAAAACCCGTTCTTTAATCAATTGCTTGTCTTCTTCAGCTTCTAACTCTAAACTCTGAAGAGAAATATCAATATCTTCTACATTACTATGTGTTGCATCAATATCTAATGAAAATAGTAATTTGAAGGTTAACTCTCTTTGTTTGTGACGGTTCATATTTTCCTCCGATTAAGCGTTACTCTTTTCTACATTCACGCCTGCTACTTTTATATTTACTTCTTTAACATCTAATCCTGTCATTGTTTCAACAGCAGTTTTCACCTTTTCTTGAACTGACTTTGTTACTTCGACTAATGCACAACCGAACTCAACGATGACAGCTAACTCCAAGCTTACATCATCTTCACCAACAGTTACTGCAACGCCTTTTGATAAATTCTTTCTACCTAAAAGCTCGACTAAATCTCCGGTAAAATTACCAACCATTCCTGCAACACCTTCAACGTCAGATGCTGCCATACCTGCAATAATTGCAATAACTTCATCAGCGATGTGCACGGACCCTACATCTTTTGATTCATGTATCTTAAACAATTGTCTATCCATAATAGCCTCCTACTCCGATTTTTGATTTGTATACATTCTATTATATACAAAGTATTTCTAATATGCAATTCAACTTACTAAATTCGAAAAAAAAAGCATCTTACGATGCTTTTAACGACATATGCCGTTAGTTTTATGCTCTAGATAAGTATTCACCTGTTCGAGTATCAATCTTAACGATATCACCAATATTAACGAACAATGGCACTAATATATTCGCACCTGTTTCAACCGTCGCTGGCTTAGTTGCTCCTGTTGATGTATCCCCTTTAATTCCGGGTTCAGTATGGGTAATTTCAAGTTCAACCGTTATTGATGGTTCTACCCCAAATACACGTCCATTATGAGATAACATCTTAACAACATCATTTTCTTTTACAAACTTCAAAGCATCACCAAGATCACTTGCATTCAATGCGATTTGCTCATAATTTTCTTCATTCATAAAATGGAACAAATCACCATCAGAATATAAATATTGCATATCATAGCGTTCAATATGTGCGTTTTCTAATTTTTCACTTGGTCTAAATGTTTTTTCAAATACAGCACCTGACTTCAAATTTTTTAATTTTGTTCTTACAAAGGCTGCACCTTTACCAGGTTTTACATGTTGAAAATCAATAACCGAATAAATATTCCCTTCAAATTCAACAGTAATACCATTTCTTAAATCTCCAGCTTGAATCATATTAATCCTCCTAATATGTATGTTAAAATACACACAATTTCATACTATAGTTTATATCATGTTCTTCACTTTTTCAAGTAAAAAATATTTTTTATAGTTCGATTAATTCTTTTCTAGAGGATACAAAGTTCTCAATACCATCTTCTTTAATAAGAACTAAGTCTTCAATACGTACTCCACCAAAATCCGGTATGTAAACGCCAGGTTCAACGCTCATGACCATACCCGGTAAAATAATCTCCTCCGAAAGCAATGAAAATCTTGGTTGCTCATGAACTTCTAATCCTAAACTATGTCCAAGTCCATGTCCAAAATTCACTCGATAACCGGCATCATCAATGATCTGACGTGCTAGTGCATCGCCATCTTTACCCAATATACCTGCCTTGATATTATTCAAAGCCTTCATCTGAGCTTTTAGCACAAGACTATAGAGGTCTTTTTGACGTTCATTTGCCTGACCGACAACAATCGTTCGCGTCATATCTGAGCAATAGCCTTCATAAATACATCCAAAATCCATAGTCACAAAATCGCCTTTTTCAATCAATTTTTCTGTCGGTTGTGCATGGGGTAAACTTGAACGTTTACCTGATGCAATAATGGTATCAAAAGACAACTTACTGGCACCTTGTTTTTTCATAAAATATTCTAATTCAACAGCCACATCGATTTCTCGCATTCCTGGCTTAATCCGGTCTAAAATATGTAAAAAAGCCGCATCGCCAATAGATGCCGCGTGACGAATCTTTTGAATCTCATCGTGATCTTTAATCATGCGAATCTGTTCAACCATATTACCCACTGCTGACCAATTACATTGATCAATTGAACTAGATAAATGATTAAATTCTTTAACCGTTATCGTTGTATCTTCATAACCTAAGTTAGTAATCCTTGTATCACTCACTAAATCTGATATGGTCTCAACAAGACCTTTTTCAAAATAATTGACCACTTTAAAGTCAGGACTTTCAGCAGTTGCTTGTTCAATATAGCGAAAATCTGTTAGCAAATAACGGGCTTGGTCTGTAATAAACAAATATCCTGAGGATCCTGTGAATCCAGAAAGATAATGTCGATTATACTCACTGGAAATCAAAATACCATCCATTGATAGTGCATACATTCTTTTCGTTAGTTCTTGAACACGATTAATCATTACAACCTCTTTTCTTTGAACATAAATAGTCAATAGCTTCAATATATCCACGAAAACCTTTACCGCATAGTTGCTTTACACATACGTCTTCAACGACTGAAATACTGCGAAACCCTTCACGTTCATGAATATTTGACAAATGCACCTCAACCGTCGGTATGTTTAAGGACGCAATGCAATCACGAATTGCATAACTATAATGAGTATAGGCTCCCGGGTTGATTACAATGCCTTCAAAATGTTTATGATAACACTGTTGTAAATAATCGATGAGAGCGCCTTCACTATTGGATTGAAAAAAATCCAATTGAATTTTCTTACCCATTGCATAATCCCGAAGCATATAGATTAAATCATCATAGGTCTCATGACCATAGACATCCGGCTCTCTAATTCCTAAAAAATTTAAATTCGGACCGTTTACAACTGCAATTCTCATCTCACACCTCTTTTACTCTACAACAAACTCACAATTTCATCTGCGATTTCTTCGACGGATTTATCCTTTGTTTGAATAATCATATTTGAAGCTTCAAAATAAATCGGTTCTCTCAAATTCAATAAATTCTTGATCGTCGTTTCATGGTCCACATCTTTTAATAAGGGGCGCTCCGTATCATCTTGTAAATTACGCAGCAACTGCTCAAAAGGCGTGTGCAAAAACACGACAGTTCCAATTCGCTTTAAAATACTAATATTTTCTTCCTTAAGAACAACACCGCCACCTGTTGCAATGACTTTATTCTTCTTCGTTAACAACTTTTCTAAATAAGATGTTTCCAGCTCACGAAAGTGTTCTTCGCCGTACTCATCAAAAATCTCATTAATTGATTTTTCTTCACCGACTTCGATTTCATCATCCATATCAATAAAGTTACGTTCCAACTTGTCTGCTAAAACTTTACCGACCGATGACTTACCACTTCCCATAAATCCTATTAACACTACATTATTCATCTGCGATTCACCTACTCAATTTTTTGTATTGTTGTATACCGTCATCTCTAATTGGTTTAAACACCATTCAATCTGAGACGCCGTTAAGGTTATATCTGTCCAGTACTCAAAGGCTTTTAAAGCCTGAAAAAACAGCATGCTTAAACCATTAAGCACTTTGGCTTGATGTTCTCTTCCTTGTGTCATAAAAACAGTCTCTTTTGGATTGTATATTATATCGACAATAAAGTCAACTTTTTGAAAGAATTCTTCATTGAAAATCGGACTTGTATCCTCATGGGGGTGCATTCCGACAGAGGTTGTTTGTATCGCGACCGAATTGGGTTTGACCAGATGAAGATCATCTAAACCCCCGACATAAATCGGAATGTTCATATTCATATTTTGTAAATCGTTTTTAATCCGGTCTGCTTTCTCACGTGTACGATTAATAATCGTCACCGAAGTTGCCTGACCTTCTAGACACGTTGCAACGGCGCCACGTGCTGCCCCACCCGCACCAATAATCACACATTCTTGCCCCTTTATAGGTATGTCATAATAGTCACACGCCATCTTCAAGCCAATCCAATCCGTATTATATCCAACCAGTTTCCCGTGAACAGGGACAATGGTATTTACAGCGCCAATGGCTTTGGCGATAGGATCAACATGATCTAAATATTCCATGACATCGACTTTGTAAGGAATGGTTACATTAAGTCCTGATATAGATAAGCCACACATGCCAAGGATTGCTTGTTCTAGCTGTCCGATTGGAACAAAAAAAGGATTATAGGTGCCGTTAAACTCAGTGGCTTCATAAAATAGTTGATGTATGAAGGGGGACTGGGTATGTTCAACCGGATTACCTAATAATCCAAATATTTTTGTTTTACCATTAATACACTTCGTAATGTGTGTCATAACTTCTGCCTCCGTTACACTTATTCATTCTTGCGATGCTTCATATATCGCCGTAAAATCTTCATCTCTAAGCCACGTTTTATCCGCGAAATCCATTGCTCTTTATCTTGAATGGGTTTAACTAAAATCGTTCGACATTTTAAGCGCTTTCCTACCCAAACATCTGTAAACAACTGATCTCCAATGAAGACTGTTTTTTCTGGCGAAACATCCATTTTACGAATGGCACGTCGAAGTTGTCGCGTTAAGGGCTTGTTGGCTCTTGGATATGCATCCACCTTTAATCGTTCATTAAATGCATGCACACGTTTAGGGTTATTGTTTGACACAAGGGCTAGTCTAAATCCTAATTTTTTCAAATAGGCAAATTGTCGAAGGAGTTCTTCATCCGGATGTGCACGATCATAGGGTGCTAATGTATTATCCAAGTCAAACATAAGCCCTTCATATCCCATCCGTCTTAATTTTTTATAATTAATTTTATGAATACTGGAGACATATTCATCTGGGAATAATTGCTTCATTTTACACCTACTTTCCATATAGCCTATGCAACTATACTAATACTTATTTCTAAACTTAAAAGAATTACTGACTGTAATAACCGCATCATTTTTTTTGAAATTCATAGTGATATTGATACCGGTGCTTTCATCAAAAGTGGTCCCTAGATTGGGTGTTATCGCCCAGCTATCCACATGATTCGCAAAAACATACCAGCTACTATTTAAGTCACCCGAAACATAAGTTAAATCTCCCGCATCAAGCGTACCCTTGTTTAATGTTTTAAATAAAACCTTATTTCCATCATAGTAGAAAATCATTTTCTTATTTGGGTCATGATAATCATCATTATATTCAAACACAATCACCGTTGGATTCGATTCACTATTTACATTATATACTCCTGCCGACTCCATTGCAACCTTACCTAATCGACTGAGAGCAAGTTGGGCTTCATACTGAATATCAATAACGCTTTTTGTTGTTTCATAAGACTTTAAATGCATAACAAGAAAAGACCCAATGACGCCAACAAGCATGGTAACAATGACAAGTGTCACCATCACTTCGACTAAGGTGAATCCTGATTGATTTTTAGTAAAGGCCCTCTTAATTCTCATCAACAATCACCCGTCCTGTAAGTTGTACAACTGTCAGTTCCATTTCTTTGCTCGTGTTATTGCTACGTACACGAATTTTTGATATTCCGTTTGTCGTAAATGTCGTTAGGGAATCTCCATCAAAATCTGTATCAATCCCTTCCCCAAGTTCATAAGAGAACCGGTATGTGAAATTATCTTCTAAATCGCTTGTACTTGTAGGAAAAGCAGTCCATCCTCCATTATCAACTTCAAAAATAAAGTGCTTCGGAAAAACTTTAGTTTTCGTTATATATTGCGAACCATTCCTCTTCATTTCTATAATATAACCATATTCTTGATTGGTCGCATCATAAGTAAACTTCAGTTGATAGTCTTGATCATATTCCGTCATCGACCGATACTGGACGTCTTGAAGGTCAGCCCTTAGTTCTTGTATATTTGCTTCTACACTATTCCTATAAATGATATGAATACTCATACTTGCAATTCCTAACATGATCGAAAACACGGCCATTGCAATAATAATTTCTATGAGCGTAAAGCCTTTTTCACTATTAACGTTCATCTGCAACTCTCCAATTCTTTAGGTCGATGTATTCATCATAATTTTTACGCATAATCGTTATATCTCCTGAACCGACTTCAATCTCTTCACTCGATTGAATTGACATAAGAGACAATCCATTTAAGGGATGCGAAGAATCTGATACGTTAGGATTAAAGGCTTCACTAAGCTTTGGCGATTCCATGATCAATTGAGTTAAATAATCTCTAACGGCTAAATCATTATTAATGATATCTATCGTTCCGTTCTCAAGACCAATCGTGTCCTTTGCAATAATTGAACCCCTAAATTCAAGGTCACCAATAACCTCTACCTTTTTATTTGTCAAAATAATTCCTTGTATTTTTCCATTCACTGCATTAATGACATAATAGGTTTCCCCATTAATTTGACGAACGCCGTCATCGACACTGATTCCGGAATTATCCCCAAGGAGTAATATATCATAGGCATTGGTCGCACTATTTCCTTGAAATATAGCAACTTCTTTCACCGTATCTGTTGAATCTACTAAATTATCCGTCTCACGAATATCTTCGTTTTCAATCTCTGCAACGCTATCTGAAATCGTTGAATAATTGGTCACGACACGGGCATTTTCAGTTCCGGTGATAATACTTTTTAAGTCAGCAACGCCCGTCCATCCATGAATCGACGTTAATGTATCTATTTCATCAAAGTGTTTAAGGTAATTGAGTAAAACAATGTAGTCTTTTAGGATATTTTCTTCAGCATGCACCTGTATATCATTCGGATTGTTATGATGTACTTGGATTGTTTCTGTTCCTACACCCATAACAGCGCCTTCTGTATATAAATAACTATCGTGGTTAATATGAATATTCCCAGAACCGGTTTCAATATAGGGTTCGATTAAAGGATCCTTACTGTTTTTTATAAAATACAATGCTTTTTCATATACGGACATGGGCTGCGCTTTATCGTCATACTGAAAATATAACTGTAGATTGGATGATGCCCCCACTGCCGGATCTTTCATTGTGCCATCCGGAAAGGCATAGGCCAAATAGTTTCCTTTGATTCCCATACTTTCACCAGTCTCAAATAAATCCGCATCACTCAACAGACCTGTTCCTTTATTTGTATTTGGATTTGGACTAAAAATATCGTTTACAAAAGACGTTCCTGCAATAATGATTCCATCTTTTATTACCCCACCAACTTCAATTGCTTCTTTAACGCCTTTAGGATGATTTGGAGTTTCACCTGTTATGTACAGTTTTGAAGGATTTGTACTCGCACCAATATCTGCATTAATAACAATAGAACTGACTAAGTAATATTCATTGGCACGACCAATATATCCATAATAGTTACCATCAATATCAATTTTATTATGAATACCATTTAAAACTAAATCATTTTTCGTATAGACGTTCCCATTATTCACTTCAATCACATTATTACTTGAACCGGACTGTATGGCTAGACTATCACTATATATGTGTCCGTTATTAATGGTTAAGCTTGAATTCCTTGCATTTCCTGCAAGTTGAACAAAACTTTGTGTCACAACATCACCATTGATACTTATATCATTATTATTATTCATGACCTTAATTCCATTATAGCCTGTAATATCACGCAAATTATTCGCTGTTGTTCCCAATGCATAGATACTTCCTCTAATATTACTCGTCACCTCATCAAATAGAATATCGGTTTCTGTGACTAAAGCATATTGCCATAAGGGATTATCTACCGTTACATATTTGGATTGATTTAATTTAATGGGCATCATTTCTTCTGGGGCACTGATGTAGATATCTGTTTCTATAGTTTTACGTGTACGATCAGAATACGTAAACATTGATTTAAGATTTTTAACAATAAATTCATTTTCACTTTTTTCTATCGTTCCATCTGTATTACGATCAAAACTCTCTATATTTTCAACTGTAATTTCATTTAAGGTGACATTTTCAGCATCTAAAAAAACAAAGGAGCTTCCTGCATCGCCCTTTCTTTGTTCAGAGAAAGTAATTGTTAATTCGATTTCACTAATTTTTGCATCTAAATCCGCCTTGAAAAAATAATTCATTCGCTCATTATAAAACCGCGTCATACTTTCTTCGTCAATAATAAGTGAATAATAATTATTATCCGTAATTGGATTCGGTGACGTCGTTGTATATTGTTGATACTCACCGGAACCTGATTTATACATCACTTTTAAAAAACATCCTTCATAATAAATGTCTTCCGGAAATTCTGAAAACAACATTTTTCGCTTATCTTCAGCTAATCCATTTAAATAGTCTTTTAAATACAGTTTACGCTCCACAAATTCATCAAACGGCATAGTTATAGAAGCATCCAATAGTCTATTCTCATATATTGTCAATTGACGGCCAAAATCATTCTCGAGTTCACGTACGTTTCTTAAGATAGTTGACATAATCGTCTTTCGGCTGTCAACAGCATTTGTGGTATTATATGAAGCTTCTTCAAGTGCCTGATCAACATAGTTACCTAAAATAGAGTAGACTTGGTCAATTCCGGATTCAGAATAATATTGTGTCCGCTTTAGCATAGTGTCTGTATACTTCATATTATAGTTCATGATACTTAAGGATAGAACGGTTGTACCTAAAACCGTTAAAACAGCAATTGTTATAACGGTCATTAACAGGGTTGATCCCTTTTCATTTCGTAGAAATTGCATCGATTCACCACCTACTCCTGTGCTAAACGGGTTGTTACGATTTTAGATAATTCTTCACCATCTTTTGACACATCTATTTCAAAGGCATATATGCGATATTCAAATAACTCGGGTTCTGATATATTTCGATATACTGTATTATTTCCTGTATTCAAAACAACTTCCGGTTTAATTTGGTCTGCTGGTGTTTCGAAAACGTAGATATCCACATCTTTTCCCGTCGAATTATCGAATGTAATTGTTGTGGAAGAAGATGAAGAACTTGTATCATTCGAATGAACATATACAATATATTGGTCCTTAAGCGCTTTCGTTATGGACTTAGATTCTGCACCTACTTCCACTTGAATCTTTACATCGGACGGACTCGTTCTCTGAAAGTCAAGGTTAAGATTACGATCACCACTTGCGTCATTCCCCATCGCATCTTCTTCTTTGCTGTTATCATCCTTGATGAAGGTTACATGAGTCTCTGATGAAGTTGAATCTTCAAGTACAACAATTAGATCAGCATCTCCATAACTAGTACTTGAGAGCGTCGGCATTTTAAAGGAATCTTGTCCAAATTCATTTGAATTAGATAAGTCTAATAAGGTAACTGCCACATCATATCCGGATTCATCAAAAATCTGACCATCAAGATCCATAAAGTCATTCATATTCATAAGTTTAATTTTTTCCACATACTGTTGGCTCACTTGTGTTGCAATCAGTTGTTGTCGGGTTTCAATCGACGATAACAGTGCACTTTGAAAGATTAAGGCAATCGGAACTGTAACGATACCAATGATAGCAACCGTTACAATGACTTCAATTAATGTAAATCCACCTTGGGATTTTAGCTTTATATTCTTTTTATCTTTTGTCATCATTTAATCACCTATCATCTTCATAACAAACTCTTTTATCTGAACACAATATTTCCACGTTGTTCAACAACATTAAATCGAGGACGATTTGCATCTTCATATTCTATCCAAACATTCATTGGTATATCCGTCTCATTGATTAATACTGCATTAACCCCACTTAAGTCATTGTCATCATATCGACGACTTGAGATTACTTTTAAGTCAATCATGGTTCCCGGATCAAAGGGTTGTCCCGAAGAATAGTCAGACGGATATGTACTTACACTTGTTTTGTAACGATAATAATAGATGCCTTCGGATTGACTTATATGAATTTCTATAGGCTCATTATTTGGATTATCTGCATTAATCCGTGTATTTTCTTCATCGGATGTATGATAAATTCCCACAGTCTCTAATGCAGAATTTATGGATGTTAGTCCTATGATAAGGTCATCCGGTTCTCGTACTTCCCCATCTGAGCTACCTGAATTATAATTTATGGAAAGCATATCTAAGGGTTTAAAAATCGAATCTTCTTTGGGTTCAAAAGGTCCGAAATAGTCTGCTGGTTCAAAGCGGCGCTCTGATGACTCCAGTGCATAAAAGTGAATAGCAAAAGAGGATTGAACCAAACTATTGGTCAAATCATTATTAATATTCATATGATCAAACGATAGATGGGTTGGATAATCACCAATATATCCTAATATTTTTTTATAATCATTGTATGAAGTTTGAACACTTAAATTTAGAGGAACTTTAATGACACGCTCATAAGCTTCTTCTTCTGCTGAGATAAACTGATCGTTTTGAAGAACCTTTTCAACATTTCCAATCGTATAGGATTGAATCGTCAGAGAATCTACAGCTTCTTCTAAAGACAGCATGGTATAAATAACGCCTTCTTGATTCAGTCCAGCAGGATATTGTGTGTTCACAGATTCTATATATTCTTTAGCTTGTTCAGTTTCTTCGATATAGGTTTCCTTATTGGCATACTCAATGGATATAAGGCTCAACTCATTATCTAAGTCCTGAACTTCATTTATCAAAACAGCTGTTTTGTCTTGCAGAGGTGAATAAAGAGCAAACCAATAAATGGCTATCACAATAATACCTGCCAAAAACATTAAAAGATACTTCTCTTTATTGGTCATTTGTCTCCTCCTCTTGTTCTGTAAATGTACATTGAATAGTCACCGCAACATAAGACACTGTGCTGTCTTTATCCCCAAAACGAGTTACAGCAGGTGTGTAAACAGTTTCAAACATAGGGTAGATATTTCCCTCTTCATCAACTGTCTCTAACCCTTTTAAATAGGTTAACATTTGTCCTAAAGTTTCTTCGTCTTGAAAAGATGCACTCATGGTAACACCCTCATTTGAGACATTTATGGTTGTGAAAAAGGCTTGTTCCGGCATTGTAGCTTCAAGTTCTTCAATAAAAGCTAAAAATTCGTCAGATTTCGTAGTTGTTGTATCAACAATGAATTCTCTAAATTGTTTCTCACTTAAAGCAAGTTGATGTTCGTCCATAACCTGATATATATCCACCATACTATTAATCTCATTCTGAATATTTGCTTTATCTCTCTCTAACGATTGATATCTTGCATATCCTGTATAATAATGAGCACTAATTGATACAAGTAATAATATACCGATAAGGATGGGGATACGTTTTTTTGCTTGAAGTTCATCTTTATTCTTAATCGTTGCCGGCAGTAAATTCATTGACGCCAATGTTGCCCCTAAGGCAATGGGATAATAATGAATCTCATCCATATTCACATGGCTTTCTCGGGCAATAAAACTTCTAAGACCAATAATTTTTTTTACTTTAAGACCAAAAAAGCGGGAAATATAGTCTTCAACACCAAAAATCTCTGAGCCACCATCCATAATATAGACTTGTTCAATTGGGTTTTGGTTACGAGAACTATAATAATCAATCAAGCGCGCAACCCCATTGAGAATTTGTTCCATACCGCTGGTGACATCGTTATGCAAGTAAGCATTTTCTTTGTGGTCGGGATTTAAAAGTTGACGTTCCTTGGCAATCTGGACTGCTTCTTTATAATCCACATCAAAATGTTGACAAATACTGTCATGAATGACCTTTGTTCCAAATAAAATGTTCCGACTAAATTTTACAACACTATTAGATACAATGGTAACCATTGTACTTTCCGGTCCGATATCAAGGAAAAGATTTGTTCCTTCATATTTTTCATGTTGTATAAAGTTCACCATACTATTACCGGCAAAATCGACATTGACGATTTCTAATTGACAAAGCTCGGCTAAATCAATATAACTTTGTACAAGTTTTTTTAGAGCCGCAACAATAATAACCTTTGCTTTTTTTCCGTCGTCTGACTCAATCACTTCCGTCACTGTATAGTCCACACTATATTCAGCTAAATTTACCGGAAAATACTCATCCGCATTGAGATCAATAATGTTACGTAACTTTTGCTGGGATAAATTCGGCAGCTCGACTTCACGCGTAATAATCTTACTACTTGCAATACTAAATGCAACTTGTTTTTCCTTCATCTGATTTTGATCAAGTACTTCACGTATGAGCTTAGCCATCTCAGGAAGATTCGATAAAATTCCATCATGAACTGCACGCTCAGGTGTCGGAATTTTCTTTCCGTTTAAAAAATGCATCTTTTTACCTTTGCGCTGAACATATGCAAGTTTAATCCATTCATTACCTATATCGATCGACAAGAGTTTCTTTGGAAGTGACATCCTTATCCCCCTATACTAAAAAAAATTATATCTCTATAAACCAAATTGTAATATATCTAAATACCATTGTATCATCCAATCCCCATACAAAGCCGCTAGAATAATCCCTCCACTTAAAAAGGGTCCAAATGGAATTCTTTGCTTTCGATTCATGACTTTAAATGCCATTAAAGATATACCAATAACCGATCCTAAAATAGATCCTAAAAATAATGCTAAAACGATTTTTTGCCAGCCAATGATAAAACCGGTAACGGCCATTAACTTAATGTCCCCCATCCCCATCTGACCACCTGTGACCACATGGATGAATAATAAGGGAATACTGACTGCAAAAAATCCAATGAAACTTTCTATAAAGGCTTTCTCAAAAAACACTTGAAAAACAACACCGACAATCAATAAAAAAACAAGGACTCCATTGGGAATAATCATCCATTTTAAATCAATGAGGGAAATGACAAGACATGTTGAAAAAAGTATGGCAGTCATTAGCCCAGCCGGTGTAAATCCCAATACAAAATAAATCCATACATAAGCTAAACCGTTGGCAAATTCCACTAAGGGATATTGAACGGACACCGTTTCCTTACAACTTCGGCATCGCCCCCGAAGTAATAGGTAACTGATGACCGGTATCAAATCATACCACTTTATAGATTGCCCACACGCCATACAATGGGATGGCGTGTAAACAATCTCTTGATGCCTCGGAATCCTAAATATACATACGTTTAGGAATGATCCGAAAAGCAGGCCAATGATGAAGATTAGTACAGACATTAGTTTTGATCATAAGCCGAAGATGGATTTGGAGCCACTTGGCCTTCTGAAGTTGTAACGACCATAGTATTATCCGTTCCATCAATTGTTAAAGTAAAATTCCCTGCATTCTTATATTTTGCTGTTATATTCGCATTGTTAAGTTCTGTTTCAAGCGCATTTGCAAACGCAGCAGTTCCTGTTCCAGTTGCCGTAACTCCAGCCGTACCAACTGTATAAGTACCAGCAGCATCCGCAAGTGAAGCATCTTTTGCTTTGACTTGTGCCGCCGCATTCAATATAATCTTCGCATTTGCAACGTCTGTTGATTTACGTGAATTGTCAACTGCACCTAAAATATTTGGCACTGCAATGGCTGCGATGATGGCTAAGATTGCGATGACGATGATTAGCTCGATTAATGTAAAACCTTCTTGCTTCTTTTTCATGTTTTCGAATACTTTTCTCATTTTTTCTACACTCCTATTATTATATTTTTTGTTTTCCCTTGCGGGTGGGTGGGGTTTATAGGTTACCAACGCCTTGGTACAATCCGAACATGGGTTGTACGATGGAGATGACAACAAAGCCAACGACCAATGCCAGAACGACGATGATTAAGGGTTCTAGCAGGGACGTCATTTGAGCTACGGCGGATTCTACTTCACTATCGTAGAAGTCAGCCACTTTATTTAATATAGGTTCCAGTTGTCCTGTATCCTCTCCGATTTTTACCATATGGGTAATCATAGGTGGGAATACGCCTAACTCACGTATGGGCTTGGACAAAGCTGTACCTTCGCTCACTTGGGTTCTCGCATCTTCTAAACCTTTCTCTACAACATAGTTATCGACAACTTTGGCCACAATATTTAGGGCATCGAGTAAAGGTAAGCCGGATGCTAAGAGTGTACTTAGGGTTCTTGAGAAGCGGGATGCGACGATTTTTGTCTGTACAGGCCCGATTATAGGGAGTTTCAGCTTTAATCGTGATAGTGTAATCGAGCCAACTTCTGATTTTACATATATTCGAAAAATTATAATGAGGCCGATAATAGATGGAATCAAAATATACCATCGGTATTTGACAAAGTCACTAATGGCGATTAAGGCCTTTGTTGTTGCCGGTAGTTCCATTCCCATACCATCAAACATGGTAACAAATGTGGGCACAACAACAAGAACGAGGAGTATAACCACCCCGAGTGCGACAATCGATACAACCGCCGGATAGGTGGTTGCTTTTCGAACAGATTGTTGTAATTTGTACTCTTTTTCGAAATGTTCTGCCATACGATGTAAGGCAATCTCTAGACTTCCGGATACTTCTCCGGCTTCAATCATGTTAATGAGAATCTCCGGAAAATATTTACTATTGGCGCGCATGGTCGCCGATAGGGCTTCCCCTTGCTCGACACGCTCATACATGTTATTGATAACTTTCGATAGGTATTTGTTCTCTGTTTGTTCTTTTAACAAAAAAAGAGCTTCTAATACACTAACACCTGCATTTAAAATCGCTTCGAATTGTTGGCAAAAGATGGTAAGGTCTTTGACTTTAACCGGATTCCCTAAAACAATCTCGCCATGTAAGGCACCTTGCTCCGTAATAGATTCCGGGTATAAATTATTATCTTTTAATTTTGTGATGGCACTTTGTCGAGTCGATGCCTCGATTACACCTTTTTGTTTTTTCCCTTGCGATGTTGATGCAAGATAATTGAATTTAGCCATATTTATACCCTTTCTTCACTTTTTTACACGCAGTAAAGACATTATACCATGCCATTAGGCGTAATTCAACCAATTATTCATATTTTGTTCATACTATATTCATATTATTTTCATTTTATTCTCATGAAATTCTCATCAAATATTAATTAATGTAAGAGTCGGCGTTCCAATGCATTAGGATCTGTCGCAAAAATAAGGGCTTGTTCTCTTGATACTACACCTTCATTGACCAGATTAAGCAAAGACTCATCCATGGTTTGCATACCAATCTCGCGATTCGTTTGAATAATCGAGTTAATCTGATGGGTTTTGTTTTCACGAATCAGATTACGGATGGCTTGATTCACATGAAGGGTCTCAAACGCTGCCACGCGACCGGAGTTGGTATAGTTCGGCAGTAATTGTTGGGATACAATCGAAACCAAAACACTAGACAATTGAATACGGATTTGTTGTTGCTGATGAGGCGGAAAAACGTCAATAACACGGTCAATGGTATTGGCCGCACCGATGGTATGTAGAGTTGATAAGACTAAGTGACCGGTTTCTGCCGCTGTTATTGCAATGGATATGGTTTCTAAATCACGCATCTCTCCTACAAGAATAACATCCGGATCTTGACGTAGGGCTGCACGTAAAGCATGGCTAAAAGAATCGGAATCCACACCGACTTCACGCTGGTTGACAATAGACCGTTGATGACGGTGAAGATACTCAATAGGATCCTCAAGGGTAATGACATGGGCATTACGATTTCGATTAATCTGATCAATTAATGTCGCTAGTGTCGTTGATTTACCGCTTCCAGTAGGACCGGTAACCAGAACAAGGCCACGCTTTTTTTTGTAAAGATCAATCACTGAAACCGGTAAACCAAGGGCTTCCGGAGTAGGAATATCACTTGCAACTAACCGAATGGCTGCTGCCATTGAGCCTCTTTGTTTGAAGACGTTGACGCGATAACGCCCTACATTGAGTATACTGTATGAAAAGTCGATTTCTCCACGATCTTGAAATTTTTGAAAAATTTCATCACTCATAATAGGACGAATAACCTCTGCAGACTGGGTCGGTGTTAATCGTTCATATTCCATATATTTTAACTTGCCATGAATTCTAAGAATGGGTGGTACACCAACAGTTAAGTGTAAATCGGATGCTTGGCTTTGCATCGCTTGTATCAGTAAGTCATCAATCGTCATCATTGTCTTCCTTTCTAATCAGCTCCGTATGAGATACGAATCATTTCTTCGACGGTTGTCGTTCCATTCAAAACAAGACGTTTACTATTCTCACGAATGGTTTTTAATCCTTGGTCTAATGCTCTACTGCGGATATCGTCAGAGGTTCCCCGTTGATTAATGATGTGTCGGATCGATTGGTCAATGGGGAGGATTTCATAGACCCCGATTCGTCCGATATATCCGGTATTGGCACAAAGATGGCATCCCTTTTCTTTGTAGACATGGAGTTCCTCATGAATATTAACATTCAATATGGCCTTTTCTTCTTCCGATGCCAAGACTCTTTCTCGACACTTTGTACATAATCGTCGAACCAGCCGTTGTGCGATGACACCAACGACAGATGCACTGATTAAAAAAGGTTCGATGCCCATATCCATTAAACGGCTAATCGAGCTTGCTGCATCATTGGTATGAAGGGTACTTACAACTAAGTGACCGGTAATGGATGCTTTAACTGCAATCTCAGCCGTTTCCGCATCTCGAATCTCACCGATCATAATAACATCAGGGTCTTGACGTAAAATAGAACGTAAGGCAGATGCAAAAGTTAAGCCGGTCTTTGTATTGACCTGGACTTGATTAATGCCTTCAATCTGTGACTCTACAGGATCTTCAACTGTTACGATGTTTAAATCTTCACTATTGATTTCGTTCAATGATGTGTAGAGTGTGGTTGATTTACCACTTCCTGTTGGACCGGTTACTAAAATAATACCATGAGGATGGGAAAGAATATTTTCAAACTTGACCAAATCATCACGAAATAATCCAAGCTCCTCTTTTCCCTTTGTAAAGCCTTCTTTTGAGTTGACACGCATTACCACTTTTTCCCCATAGACCGTTGGCAGACTAGATACACGAATATCGTAGGCCATGTTGTTGACCTTAATATTAATACGCCCATCCTGAGGCTTACGTTTTTCTGCAATGTCCATACCGGCCATAATCTTTATCCTGGCAACAATAGCGCTTAAAAGTGATGTCTCGTAATCGAACATCTGTTGTAATTTACCATCAACCCGATAACGAACCCGTATATAGCGTTCATAGGGTTCGATATGAATATCACTGGCCCGATGGCGGACCGCTTGTTCCATAATGGTATTGACCAGCTTAACTATGGGGGCGCTTTGAATTTGATCACCCATCATTGCATCCTCATGGATCTGAGTATCCACTTGAATCTCTTGCTCTTGTTTATATTCCTCCGCAGCTTTCATGGCTTGTTGCTTACCATAATGCATTTCTATAGCCGATTTTATATCAACTTCATTGGCCAGCATGGGAATCACTTCCTTGCCGGAATAGATCTTGACATCATCAATAGCAAAAATATTTAAGGGGTCTTCCATTGCAACATACAAATCATTGTCTGTAATACGTATGGGTATTAGAATATGGCGTTTAGCAAGAGATTCACTAATGGTCAGTACCGCATCTTTTGAAATATCATACTCTTTAAGTTCGACAAAAGGAATACCTAGCTGGTATTCCAGCACTTCATTAATATTTTGTTGGGTTACATATCCGAGATTAATGAGTGTTTCTCCTATTTTGGCGCCACTTTTACGTTGTTGGCTTAATGCTTCTTCTAACTGCTCTCCGGTGATAATACCGTATTGCATTAGTAGGTCACCGATTCGCAACTTTTTCTTAAAGCTTTTCACGTTTTATCACCCTTTCTTAGAAGTTCGTGCTTTTTGGCCGCAACCGGTAATTGAATCCAGAGTTTTTGCTTTGGATGGGGTGCCTCCGTTACGACGTCCCCTTCATCCGTTATTAAGGCTTTAACGGTAAAGGTATGTGTAGAGCCATCGGTCTTCATTAACTCTAGAGTATCTCCAACGACAAATTTATTCCGCTGCTCTATGAGGGTTTGTTCCCCTTGCGTATCCTCTAATACCTTACCCACAAAAACAAAATCACGAATATAGGTGTTACTATCATAAATCTGGCTGTCTGCATCCGGACGTTCATGATAGAATCCGGTTGTAAACTGGCGATAACTGCACTTTTTAATTTCTTCTAAATAGCTAGCTTTATTGCTTTTATATACTTCAACATCCGTAAAATAGTCATCAATAGCTTTTCGATAGGCTCTTGTAACTGTCGCTACATATAATCCGGTTTTCATGCGTCCTTCAATCTTTAGACTTGTAATGCCCGAACGAATAATCTCATCGATATATTCAATCATACATAAATCTTTAGAATTATAAATATATGTACCACGTTCATTTTCAAAAACAGGCATATATTCTCCCGGCCGAGATTCCTCCATAAGATGATAGGTCCACCGACAAGGATGGGTACAGGCCCCTTTATTGGCATCCTTCCCCGTCATATAATTACTTAAAAGGCATCTGCCTGAATACGAAATACACATTGAGCCGTGAACAAAGGCTTCTATGTCCATATCCATCGGTATTTTACTGCGGATCGTTGCAATCTCTTCAAAGGATAGTTCTCTAGCGACAACACCCCGTTTAACTCCTTGTTGATACCAAAAATTAATGGATGCATAGTTGGTATTGTTGGCTTGTGTACTCAGATGCAATTCCATGTCAGGTATAATCATTTTTGCAATAGCTAAAATACCCGGGTCCGCAATAATAACTGCATCTGGTCCGATTTCTTTCAGTTCCTTGAAATATTCCTCCACTGCCGGGATATCCTGATTATGTGCAATAATATTTGCGGTCACATAGACCTTTACATTATGAGCATGGGCATATTCAATGCCTAATCGCATATCTTCAAAAGAAAAATTTCTAGCTTTTGCTCTGAGCCCAAATTCTTGTCCACCAACATAAACCGCATCCGCTCCATAGGCCACTGCAATTTTTAAATTTTCCAAGCTTCCTGCCGGTATTAATAATTCCGGTTTTTTTATGTCTAATCTATCCACAACGTTCTCCTATTCTTGTATCTTAACACTTATTGTCGCACCATCAGCTATATCTAAAACAGTCGTACTTAATTGTTTATGATGATTAATTTCCCAGAGATATTGGCGCATCCTTTGATGAATGGTCCGCCGCCGTCTAGGCACATTAAAACGTGACCTAGCTACATCGCCTTGTTGCAAAACATTATCTGACACCAGTGTTCCGTGTTTTTTCAAAAGGTAAATGACATCCGGTAAAAATGTAAGGTATTGGCCTTTTGCTGCATCCATAAAAATAAAATCGTATTGCTCTTGCTTTAAACACAATTCCTGCAAAACGTCTATTGCATCACCATGGATTTGATCAATCTGGTTCTCATATCCTGATTGGTGAATATTTTGTCTTGCCTGACTGACCATCTGATCATCACGCTCAATGGTGGTTATCTTAACCTTGGAAATATCAAGGACGTCTTCTATGGCTTGCATCATAAGGATTGTAGAATATCCAATAGCCGTACCAATCTCAAGGATTCGAAGGGGTTTTGCCATTTGAATCAAGACCGCCAATAAGGAAGCCATATCATCTTTTATAATCGGCACATGATGTTCTTTGGCATGTGCTTTCATTTCTTGTATGAATAAAGAATTTTCTTTGCGAATATAGCCAAGATACTGGCTCATTGAATTGTTTTCTTTCAAGTCTAACTCCTTTTTAGCAAAAATAGGCTAAAGTTATCTTTAGCCTATTTCTTACGTCTTGCTCATTAGAATTTTTGATTATATCTATTTTTTGCTGCATTATGGTCGTCGAGTGTCGCATTAAACTCATGAGCACCTGTCTCTGTATCTTTCAAAACAAAATACAAATAATTATGATTTTCCGGATATAAGCTTGCTTCAATCGCAGCAGCACCGGGATTTGCGATAGGACCAATAGGTAATCCCAGATTATTATAGGTATTATAGGGCGATACGATTTCTAAGTCACTATACAATAATCGGTCACGAGGCACGCCCAATGCATACATGACTGTACTACACATTTGCAGACTCATATCGATATTCAGTCGATTATAGATAACGCCTGCCACCTTGGGTCGTTCTTCGGCCACGCGAACTTCTTTTTCAATCATTGAAGCAATGGTTATAATTTCATCGACACTATATCCTAATTCTTCAGCTTGGGCATAATACTCATCAGAAAAGACATCATCAAACTTCATCAGCATCTTGCTAATAATATCTTCTGCTGAAGCATCTGCATAGACTTCATAAGTTGCTGGGAATAAGTATCCTTGTAAACGTTTAGGCCGGTCCGGTAACTCATCGATAAAACGATAACCAAAGTTTCCGTTTTCTGCCGCATCCATAAATTGGCTTACTGTACATAGTCCTTGAGCGGCTACACGTTCAGCAATCTGTTCAAGGCTGAAGCCTTCAGGTATTGTAAATTTAACAACTTCTCGTTTCTCTCCTTCTTCAGAAAGGATGGTTATGATTTCTTCAGGCTCCATTCCTGTATTTAAGGAAAAATCACCATATTGAAATAAACTGTCCACACCTTGAAGCTTGGCTAATACACGAAAATACACTGCACTTCGAATAAGTTCATTTTCTTCTAAAATATTGGCAATAGTTTCTGTCGAAGCACCTTGGGGAATACTGATTTCTTTTGTTATAATGGTTCGATTCGCATCCGGTTCCTTTGCCATTAATTCATAGCCGGAACCATATGCCCACATCGCCGCCTGATATATTGCAAAAACTGCTCCTATAATAATGACAATCTTTAACATATAGTTAAAAACTTCGCCAAGAATTTTGTTTATCATATAATCACCTTTCGCTACTCTAAAAAATGTGTATCGAATTCTAACTCTTCTGTAATCGTATCATAGACCGAAGCCATCAATTTAGATAATTTGAGTTCCGCATCTAAAAACATCTTTACTTTTGGTTCACTTAATAATTCTTTATAATCTTGTTTGAGACTAATTAAATTTTCATAAGCATTATAGGCTCCATATTGATGGGATACCTGAATCTCAAAATTCTTTCGCCTAAACTCTTCAACTTGACACAACAATTCTTCATGTCTTTCAAGAATTGACCGATAATTCAAATAATCAATATATTCTTGCTTTTCTTTGATTTTTTTGACTAGTTCAAGGGTTTCTGCTTTGACATCCATCCTATCACCTCTTATTCCACTTCCATTATTACCGGCAAGACCATTGGATTACGTTTCATTTGACGCCATAAATGTTCACGTAAATCATCACGTACCGCATTCTTCATCTTTGCCCAACCTTCAATTTTACGGTCTTTGCATTTTTGAAGTGTTTTGACTACGACTTCCCGCGTCTCTTGCATTAAATCTGCTGATTCACGAACATATACAAATCCGCGTGATACAATATCCGGACCGGATAAAATCTCTAAGGTTCCTTTTCTTACTGTCACCACGACAACGATGAGTCCGTCTTCGGATAGTTTTTGTCGATCTCTAAGAACAATATTCCCTACATCACCAACACCTAAACCATCAACTAATAACGGCTGACAAGGCACTGTACCTGCACGCGTTGCATGACTTTGATTCAACTCTAAAATCTCACCATTGCTTAAGATAAATATCTTGTCTTTGCGCATACCTAGATTACTTGCAATCTCCGCATGCTTAATAAGATGCTTATACTCACCATGAACAGGTATAAAATACTTTGGTTTTACCAATGAATGTAAAAGTTTTAACTCTTCAATACATGCATGTCCGGAAACATGTGTATCTTCAACAATAACTTCTGCTCCACGTCGATACAAATCATTGATTACTCGTGACACATACTTTTCATTTCCGGGGATTGGTTTTGAACTAAATACAATAACATCCCCTTCTTGTATCTGAATATTACGATGGGTTCCGCTTGACATACGGGACAATGCAGCTAAAGGCTCCCCCTGACTACCTGTTGTTACTAAAACAACCTGTCCATCTTTATATTTACCTATATCATTAATATCTGTAAGCATGTTTTTGGGCATTTTTAGATAGCCCAATTCAGAAGCCGTTGTAACAACGTTAACCATAGAGCGACCTTGTACAATGACTTTTCGTCGATACTTCTTAGCAGAATTCACAATTTGCTGTACACGATCCACATTCGAAGCAAATGTAGCAACAATTAATCGACGACCTTTGTTTTCTTCAAAAATCATGTCAAAAGATTTTCCGACACTACTTTCTGACATGGTATATCCGGGACGTTCAGCATTTGTACTATCTGCCATTAATGCAAGAACGCCTTGTCTGCCTAACTCCGCAAATCGGCCTAAATCAATAGGCTTACCATGTATAGGGTTATAATCCACTTTAAAGTCTCCAGAATGGACAACTATTCCTGCCGGGGTCGTAATAGCCAATGCCAATGCGTCTGCAATTGAATGATTGGTTCGAATAAACTCAACTGAGAATAGCTTTCCGAGATTGATTTTTTGCCCCGGATTTACGCGCTTTCGTGTTGTTGAATTCATCATTCCATGTTCTTTCAACTTATTTTCTAAAAGGCCTATGGTCAATCGCGTCCCGTATACAGGCACGTTAACATCCTTCAGAATATAAGGTAAGGCTCCAATATGGTCTTCGTGACCATGTGTAAGCACAAACGCTTTCACCTTTTTAAGGTTTTGTTTTAGGTATGTTGCATCCGGAATCACCAAATCGATTCCTAACATTTCGTCTTCAGGGAATGCAATACCACAATCAACAACCATAATCTCGTCCTTGTATTCGAACGCTGTAATGTTCATGCCGATTTTATCCAACCCACCTAAAGGTATTATTTTCAGTTTTTCATTTGTTTTCTTCAAGAAAACACCTCCGTCTAATAGTCGAATATGTTATAAAAGATCTCATTCATTGTTTTTCTGACAATCTTTACATATTCCAAAAAATTTTGCTTGATGATCATGCACTAAAAAACCATAGGATTCTAAGAAACTCTTCTCAATCGATCCCATTAAATCTTCCGTCACTTCAATGACTTTTCCGCATTGATCACAAATTAAATGATGATGGCGATGTACTTCGTCCTCGTTGGCTAACTCGTAACGAATATACCCATCATCTAGGTTCAGTTTTTCAACAATTTTAAGTTCATTTAATAGTTGTATATTACGATAAACCGTTGCAAGTCCGATTTCTGGATGTTCAGTTTTAACAATCTGATACAATTCTTCAACGGTTAAATGTTTATCTTGATGAGCCAGCATTGCGTCGAGTACGACTTTTCGCTGGGATGTGATTTTATAACCATGTTCTTTTAATTGAGTACAAATCAGTTCTCTTTTTGCATCCATATCTACACCATTTTACCTTTTCTAAATAATAACAATTATCAACAGTATAAATGAAACTTATCTTTTTGTCAATTTTCAAAGGATTCGATTTGTTCTTCCAACATTGGAAAAACGATTTCTAATAGTTCATCATCTTCGACAATCTCATAAATGATATCATCACCCTCTAAATATGTTGCTTTAAGTACATACGCAAGAACTTCTTCTTCCTCTTCATCCGTATCACTTTCTATAACAAGCAAATATCCATCTTCTTTATACTGGATAGCGCTTAAAATATCAAAAATAATCTTTTCACCTGTTTCGTCGTCAAAAAATTCTATTCTCTCCATGTCACTCATCGTATTCACGTCCTTTTCAAATCCAGATATGTTTGCAAAATCAAAGATGCTGCAATTTTATCAATATATTTTTTATGATCCTCTTTTCGCACCTTACCTTCTGTAAGAAGGCGCTTAGCAGCAACTGTTGACAATCGCTCATCAAAAGTTTCTACCGGAATTTCAAGTTCACGTTCAAGTCGACGCACAAAATAGAGCGTTCGATCGACGCGTTCACCTAAGTCATTATTCATATGTTTGGGTAACCCGACAACAATAAGCTCCACGTTATATTCATCAATAAGTGTTTTTAATCTTTTGATGGATTCAATCAAATTACCTGAGTCTTGTCTAGAGATTGTTTCAATGCCTTGCGCCGTCCAAGCAAATGAGTCGCTAATCGCCACACCAATTGTTTTTGACCCATAATCTAATCCCATTATACGCATTTTAAAATCAGTCCTTATTTTGAATATTCTGTTTTATATAGTTCTTCACCAATTCTTCTAATAATTCGTCCCGTTCCAACTGACTCATCAATGTTCGTGCATTATTATGATTGGTAATATATGTTGGGTCGCCTGATAGTATGTAACCAACAATTTGATATATGGAATTATATCCCTTTTCTTCAAGAGATTCATAAACAATTTTCATGGTTTTTGTCACTTGGTTTTCCGGTTCTTTTTCAGGTCGTCTGAAAAATTGCGTATTATCTAGTCCCATGTCCTCACATCCTATCCATAAAAGATTTCAATATCTATACTTATATTACAGTAAAGTAATTAAAATATCAATTGTTTATTTATTAAAATCATATCTTTCCAATCATACCATCATTCAGTATACCTTTTAAATAAACAGGGCAAATTTTTTCTTCAAGTTGTTCAGGACTTTGAATGTAAACCCGGACATATTCGTCGGTATATCCACTCCAATAGGTTTGCCCATCAATAACAAGGCTCTCCTCGATAAGAACGTCTTGCAAACATCCGATTCGACGCTTTAAATAGTCACCCTTTGCCTCTTGGGCCAGCTCAATAAGTTCCTGACTACGTTTGTTCTTTACTTCCCCTGCAACTTGTGGCTTCATTTTTGCGGCCCTTGTTCCTTGACGAATAGAATACTTGAAAACATGTACATCGGCAAAGCCTATTTTTTGAACAAAGGCAATCGTTTCTTCTGCTTCTTCATCTGTCTCCATTGGAAAACCCACAATAACGTCTGTCGTCAATGCCGGATCCTTATAATATCGGCGCAACAAGTCAGTTTTTTCAAAGTATTCTTGGGATGAATATTGTCGATTCATTCGTAAGAGCACAGAATCACTACCACTTTGCATAGATAAATGGAAATGTGGACACACTTTTTTGCAGTTCACCAACCGTTTGACAAAGTCTTCGGTAATCAATCCAGGTTCTACGGACCCTAAACGTATGCGTTTTAACCCTTGAATCTTATCGAGTTGCTCAATTAAATCAATTAAGGCAACTTCATCAAGATCTTTACCGTAAGATCCAATATGAATTCCGGTGAGAACAATTTCTTGATATCCATGAGACACTAAGTCATTGACCTCATCAAGTACAGCTTGTGGCTGACGTGAACGTACAATACCTCGCGTATACGGAATAATACAGTATGAACAATACCGGTCACACCCATCTTGAATTTTTAAGGTTGATCGTGTTTTATTCTGCTGGGCTTCAATATGCAATTCTTCAAATTCAATATTATGGTGGAGATCATCAATTTCAGGTTCTATCTGATGATCTTGTTGATAAGCTTTGACAACATCAACAAGTTGGTTCTTTTTTGTGTTTCCGACAAGTAAATCAATGTAAGGCATATCATGTAATTCGTCATGACGGATTTGAACATAACATCCAACAGCGATGACAAGACCTTCCGGATTGTTTTTCTTGGCTCTTGAAAGCATTTTTCTGGATTTCTTGTCGGCAATATTTGTGACGGTACATGTATTCACGATGTAAATATCATTTTTTTCATCGAATTCACCAATATGATAGCCTGCTTTAATGAATTGTTCGGTCATAGCTTCTGTCTCATATTGGTTGACTTTACAACCGAGTGTATGAAAAGCAACAGACGGCATAGTTTTCACTTCTTTCTATTCATAATATTAACAATTATGTTTGTTTTTAGTAATACATTTGTAACTTGACATTATATTGGGTTATGATAGTATTATTGTATAGTAAAATGATATGTAAAGGAGGCAAGGAAATGACAACTATACAAGTAACTCTTAATTCAATTGATAAAGTCAAAACTTTTGTCAATTTGGTCAGTCGTTATGATTCGGATTTTGATCTTGTTTCTGGTCGATATGTGATTGATGCCAAATCTATTATGGGTATCTTTAGCTTAGATTTAAGTAAACCTATTGAATTAAACATCCATGATCAATCGATTGTTGATGAAGTGAAAAGCGCATTAAACGATTTCATTGTTGAATAGATTTAAGGCATTAAAGACTAGGGGCATAGCCCCTTTTTTTATTGCCCGGGTTTAATTTTTATCACTTCTGTATTTTCAATGGCTTTTTTAACCATTTCATCTAAATTCTCAAGATGCTTTTCTGATTTTTCTATTACCTCTAATTTAGGTTTTGTCACCGGATGTTTTGCTACAAATACAGTACAACAATCTTCATAGGGTAAAATTGATGTTTCATAAGCATCTATTTTTTCGCTGATATCGATAATTTCTTGTTTATCAAAACCAATTAAAGGTCTAAATACCGGCATGGTACAAATAGCATTAGTAGCAACCAAGCTGTGTATTGTCTGAGACGCAACTTGTCCAATGCTTTCTCCTGTAACAAGGGCTAAGGCTTTTAAATGCTTTGCATGTGCTTCTGCAATGGTCATCATAACACGTCGCATAATAATCGTTAACTGTTCATGAGGACATTGCTCATAGATGGCCAGCTGTATTTCTGTAAAGGGAACAATATGTAAACGAATAGGACCTGTTTTACGTGAAATAATCCGTGCCAAATCAATAACTTTTTCTTTTGCGCGCTCACTAGTATAAGGATGTGAATGAAAATAAACCGCATCGATGGCCACACCACGTTTTGCAATCATGTATCCGGCTACCGGGCTATCAATTCCCCCTGATAATAAGAGCATAGCCCGGCCATTAGATCCCACAGGCATACCGCCTAAACCTTTGATTGCTTTCGAATAAATATAGGTCCGGTCACGAACTTCAATCCATATACGTACTTGCGGATGATGTACATCCACTTTCAAATCCGGATAGGTATCTAAAAGATGTGATCCTACGTCTCGACAAATCTCCATAGATGTTACCGGGTAGGATTTAACCGCTCGTCTTGCTTCAACTTTAAATGTAAAGTTTTTTTCAGCATATTGTTCTTGTACAAAATCAACCACGCTTTTTTTGATTTCATCAAATTCACCTCGAGGGATAACAACAACCGGGCAGATATAGGCAATCCCAAACACTTCTTGTATCGCTGCTAATACTTCATCCTCATCGTAATCTGAATGAGGTTCAACAAAAAACCGACCTTGTTCTTTTTGTACCTTAAACTCACCTAGTCCTTCGATTCGATGGCGTATTTGGTCCATGAGAATATTCTCAAACATAAATCGATTTTTACCTTTTAATGCAATTTCTCCATACTTAATTAAAAATGCTTTTTTCATGATTTCCTCCATCATTTTTTCACAAAGCGACCGAACAGTTTATCATTCTTCTTCAGCGCTGCTATTAAACAATCAATATCTTCTTTGGTCTGTCTGTTCGAGAAACTAATGCGAATGGATTTATCACTTTCTTCGTCGGATAATCCAATCGCCTTTAATACATGGGAAACGTTGAGTTTTTTGGAGCTACATGCCGAACCTGTACTGATTGCGATTCCTTCGTCTTCTAAACTATGTAATAGGACTTCACCTTTTATACTTTTAGACCGAATATTTACGATATATGGGCTTACGATTTCTTCTTTAAATATTCCGTTCGAATAACGGGAGTTAACATACCAATCCGGTAATTCTTCAATAAATGTTTTTACAAAATATGCCTTTAAATCCAATACATGTTCATACTGTTCTTCATTGGCTAATACCATTTGCTTTGCTGCCTCATACATGCCAATAATTCCTGCAACATTTTCGGTTCCGGGACGAATTCCCTTTTGTTGACTTCCACCGTATTGGAGGGGTATTATTTTCACTGAATCTTTGATATAGGCCAATCCGACACCTTTAGGTCCATGAATTTTGTGTGCACTTGCGGAGTATAAGTCAACCAAACAGTCTTCCAAGTGAATATTAAATTTAGCAAAACCTTGAACACCATCTACGTGAAGCAATGTATTGGGGTTTGCCTCCTTAATGACTTTACCAATAGATTTAATATCTTGAATGGTTCCGATTTCATTATTCACATGCATAATTGAGACCAATGTTGTATCCGGTCGTATCGCACGGCGAAGACCATCAAGAGAAATATGTCCATTATGATCGACAGGTAATCGTGTTACCTCAAATCCTTCGTTTTCAAGAAAAGAAAAGGTTGTTCCCACTGAAGCATGTTCAATCTTTGTTGTGATGATATGCTTTCCGGTACGGTGATAGGCTCTTGCTACACCTTGTATACAGAGATTGTTACTTTCTGTTCCACCGGATGTAAAAACTAATGATTTTTCTTTTATTCCAAGAAACTTTGCTAAGTATGCTCTTGCTTTACTCACTTCTTTTTCTGCATCCAACCCTTTTCCATGAAGACTTGAAGGATTTCCATAATCGGTAAGTAACATGCGTTTCATTGCATCGAGTGCTTCATCACAAATCTGTGTTGTTGCCGCATGGTCAAAATATAGGTTCATCATATTCTTCCTTCCATAAAAAAAGTAGGCAGTCACCCACCTACATCCCTATGATACGTTTTATTTATCTAAAACATTTTCAATCGCTTGTAAAACTCGGGCTTTCTGAAATGGTTTTACAATAAAATCTTTCGCGCCTTTTTTGATTGCATCCACAACCATAGGTTGTTGTCCCATAGCTGAACACATAATAATCTTACTATCAGGGCTTGATTCAACGATTCCGGGAATTGCTGTAACACCGTCCATTTCAGGCATTGTAATATCTAAAGTAATGATATCTGGTTTGAATTCTTTTGCTTTTGTTATTGCTTCCTTGCCATTACTTGCTTCAGCTATAACTTCATATCCTTCTTCTGTCAGCATTTTCTTTAGTACCGTTCGCATAAAAACCGCATCATCGACGATCATAACATTTACTGCCATAACTAGGCCTCCTCTATTTCATACATCAGCATTGCCATAAAAACCATGCCGGCTGTTTCCGTTCTTAGTATTCGATTTCCCAAACTAATCAGTTCTCCATCATAAGATAACAATTGCTCGATTTCTTCAGGATCAAAACCTCCTTCAGGTCCGATAATAACTGCAATCTTTTTTACATGATGTAATTGTTGAAAGACATCTTTTGTTCCCATCATACCTCGTGTATTTTCATAAGGAATAATGACCTTATCATAGTCTTTTAACTCTGTCAATAGCTCACGCCATTTAAGCACACCTCTAACCTTGGGTATTATTCCCCGCTTACTTTGTTTGGCTGCCGATTCTGCAATGCCATTCCAACGTTGAACTTTTTTAAGGGCTTTTGAGGGTTCATATTTCACAATAGAACGTCGCATTTGAACAGATACAATTTCATGAACACCGAGTTCAATACATTTTTGAGTAACTTGTTCCATTTTATCTTGTTTAGGTGCGCCTTGATAAAGAGTTACTTGAATCGGTAACTCACTGATTGATTCATCTACTGATTGTATTTTACACTGAATTACCTCGTTCGTCAATGCTTGGATTACACACCGGTACTCTAGACCTTTACCATCACTGATTATTAATGGCTCTCCGGCCTTTAATCTAAGCACATTCATAATATGATTTACATCTTGACCGGTTATTTCTATGTTCTCTTTGGTTATCGCCGACGGATCAACAAAAAAATGATACATTTTACACCTCTTCTCCTGAATCGTCACGTGATCTTGAAGCGATTGCAATCCAACCACCATCGCGTGTGATGTCAAGAATATCAAATCCATGTTTTGTTAAATAAGATACGACAAGGTCTTCTTTTTCTTTAATAATCCCTGAAGCAATAAAAATTCCTTGATTTTTGAGTATTTTATGGACGTCATTCGTGACCAAAATAATAATCTCAGCAAAAATATTAGCAACGGCAAAGTCAACTTTGTCAGAAATGTGTTCTAACAAGTCGCCTTGAATCACCTCTAATTGATCCTCAACGCGATTTGACAGAACATTTTCTCTTGCAATTTTACATGCACTGGCATCAATATCAATTAATATCCCTTTACCTGCACCCAGTTTTGCCGCAACAATTCCTAGTATACCGCTACCGCATCCAATGTCAACAAAACTATCCTCTTGTTTTGTGTATTTTTCAATGGCTTTCATGCACAAGGAGGTTGTCTCATGGGTTCCTGAACCAAATGCCATACCCGGGTCAATATCAATAATAATTTCGGTATTTCGGTAGTCCGGCCAATCATTAATATCTTCCCATATAGGCTTTACAACCATTCGCTTACTGATTTCAAAGGGCTTATAATACTGTTTCCAATTGTGGGCCCAATCTTCGTCATTAGATATTTTTTGCATAAAAACATATCCGGGAAAAAGATTTTGTATCGTACCCATGATTTTTTTTATATCATCTTCTTCCGATAAGTAAAATCGAACACCCACTTGTGCTTCCATTATATTATCAAATTCTAAGGCATCCACATACATTTGTTTTTGTTCGTTTTCAGATATATATTTGTCAATAATCTCTACACCCTGAATAGGAAAATCATATAATTGGGCACAAAAAATATCCACATCATCACGAGAAACACTCGTTTCTATTTCTATATATTTCATAATAGCCCTTTCGTCTAAGGCAAAGACGCATTTTACTCAAATGCGTCTTTCATTTTGTCAAAAATCCCTTTTTTTTTCTTGTTTGATGTTGTTTCTTCGCCAAAAGCTTCTGCTAATTCTTCAAAGGCTTCTCTTTGACGTTGGTTAAGTTTTGTCGGTGTTTCGACAATAACATCCACGTATTGATCCCCACGTGTTTTGCTGTGATTGAGGTATGGAACACCTTTTCCACGAAGTCTAAATCGTGTACCCGTCTGGGTTCCCGGATCAATATTGTATTTCACCTTATTATCTAATGTCGGCACTTCAATCTCAGCACCTAAAGCTGCTTGTGAAAATGAGATTTTCATTTTATAGTAAATATCGGTTCCATGACGTTCAAACATTGCATGTGGACGTATATAAATCGTAAGCAAAATATCGCCTCGTGGTCCGCCATTTTCACCGGGTTCACCTTTACCCTTAAGGCGAATAGTTTGTCCGTTATCTATACCTGCCGGTATACTTACAGATATTTTTTTGCGTTTTTTCACATATCCTGCACCTGCACAGGCTTCACATTTTTCTTTGATAATCTTTCCTGTTCCTTGACATGTCGGACATGTTCGTACACTCGAGACTGTACCTAAAATCGTTTGCTGATTATAGCGTACTTGTCCTGCGCCACCACACTGGGAACATGTCTCTGCATGTGTACCTTCTTTGGCCCCACTACCATGACACACTTCACACTCATCGGAAACCGTAATATTCAATTCTTTCTCGGATCCAAATACCGCTTCTTCAAAATCCAATTCTATAGAAGCACGTAAGGATGCACCTTTTCTCGGGCCGTTACTTGACGAACGGCGTCCGCCACCGCCACCAAAAAAGTCACCGAAAATATCACCAAACATATCACCCATGTCACCAAAATCAAACCCACCGGAAAATCCACCATGTCCCGGACCACCTTGACTAAATGCCGCATGTCCAAACTGGTCATATTGTTGACGTTTACCGGCGTCACTAAGAACTTCATATGCTTCGGTTGCTTCTCTAAATTTATGCGCTGCAGACTCATCCTCCGGATTAATGTCTGGATGGTATTTCTTTGCTACTTTTCGATATGCCTTTTTTATATCTGAATCTGTTGCATCTTTTGATACACCAAGGACTTCATAATAATCACGTTGTTCAGCCATAATTCACCGCCTATTTCTTTTATTGCGAAGACCTATTCATGGTACAAGGAAAGGAGTCCAATCGGCCCCTTTCCTCAATATGTTATGTCTTCTTATTCATAGATTACGTCTTATATATTACTCTTCTGTGAAGTCAACGTCAACTACATCATCATCTTCGTCACTTGTTGCACCTGCTTGGCCACCTGCCGCTTGATTAGGGTCAACACCTTCTGGTCCTGCTTGTGCGCCACTTGCTGCATATATTTTTTGTGAAACTTCGTTTAATACATGTGTTAAACTTTCTTTTGCTGCATTCAGTTTTTCAACATCTGCTTCTTCTAATGTTTTTTCTTCTGTTTCTTTTAGAAGATCTTTCATTTTACTTACTTCACTTTGAAGACGTTCTTTGTCTGCATCTTCTAATTTATCGCCAAGCTCTTCAATTGTTTTTTCCGTTTGGAAAACAAGTGAATCCGCTTCATTACGGGCATCGATACCTTCTTTTCGCTTCTTATCTTCAGCTTCGAATGCTTTTGCTTCTTCAACTGCACGGTCAATCTCATCATCCGACAAGTTTGTACTTGCAGTAATTGTGATGTGTTGTTCTTTTCCGGTTCCGAGGTCTTTCGCACGAACCGTTACAATACCATTGGCATCAATGTCAAAGGTTACTTCGATTTGAGGCACACCACGACGTGCTGCCGGAATTCCATCTAAACGGAAACGTCCGAGGGTCTTATTGTCTCGTGCAAACTCACGCTCACCTTGAACAACATGAATGTCAACCGCAGATTGATTGTCTTCTGCTGTTGAGAAGATTTGGCTCTTCTTTGTTGGAATCGTTGTATTTCTTTCGATTAATTTTGTTGCGACACCACCAAGTGTTTCAAGTCCAAGAGATAACGGTGTTACGTCGAGTAATAAGATATCACCTGCACCTGCATCACCAGCCAACTTACCACCTTGAATTGCAGCACCGACAGCAACACATTCATCTGGATTGATTCCTTTAAACGGATCTTTTCCAGTTATTTTATTAACTGCTGTCTGAACAGCTGGGATACGTGTTGATCCACCGACTAATAATATTTTATCAAGTTCAGTTGCTTCTAAATCTGCATCTTTTAATGCTTGATTAACCGGTCCCATTGTTGATTGAACTAAATCATGTGTTAATTCATCAAATTTAGCACGTGTAAGCGTTACATCCAAGTGCTTTGGTCCATCTTGTGTTGCTGTAATAAATGGTAAGTTAATATTTGATGTTGTTGAGCTTGATAATTCTTTTTTCGCTTTTTCTGCAGCTTCTTTTAACCGTTGCATTGCCATTTTATCAGCGGATAAGTCAACACCTTCCGCATTTTTGAATTCTTTAACCAAGAAATCAATCACACGTTGGTCGAAGTCATCTCCACCTAAGTGGTTATTACCATTGGTTGCTAATACTTCAAGGACACCATCACCGATTTCAATAATTGAAACGTCAAACGTACCACCACCAAGGTCGAATACCATAATTTTTTGTTCATGTTCATTATCTAATCCATATGCTAATGCGGCTGCTGTTGGCTCATTAATGATACGTTTAACTTCTAATCCTGCAATCTTACCGGCGTCTTTAGTTGCTTGACGTTGTGAGTCTGTGAAGTAAGCCGGTACTGTAATTACTGCAGCATCAACAGTTTCACCAAGATAGCTTTCTGCATCTGCTTTTAATTTTTGTAAGACCATAGCAGAGATTTCTTGGGGAGAGTAATTTTTATCCTCAATCGTTATTTTATGATCTGTACCCATGTGACGTTTGATTGAAGCAATCGTTTTGTCCGGATTTGTAATCGCTTGACGCTTTGCCGGTTCTCCGACTAAACGCTCACCACTTTTTGTAAATGCTACTACGGATGGTGTTGTTCTTGCACCTTCTGAGTTTTCTATAACGATGGGTTTTCCACCTTCCATTACAGATACACATGAGTTGGTTGTTCCTAAGTCAATTCCTATAATTTTAGCCATGTTTATTTCCTCCTATACGTTTTTATTAATTTACGACTTTTACCATACTATATCTTAAAACAGTATCTTTATACATATACCCTTTTTGGAAAACTTCAGCAACCAAATTATCATCATATGCATCATTTTCTTCATGAGTGACTGCATGATGTAAATTCGGATCAAATTCTTCATGTAATGCATCGATTTCTTTCACACCGAGTTCCGTCATTGTATCCGTCAACTGTTTATAAATCATTTCAACACCTTTTGTTATACTAAGGTCTTTTTCAGCTTCTGTTATATGCTCTAGGGCTCTTTCAAAATTATCAATCGCCGGCAGCAATTTTTCTAAAACTTCTTTTACACCATTATCATACATGGTTGCTTTTTCTTTGATTGTGCGTTTTCTAAAATTATCAAACTCTGCCATTGCACGCTGATACTTATCCGCATTTTCCTTCATTTGTTTTTCAGCTTCAATAAAGGCACGCTTTACAAGTTCATTTTCATCAACACTTTCCGCTTCATCTTCGACGAGTTCAACGTCGTCAACTTCTTCGATTTCAATGTCGTCATTATTCAGTTGTGTTTCGTCCTTGTTGAATTCTTCGTTCACTTCTTCTTTTTTTTTCATAAGGAATAATCTTCCCTTTCTATAACTTATTTAGTAAATCATCGACATTTTTAATTAAACATCTTAAATTCTGTACGGTACGGTCATAGTCCATACGTTTTGGACCGATAATTCCAATTGCTCCGACTTTTTTTCCTCCGATATGATAGGATGTCGTAATCAAACTACAATCTTTAAGTCCATCAAGTTGGTTTTCCTCGCCAATTACAATTTTTACATGTCCATCGTCGCTTTCAATGGTTGTATTAATGATATCTTTGAGAACATCTTTTGTTTCTAGTGTTTGAAGTAACATAGAGGCCTTACTAATGTCATTGAACTCCGGATATTGTAAAATATTCATGGTCCCATAGGTATTAATATCTGAATCATCCACTTCACGTATGGTTCTAAAGACAACATCAATAACTTTACTTATGACTTCTTCTCCGTTTTGAGCATGATCTTTAATCGTATGAATAATATCTAACCCGATATCTTCTAATGTTAATCCTATTAAATGTCCATTTAACCGTAGTGCTAAATGGTTTAACAGTTCTTGATTAATTTCATGTTCTAGGTGAATCATATAATCTTTAATCGCATTGCCATCCGTTACAATAACAGCTAAGATCGTATGTTTTTCCACTTCAACCAGTTGAATATTTTTGATTTTACTTTTCTTATATGAAGGGGAACTGACGATACTGGTGTAGTGGGTTTCTTTTGCTAAATATTCACCAATTGTTTTGAGCATATCTTCAATACGTGATGTACTCTTTTTCAATTCCTCTAAATATACAAGCTTTGTAAATTCAGCTTTTTGAAGTTGTAACATCATATCAACATAAAAGCGATATCCTTTGTCTGAAGGAATACGACCTGAAGATGTATGTGGCTGCATGATGAAACCAAGTTCTTCTAAATCGGACATCTCGTTACGTATTGTTGCTGGGCTGATTCCTAAGTCATAATGCCGTGATAAGGTTCTTGATCCAACCGGTTCAGCTGTCTCAAAATAATCATTAATGATTGCTTTGAGAATCTGTAACTTACGTTCGTTTAATTCCACCGTTTCACCACCTTCCATTTTGTTAGCACTCACCTATAAGGAGTGCTAACCATGTATCTATAATATTATTTTAACGTAGATTTGTCAACCCTTTTTCCGCCAAAAAATATTAAAACCTTATAAAAAAGCAGTGAAAACATAATTACTCACATCGATTCCGCGCTCTGTTAACTTAAGATAACCCTCATCAATAGTAAGCAGTCCCTCACCAATCATTTTCTCTAAAACTTCTTTCCATTGATCTTTAAATGGATAATCAAAGTTTTTATTAAATGTTTCTAAATGAATGCCTTGATCTAAGCGCAAGCCTAAAAAAATACGTTCTTCCATTCGACGTTTTTTTGAAGGTGGATCCGTAAGACATCGAATTTCGTCAATATGACTCGAACGTTCAATGTATTTTTCCATGTCACTTGTATTGCTATAACGAGTTCCGTTAATATATGATGCCGCTCCGAGTCCGATTCCAATATAATTCTTATCCGTCCAATAGGTCAAATTATGTTGACATTCAAATCCGTCTTTTGCAAAGTTTGATATTTCATAACGATGATAGCCTTTTTCTTCCATGACTTGCTTGGTCAGATGATACATGTCACGTTCGATTTCCTCTGAAGGCAGATTAAATAGCCCCTTCGCATATTGCTGATAAAAAGGGGTGTCCTCTTCAATGATTAAACTATATGCGGAAATATGTTCCGGTTCAAGTTTTCCTACATCAAACAAGGTCCTTCTCCATTCCTCAATAGTTTGATTCGATAAACCAAACATTAAATCAATGTTGATATTCTGAATGCCGGCTTTTCTTAAGCGTGCATATGTTTCAAGAAAGTCTTCATATGTATGAATACGACCTAATGCCTTTAAATGCCTGTTGTAAGTCGACTGTAAACCGATACTTACTCGGTTAATGGGAGATTGTTGCATCCAATTAGCCAGTTCTTCCGTTACCGTACCCGGATTAACTTCAATACTAATCTCAGCATCTTTTTGCAAGGTAACATATTGATGGATGGTTTCAAAGAGTTGTTGAAGTTGGTCTACCGCTAAAACAGATGGTGTTCCACCTCCAATAAAAATCGTATGAATCGGTGCTTTTAGACCTACAGAATAAGCCTGTATTTCATAACACAGGCTTTCTACGTAGTCTTGTTTTGTTCTTTTATCACTTGCAAAGGACAAAAAATCACAATAGGAACATTTTTGTGCACAAAACGGTATATGGATATATAAACTATAGGGCTTCATAAACGTGTCTCCTTACTCGTCAAGTTTAAGGATACTCATAAAGGCTTTTTGAGGCACCTCAACACTACCGACTTGGCGCATGCGTTTTTTACCTTCTTTTTGTTTCTCTAACAACTTACGTTTACGACTAATATCTCCACCGTAACATTTCGCAAGGACATCCTTGCGCATAGCACGAACAGTTTCACGTGCAATAACTTTGTTACCAATGGATGCTTGAATGGGAACTTCAAACATATGTCTCGGTATTTCATTTTTTAATTTTTCCACAATTTTGCGTCCACGTTCATAGGCTTTTTCACGATGCACGATAAAGCTTAAGGCATCAACAATTTCTTTATTGATGAGTACATCAAGTCGTACAAGGTCAGATTCCACATAGCCAATAAGGTGATAATCGAAGGATGCATATCCTTTTGTCCTTGATTTAAGGGCATCAAAAAAATCATAGATAATTTCATTTAATGGAAGTTCATAGGTCAACAAGGCTCTCGACTCTTCAATATAATCCATATGTATATATGTTCCACGGCGATCTTGGCACAAGTCCATAATGGTTCCAACATATTCTTTCGGCACCATGATTTCAGCTTTAACCATGGGTTCTTCCATATGCTGAATTTCAGATGGTTCCGGTAAGTCAATCGGATTGGCCAAAGAAATCTCTTCACCATTTGTTTTTTTGACTTTATAGATAACACTTGGTGCTGTCGTAACAATATCTAAGTTATATTCACGTTCGATACGTTCTTGAATAATCTCTAAATGTAAGAGTCCAAGAAAACCGCAACGAAAACCAAATCCTAATGCAACAGATGTTTCTGCCTCATATTGTAGGGCAGCGTCGTTTAATTTCAACTTATCTAGTGCATCTCGAAGATCTTGGTATTTTGAACCATCGGCCGGATAAATTCCACAATAAACCATTGGATTTACTTTTTTATACCCTGGAAGTGCATGTTTCGTTTCATTAGCAACTTCCGTTATTGTATCACCGACTTGTGTATCTGAAACATTTTTAATGCTTGCTGTAATATAGCCAACAAAACCTGCTTCTAATGCTTCTGCCGGGATAAAACTTCCCGGAGCAAAATATCCCACTTCAATAACTTCAAATTCCTTCTTTGTTGCCATCATTTTAATCTTGGAACCTTTGCGTATTGTTCCTTCCATGACTCGACAAAAGACAATAACACCTTTATAAGGGTCATATACCGAGTCAAAAATCAAAGCTTTAAGTGGCGCTGACGAATCTCCTTGAGGCGCAGGAATTTTGTCCACAATGGCCTCTAAAACAGCTTCAACATTAAGACCGTCTTTTGCTGAAATCTGAGGGGCATCAATAGCCTCTAATCCAATAATATCTTCAATTTCTTCAATAACACGCTTTGGATTAGCACTGGGTAAATCGATTTTGTTAATGACGGGCATAATTTCCAAATCATTTTCTAATGCCAAATATACATTCGCCATAGTTTGGGCTTCAATCCCCTGTGCTGCATCAACAACTAAAATAGCTCCTTCGCAAGCGGCTAAGGCACGTGATACTTCATAGTTGAAATCCACATGTCCCGGTGTATCAATTAAATTAAACACATATTCTTCGCCATCATTTGCGGTATAGACTAATCGCACTGCCTGTGCTTTAATGGTAATACCACGTTCTCGTTCTAATTCCATGGTATCTAGCACTTGCTCACTCATTTCACGTTCCGTTAATAAACCGGTCATTTGTATGAGTCGGTCCGCCAAGGTAGATTTTCCATGATCAATATGTGCGATGATGCTAAAATTTCGTATATTTTCTTGTTTCATCATTCATTTCCTTCCAAACAAGATCTTCTGTATCAACAGAAATATCTCGAAAATTATATACTATCCAGTTGCTAATTATAACATAGCAAAACTATAGAATCAACTTGACTTTTCACTACCTATCCAATAAACTAAAAGAAATGTAAATTGAAAGGATGAACAACATGTTAGATATGAACCTAATTCGTAATAACCAAGCCTTGGTTATTGAAGGACTGAAAAAAAGAGAATATTCTGTTGATTTTGCAGATTTTAATGCATGGGATGAAAAACGAAAATCCATCATTCAAAAAGTTGAACTATTAAAGGCTGAACGAAATAAAGTTTCTAAAGAAATTCCAGAACGAAAAAAAGCCGGTGAAGACGTTACTCCTATTATTGAAAAAATGTCTTTATTAAAGGATGAGATTGCTTCTTTAGATGAAAGCCTTCGTGATGTTGATGAAAAAATACAAACTTTTGTCGTGAGCCTTCCTAACCTACCGGCAGATGATGTTGTTCCGGGTGGCAAAGAAAATAACCAAGTGATTCACACATGGGGATCAAAGCCACAGCATGACTTCGAGCCTAAAAATCATGTTGAACTCGCTGAAAGTTTAGGCATTATTGATTATGAACGAGGAGCCAAACTCGCCGGTAACGGATTTTGGATTTACAAAGATAAAGGCGCCCTTTTAGAGTGGGCTTTACTTAATTATTTTATTAGCACACACCTTAAAGACGGCTATACTTTTATGTTGCCACCACATATCCTTTCCTATGAATCCGGATATACGGCAGGTCAATTTCCTAAGTTCGAAGATGATGTCTTTAAGCTTGAGCAAGAAAAAGGCTATATGCAATTCTTATTACCAACGGCTGAAACAGCCCTCATTAATTTTCACCGAAACGAAACATTAACTGAAGACGAATTACCCAAAAAGTATTTTGCATATACCCCCTGTTACCGAAAAGAAGCTGGCTCCTACCGTTCCGAAGAACGCGGAATGATTCGTGGCCATCAATTCAATAAGGTAGAAATGTTCCAATATACAACACCAGACCAATCCGATGCCGCTCTAGAAGAGCTGATAAAAAAAGCAGAGGCACTTGTTCAAGGACTTGGTCTTCACTATCAGTTATCTAAATTGGCCGCAGGAGATTGTAGTGCTTCCATGCGTAAGACTTATGATATCGAAGTTTGGATTGATAGCATGCACGTCTATAAAGAAGTGAGTTCTGCTTCTAATGCAGGTGATTATCAAGCACGTCGCGGAAATATGAAATATCGATTAAGCAATGAAAAAAAAGCAGCTTTCATGCATACCTTAAATGCTTCGGGACTAGCAACATCTCGAATCTTGCCTGCTTTACTTGAACAGCATCAGCAAGCTGACGGGTCTGTAGTTATTCCAGAAGCGTTACGACCATATACCGGATTTGATAGAATCGAACCCCTTAAATAAAAAAAACAGTAAAAAAAGCGCTGGAACTTGAACTCACAGCGCTTTTTACTTTACTTATATAAGTGCTTCTAAACGTGCTAAATGCTTTTCTTCTTCTTTGATTATACGTTCTAAAACTTCTTTAACCTTATCATTTGCATATTCCAATAAATTTGTGTAATAGTTAATGGTTATGCGCTCTGTTTCTGCGCCTATTTTCAGTGCATCACGCACTGAATCTATCGGTGCTTGGCTACGATTGAATCCTTCATTTTTTGCATAACTCGCAAAAAACTCTTGAACCTCATCTGAAAACAAATAGTTCTCCTGAGATACGTCGACCTGTAAATCGTTATACATGCTTTTAAATATTCTCGCATGTTCTTTTTCGTCTGCTGCCATCCCCAATAATACTTCTTTAAGTTCTAAATCAGCCATTGTAGCGTACTTTTCATAAAACTTAAGCCCTTCTTCTTCCATACTGATGGCTAATTGCAGAACTTCTGCTCCTGTGAATTTTGGTTGCATATCATCATCACCTTTCCAATGTTTTTTTTATTGTTGCGTGAACATTATTGTGTAAATCGTTCACTTCTTCGCGACTTAATACCGTCACATCAATTGGGTCATGAAAAACGACACTTACATCTGCTTTTCGAATACGTTTATGTTCTTCATAGACCTTATATGTATCGACTATCGCAACCGGGACAATAGGAACGCCCGCTTTGACAGCTAATTTTAAAGAGCCGGGCTTAAATGCATCAATTTCACCTAAATGACTCCTTGTTCCTTCCGGAAAAATAACCAAGCTCTTTCCCTCTTTTAACATCTCAATTCCTTGAAGAATAATATTTAAAGATTGTCGCATGTTTTTACGATCCATAAAAAGGCATCCCATCTTTTTCATCCACCAAGATAGCATAGGTATTTTTTCCAATTCAACCTTGGCTATAAAGGCTGCAAAATAAGGAAGATGGGCCATTAATACAGGAATATCAAAATAACTTTGATGATTCGCCACGAAAAGCACCGGACCCTTTGGTACCTTATCTGCATGTTCTACCTGAATACGATTTCCGGTAGAGAAAATAATTGATTTGGCCCATGTACGTGTTAGCCATTCAACAACTGATTTCTGGGATTCCTTATGTCCAAACCAACCAAAAATCAAATAAGGAATTGCACTAATCATACTTAATAAAAGACTAAGACCAAAATACATAAAGAAAAAGATTGTTTTAATCATTTTTTTTCTCCTTAATATGGTGTGTAAACTATTGTAGCTTAAAAACAATATAATTTCAACATAAATAGAACTATTTTAATATTTGGAAGAAGAACAAACTCACCGCGTAGGCAACAAGAAGTTGATATCCAAAAGAAAACCACATCCACTTCCAGGACCTTGTTTCACTTTTAATGACACCAAGTGTTGCTACGCAAGGGGTATATAATAAGGAAAAGACCATAAAGGCATATGCACTTGCTGCCGTAAAACCAATTGTATTTAAGGCCGAATAAAGCCCGACTTCACCCACACCATAAATTACACTCATACTACTAACAACAATTTCTTTACCTAATACACCTGCAATCAAAGCTAACGCAGCCTGCCAATCTCCAAAACCAAGGGGAGTAAAAATTGGGGCTATTAAACGACCCAAATCAGCACCCAGACTTTCGGTCATTGCCACTTTTCCAGAGAAATTAAACTCAAGAACAAACCACAAAACCACTGAGGCCACAAAAATAATTGTCCCGGCACGTTCTAAATACTCACGCACCTTTTCCCATACAAAAATACCAGTTGTTTTCAATGACGGTCGCTTGTAGCTTGGAAGTTCAAGAATAAGTCCCGAATTTTCACTTTTACCCATGAATTTCCTAAAAACTAAGGCCATGATAATTGAAACAACAATACCTAAAAAATACAGGGAAAATGCAATAAGAATTTCACGGCCGGGGAAAAAGGCACGTGAAAATAATACATAGATGGGAAATCTAGCACTACATGACATGAATGGTGTTATTAAGATTGTAATCAAACGATCTTTTTCATTATTAAGACTTCGGGTTGTCATGATTGCTGGAACCGTGCATCCAAAACCTAGAATAAGGGGAATAACCGCCTTTCCATTGAGTCCGATTCGGCTCATGTTTTTATCCATGATGAGTGCAACACGGGCCATATATCCGGTATCTTCTAATAAACTCATTGCAATAAAGAGGGCAGCAATGTTTGGCAAGAATATTAAGATACCACCAACACCACTAATAACACCATCAACAATGAGTGAAATTAGCCAATCTGCAACATTCCACTCAATCATTAAGCGTGTTAGCCAACCACCAAACCATCCGATTCCTGATTCAAATAAATCTGCAAAATAATTACCTACGGTAAATGTAAAGGTAAATACCAAAAGCATCATCACAAGAAAAATCGGAATGCCTAAGATTGGATGGGTTACAAGGGCATCTATTTTATCTGATAGAATCTCACGGGGCTTGTTTTCTTTAGCCATCAAGACATCTTCAATAAAGCTTTCAATATATTCATATTTCCTTTTCCCTATTTCTTCTTCATAGGTTTCTTCCTGTCCAGGGATATGGTTTTCAATAAAATGACGTTGATGATCAATAGGCAATTCTTCAATAGATTCATCCCGCAATTTACTTAATATTTCATGATCATTTTCGAGTACTTTAATGCTTAGCCAGCGTAAAAGAAAAGCATTTACCGGGGTTCTTAGATGTATTTTTGATGCAACTTCTTGAATTTTATTTTCAATTGTTTCTCCATAGTCAATACGAATCGGTTTATAGTCTTCTTTATGTTTACTACTACGAATAACCTGATGTAACAACTTTGTAAGTCCTTTTCGGGAAACAGCTACAACTGGAATCACCGGAACATTAAGAGCTTTAGATAAGGCTTCAATATCTACAGATACACCACGTTCTTCTAGAACATCAATCATATTTAAAGCAATGATTACCGGACGTCCTAGTTCAATTAATTGAAGGGTCAAATACAGATTTCGTTCTAAGTTCGATGCATCCACAATATTAATAATGGCATCCGGATTAAAATTTAAAATATATTCACGTGTGAGTATTTCTTCCAACGAATAGGGAGAAATACTATAGATTCCTGGCAAATCAACTAAGGTAATGTTTTTCCCATCATGCTTAATCAAGCCTTCTTTTTTCTCAACGGTTACTCCCGGCCAGTTACCAACTTTATGCTTGGCTCCTGTATAAGCATTAAATAGTGTTGTCTTGCCACAATTTGGATTTCCCACTAAAGCTACTTTAATATGCATTATTGGGTCCTCTCTTTCCTAAGTCTTCTTTCGTCACTTCATTTACATCAATCTGACGAAGTATCGCTTCACCTAAAGCCACTCTCGATCCACGAATCCGCATTACATATGCGTGATTCCCCAATTTCGCCATAATCTTTATTTTTACACCTTGGGTGATTCCCATATTTTGGAGATGTTTCTTTGTCTTTGCATCAACCTGAATATAATTCACTTCATATGTATGATTTTTCTGTCCATTATATAGCTTCATTTTCTAACCTCGTTTAAACGTCACTTGTTATACTAGTAGTGTCAACAATCCCATGATAAACCCAAGCAGTGCACCAAACCAGGTTATTGCTTTTAATTCTTTATCAACGATACCAAAGATCAAACGTTCTACATCTGCGACACTAAAGTGATTAATTTCACTCTCGACAATCCGAGTAATATTAAATTGCTGAATAAAGACGGGTAAATGCGTTTGTGCAAAGTTTTTATAAGCTTGGCAAACACCCTTGCTAAAGCTGTCTTTCATCTCGTCCGTTAATTGAATATCTATCTTTGCAAATGCTATTAAATATTCTTGAATATGTTCTGACATTGCATTGCTACTTACCATTTCAACGATTTCATCTTCAATCATAACTACTGCTTTTTCCGTAAGATGAATATATTCCTTTGAAGAAAGAACCGCTGACACTTCTTTATCAAGAAATGCATCAACTTTATGGCAGATAAACTGAGCCATTTGTTCTTGATTTTCTTCTTCTTCAAGATATGTATGACTATAATCTACTAACATTGTGTATAAAGCTTCCGGTTGTACAAACATGGCTGCTAAGCCACCGAGCTTTTCGGATAGAATCTGATCAATGACTTGAATGATTTGAGATTTCACATCCTCTTCTTCAAGCGCTCCAATTAGATAATTCGCAATATCTTCTTTATGAGATACGATAATAGTATTTAATTGACTAACTGCTTTTTCTCCGATGACTTCATTTATTTTTTTTGAATAAGGAATTTTACGGGCAATCATTGCAAAAATTTGATTCTTAATCGTTTGATTATCCGAAAATTCTTTTGATAATTTCTCTTGTATTATCTCTGCAATTTTTTCATACAGAGCTTCTTGTGCTTCTTTACTTGGATAGATTTGATGCATAATGGCATCAATGGATATGGGTCTAGATAATAAATCTCCTATAATATATGTTTGCAATTGTTCAATGACTTGCTTATTGGTCAGTTCTTTTAAAATCACTTCTTCTGTAAGCAAATTATTTCCAACTGCTTGTCCTAAACTTTTTGCAATACGTTTTTGTTCTCTCGGAATAACTCCGGGTGTAAATGGTATCCTAAATTTACCTATATAGGCTGCCTGATGTGGCTTAAATAGCATTTTAATCGCTAGCCAATTTGTTGTATAACCTATAATACTTCCTGCAATTGGTGTTACAATTGTCGCTAAATCCATAAATGATAACCCCTTTCATATACAGAATAGATTGTATCATAAAATGAAAAAAAGGTACATACCATTTTCATGGTATATACCTTGATATTTATAAATTATTATCTGTTCAAGATTGCTGAATGTGCTGCTGCAAGACGCGCAATCGGCACACGGAATGGTGAACAAGATACATAGTCAAGACCGACTCTGTGACAGAAGTCAATAGAAGATGGGTCACCACCATGCTCTCCACAAATACCTAACTTGATATCAGGGCGAGTTTTACGTCCTTTTTCAACAGCCATTTCAACGAGTTGTCCAACACCAACTTGGTCTAAACGAGCAAATGGATCTGATTCAAGAATTCCTTTTTTGTAGTAGTCATCTAAGAAGCTACCCGCATCATCACGAGAAAATCCAAACGTCATTTGAGTCAAGTCATTTGTACCAAATGAGAAGAACTCTGCTTCTTCAGCAATTAAGTCAGCTGTAAGAGCGGCTCTAGGAATCTCGATCATTGTACCAATCTTGTACTCAAGCTCAATACCGGATTCTTCGATAACTTTCTTCACTACATTAAGAACAACTTCCTTAACATATGCTAATTCTTTAACTTCACCAGCTAAAGGAATCATGATCTCAGGAATTACATTGATACCTTTTTCCTTTTTCACTTCAACTGCAGCTTCGATGATTGCACGAGCTTGCATTTCAGCGATTTCCGGATAAGTAACTGCTAGACGACACCCACGATGTCCAAGCATTGGGTTAAATTCATGTAGACTATCCACCGTTGCTTTTAATTCATCAAATGTAAGTCCCATGTCTTTTGCTAATTCAGCAATATCTTCATCTTCATGAGGTAAGAACTCATGTAATGGTGGGTCAAGAAGACGAACAGTCATCGGACGATCTTGTAAGGCTTCATACATACCTTTAAAGTCTGCTTTTTGGAAAGGAATAAGTTGCTCAAGAGCAGCCTTTCTTTCTTCAACAGAGTTTGAAACGATCATTTTACGGATTTTAGGAATACGATCTTCTTCAAAGAACATATGCTCTGTACGACAAAGGCCTACACCTTCAGCACCGAATTCAATCGCTTTAATAACATCTTTAGGACTATCTGCATTGGTACGTACTTTTAATGTACGAACTTTATCTGCCCACGCCATAAATGTTTGGAAATCTCCACTAATCTCAGGATCCACTGTTTTAACATCTTCAAGATAGATTTTACCTGTAGAACCATCAAGTGAAATATATTCACCTTCGTTAATTGTTTTTCCATTTAAAGTAAATGATTTTTCATCAGCGGCAATCTTAACGTTTGCACAACCAGATACACAGCAAGTACCCATACCACGAGCAACAACAGCTGCGTGAGATGTCATACCACCACGTACAGTTAAGATACCTTGTGCTGCGTCCATACCTTCAATATCTTCAGGTGATGTCTCTAAACGAACAAGGATAACACGCTCACCACGTTTTTTTGCTTCAACAGCAGTATCTGCATTGAAGTAAACACGACCTGCAGCTGCTCCAGGAGAAGCTGGTAAACCTTTGCCGTGAACTTCTGCATCAGCAAGAGCTTTTACATCAAACATTGGATGTAATAATTGGTCTAATTGCTTAGGCTCAACTTTAAGAAGCGCTTCTTCTTCTGTAACTTTACCTTCTTTTACAAGATCAACAGCAATACGAAGAGCTGCTTGAGCTGTTCTCTTACCATTACGTGTTTGTAAGAAGTAAAGTTTTTTGTTTTCTATTGTGAATTCCATATCTTGCATGTCTTTGTAATGATCTTCAAGACGGTCTGCGATATCCATGAATTCTTTATAAACTTCAGGCATATCATCTTCGAGACGTTTAATTGGTTCTGGTGTACGAATACCTGCAACAACGTCTTCACCTTGTGCATTTAATAAGTACTCACCATAGATACCAGCTTCTCCCGTTGATGGATTACGTGTAAATGCAACACCAGTACCTGATGTATCACCCATATTACCATAAACCATTGTTTGAACGTTTACAGCTGTTCCCCATTTACCGGAGATATCATTCATTCTTCTATAGATAACGGCACGCTCATTATTCCATGAACCAAATACAGCTTTGATTGAATCTAATAATTGAGCTTTTGGTTCTTGTGGGAATTCAGACCCTTCATGTTTTTTGTAAAGTGCTTTAAACGCTTCAACAACTTCTATTAAATCATCTGCGCTTAATTCCAAGTCACTTTCAAAACCTTTTTTCTCTTTGATATCATCTAATACTCGCTCAAATTGAGATTTAGGTAAGCCTTTTACTACATCTGAGAACATTTGAATAAAACGTCTGTATGAGTCATATGCAAATCTTGGGTTTTCAGTTGCTTTAGCAAAACCTTCAACAACTTTATCATTAAGACCTAAGTTAAGTACTGTATCCATCATACCAGGCATAGATACTCTTGCACCTGAACGTACAGATACTAATAATGGAGAAGAGTTATCTCCGAAGTTCTTTCCATTGATTTTTTCGAGTTCAGCGATAGCGTCATCAATTTGTGCTACTACTTCATCAGATAGCATTTCACCATCATCATAGTATTTGATACAAGCTTCCGTTGTCACTGTGAATCCTTGTGGAATCGGAAGACCTAAGTTGGTCATTTCGGAAAGGTTTGCACCTTTACCACCAAGTAGGTTTTTCATTGATTTGTCGCCTTCGTTGAACATATAAACAAATTTGCTCATTAAAGTTTCCTCCTAAAAAGATTGTGATTTGTAATTAACATTACATTTATAGTAATAAGCTCGCTTTTTATTATAACACAAAGAATAATTTATGAAAGTGTTTTTTTTGACAAACTTATTAGTTCCTTGATTTTTTCATATTATAGCACTTAAAAAGTAAAGTGCTCTTCAAAATACGCTTTTAAATCTTCAATTTTAATACGCTCTTGTTCCATGGTATCTCGATGCCGAATGGTCACCGCCTGATCTTCCAGGGAATCAAAATCATAAGTAATGCAAAAAGGTGTACCAATCTCGTCTTGACGGCGGTAACGTTTACCAATCGAACCACGATCATCATATTCTGTATTGTATGTTTTTGACAATGTTGTAAATAATTCAGTCGCTTGTTCACCGAGTTTTTTGGATAAGGGCATAACCGCAACTTGAATCGGTGCAAGTGCCGGATGAAAACGAAGAACTGTTCGTGAATCTCCACCTTCTAATTCCTCTTCATCATACGCTGCACATAAAAAAGCTAATGTTACTCGATCCGCACCAAGTGACGGCTCAATACAATAGGGAATATACTTTTCTTTTTTCTGGTCATCAAAATAGGTCATATCTTGACCACTTTCTGTTTGATGCGCTTTTAAATCAAAATCTGTACGGTCAGCAATACCCCATAGTTCTCCCCATCCGAATGGGAATAAGAATTCAATATCACTCGTTGCATTACTATAGTGCGATAATTCCTCCGCACTATGATCACGTACGCGCATTTCTTCTTGTTTGATACCTAAATTTTGAAGCCAATTTACACAATAGTCTTTCCAAAACTCGAACCATTCTAAATCCGTTCCGGGCTCACAGAAAAATTCCAATTCCATTTGCTCAAATTCACGCGTTCTAAAAGTAAAGTTTCCGGGTGTTATCTCATTACGGAAGGATTTACCAACTTGACCTATACCAAAAGGTATTTTTTTACGGCTTGTCCGTTGTACATTTTTGAAGTTCACAAAAATACCTTGTGCAGTTTCCGGGCGGAGATAAATCGTATTTGATGCATCTTCTGTAACTCCTTGAAAGGTTTTAAACATAAGATTAAATTGACGAATATCCGTAAAATTATGTGCTCCACAACTTGGACAATTTATATTATGTTCATCAATATAGGTCTTCATGGCTTCATTTGACCAAGAATCAACAGCATCTTCACTTACAAGACCTTCTTCTTTCATGTAATCTTCAATGAGTTGATCCGCTCTAAATCGCTCTTTACATTCTCTACAATCCATTAATGGGTCATTGAATCCACCAACATGACCAGAAGCCACCCAAACTTGTGGATTCATAAGAAGGGCACAATCAACGCCTACATTCAATGGGCTCTCTTTAATGAATTTTTGCCACCATGCTTTTTTTACATTATTTTTCAGCTCAACACCTAGCGGACCATAATCCCATGTGTTTGCTAAACCTCCGTAAATCTCTGATCCAGGATATACAAAACCTCTTGCCTTGGCTAAGGCAACAACTTTTTCCATCGTTTTTTCCATAACTATTTCCTTTCTCATTATACCTATTTAATTGCACAAAAAAAGCAATCCTACGCCCTAAAAAGGGACGAATTGATTGCTCACTCCGCGGTTCCACCCTAATTGATACATATTCGTATCCTCTTAAGTAAATATTGCTCAAAAGTGCCCTTCATTCGCCACTTGTTCTAGTTCACACTATCCTAGAATCACTGAATTCAAGTTCTTCGAATTACTCTTCTTTATCAATGCAATTATTCAATTTTCAAATCATTTGAAGTATATCATATCTCTGAGGAAAACGTCAACTAATTTTCGGATGCCTTAGTCCATAATTTCAGATAATTGCATATTTGTATAATTAACAAGGCCATCATGATTAATCTGATGAAGTGCGTCTTTATATGCATAAGCTTCAATTGACGCTATGCCTTGTTCAACAGATGTAAACATGCGCACCACTCTCTTGTGGACATACTGATCCTCTTCCGATGTAACCTCCATTTGACTTAACTCTTCTTGAACCGCTTGTAATTGACTCATGACCCTTTTGAGTTCATCATCATCGTCTTCATATCCCCTTGTTTCCGCATCTATTAATGCACTGTAATTCATAAGATCGCCATAATCTTGCATGAGCACTTCTAGCTCTGTATTATATTCATTTGATGTTAGTCGACCGGATTCTATAAATCCGGTCAATTCATTAACCGCCTGCTCAAATTCAGCAAAAGCAATATGATTTTTCAAAAGCATATAATGATAATCTAAAAGCTGAACGAATAAATCAACAAGCTTTTTTTGCTCTTCGTTCATGTCCTCCACAACGTCACTGTGCACTTGTGAAAATTCTTGCTCAAGCATTTCAAAATCTTTATCCAACGTGTGAATAAATATTTCATACTCTTCGAATGAAAATTCAGATTCAAAAAAAATCTCTTCTTGTGAAATCGCCTCTGATAATTCACGAATAATGTCTGCCATCACCTGAGAGCTTTCATTTTTTTGTGAATTAGCTCGTTTGTTCAAACCGTGAAAAACCAATAATCCAATGAAAATAATACTAATACCTGTAATTACTATTGTTTTTTTGCTTATTTGTTTTTTCATTTGATATCCTTAATCGTCAAGTAAATCAATAAAAGCAAGTGATTTATAATCCCCATCAATATAATAACTAAAAAACCGATGAATGATGAATGCAACTTCATTAAAACGCTCCGGTTCAATTTTAAAATGATACAAACGACCGATTTTAACTTCTTGAATAAAATGTAAAATGCTTAAAACTTCCTCTGAAGCACCTGACTTTTCTTCTTGTAAATCTGGTTGAAACCCTAGCGTCGAAAGAGCTCTAAATTCAAAAAATCTTCGAATGACTTCCGGCTCTTGCGTTTTATTTTTCAATGTTATAAGCGATATATATAGCAACCTTAGTAATTCATCATTGGGATCCATTTCTTGAATCACCTGATTACAAACTTCTAATAGATAAAGACCATAATACAAACATTTTAAATCTTCCCTTAATGAATAAAAGGATTCTATAATATCCACTTGCTTTAACGTATAACTATTTTTCCCTTCATAAACATGGAATTCTCCAAATACAAAGGGTTGTGTACCTGCTAAGAGACTACTTTTTGCACGTTTTGCACCGTTGGCAAAAACAACCATTTTTCCATAATCTCTAGAAAAAAGAATAATGCGTTTGTCCTGCTCTTTAATAGGCATTTCGTGAAGCACAATTCCTTTTGTTTTTATGAGCGTTGGCATGAAATCACCTCGATTACATTCATTAACCTAAACAATAAAACCAACTTTCTTCTTTACTTTTCTAAGGGTTTTTTCTGCCAAGAAAGATGCGCGTTCACTGTTTGTATGAATAATATCATCGAGATATTTTTTATCTTTCATTAAACGATGAAATTCAACTTGAATTGGCTTCAATTCATTAACCGTTACTTCCGCTACGGAGGCTTTTAATTGACCATAGTTTTTGCCTTCAAAAAAAGCAAGTGCTTCTTCAATGGTATCACCGGTTCCGCAACAATATAAGTCAAGTAAATTCTTAACGCCCGGCTGTTCATTTGTATAGTTAATAACTCCGACAGAATCGGTCACAGCACGTTTAATTTTGTTGGTTAAGATATTTGGCTCGTCAAGTAAGGATAAAGTCGCATTTGGGTTTGCATCGGATTTTGACATCTTTGACGTCGGGTCTTGAAGACTCATGATACGCGCTCCAACTTTTCCAAAATAAGGCTCAGGTATTGTAAATGTATCACTGAGTGTATGGTTAAATCGCTGAGCGATATCTCTTGCTAATTCTAAATGTTGTTTTTGGTCAGCACCAATAGGTACAACATCTGTTTGGAATAGCAAAATATCTGCAGCCATCAATACCGGATAGGTATATAAGCCTGCGTTAATATTAGTTTCATTTTTGGCTGATTTATCCTTAAATTGAGTCATTCTATTTAATTCACCCATATAGGTAAAACATCCCAGTATCCATGCAAGTTCAGCGTGTTGGCGAACATGCGATTGAGGATAAATGATGTTTTTGACTGGGTCTAGTCCTGTCGCGACATAAAGGGCCACAAGTTCACGCGTTTTATTTCTTAGCTTTGCTGGTTCCTGTCTCACGGTTATCGCATGAAGGTCAACCACACAATAAATACTTTCATACTCATCTTGCATTTGAGTCCAGTTCTTTAATGCTCCGTAATAGTTTCCAATCGTAATATTTCCTGACGGTTGAATACCACTAAATATTCGTTTCTTTTTTTCTACTGTTTCACTCATGATTGCACCTCTTTTTTTATATTCATTCCATATGATAATTGACACAATTTTAGCATATAGTCCAATTACTGTAAAGAATCTAATTTATTTTCACATCATTTAATGCTATACTATATCGTAAGACATTCAAAAAACAGTCATACATTTTGAAAGGATTTTTATGAAAATACTTGTTGTTGCAGATGAAGAGTCCACATATTTATGGGATTACTATGATGAAAAACTTTTTAAGGATATTGATTTGATTATCTCTGCCGGAGACCTCAAGGCAAAATACCTCTCATTTTTAACAACGCTTTCAGGAATTCCGGTGTGCTATGTGCCCGGTAATCATGATTATCGTTATGAAACACATCCCCCGTATGGTTGTGATAATATTGATGATCAGATATATGTACATAAAAATATACGTATTTTAGGTTTAGGTGGCTCTTATCGTTACAAAGAAGGTCCATATCAATACTCAGAAAAAGAAATGCAACGACGTATTCGTCGCCTCAAAAATATGATTCGTCAATTTGGTGGTGTGGATATACTTGTGACCCACGCGCCGGCTCTTGGACATGGGGATGGTGATGACTTATGTCATCGAGGATTTGATGCATTTAATAAATTCATCTATGCCTATTCACCCTCTTACTTTATTCACGGGCATCAACACCTGACCTATTCACGTAGCATTAAACGTGTTTCTAAAATTGATGATACAAATGTGATTAATGGTTATAACTATTATCTTTTTGAATATGAAGCAAATAATAAGCAGCTTAATGAAATGAATTTCTTTCAAAAGCTGCTTAATAGCCTAGTATTTTATTTTAAATATTTCAGAACTCCGGTTATGAAAAACTACCGTGATTATAAAAAATATCTAAAAAAGAATCAATAGCGTTTCTTTACACTCATCAACTCTAAAAGCGGATGATTTTTCTCTAATGCATTAATCGATGGTATTGAACCAAGGACTCCATCAACAAACCAGTTCATGGTCATAATGTCGCTTGGATGTAGGTTTTTACCGGATTCTAATTTTACATTACTTTTTTGATCAATCAAGGGGCCTCTAAATGGATGATACTCCCCTTGCATTATCATTAACTTCATGAATTCAACTGATTCACGTAAGGAATAGGGTAAGCTTGATTGGGAATAAAAAATATCCACAACATCTGTATCCATTCCCCACCAATAGTTTATTGCTTTGTCTGTAGAACCCATCGTACTTGATAAGCGATTATAAGAGCCATTCATAATATTTCTAACAATTTTTTCGTAAAACTCTCCCCAATTCCACATGGGTGTTGCCAAATAATTTCTTCGTTCGTTTTGTGAATCTTCATTGACAAAATAAATGCCGGAATTGTTTAATTTTCTTGTTGCTTCAGATGATTCCTGGTGGGAAATAATATCGACACCCATATCCATAAGTTGTTTATTGATATCATATGTCTCCTCAGAAATATCTGCTTTATAGTTGGTAACCCACTTCACTTGTACAGTTGCATATGGATTAACAAATCGAGCGCCTAAGGTAAATGCATTGATACTACTAATCACTTCAGGTATTGGGTATGTAACCACATATCCTAAATTATTGGTACGTGTCATACCCCCTGCAATCATTCCGACCAAAAAATTCGGTTCATAAAATCGCCCGAAGTAGGTCCTTACATTTTTGGAGGATAGATTTTCCGAACAATTTAAAAACTTAACATCGCGATATTCGACTGCCACTTTTAATGTTTGATTGATAAAGGTCGGACTTGTTGTAAAAATAACATCAAACCCTTCTTCAGCCGCTTTTTTTATGGTTTCATAGGCAGTCTCATCTTCCGGAACATTGTTAAATGCTTTTGTCACAATCTGACCCTTAAAAACATCTTCTAAATGCAATCGGCCAATTTCATGGCCATAGGTCCACACTGATTTTTCTGCAGACTTTGAATGAATAAATGCGATACGAATATCTTTCATTGTTGATGTAAAATTGGTTAAACCATCAAAAAATGAGCGTTTTTCGACACCGTCAGAATCTATTTCGAGAGATATGTTATCTCTATTTGACAACAATTCTAATTCCGTCCATATATTTTTCAACTCTTTTTGAACTTCATCCGGACTTTTTTTCTCAATCTCAGGATAAATTCCCAAGTATTTAACTAAAGCATCCGCCGTTGTGATCTCTATATTGTCACCACCTAATTCATGATAAATCTTTCGAAATCGATAATACGTGGCCTCAAAAGAATCTAATCGATCCATCCAATTATGGTTAACTAAGAGTTTATATAGTTTATTAAAACCTTCTTTTTTTGACATCCACAGATAATTGATTTTTGTTTTTTTATAAAATTCTAAAAACTCATAATAGATAACAATGGTTTCATCCTCTTCATCATATTTTGGAATGATACGTGTTACATCTGCTGTAATGAGTAATGCATCATAATATTTTAATACAGATACGCGTTTATTTCCTTCTTCTACATAAAACCAATTAAGATATTCATAAACTTTAATTGCATCGCGAATACCTTCTTTTAAATGAGCCTCACATAAACTTGTCCACTTTGATCCAAACTCTGTTTTTCTTAGTAGTAAGGGCATATAATTAGGTGCAAAGGAAGATGCTCGACCAATTGTCTTGGTTCCTTTAATTTTTCGAATAGGAATATCCATCGTACCCAGTTGCACCTCAGAAACGACAGATTCTTTTGCCGTTATGGTGTCTAATGCCGGCAAATAAGGATTTTTACCACTGAATTTATGGCTGTTATATTCTTTTAATCCTTTTTTTCTTGCATTTTCATACACATTTAGAATTTCTTCACGCATCACATAATCCTTTCTAAAACAATCTCTATTCTCATTATACTCTATTTCACGATTTCTGAAAAGGATGGATAGACATCTAAGACAAAATATGATTAAATAAAGAAAAGGAGGAAATACAATGAATAAAATACCAAGTTTTACCGTTAATCACTTAACTTTAGATAAAGGTGTATATATATCAAGAATTGATCACCTTGGTGACCATATTATCACAACCTATGATTTACGAATGAAAAAGCCCAATACAGAACCCGTTATCAATACCGGTGAGATTCATGCATTGGAACATTTAGGAGCTACTTTTTTACGTAATCATGTGACCCTTAAAGACGACGTTATCTACTTTGGCCCAATGGGATGTCGTACCGGCTTTTACCTGATACTAAAAGGGGAACGTACGTCCAAAGATATCATCCCACTACTTATTGAATTGTATGATTTTATGGCTACCTTCAATGATGACATACCCGGTGCAAGTGCACGAGACTGTGGTAATTTTCATGACATGAATTTACCTATGGCTAATTTCGAAGCCAAAGCCTATCTCCATGTATTAGAACATATTACCGATCAGCAATTAAGCTATGAATAATAGTTTAAGAATATAGAAAAGAATCAAGTGGAAGGGATAGATCAAATAAAACACAAATTTGAATCCCTTTCCTTTTTTTTCGTTATAAAAAAGAAGGAAAATAACACTAAAGCCTGCATATATTTGTATGATGCTTGTAGCACCGGCTAATACATTGAGCCAAGCCAATAATGCATTCATTATAATGATAACAAGCATTTTGCCTTTTATTGTCTTACTCTGATAAATCATAAAGATTAGAAAGACACCAAAGAGTCCATAATCTGTTCGTAAGATTTCCGCTAAGAGGGCTAGCATATAGATTGCTACAAGGCTCAAGAATCGATTTTTATCCTTCCATTCATCATAAATCCATATGCATAGCAATCCAAGGACCAATGTAAAAAAAACATTTTGATGGGAAATATCCCATGGATTTCTATTAAAAGCCAAGTTAAAGGGTATTTCAGAAACTAATGCGAAAACCCCTAATCGAATAGCATATTTTTTTACATTTCGGGTATATCGAAATCCTTCCGTTAGTAAAAACGCAAAAATCGGAAAGGCAAGTCGACCGATGATACGTAAAAAACCTAATTCTTGGAAAAAAATTGCTCCTATATGATCAATAATCATTGTAATAATTGCTATCCATTTTAACGTTGCTCCTGACATCTTGTCCTCCTGAATCTATTGATATCTGCATTCTATCATATCGTCGAAAAAAAGAGAAGCTTTTCTCTTTTAGAAAAAAGCTTCTTTTATATTTGTCTTATAGAAAGGTCCTACTTAAAATAGTTTACACCTGATTTGAAGAGTTGTTGATCTTGATGTCCATATATATTTTTCGCAACATGTTGGCCAATACGCTCTGAATGCCCCATCTTACCTAATACACGTCCGTCTAAGCTCATTATACCCTCAATGGCATACATAGAACCATTGGGATTATCTATTGGATTCATAGTTGGTAATCCGACTTCATCTACATAGCTTGTTACAACTTGACCGTTTGCAAACAAGTCTTTTATCGTTGTCTCATTAGCAACAAAACGACCTTCGCCATGAGATAATGGAATCTGATGAATATCTCCCGGCATCACTTCGTGCAGCCATGGAGATTGATTGGACATAATTTTTGTTCTCGCCATTTTTGAAATATGTCGGCCAATCGTATTATAGGTTAGTGTCGGTGCATCTTCTGTTAAATCACGAATCTCTCCGTAGGGAACTAAACCTAATTTAATCAAGGCTTGGAAACCGTTACAAATACCTAGCATTAAACCATCACGTTCATTAAGCAAGTCCATTACCGCTTCAGAAATCGCTTGATTTCTAAAAACAGTCGCAATAAACTTACCGGAACCATCCGGTTCGTCACCGGCACTAAAGCCTCCCGGTATCATGATCATTTGACTCGATCGTATGGCGTTCACAAAATCTTCTACAGATTCTTTTGCCATTGTTGGTGTTAAGTTCCTAAAAACAACTTCATCCACCGTCGCTCCTGCTTTCTCAAAAGCAAGGCGTGTATCATACTCACAATTTGTTCCTGGAAAAACAGGAACAAACACTTTTGGTTTTGCAATTTTGTGTTTACATACATATAGGGAAGAGGCCTTTGTTAATTGATCAATCGTATTTCCCTCTGTAACCTCTTTTGTCGGAAAGATATCTTCTAAAGGTTCTTCCCAACAGGTTTGTATATCTGATAACGGAACAATTGATCCTTTATATTTGATGACCGAGTCTTTTGTTGTCTGCCCTAAATATATGGCTGTTTTTGGCAAGTTATATGTATTTATCGGCTGACTTAATTCTAAAACAAGGGATCCGTATGACGATGCAAACACTTTTTCATCGTCAACATTTTCAAAAGAGAAACCGACTTGATTCCCCAGTGCCATTTTACTTACCGATTCAGCGAGCCCAAATTGTCCGACACTGTTGGCCGACAGGATTCTTCCTTTTTCAATCTCTTGATGGACCCATTCATAATTAACTTTTAAGGTCTCAATTTCCGGTAATTCATGGGCATCTCTCGGAAGTTCAATCATCACCACATCATGTCCGCTATCTTTGAATTCATTTGAGATGACTTTTGTAACATCAACGACATCAACAGCAAAAGAAACTAATGTTGGCGGTACATCAATATCATGAAAAGTTCCTGACATGGAATCTTTGCCACCAATGGAAGGCAAGTTCAACTGATCTTGAATATAGTAGGCACCTAAAAGGGCAGACAAAGGTTCACCCCAGCGCTTTGGATCATTGCCTAAGCGTTTAAAGTACTCTTGGAAGGTAAAACGTATTTTTTGATAATCCCCGCCAACAGCAACAACTTTTGCAATTGAATCAACAACGGCATAGACAGCCCCGTGATATGGACTCCAACTTGACAAATAAGGATTATAGCCATGACTCATAATCGTTCCGGTAGTCGTCTCGCCATGAAGAACCGGTATTTTAGCTACCATCGCTTCCATAGGTGTTGCCTGATATTTGCCACCAAAAGGCATAAAGACAGAACCGGCGCCTATTGAAGAATCAAAGCGTTCAATTAACCCTTTTTGAGAACAGCTGTTTAAATCCGAAACCGCTTGAATAAAACTTGCTTTATAACCATTTTCAACCGTCTGCTTCTTAATTGTTTTTATTTCTTGGTCAAAAAAACTTTCAGCATTCGGGGCATTTACATGCGCCTTCATTTCAACGGATGCACCGTTTGTATCTAAGAAATCTCTACGAATGTTAACGATTTCTTGACCTTTCCAGGTCATGACCAAACGTTTTTCTTCGGTCACCGTCGCAACGTGACTTGCTTCTAAGTTCTCCATCTCAACAAGATGAATAAATCTTTCCTTATCTTTTGGATCAATAACAACGGCCATACGTTCTTGTGATTCTGAGATTGCCAATTCCGTTCCGTCAAGTCCATCATATTTTTTAGGCACAAGATCTAGATCAATAACAAGTCCGTCTGCTAACTCACCAATAGCAACTGAGATGCCACCTGCTCCAAAATCATTACATTTTTTTATCATTTGACTCACTGTTTTATTTCTGAATAAGCGTTGAATTTTTCGCTCTGTGGGTGGATTTCCTTTTTGAACTTCAGCACCACATGTATGAATCGATTCTGTAGTATGCTCTTTTGATGATCCGGTAGCACCTCCACATCCATCTCGACCTGTACGTCCACCAAGTAAAATAATATAATCACCTGGATCGGAGGTTTCACGAATGACATTTTCTTTGGGTGCTGCTGCAATCACTGCGCCTATTTCCAAACGCTTTGCCACATAATTCGGATGATATATTTCACGAACCAATCCGGTTGCAAGACCAATTTGATTTCCATATGAACTATATCCATGGGCACTTTCTGTGACAATTTTTCGTTGGGGTAATTTTCCTTCCATTGTTTCAGCAATAGGCAATCTTGGGTCTGCTGCCCCCGTGATTCGCATTGCTTGATACACATAGGAACGACCGGATAGGGGGTCTCGAATCGCACCACCAAGGCATGTAGCCGCACCACCAAATGGTTCAATCTCTGTGGGATGGTTATGTGTTTCATTTTTGAACATCACAAGCCATTCTTCCTTATTATCATCGACATCCACATCCACCATAATACTACATGCATTGATTTCATCCGATACTTCTAAATCGTCGAGCTGGCCTTCTTTTCGCATTTTCTTCATGGCCATTAAGGCAATATCCATTAAACACACCGGCTTTGCATTGATGCGATCTCCATAGACTAATTCACGATCTTTTAAATATTGTTTATAGGTATTTTTTATCGGTTCAACACCTTTATCCGTATCGAAAGTAATCTCTTCTAATTCTGTTAAAAAGGTTGTATGGCGACAATGATCCGACCAATAGGTATCTAAAGCACGAATTTCTGTAATCGTGGGATCTCTTTTTTCAACATCTTTGAAATAGGTCTGTGTATGTAATAAATCTTTATTTGTCATCGCAAGTCCAAGTTTTTCCCATAAGGCTTGTACTCGACTTTCTTCTAATTCAATAAATCCTGCAATATATTCCACTGCATGGGGAACTTCATAATCTAATTCTAATGTGCTTGGTTTTTCTAAGTCGGCTTCACGAGAATCTACTGGATTGATACAATAGGATTTGATACGTTTGATATCATTTTCGGACAAAGCTCCAGCAAGCACAATAATTTTTGCCACACTAACAATAGGTTCAACATCGCTATCGATTAGCTTTATGCATTGAACCAAAGAATCACTACGTTGGTCATATTGGCCGGGAAGATATTCGATTCCAAAGGCTTCATCGGTTGTACTCATTGGAAATATTTCATAATAGACCTTATCTACTGTGGGTTCTGAATAGATGGTATCTATACTTTTTAAATAAATATCTTCTGATAAATAATCTGTATCATAACGATGTAATATACGTAGATCTGTTAATTGGTCTAAATTTAAGTGTTCTTTTAAATCCACAAATAACTGCTTTGCTTCAATGTTAAACTCCGATTTTTTTTCAACAAAAAGTCGTTTAATCGCCATTATATCCTCCAAATTGTCACTCGATTACTTATTTACAATCCTACTCTATCATGATATTATTAAGAAGTAAAATTAATACTACTTATTATATTTATTAATACAGCTAATGAATGAGAGGTCCTATGAATATTAATCTTGAACTTTATCGAATTTTCTATCACGTTGCTCAAACCTTAAGTTTTTCAAAAGCCGCTCAAGAACTATTTTTATCTCAATCCGCGGTTAGTCAACATATATCCAGCCTAGAAAAAAGTCTAAATATACAACTGTTCTATCGAAGCACCAAAAAAGTTCAACTCACTAACGAGGGTCACCTTCTTCTGCAACATATCCAACCTGCTTTGCATTCTATATTACAAGGTGAAAAATTGTTAGCTGAAACCTCAGAAATGACTCGCGGTCGACTTCATATTGCGGCAAGTGATACTATCTGCAAATACTTTTTGCTTCAACACTTACATGACTATCATGAAAACTATCCTAACATTGAAATTATGATTACCAATCGATCTTCAATTGAATGCGTAAAACTACTTAAGAACAATATGGTTGACCTCGTGTTCACCAATTTACCCAATGACATTATTGATGTAAATTTACACGTCGACGAAATTCTTACTTTTCAGGATATTGTCATTGCTCCTCAAAAATACAAAGAACTGCACTCTTTAGGTATTTCCTATGAAGAACTCCTCGGTTATCCTATCCTCCTTCTAGATCGTAATAGCTCGACCACTCACTATCTTCAACATGTTTTCAAAGAAAAACAGTTAGAATTAACACCTTCGATTGAACTGGGTAGTATTGATTTACTCGTTGAACTAACACGGATTGGATTAGGCATTACTTTTATACCGGATTACGTTTTACCTATTGAACCTAAAGGCTATTTTAAAGTGGCTCTTAATACATCCTTACCAAAAAGAAAGCTTGGGATGGTCTCCCAAGCAAAAGCGCCTTTGTCAAACTCCGTAAAAACATTTATGCATTTAGTGATGACTCATAGCTAATATTTCTTGTGCTGCTTTATCAGCCACTGTATTGACCATTTTTTCTTCTGCATTTTGATCATTTGTTTTAACTTCTTTTACAATTAAATCCATAAGAATAAAATATTTAGCCCCTTCATCAATCTCATCAAGTTGAATTTTATGACGAGATTCGAATCGGTCTAATGGATATTTATCTAGATACCAGTAATACAAATCATCATATTGTTTTCGCAAGTTTGCATGCTCCACCTTTTTTTCATCCATTTTCTTTTTAGAAACAATACCTGCGAGGGCAAACACTGCACCGAGAAACACAATAATATAAGCCATATTTCCTGCGAAAACTCGAATAATTCCTAAGGCACTAACTAGACCAATGCCAAACATAAATAAACCGATACCTAATAATGCTTGATAGCTACTTTTCATCTCAGTCAATTCTCGGTTGTCTTCAATCTCCAACATTGCATACTCATTAATAAAATAATCCTCTGCTTCAACCTCTTCTTTTTCACCAATTAAAAAACCTCGAATGAGTCGCGAAGCCTCTTCCCAATCATCTTGATGCACATTAACTAGAAATTCATTTCCACTGGACTCGACCACTGAAGCCGTTTTAATTCCTGAATACTCAAGAAATTCTAATGCACGTTCACCTTCTTCTTCTGACTTTACGACGATAAGTAATCGGTCTGTTTCAATGTCCTTAATTTCATGAACTAAAGGAACATGACAATCTGCGCACATTTCCACATGATCCTCATACTCTTCCTTGCACTTTGGGCACCATGCCATAATATCTTCCTCCAAAATATATTATTTTACAATCTGATGTCAATGAATTGAATTCTTTACGTTTTCATATTATAATAATATGAGCGAACACATAAAACATCATTTATACTAGTATAACAAAAATAAAAATAGACGACAACTAATGATAGACAAATAATTTTACGCGTTGTTATAGGAAGGCTTAAAAATGATAACCTACCAATACGAATATATAAATTCAAATGCACTAAAAAATTATCTGATCGATTTAAACCTTAGTGAAAAAAAACAATATCTATTTCAGATTTTTTCAAATAAAAATTCAGAAGATTTTCAATCCATTTATTCAGACATCACTCACCAAGTATCAACTGCTCAAGTCATCGGTGCTATGACACATGAGCTTATTTATAATGGAAAAGTATATCAAGATAAGACCATCATTGTAATTTCCATTTTTGAGCGTGTACACTTTCATCTAATCTCCCAAAATCATGAATGCTTTAGCGAGGTAAATATTCCTCCACTTATCTATAGGCAATCGGAAAATCCATCCTATATCCAAATTCTTAGTACATTATCGGTAAGCCAAAATCATTTGCTTATTGATACATTAAATGAGGTGCTACCGAATGCAACCCTTGGTGGTGGAATTCTAAAAACAGGTCAAACAGGTCATAATGATATTCATCTTTTTAATAATGGAGCTTTTTTTAAGCATGGATATATTGGCGTAATATTTCATAGTCCCTACTTAGATTTTCATGATTTTTATACAAGCCATATTATTTCTATTGGCCGTGAACACAAAGTTACAAAGGCACATGGACATCATATTGAAACTATTGATAATATTCCTGCACGACAATTTTATAAAAGTTATCTTGGGGTTGATGTTGATCAAATCCCTCAAGCAGGGCACAAGTTCCCTCTTGTTCTTCATTATAATAATTTTTCGATTCCTTCAACGGTCATGATTGCTGATCAAGAAGATGTTTTATATTCCGATATTCCTGTTCATAAAAATGATCGAATAACTTTAGGATATGGGGATTCTAGTTATTTCGGCAAAAAATTAAAACAAATCAAAAACCATTTACCTTCGATTCCTTGCCAGTATTTAGCAACATTTTCTTCACGAGCTCAAACCATGGATATCCTTCGTCACGTCTCTGACTATGACATTCACCTTCCTTTTTTCGGAGTACTCACGGATTTTGAGTTTGTACATGTCGATAATAAAAGTTACATCAGCACACATAGTACATCTATTATCACAATGGCTTCAGACAATACCTCCATGGTTTCTGAAAATACTGAAGATATGTATTTTACGCAAACACCGGAAGAAGTTGAGCAGTCCATTTTGTTAAAACTTGTCGAGAATACATCGAGAGAATTAAACACCTTAAATAAAACCCTGGAGAAAATGGTAAGCGAAAAAACAGAAGAATTAACCAAACATTATTATCAAGATCCTTTAACCCACTTGCCAAATCTCAATAAACTTACTGAAGATATTACTAATGGGAACATTCAAGCCCTTTGCCTCATCGACATCAGTGCCTTTATTAATATCAACAATTTTTACGGAACAATTATTGGAAACAAGGTTCTTATTGAATTAGCTGAGTTAATTACAGCTTATGACGAATTGAATGCATTAAAAACCTATCGTATACACTCGGATATTTTTGCCGTTGTAAGTTATGACCATAGCCTTAAATTATTTACAAATCGGATGCGTCTTCTTCAAAAAAAGATTCATAAACATTGTTTTGTGAATAAAAATCATAAGATTTATATCAATACGACCTTTGCCTTGTCGTCGATGCAGCTTTCTCTTTATGAGAATTCGAGTATGACATTAGAGCATGCAAAATCAGAAAAAATTTCTTTTTTGGTATATAATGAGAACCTTAAAATTGAAGAGTCCATTATTTCAAATTTAACATGGACGTCCATCATACGAAGTGCTATCGAAGAAGATCGAATCATTCCTTTTTTTCAACCTATATATAATAATTCTATTGAAAAAATTGACCGATTCGAAGTCCTCATGCGACTAATCGATGATGATGGTAATATTGTTAGTCCTTTTCAATTTTTGCCCATTGCAAAAAAAGCGGGACTATACAACCAATTAACAAAAATCATCATTACAAAATCTTTTCAATATTTTACTAACAAAGATTATAAGTTTTCTATAAACTTATCCGTTGATGATATTTATCATAACCATACCCGTCGTTTTATCTATGACCAATTGATGGCATTTAATCGACCCTATAATGTTATTTTTGAACTTGTAGAATCCGAAGGAATTGAAAATTATTCCATTATGTCTGATTTCATCAAAGAAATTAAACGTTATGGCGCAGAAATAGCCATTGATGATTTTGGTACTGGCTTTAGTAATTTTAACTACTTACACAAGCTAAATGTTGATTGTATTAAAATAGATGGAAGTATTATTCAACAAATGTTGACAGAACCTTCAGCTGAACTTGTCGCTGAAACCATTGTAAACTTTGCTTCAAGGCTAGGTATTACAACGGTAGCAGAATATGTTTCTGATGAAGCTATATTTAATAAAACAAAAGAAATCGGAATCGGGTATTCTCAAGGTTATTTTATTGCACGCCCAGGTTCTGATATAGTGATGTAGGAGGAATATATGAAAAAATGGGATTTAACACAATTGTATTCAGATTTTGATTCACCACAAATACAGGTAGATTTAAAACGCGTTGCTGGACTTATTGCTGATGCACGTAAAACAATTTCTGATTTAAGAATCGAAGATAATGATTTAGGTCAAAAGCTATTAAGGCTTCAAGAAAACAGAGATGAGATTCAAGAGCTCCTTGATGGATTACATAATTTTGGTCACCTTTCATATGCAACAGATACATCCAATCATATGGCAGCTATACTTATTGAAAATGTCGAGGCTTTATTACCTCAACATACATTGCTCGAAGCTGAACTTATTCTTTTTCTAAAAGGTATTCCTGATTTGGATCGGATTGTTGACACAACTTCAGGACTTAGCGACTATAAATTTGTGCTTAACGAAGAAAAAAAAGCCGGTGAGCATTTGCTAAGTCGCGACGAGGAGCTTCTCCTTGCTGAGTTGATTAACACAGGATCTTCTGCATGGGGACGGCTTCAAGACCAAATTGTTTCTTCTTTAACCGGTGAGTATGATAACAAGCCAGCGACATTAACTGTCTTACGTTCAAAAGCGTATGACAAAGATTCAACTATTCGAAAATCAGCCTATGAAGCAGAGTTATCTGCATATACAAAAAAAGAACGAGAATCGGCTGCTTGCCTAAATGCAATTAAAGGCGAGGTCATTACAGTTGCAAAAAAAAGACGTTATGCAACGCCTCTTGAGATGACATTAGAAGCTTCACGTATGGACAAGGAAACTCTTGATGCCATGTTAACAGCCATTCACGAATATCTTCCTTTCTTCAGAAATTATTTATCAAAAAAAGCATCTTTACTTGGGCATAAGAAAGGATTACCTTTTTATGACTTGTTCGCGCCTGTTGGTTCTGTCGATATTCGTTATAGCTATGATGAAGCGCGTGATTATATCGTAAAACACTTCACACATTTTAGTGAATCCTTAGGAATATTTGCCCAAAATGCCTTTGATCAAAATTGGATTGATCCTTTTCCAAAAGATAACAAAGTCGCAGGGGCTTTTTGTTCCAACATTCATAAACTTGGCCAAAGTCGTATACTCTCTAATTTTACCGGTAGCTTTAATGACATGACCACATTGGCACATGAACTGGGCCATGGCTATCACGGCGAATGCTTAAAAGATGCAAAGGCACTGAATGCTGATTATCCTATGCCGTTAGCAGAAACCGCATCGATTTTTTGTGAAACCATCGTTTTTCAAGCTGCTCTTGAAGAAGCGACTCCTGAAGAGGCCAAAGTTATTCTTGAAAATGATCTAATGGGTTCAACCCAAGTCATTGTTGATATCTATAGTCGATACCTGTTTGAGACAAGCTTATTCGAAAAACGCAAGGACAGTTCATTATCGGTCAATGAATTAAAAGAAACGATGATCAAGGCACAAAGGGAAGCTTATGGAGATGCGCTTGATGCAAACTATCTTCATCCATATATGTGGATGTGTAAACCCCATTATTATGAGGCCTCGACTAATTTTTATAATTTCCCATATGCCTTTGGTCTTCTCTTTGCAAAAGGCCTCTTTAACATTTATCAAAATGACAAAGAAGCCTTTATTCCAAGATATAATCAGCTATTAAAATCAACTGGATCACATTCAATACATGATGTTCTTAGTATTATGGACATTGATTCACATGATCCCGAATTTTTTAGAAGTTCTCTTGAACTTATTAAAAATGATATTGACTATTTCATTCGCTTAGATTGATTTGAGTTTTCTTTAATTCACTTTGTTTCGAGGTTTTCCTCGATAAAAGGCTTCAATGTTTTGATAAACTTCATGAATCATCCGATTTCTTGACTCCACACTTGCCCAAGCAATGTGTGGAGTTATTATTAATTTATCTGAATCCACTAATTGGTCAATCGGATGATGCTCTTTCATAGGCTCTTTTTCAAGAACGTCAATTCCGGCTCGAGAGATCCATTTATTGTTTAGGGCCTCCACCAAATCAACTTCATTTACAATAGGTCCCCGTCCAAAATTCATTAATATCGATGATGATTTCATCTTTTTAAACACATCTCTATGAAAGAGATTGTAAGTCCTGTCAGTAAGTGGTGCATGTATACTAATGATATCCGACTCATTTAATAGCCTTTCAAAATCGACGCGTTCATAATCCGAATGATTATTTTTACCACTCGTCGAATAATAAATAACGCGACACCCAAACATGGCTGCAATCTTCGCAACTTCCTGACCGATTGCCCCTAAGCCAACAATCCCTAAGGTTTGTCCTGATAACTCATGCCATGTCATTGTATAATGCGAAAAGGCCGTATCATTAACATAGTTTCCCGCTTTAACATGAATGTCATACCCCTTCATAGGAACCAATAGATAGAAGAGCATTGAAAAAGTCAGCTGAACAACACTTTGGGTTGAGTAGCCTTTAATATTTGAAACACATATATTATAGTCCTTAGCCGCATCTAAGTCCACAGTATTTGTACCTGTAGAGGTCAAACATATTAATTTCAATTCCGGTAAAGATTGAAGGATTTCTCGAGTGTATTGAACTTTATTTGATATCAAAACCTCTGCATTTTTACACCGTCTTATAACCTGGTCTTGTGATGTATGCCGATATGTTTCAACCTCGCCAAGTTTTTGATAGACAGAATAGTCCAAATCAAAACCTAGGGTATCCGTATCTAATAAAATAATTTTCATGTTTGACTCCTACTCCTTTATTGTCACCACTATAGTTTTGCGTGTATGGGTAAAACAAGAATAAATTCGCTGCCTTTTCCAAGACGACTCTTTACTCGAATTTTTCCTTTATGTCCTAAAATAATAACTTTTGCAATGGAAAGTCCTAATCCATGTCCTCCTGTTTGTCGTGTTCTAGACTCATCTGAGCGATAAAATCGTTCAAACAAATACGGTAAGGCTTCTTTTTTGATTCCAATTCCACTATCTTTTATATGAATATATACGTTTTTATCTTGAATATATGCCTTTACAAAAACATCTCCGTGTTCAGGCGTATACTTGATGGCATTATCAACAAAAATACGAATCGTTTGCTTGATTTTAACCGGATCTAGACTTACAAATAATCCTTTTTCCACTTCACACGCAATACGCTGATCCTTTGTATTTAACATATTAAACTCTTTTACCGTACTGCATATAAGTTCAGCCAAATCAAACGTCTCGAATTCATATTGAAGGGTTTGATTATCCGAGCGTACTAAGGTCAGCAGATTTTCAACAAGTTGCTGCATACTTTTTGATTCGCTGATAATAGCATCAATGGATTCGTCAATTATTTCCGGATCTTTTTTCCCCCATCGTTCAAGCATAGATGCATAACCGTTAATGATACTAATCGGGGTCCTAAGTTCATGAGATACATCAGATACAAAGCGTTTTTGTTTTGAATAGTCTTTATCAAGTCGATCAAGCATATCATTTAAGGTGAGCGCTAGATCTTTCAGCTCATATTTTGTTGAATTCACATCCAAACGCAGAGTCAAATTACTAATGGACACTTCTTCTGCCGCTTTGGTCATATGATAAATTGGATTAAGAACTTTCTTTACCCGTGCTCCTCCAATCATGCACATCAAAACAAAACCAATAATATGAAAAACCAATAACAAAATACCGAGTGTCACGAGTTCGGATTCATATAAGGTCACCGGGTATAAGGTATATATAACGTAGGTATAATTTTCCTCCTCCGAATCATAATATTGATTATCCAACCGTTTTGCTATGAGTTGTTCATTGATAAAATAATCCATGCGTTTGAATAAATCATAAGAAAATTTATTGTTCTGAAATGCACCGGTTTGTATGGTAAATGCTTTTACACTGTTTTCAAAATCCGAATAGCCTATGATTTCAAATGAAATATTTGAACTTTGTGTCATTTGATTTATTTTGATTTCAGTTTCTTGTAAAGAATATATTTCTTGATTATATGCAAGCAATACGCGATTCACTTCATAACTCTCTTTTTCAACGTCTCCGGATATATTATTAAAAGCAAAAATTATGGGAATTAAAAGAACACTGATTAAACCTATAAAAAAATAGAGCAACAAATAGTCAAACGTAATTTTTCGACGCATTGATAAATGAAAATGTTTAAAGGTATTCTTAATCGCTTTGGATAATCTATTCATCATATATAATATATCCAACTCCTCTAACCGTTTTAATCATATCCACTCCGTATTTTTGGTCGATTTTGGATCGCAAATACCGAATATATACATCAATGACATTGGTGTCACCATAGTAATCATAACCCCAAACTTTTTCTAGAATTTTTTCTCGATCTAAGGCGATATTTTTATTTTCAAGTAGATAACGCAAAAGTTCATATTCTTTTTTTGTCAGTTCAATGATGTCTTCTTTATACTGTACTTGATGTTTAATATGATCAACTTGCAATTCTTTGTACTTTAAGACCTCTGATTTTTCTGATGGCTCCGACAACTTTCGCTTAATCGCAACACGAATCCGTGCTAACAGCTCCTCAATCGCAAATGGCTTGGTCATATAGTCATCTGCACCCATATCTAATCCCATAACTTTATCTGAGACATCATCTTTTGCTGTAAGCATTATAATTGGAACGGTTTGTTTATTCTGTCTTAATCTACGGCACACTTCAATTCCGCTCATCCCCGGTAACATTAAGTCCAAAATGATGAGGTCAGGTAGCTCTGCCAAAGCCATTTCAAGCCCTGTTCTTCCATCATATGCTTTTAACACTTCATATTCTTCATGTCGGAGTTCAAGCTCCAAAAAACGCGATATTTTTTTTTCATCTTCTACAATTAATATTTTTTCTGACATTTTGCCTCCTACTTATCAATCGTCACTTCGTAGTAATCCTCACTATCATCTTCAATAGAATTACTGGTACTTTTTACTTGCTCTTCTACTGAATTAAGGGGTTCATGACTGCTAGAATCATCCGTTATAATGATATCTTCTTCTAATACATCCATATCTGGCTCCGATGTAGGATTATTCTCTTTTTTTACGGTTCTATAAAAGCGAAATGCTTCTTGGTTTTCAAGCTTGTGCAACTTAAGTTGGCATTCAGCAACCAAGGCGATAATAATAAAGATGACACCAACTGTAATTGTTTTATCAATACCGACGATAAACAACAATACAAAAAACAAAAAAATAGGCATATCCATAAGAACATCATCTTTTCTATATACCTTTAATCGATAAATGAATGTTATATTGAGTAGATTTTCTATACTTCTAAAAGCACGATGAAATAAGGAGTTTTGTTTTCTCCTCGCATACGCTTCCGCCATATCAATATTACCACCAGCTCGACGTACGTAGCGTTCAGCATCTTCATACGACACATCAACACGTCGTTGTAATTCTCGAATCATTTTATCCGTAATAATCACGGTGGCACCTCCTTATCATTCAAGTTTTAATTCTAAGTCTAGTATACTCTATTGATATTTTATCGTGTTTAATATCGCATTAGAAATTGATTAAAAACCACCACCACCACCACCGTGACTTCGACCACTACTTCCTGTATGACTTCCGCCTCCGGAAGAAGATTTTGTTTCAATTTTTACACGATGGATGCTTTCTCGTATAAACCGATCCGTTTGACGCTCTAGCTTAAAACTACCGGGCGCTTCATATGTCCGATTTGTAACCGTCACTTTGCCTTTGCTTGATAAGGTGATTATCCCTGTGGCTATGGATGCAAGAAGAATCCCTGCAATATAAGGTATTGGAGATTTAACCATATCTCCAAGCTTTGTAAGAAACGTTTTTTGGACAACCGGCATAGTCCCTTGATCCTCAATCGTTTCAACAAGACGAATCAATTCAAGGCCGGCTTCATAATATTGACCCTTACTTAAATAGGGCGTAATTTGATCAATCATCACGTCTATTGATGATTCATATTGATTGATTGTCTGACTTCCTGTCGTACTAATCCAGAGTTCACGCGCATCCATGTTAACAAGGAGAAGAATTCCGTCATAATCATTACCCATTCCAAATCCATTATAATCAAAGTAATCATCTGCAAATACCATTGATGATTTACCTTCGGTATCGTCTGTAATCACAATCACAAGGTCCATTAAATAGTTGTCTTGAACCCTTTCAATCTCTGACTGTAAATGAATAATCTCCTTTTCGCTCAAAAACCCCATCTCGTCAATGACATTTTGACTACTTGCAAATAATACCGGTGATTGAAAAAAGCAAATAACAAAAAGGCTAAGCAAAAAAGAACGACTTATATATCCTTTTAAGTTAAACAAGCAAAGCACCTCCTAATACCATAACTAGCCATGTTATTCCAAACAGAATAAGCCAAAAAACAATTTGACGTCTATGATCAATGGGTGTTTCACCAACAACCTTTCCTGTTTGGCCATTGATTAAAAACATATGTTTTTCATCATTAAATTCATTGACCAGCAAATATACCGGCATAAGAGCATAGGATTCTGCGGCCTCCTTTAGATTTGAAGAAGCATTACTCACGGTAAAGCTAGTATAGCCGGAAACGGTATTACGAATTCGTTCTGTAACAAACTGTCGAACACGCTCAGCCATTGTTTTTTCAGATGTTTTTTCATCAACATCATATTTCTCAGCGAAAAATCCAGTCATATAATGCATGGAAAAATCAGTCATTGTTTGATAATCATAAGGTTCAATCATAAGCATAAACTTATCATCCAATTTGGTCGATGCGTCAATCGGAACACGTTCATATTTGACACGACCACCACGTTCTACATGATAGTATTTTGTCTTTGTATATTGATACTTTCCTGCACGCCAACTTGTAACAATAGTTCCTTGCCCTTCTATATACCCTTCCGTCTCGCAGTCAAAAAGCCAAAATGGCGCATAGATCCCTTTGATTTTTTCGATTTCTTCATCATTTTTAAACAGTGTCGGAGCAAAGAGCTTTTTTTGAATCCATTCTTTATAAATTCTTTCTGCATCTGCGTGAGTAAGCTTAAACGGAATCACATATTTAGGGTGAAATTCACCTTTAAATCGCTCTTTAATTAAACTTGGACTTTTACAATATAAACAAAATGTTGCCGATGTCGTTTCATCAGCGACAATTTCCGCACCACAATTATTACAATGATAGGAATTCAATTCACTGGATTTTTCATTGGATTGTTCCTTTGTTTGCTCCTCTTTATATACCCTATCAAGCTCTTCTTTTGTAAACTCGCTAAAGCAATAATGACATTTCCAATGACCACTTGTCGGATCAAAGCCTAAGGGAGCATTACAATTTAAACATTTATATGAACTTGTCGATGCCATTGCGCCTCCTTAATTCCTGTCTGTTAAGTCAAATGGGTCTCCACAACTTGGACAAAATTTAGGTGGATTTTTAGGATCTTTGGGAACCCATCCACACTTGTTACATGTATAAGTGTTATCTTCAGGTTTAGGCTTTCCACATTCTGTGCAGAATTTACCTTGATTTTTATGTCCACACGAGCAAAGCCATTTATTTGCTTCAACTTTCTGAGCACCACAATGGCTACAAAATTTTGCATTTTCCGGATTTTCATTTCCGCATGAGCATATCCAACCAACACTATTAGCATTCGATACTCCAGTATTGCCATGGGCTGTCTGATTGTTGGCTGCGGATTGTTGAGGATTTAACACACCCTCTAAATTGCCAGCCGCATTCATGCCCATACCAATACCTGCAAACCCCATCATGGATCCGCCTTCATTGGATCCAGCACCTTCTAAACCAGCTGCTAAGCCACCGGCAACACGAGCCGCTCTTGCATTTGAATCAAAAAGTATTGAATCATTTCCGTATTTTGATAATAACTCATCTGTTTTTTCATCATAATTAATGCCAGCAATACCTACCGATTGAATATAAAAACCACGTTTACTTAGCCATTCTTCGTCTAATGTATCTGCCATATATTTTCCTAAACGTGAACTTTGAATCGGTATATCAGATACAAGAACTTGATCCATTGATAAACTAGCTAATGCCGTCTGATATGCCATTAGAAATTCGTTGATATATTGCTCTGCCATATCATCTTTTTTGAAGTCCGTTTTACTTTGTTTATCACAAACTTCGTTGTAAAATAATATGGGATCACTGATTTTGATTGAATATGTACCAAAGGATGTGATTTTACAAGGCACAACACGTCCGGGGACAAGGACACGATCTGTATATGGAAGTGGGTTTTTTGTACCAAAACGGATATCCGGAATTTCCATTTTATTTACATATACGACGCGCTGTTTTTGTGGGGTTGTTCCTGAAAATTTTAACCGCTCCCATGTATCTAAAAGGGTGTTTTTAATTCCTCCCGGCCGTTCAATACTTTGTTTGTCTGTATTATTATACCCTTCAATAGTTTTATCTGAATCTGATGAGAAAAAAATTGAAGGTGCTCTTGAATTATCCACTTGATAATATCCGGCTTCATCTGTTGCCGAAATAATCTTCCCGCCATCTACGAGAAGCATATATGTATTTTCCGGTACATGGATAATGGATCCATTGGAAATAACATCTTCTGTACCTTTTCGGTTACTATTTCTTTTATCATCTTTTCGAACAAGAACACCTGCCGTTGATAAGGTAGAATTATTTATTGATCTTGGTTCAACTGTTTCTAGCCATTGATCGGCTAATCCCCCGCCAATTGAATTCATTGCTGCTTTTATAATACCCATTATGTTCATCCTTTCTTAAAAAATATAGTTTAAAAATATTTTCTCATATAATGGAATAAATCGCAAGAAAAAAGAATAGACTTTCATCTATTCTGTTATTCTATGCAATATCATTAATTCCAGTTATGGTTACATTTCTTAATAAACGGTCTTCCTTCAAATCAATGATTTGAGACGGGACTTTATTTCCATATTTATCTACAAATACTTTGACAATAGGACGCATACATGCTTCCGAATTATTTTTCATTACAATGCCTAAGTCCCCGGTGCTCAAGCGGACGTAAGTTCCCACTGGATAAGGTGCTACTTTTCTTGCAAAAATTTTCGTTAACTTGACATCAAACATAATACCGCCATTTGCCATTATATATTCCATTGCCTCCGATGGTAATAAACCCTTTCTATAGGGTCGATTTGATGTCAAGGCATCGTATACATCCGCAACACAAATAATACGACCGAGAAGAGAAATATCTTCTTTTGATTTTTGATTCGGATATCCCAAACCATTATAGTGCTCATGATGTTGTAGAACGGCAACATAAACTGCTGCAGGAATTTCAAAGGTATTCTTTAGATAGATATACCCATACTCAGAATGCTTCCGAATTGTCGTATATTCGCTTTCGGTCAGTGCCTCCGGCTTATTTAAAATATCTTTATCAATAAATATTTTTCCGATATCGTGAAGAATTGATGCCAAACCCAAATTAAATAGTTGTTCTCTTGACAATCCTAACTCGGCTCCGATTAATATGCTTAATACAGCCACATTAACCGAATGAAAAAAAATGTAATCATCAAAAAACTTTAAGTCGATGAGATTGATCATCGTGTCTTTGTTTTCCAGTATTTCTTCAACGATATTTGTAATTAGCATTTTTGTAACATCAATTTTTTGTTTTACTTGTTTTTGCCCCGATATTGTTGAAAGATCATTATAGATAAAGGCATCTTTTACGGATTGAATTGCCTTCATTCGAAGCTCATCGCGAATAACGTCTTTAACTTCAATATCTTTCGATATTTCGTCATCAATATATATCCCTTGATAACCTAATCGAGCTATTCTTTCGATGTACCCTTTTTGAACTGTCGTTCCTTCACGTAATAAAAGTTGCTGATTTATGTCATAAAGGCTTTTGGCAATAACCATGCCTTCCATTAAGCTTTGTACCGGAATAAATCTCATATGCGTTCTCCTTAGTTACTTCCTAAGTTGATATTATATATGAATTCCCTTGATTTTTCAAGATGAATGTCAAAATGATTTACCTTTTAGGTACATTAGACTAGAACAAAGAGGCTTCGCCTCGTTATAAGTCGGTTGCTTTAGCAACTGGCTTTTCTTTTGTCCTTCTCTTGATTTATTTTATTTTTTTTGCTATAACATAATTGGTGATATTATGAGCAAACAATC
>Ga0334892_1000036_pt1 | contig 219458 bp, 194 predicted proteins | sample GraSluR3_MG_4_FD_207213 | JGI IMG/M metagenome (GOLD analysis project Ga0334892, IMG submission 207213) | Sludge microbial communities from methane-producing bioreactor in Wageningen University, Netherlands - Granular Sludge_15_04-R3 | ecosystem: Engineered > Bioreactor > Anaerobic >... | reverse complement strand
ACCAAGTCAGGCTGCACCGACTGGAGACAAAAGAGAGGCTTAAGAACGCTTGGAGGTGGATCGTGAGGCAGACGCTATCGGGCATGACCCGCCCATGAGAGCGCGTGCGGCGCGATGACGGCCGCACACGCGCGTAGATTTCGCGAGGCTAGGTGAAGAAAGAGGGCGCCGGCTCGAGGGGGTATGAACTAGGGGAGAAGACCTCGGTAAGGAGTTTGACACGAAAAACCGTATGGAAAGGTTTTCTTTCGTCTCCGCCGGGTGTCGAAGGCGGAATCCTATTCCAGTATCTCCTTTACGCGACCGACCTGGCCGTCGGCGAGCCGGACTTTGATTCCGTGAGGGTGTGTGGGCGATTTGGTCAGCAGGGTGGCGACAACGCCTTCGGTGAGTGCGCCTGTCCGCTGGTCCTTTTTAAGCACGATGCGGACCTTTTGACCCGGTTTGATATTCTTGCGGTTTCTTCCGTCCATGGTGTTTCCTAGGTTTTGTGTTGCTCGATATGATGTGGAGGCGGTGAGGATTTGTCCAGTGCGAAGGGCTTTTCGCTTGAGAAGTGCGGCGTATTCGGCTTTGGGCAGGACGGGTGCGTTTGAATGTTATCATCTGCGAAGCGTCCGGTTTCGTGAAATACGGAGTCGCCAACGTCGCGAACGAGCGGGCGTTGCGGCGTGTGCCGAGGCGAGGACGCGTGTAAAGAGCGGAGCGAGCCGCCCGCAGGGATAACAAAGAATCGGACTACTGCCAGGAGCCTTTTTTGTAGCTGAAGATCTGGCGGTTGGGGATGACGGTCACGGCTGTGAATTCGGCTGCCCGGCAAGCGTCCGGGGAGTCGGCCTTGGCTTCCATGACCAGTTCGCAGAAACGCATGACGCCGACAAACGGAATGGTTTTGGATTTCGAGCGGCGAACATTGGCGACGATAGAGTCCATGTCGATGGCGTGGAAGCGGGCCAGATAGGAACCGTCCGGTTGCCGGGTGATCTCCATCCGCGAGCGCGCCAGGCGGTGATTGCGGTCGAGTGCCTTGGCCCTTGTCCGGGCGAATCGCGTGAAGTCGGCTTTCTTGGTGGCCAGTCCCGTGTCCAGGAAGGCCGGCATGTTCTCGGCTCGGACGGGGGTGGATGCGTCGCCCGGAGAAATCGCGGCGAGGTCCTGCGCCCAGGCGGGCCGGACAGAGGCCGCAAAAAAAGCCCCGGTCAGAAAAACGGCCAGTGAGGCATAAACGAAAAATTTGTGCATGGCGTTGAATCCTTCCAACCAGAGCAAAGGGGTTGGGCGGCGGTATGCCGCCCAACCTATATGCGCTTTACCTCTATTTGGTCTGGATTTCAACCCTACGGTTGAGCTTGCGTCCTTCCTTCGTGGAATTGTCATACTTGGGAGCGAGTTCGCCATAGCCCTTGGACTCCAGACGGTCGGCACCAACGCCGTTGTCGGTGAGCCACTTCATGACGGAATTGGCGCGACGCTCGGACAGGCCCTGGTTGTAGGCCTCGGTGCCGGTGGCGTCGGTGTGGCCGGAGATCTCGTAGGAGGCGGCGGAATCTTCTTCCAGGATCATCTTGGCCTGTTCCAGAACCGGGATCATCTCATCGGTGATCTGGTACTTGTCGAAGCCGAAGTTCAGGTTGAAGGTGACCACTTCCTTGGCCGGGACCGGAGCCGGAGCGACGACCATCGGGGCCGGAGCGGGCTCGGCGACTTCGGTGTAGAAGACGTCCATGGCGTACTTGTTCAGAGCGTTGGCGTCGGTGAAGGTGGCGCCGTCGGCGGGCACGGAACAGGGGAAGGCGGCACGGATACCGTCGACCACGGCCTCGCCCTCAGGGGTCTCGGCGTAGCTGACCACGTGGACGCACAGGTTGTTGCCGTACTTGGCGTACATGTTCTTGGCTACCGCGATCGGGTCGGCTCCGTAGTTGGACTCGCCGTCGGTGAAGATGATGAGGGCGGTCTTGCCGGACATCTTGCCGAGGGTCGGGTTGATCTCGTCAAGGCCGGTGCCCATGGGGGTCCGGCGGTTGAAGATCTTATAGTCGGTGTTGATGGAATCGATGGCCGCCGAAACGGTGGCTTCGGAGTATGCCTTGGGCGGGCACTGCACCTGGAACGGAGCGAACAGGACAACGGCGGAGTTGTAATCGAGGGCCGGGATGGCGGCGTTCAGAGCCTGCATGTCGCTCTTCGCTTTTTCGATTTTCTTGACGCCGTCGGCGTTCCTCATGGCCATGGAGCCTGACTGGTCGAGGAAGAGTATGAAGTTGTCGACTTTTTTGACCATCTTGGCGTTGGCCGTTGCGGCGAACGCGAAGGAAAAAGTCAGCATCAATGCAAGCATTAACAAAATGGGTTTTCTGGATTGTGTCATGATTCCACTCCTTTAGAGGTTATTGGCTAGCGTTGAATCAATGTAATAGAAGCCATTATTCTCATTATATACGCATAACGTAGGTGGGAAGCAAGTGGAGTGAAGCAAATTATAAATGGTATGGTTCGCGCCCGCGAGCAGGGGGCGGTCCTTGCGGTTGCGTCCGGGCCGTGAACACAGTATGTAAAGACGTTTACGCCTCTCGGCGTCATTGAGGCAGCAAGGAGTAGCCATGTATATTGTCACCGGCGGCGCGGGTTTCATCGGCAGCGCCATGGTTTGGAAGCTCAACACCATGGGCATCGACGACATCCTGGTGGTGGACAATTTGTCCACCAGCGAGAAGTGGAACAATCTCGTGGGGCTGAAATATCAGGACTACCTGCATCGCGATCAGTTCCTCAAGTTCATTTTGGAGGGCGAGGACCCGTTCAAGACCGAGGCGGTCATTCATATGGGCGCCTGTTCCTCCACCACCGAGCGCGACGCGGATTTTCTCATGGAGAACAACTACCGCTACACGCAGTACGTTTGCCGGTTCTGCATGGCCCACGACGCTCGGTTCATCAACGCTTCATCCGCGTCCACCTACGGCAACGGCGAGTTCGGCTTCGACGATGACGAGGACGGCATCGACCGGCTGCGGCCTCTCAACATGTACGGCTATTCCAAGCAGCTCTTCGACCTGTGGGCCAAGGATGCGGGCATTCTCGACCGGATCGTCTGCCTCAAGTTCTTCAACGTGTTCGGTCCCAACGAGTATCACAAGGACGACATGCGGTCGGTCATCTGCAAGGCCCACGCCCAGATTCTTGAAACCGGCAAGCTCAAGCTTTTCAAGTCCTACCGGGACGAGTATCCCGACGGCGGGCAGAAACGCGATTTCGTCTACATCAAGGACTGCGTGGACATCATGGCCTGGTTTCTGGAGAACCGCGACAAGGGCGGCATCTTCAACGTGGGCACGGGAACCGCCCGGACCTGGAACGACCTTGCGAACTCGGTGTTTGCCGCCATGAACCGCGAGCCGTCCATTGAGTATATCCCCATGCCCGAGACGATTCGCGACAAGTACCAATACTTTACTCAGGCGAACATGGACAAGCTCAAGGCCGCCGGTTGCACCGTCGAGATGACGAGCCTGGAGGATGGGGCCATGGATTACGTCCGGAATTATCTGGACAAGGACGACAGGTACCTCAAGTCCAGGTAGCCGGGGGACTTTTTTTTGAAACTCAAGCTGTCGAGCATATCGCTGACCGCCGGGGCGCTTCTCGTCCTGTCGTTGTGCCTGCCGTGGACGATCATGGGCCAGTCGCCGGACCTGAACAGGGTTCGGAAGTATGTACCTGACGCTCCCGCTCAGGCTCCCGTCGGGAACGAGTGGACCTTCTCCGCCGACCGGGTCTCGGGCGACCACACCAGCGAATACGTGGAGGCGTTCGGCAATGTCTCTCTAAGCTTGGGCGAAGATCAGCTCCGCGCGGACTTCGCGCGTTACTACCAGTCCACGGGCTGGGTATTTCTCAAGGGCAACATCCGCGCCCATTGGGGCGGCGACTTTCTCCAGGCGGACGAGGGCGAGTTCGACCTGACCAATATGACCGGCTGGCTCAAGAACGGGAAGCTGTTCATGGCCAAGCCGCACATCTACGTCGAGGCCGAGCGCGTGGGCAAGGCCGTGGGCGATTCCTACACCTTCAAGAACGCCAAGGTGACTTCCTGCTCGGGCGAGAAGCCTGCCTGGTCCGTGACCACCGAGGAGGGCGACATCGACCTGGACGGGCGCATCAAGCTGTACCGTTCGGCCTTCCGGGTCAAGGATGTGCCGGTCTTCTTCTGGCCCTACATGGTCCTGCCCGGCCGGGGGGACCGCCAGTCCGGCTTCCTCATGCCCTATCTGTCCAGCTCGAAAAAACTCGGTATACAGGTCAACCTGCCGTATTTCTGGGTCATCAACGACGAGATGGACGCCACTTTCTACCAGAATTTCATGAGCAAGCGCGGCTATATGCAGGGCGTCGAGTTCCGCCACACCGAGGACGCCTCGTCCCGGGGGCTGTGGCAGGCGGATTTCCTGAGCGACAATATCAGCGCGGCCAAGGAAGAGGACGAGTGGGATGATTACCGGGGCGACGGGCTGACCCGCAAGAATCACGACCGCTGGTGGGTGCGCGGCAAGTATGACGGTTGGCTCGGCAGTCCCCAGTGGAAGATCAAGCTCGACCTGGACATGGTCTCGGACCAGAATTACCTGCGCGATTTTCAGGACGGCCCCACCGGATTCGACAAGACCCGCGAGGAGTTCCTCGACGTCTTTGGCCGCGACATCGAGAACAAGGACTCCCTGCACCGGCTGAACAAGGCCTACGTCAGCCGCAGTTGGGACCGTTTCGGCGTGGTCGGATTGGCCCAGTACGACCAGAACCTGGCCTATCGGAACGGGAACAACCCGGATACCATGAATCCGACCGTTCAAGTCCTGCCCGAGCTGAACGCGTTCGCCTTCCAGCAGTCGCTGGGCGCCGGTTTCGAAGGGGCGATGGACGCCAAGTACGATTATTTCCATCGCGAATACGGGGATTCGGGACACCGCATCAAGCTCACTCCCGAGCTCAAGTACCCCATGAAGAGCCGTTACCTGACGGTCATTCCGTCGATTTCCCTGGATCATACAGCCTACTCCCTGACGCACCGCGAGTCCGTGGGCGATCTGGAGGTCGTCGGCACCGGCGGCCGGGACGAGGTCATCGACACCACCAAGATCAAGGACGGTTTCCAGACCAGGACCACGTGGACCGGCGGCTTCTCGGCCTTTTCCGAGATGACCCGCACCTTTGCCGTGGACGACATTCCCAAGGCCGATCCCAGTCTGGCCGGGACGTCCCGCTGGACCCGGTTGAAGAATTCCATCATGCCCCGCGTGGACTACGTGTACACGTCCCACGCCACCGGCCAGGAGAAGTTGCCCTATTTCGACACCTACGACCGGGTGGATGGCCGGAACGAAGTGACCTATTCCCTGACCAGCGTTCTCGACCGGCGACGCGACAAGGTGGTCCTCTCGCCTGGATCGAACGGCGAACCCGCCGCCAAGGTGGCCCGCGACTATCTCGACTTCCTGCGCTTCCGGGTGGAGCAGACCTACGACATCCGCGAGTCCCAGCGAATGGACGAGCGCGATCGCTACGAGCGCAGGCCGTTTTCGGATGTCATGGCCGAGTTGCGGATCAAGCCCGCCAACTTCGTGGATTTCGTGACCCGCAACTGGTTCTCGCCGTACAAGGGCGATATGACCCAGAGCGAGAACTCTCTTCGTTTCTACAAGAACGGCCTGGGCGAGATAACCGTTGGCTACGATTTCCTGCAAAGCCTGGACGAGTACAAGCGCACCCGCGAGGATTCCATGTCCATCATCAGAATGGGGGCCGAATGGGAAATCAACGAGGCCGTGACCGTTGGGGCGCGGTACCGACACGACTTCGTGGACGAGCAGGATCTGGAACGCACTCTCTACCTGGATTGGGCGGCCGAGTGCTACACGCTCCATTTCGTCTTTTCCCAGGAGTCCAACGACACCCGCTTCGAAGTCGGCTTCGACCTGCTGACTTTCTAGGCGCGGCCGTCGAATCCGGGGGAACCGGGTTGCGTCGCCGTGCGTGATGGTTACAATTATGGGGATATGACCGCATTGTCTGAAATTCGCGTATTGCCTCCGGGGCTCAAAAACCAGATCGCCGCGGGCGAGGTGGTCGAGCGTCCGGCCAGCGTCGTCAAGGAACTGGTGGAGAACGCCCTGGACGCCGGGGCGACCCGCGTGGACGTCACCGTAGAGCAGGGCGGCCGCTCCCTTATCGTGGTTCAGGACAATGGAGCGGGTATTGCGGCCGGTCAGCTTAATCTGGCCGTGACCCGGCACGCCACCAGCAAGATTCGCGATTTTCACGATCTGTCCTCTATAGGCTCCTTCGGGTTCCGGGGCGAGGCCCTGCCGTCCATAGCGTCTGTTTCCCGTTTTATCATGACCTCCCGTGCCGCCGGGGCCGCCGAAGCCGCCTTCATCGAGGTGCGCGCGGGCGAGGTTCATGCCGAGGGGCCTGCCGCGCTGGCCGCCGGTACCCGCGTGGAGGTCCGCGACCTGTTCGCTTCCACTCCGGCCCGGCTCAAGTTTCTCAAAACCGATTCCACCGAGAACCGGCGCTGCCAGGATGTGCTCATGCGCGCATCCCTGGCTCACCTCGATACCGGCTTTTCCCTGACAGTGGGCGGACGCGAGCTTTTCCGCCTGCCGCCCGGCCAGGCATTGGCCGACCGGCTCGCCTCTTTCTGGCCGCCGACCGTCTGCGAGAGCCTCAGCCCCTTCGATTGCGAACGCGAGGGATTCCGCGCCAGCGGCGTGGCCGGTTCCCCGAACACGGCCCAGGGACGCGGCGACCGCATCCTGCTCTACGTCAACGGCCGCCCGGTGCAGGACAAGCTCATGCTCTCGGCCGTGCGCCAGGCGTACAAGGGGATGCTCCTGTCCCGCGAATATCCGCAGATGGTGCTGTTCCTCGATCTGCCCCGCGACGAGGTGGATGTGAACGTGCATCCTGCCAAGCTTGAAGTGCGTTTCATTGATGAGCGGCGCGTTTTCTCGGTCATCCGTTCGGGCGTGCTTCAGGCCCTGTCCGGTCGGGATGAGGAAACGGCTTTCGGATTCCCGGCCTCGGAACCCCGTATCGACCCCGCCCCCGCCGCCTTTTCCGGCGCGGGCTCCGTCTTCCGGGAGACCGGCCCGGAGGAACGCTCCGGGGGCAGCCATCGTCCCGAAGGGTTCGGGGAAGCAAAATTTTCAACTTACAAGGCGTTCAAGGAGGACCGGGCGCGCTCCCTGGACCTCCCGGTACCGCCGCCAGCGCCCTTCGTTCCGACAGAGCGGCCGGACGGGTACGCCCCGGACCAGGTCCGCGAACCCGGGCCGGACGCTCTGCGGCCCGCGTCCCTTGCGGGCAGCGGATACACCTACCTCGGCCAGATCGCCGATACCTATCTGGTCCTGCGCCGGGGGGCCGACATGTTCCTGGTGGACCAGCACGCGGCCCACGAGCGGGTTCTGCTCGCCGCCATGCGCGATCAGCGCAGGAAAGGCGACTCCCAACCGCTGGCCCTGGCCTTGGAACTGCCCCTGCACCCCAGCGAGGCCGAGGTTCTGGCCTCCCTGCGCGAGGATTTGCGCGCCATGGGCTTTGTCATCGAGATGGACGGTCCGGCCAAGGCTCTGGTCAGGGGAATTCCCCCGACCCTTGAAACCGGCGAGGCTCGGGAGTATCTGAAGGACGCCCTGGCCGAAAAGGCCAAGGGGCTGGACGACCTGTGGACCATGATGGCCTGCAAGACCGCCATCAAGGCCAATCAGCCGCTGGCCGTGGACGAGGCCCTGGCTCTGCTGGAGACCTGGCTTGAGACGCCCGAGCGCGAGTTCTGCCCGCACGGCAGGCCCGTGGTCCTGCGCTGGACGCCTTCCGATCTTGAGAAACTGTTCAAGAGAAAATGATGATCGACTACAACAAACTGCGCGTGCGCATCCATCTGGACAACCTTCGCCACAACTACCGCCTGTTCGCCGGAATCCACGACAACGTCATCCCGGTCATCAAGTCCGACGCCTACGGGCACGGGCTTGTCGAGGTGGCCAGCGCCCTGGAAAAGGACGGCGCGACGACTTTCGCCGTGGGCTTTGTCCATGAAGCGGCCAAGCTGCGCGATTCGGGTTGCGACAAGCGCATCCTGGCCCTGCTCGGTCCTGTCACCGACGAGGATATCCGTCTTTTGTGGAGCCACCGCATCCTGACCCCCATATCCCATTTCGCCCAGCTCAGGCGGGTCCTGGCCGTGTCCGAGGAGCTTGGTCCCCTGGAGATCGGGCTCAAGTTCGACACTGGTATGCGCCGCCTCGGCTTTCTTCCCGAGGAAGTGGGCGAGGTCGCGGCCCTGCTCAAGGGGAGCGGGGTTAAGCCGGTCATGGCCACCTCCCATCTGGCCCGCGCCGATGAACCCGGCCGTGAGCAGGATGTGGCCTTGCAGGCCCGGCGGTTCCGCGCCGCCCTGGACGGACTGGCCGAGGCCGGATTCGAGGTGGAGGCCAACCTGGCCAACTCCGCCGGAGGCATGGTCCACGACATCTGCCGCCTGGATTCCATGCGCCTGGGCATCGGCCTGTATGGCTGCGATCCCCTTGAGGGGAGAGGCGGCGAGACCCTGCCGGGTCGGCTTATGCCCGCCATGGAGGTCTCGGCTCCGGTCATGCAGGTCCATCCGCTGAAGAAGGGCGAATCCATCAGCTACGGCTGGACTTTCACCGCCGAACGCGACTCCACGGTGGCCATCGTCGGCGTGGGTTACGCCGACAACTACAGCCGCGCCCTGTCCAACCGGGGCGAAATGGTCATCCACGGCAGGCGCGTGCCCATCCGAGGCAGGGTGTGTATGCAGATGACCGCGGTTGACGTGACAGACCTTATGGGTGAAGGGAAAGATGTCCTTCCGGGCGACGAGGCGTGGCTCCTGGGCGGTCCCGGGGACAACCCCGTGACTCCGGAGGACCTTGCCGGGTGGTGCGGGACCATCACCTATGAGGCGTTCTGCCTGCTGGGGCAGAACCGGCGCGAATACGTATAAGCATTTTTCGTGAACGAATAACGTGAGGCCGGACGGGCGCGGCGCGCCGCGGACGGTCGGGGAGCAAGAATATGCCTGCTGTGCAAGACGATGAATGGGTTGTGGCCGAGAGCTATCCCGTCCGGGAAATGGAAGCCAACGGCGTGACCCCCGACTGGGTTGAGGGCAAGTGGCTGGACGTTGCCGAGGATATGGCCCTCATTCCCGAAAACAACGTGCGCCTCATAGTGGAAAACGGCGTCTGCCGTGTGGAGGTCTCCACCTATCTCATGGAGTGCGTGCGCGGCTTCTAGACGGATGACCAAGGTTCTCCCGGCCCGGACCGGGGGTGCGGAATTTCCGCGCTCCGGCCGGGCTTTTTTTCGTCCTGAATCGGCAGAGTCCAAACCTCGGCTTCCGTTGCCTGAATTTTACCATCCTTTTTGACACGGTCTCGAACCGTTGAATGTCGGCCGCCGTGCCGCGCAAGGCTGTCCGGGGCGTTTCCCAAACGGGGAGTCGCCTCCGCTCCGTTTGATTATGTGAGCTGATGCAGTATGTTGGGTGGCAAGTCAGGGGGCTTTGAGCACCGCGCGGAGGTCGTTGCCCGTGGCTTTATTTTAGTCTTTCCATTGAGCGTTTGTCACAGAACTGTAACAATGGAAAATATTACAATTCGGTTACGATTGTGTTACACAGCGCACGCGCTCGGCGAAAGAGGTACTTGATCTCGTCGATCAACAATGTAACCGCTGAACGCGCGATCCAAGGACAGGCAATGAAACTGCGCTCTTTTCAAATGCGGATCCTGCTGTGGACCTGGGGGCTGCTCCTCATGGCCATGGCCGTGGTCTTTTTCTACTCCACGAGCATCGTGGGCGACGAGCTGGTCACCGAGGCGGAAATCCGCACGCGCCACCAGATCGAGGCCATCGAGTGGCTCATCCGCGACCACTCGCTGTTCGAATCCGATCAGGATTTCGCCGAGTGGCTTGATGCGTTGGCCTTCAAGCTGAATTCCCGGATCACCTATATCGTGAACGGACGGGTGGTGGCCGATTCGGAGGTGCCCTACGCCGATCTCGGATCACTGGACGACCACGGGAGCCGCCCTGAGGTCCTGGCCGCCCAGAAGGACGGCTGGGGGGTCAACGTCCGCCACTCCGACACCCTTGGCAAAGACATGCTTTATGTGGCCCGGGAGTTCCCCGGGTTGTCCTCCGTGGGCGGGGGCATCCTGCGCATGGCCGTCCCGTTCTCCCATGTCAGCGCGCGCCTGGACCTGCTGCGCACCAATCTCATCTGGCTCTTCCTGGGCACCTTCGCGTTGGCCGTCGTACTGAGCGTTATCATGTCGCACAACATGGGCCGCGACATCCGGTCCTTTTCCGATCTGGCGAAGTCCATCGGGGAGGGCGATTATTCGAAAAGATTGCGGGCCGTGCCCGGCGGCGAGTTCAAGCCGCTGGCCGAGTCGATCAACGCCATGGCCCAGTCCATCGAGCGCAACATCGAGCTCATCCAGGACCAGAAAGGGCAGTTGCAGGCCGTGTTCGGCGGAATGCGCGAGGGCGTGCTGACCGTGGACGCGCATGGCCGCATCGAGTCCTTCAACAACTCCCTGGACGAAATGTTCAACCTGCCTTCGTCCACCATCGGCCGGTCGCCCATCGAGGTCATTCGGCGCTACGAGATTCAGGACCTGGTGGACCATATCATCGCCGAGCCCGAAGCCGGGCCGAAATCCATTCAGATCGACATCATGGACTCGCGCACCGTCGAGGTCACCGCGGAGCGGTTTCTGGACCAGAACGGGGTGCGCAAAGTCATCCTGGTTTTCTACGACATCACCGAAATGAAGCGCAGCGAGAAGGGGCTCAAGGACTTCGTGGCCAACGCCTCTCATCAGCTTCGCACACCCCTGACCTCGATCAAGGGGTACACCGAGACGCTGCTGGACATGCCCCCGAACGATCCCGAGGCCGCCCGCCGGTTCCTGGAAACCGTGCTCAAGAACGCGGATCACATGGACAAGGTCATTTCCAGTATGCTCGCGCTTGCCAAGTCAGAGCAGGCTGGCAAGCTGCTTAAAATGACGCCTCTTTCCGGGCGCGAGCATCTGTCCCGCGCCATCGACGACCTGGCCGTGTGGGCCTCGGAGCGCGACATCACCTTCCGCACCCGCACCCCGGACGACGAGATGATGGTCATGGGCGAAACGGACGGCCTGCTGCACGTCTTCCACAACCTGCTCAACAATGCGGTCAAGTACAGCCCCGACGGCGGGGTCATAACGGTCAGCGCGGAAGACGACGGCGAGTCCATCGTGTTTTGCGTCGAGGACCAGGGGCCGGGCATCTCGCGCGAGCATTCCACCAAGGTGTTCGAGCGGTTCTACCGGGTGGACGAGAACACCATCGACGGGTCGGGCAGCGCCGGACTGGGGCTTGCCATCTGCCGTCGCATCGTCAAGAACCTGGGCGGCGAGATCTGGCACGACGGCTACGGCGAGGATGTGCGCGGCGCGCGCTTCTGCTTTCGCCTGAACAAACCCGAGGAAACGGTCCTGTAGGCAACTTCTAACCAATTCCCTCGAAAGAGGGGCGATACGATGGATATTTACGATCTGTTCTTATACATGTCCGTGGGGGCCGGTTTCCTCATGGCCTTCAACCTCGGCGCCAACGACGTGGCCAACTCCATGGCCTCGGCCGTCGGCGCCAGGGCCATCACGGTTAAACAGGCCGTGTTCATCGCGGGCTCCCTCAACTTCGTGGGCGCGGTTTTTCTCGGCTCCCACGTCACCGCAACAATCAGCAAGGGGATCATCAATCCGGAGGTCATCTCGGACCCGAAGCTGGTGATGATCGGCATGTTCGCCGCGCTTCTCGCGGCGGGCATATGGGTCTTGGTGGCCACATTGACCTCGCTGCCGGTGTCGTCCACGCACTCCATCGTCGGGGCGATCACCGGATTCGGCCTGGTGGCGGGAGGACCGGACGTGGTCAACTGGCTCAAGATGGGCGGCATCGTCCTGTCGTGGGTAATCTCCCCATTCTTTGCCGCAGCCATCGCCTACTTCATCTTCACGCACATACGACGATACATTCTCTTCCAGCATCACTTCATTCGCCAAGCAAAGAAATGGGCGCCCATCTGGGTGGCCATTACCCTCTCCATGATCTCCCTTTCCTTCCTGTACAAGACTCCGGCTGGCAAGTCCCTGAACCTGCACTGGCTGGTATCGTTGGGCATTGCCGGGTTTCTGGCCCTGCTAGCCTGGGCCGCGGCCCGGGTTTTCGTGGGCAAGATCGTTCTCGACGAGGAGGAAGGCGCCGAGGGCGTGGAGCGGGTCTTCCGCAAGATGCAGGTTGGCACTTCCTGCTATGTGGCCCTCTCCCAGGGGGCCAACGACGTGGCCAACGCCATCGGGCCTGTCGCGGCCATCTACCTCATCGCCAAGGAGCACGTGCTCCTCGAGCGGGCCGAGGTTCCGTGGCCCATGCTTGTTCTGGGCGGCTTTGGCATCGCGGTGGGCATCGCGTTGCTGGGGCATAAGGTCATGGCCACTGTGGGCGAGAAGATCACTACTCTGACCAATACCCGGGGGTTCGCCGTCGATTTTGGCGCGGCCTCCACCGTATTGATCGCCTCCAATCTCGGTTTGCCGGTATCCACCACCCACGCGGCTGTGGGCGGCGTGGTCGGCGTGGGGTTGGCCCGCGGCTTCTCGGCCGTGGATTTCCGGGTCCTGTTGCGCATCGTCGCCTACTGGGTGGCCACTGTCCCGATCGCGGCCCTGACCAGTATAGTTATCTTTGTGCTGCTCAAATGGTTGTGTTACGGCTAGGTTACAAAAATTGAAACAATCCTTTTCAGAAGAGGTCGCCATATGACATTGAGAATCCCCTTCTTCGGCCTGCTCGGTAAGCGTTCCCCCATGGAAGGGCTGGTCGAGCATTACGACAAGATCGCCGAGTGCATTTCCGCCATCGATGAATCCCTTGAGTGCTATGTTTCCGGCGGGGTGTGCCGCGAGTTCAAGGAACTGAACAAGACCGTGGACGAGATCGAGAATCATGCCGACTCGATCAAGCGGAACATCCGCAACCATCTGCCTCAGGGCCTGTTCATGGCTGTTGAGAAACACCTGTTCCTGTCCTACACCAAGAGCCAGGACAACATCCTCGACGCGGCTCAGGACGCCCTGCATTGGCTGGCCATCCGCCCGATCGTCATTCCCGAGGACACCCAGAAGGACCTGATCTATCTCCTGGATTCCGTGGCCAAGTGCACGGCGCTTCTCGGCCCCGCGCTCAAGTCCACCATCGCGCTTCTTAACGGCGAGTCCCTGGACCGCGAGGGCACCAAGGAGTGCTATCGCAGGGTTCGTAGGGAGCGCGACGAAGTCCGCCGCCGCAAGAACGATCTGGAGAAAAAGATTTTCGACAAGGATATCGATTTCAAGGCGATTTACCAGCTCATCCACTTCGTGGATTGCCTCGACAATATGGGGCACAACACGGAGAACTGCGCCGAGCTGTTGCGTTCCATGATCGCCAGATAACCTGGCGGCGTTGGCCGCATCCACTTCACGTAAAAAAGGCCCGACGCCATGCGCCGGGCCTTTCTCTGTTCCTTGCGGGCTACCGTTTGACCTGCTTGACCGTCACCTCCACGGCCTTGCCCTCGGCCCAGGGCGGGGAGTCGAGCCGCGTGTTGCCGGAAAAGAGAACCTGGCCCCTGAATTCGATGCGGGCTGATACCGCGTAACGCAGCGTGTCGACGATTCGCGACTGGTCGTATCCGAGGACTACCTTGAAGGGCGGCGCGGCCTTGATGGGCAGGAATGCATCGGCCACGCCCCTGTCGTTCGGATCGAGTCGGGAAAGGTTCTCCAGTTCCACGAACAATGTGCAGCCTGGAGGCAAAAGCATACGCTCGCGATAGGTTACCGATACCTTCATGGTCGCGGAAGGCTGGCTTTTGGCGGGTTGTTCCGCCTTGCCGGATGTGGCTGCGCAACCGCCGATGGCGGTCAGGAGCAGGAGCGCGGCCGCCATGGCAGGGACAAGGAAACGGGTTGGGCGATGCATGGGAAACTCCATCTTTCCCCCATGCTACGCAATTTGTTTTTTGCGCGCCAGTGCCAGGACCGGCCTCGCCCGGCTCAAAAAAAACGGAAAGTTCTTGAAGAAAGTGCTTGAAATTGAAAATCGATTTCAATACAGTCCCCTCATGTCAGCCTTTCGCAAAAGAGGAGCCGTTCCGGCTCAATACCAGTACTTCTTCTTTTCAAAGCGATGTATCGGCCGGTCCGCCACGTGCGCGGCCGGATAACCAACATCCAAGGAGAAGTCGTATGAGTTCGTTGAAAAAACTCGGTATGCTGAATCGCGAAGGAATGCGGGCCTGCAACGAAGGCCGCCCCGGCGACGCCCTGTTCCAGTTGACCCAGGCCGACAGCCTGGCCCGGTCGCTGAATTCGCCCCTGCACGAGGCCAAGGTGCGCAACAACATGGGGCTGGTCTATCAGCTTTCCGGAAAATACGAAGAGGCGCGCGTCAGCTTTCGCATCGCGGCCAGTCGCGCCGTGGAGGGCGGAGCCGAGAACTCGGGCCTCCATCGGGTCATCATGAGCAACCTGGGCTCTCTGTCCGTCGCCAGAGGCAGGGCCGCCTAGCCATGAACGCATTTCAACTGGCTCCGGCGTCGACCGCGATGACGCCGGAGCCGACCCTGAACCCTCCGGATTCAAGCGATTTTCTTCCCACGACCCTGCACCAGTTCGCTTTGTCCCTGGGCAACGCCATCGACGCCAAGGACCCGCATACCTCGATGCACTCCGACGAGGTGGCTGAAGTTTCCTGGGCATTGGCTCTGGCCATGGGGATTCCGCCGAGCAGGGCGGCCGCCATACATGTTGCCGGGCACCTCCACGACATCGGGAAGATCGGCGTCCCCGATTCGGTGCTTGGGAAAAGATGCCCCCTCACCACAGCCGAATGGCAGGCCGTGCGTCATCACCCCGAGGCGGGAGCCGCCATTCTCGAACCCGTGGCCGCACTCAACCGCCTCGGTGTGGTGGACATGGTTCTGCATCACCACGAGCGGTGGGACGGCACGGGGTATCCACACGGCCTCAAGGGGACCGCCATCCCGCTTGGCGCGCGCATCATCAGCGTGGCCGATTCGCTTTCCGCCATGCTTCAGGACAGGCCCTACCGTCCGGCTCTGACCATCGACAGAGCGTGCCGCGAGATCGATCGGTGCGCAGGCTCTCAATTCGATCCCCGGGTGGTGGACGCCTTCCGCCTTGCCGCCGGAAATATCCTTCGGCTCGTATCCGCCCCTTCGGCCTGCGGGTAAAATCCCCGAATAACATTTCACCCACGGTGTTTCGGTCCCGTTGTGACGCCGGGGCGCGTTCCCGAATTCCGTCCGGGGAGCCTCTTGAGAAAAGGGTTTCCCGGCGAGTGCAGGGTCGCGTTCCGTTCTTTTCTCGGGTCAGATTATCATTCATCCTCGGAAACCGGCGTGCTACCCGGGGTGGCATGGCGAAGCCTTGCCGGAGGAGGACTAGTGACGCAAACCGATATTCTGCTTGAAGCGGGAACCAATGAACTCGAGATCATCGAGTTCTACATGGACGAGGCTACATCCGACGGGGTGGAGCGGCGATATTTCGGGGTGAACGTGGCCAAGGTTCTGGAGGTGGTGGAGGCCCCGCCGGGACTTGAGGGGTCGGAAGCCGCGTCACATCCGAGTTTCCTCGGCACGATTCCTTTGCGCAACCTGATCCTGCCCGTGGTTGACCTGGGGGTATGGCTTGAGATGCAGAGATCGCCAGCCGGGAATGAGCCGATCATCGTCACTGAGTTCAACGCCGCAATAACCGGCTTTCTGGTCACGGGAGTGACACAGATTCATCGGGTTTGTTGGGCCGATGTTGAGCCGCCCAGCCGGTATGTTGCGTCCATGGAGAACAACTGCATCACCGGAACGGTCAAGATCAGGGACAGGTTTGTGCTCATGCTCGACCTGGAGCAGGTCCTGGCCGATCTGGATGAGCAGGGCCGCGCCGATTCCGAGCCGTTGCCGAAGGTTTCCGGAGAGCGGTTCAGGGCGCTGGTGGCGGACGACTCCACCTCGGTGCGCCAACTGCTTGAGACCAATTTCAGCCGGTGCAATTTTGAAGTGACCATGGCCCGGGACGGTGCCGAAGCGTGGTCCATCCTCGAATCGATCAAGGCCAAGGCCGGGGCGGAGGGCGGAAGTCCGCTGGATTATCTGGACGTGGTGGTCTCGGACGTGGAAATGCCCCGGCTGGACGGCTATACCCTGACCCGGAAGGTAAAGGAGGACCCTGTCCTCAAGGCGTTGCCCGTGGTCCTTTTCTCTTCGCTCATCTCCGAGTCCGTCATGCACAAGGGCAAAGCGGTCATGGCGGACGCGCAGGTCACCAAACCCGAATTCAATGGATTGGCCGAGAAGGTCGTCGCTCTGATTCGCGACTGGGGGCGGGAAGAACGGACCGCCTAGCCGACCACCTCGTCAAGCTGCTTGCGCAGAGTGGACAGGCCGCAGGAGTGGTGCATGTAAACCGGCACATCCTTGCCGCGCACGGCGTCGAGCACGTCCTTGCGCGCCTTGTGGGATACCTTGTTGGTGAACATAACCACGAAATCCACTTCGCCCAGCGCCTTGGAAATCTTTCTCTCCTTTCCGGTGAAGTGCTTCAGCTTCACCCCGTTGCGTTTTGCTTCGGAGACATATTCCTTTTTAAGCCGGTCCATTCCGCCAATCAATGCTGCGCACATACTGTCCTCTCTATGCTGATATTGAAAATCGTTTTCAACAAATACAGACAAGCGAGGCGGGTGTCAACAGCTTCGCCGAAAAAATGTTTCGATGAAGCGGAGGGGAAAAAGGGGGAAGCCGAAGGGGCAAAAAAAGCGGAGTGATAGTGGAATAGGGGCGAAATGGGGACAGAAGGGGGAAGATTAGGCAAATAAAGGATGGGAAATGAATGGAAGGGGGAAAATGGGGAAAAAGGTAGGCGGAAAATGGCTGGAAGGGGAAGGAAAGGGCGGAAAGGTGTTGGTAGCGCGGATTTTCGGCAGTGTAGCGCTTGCTTTGGCCGTTATCGAGTTGGGGGCCAGGTGTCGTCTTCCGGGTCCGCTTCCGGCAGGGAACATGCGGGGCAGTCGACCATGCGGTTTCCCTGGCCGTGGTCGATGAGCGATGTGATTTCGCCCACAACCACGTTGACCCGTCCGCCCAGGAGGACCTGTCCTTTGACGCCGGAAAAAAGCCCCAGATCCGTCCAGGCAAATGTGTTGGCCGTGGCGGTGAGCGCCTCAAAGGGATAGCAGAACAGCGCGTAGTTGGCCCGGCCCCGCACCCTGTTGTTCGCGAAGAAGCCGCGCGAGCCGGTCTGGACCACGCCGCGCGCGCTTCGGCCTCCGGCCATGACAATGTCATTGCAGGTGACCACCAGATCATTGCTGTAGAGCAACATGCCGGTGGAGTTCTCTCCGCGTCCTTCGATTCGGTTGCCGGTAATGACCATGCGGTTGTTCCTTGAAAAATCGGACCCACCGGTGGTGTCGAAAAACCATCCTGCGACAATCCCATTGGGGCCGAATTTATTCGGGTAGGCTATTCCGTCGTCATCCGTTGCGATGTGGTTGTCCTGGATGCGGATGAATCCCTTGCCATCGTTGCCGAGGGCATTGTCCAGGATTTCGATGCCGTTGCGCGAGACCCGGTTGATGACATTGTCGCGGAGGGTCAGCTCCGCGCCCCATGTCCAATCCGCGAGCACTCCGTACCCGGCGGTTTCCTCCGGGTGGTCGTTCATCATTTCCAGCCGGTTTCTTTCGATGAGCACCGTGCCCGTGACCGCCCGCTTGAGCGCGTCCTTGGGGTGGATCAGCCGGTTGCCGATCACTATTCCCGCCTGGAAGGGCAGGGTTTCATCCGGCGTGCGTCCGATGGCCGCTTTTTGCGGGACGACGTTCGTGACCAGGCACCCGCCTATCTCCAGGCCGCCCGCATAGGCGAAGTGCAGGGGAGTGCCCTTGGCTCCGTCGAAGTGCAGATTGCGGACCATGATGAGCGGCCCGTTGTCCGCCGGGGGCGCAACATCGGAGGGGAGCGGGGAGTACAGGGTCCAGAAGCCGCCGGTGATGGTGGTCAGGGGGTCGCCTGCGCCGTCGAGCTGGCCCAGGATACGCACGGCCTTGCTGATCCTGGCGCGGCCCTCTGAGCCGAAATTGAAGTTGCCCCGCAGTCGGATCGTTCCGCCCTTGTCCAGTGCGGCCTGCATGTTGGGCACGTCACGGGACGGGTTGCCCGTGCCCGTGACAACTATATCCGCCGCCAAGGCCGGGAACGGCGAGGCAAGCAGCAGGCACACGGCCAGGAGAAGGTTGAACGTGATTTTCATAAACAGGAAATTACCCGCTTTGACCGAAGCTTGCAAACCCCGGCGTCAGTAGCCTTGCCGGAATTCCGAAGTGCGTCGGCCCTGCTCCCGGAAATTTCGGTTCCTCGCGTTGAGCTTGTCCTGTTCGTACACGGCTATGGCCACGGCCTCGCACACCGCGTCGAGGTCCGCTCCGCCCGTCCGGATTGCCTTGATCTGCGCCTTGAGCGCGTTGGCAAGTATGCGCTGGTCCGCCCAGGAGGGGTATCCGCTCCAATATTCGGCCGCTTCATCGCCACGGCCCAGCTTGGCGGCCGCATAGCCCGCATTCAGAAACGCGTCGGGGATTTCCTTGCGCGCCACGCATTCGCCCAGCACGCGCAGGGCATCCTCGTTCCGGCCCACGCGGGTGTAGCACACGCCCGCCATGACCAGGTGCGAAGGCCGGACCTCGCGTCCCTTGGCGGTTTCGTTTGCCAAATATGCGTCATAGGCCGCTGCGCCCGCGTCGAAATATGTCTCGGCCTTGGCGAAGTCGCCCCGCGCCTCGGCCGCGCGACCGCGCTCGAAGTTCTTTCTGCCTTTGGTTTCAGGCCGTACCAGCTTGGATAGAAATGACATGATCGGATACTAGCGGTTTGCGGACAGGAGGACAAGATGTGCCTGTTTCGGAACCGGGGCGCTGCCCCGGACCCCGCCAGGGAACCTTTTGAAAAAGGTTCCCTGGACCCTCCAAAACTTTTTATGTCGCCTTCGGCGAAGGTTTCCATTCAATGAATTGATTTGGTTGCGCGGGCATTTGGGTTTGCGGGCAAACGGCAGTTCAACACTGTTGAACAACCCGCGAAGCGGCATAAAAAGTTTAGGAAAAGGAGGGGATAGGGGTTCGGGGGAAGGGGAGGAAAGAACCCTTTTCAAAGGGTTTTTCCTCCCCTTCCCCCGGCCGCCGGAGGCATAAAAAAAGGCGGACGCGCAACGCGCGTCCGCCTTATTTATGGTTCTGTTTGCGCGGGCTAGTCTTCGTCGGCGACGAATTCGGAGATGGCGCATTCGGTGGTCAGGAGCATACTGGCCACGGAGGCGGCGTTTTGCAGGGCGATGCGGGTGACCTTCTTGGGGTCGATGACGCCGGCGGTGACGAGGTTGGTGTACTCGCCGGTAGCGGCGTTGAAGCCGTTGTTGCCCTTGAGTTCCTTGACCTTCTCCACGATCACGGAGCCTTCGAGACCGCAGTTGTTGGCGATCTGCTTGAGGGGCTCTTCGATGGCGCGGGCGATGAGGTCGATGCCTGCCTGTTCGGTGTCGTCGTCGAGCTTGAGGGTCTTGAGGACCTTTCCGGCGCGGACCAGGGCGGTTCCGCCGCCGGGCACGATGCCTTCGTCAACGGCGGCGCGGGTGGCGTTCAGGGCGTCGTCCACGCGGTCCTTGCGTTCCTTCATCTCGATTTCGGTGGCTGCGCCGACCTTGACCACGGCCACGCCGCCGACCAGCTTGGCCAGGCGTTCCTGCAACTTCTCACGGTCGTAGTCGCTGGTGGCGTTCTTGACCATGTTGGCGATTTCGTCGCAGCGGTTCTTGATGGCTTCCTTTTCGCCAGCGCCATCCACGATGATGGTGTTCTTCTTGCCGACCACGATCTTGCGGGCGGTGCCGAAGTGCTCGGGGCGGATGGAATCCAGGGTCACGGCGGTGTCTTCGGAAACCGGAGTTGCGCCGGTCATGATGGCGATGTCGCGGATCATTTCCTTGCGGCGGTCGCCGAAGCCCGGGGCCTTGACGGCGCAGACCTTGAGGGCGCCGCGCATGGCGTTGATGGTCAGTCCGGCCAGAGCGTCGTTCTCGACGGTCTCCGCCACGATGAGCAGGGGCCGGCTGGCCTTGGCCACGGCTTCGAGGATGGGCACCAGGGGCTTGATGTTGGAGATTTTATTCTCGGCCAGCAGGATGAACGGGTTCTCGTAGGAGACGGTCTGGTCGTCCTGGTTGTTGACGAAGTAGGGGGAGAGGTAACCGTTGTCCCACTGCATTCCTTCGACGACGTCCAGTTCGGTGGTCAGGCCCTGGGACTCCTCGACGGTGATAACGCCGTTATCGCCGACCTTGTCCACGGCCTCGGCCAGGATCTCGCCGATGGTGGTGTCGTTGTTGGCGGAGATGGTGCCGACCTGGGCGATTTCGGAGGTCTTCTTGATGGGCTTGGCCATCTTGTCCAGTTCCTCGATCACGGCGGCCACGGCGGCGTCGATGCCGCGCTTGAGGGACATGGGGTTGCGGCCGGCGGCCAGCAGCTTGACGCCTTCGTTGAAGACGGACTGGGCGAGGATGGTGGCGGTGGTGGTGCCGTCTCCGGCGATGTCGTTGGTCTTCTTGGCCACTTCCTTGACCATCTGGGCGCCCATGTTTTCGAGCTTGCCTTCAAGGTCGATCTTTTCGGCAACGGTCACGCCGTCCTTGGTCACCTGGGGAGCGCCCCAGGTCTTTTCGATCATGACGTTGCGGCCTTTGGGGCCGAGGGTGACCTTGACCGCGTCGGCCAGGGTGTTGACGCCGCGCTGCATACCTTCGCGGGCTACGGCTTTGTAATCAATTGCTTTTGCCATTGTTCAGAATCCTATGAAATGTGAGTGTCAGAAATTATTGCCGTTGTCGGTCCAACCGTTTGGATGGGGCCGCGTGCAGGGGCCTGGAGGAATCGAGTCTTGAGCGCGGTCTTTCCGCGCCGGTTCGTCTCCCCGGCCGCAACGCGGCGAACGGTTTTAGGCGAACACGCCGAGGATGTCGTCCTCACGCATGATGATGAGATCGTCGCCGTCCATCTTGAATTCGCTGCCCGCGTACTTGGCGAACAGGACGATGTCGCCGTCCTTGACGGTCTTGCACTCGGGACCGGCGGCGATGACGATGCCGTTCTGAGGTTTTTCCTTGGCGGAATCCGGGATGTAGATGCCCCCGGCGGTCTTTTCCTCTTCTTCCTTCCTCTGGACGATGACACGGTCATTAAGCGGTTTCAAACCCATGAAAAGTCTCCTTATGATGTCTTCACCGCAAGCTTGGCGGCGTGTGTTTCGACTGGGCCAAGAGATAAGTACGTGGCGCACGGTGTCAACAGTTTCGGCGGATATTTTTCCGGGTCTTCGGGCGGCGCGGTTGAAATCCGGGCCGAAGCGGAGTAACTATGTAATGATAGGAAAATCAAATAACCAAGGTAAACGGGAGCGAACACGACATGGAATCCTCTCTGCAACGGCTGGTGGTGGTATCCAATCGTCTTCCCGTCGCCCTCAAGAAAGAGGCGGATGGCTGGAAGCTCAAGCAGGGATCTGGCGGGCTCGTCACGGCCATGGCCCCGGTGCTCAAGAACCGGGGCGGCATGTGGATAGGCTGGTCCGGTGCGGCGGAACCCGAGGCGGACATGGAGGAACTTTTCTCCGAATTCACGGAGGAGGCGGGGTACGAGCTGTGTACCGTGCCCCTGACCCGGGAAGAGGTGCGGGGGTATTACGACGGTTTTTCCAACGAGATCATCTGGCCGCTGTTTCATGACTTGCAGAGCCTCTGCCGTTTTCATCCCCGTTACTGGCGGACCTACCTGGACGTGAATTTCAAGTTCGCCGAGGCCGTGGCCCGGCGGTCGTCGCCTGACGACTACATCTGGATTCAGGACTACCACCTCATGCACCAGGCTTTTTTCCTCAAGTCCATGGGCGTCAGGCGCAACATCGGTTTTTTTCTGCATATCCCCTTTCCCCCACCGGACATATTCATGAAGCTGCCCTGGCGGGCCAAGCTGATTCAGGCCCTGACCGAGTTCGATCTGGTGGGCTTCCAGACGATTCAGGACCGGCGCAATTTTACGGCCTGCCTGCACCGGCTCATGCCCGAGGCCAGGGTCGAGGGGCGGGGCGCGGTGGTTACCGTCAACATGAGCAACCGCTCGTTCCGGGCCGGGGCTTTTCCCATTTCCATCGACTACGCCCAATTCTCGGAGATGGCCGCGCGCCCCGACGTGGTCCAGAAGGTTTTCGACCTCAAGGAGGCGTTGCGGCACCGCAAGATCATCCTCGGCGTGGATCGGATGGACTATACCAAGGGCATCCCGGAGCGCATTAGGTCCATCCAGACCATGCTGCGTCGCTACCCCGACCTCATGGGCAAGGTGAACTTTGTCCAGATCGCGGTGCCGAGCCGCGAAGAGGTGGACGAATACAAGGAGCTGAGGACCGAGATTGAGCAGTTGGTGGGCCGGGTCAACGGCGAGTTCTCCGTTCCCGGATGGGTGCCCGTGCACTACCATTACCGGAGCCTGCCCCATGACGAGCTGGTGGCCTATTACGCAGCCGCCGACGTGGCCCTGGTCACGCCGTTGCGCGATGGCATGAACCTGGTGGCCAAGGAGTATTGCGCCTGCAACAACAAGGGGAACGGGGTGCTGGTTTTGAGCGAGTTCGCCGGGGCCGCGGCCCAGCTTCAGCGTCATGCCTATCTGGTCAATCCCTATGACGTGGAAGGTATCGCCAAGGCGCTGCATCGCGTCCTGTATTGGCCCAAGGAGGAGCGCAAGGCGCATATGTCCAAGCTCCGCGAGCAGATTCGCCGCAACAACATCTTCCGCTGGGTGGACTCCTTCCTCAGGGCGGGCATCGCCAAGTCGCTGGAGGATTTTCCCGAGGTGGAGACCGTCCACTTCAACAGGGTCTAGCCATGCTCGTTCTCAAATGCGCCGATTGCCGCCGCAAGCTCTGGAAGTATTACAAGATAGGACAGGGCGAAGTGCACCGCTGCCACAAGGACCGCATCCACAAGGTCTGGAACATGGAGGAACGGGAGGGCAAGGTCTTCTGTCCCTGCGGCCGCGCCGTGGGCATCGACAGGGGAAGCTACTACACCATGGACAAGAAGGCGTTTACCTACAAGGGCACCAAAACCAACGGTTGACAGGCTGCCTGTTTTTCGGAAAGCATATATATATGAATGCAATGGAACCATGAACAAGGAGTCCGCCTTGAAGACCCGCATCTTTCTTTTCGTCCTGATGCTGATGGCGTGCTCGGTCACCGTCGTTGTGGCCGCCGAACAGGCCCAGCCCGCCGGGGATTGCGGCGCCATCCCCTGGGGCGCGCCCATTTCCGCCGTGGAAGAGATTTCCTATTCGCACTCTTCCGGCGGGGTTAAGTATTACAATGTGAACAAGGCCGAGCCGTGCGGTTTGTTCGCCGTTCAAGGCGCGAACGTCACCTACGGTTTCCGGGAGGGCGGGCTGTACGTCGTGCTGATGGAGATCGCCCAGGCAAAGGACCTGAAGCAGGTGCTGGGTACCCTCATGGAATCCTACGGGCTGCCCGATCACAAGAAGGTTGACGGCTGGGACGAGTACCGTTGGGAGACCGACGACCTGCGGGTCAAGCTCAAGAGCCAGTTCGTCACCGACCGCATCAAGATCGGCATGTACTACAAGCCGCTGGCTCCGAAGGAATAACGGTCCACTCGGCCAATCCGCGAGGCCGCCCCGTCCGGGACGGCCTTTTCTTCCTCCGCTTGCCTTTCGCCCCGCGGGACGTATCTTGTGCATGGAGGCACCCATGTCGAAACAGATGAAGAATTTCCTGACCATCGCCGGGATCATCGTTTTGGGGGCGTTTCTCGCCTTTCTGTACGACTGCATCACCGGGCTTGCCGATTTCGCCGGACGCATCAATCCTGCTCTGGCCCCCTGGGTCTTTTGGGTACTTTTGGCCGTGGTGCTCGGCTCTCTGGGCTGGTGGGCCTCTCTCGTGCTGGTCCGGCCCCGGCCGCTTCTGGTCCACGCCGATCCCACGCCCGAGGAGATGGAACGCTTCCGGCGCGAGCTGGTGAAGCGTCTGTCCAGGAACCGCATCCTCAAGAACGAGGGTATGGCCGTGCGCGACGAGGAAGACCTCGAAGCCGGGCTGGCCGTGCTCAGACAGAAAGCGGACGATGAAATTCGCTCCACCGCCAAGCGGGTGTTCATCGGCTCGGCCGTGTCCCAGAACGGGCGGCTGGACACCCTGGTGGTGCTTTTCCTCATTTCGCGCCTGGCTTGGCGCATTTCCAAGCTCTATGCCCAGCGTCCCCATTACCGGGAGCTGGTCAACCTGTATGTGAACATCGCGGTGACGTCGTTTCTGGCCGGTTCCATCGAGGAGTTCGGCATTGAGGAATATGTGCACGAATTGATGGGACCGCTGGTGGCCGGGTCCGCCCTGGGAGCCATGCCCGGAGCCGAGGCCGTGGCCGGGACCGTGACCAGCTCCATCCTGAGCGGTTCCACCAACGCGCTTCTGGCCATGCGCTGCGGCATCGTGGCCCGCAACTACATGAGCCTCGACCTGGCCCGGCGCGGGGCCATGCGGCGTTCCGCCACCCTGGAGGCGGCGCGCATGTTCATGTCCATCTCAAGCGAGACCGTGACCCAGGTGACAAAGCTGCTGGTCAAGGGCTCCACCAGGGCGGTCACGGGCGGGACTAAAAAGGCTTTTGTCAGCGTGGGCAAGTCGGTGACGGGCGCGGCCGGTTCCGTTGGCCGGACCGTGTCCGGTGCGGCCGGGGCCGTGGGCGACGGGGCGAAGAGCGTGGGGCGTGGGGTCACGGACACCGCTCGTTCCGTGGTGGACGGCGCGGACCGGGCCGTGGGCAAATGCGTCGGAGCCGTCAAGGGCTCGGCGCGCAAGGTGCGTGACGCGGCGGGAGCGGCCGGGCGTGCTGTCGGCAAGGCCGGGAAAGGCGTGGGTGGCGCGGCCGGTTCGGCCAGGGACGCATTGCGTTCCACGGGTAAGTCCGTGGAAAAGGGCACGCGTTCTATCCGCGATGCGGTGCTGCGCCGGAAGAAGGGGAAGGATTCGCCTGAAGACGGCTAGAGCACGCGCCGCGCGCCCAGATAGTGCTCGGCCCAGAAGGCCGAGTTGAGACTCGATTCCATGACCCGTTTGCCCGAGCTGGGGGAGTGTACAAAGGTCCCCCGGTCGGTGACAATGCCCACGTGCAGCGATTTGCCGTTCTTGTCCACCTGGTGGAACACCAGGTCGCCGGGCCGGATGTCCCGGCGCGTGACCGGATCGCCTGCCCCGAGCTGCTGCCAGGACATGCGCGGCAGGTTCACCCCGTTCCTGTGGTAGACGTACCAGATGAATCCCGAGCAGTCGAAGCCGGTTTTGGGCGAGTAGCCGCCCCATTTGTATGGGGTGCCGATGAGTGACCGGGCCGTGCGGATGACCTTTTCCGCTCTGGGCGAGGCGGGTGCGCTCCGGACCATGGCGTCGGGCGGGACGGGCTGGGGAACGGTCCCGGCGCAGGCACAGAGCAGGAGCGCGCAGGCCGCAAGGGCGAGCGGCGTAAGGCGTGTGATTCCCCGGCGCACCTTCATCCGTTGCCTATGGGTTGCGTTTGATCCGCAGGTAGGATTTGACCGAGCGCACGCCGGGCACGGACTTGGCGTAGTCGATGATCTTTTCCCGCTCGGCGGTCGAGCCGACGATGCCGAGCAGAATCACGTTGCATTGCAGGGTCTTGATCTCGACGTTGGTGGACCAGATGTTCTTGTCCTGCACGAGCAGATTCTTGACCTTGGCGTATATTTCCAGGTTGTCGGTAGTGCCGCAGGAGTCGCCGGCCCGCTTGGGCAGCAGGTACGTGGTGACGGATCGCACTCCGTCCACGGATTTGGCGATCTCGATGGCCCGGTCCACCTGTGCGCGGGATTCGTATTCGCCCACGATGTAGACAAGTCCCTCGTAGCTGGACGCATCGAAGTCCATGTATTTGACGAGATCGTCCGCCAGAAATTCCTTTTCGATGAGGAAGGCGATCTTTTCGTCGTTGGCGTATTCGCTTACGTTGCGTTCCTCCACGGCCACGTCGTAGACCGCACAGCCGTTGGCGAACAGGCCGACGGCCAGCAGCATGAGGAGCGTGAAGAGAGTATTTGCGCGTTGCATGGGATTTCCCCCTGAGTTTTTCTAGATTTTCTCTATATACCGAGTTTGCGGTCCGGAAGCAACCGCTCCGGAATGTCCTCCCCATTGACCCGGGCCGCATATTAAATCATACTGCCTATATTGTTCCCTGGAGGTGGCATATGAAAAGAATCCTGCTCATTGCGGTTCTGGCCGGGCTGCTGCTGGCGGGTTGTGGGCCGAAAAGGCCCGTGCTCTATCCCAACGCGCACCTGGACGAGATGGGGATGCAGGTCGCCCAGGCCGACATCGACGACTGCATCATGAAGGCCGAGGCGGCGGGGGCCAACGCGTCCGACACCGGAGCCGCCGTCGGGAACGTGGGCAAGTCTGCGGCCATCGGCGCGGCCGCCGGAGCGGTGTTCGCCGCCATCATGGGCAACGACGTGGGCCGCGCGGCCGCCGCTACGGGCGGTGCCGCCGCTGCCGGAAGCGCGGTCAGCGAAGGGTTCAAATCTTCCGAGCCCGCTTCCATCCACAAGAATTTCGTTGATCGTTGCCTGCGCGACAAGGGCTATGAAGTCATCGGCTGGAAATAGGAGAAGACCATGAAACGCATCATTTCGCTCGGCTTCCTTCTGCTCTTCCTGCTTCTTGTGGCGGCTTGCGCCGCCAAGGGGCCGTTCACCGAGGAGCGCAGGGGCAATGTCGTCACCTATGCCCGGCCGGAAACCGGGAATGCCGTGACAGTGACCCTGAGCGACAGGCTCAAGTACGACAAGCGCGTTCGGCGTGACTTCATGGGCGCGAATATCGAGGGACATCTCTACCGCGCCGAGGACCATACGTCGGTGCTGGTCTCCAACATGGTCCGCAAGGAGTTCGAGGACCTCATCGGCCGGGAACTGGAGACCACGGCGGTGGGGATCAAGGCCTATCCGCCGCATACCTCCTGGCTGCCGGGCCTGTGCAGGCTGGTCCGGGCCTACGTGGTTTCCGTGGACTGCGGCGTTGTGGTCGCGGTCAAGTTCGGACCGCTTTACGAAGGCGAGTGCGACGGAACGATCTCCGAGGAGGCGTACATGGCCGACCATCTGGACGAGGTGGCCGAGTTCGACCGCAGGGCCGAAGAGGACATCTCCATAAGCTGGTAGGCTTGAGGGATCAGTCGAAGAGCAGCGCCAACGCCTTTTCGAGCGACTCCCGGTCAGGTTCCCATCCGCCGGACCAGGCCGGTTTCAGGCTGAGGGTCCGCTCCCCGGCGCGCATGGCGTAGCAATGCAGCCGCATGGACGTGCGGGATTTGCTGTGCCCGTACTTTTTGTCTCCGACCACCGGGTAGCCGCGCGAGGCGAGCTGCACCCTGATCTGGTGCGTGCGCCCGGTGAGCAGCCGCACGGCCAACAGCGAACGGTCCTTGCTCGCGGACAGCCCCGAGACGCGCGCCAGGGCCGTCTTGCCCGATCCCGTGCGCACCCGTTCCCGGCCCGGAGCGCCGGATTTTTCCATGACATCTTCCAGCACCGAGCCGTCCGGCTCGCACCACCGCCCGTCCACCCAGGCCAGATAAACCTTGGCCACGCCGCCGGATGCGAAAAGGTCGTTGAGTTCGCGCAGGGTTTCGTAGCTCTTGGCGGCCAGGAGCAGGCCTGAGGTATCGCGATCGAGCCGGTGGGCCAGGGTCGGCATGAAGTCCGCGTCCCGGAACATCGCCCGCAGCCTCGCCGTGACCGAGTCTTCCACGCCGTCGCCGCCGTGAGCGGCCAGACCGGCGGGCTTCGCCACGGCCAGGACCTCGTCGTCCTCAAAGGCGATGACCAGATTGCCCGCCTTGGAAACGGTCTTGCTTTCGCCCGGGGTATACGGCGGGATGCGCACGGTCTGCCCGGCCTCGATGCGGTCGAAGGGCTTTTTGCGGCCCTTGTCCACGCGCACCTGGCCCGTTCTGATCCATTTCTGGATGGCCGAGCGCGGCACGTCGCCGGTCAGCCGCCGTTCCAGGAATTGCAATAGCTTCTGGCCGGACTCGGCCTGAGTAACGATGACGAATTGTGTTTCCGGCATGGTGTGTGGCGAAGAGGGGGGTGGTTGGTGCCCCGGCCCCCATCCCTTGGAGGGATGGGGGCCGGAGGGGTGTTATTTCTTGTACCAGGAGCCGTCGGGACTCTGGAGCCAGGTGCCGCGAGGGGCGGTCTGGGCGACCTTGGCGGCGCGGCGTTGGCCCACCAGGGCCGGGGTGGTCCCGGCCTTTTTGGCGATGAGGCCGTATACTTCGGCGCGGTCACGATTCTCGGCGGCCACCACGTCGGCTTGTTTTTTCGGGCCGCGGAACGAGAGGTAGCCCTGGTTGTTCTCGCCCACGGTTCCATCGGCCAGCAGGGCGGCGACGACGGGTTTGCGGGCGATTATCCGGTCTTTGAGGCTCCCGGCCAGGACCGTGGTAGCGGCCAGGCTCAGGGCCAGGCAAAGGGTGAGGATGATGGTGATCTTATTTCGCATTGGTCGCCTCCGGCTCAACAGGGGCTTCATCGATGTCGGAGAAGAAATCGTCCAGAGCCCGGTCGACCCGGACGTTCACGTCGATGGTGATGTGGATGGGTTTGACCTCGACCGGAGCCACTTCCACCTTGTGGCTGGATGAACAGCCCCAGGCGAACAGCAGCAGAAGGCAGGCCGTCACGGATACGTATTGTTTCATGGCATTCTCCTATTCGATCATGCGTGCGATGTCTTTATAAAGCAAAATGCGGTCCAACGGTACGCTGAAATTCACGTCCAGGCGCAATCCCTGGAAATTGGAGCCCATGACGTTGCCGGTGACGCGAATGAATCCGCCGAATTCCCGCTTGTATACAAAGGGGAGGGTCGAGGCGGGCTTGCCGTCCACGGACAGCCGGACCAGCAGGTCCTCGCCCACGGTGTCCGCCTTGATGCGGACCCATTTGTACTGGTAGTCGCGGACGGCTTCCCTGGCCAACTCCAATTGGCCGCGCTCGGGCGTGCCTTCGGGTATGGCCGCAACCAGATCCTGCATGGCTTCCACACGGATAGTCCCGCCTTCGCCGGGCGTGGAGTGCAAAAATCCGCTGTTGAACGAAATTTTTCCATTCTTCCAGCTCACGGGCAATTCGCCTGACAACGCCGCCTCGCCTTCGGCCTTGGCCAGACCGAGCTGGGACAGAATCTCGGAAAGCTTCAGCTCCGAACAGAACAGGGTGATCCCGTATTCCTTTGACTCCGGAACGATGCGGAACGCCTTGCTGGACACATGCCCGCCACACCATCGGAACCCGGCTTCCTCCACCAAAAAGGAGCCTCTGGACTCCAGTTGGTAAACGATTTTTCCCTTTGTCAGGAGGATGTCGCCCGCCTTGAGCGAATCAAAGGTCAGGGTCTGGGCCGGTGCGCTGCGCAGGGTGAACAGGTCCGGGGTGTAGTAGGTCAGCTCGATGCCGTCAATGACGGTGCTCCCTTCGCTCAAGGTCAGCTTCCCGCCGGTCAGGGACGCTTTGGCCCGGCTCTCCAGGCCGCGCGGACTGATCGTGACGCCGCCGTCCGCGTGGAGTGTGCCTGCGAGTTCGATGCCCTTCAACCCGGGCGACAGCGCTGCCGGGGAGAATCCCTTGGGCAGGGTGTAGCCGTCCACCTTGAAGGATATGTCCGATTCATTGCCGACCAGGGACGACCGGCCGGAAAAGGGAACCCGAAGACCGGGCAGGAGATTGGTGCGCAGGGTGCCGTCATAGGCCAGGTCCGTGCCTTTTTGGCGCACCCGCGCCTGTACGTCGCCGAGTTTGCGCTTGTCCAGCGCGAGTCCGGAGAGATTGATGGTCCCCGCCTTGTTGGACTGGGGCGCGGGCCACTTGAGCGGCAGCGTCAGGCGCATGGAGCCGGAGGAGAATCCGCTGTTGGCCAGCCCTGTTCCGCGCGTGGCGCAGTTGAGGACCACATCCGCCGAATCGGGACCGGCCTCGCCCTGCATGGTAAAGATGAAGCCGTTGAGCGCGAGGGTTCTGCCCGTGGCCTGCACCACCATCCTGTTTGGATTGGCGGCGGTCAGGGAGACGTCCCACAATCCCCCGCCGTCCGTCTTGCGCGTCGCGTCGAGCCTGCCGCCCATTTCCACCCCGGCTCCGGCCAGGGAGAATTGCGCGAACAGCTCGTTTCGGTTCAGCCTGCCCGCCGGAATGGTCAGGGATGCGGGATAGGGCGCTTCCAGGGCGACGCGGCTCACGGAAAATCGGATTTCACGTTCCTCAAACCGTCCCTTGACCTCGACCGCCGCGCCTTCGGCCAGGCGCACGCCGAGCGCGCGCAGGTCGTTTTGAATCAGGGTCAGGGAAAAACCGGCCCCGGCATCGGCCGGAGCGGCCAGATCGATCTCGGCATCGGCCGCGAGGTCTGCTGTTCCGTCCACCGGCACCGGCAGAAAGTCGTTGAAGGCCCCCACGCGCAGCGCGTCCGCCTTCGCCTTGAACGACAGGTCGTTGAAGGTCGGGCCGAGGGTACCTTTCAGGTGTATCGATTGATCGCGCGGTGTCAGGTCGGCCCGGAACGTCACGATGTCGCCGGGCATGATCTCGGCGTTCAGAGGCACGGAAACCGTCCGGCCCAGGATGACGCAACGCATGACCGCATTGCGCAGGGTCAGCGAATCCAGCGGCAGGTCCGGAATGGGTCCACCGGAGTCCTTGTTCGCTTCGTTGTCCGACTTGGGGAGCATGTCGAGGACCGGCATGTGGAACCGTTTCCCGTCCCAGGCGCAGGACATTCGCAGACCGTCCAGCCGGACCTCGTTCACCCGGCCCATTTTCAGCGAGGCCGGAGTATAGGTCACGTGCACGTTGGTCAGGACCAGCCCGTTTTCGCCGTTTCCGAGCCGGACCGGCCCGATGTCGGCCGAGAACAGCCCCGCGTCGCGCACGTGAAATTCCGTGAGGCGAAGCCCCATGTCTCCGGCCAGCTTGGGAATCAGCCGCTCCAGGTATCCCGGCGTCCATACCGTCAGCCACCATCCTGCCGCCAGGACGGCGGCCAGCAGCCAGGGCGTGACCAGCACGGTCCATTTCAGGATTTTTTTGCCAAGGGAAGCGGACATTTAATTTCTATACGGGCTTCCCTGCCCCGTTGGCAAGAGGATGTGGCGAGCCCGCGGGTGATGGGCGAAAAAGAGAAAGGGAAGCCCTGGTTTCAAGGACTTCCCTTTCCGATTTCAGCAGGGTGCGCGTTCCGCGTTTCAATCGGGACGTTGCGCTACATAAGGCTCGGCAGGAACGTGACCAGTCCGGGCGCCATCAGCAGCAGCGCGACGCAGACGACGTAGGCGGCCACGAAGTAGGCGACTCCCTTGAAGGCGTCGGTCATGGAGACGTCTTGCGCCATGGAGGCGACGATGAAGAGGTTGACGCCCACCGGCGGGGTGATGGCGCCGAGGGTGGTGACCACGGTGATGAGCACGCCGAACCAGATGGGGTCGTAGCCCATGGCCGTGACCACGGGGAAGAAGATGGGGATGGTCACCAGGAGCAGGGCCAGGGCGTCCATGACCATGCCGCCGATGACGTAGATCAGGCAGATGACCATGATGATGACCACCGGCGGGATGGGCAGACCCGCCACCCAGGCCGCGGCCTCGAAGGGCAGCCTTGTGATGGCCAGGAACCGGCCGAAGATGACCGCGCCGAGCATGATGACCATTATCATGGAGGAAATCTTGAGGGTGTCGCTCACGGCCAGGCCGAATTTCTTCACGGACATCTTGCCCGAGACCGTGGCGATCAACAGGGCCAGCGCCGCGCCTGCCGCGCCCGCTTCCGTTGGGGTGAAGAATCCCAGGAACAGGCCGCCCATGACCAGGATGAACAGAATGACCATCTCGATGGAGCCGGGCAGGGAGCGCAGCTTCTCGGCAAAGGTGGTCTTCGGTCCGGCCGGGCCCCATTGGGGATGGCGTTTGCACAAGTACCAGATGGTGCCCAGGAACAGGACGGTCAGCAGGATGCCGGGTATCATGCCACCCACGAACAGGCTCGCGATGGACTGGCCGGTTTGCAGCCCGATGACGATGAGCACCACCGAGGGCGGAATGACCACGCCGAGGGTCGCGCCGGCGGCCACGGACCCGGTGGACAGGATCGGATTGTACTTGAATTTCTTCATCTCGGGCAGAGCTACGGTGGACATGGTTGCCGCCGTGGCCGAGTTGGAGCCGCAGATGGCCGCGAATCCGGCGCAGGCCAGCACCGTGGTCATGGCGATGCCGCCTCGGATTTGGCCCATCCAGGCGTAGGCGGATTTGTACAGCCGCTCGTTGACCCCGGAATAGAAGCATATCTGTCCCATGAGGATGAAGAGGGGGATGACGGTCAGTCCGTAGTTGGAAAAGACGTTCCACAGCTCCGTGCCGAGCATTCCCTTGGCCGCGTTCCAGTTGAGCACGTAGGCGAATCCGGCGAAGCCGATGACGCCCATGGCGAACGCCACGGGAATGCGGAAAAGGAAGATGGCCGCCAGAAGCAGAAGCGTGCCGAGAATGCCTGCGGTGATCGGATCCATTATGCCACCTTCTCCTCGGTAAGCGCTTTGAGCGTGTCCACGGCCAGCACGAAGGCCAGGGCGACGCACCCGGCGGCGGAGGCGAACACGAAGGGATAATAGACTATTTGCAGGGTCTCGGAGACCTCGCCCGTCTGCACCAGGAAGGTCGCCCATTTCCAGGTTTCCACGCCAGCCAGCAGGAAGAACCCGCAGGACAGGCCGTTGGTGGCCGCGTCGGCCAGACGGCGGAACCAGGCCGGGAAGCGCGTCAACAGGACGCCCACGGCGATATGCGCCTTGCGGCGTTGGGCGAAGGCCAGGGAAAAGGCGGCCACCACCGCGCCGAGAAAGCCCATCAGTTCAAATGTGCCCTGCACCGGAACCCACACGGCACGCAGGACCATGTTGGTGCAGGCCAGGAGCATCATGGAGACAAGAAAAATGCCGGCCAGCACGGCCAGAGCCCGGGCGACCAGCTCACTGGCGCGATCGAGGAAATGTATCATGGGAGGCCCCGAAAAAAACGCCCCCGCGTTTGGGCGGGGGCGTTTCATATGGAGTTACAGGGATTCGTACTTGGCCTGGAGCTCAAGCAGGTCCTTGAGCACGGCTTCGGCATCAATGCCGGCCTTGGCGCAGTCCGCCTTCCAGTCGTCCACCAGGGGCTCGCCCAGCTTCTTGAGCTCGGCGTGCTCCTCGGGGGTCAGCTTGTGGACCTCCACCTGGTATTGCTCTCTGGACCAATTCAGGGAATCGTTGATGTGGTTGTCCAGGTACTGGCCTGTCCACTGGGCCTGTTCCCGGGCCAGGTCGTCGAGGACCATCTTCACTTCGCCGGGCAGGGATTCCCACCTGGCCTTGTTCATGATGACGGCGAACGGGTACACAGGCAGGTTGACGATGGTTTCGTGGCGGCAGCTTTCGGCGAAATTGAAGTCCTTGAGCACATCGAAGGAGGAGACCACGCCCTTGACCACGCCTTTTTGCAGGGCTTCGGGCGTCTCGGACATGGGCATTCCCACGCCCCGGGCGCCCAGGCCGTTCAGTATGCGCAAAATGGAGCCGGAAGCGCGCAGTTCCATGCCCTTGAGGTCAGCCAGAGTCCGCACGGGTTCCTTGCTCATGATCTGGGACGGGGCCGAGGTGAACATGGCGAGGACCTTGACGTCCTTGAATTCTTTGGGCTGATACTTGAGGAACAGGTCCCACATGGTCAGGCTGGCCGCCTCGGTGGAGGTGAAGGCCACGGGCAGGTTGACGGCGGACATGAGGGGGAACACGCCGGGATAGTAGGCGATGGAGATGCAGCCGATATCGGCCTGTCCGGTCTGGACGCCGCGGAGCATGTTTTTGGCTCCGAGCAGGGTTGAACCGGGGAAGGTCTGGACGGTCAGTTCGCCGCCCGTGCGTTTCTCCACCTCACTCTTCCACCGCTCCATCTGGACGGCGGGGAAGGTCTTGGCGGGCGGGAAATTGGCATAGGTCACCATGGTTCCGGCCAGTGCCGGGGCCGCCAGAAGGCAGACCAGGACCAAGCACGAGACCAGCGCGGTCGTCGGTTTTCGCATCACTCTCTCCTTGAAATGCGTATGGTTGCGGGCGGCCGGGCGGCCGCCCGTTATTGCAGTTTCAGATCGTAGGCCAGGACCAGGGTTTTGCGGTTGCCGTAGCCGTAGCCCGCGAAGGTGTTGACCAGCACGCACAGCTGCTTGTTGCCGTCGTTGTTCAGGTCGGCCAGGGCCACGTCACAGACTTGGCCCTTGATGCGCCGGGTCTTCCAGGCCAGGTTCATGCCCACCTGGTCATAGACCAGCGAGTGGATTTCGCCCTGGGTGTAGTACTTGTAGTTCTTGAAGATTTGCGCGGTGGCGGACAGATCCCTGTTAACCAGCAACTCGTAACGGTCGTTGGAGGTCAGGGGAGCGGCGATGCCCCTGATGGGAATGTTGTAGGTGATGCCGTGCTCTTCGGTGACGCCGCCGCCCATGCCGAGCATCTTGTCCGCCGTCTCGATGACCACGCCGGAGCTGTTGTAAGTCTCGTCGCTCTCGTAGAGGCGCTCGAAGGTCTGGCTGTACACGATCAGCTTGTGGCTGTTGTTGATGACCACGCACTTGTAGCCCAGGCCGTCAGGCAGATAGGTCAGGTTGTAGACGTTGCCGAAAGGCGGCACGGGAATGGGCTGGCCGATCTCTATGTCGTCGCCCTTGATGAAGGCTTCGTTGACGTGTCTGTCGAACAGGTCGCGCTGGCCTTTTTTCTGAGCCGCGAGGATGGGCGTGTAGGTCGGGGGGAGGCGCAGCACGCCGAGGAACCTGTCCACCTTCTTGACCAGGTATTTGAACTTGCTGCCTTCAAAGGAGAGAATGCTCGACCGGGGAGTGCCTCGGGGGGCGCGGATCGCTCCCTGGCTCGCGAACTGGTATGCGCCGATGACGAATTCGGGCATTCCGTCGCGGTTGAGGTCGGCGATTTCGAGCCGGACGCTCATGACGTTGGCGGGCAGTTCGAAGGTGTCCAGAAGCTGGAGCTTGCCTTCCTTGAAACGATAGGCCGAAATGGCCGATTCCTGCAGAATGAAGATTTCGTTCTGGCCGTCGGCATTGCCGTCGGCGATATACAGGCCATAGGAGCTGAAGGGCAGGGTCTGGCTTCTCCATCTGCCGGTGGTCTCGGTGCCGCCCTCGTAGCGGAACTGGGGGTTCAGGGTCTCGGCCCTGAACGGCTGGCCGTCGCCGGTGATGAACGGGCTTGCAGAGGGAACCGCAGCCTGCATGGTGTTCTTGGCTGTTTTGGTCTCTTCGGCGGAACCGTAACCCGGGCGGTTGAATACGTCGCCCTGAAGAATCTTGGCCTGGGAATCCAGCCAGGCGGTCATCTCGTCGATCTTCACCTCGCCCTTTTTCTGCCAGGCCTTGCCGTCGGCGGCGATCGTGTCGATGCGCATGTGCGCCGTGGTGTCGAGAATGGCGACTTCGCCGTAAGTGAGGTAATCGACGTTGAGGCCGCGCAGGGTGTTCAGGGCCGCGCCTTTGTCCGAGGGCGCGGAGACGTCTTGCAGGCTCTTGGAGGTGGGCTCCACATGCCCCATCCATTCCAGGTCGCTCGAAAGACTGGCCTGTATGGCCTTGGAAAGATATTCGTATTTCTGGGGTCCGTTGTAGACGAACGGAAGGACCGCATAGGTCTTGGCCCCCTGGGCCATGGCCGGCAGGGCCAGGAACAGGGTCGCCACAAAGGCGGTCAAGACGGTGATGACGGGTCTTCTTGCCATGTATTCCTCCGGAAGGTAGGTGGTACCTTGCTTTTGTGACATGTTGGAACGTGCTGGTGCGCACGGGAGCCTCTTGTATCAGTTTCCCGGCCGGATGCAAAGGGCCAAGAGTGTTGATAGGTCGGGCAATTGCCGCTATTGGTGCCGTTGCGGCCGATCCGGACGGCATGGTGACGGCCCGGAGCCCGGCCCGATTCAGGGAGAGTTGATGACACGATTCGGACGCACGTTCAGACTGGTTTGCGACGAAGCGGCCGCCCCCGTGGTTGAGGGGCTGCTTCGCGCGCAGGGATTCGATTTCGGTCCCGAGCCTTTTTACCCCCTTGCCCGCAGGCTTGCTCACGAGCCTTTTCCTTTAGGTGAAAGCCTGGCCGCCCGGTTCGGCCTGATCTACATTCAGGACCGCTCCTCCATGCTGCCGCCCCTTGCCCTCGATCCGCCGTCCGGAGCCGATGTCCTGGACATGTGCTCCGCGCCGGGCAGCAAGACAAGCCTGCTATCCCGTCTTGTGGGGCCGCAGGGTTTCGTGTTCGCCTCGGAGCCTTCGGCCGATCGGCTGGGCACTTTGCGCGCCAACCTGCGCCGCACCGGCTCGGTCAACACCGCCACGGCCAAGGCCATGGCTCAGGACTTGCCGTTCGAGGACGGGACCTGGGACCACATCCAGTTGGACCCGCCGTGCAGCGGCTGGGGCACCGTGGAGAAGAACCCGAAGGTCATGGAGGTCTGGTCCGGCTCCAAGACGGCCCCGTTGATAGCCTTGCAAAAGACGCTCCTGGAGAAGGCTGCGACGATGCTAAGGCCCGGCGGCACGGTCCTGTACTCAACCTGCACCACTAATATTGAAGAGAACGAGAAGCAGGTTGCCTGGGCGCTGGAGACCCTCGACCTCGCTCTTGAGCCGCTTTTCGAGCCCGAGGGGTTTGTTTTCGAGCCCGCGCACATGCCCTCCATGGAAGGCGTTTTGCGCGTGGCCGAGGATTCGGAAGGGCAGGGGTTCTTTCTGGCCCGATTCGTGAAAAATGGCGGATCGAGCGCAAGCGGCGAAGTCCGTGCGCAAAAAAAGGACCTGCCGGGCGTCCGTCTGCGGCTCGACAGGATGATCGGCGGAGACGGCCTCGACCTGACGCGGCTGCCTCCCGGCGAGGTCTACGAATTTGGCGGCAAGGCGTTTTTTCTCCACGAGCGGGCCTTGGAGCTGATCCCCGGCTCCTTGCGCTGGCAGGGGTTCCCGCTGGGCAAGGTGGCGGGCAAGGGCGATCGGGTCAAATTCACCCCCGGCCCGCTGGCGCGGGTGCTTCTCGCGCAGAATCCGGCCAAGGCCGCCTGCGACGTCCTGGATGTGGAAGACACGGATATCCTGGAGCGTCTCCTTTCCGGACAGAGCGTGCCGTTCAAGGCGGGCAAGGGCGGTGTGGGCTTCTATTTTCGGGGGCTTCCGATCGGCTGGCTGGCCAGAAAAGGCGGTCGTCTTTTGTGGTCTGCGAAATAGTCCTGTAAACTCAATATGTTGTGGAGTGAAAAATTTTTGTTAAAAAGCGTTGACAAAAAGCGGTCGTGTGGGCAGTATCCCCTTCGCTGAACGCGGATGAGTGCTTGGGCAAGAGCGCGCCGCAACTGCCGAAAGTGGTTGACAAGCGATCCCTGCCAAGCTAAACACTCTCTTCCTGCGGGCGCGTAGCTCAGCTGGGAGAGCATCGGCCTTACAAGCCGAGGGTCACAGGTTCGAGCCCTGTCGCGCCCACCATCTTTGAAATAAAGGGGAGCTTAACACCCTTTATATAATAGAGCGGAGCCGTAGTTAAGTTGGTTATAACGCCGGCCTGTCACGCCGGAGGCCGAGGGTTCGAGTCCCTTCGGCTCCGCCAGTAAAGAACAAGGACATCAACGAAAGTTGGTGTCCTTTTTCAGTTTTTAGTGTTGACATTTATCCTTCTTTTTCTTTTTCGCGTGCCTTTTAAGGGTGTCGATGCTCTCCTTTAATGCTTTCTCAATTATCAGTTTGAAGTGAATCGAGCTTGCTTTTCCTTTCCATTTTTTGGATTCACCAATCATCAGTTCTTGAACTTTGCAAAGCCAATCAAGTTCCAATATTAGCTTTTCGGCGAAGATATCTTTGTATCTTAGTGAGATGGCGCTTTTTATCTCACTCTTTTGGTAGTTATGCAGTTGTGCAAAAGTCTCTACGAAAAGTGCCGGGTCAATATGAAGGAGAATTGGCTTGTCATAGAACTTGCTGTTCCCATGGTTGGTATGAGCTACAGATAGTAAAAATTCATGTGGGTCAGAGGTCATGATCTTGATTAGGCCACTTGATTCTTTTCTTAGGAATTTTTGTTTTCCGACTTCTTGTTGCTGTTTGTAATATTCTACAACGTGCCTGAATTCCTTTTCGTTGTGGGAGTGGTATTGCAGTCCATCCCAGGAATCATGATCGTCGAGATAATCCCAGGTCGGTGTCAGCATCTCGTCAGTGTAAAGAAGATCATCGTTGAGCAACTTGTCTATGTTTTTTTTGGCTAGGTCCACTAACTCGTCTTCGCTAAGTTCAAGCAAGCCTATTTTGATGATCGTCAGTAATATCCCGAACATGTGAAGAAGTATTTGGGGTGCATCGATATCACAATTGAGAAATTGGTTTTGAACCTTAGTCTTTAGTGAGTCAAACTGCTCGTCATCAAGCTTGCGAAAGTTCAAAAGTTGTTTCCACGCTGGAGTTGATTCAGTGTAAAAATAAGGCGTGTTAAGAATAGATTCTATAAGAGCTTCATAATCTATTGGGCCATCGGATAGAATCAGATTATCCCAAATGTTTCCACTTAGAAGAGGAGAAAAAGCGTCACATGACGTGTACTTCTCAAGAGTTTTGAGGGTGGGAGATTTGTCTTTGCCATCTGGCTGCATCCTCAAGCGTACTAAAGAGTAGTCATCAAGGTCTCCTTTTTGGAGGGATTTCGCTTCGATTGTGTAGATTAAGTACAGACAAAAGAAGTGAGAGTTAAAGTCGTCGTTTTGAGTAACTTCGGGGGGAAGTCTGTCGATCAGCATTTCAAAATTCCAGAGGGTACGTTTGATCTGCCTAAGATTATTTGACTTTGAGTCGGAGTAGATGCTTAGAATGTCGCTCGATGTGTTTTTGTATATATCTTTGATTTTTTCTGATTTTGCGTCAGAGATAAATGAATTGATTGCTGACGTAGCATCAGGCGTCACAGCAAAGGTTTTTCCTATTAGTTTTTCCTTGATATCGTTATATGTCCCTTGGTCGTCTTTGTTGGATTTTTTCCATCGTTCAACTATTTTCTCTTCGTTTGCTAAAATTATTGCTTTGTATCCTTGAATTTCAACAAAATGATTAATATAGCCAAGGAGTTCAACGATATCAATTGAGCATCTTTCAACATCATCAAAGATCAACAGACGTTTTTCAGTCTGAAGGTTTTTTGGGGTGAATACTCCATCCAAATCTTCTAGTTTCACCTTTGCATCCGGGGTGTGATCCCCATCAAGGTCGATTTTCAGTAATCCTCGAGCAAGAGCTTTACCTAGGGCTTTACCAACGATCAGCCCCTGTGAAGACAGTATAGGATGTGCTTGGCGAAAGTATTCACTTGCTATGTCATCCAACGAATTGAGGCCATATAAACTGATTTGGAATACTTTGAAGTTCTTATCTGCAGACGTGATCTCATCAATGAAATGACTGATGAACCATGTTTTTCCTGATCCCCATTTGCCATTAATCAACACAGCGTGTTCAGGTTTCGTTTTTGGGTTAATGTAGTGTTTGAGGTAATCAGTAATATGTTGATTTAACATTTGTTTAGCTTGTATTGGTTTGGGTTTGGATAAGAGATTTTGAATCACAGAAATTAGGCGTAGAATCGGCTTAAGTCTTAAAATCTTCATGGTCTATTTACCTGACGTTGTTCTGTCGCTAAACATGTATATTCCCAAGCCGTGTCAGTGTCAGCTAACAAAACAAAAAGCCGGAGCATTCACCCCGGCTTCGTTTTTAGCGGCCATGTGCGGCGGGCCCGCGCCTATTGGATCGTGTTCTTGTAGATATTGCCGTCTTTCATGATTACGACGAAGTTTTTTGCTGGGTCGCCAACCAGTTCGAGGTTTTTTAGGGGGTTGCCGTCGACGAGGATCATGTCGGCATAGGCGCCTTCCTCGATCACGCCGAGCGGACCTTCCCGATAGGGGTGGCGGGGGCCGCACATTTCCAACAGCCGGGCGTTTTCAGAGGTTGCGATTTTCAGCGCCTCGTAGGGGGAAAACCATTTCCCCAATCGCACCAGGAGTTCGCTTTGCTGGTGCGCCTTTGACGCATCCAGGAGCTGGTCCGTTCCAAAGGCGATGTTGACACCGACTTTCTTGGCCATGGGGTACAATGTCTCCACCGCAGTCATGACCTGTTCATACTTTGCCTGGCTGATCGGATTGTCCCAGACCATGTCCTCAAGCGCCATGGGTTGCGGGCTCAGCCACACCCCCTTTTCCTTCATCAGGCGCAAGGTCTTTTCCGACGCGAAATAGCCATGTTCAATGCATTTTATCCCGGCTTCCACGGACCGGCGGACGCCCCTGTCGGTCATCACGTGCGAGCTGACGTATGTGTTGTAGCTGCTGGCTTCCTCGACAACCGCCTTGATCTCATCCATCGAGAATTCGTCCACATCCAACGGGTCATATGAGGAAGACACCCCGCCGCCGGTGCAGACCTTGATCTGCGACGCGCCATACCTGAGGACGTCCCTGGTCCTGAGCCGGACTTCGGCTTCTCCGTCGGCCGTCATGCCCATCATGTTGCGCTCCCAATAGCTCATGACCGACTTGTCTCTCGGGCTGTCCAGTCTTCCGTAGAAGTCGGCATGACCCGAGGTCGGGCTCATGAAGGGGCCGGAGGGAAGAATGCGATGGCCGGGGAATTGTCCGGAATCAATCAATTTCTTGATGGCAAAGGGGTTGCCGCCCATGTCGCGCACCGTGGTGAATCCGCGCAACAGGGTTTCCTCCGCTCCCTTCATGCTGATGATGGCCACCTCAGGCATGTCGCCCTGGTTCATCAAAAGAATTCTGGCGGGCGTGTAGGCATAGGTCGTATGCCAGTGCGCATCGATGAGGCCGGGGATCAAGGTACGGCCTTTGCCGTCGATGACGTTGACCTTGACCTCTTTCTTAACTTTTTTTTCCGGTTCATAGACCGTAACGGTCGTATAGGGGTGCTGCAATGCGTCGAGGCACATGTGTCCGCCGCTCTCTATCGCCTTGTAGCCTCCGGTGGTTACGTCGAGCTCATAGGTGGGAGCGATTTCGATATCCTTGCCGATCTTCTTTATCAGGTTGTTGACCACGAGCACGTCATGGCTCATCAGGAGTTGCTCATTCTTGCCGTCAAAAATGTTGACGTTCTTGAACAGCGTGACCTCCGACGGGATGTCGACCGCCGCCGCGGGCAGGGCAAATGCCACAACAAGTGCAAAAAAACTAAAAACGGCAATCAGTTTTTTCATACCATCAACCTCTGGCAAGTAAAATGGTTGTCGAATGTATTCCTCTTGTTTCCTACACCGGATTGTGATGCCTGACACCAATTCCGAGCCTAAGAATATTTACTTTTTTGAATCCTCCTTTCCCAGAGGGAAAAGGAGGATTGCATTGGAGTTCCGGTCTCAGCCGTTTACGTCTACCGGATGTGTATTCTCTGCTGTTGTGTTTTCAGCAATCGCATTGATTACGGGTTGAGGTCAAAAATCCCGATGCGATCCGCCTTGGTGGTGCTTACCCAAAGTCGATTGCCTACTTCGATCGCACCCGTGGCGGCGCCAAGTGCGCCATAAACTCCATTCGGCATGACGGTCTCGGCCTTCAGGGTTTCAGGATCAAGGCGGGTAATGTTGAACGGGGTTAGCTGGTTCCCGCCCGATTTGGCTGCCGTCATCTGCGCGGCGACAAATTCTTCGACAGGGGCGGTGTGAACGCCGACCAGCAGGGATTTCCCATCCTCGGACCATCTGATGTTGTCTGGTATTCCATCTAGCTGCGTGGAAACGAGTTCCGGGTCGTCGCCTTCGCGCGTTATTCTGTGGATGTTCATGGTGGCCGAGGCGGCAATATACACATACTTTCCATCAGCGGAGACCACTATGCCATTGTCGCTGGAGAACGGTTCCGTCCCTCGAAGATTGGTCCATCCTTTTTCGGGAAACCATTCGCGCACCCAACCCACGGGTTCGCCTTTCATTTGCTTCTCGCCTTCCGCTTCGGGGTAACGGGGGTCCAGTAAGGATGTCACCACAACACCATCTGTGCCGGGAATCCAGGCAACCGCATCGATAAATCCATCAATGGGCGCAAGGATGGTGCCTATCCAGGTGAAATGGAGCCGTTCGCCCGAGAAATCGATATCGAAAACCTCGACGGCCTCACGGCCATGGGTCACGGCATAGAATCTGATGTTGTTTCCGTTGGTTGCACCAAGGGCAATCCCGTGGGTGCACAATTTCTCCCAGTCCGGTGGGGTAGAGGTGTCAGGATATGTGTTGGGGGCGGGTTTGAGCGCAATATCCTCCCCTTGGACCGCATAGCCCGTTTCAGTCCGGGCATCGAACACGTGTATGTAGTTCTTTGTCTTCCATGGGTCATCCATGCCTGGGCCCAGCGTTGTGAGGCCGCTGCCGAGAATCCAGGGGGTGCCGGGAATTTGAATTAAATCCTCGACGTTATACACACCCACGATGAAGTTGGAAGATTTCATCCAGCCTTCGACGTCACGAGTGTCGGCGAAGGCCGAAGACCCTAACGCCAATGCCAGAAATAGGGTGGCAAGAATGTAGCGGGGTTTTTGCATTTTTGGGGCCTCCTTTTGAAAATACACAATGTTTGCACGTTGTTATTTTCCTGAAGAAAAGCCGATTGCACTGAAGTTTCTAATGAAGCGAACGCCGGGAACGAATGGACGCGCCTGGAAAAGCTTCGTTTCGCATCAGTATCCCGTTTGCCGGGCGGAGCCGTCGGCGGGTGGGGCCGCCTTTCCTCTGGCGATTGTCAGGGCTTGTGCCGCGCCCGTCTGAATGAAGCTGACATCGGTGCCGACGGAGGCGAAATCAAAGCCGTCCTGCAGGGCCTTGTAGACCATTTCCGGCGTGACCCCGAAAATACCTGCGGCGCGGCGATGTTTTTTACAGGCCGCCAGGATGGCGGCGACGGCATCCGTGAAGGCCGCATCCGCGAGGCTGCCGGGTGGGAGTCCGATGCCGAAGCAAAGGTCCATGGGGCCGATGAACAGGCCGTCGAGACCCTCAACCTCGGCTATGCCTTCGACGTTGCGCAACCCTTCCTCGGTTTCGATCATGACCACGCAGGCGACCTGGTCGTTTGCCGTTTGCAGGTAATTCATCCCCTCGATCATGGTGTCGCGCATGGGGCCGAAGGAGCGGTTGCCTTGGGGAGGATAGCGGCACGCAGCGACCGCGCGTCGCGCTTCCTCGGCAGAATTGACCAGGGGGACGATGACGCCCTGGGCGCCGGCATCGAGCGCTTTTCCTATCTGGTCAGCCTGATTGGCGGCCACCCGAACCAGCGGCGTGATGGCCTGGCCGCAAATGGCGGGCAATAACCTGGTCAGGTCGCTGTGGCTCATCAAGCCGTGTTGCAGGTCGAAGCAGATCCAGTCCGCTTCCATGCGCACGAACATCTCGGCCATGTGGATGTCGGGAAGAATCGACCAGATGCCCAGTGATTTTTCGCCGCTGCGCCATTTGTTTAAGGATATGTTTTGCATGATGTCCTTCCTTGAAGCGCGTTATGGTTCGCGTCTGTGCGCCCCCTGGACGCCTGCACTGCATCGGTATTCCGGCTTTTCAAGCCACCTGTGCGGAGAGTGGGGATACTTCTCTTCGCGAACAGCCGTCAGCAGGGCAACCCCTTCTTTTCCAGGCAATACAAGGCTTCCATCAGGTAATAGTCACCCCAAATTAATTCGTGCCTGTCCGCAAAACCTTTCACGCCGTTCATGCAGCCATCGACCAGCATCCCCTCAGGGCGCTTGTCGTTGCCGTCAACCGGCGTCAGGTGTTTGCACAGGTTCTCCAGCATTGGTTCCAGGCGATCAGTAAAGGGCTTGGCCTCTTCCGGGAGCGGACTCAGCACGGCAAGGCGAGCCAGCGCCGAGCAGACGATGCCTGCGGCCGAAGTGTCCAAAAGCGCATCCGGGCTTGGATCATCAAAGTCCCATGGCGGAACTTCGGGGCCGACTTTGTTCCACCAGTAATCAAACAGTTTTCCGGCCACTTCCAGATGGTGGGAGTTGCGTGTGTGCTCATAGCCCCACAAGTTGCCGGCAATTGCCCATGACTGGCCGCGCGACCAGCAGGAGTCGTCGGCGTAACCCAAGAGCGTTGGCAGCTCGCCGATCAGTTCGCCGGTTTCCCATTCGAACTGGATGTTCTCGATCGTGGAGCCATCTTCACGAATGAAATAGTTCTCCAGCACCTTGAGCATCCTCTCGGCTCCCACGACGAAGGTGTTGTCGCCGGTTTCCTTCCAGGCCCACCAATCCAAAATCAGGCCCGGGTGAACGTTGTCGATGCAGACGGTATTGCGGGACAAAGCGCCTTTGGCCACTTCATTGGCAAACTCGACGGAACCCAATGTCACGACCTCGCTGCCGACCGGTATGGCGCCATTGCCTTTGTTGGCGGTCGAACGCATGGCCCAGGCTGCCGCCAGGGCGAGTGTCCGCATGTACTCATCGCCGGTGGTCGCATAAAGACGCGCCGCCGAGTAAAAGAACCGGTGCCCACGGAACATGTCATCCGTTTCGAGTTTGTAGCGGATGGTCTCAACGCGGCGAAACGCCTCTTCAAGCAAATCCGGGCGATCAAGCAGCTCACCGGTCATGCGCAGCATGTCTATCCAATGGCCGTCGATCCAGTCCCCCGTGGGAACGGTGTTCCATTTGCCGGTCTTCGGATCGGCATGGTGCGGCCAGACGTCCTTGCCAATCTCTTCATGTGTACTGAGTACGCGCTGGCACAGCAGTTCCAGTGCATTATCTCGTAGTGCCACGACCTTCTCCTTTGAGATTTAGGTGAGATTGCTGATTGGCAACAAAACACTTTTATCCAATGGGTAAATCTTAATATCTCTTATAGTTCGGTTTGCGTTTTTCAGCGAACGCAGCCATGCCTTCTTTCTGGTCCGGCGTGCTGAACAACCCGTGGAACAGGCGGCGTTCAAGTTTCAGGCCGGGAATCAGCGGCGTCTCGGCCTGCTGGTTCACGGACTCCTTGCCCGCCATGACGGCCAGGCGCGGGTTGTTGGCAATAACCGTCGCAATTTTCATGGCTTCATCCAGATGCGTGTTGTCTTCCACGGCTTTGGTGATCATGCCGATGCGCTCTGCCTCTTCGGCCCCCACGGCTTCCCCTATGGAGAATCATGATGGAGGCTGGACAACCTCAGCAGGAAGAGTGCAGACGAACACAAGCCCGGAACGGTCAAACACCTTATCTGCAATAAGTGTTAGCCTTATTTGGCTTTCCACATCGGCGCACGCTTTTCAGCAAATGCAGTGACACCTTCTTTCGCGTCTTCGGTTCTCATCAACCATTCAAACGCTTCCTTCTCAAGATTTACCGCTTCTGCAAGCGGTAGATCCAATCCGTTCATAACGGTTGATTTCATCTTCTGAACTGCCAATGGGGCAGCGCTTACAATGTCTTTAGCGATCTGTTCACATTGAGCCAGCAACTCGTCTGCAGACACAACGCGGTTGACTAAGCCGATACGCAATGCTTCTGGCGCATCAATTCGGTTGCCGGTGTACAGCAACTCCAGGGCGTTACCAAGCGGGATGACGCGAGGAAGGCGTTGTGTGCCGTGGCCTCCGGGGATCCAACCAAGACGAATCTCACCAAAACCAAAGTGGGCATTGTCGGCACATACACGGATATCCGCACCCAACGCTTGCTCTAAACCTCCACCGTTACAGTGACCGTGAATTGCGGCAATCACAGGTTTGGTCATGGTGAGTAAACGGGGGTACAGGCGATCGACAAAGCCTTCTGCCGCCGGAGAATTAACCCACTTAACATCAGTGCCAACACAGAAGGAGCGCCCTTCGCCACTGATGATGCCTACCCGTAAAGTCGGATCGTTTTCCAGTTCGTCCCACGCATCGGCAATCGCATTATACGTGTCTCCATCACAGGCGTTCATCACCTCTGGGCGGTTTATTCTTACGTGTACGATACCGTTGTTTTTTTCCACGAGTACTTTCGTCATGGCAGACCTCCGATATGAGTTCGCAAGCGTTAATATTTTTTGTAATCAGGCTTACGTTTTTCAGCAAAAGCGGCCATGCCTTCTTTCTGGTCCGGCGTGCTGAACAGCCCGTGGAACAGGCGGCGTTCGAGTTTCAGGCCGGGAATCAGCGGAGTCTCGGCCTGCTGGTTCACGGACTCCTTGCCCGCCATGACGGCCAGGCGCGGGTTGTTGGCAATGGCCGTCGCAATCTTCATGGCTTCATCCAGATGCGTGTTGTCTTCCACGGCTTTGGTGATCATGCCGATGCGCTCGGCCTCTTCGGCCCCGAGCGGTTTTCCGGTCAGCACGTAATACATCGCTTTGGCCTTGCCCACGGCGCGGGTCATGCGGGCGGGTCCGCCGGCACCGGGGATGACGCCCAGAGTGACCTCGGTCAGGCCGAACTGGGCCGTCGAATCGGCGATGATGATGTCGCACATCAGCGATATTTCGGTGCCGCCCCCGAAGGCGAACCCCCGTACGGCCGCGATGACCGGTTTGCGCAGTTCGGCGACCTTGTCCATGTAGGCGGCCAGATTGGTGCGATAGGCGCTCTCGAAATCCTGCGAAGCGATCCATTTGAGGTCAGCTCCGGCGCAAAAAGCCTTGTCGCCTCCAGCAAGGATCATGCAACCGATGCTGTCGTCGGCATCGAATTCCATCAAGGCATCCGTGACTTCGGTTGCCACTTCTTCGTTGAGCGCATTCAATGCATCAGGGCGATTGAAGGTGACGATTCCGACGTTTCCTTTCTGTTCGGTTTTCATGAACTTGTAATCTGCCATTGTAATTCCCCTTGTAAAATAGGATGCATGTTTATGATTGGTCGGCCTAGTTGGCGGCCCCAGAGGGCGGGATCAGGCCCAGACCGCCAAGCCCGAAAATAATCAACTGCACCGCCAACGCGCAAAGCAACAAGCCCACGACGCGTAAGAAAATCTTGAGAATTGCGGGCGGAACCCGGGCGAAAATGCGATCCGCAACCAGCAGGAAGCCCAGGTTGAAAGCCATGAGCCCCAGAATCATCGCAACGAAAATCACACCCTCCATGAAGGTTTTCAGGGTGGCTTCGATTGCCACGATGGCGACAAGGCCGTGGGGCGACGCCATGAGCGGCACGGAAAGCGGGAAGGTCGCGATGTCCAGCGAGGGAGCAGGAGGCGGATCGTCCGAGGAGTTTTCCTTTTCTTCGCCGAGGACCAGTTGAAGGGCAAAGATGAACAGAATCGCACCGCCTGCGATCAGCAGAGCCTCGACGCTGACTTTCAGGCCAGCCAGAATGAAGGCTCCGAGCAGCGCGAAAACGACGGTGATAACTGCCGAGACACTGACTGTCCGAATGGCGATGGCGCGTTTCAGCCCGGCGTCCGCGGATTTCGTCAGGCCGAGATACACAAGGGAGGCGCGCACAGGACCTATCGTGACGAACAGGAGTACCAAGATTTCTATCCAGCTCATGTTTGTTCTCCTCACTTACAGGCTGCGTGAATACCGGTGCTCCATGCCCAAGGCGTCTCCGGGGCGATCAGTCGGATTCGATCGGCGGCAGTTGTTCCCGCAGTGTGTTCTTTGCAATCCGATCAAGCGTCGAACGGGGGAAGCTGTCGACGATGCGAACCTCTCTCGGTACCTTGAAGTCCGCTAGCCGTTCACGGCAATGCGCGACGATTCTTTCGCGCACTTCCTCTTCCGACAGGTTCTTCCCGTTGTCGCTCAATGAGACGAAGGCGGCAGGCACGTCGCCCAGCATGAAGTGTTTTTGCGCAACCACCGCGCATTCCATCACCAGATCTGTTTCGTTGATGGCGGTTTCAATCTCCAGGGCCGCCACATTTTCTCCGCCGACCCGCAGCATGTCCTTGTGGCGGGTGACGAAGTACATCCAGCCGTCCTCGTCGATGCGGACCACGTCTCCGGTGTCGAGTGCGCCGCTCGCATCGAAGGCTTCTTTGGTCGCTTCGGGGTTTTGGTAGTATTCCTTGAAGAGCGTGACGCCTCTTTCTCCACGGATGAACAGGAGGCCTTCATCGCCCGGACCTGCCGGGGAGCCGTCCGGCTTGCGGACTTCGATTTCATAGAACGGCGATGGCCTACCCATGGTTCCGGCTGGACCGGGATGATCGGTATCCGTCACGATGCACGACGACATCGTCTCGGTCATGCCCCAGAACGCCATCGTTTGGACGTTGAATTCCTTCTCGGCCCAGGGTAGGCGTTCCAGCCCCAACATGAGGCGAACAGTGTGGTCCGGCACTGAGCGTCCTCTGAGCGCCTTGAACGCAAAAGGAATCATCGACACCCAGGTGACCCCGTGGACGGCACAGGTGTCCCAGAACCGTGACGCCGAGAACTTGGGATGCACGATAACCGTCCCTCCCGACCACAGGGCACTGAGCAGGGTGATCTGGGCATTGGCATGGAACAGCGGCATGTAGATCAGCGTGACGTCCTCGCGCCGCAGACGTATGTTCATGGCTGTGGACTTGCCGCCCCACATGGCGTTGGCGTGCGTCCAGAGCGTAGGCTTGGGCCGGGAGGTGGTGCCGGAGGTGAACTGGACCGCGAAGTTTCGCTCGGGAACTCGGGGCAACGCCGGAAAGGGCGCGTCGGAAAAGACCGCAGCAAAGGGAGCGGCCCCGAAATCACCGGCGTCGTTGGTAGACGGATCGCCGGTGACGATCATCGCCGTGGCCTCGCCGCAGGCTTCGCGCACCATCTTGGCGAAAGATGGCTGGGTGACGGCGCAAGCGGGGGTCATGACTTCGGCAAAATACCTGACGTTCTCGGCCACCGACCTCGTGTTGGTCGTCACCGGAACAGCGCCGAGATAGGCGCAGCCAAACCAGGCCGTCAGGAATTCCGGAGAGTTCTCCAGGTGCATGAGGACAAAATCCCCGACCCCGACTCCTCGCGCATGTAGTCCCGCGGCAAACCGCTTGGCGTCATTCGCCAGCTCCGCATAGCTCCAACTGCGCCCGCCGCCCTCGAACGGTTGCCAGGCCACGAAGGTCTTGTCGGGCTGGCGCTCGACCCATTGGTCGAGCAGCCATGTGACGTCCATGCCGTGAAACGCGTCGAGTTTCGAGAGAGTGTGGTCGTTTGCTTGCATAGAGGATATTGTCCCTTGATGTTTGGTCGGAGCTTCGCGGTCAGGGATTTCGCTTTTCAACAAAGAGCACGTGATGGGCGACGCAGACCACTTCGCCCTTTTGATTCGTCGTTATTTTCTCTTCCGTTAACAGCCCATGGGTGGATCTCTTGGGGTGGTCCTTTTTCTCTATTATGGTGACCTTGACTTTGATCGTATCCCCCGCAAAGACAGGGTTCGGATAGCGGATTTTGTCATATCCGTATGACATCCCGTGGGGGTTGAGCGGCTCTCCCTGGATACACAAGCCGGTACTGATGCTGAACGTCGCATTTCCATGGATGATCGGCTTTTTGAAAGGCTGGGTCTTGCACCACTCCACATCCGTGTGGTGGGGCATCCAGTCGCCGGAGTGCATGGCGTGCATGATGAAGTCGGTTTCCGTGATCGTCCTGGCGGCCGTGGTCCGGGTTTCACCGATTTCAAAATCCTCAAAGTACTTTGCGACTTCTTTGTATTGTGCGGCTTCGAGCATTCCGTTCTCCTCGTTGATGCTTTGTGTCCCGGATTGCCGGGGCGTGGTAATCAAGCCTTGGGGTTTCTTCTTTTGGTGAAGAAAACATGCTCGACGAAAGCTACGGTTTCGCCTCGTTGGTTGGTTGTCGTCTCTGTTTATGCCAGCAGTCCATGGGTGTTGTGTTTGGGGTGGTCCTGCTTGTCGGTGATTTTCACTTCGACCTTGATCGTATCGCCCGCATAGACCGGAGCGGGGTAGCGAATTTTATTGTATCCGTATGCCATGACGTTCGGGTTCATCTCCGAGGATTGGAAGATCAACCCCGTGCTGATGACGAATGTCATGTTGCCGTGCGCAATCCGGTGCTAGAACGGTTGCTCCTTGGCGAACTCCTCATCGGTATGGTGCGGCATCCAGTCCGCGGAGTGCATTGCATGCACCACGATGTCCGTTTCGGTAATGGTTCGGGCATTGGTCACGAACGATTCGCCGATTTCAAAGTCCTCAAAGGATTTGGGTTTGTTTCCCATTTTATCATCCTCTTTTCTTGGTTGGGGTCGTTGCTCCATTGGCCGCCTTTTCTGGTGTGTCCCGCCCCGGGGACGTGGATTGCCATCGCCTCGGTTGTTCATCCGGACGTGCCGAGGGGGGCTGCTTCACGTCAGGACCGCGCTTCAGGCATATTGCCGGGGAAACGGTTAACCCGGCAGGCCCGCCGCCCCGGCTTCCGCCATCCTCTTGACCTCCTCTTCGCTGTATCCCAGGGCCGTCAGCTCGGACATGGTGTGTTCGCCGACGCTCGGCGGGGTCCTTGGTTTGACCCTGCCGATACCTTCACCCTGAATCTGGATGGGGCTGTCCACGGTGCGGATGCCGTCCGCGCCATCGACTTCCGGGAAACAGCCGTTTGCGATCATGTGCTCGTCGCGCGTGCATTCCTCGGTCGTTTGCGCCACGCCGTAGTTCACGCCGAAATCACTCAGCCGTTTCCTGACCACGGCAAGGTCGTAGGTCCCGATGATATTTTGCATCTCGTCGAACAGCGCCTTGGCGTTTTGGAGACGTGATTGCGGAGTTGCGAAACGCTCGTCCCCTTTCAGGTGATCGGCACCGAAAGCGTCGCGGAGATTCCCGATGTTGTTGGGATTTATTTCCATGATGAGGACGTATCGGTCGTCCTTGGTCTTGAAGCGTCCGCCGGATACCGGGTTCGGCCATTCCTCGATGTGGAATTTCGGCATCGGGGGCGTGCCGACCAGCGCCGCCTGCATCATGCAGGAGTTTGCCCACAGGCCGTTGTGCATCAGCGATGTCGACACCTCGGAGCCCTTGCCCGTCCGCTCGCGGTGGAAAAGACCCGCCAGGACCGCTCCGGCCAGGGTTGCCGCCGTGCCGAGGTCTCCCAGACCCACGGGCAGAGCGACCGGGGGGCCATCCTTGGGCCGCAGCTCCTCCATGATTCCGGTCCTGGCATACCATGCGGTCGCGTCAAAGCCCGGCGCATCCTTGTCAGGGCCTTTTTGCCCGAAACCGTTGATCGAAGCATAGACGATATGGGGATTGACCGCCTTGATGTCCGCGTAGGTGTGCTTCAGGGAAACCTGCACCGGATGAGGCGAGTTGGTCAGGAAGACGTCGGCCGTCGCCGCCAGCTTGTGCAGGGCTTCCTGGGCTTCCGGTTTCTTGAGGTTCAGGGCGATCGACTTTTTGGTGCGGTTCTGGATGTAGGTTGTCCATGCGATTTTGCTCGGGGGAAGCCCGGGCGTTAAGTGCCCGTAACGCCAGGGATCGCCGCCAAGCGGCTCGACCTTGATTACTTCCGCGCCGAGATCGGCAAGGATCACCGTCGAGTTTGGCGCCGCCGCCATGGAGCCTACTTCAATGACTTTGATTCCTTCGAGAACGTTAGGCATTTCTTGATCTCCTTTTTGGGTGTGTCAGGGGATGCATATGGCTGCCTGCGGCAGCAAGCCGTATAGAACTTCTCGTCATTGCCGCGACATCTCCGTTTGGTCATATTCCGACAATGTGGAGTGCCATTCGTAGTCACCGCGATGGCGGTACTTTCAGATGTTTTCAGCCCCGCCAAAGCGGCGGGTAGTATTGGGAAATGCGCAGGTTTAACAGTGTGCGTTATAAGTTGTTTGTTTTAGATTATGACTATTTAGAGAGGAGTCAATCATCCAAAATGGTGTAAAAAAGGCGTAGGCGGCTTGTCGGGCGGCTGGTGGCGAGGGATTTCAGGCTGTTTGGTTGTTCAGCAGGCCAAGCTGTATGGCCTGGATGACCGCTTGGCGGCGGTTGTGAACGTTCAGCTTGCGATAGATGCTAATGGTGTGGGTCTTGACGGTGATGGGTGATATGGACAGCCGTTGAGCAATTTCCTTGTTGCTCAACCGTCTGCTCAGCAGGATGAGTATGTCCTGCTCGCGATTGGTCAATCCGCTGGAGAAAGAGGCTTTGGTTGGAGGTCCGGTTCGGAACGGAACGCTCGCTGCCTTGGCGGTCGGGCAAGGGGCGGATGGGGGCTCGAAAGCATCCGACAGCACTTTGAGATAGGCATCTTCGGGTCGCTTTTTCGCCAGGTCTGCCAGGAGTTCCGCCATCATCGGCCCTCTGTCGACAAATGACCGCACCAACCCGTGCGGTTCCGCTCTGCGCAACGTTTTTTCAAGCATCTCAAGTGCCTGATCCCGCCTGTCGGCGCATCTCAGGGCCACGGCTTTGACGGCCAGGTATTGAAACTCCAGCCGGGAGTTGTTGTGACGCCGAGCCCAGCGCAGGCCGTCATCGATGGACTCCAGCCCGGCGCCGTAAGCATCATGCCCGCCTTTGTGGATCTGATTTTCAGCATGGGTTACAGACGGATAGAGAAGCCAGACCCAGGTGCTGTCCGCAACCGGGGCATGAGGAATCGCATCTTTCGGCCCACTGCCTGAAAACATCGTCAGTCTGGCTTGAACGAGATTTGACATTTGCATCGACAAGGGATCACCCGTTTCGATTGCGAAGGCATAGGCTTCATCGGCATATTCCCTTGCCTTGTCCGTATCTGCTTTGGCCCAGGCGGTAAGCGCCAGGCCGACCAGAGCGTCGTGATACAGGCGCGTGGTCACCAGGTAGCGGATTTGTTTGATACGGTCGAAATGATTCATCGCATCATTCAGCAAATTGCGTTCATAGGCTGCGCTGCCAAGGAAAAAATGTGCGTATCCCAACCAGTTGTCGGCCTGGGGCGCTGTCTTGTGGACGCTCAGGACCGATTCCGCGCTTTCCTTCACCGCGTCCCAATCCGACGCATAGGAGAGGATCATGGTTTTTGCCACCAGGAGTTGTCCCGCATTGGGGCTGCCTTCCGAACAGTCGTCAGTCAGCGCTTTGGACAACAGATACAGCGCATCGTCATTTTGTCCGCAAAGGGCCTCGGCGCCTGCGGTATATACTATCGCCAGGGTATGCGCGTATCTATGTGCTCGGGGTACGAATTTGAGTCCACGACGGCCGTGTAAAAGGGCGTTTTTCGTGTCTCCCCGCCAAAAGTAAATGGATGAGCGGAGAGTGGCGATATCCCCCAAAAGATGCTGCGTCCCGGGTGCCGGGATCGGTCCGGCGGCATTTTTCAACTGGTGCTCGGCGCGGTCCAGCAAGGACATCGCTCCTTTCCAGTCCCACCGAAACATTTTCTGAAAAGCGTCTGCCACCAGGAGTCCCGGTCGGCGTTTCTTGGAGCCTTCGGGAAACATGTTCAGCCATCGGCTCATGGTCCGGCGGGACAAATCCTGATCGATGGCCGTATGCATTTTCCCCGCGATCAGGTCAGCCGCCGCGTCCAAGTCTCCGGCCGCGATCAAGTGTCTGAGCCCGTCCTCGGTGAATCCGTGGGCGGCGAACCATTCCCCGGCGCGGTGGTGAATCTCGGCTTGCCGGTTTGGGGGCAAGGTCGTTTTCAGCCGGGAGTTCAGCAAGGCGTGAAACAGGTGGTGGTACCGATACCAAACGCCTTCGCCGTCAAGCGGGATGATGAACAGGTTTCGCTTCTCCAGAGAAGCGATTTGGCGTCGACTTTCCCGGATGCCCGTTTCGTTGTTTAAGATGTGATCGCAAAGGGGGGCGCAGAAACGCTCCAACAGGGACGTCACGGCGAAAAAATATTTGGTCTCGTCCGTCTGTCCGGAACAGACCTCGTCCATGAGGTATTCGAGGACTATCCGGTCGATGCCGACAAATCGTCGCGCAAATGCTTCCGGGTCGTCTTTGTCCGCCAGGGAGAGCCGCGCCATTTGAAGGCCGGTCACCCACCCCTCGACGAGAGCGTTGATCCTTCCAATCGCGTCCTCGGAAAGCTGCCCTTTGAACGTCGTTCCGAGATAGTCCCGCGCTTCCTCCGGGTGAAACCGCAGGTTGTCGGCACGAATCTCGGTCAGCCACTCCTTGCCGCGCCATTTGGCCAGCGGCAACTTTGGGTCTGTCCGGGTTGTGATGACCAGGTGCAGGCGGTTCGGGAGGTATTGAACCAGTCGGTTCAGCATCGCCTGCACCTGGTCGGACCTGATGAATTGGAAGTCATCGAAGACGAGGACCCATGGTTTGAGCGGTTTCGCCAGATCGGAAATCAGCGCGTCGGCCAGATATTCCAGCGGCGGCAGTGTCGGGGATGACAGCAGTGGCTCGATTTGGAAGCCGAATCGGGGAAAGATTTTACGGATCGAGGCGATCACGTATTTGAGGAAGCGGTCAAGGTCGTCGTCCTGTTCATCCAGAGAGAGCCAGGCGGACGGGTGGGGGATGTGATCCAGCCATTGGGTTGCCAAAGTCGTTTTGCCGTATCCGGCAGGAGCCGAGATGAGAGTCAGCCTCCGGTCAAGGGCGTCATCAAGGGCGGAAAGCAGGCGGGGGCGGACAAGCCAGCGACTGTCGACGGCAGGCAGGTTGAGTTTGGTTGGAACTATTTGAACATCGGTTAAGTTGTCTGGCATATGTCCCGGTCCATGTTTTTCGCCATGTCGCCGGATCGACATATCGATTTACTCGATATTGCATGATTTTTCCATAACCAGTATCGCCATTATGATACTTATCCGCAGGTTGATCGAACGTCAAGAATAGCGGTCGAATATGATTGTGTTTTTACATAACGTCGGCGGATTCGGACAACAAATGTCCGGAACGGTATTGGCTCCGCGCACGATTTGCGTTTTGGCTTGTCGTTCTGAGGGGCGTTTGAAGGCGGATAGCTTGATGAATCGATGTGTAGAAGGCCGGGTGGAAGAACCGTCTCCAATGCCCAACGGCGTTTCCAGGGGATAAAAGTGCGGGTGGAGCGGGGACCTCCCCGCTCCACCCACGTTTTTTATGGGAGTTGTTACAAGGCCTTCTGCATCTTTGCGGCCACGAAACCGAGGCCGAGTTTCTTCAGGTGTTGCGGTTCGGGGATGCCCTCGTTGTTCCAACCGCGTTGTTTGTAGTAGGCATCCAGAACCTTGTTGTATTTCTCGCTGTCGATGGGCGGCAGCGGGATGGGGCCGACCGGGTGTTCGCCAGGGCAGGGTTCATTGAGGCATTTCCAGTTGGGCTGGTCGTCCTTGCGCCGGATGCCGCGCATGACGATGGTCGCGCGTTCGATTTGATTGGATCGCTCGAAGATCGCGAACAGGTCGTCCACGGTGTATTTGATGCCCGAGGCGTAATAGATGGATTTGCAGATCAGGTCATACATGTGGTCGAGGTCCTCGGCTCGGTCATGCCAGTAGCCGAGATGGCCGAAGTTGAACTTGCATATGCCGAGGCTGTCGGACAGGAAGAACATGTTTTCATAGTACTGCACCAGGCGGGCCTTGGCCTGCGGGTGGTACGAACGGACGTCGCCCGCCTCCTTGTAGCCCGCCACCTTCACGGCCACAGGCGGGATGTTGACCCATTCCGCCGTGGGCAGGCCGTTGAGGTGATGCGAGCCGCGCGGCGAAACCGCGAACTGGAGCATGGAGCCGATGGTGGAACGGGTCTCGACGCCCGTCGCGCACATGCCTTTCTGATGGTATACGGACTGCAACGCCGTTTCGCCCAGGGCCTTGGCCACGCGCCAGGGACCGTCGGCCATCTTGTCGCCGCACCCTTCGCGGAAGACGATCTTGGGCATCAACTCGACGCAGGCGTCGCCGTTGCCGAACTGGATGTCGATGCCGTCCACGAACTCCTTGTCGATTATATTTCGTTCCATCAATTCCATCAGGGTGGAGAACATGGCGCCGGTTTCCACCGTGTCCAGTCCGTAGTCGTTGCACATGGCGTTGAGCTTCAGGACGGCCTTGTCGTCGGTGATGTCGCACTTGTGGCCCAGCGCGGTCGTGGTTTCATACTCGGGGCCGCCGCCTCGGGTGGGGTATTTGCCGTCTTTGACCGCATAGGCGGCGTGGCAATGGACCGGGCAGGCGAAACAGGCTTCGCGCCGGGTGCCGTGGTCTTGGTTCCAGAGGCGCACCAGCCGGTCGAACTTGGGATCGATGCCGCACCGCTGCCAGTTGCGGATGGGAACCATGCCGGTCGTGCCGATCAGGTTGGTGATGCCGGGGGTGCCCCACTTGGACATGAGCTCGTAGGTCAGGCCGTGGACCTTGCCGAATTTGGGGTCCATCAGTTCGTCGCGCAACTGTTTGGTGACTTCGAAGAACTCCTTGGGCTTGAAGAGCTTCACGGGCTTGGAGCCCTTGGCGACCACGGCTTTGAGGTTCTTGGAGCCGAAGACCGCGCCCATGCCGCAGCGGCCCATGGAGTTGGTGGTCTCCGTGCGCACGTTGGCGTAGAGGACGAGATTCTCGCCTGCCTGTCCGATGCACAGCAGCTTGGAGGGCTCGCCGTGCTTGTGGATCAATTCGGCCTGGGTGTCGATGGTCCCCTTGCCCCAGATTCCCTCTGCCGATTCGATGCGGATTTCATCGTCCTCGATGTAGAGATAGCTCGGCTTCTCTGCCTTGCCGCTGACAACCAGCATGTCGTAGCCGCACCGTTTCAGGGCCGGGCCGAAGTGCCCCCCGCAGTTGGAGTCGCCCCACCCCGAGTAGTTCATGGGGGAGAGGTAGGTGGCGTGCGTCCGGCCGGAGCTGGGAAAGGTGGTCGCTCCCAGGGCGCCGGTGCCGATGTACACCTTGTTGTCGGGCGACAGCGGGTCGGTTTTGGCCACATCTACTTCGTTGAAAAGGAGGTAGTGGGCCAGGCAGCGTCCACCGAGCCACTCCTTGTTGTACTTCGAGGCGTCCTCGCGTTTGATCGTTCCGGTGGTCAGATCCACTCGCAGGATCACACCCATGTTTCCGTATACTTCTTTGGTCATTACAATTTCTCCTGGAGTGGGCGATTAGAGCTCGTGGAAGGTGATGGCCTTGGTCGGACACCATGCGACACATTGCGGGTCGCCGCCGCACAGGTCGCACTTGCTGGCGATGTCGGTATGCGGATTCACCTTTATCATGCCGAATTGACAGGCTTCCTCGCAGGTGCCGCAGCCGACGCATTTTGTTTCATCGACCACCCTGGCCCCGGTTTTCGTGTCCACGTAGATAGCGTTCTCCGGGCAGACGTCCATGCACTCCGGCGAAATGCATTGTCTGCAAAGCTCGTTCTCGGAAAATTCGGCAAATGTGGCGTCGGCCAATCCCTGGGGCCAGCCGGGAGCATTGGCGGACAGGGCGCTGAGGCCCGTGAAGCCGAGGACAGGCTTGAGGGTAAAAGTGTTGCGGCTGGCCAGCGGGTCGGCGTGGCCGCCATGCGCCTGGGAGCAGGCCACTTCGCAGTACGCGCAGCCTGCGCAGATTTTGGAATCGAAGCGGAGTTCGTACTTGGGCTTGGCTATCTCGCAACCTTCGGCGCGTTCCGCAAAGACCACGGAACCCGTGGAATGAAGAAAGGCGACCCCTGTGGCCAACCCTCCGGCCGCAGGCAGTGCGGTTTTAAGAAAACCACGACGGGAAAAAACCGTTTTTTCCGAGGTGGCTGTTTTGCTGGTTTTAGTCATGGAAATCTCCTTGCGTCTTGGGGGTGTTCTTGTCCGCCCTATAAGGAAATTTCGTGCCAAGCCTGCTTTTGTCTTTTATTTGCCCAAAATAATTAACATTTAATGCGAATTTGCCGACACCTGAAAAGACCATTGAATTATTCCCTATGGAATAGCTCAATGGCCTTTTTGTATGTATCCAGCTGGAATTGCTTGAATAACAGCCGTTATAACTTAAGTTATAATATTCCCGTGGTTATGAGTAGCCGCCCGGGAGTTCCGATTCGATGGCCATCCGCTTGAGTCGTTTGGAAAGCGCGGGCTGCGAGATGCCCAGCATTCGAGCCGCAAGGGTCTGTTTTCCGTTCGAGCGGCGTATGGCTTCCTCCACCAGCAGGTCGGAGGTCTGGGCCAGGGTGGGCAGCGGGTCGGGGAACGAGATGGTTTCGTTTGCCGATCCGTTCGTTCTGGCCATGGCGTCGCCCATGTTCAGCCTCTCCCTGAACGCGTTGACCGTAAGGGTGTTTCCCGAACATTTGCTGACCGCGTCGAAGATCATGGACTCCAGCTCGCGCACGTTGCCCGGGAAAGGATAGACCGCCAGCCTTGCCAGGAGGCGCGGGGAGATGGCGAGCGGCTTGCGGTTCAGGTCCTTGGCCGCTTTGCGGACGAAATGCCTGGCGAGCAGCGGGATGTCGTCCGTCCGTTCGCGCAACGGTGGAATGCGGATATGGTGAATGCACAGCCGGTAGAAGAGGTCGGCCCGGAACAGCCCCTTGTCGCGCGCGACTTCCAGGTCGCAGTGGGTGGCCGCGATGACGCGCGCCTCGGCGGGTTTGGGCATGTCGGCACCCAGGGGCAGATATTCCCGCTCCTGGATCAGCCGGAGCAGCTTGACCTGCGATGACGGCGACAGGTCACCGATTTCATCAAGGAAAAGATACCCGTGCGCCGCTTGCTCAACCAGCCCGGCGCGCGCGCCCTGCGCCCCGGTGAACGCGCCTTTGAGGTGGCCGAACAGCGTGTCGCTGAACACGGTGTCGTCCAGTCCGGCCACGTTGACCGGAACAAAGGGCTTGTCTTTCGCGGACAGGGCATGGAGGGCGCGGGCTATCAGTTCCTTGCCGGTGCCCGATTCCCCGGTAATCAGGACAGGGTGACCGGACGTCGCCACGGCCTCGGCGTATTTGAATACCCGCAGCATTCGCGGGTCCTGCGCGACCATGTGGGAAAATGCTTCGGGGCAGTCCAGCGCGTCGGACAGGAAGCTGCTGTGCAGGCTGGTGTTTTCCCGCTTGAGGCGGCGCATTTCCAGCGCGCGGGAGACCGTGGAGATCAATCGGCTCTCGTCCACGGGTTTCACCAAATAGTCGAATGCTCCCAGTCTCATGCAATTCACGGCGGAATCCACGGTGTCGATGCCGGTGATTATCAGGGCCTCCACGTCCGTGTGCGCATCCTTGATCTGTTCCAGCAGCTCCTCCCCAGTGATGTGGGGCATGACCAGGTCCAGGAGCACCACGTCCACCGGCTCACGGGCCAGGATGTTCATGACCTCGCGGCTGTCGTGGCAGCGGATGATGTTAGATATGCCGCCCGAGGTCAGGGCCAGTTCAAAGCTGTCCATGGTGGCGGGTTCGTCGTCGACGATGAGTACGAGATGTGGGATGGGCATGGCTATTCTCGGACGGAAGGGGTCATTGCGGGGAGGGTGAGGGTGACGCGGGTGCCTTTGCCTTGTTGCGACCGGAACTCCAGGGAGCCGTTGTGCTCGCTAACGATCTTGTGGGAGACGGACAGGCCGAGGCCCGTGCCGCCGATGTCGCGTTTGGTGGTGAAGAACGGGTCGGTCAGGTGGGGAAGGTCGGCCTCGGAAATGCCGATGCCTTCATCCTCCACGATGAATTCGGCGGTGCCCGTGAGTTTGTTCTTCCGGGTGGTCAGGGTGATGGCGCATTTCTTGTCGGGCAGGGCTTCGCAGGAGTTTTGCACGAGGTTGATGATGACCTGTTCTATTCTCTGGAAATTGCCGCGGATCACGGGACGGCCGTGGTCGTAGCGGACTTCGAAGCGGTCCGTTGAGTTCTTGATCTGGTTGGTCAGCAGGTTCAGCGAATGCTTGAGCACGGAGTTGAGGTACACGGGCTGGTCCATGTCCGCGGAGTCGCTCCGGGCGTAATCCTTGAGGTCCTTGACGATGTGCTTGATCCGTTCGGAACCGTCTAGGATGTTTCGGAATAGTTGGGGCGCACGGTCGCGGGCGTTGCTGTATTTCAGCCCCGCCAGGTTGAAGTCCCCGTTTTCGCCGTAATAGCGTTCCAGGATGGGCGACACGCCGTTCCACATGCGCGCGAGCAGTTGGCTGTTGAGCATGATGTAGTTGTTGGGGTTATTGACCTCGTGGGCCACGCCGGAGACGAGAATTCCCAGGCTGACCATCTTGCCCGCCTGCACAAGCTGTTCGTGCTTGAGTTGCGCCTCCTGCTCGGCCATGCGCTTCTCCGTGATGTCCCGGCAGGTGATGAGCAGGGTGCCGTGCTGGATATTCACCTTCTTGACGTTGACCATCAACTCGTGGCGGCGGCCCCGTTTGTCCTGCACGGAAAGCTCGATGTTGCGGATTTCACCCAGGGCGTCCAGGTCGTCGTGGTCGAAGAAGTCGTCGCCGAGCAGGGCGGAAATCTTGTCGAACCACTGCACCTCCATCTCGGTGTAGCCGAAGACCGTTTCCACGCTGGGGCTGACGTAGACGAAGTGCCCGTTGTCGTCGGTGATGAACACGGCGTCGGAGATGCTGGTGAGCGTGATGCGGTGCAGGGCTTCCGAGTATCGGAGGGCTTCAACCCACTGCCGGTAGTCGGTGATGTTGCGGTAGCCGATGACCATGCCGATGGGGGTTCCCTCGGAGTCCTTGAGCTTCGTCGCGGTGAGGGAGCAGGCCACCCGCTGGCCCGATGCGTCGAGGCAGTTGGTCTCGTAGTCTGCGCTGTCGCTCCCCATCATCCTGGAAACCGCGATGCAGCCCGGCTGGTTGCATTCCTGGCAGGGGAACACTTCGAAGCATTTCTTGTTCTTGATGTCTTCGAATTCGTGCCCGGAGAGTTCCGAGAATGCGCGGTTTATTTTGAGGATGTTCTTTTTGTTGTCCGTGACGATCAGCCCTTCGGTGGACGTCTCGAAGACCTGGTTCAGCTCGATATCCGCCCGTTCGAGGTCCTCCTCGACCTTGGTGCGGTAGGAGCGTTCGTCCTGAAGGGCGTTTTCGGAGGATTTGAGTTCCTCGGTCCGGGCCTCGATGATTCGTTCCATGCGCTCGAAGAGCAGTTCGCTCTGTTGTTCGCGGAGCAGGTCGTCGGTAATGTCCCGTATGGTGGCCACCACGTATTGCTCGTCGTTGATGCTCACCGCTTTCAGGAAGACTTCCGTATCGATGAGAGTGCCGTCGCCCCGCCTGTCCTTCCAGAAAAAGCGTTGCGGCGTGCCCAGGGACGCGGCCTTGATCTTTTCATACGCCATGATCCGGGAGGATTGCCCGTTGGGTTGCGTGGGAGGGGCGAATTCGGCGGGCGAATGGCCGAGAATTTGTCCTTTTTCCGCTTTCCAGATGCGGCACGCGCTGTTGTTGCAGTCGAAAAACGTGTCCTGCAGGATCAACACGCCGTCGGACATGGCGTCGAGGACGCCTTTGTATTTGTCCAGCTCGGATTCCAGCTCCGCTATCCGCCTCTGCTGGGATTTGATGACCTCTTCTTGTGGTGCCGTCTCAACCGCCGTGTCCATCTAGCGCTCCGAAGGTGGAGTTGAAAATGTTTGTTTCCACATACTCCCGATCCTTTTTTGAGGCAAGAAAACTGAAATTTATCGGGCTATAACAGATTGAAGCGGCGGCGGGAAGGGGGGTGCCGGAGTCGCAAGCGCGTTTCCGACCGCGTTTGCGGCGAGGCGAACGGCGTAGGGTGCGGCAAAGCCCGCGAGGCGGTTTTCCACTGTAGGAAAAGGGCCGGGCTACAGCGCGTATTGGTATTTGACCGTGATGGTGATGGTCCAGGAGGGGCCTTTGAGGATGGCGGGACGTTTGACCGTGCCGCTGGCGGATTCGATGGCGCGGCGGGCGGCCGCGTCGAGTTCGGGGGAGCCGGAGGAGTGTTCCATGGCGATGTCCGTGAACGTGTCGTCCGGTTGGATGCGGAATCTGTAGCGGACATTGCCGATCAGGTCGGACACGTCATTGCCCGGAAGAAACCGGCGACGCTCCACGGCGTTGCGGACCTGCGCCAGGAAGCGTTTCAACGCCTGCCTTCGAAGCCTCTCGGCCGCCTTCTCGTGCTTCTCGTCCCCCTCTTCGGGGACCGATCCCTGTTCCAGGGCCAGTCCGTTGCTCGGCGAGGCCACGGAAAGGTCGAAGTTGGCGGGGATGATGATCGTTTCGGCCGCCTCGGCCGGGGGGCGGCTCCAATGGAACTGGAGCAGGAACCAGTGCAGGCCCAGCGAGATGGCCAGGCAGGTCCAGATCAGTTGCCGGGCGTTCATTCGCGGGTTCCGTCGGCGTCGTCCCCGTTTCGCGTCCGGGTGGCGATCACCAGGTTGTTGAATCCGGTCTTGCGTACCATGTCCACGATTTTCACGAACCGCTCGACGCGCGCGCCGGGCGCGGATTTCAGCAGGATGTGGTCCGGTTGCAGGGACAGGGGACGGTCGAAGGTGTTCCGCAGCAGGTGGTCCAGGTCGAGCATCGTGACCGGGGCGGTGTCGCAGAGGATGTCGCCGTTTTCCTTCAGCTCGATCTCCATGGACTTGCCGGTGACGGCTTTGGCGGTCTCGGCGGACGGCAGCTCGATATCCACGCCCTTGGCCGTGAACACGGCCGAGATCACGAAGAAGATGAGCAGGATGAAGACGACATCCAGGAGCGGAGTGATGTCCGGCGAGGCCGATCTGGAAGCGCGCCGCGTGAACCGGATCATCGGTCCTGCACCCGCGTTTCCGGTCGGCCGGTCATCAATCTTGCCGTCCGCTGCATGGCGTAGGCGATCTTGTCGTACTGTCGGCAGAACCAGCGGTGGGCCAACATGGCCGGGATGGCGATGCACAGACCGGCGGCCGTGGTCAGCAGGGCCTGCCAGATGCCGCCCGCCAGCATGGTGATGTCTACGTCGCCCGACGCCGAAAGCCGGGAAAAGGCGTTTATCATGCCGATGACTGTGCCCAGCAGTCCCATGAGCGGGGCCGTGGCCGCGGCGGTCGCCAGGAAATCCAGCCGTTGGTTGAACCGGAAGAGGACGTCGTCTCCGGCCGACTGTATATCCTGCTCGTGGTCCGCGTCGGTGCCCGGGGCAAAACAGGCCCTGAAGAAACCGAGAAACGCCGGGGCCGTCTCCTCGACCGCTTCGAGAGCCGCGTCGCCTCCCTGGGAGCGGAAGGTCTTTTGCAACTCTTTCAGCGCGGCCGCCGAGGGGAAACGGCGGGTGGTGAAGACCACGAACCGTTCGAGAATCACGGCCAGCGCGGCCACGGACAGGGCCAGCAGCGGCCACATCATGAATCCGCCCAGTTGCAGTATGCTCATGCGTCCGCTCCTAGCATTTCTTCGAGAACCGCGAGGTCCATGTCCCTGCCGATGGCCACCAGGAAGCCGTCCTGATCGAAGTCGTCGCCCAGCGGGGAAAGCTCGTGACGGCCGCACACGTATTGGACCACGGCGGGTTGCGGCTCGTCCGACAGGTGGACGATTCCCTTGAGCCGGAAGACGGCGTCCGGCAGCCGGTCCAGGGCCTCCATGAGGCGGTCCCGGTCGAGGGCGGACGGGAATGCGAGGCGGTGCGTCGTGAAGTCCTCGTCGGCGTGGGTGTGGCGCGTCCCGCTCGGCATACAGGGGAGCAGCCCTGCACGCTGTTCGAACGGGTCCGCGTCGTACAGGTAGCCTGGGTTGACCGCTCCGTGCTCCGTTTCCACCAGAACGGCGCGGTTGTTCAGCTCGCGCAGCGTGGAGCGCAGCCGTTCGCGTTCGGCCTCGTCCACCAGGTCGCATTTGTTCAGCAGAATCGTGTCAGCGGCCGCCACCTGGTCCCTGGCGATCTCGTGATCCGAGAGCAGGCCCGGCGCATTTTCGGCGTCCACCAGCGTGGTGATCGAATCCAGGCGCACCAGCGGGCGCAGCGTTTCCAACTCGTTCAGGATGTTGAACGGATTGGCAAGGCCCGTGGATTCCAGGACGATCACCTTGGGGTTGAATCGGGCCTTGAGCTGCTCAATGCCTTTGGACAGGTTGCCGACCAGGGTGCAGCAGACGCACCCCTCATCCAGCTCGACGATGGATTCGTCGCCCTCCAGCAGCTTGCCGTCCACGCCGGTCTGGCCGATTTCGTTCTGGATGATGGCGACCAGTTCGTCGCGGGCCGCGTAATATTCCAGCAGTTGATTGAGAAAGGTCGTTTTGCCCGCGCCGAGGAAGCCGCTGAGCACGATCAGGCCGGGGCGGCTGTCGAAGGCCGGGGCGTACGCCTCGTCGCGGGAGAGTTCGCGCAGGTCGTGGGTTTTCCAGAACAGGGCGTCGTCGAGGGGCGCGGGCAGGGTGTGGCGGTTCTCCATGCCCGCCGTGACGTCGCATCGGGCCAGGGAGAGCGAGGCCAGCGCGGCCAGTGTTTCGCGGTCGCCCCAGCACAGCAGGTCGGTCACCAGGCTGATGCCGTCGTCCAGGGGCGATCTGTTGCCCGCGCAGTCATAGAACAGGCCGTGACCGGGCGTCTTGCTTTGGCCCGCCCTGCACGGCGGCTCTTCCAGGCTCCTGGTTACGGATGCCGCCAGCACCAGGAAGAAGTCCCGGGCTATTTCGTGGGCGGGGAAATTCTCTTCGGCTTCGCCCGGCCAGATGACCCACTTCCCGTCCGGGGTGGCCACGCCGTCTCTGGCGATGCTCAGCTTTCTGTCCAGGGCGCGGCACAGGAGGGTCAGCCCGTCCTCTTCGGGAGCCAGGGAGACCTCCAGGGTGCCCATGCGGAAGGGGGCGGCCCATTCGCCCATGGCCGTGAAACGCCGCACGGTCTCCAGGTAGTCCGGTTGGGCCGAGGCGAAGCTCGCGGCCAGGGACATGGTTTCGAGCAGGGGTTCTTCCGGCGCGGGGAAATAGTACAGGCCGAGGGTGGCGTGCTGGCCCTGCCCGTCGCGCCGGGCGTCTTCCACGGCCAGGCCGAACACGCCCGCCCGGGAGCGGATTCTAAGCGTCCAGGCCCGTGGGGCCCTGGGACACACGGCCATGCCCTTCCAGCCCACCAGTCGCTTGAATTCCCTGTAATGGTTGGCCGCCAGCAGGCAGTTGGTCAGCATTTCAGGCAGGTCGACCTGTCGGTTGGCGGCGCGGCGCGCGGGCAGTACGGCGGTAAGTTGCATTGTTGTCCTCCTTATGGGTGGTCCGGCCCGCCAGGGAAGGCGGGCCGGACCGGGTTGGTTGGCCCGCCGAGAAGAGCGGACCGGACCGGGTGGGGTGGGGTGTGATGAGGAGTTAACAACCGAAACTTATCTTGTCTCCATTCCCCAGGTAGTCCTTGGAGGCGGAGCGGAAGCGGGCAGTGCCGCGAACCACGGGATATCCCGCCTCGATGAACTTCTTGGCCGTCAGGTGTCCGGTGCAGTGGTTGCAGCCGATGCGCTCGAAGTCCCACTGGCCCAGGGAGATGACAAGGTCGTCGTACTTGGGGTCCCAGTCCTCGAACGGCGAGATGTGCAGCCCGCCGTAGATGCCGTAGAACCGGTCGTTGTCGTACTTCAGGTTGGCTTGGGCGAAATCGGCGAACTTGAGGATGCCCTGGTGGCAGCAGCCGGAGATGAGGACCAGCCCCTTGCCCTGGATGTTGAAGGCCAGGGAGGTTTCGCCGAACACGCGGTTGATGATGGGCACGTCGAACTTGAGCAGCGCCATGCCCGGGATGATCTGGGTGATGGGCTTGTCCACGATGGTCAGGTCGCCCTTGTAGCCGCTGTCCTTGATGTACTGGAGGCCTTCCTCGTAGAAGCCGTCGTGCACGTAGAGGGGGATGCGGTTGTCGTACTTGACCGTGACCGGCAGGCCCCAGAAGTGATCCCAGTGCTCATGGGAGATGAACAGGGCCTCGATCTGCTGCTCTTCGAGCATCTTGTCGATGCCTTCGCGCTTGAAGCTGTCCTCCATCCATTCGTAGGACCAGCCGGTGTCCAGCAGGTACTTGTGGATGTCGCCGTCCAGGGTCTCGACCTCGATGAGGCAGGAGTATCCGCCCGGATTGTCCGGATGCAGGGCCAGCTTCTTCTGGAGCTCCCAGGCCTTCTTCAGGTCGTTGGGGAGGAGCTCCTTGATGGAGCCGATGCCTTCCTCGTAGGACCCCTTGGCGGAGCCCTTGCCGTTGGCGAAAGGCGCCCAGTTCAGGGTGTACTGGTTGACCAGCAGGCCGCCCGCGGCATGGATGTCGCCGATGAGGTGGGCGTTGTTGAACCAGCTCGTCTCGGAGATGTTGGTCACGCGGACGGACCGACATGCGCCGAAGTCTTCCATCTTTCTTTCCGTCTTCGGGAGGCGGTTGTACGCCGAGGAGGTGTAGGAGTACATGCCCATGCTGGCGAACGCTCCGACGACCAGGCCGGTGGCCGCGCCCTTGACGAAATCACGTCTGCTTATGTTCTTGTTGTCATTGCTCATGATGGTTTCCCGGCTCCTCGCCTAGTTGATGATGGTGAAGTTGGCGCCAATCCAAGGGAGGATGTTGATGATGGCGACATACAGCAGCACACCGACGCACAGTCCGACGGCCAGACCCTTGGCCAGCTTCGAAGTCCAGGTCACGTCGCTGGCGACGACCTCTTCCTTGACCTCTTCAAGCTCCGCGTCGGTCTTGGGCACGGCCTTCCAACCCGGCCAGCCGTCCATGAACCAGACGTTGATGAGGAAGATGTTTATCAACCAGATCATCGGGATCATGGGGAACTGCTGCGGATGGGAGAAGCCCTTCTGGGTTCCCAGGAACAGGTGGGAGGTCTTGTAGTAGACGATGTAGACCAGAACGGCCATGGCGGCGGTCAGCAGGGTGCGGAGGCAGACGTTGACGGGGCGGCTGAACTTGGTCGGCCAGTTGTTGCAGTAGAAGGTCAGGTACAGGGACGGGACGAGCCAGAAGATGGCCATTTCACCCACGTGCAGCCAGCGCCAGTCCGGAGCCATCAGGCGGCGGGTGCCCCGGATGGTTTCACCCCAGACCAGGTCCTGGGCGTAGTACAGGAAGAAGCACAGGGCCACGGCGATGGCGATGATGCCGAAGAAGGAGCTTACGCGGCGCAGGGCGTTGTTCTTTATGAGGTTGAACGGGTAGCGTTCCCAGATGGTTTCAAAGAGCCAGACCACCACGGTGCAGCACATGATCCAGGCGATGTGGAAGTTGCCGGAGACGGTGTTGGCGAAGTCTTCCCAGTAGGGCGGACAGATGGCCGTGAACTTTTGCCAGGGGTAGAAGAGGATGGCCATGTGGGAGTGCATGGTCAGGAAGTAGACGATCATGCTCATGAAGAACGTGACCACGGCGATGGTGATGCCTCGCGCGGGCTGTCCCAGCTTCTGCCAGGGCGAGTTCTCGCAGGCCACGACCCAGCTCGGGGAGAGCCAGGAGGCGATGGCGGCGAACATCATGATCGCCTCGGCCGCGTATTCGATGGCATAGAAGTCGGTGATGCCCATGGCTTCGAGCCGCGCCGGGTTGAAATAGGCGATGCCGTAGTTGCCGAGGATCTCGATGAAGAAGCCCTTGATGAGGATGACCATGGCGGCCACGCTGACAAGCGTTAGGACCGCGCCCTTTAACAATGGGTGGGCCTTATTGAGCCAGGACCGCTTGAACGGCCAGAAGTCGAAGATGTAGGCGACCCAGATGAAGAGGATGAGGAGCCAGCGGCAGACCATGTATCCCACGTAGGGGGTGTACATGCGCATGAGGCCGCGCGGGTCCTGGAAAATCCACCAGGTTGCGTAGAAAAATGCGAAGATGATGATCGTATTCACCAGGGCGGGGATTGGCCCGCTCCAGCGCTTTACCAGCTTCCGACTCTCAAGGTAGCTGACACTACTGTTATCCATTGTGCTCTCCTTACCTAATAAGCTGGACGGGGGTGATCAGTCCCCGAACTCCAACTCTGCTCGTTACAGTGTTGTTGAGGGTTCAGATTCCGAAATCAGGGTTTCCAGTTGCCCGGGGGTTAAGGTAGCCGGATCGATCCCCATGGCCATGGCACGGAGGAACAGCTCCTTTTCAGTCGGAGGTGCAGTTACTTCCTCCGGCCGGGAGGTTGCTTGTGGAGCATGTTCCCGTGCCTGGTCACCGAATGGGATCAATCGGCTGAAAAATTCTCTTCGTCTCATTGCGCAACTCCTGTGTGGTGCCTGCGTCGCGGGCTTAGTCCTCGGGAAGCACGAGGCGGTGCAGGGCCTTCATGCATTCTCCGGCAAGTTGCTCGGCGGTGTCCGCTTCACCCTTCTTGAGGGCGTTGAACAGCTCCACGTGGAAGGCGAACAGGGAGTCCACCTGCACTTCGGAAAGGCCGCCGCCGACGGTTTCAAGATTGGTGGAGGCTGCCGCCAGCTCCTTCAGGAGCAGGATCAGGTAGTCGTTGGACGCGATTTCGGCCAGGACGAGGTAGAAGGCGATGTACCTGTTGCCGATGGTCGGCAGGTCGGAGTTGACGATGGCCCTGCCGATGTTGACCGTCGCCTTTTCCAGCCCGGTGATGTCCCTTGCGGAGAGCTTGGAGGTCTGCGAGCGGACCAGTCCCGGCGCCACGAGGGCCAGGGTGTTCACGATCTGGCGGAAGGCCGCCGTGCTCTTTCGGGCGCGGAGCATCTCCCAGTTGAGGCGTCCTTCCATGCTCTTCAGGTAGCAGCCGCTCTTCTGGCGGATTTCGAGGTAGCCCATGGATTCAAGATGGCAGAGCGCCTCGCGCACGGTGTTGCGGCTCGTCTCGAACAATTCGGCCAGCCGCCGTTCGCCGGGCAGCTTGTCTCCAACCGAGAAACTTCCGTCTTGGAGCATGGCCAGCATCTTTCGACATATGATAGGACGTTGTGAATTTGTCATATCTGGTCCAACCAGTTTGAAGTTTGTTCTTTGTTCATGCCTTTGATTCACCTTTAAGGGGCAGAAAAGAAACCTGGCAAGTGAAAAAGTGAAAAAAAGCACAAATCTGGTTGGACCAGATCAACCGTTTTTGACGTCATAAAATGGAATACAAGCGCAGACGACTGTAATTAAATGAATAATTTACTGGTGGGACCAGAGGAAGGGCGTGACGAACCAGCCGTTTTTTTGAAACGGCTGTGAGACGTCAGGGGTGGAAATCGTTCAGGTGGTTGGGCCAGAATCAGCGTTTTTTGGCCAGGCAGCGTTCCAGATTGGTGATGAAATCGTCATGCAGTTCCCGCAGGGGCGCTTCGAAGTCCGGGTCATAGCTGTCCGGCTGGGTCGAGCAGAAGATCAGCACATAGGCCAGCTCGTCCTCGGGGAAAAATGGCTGGGCGTAGTACGAGCGGATGCCTCGGGGGATGAACAGGGCCCAGTCGATGGCCTTGATGCTCTTGGAGGTGTCCGCGACCGTGTGGTTGGCCTGCTTGAAGCGCACGATGCTCTCCGCGATGGAGCCTTCGTACGGATGCTCGAAATCCTCGGGGTCGCGGTCGAACGGCTCGCCCACGCCGGTGACCGCCACGTAGTTTTCGCGGATGAAGATGCGCGAAAGCAGCAGCGCGCTGGTCGGCGCTCCTTCGGGCAACGCCTTGAGCATGGTCTTGAGCAGGGCTCTCACCGAGGTGCAGCGTTTCATGGACGACCTGGAGAATTTGGCCGAAACGGTTTCGTTCCGTTTTACGGGCACCCCCCGGCAGGCGGTGCAGCTATTGTGGTGGGAGAGCGATACCCACAGGAGGTTTTCCTCCTGCATGGAGATGGCCTGGATGCGCGTGGAGCAGACATGGCTCTTGCCCTGCGAATCGGTGATCCGCAGCTCGCCGTTCCAGTGATCCGAGAAAATGAGCCCCTCGTACACATGGTAGAGTTCGGTGTCGGGGTTGTCGCGGAACAGGTCTTGGAGCGTGACCTTGGCCAGCGCCTTTTCATCATAGCCCAGGAGCTGCTTGGCGGCGCTGTTGGCGAGATGGACGGTCCGGTCCACGAAACGGACGAGCAGCACCGGGTCGTCCACCATGTCGATCTTGGTCGACAGCTTGAGGTTTTCCTCCGAGTTGAGGATGGCTTCCGCGTGGGCCGAGATATCCAGGAGAATCCCGATGGAGCACCGCTGGTGAACCGGGTCGGGCATGGCCATGAGCTTGAACCATTTGATCTCCCCGGCCAGCGTGGTCACCCGGAAGGAACAGGCTGTCCGTCCCCGGCGGCGGATCAACTGATGGCAGTGCTGGAACCGTTCCCTGTCCTCGGGGACAATGACTTCCTGGGGAATCTGCGGATTCTGGAGGATGGCCCGGATTCGTTCCCCCTCGGGAGAGGCCGCGTACTTGTTCAGGAACATGATCTCGTTGTTCACCACATCGATACGCCAGACGATGCCGGGCAGCATTTCAAGATAATTGGCGAGGAGCTTTTCCTCGGGGAAGTGGTCCGACTTCGAAACTGTATCCAACATGAATGTCCTCTATGCCGGTGCGTAATTGGGGTGAATGACAGGTATGGTCTTAACGTGAATTGAGAACGGTTGGCAAATAGGGAATGTCTGGTCCGACCAAATTCCGGGCGGTATCCAAACGGTTTTTCCCCGGCGCGGCCGTTCCCTTCTCGAAGGGATTGTTTCCATTGCGAAACGTCATTGTTTTCTGCCGGATATTTATGCCGAGGGCCCGGCGCACATCGGGGTTGGCGGTTATAGATTATTTCATAATATGAAACTTGGGTCTGAATAATGAAATTTTCTTGACCCTCGGAAAACCGCGTTGCTAGGGGGATGGTAAGCATACTATCGGGTTTTCGATTTACGGCCGAAGTTTCGGTCGGCAGGCGAACGGGAGAGGTATGGCTCGGGAAAAGGGTGTGGACATTCTCGCCTTGGGCGAGCCGCTTGTGGAGTTCTCCGCCGAGCAGGAGGGGAGCCTGGAATCCGTGGAGTCGTTCAGACCCGGGTTCGGAGGCGACGCTTCCAATTTCGCGGTCGCGGCCAGCCGGGCGGGAGCGCGTGTCGGGATGGTCGCGCGGATCGGGAAGGATCGGTTCGGCGACGGCCTGATGGCTCTTTGGGAGCGGGAAGGCGTGAACGCGGAGCATGTCCTTCGGGGCGGCGGTCCCACCGGCGTCTATTTCATATCACGTGAAGAGGGCCGACACGAATTCACCTACTACCGATCCGGCTCGGCGGCCTCGCGCATGACCCCGGAGCTGCTGCCCGCGGACGCGATCCGCGAGGCGGGCGTCCTGCACGTGACCGGCATCACCCAAGGCATTTCCGACAGTTCCTGCGACGCGGCGTTCGCGGCCATGGATATCGCCCGGCAGGCGGGAACGCTTGTCTCCTACGACCCGAACTATCGTCCGGCCCTGTGGTCCGCGCAGCGGGCGGCGGGCATAATCAAGGAATCCGTTTCCCGCGCGGATTTTGTGTTCCCGAGCCTGGAGGAGACGGAGCTGCTGTTCGGCATCTGCGATCCCGAGGACGCAATCGACAGATATCTCGGCCTTGGGGCCAAAAAAGTCATTCTGAAGCTCGGCAAGGACGGAGCGATCTTTGCCGACGGCGGCGGCCTGGTGCGCGTTTCCCCCATGCGGGTGCGGGTGGTGGACAGCTCGGGAGCGGGCGACACGCTGGCCGGAGCCTTTGTCGCCGCCTACATGGAAAACCGCTCGCCCGAGGCGTGCACCCGGTTCGCCGTGGCCGCTTCCGGGTTGAGCACGACGGGCGTCGGCTGCGTGAGGCCCATGCCGGGGAGGGAGGACATCCTGCGGCGCATGGCGCCTGACACATTGTGACCAGGCGGCGGGCAAACAGGGTTGTATTTGTAGTGCTGGAAAGTGGGCTCAAGGTGGAAGAGCCCCGTTGCGGTCCGGTCCGGCGTCGGAGAAATCGGACGCCGGGAAACAGGTTCCCAGTTTGAAGGAGGGTTTGAGATGTTCAATCGTTTGATGATGGTGGCTCTTGTTTTCGCGTTGGCGATGCCCTGTTCGGCGATTTCCGCCCGGGCGGCGGATTTCGTGTTCAAGTACGCCAACACGCAGTCGGAAAATCACCCCCGCAGTAAGTCCATGGTCTATTTCAAGGAGCAGTTGGAGAAACGCTCCGGCGGCAGGATCAAGGTCGAGCTCTATTTTTCGGGCACGCTGGGCAAGGAGTCCGAGACCCTGGAAATGGTCAAGCTCGGCAACCTCCAGGGATCACGCGGCGGCCTGTTCGAACGCGCCAACAAGAAGTTCCTGATGTACACGTTGCCCTTCATGTTCGCCAACGCCGACCAGGTGGTCAAGGTCATGAACAGCGACCTGGGCAGGGAGATCAACGAGGGCGCTCTGATGAACGGCTTCTACATTCCGGCCACCGGCGTGGCGGGCGGAATGCGTCAGCCCACCAACAAGGTCCGGCCCATCAAGTCCGTGGCCGATCTCAAGGGGCTCAAGTTGCGCACGCCCCCCATCGACGTGACTATCCGGACCTTCAAGGAACTGGGCGCGAATCCGCAGCAGGTTCCCTACACCGAAACCTACATGGCCCTGAAGACCGGCGTTGTGGACGGCCAGGAGAACCCCTTCTCCAACTGTGTGGACATGAAGTTCTATGAAGTCCAGAAGTACCTCTCCGTGCTGAACTGGCAGGTCCATCCCGACCCGTTCTACGTCAACCCCGCCTGGTACGAGAAGCTGCCCGCGGACCTGCAGAAGGTCTTCGACGAGGTGGCCGTGGAGACCATGAACCACAGCAACAAGATATGGCTCGCGTCCGAGGACGGCTACTACGAGACTCTCAAGGGCAAGCTTGAGGTGAATGTCCTCGACGACGCCGCGTATCAGGAGTTCGTCAAGGCCGTGAAGCCGGTCTGGCAGTACTATGTGGACCAGGGCGCGTTTTCCTGGGACGACATCAAGCGCGCTCAGACCATCGCGCAGTAGCGGGCATTCGCAACGAGACGGCGTTCGCGGGGAGCGGCTTCCCCGCGAACGCCGCGAACGCCATGGAGGGGATGGGCTCATGAACTGGCTGGACGCTTTTGAACGTCTGCTCGGCAGGGCGCTGGAGGTCGTTGTGACGCTGGCGTTCGCGTGCATCCTGTGCCTGACGGTCACGCTCGTGGTTCTGCGGTACGGATTCAATTCCTCGATCATCTGGGGCAGCGAGGCGATGAACTACTTGTTCATCTACTCCACGGCCCTGGGCGCGGCAGCCGCTGTTGGCAAGGGATCGCACATCAGGATTAGCTGCATCAAGGACATGACGAGCGGAGCCCTTCGCAAGGCCATGGACTTGGCGGGCTGTCTGCTGGTGGGCATCGTCAACGGGGTGATGGGCTGGTTCAGCCTGCCCTGGCTGATCTCGGCCGGATCGTTCGAGTCCCCGGTCATCCGTATGCCCATGTGGGCCGTCCAGATATCGATTCCCCTCGGGTGCGGGCTGGCCTCGCTCTTCTGCCTCATGCACATTATCCGCATCCTGGCCGGTGTCGACCCGGAACAAGGCGGTGCGTCATGCTGATTCTTCTGTCCAGTCTCGCGGTCTGCCTGCTGCTCGGCGTTCCCATCGCCTACTCCCTGGGCGTCTCGGGCTTTCTGTATTTTCTCATCGTCCATCCCGAGCTGCTGACGGTTCTGCCGCAGCGACTGTTCGCGGGCATGGACTCCTACGCCATGATCGCGCTTCCGCTGTTCATTCTCATGGGGCTGTTCATGAACTCCGGCGGCGTGACCACGCGGCTCATCAATTTCAGCATGATCTTCGTGGGCCGGTTCCGTGGCGGACTCGGAGCGGTCAACGTCCTCGCCAGCATGATTTTCGGCGGCATCTCCGGGTCGTCCGTGTCGGACACGGCCTCGGTGGGCGCGGTGCTCATCCCGGAGATGGTCAAGAAGGGGTACTCCCCGCAGTTCTCCAGCGGCATCACCGTGGCTTCGTCCACCATGGGCATGATTATTCCGCCCAGCGTGCCCATGATCATCTATGCCCTGGTCAGCGAGGAGTCCGTGGGCCAATTGTTCATGGGCAGCCTGATTCCGGGCGTCCTGATCGGCGTGCTCATGCTCGCCGTCACGCTGATCTATTCCAAGGTGAAGCTGTATCCCAAGGAAGACATCAAGCTGACCCGCAAGCTGGTCGTCGAACGGACCAAACAGTCGCTGCTGGCCATCATCATGCCCGTCTTCGTGGTGGGCGCGGTGGTCTTCGGCATCGCCACGGCCACGGAATCGGCGGGCGTGGGCGCGTTGTACGCCTTCATCGTGGGCGCGTTCGTCATCCGGGAGCTGGACCTCGCCAAGGTGCCCGAGCTGTTGCGGAGCGCGATCATGACCAGCTCCACGGTGATGATAATCATCGCCCTGTCGCAGCTCTACATCTGGATTCTCGCCCTGGAGCGAGTTCCCCAGTCCGTGGCCGCCTTCGTCACCGGCCTGGACATGCCTACCATCGTCATGCTCCTGGTCCTCGATTTCATCATCATTTTGACGGGCACTTTCGTGGACGTCAGCCCGGCCATCCTGCTGCTCACGCCGGTCTTCCTGCCAGCGGCGCGGGCCGTGGGCGTGGACGGCATCCAGTTCGGCGTCCTGCTTATCTCCGGGCTTGCCGTCGGACTGGTCACTCCGCCCGTGGGCATGTGCCTGAACGTGGCCTCGGCCATCAGCAAACTCGGCATAGGAAGTATTTTCGCGGCGGCGGCTCCGTTCCTGTTGGCCAACCTGATCGTTCTGCTCCTGATCACGTTCGTGCCGCAGGTGACTCTCTGGCTGCCGTCGCTGTTCTATTAGGAGCAACCACCAAAACCCGAGGAGGCAAACCATGGAAGTTCGTCACGCCATACATCCCGATCACGCAGCGGCCATGGATACCGAGGAGCTGCGGGAGCATTTCCTGATTCAGTCGCTGTTCGACGGCGGCGAGCCCAGAATGATATACACCTTCTACGACCGGCTCATCGTGGGCGGGGTCAAGCCGATTGACGGCCCCGCGACCCTCTCGGCGGACCCGGCGATCATCGGGGCGGTGTATCTGCTCGAACGCCGGGAGATGGGCGTCATCAACATCGGCGGTCCCGGCGCGATCACGGTGGACGGCGAGATGTTCGCCATGGCGCCCCGCGACGGCCTGTTCATCGGCATGGGCGGCAGGGACGTCGTCTTCGAGAGCGTCGACGCGGCCGACCCGGCGCGCTTTTATCTCCTGAGCGCCCCGGCCCACACTTCCTACCCGACCACGCACATCGCTTTTGCGGACGCCGAGCCCGTCACCCTGGGCGAGATGGAGAACAGCAACAGGCGCACCATCCGGAAGTACATACACCCGGGCGGCGTGCACAGTTGCCAGTTGGTCATGGGCATGACCACCCTGGATACCGGTTCGGTCTGGAACACCATGCCGCCCCATTCCCATCAGCGGCGCATGGAGGCGTACATCTACTTCGACATGAAGCCGGACAACGTGGTCTTTCATCTCATGGGCGAAGCCGGCCGGACCCGCCATCTGGTCGTGCGGGAAGGTGAGGCCGTGCTCTCGCCGAGTTGGTCGCTGCACGCGGGCGTGGGAACCGGAGCGTACACCTTCATCTGGGGCATGGCGGGCGAGAACCAGACCTTCACCGACATGGACGCCATCTCCATGGCGGACCTGAAGTAGGGGGGAGCCATGATTCTCGATATGTTCAGGCTCGACGGCAAGGTCGCCATCGTCACCGGGTGCAACCGGGGCATCGGCAGGGGACTCGCCCTTGGGCTGGCCGAGGCGGGCGCGGACATCGCCGGGGTTTATCACTCCACGCCAAGCGGCGTTGAGGAGGAGATCACGGCCATGGGCCGCCGTTTCCACGGCATACGGGCCGATCTCGGCGACTCCGGCTGCGTCGGGGGTATCGTGGAGGAAACCGTGGCGGAGCTGGGGAGTGTGGATATCCTCGTGAACAACGCGGGTGTCATCCGCAGAAGGCCCGCTCTTGAATTCACGGAAGAGGACTGGGACCAGGTCATGACCGTGAATCTCAAGAGCCTGTTCTTTCTCAGTCAGGCGGCAGCGAGGCGGATGGTCGAACAAGGCGGCGGGGGGAAGATCATCAACGTGGCCTCCATGCTCTCCTACCAGGGCGGCATCCTGGTCAGTTCCTACACGGCGTCCAAGAGCGGCGTCATGGGGCTGACCAGGCTGCTCGCCAACGAGTGGGCCGACAAGGGCATTCAGGTCAACGCCATCGCTCCCGGCTACATCGCCACGGACAACACGGCCGCCCTGCGGGCCGACGAGGAGCGCAACCGGCAGATCCTGGCCCGCATTCCGGCAGGTCGATGGGGCGACCCCGGCGACCTCGGCGGGTGCGCCGTCTTCCTTGCCTCGCGGGCTTCGGAGTACGTGAACGGCTTCACCGTCGCCGTTGACGGTGGATGGCTGGCGAGGTAGCTTGTAAAATGGCTGTCCAGACTCTTGACCGCGCCTTCGACATCGTCGAGCTCCTTTCGACCGAAGCCGGAGGAATGAAGCTGAACGAGATCGCCTCCCGGCTGGAGCTCAACAAGAGCACCGCCCACCGCATTCTGGCATCGTTGCAGAGCCGGGGATACGTGGAGAAGCGCGAGGATGACAAGGTCTATCGGCTCGGGCTCGAATTCATCGAGCTTTCCAGCTCCTTCCTGAACAGCCTGGAGCTCAAGACCGAGGCCCAGCCGTTCCTGAACCAGTTGTCCCGGCAGACGGGCCAGACCGTGTTCATGGCCATTTTGCAGGACGGCGACGTGGTCTACATCGACAAGGTCGAATCCTTCAACAGTCTCAGGCGATACAAGATCATCGGCAAGCGTATGCCGCTGTACGCCACCTCCCTGGGTAAATCCCTGCTCACCGGCCTGACCGACGTGGAGATCGCCGCGCTTTACGAGAACCGCGAGTTCGAGAAAATCACGCCGCACACCATCGACAGTCTCCGCGGTCTGCTCCGGGAAGTGGAGCTGACCCGCAGGCGGGGCTGGGCGCACGACAACCAGGAAAACGAGGTGGGCACCATGTGTGTGGGCGCGCCGGTCTACGACTACCGCAGTACCGTGGTGGCGGCGGTTAGCGTGGCCTGGGAAATGGAAGGGCAGCCGAACGTCGATATCGAACGTGTGGCGGCGTTGGTCGTGGACGCGACCCAGGGGATTTCCGGGCGCATGGGGTACCGCCTGAATATCGGCCGGTTGAGGTCGTAGAGCCGCCCGGCCGTGAACCCGAAAAAACGGGGGCTGGTATGAATGAGGTGTTGAAACGCATCCGTGAAGTCGGGATTGCGCCTGTGGCGGCCCTGCCTGCGGCCGATGACGCCGTTCCCATGGCCCGGGCCCTGCTCGACGGGGGACTGTCTGTCGCCGAGGTCACGTTTCGGACTTCGGCCGCTGCCGAAGGCATCGCCCGGATGAAGGGAGCCTTCCCCGAAATGCTGGTGGGCGCGGGAACGGTTCTGACCGTCGGCCAGGTCGACGCGGCCCTTGATGCGGGCGCGGAGTTCATTGTCTCTCCGGGATTCGAACCGACGGTCGTGGATTACTGTCTGGATCGCGGCGTGCCGGTTCTGCCCGGATTCGCCACGGCCAGCGAATTGACCCAGATCGTGCTCAGGAAGCTGCCTGCCGCCAAGTTCTTTCCGGCGGAATCCATGGGCGGGCTGAAGATGCTCAAGGGGCTGGCCGCGCCGTTTCCGCCCATGGAGTTCATGGTCACCGGGGGGCTCTCCCTGGCCAACATGGGGGCCTATCTCGCCTGGGACAGGGTGCTGGCCGTGGGCGGGAGCTGGATGGTCGAAAAGAACCTTGTCGCCGCCGGAGCGTTTAACGAGATCGCCGCACTGGCCGAGGAGGCCGTCCGCGAAGCGCGAAACTACCGCGAATAAGTGATTTCCGCCTCACGAAGAGACCCCCCATCCGTTGGTTATACCTCAAGTATTACGCGCTGTTTCGTACGCCTTTGACCGGGTCTCCCCGCCGAGGTCCCGCGTCATTTCACGCCGCCTGCACCCGCCGTTTCCCCCCTTTCCGCCTTTTTCTCGGAATTATTGCCGGAATTTACCGAAATCGCTTCTCAATTTGACGATTTGTTTAGTATGCGGTTCCCTGTTGCGAGTTGAAGGGAATAAAGTGGAGACCGTTCGTCTGCGGCATAGGGGCCGCAGTCCCGGAGGGCGGCGCGCGCCCGGCGGTTCCCGATCCGTGTTCGGCCGGAGCGCGACGGTTTGCCTCCGCAGGTCCGGTCACGGGAAAACGGTCTCCCGCAATGTGGTTTTACGAGTAAGGGTATGTTGCGATGTTGAAAAATGCGAGAAGGTACTCGGATTCTCTGGCGTGGAATTTGGTTTTGCTCCTTGTGGGCGGTTTCCTCTACGTGCTGGGATACAACTCGGTTGCGGCCCACCACGGTTTCGTGCCCGGGGGTTCCTACGGTTTCGCAGTCGTGCTGGAGCGGCTTCTGCCCGTGCTTCGGCTTGAGGACTGGTATTTCCTGATTAACGTGCCGCTGTTCGTGATTGCGTGGAAAGGCGTTTCCAGGCGGTTCTTTTTTTTGAATTTCGTCACCATGGCGTGCATCACGATGATGACGTCATACGTCCAGTTGGATCTGGGAGTCCAAAACGAATTGTACGCGGCCATCGTGTCAGGGGCGATCATGGGTGCTGGGTGCGGCATGATCTTCCGCACCTATGGCGGTGGCGGCGGCGTCGACGTGCTGGCGGTCATCCTTAACCAACGGTACGGGGTCCGCATCGGCGTGTTCTTCTTTTTCATCAACGCGGCGGTCATGATGTCCGCCCTGAGCCGGTACACGTTGGACAAGCTCATAGCCTCCATGGTGATGATATTCATCAGCTCGGTAGTCACGGAGTACGTTCTGTCGCTGTTCAACCAGCGCAAGGCCGTTCGCATCGTCACCAAGAAGACGGACGAGCTGCTCGCGATCATGGTCGAGCGCAAGTATCACGCCACGATCTTCGACGGGTGCGGCGGCTATACGAAAAGGCCGGTGAGCATGATCTTCACCATCACGGACAACATACGTTTGCGCTCCCTGGAGCAGATCGTTTTCGACAACGATCCAGAGGCCATCTTCGTGGTGGAAAACACTTTCAGCGTGTTCGGCGGCACGTTTTCGAAGAGAAAGGTTTATTGATCCCGGAAGGGCCGCTCGATCGACGGGCCGGGGAATGCGCCCGGCCCGGGAAGGAACCCCGCCAGCCGTGCCGGAATGCCCGCCACGGAGGTCGCTTCCCCGGTGGGGCCGGTTTTTTCAATAATTGCCTGTTCCGACAGGCGTGTGCTAATGGCGGGACATGGGAGCAGAGCGGCCGACCCGGCCGCGTGCGAATCCGGCGGATAGGCCCGCCGGAGGGAACGCTTCCCCGAACGCAACCACGGCGACGGTCCCGAGAACATGACGAGCACCGACCTGGTTTCACCGGGCCTCAACGTCCTCATCGTTGACGACGAGGCCAACATCCGCAAGACCATGTCCTACTGCCTGACGGCGGAAGGGCACACGGTCTCGGCCGTGGGCAACCCGGCCGACGCCCTTGGGGAAATCCGTCGCAAGGCGTTCGACCTGGCCTTTGTCGACCTCAGGCTGGGGGCGGATGACGGCATGGAGCTGATTCCCCTGCTGGCTTCGGAGTCCCCCTGGACCAAGATCGTCGTCATCACCGGCTATGCCTCCATCGAGAGCGTGGTCGAGGCCATGCAGCGCGGTGCGACGGACTACATCGTCAAACCGTTTTCCACGAACCAACTCAAGATCATATCCCGCCGTGTGGGCCGCGTCCGCGAACTGGAGAATCAGGTGGAGTCCCTCAAGGAGGGCCTGGAACGCCTCGGCCCGGAAGAGCGTCTCCAGAGTTCCTGCGCGGGAATGCAGCGGGCGATCGAGACGGCGAAAAAGGCTGCCTCGTCCGAGGCGATCGTACTGATCCTCGGCGAGAGCGGGGTCGGCAAAACGGTCTTTGCCCGGGCCATCCACCACTGGAGCCGCCGATCCTCGCGGCCCATGGCGGTTGTTTCGTGCCCGGCCCTGCCGCAAACCCTGCTGGAAAGCGAGCTGTTCGGATACGCCAAGGGGGCGTTCACCGGGGCCGTGCGGGATTATCCGGGGCGCATTGCCGCTTGCGAAGGCGGCACGCTCTTTCTGGACGAGATAGCCGACATCGCGGCTTCGGCCCAGGCCAAGCTGCTCCGGTTCATTCAGGACAAGGAATTCGAGCGGCTGGGCGAATCGGTGTCCCGCCGCGCCGACGTGCGCATCGTCGCCGCCACCAATGCCGACCTTGAGCGGCTGGTCGCGGAGGGACGGTTCCGGGAAGACCTCTATTACCGGCTTAACGTCATCAGTCTGACCGTGCCCCCGCTGCGCGAACGGCGCGAGGACATCCCGGGCATGGCCAACGATTTCCTGGCCCACTTCGCCAAGGTCAACCACAAGACAATCACCGGCTTCACCGAACAGGCCGAGCAGGCCCTCATGGATCATGCCTGGCCGGGCAATGTCCGCGAACTGCGCAACGTCGTGGAGCGGGCCGTGATCCTGGGCGTAGGCGAATCCATCGGAGTCGGCGATCTGTTCGACGGCGCACCCAGTCCCGACACGGCCGTTTCGCTGGGCGACCTCGTCCCCCTGGCCGCCATGGAGGAGCAGCACATCCGCCGCGTGCTGGCCAAGACCTCCTCTCTTCAGGAGGCCGCCGACATCCTCGGTATCGACCAGACCACGCTCTGGCGGCGGCGCAAGGCATACGGCATCTAGGACGTTTCGCATTGCATTTTGCAATGTTTCATTGTGCCGACCTTGCAGATATCAAGGCCGGCCCTTTTTTCTTTCAACTCAATAAACTGAAATAACAGAATAAAATTGTTGGCATCAGCCTTGCTTCCAGAAAGGCGCACTTAAAAGCGATGGAGAGCGGCAGTCAATGACGTTGAAGAAAAAAATATTGATCGGATATGGGGTGGTGTTCGCGCTGTTGGCGCTGGCGGTCGCCTGGTCCGTCACCAACCTGGTTTCCCTGGGCAAGGCCTCGGACGCCATTCTGAGCGAGAACTATCGAAGCATCCTGGCCGCAGAGAACATGATCGACGCGCTGGAACGTCAGGACAGCGGCATCCTGCTCCTTTTTCTGGGCGATGAGGAGAAGGGCGTGTCCCAGTTCCGCGACAACGAGGCCGTTTTTCTGGAGTGGTTCGCCCGGGCACGGGACAATGTGACCATCCCCGGCGAAGCGGAGCTGGTTCAGGCCCTTCAGACAGACTATTCCTCCTATAGGCGGCAGTTTTCCATACTGACCGACCGCCGTTTTGCGCAGGACGGGCCCGCCGTCCTTTCGCAGTCCACCTATCAAAACATTCTCCATCCCCTGTTTTCCAAGGTCCGCGCGGACTGCGTGAATCTGCGCCGCCTCAACGAGGAGACCATGTATGCGGCCAGTCTCAAGGCCGGGCGGATGGCCGCGCGGGCGTTCTGGTCCACCGTGCTGGTGGCTGCGGCGGCCATGGCGGCCGCGCTCGCCTTCAGCCTCATGCTTTCGGAGCGCATCTCCAGCCCCCTGCGTCGTTTCGTGGAGGCGGCCCGGCATATTTCGGCCGGGGACTATACCGTCAAGGTGCCGGTGGAGAGCGGGGACGAGCTCGGCCTGCTGGCGGAGGAATTCAACAAGATGGCCGTCCGGCTCGGACGGTTCCATGAAATGAACATCGACGAGATCATCGCGGAGAAGAACAAGGGCGAAGCCCTGTTGGCGAGCATCGAGGACGGCCTAGTGGTTTTCGACACGGGCCTGCGGGCGACGAGCCTCAACGCGGCCGCCCGCAGGATGCTCGGGCTGGGCTATTCCGGGACCGGAAACGCGCCGCCCTGCGCGGACATCATTCCCGACGCCCGGGTATGCGACCTGGTGCGCAAGGCCGTCGAAACGGGGCGGGTGCCCGATGTGCCCGACGAGCGGCGCATCGTCTCCCTCGGCGAGGGAGAACTGGCCAGGCACTACCTGTATTCCGTGACCGTCATCCGGGGCCGGGAGACCGCGCATTCCGGCGTGGTGCTGCTGCTGCGCGATGTCACGCGCATGAAGGAGGTCGAGCGGCTGAAGAACGAGTTCGTCATGGCCGCTTCCCACGAGCTGCGGACTCCCCTGACCAGCCTGGGCATGAGCGTCGACCTGCTCCTTGAGCACGTCGCGCGGAAGCTGGAGGAAAAGGATCAGGAGCTGTTGCGCGCCGCCCACGAGGAGGTGCAGCGCATGAAGGCCCTGGTCAGCGACCTGCTTGACCTTTCCCGTATCGAGGCCGGGAGAATCGAACTGGAGTTCGACAAGGTTCCGGTTTTCACCCTGTTCGAGCATGTGCAGGCGGTCTTCAAGGGACAGATGGAGCGGAAGTCGGTCCATCTCGGCCTGGACGCGCCCGAGGTCAGCGTCCGTGCCGACGCGAACAAGATCGCCTGGGTGTTGAGCAACCTGGTGTCCAATGCCCTGCGGTATGTGAACGAAGGGGGAAACATCGCCCTTTCGGCCGTCAGGGCCGGTTCTTTCGTCCACTTGACCGTGAAGGACGATGGCCCGGGGATTCCCCCGGAGTATCAGACGAAGATATTTCAGAAGTTCGTACAGGTGAAGGGGCAGGCCGCCGGCGGCAGCGGGTTGGGCCTGGCCATCTGCAAGGAGATAGTCCGCGCCCACGGCGGCTCCATCTGGGTCGAGTCCGCAAAGGGCGGAGGAAGCGCCTTCACCTTTACCCTGCCTCTGGCGCAATAGGAGATAACCATGAACGATTTGCCGATTCTCATAGTGGATGACGAAAAGAACATCCGAATGACCATGAGCCAGTCCCTCGAATCCCTGGGGCGTCCCGTGCAAACGGCCGTGAATGGGGAGGAAGCCCTTTCCATGCTTCGGGCCGAACCCTTCGGGCTGGTCTTTCTGGACCTGAAGATGCCCGGCCTGGACGGTATGGAGGTCCTCCGCATCATCCGGCGGGAGTGGCCGAAGCTGCGGGTCATCATCATCACGGCCCACGGCACCATCGATTCCGCCGTGGAGGCCCTGAAGCTCGGCGCGGTGGATTTCGTGCAGAAGCCGTTTTCCCCGGTCGAAATACGGGACATGGCCAAGCTCGTCATCGACCGGGAGGCCCTCGATGAGGAAGAGGTCTCCGAGTACGGCTCGCTGATCGAGCTGGCCAAGCGGCACATCTCGGACGGCCTGTTCCCTGCGGCCGGGAAGGTGGTGAAGAAGGCGATCGCCGAGGACCCGAGCCACCCCGAGGCGTACAACCTGCTGGGCGCGCTGTGCGAAATCGAAGGCGATCACCTGGAGGCGGTCAAGTTCTACCACGCCGCCATGGACATCGACCCGACTTACAAGACCGCCTGGTCGAACCTGGAGCGCATCACCTCCTGGAGCAAGTACGGCTCCATCGACCTCGGCCCGGACGCGGCGGACGGCGAGAAGGCAAAGGAGGAGCCGGACGATGGCGAATAACAGCTTCATCGTGATCGTGGGCTGCGGACGCGTCGGCTCGCACCTCGCCAACAAGTTGAGCGGCGAGGGCAATTCGCTGGTGGTCATCGACATCAACGAGTCGACCTTCGACAACCTGACCGCCGAGTTCAGCGGGTTCCGGCTGATCGGAGACGCCACCCAGGTGGGGCTGCTCCGGGAAGCCAAGCTTCAGCGGGCCGATACGCTGATCGCCACGACGCACGACGACAACGTCAATCTGATGGTCGCCCAGGTGGCCAGGAATATGTTCAAGACGCCCCTCGTCATGGCCAGGGTCTTCGACCCCAGGCGGGAGCAGGTATACAAGCGCCTAGGCATCAGGACGATCTGTCCCACGTCCGTGGCCGCGTCCCTGTTTCTGGATATTCTTGAAGGGGAAGCCGTACGGCGGGAGGAGCCGACCGCATGAGAGTGATAATCGTGGGGGGCGGCAAGGCCCTGTATTTTCTCGGCCGCAACTTCGCATCCAAGGGATACGAGGCGGCCATTGTCAACAAGGACCCCGGAGAGTGCCGCCGGTTGGCGCGGGACCTGTCCGTCGAGATCATCTGCGGCGACGGCAGCGACGAGCATGTGCTGGAGCAGGCCGGGGCCAGACGGGCCGACGCGGTGCTCGCCATCACCCCGAGGGATCAGGACAATCTGGTCATATGCCAACTGGCGTCCCTCCAGTTCGGGGTGCCGCGCACCGTGGCCCTGGCCAACGACCCGGACAACGTCGAGGTGTTCGAGGCGCTCGGCGTGTCGGCCTTCTCCACCACGAACATCGTGGGGAGCCTGATCGAGCAGCACGCCGCCCTTGAGGAAATCACGAATCTGCTCCCCGTGGGCGAGGGCCGGGTCAACGTCACGGAGATCGTCCTTTCCTCGGACGCCCCGGTGGTGGACAGGCCGCTCAAGGACATCCGCCTTCCCGAGAACACCCTGGTCGCCGTGGTCATACGCGGCGGCGACCCCCTGGTGCCGCGCGGCGACAGCGTGCTCAGGGGCGGTGACACCGTGGTCCTGATAACCCTGCCCGAAAATCACGGTGCGGCCCTGAAGGCCCTTACGGGCGAGGGGAGGTAGGCCGTCCGTGAGGGAAAGAGAATATCTGAAGCAGAGGTATGCGGCGATCCTCGGTTCCGTGGGCCTGGTCTGCATCCTCTGCGGCGCGGCCATGCTCTCTCCGCTGCTCGCGCTGTTCGCGTGGCCCGGGGAGTCCGCCAACGCCACCGCCTATGTCGCCCCCGCAATGGTGCTGTTCGCGCTCGGAATCCTGTTGCAGGCATTCCGCCGCCGCACCGCGTCCGTGTCCCTGTCCGTGCAGGAAGGGGGCGTGATCGTGTGCCTGAGCTGGTTGTTGGTGGTCCTGTTCTCCGCCTGGCCTTTCATCGCCACGGAAGGGCTCGACTTCTCCCAGGCCATTTTTGAATCCATGAGCGGCTGGACCACCACCGGGCTGTCGGTGGTGGACGTGGAAAAGGCGGCCCGCATCACCCTGCTGTGGCGCAGCGTCATTCAGTTGCTCGGCGGCGCGGGGCTGGCGATTATCATGATGTCGGCCATCCTCGGCCCTTCCGGCGTGGGCGTGTCGAGCGCGGAAGGGCGTGGCGATCAGCTTGTTCCCAACGTCAAACGTTCCGCGCGGATCGTCATGGCCATGTACGCCTGCTATGCGGCGGCCGGGACCATTGCGTACCGGGTGGTGGGCATGACCTGGTTCGACGCCTTGAACCATTCCTTTGCCGCGGTCTCCACCGGCGGATTTTCCACGCGGCCGGACAGCATCGGATACTGGAATTCACCAGCGGTCGAGGCCGTGTCGATTCCGTTGATGATCCTCGGCAACCTGAGCTTTGTGACCGCCTGGTTCCTGTGGCGCGGCAGGCTGCGCGCCGTGTCCCGGAACGGCGAGGTGCGTCTCTTTACGCTGCTTGCGCCACTGGCCGCCGCCGCGCTGTTCTTCCTCACCTGCGCGTCCCTTTATCCGCAACTGGGCAAGTCTTTGCGCGTGGCCGTGTTCGAGGCCGTGTCGGCGCTGACCACCACGGGCTTTTCCACGGTGGGCTACAACGATTGGAACGGGGTCGGGGTGGCGGTCATGATCGGGCTGATGCTCGTCGGCGGCGGGACCTGCTCCACTGCCGGGGGCATCAAGCAGTTCCGCGTCCATCTCCTCTGGCGCGCCCTGACTCTGGAAATCCGGCGGCTGGTGGCCCCGCGCGGGGTGGTCCGGGAAAGCGTCCTGTGGGAAGGGGAACGCAAGGTGTTTCTGAACGACGCCCAGGTGCGGCAGACGGCGGTGTTCGTCTTCCTGTACCTGCTGCTTTTCGCACTCGGTGTGCTGTTGCTCTGCGCGGGCGGCTACGATCTGCAAAGCTCCCTGTTCGAGTTCGCCTCGGCCCTGGGAACGGTCGGGTTGAGCATCGGCGTGACGTCGCCGGACATGCCGAGGGCCGCACTGTGGGCCGAGAGCCTGGCCATGTTCCTGGGCCGCCTGGAGTTCCTCGTGGTTGTCGCCAGCCTGTTCAAGCTGGGCGGCGACGCGCGAAACTACCTGACGAGCCGGGGCGGCGGGCCGCGGCGCAGGTAGGCCGCGTGCGGGCTGCCGCTCCTTTCCCGCAGGGGAGGTGGAGTCGTGAAAACCTCGTTGATGCGCTGATACCGGCCTTCGCGTTAAAGAATCTTGCCCCGGCGTCCTGCCCGTGTCCGAGGATGGTCACTGGCGGTCGATCGATACGAACCCGGGATAAAGGACCCTGATCCCTTCTCCCGCGAACTCGCGGAACGTGGATTCCCGGATGGCCCGGCGTGTATGCGCCGCGAAGCGCCGATCGTATCATCGCGCCATGAGAGCGCGGATTTTTCCACGCCCCAAAGTCCGTTGAGGACGCTATTCGAGGCCGAGAGGAGTGCAATGAGGGCGCTCTGTATTGCGTGCAATTTCGTCTTTTGCAGACTTTATTGCGTGCAATTTTGTGCAAGCGGACAAGGGTTGCATTTTGCCGGTTCTGTCAGTGTCCCGGGATTACAGGCTATTTTTTTTGACGCGCAGGCCCGTTTTGTTGGCACGCCCCGTGCTTAAGGGGGGCCATGCAACATATCTCCACCACTTGCCCATATTGCGGCGTCGGCTGCGCCCTGTCCCTGAACGTGGACGGCGATCGCATCGTAAGCGTCTCGGCCGGACCGGAACCATCGGTCAATCAGGGCGCTCTCTGTTCCAAGGGACGGTACGGATACGACTTCGTTCATCATCCCGACCGTCTGACTGCTCCGCTGATCCGCCGGGACGGCGAACTGGTTCCTGCTTCCTGGGACGAGGCGCTCGGCCTGGTCGCGGAGCGGCTCGGCGGCATCGCTGCCGAGTTCGGCCCGCAAGCCGTGGGCGGTTTCAGCAGCGCCCGGTGCACCAACGAGGAGAACTATCTTTTCCAGAAACTTTTCCGCGCGGGACTCGGCTCCAACAATGTCGATCACTGCGCTCGTCTCTGACACGCTCCCACGGTGGCCGGTCTGGCCACATCGCTTGGAAGCGGCTCCATGACCAACTCCATTCGGGAGCTCTGGGACATGGGCGAGGGGGACTGCGTCTGCGTGGTCGGCTCCAACACCACGGCCTGTCATCCGGTGATCGGGCTGGGCATGATGGAGGCCAAACGCAACGGGGCCAGGCTGGTGGTCATCGATCCGCGCCGGATCGACCTCGCCCGGCAGGCCGACGTCTGGCTTCGGCTGCGTCCCGGGACCGACACCGCGCTTCTTTCGGGCATCGCGGCGGAGATTCTCAATTTGGGCCTTGCCGACGTGAACGCGGTTACGGCGGCTACCGAAGGTTTCGACGATTTCCGCGAGAAGCTGGCCGAGTTCGATCTCAAAACCGTTTCCGCCATCACGGAAATACCCGAGGACGACATCCGCGAGGCCGCCCGGTGCATCGGCACGTCCCTGAACACGACGTTTTATTACACCATGGGCGTCACCCAGTTCATCTTCGGCACCAATAACGTCCTGGCGGTCTCCAACCTGGCGTTGTTGACCGGCAACGTCGGCCGCCCCAAGACCGGCGTGAACCCGTTGCGCGGCCAGAACAACGTGCAGGGGTCCTGCGACATGGGGGCGTTGCCCAACGTGCTGACCGGCTACCGCAACGTGTCGGACGACGCCGTGCGGTCAGATTTCGAAAAGGCCTGGGGAGTCGAAATTCCCGCGACGCCCGGCCTGACCATTCCCCGGATGTTCAATGCCATCGGGGAAGACCGGCTGAAAGGGCTGTTCATTTTCGGTGAGAACCCCATGCGCAGCGACCCCGACATCACCCATGTCGAGCACTGCCTGCGCCATGTGGATTTCCTGGTGGTTCAGGACCTCTTTCTGACCGAGACGGCGGAGCTTGCCGACGTGGTGCTGCCCGGTGCGAGCTTCGCGGAAAAGGACGGGACATTCACCAGCACCGAGAGAAGGGTCCAGCGGGTACGCCGGGCCGTTCCGCCCGTGGGGAACAGCCGTCCGGACTGGGAAATCCTGGCGGAACTCCTGGCGCGGCTGGGCAGGCCCGAGCGGTATGCCGGGGCAGGGGACGTTTTCGACGAAATGCGTTCGCTCACGCCCACTCATGCCGGGATAACCTACGAGCGGCTGGAGGCCGGAGGCATCCAATGGCCCTGCCCGGACGAGCATCATCCGGGAACGCCGATCCTGCATGTGGGACGGTGTATGCGCGGGCCGGGCAAGTTCGTCCCGCTCCCTCACATCGAGCCAGCCGAGCCCGTGGACGCGGACTATCCGCTGATACTGACCACCGGCCGGGTCGTCGCCCATTACCACACCGCGACCATGACCAGGCGTTGTTTCGGGCTGGAAGGGACGTGGCCCGAGGAGTTGGTGGAAATTCATCCCGACGACGCCGCACGATACGGTATCGCCGACGGCGATATTGTCGAGGTTGCTTCCCGTCGGGGCAAGGCCCGGGGCAAGGCCTGGATCACCAGCCGGGTCCGCAGGGGGCTGGTTTTCATGACCTTCCACTTCTCCGAATCTCCGGCCAACATTCTGACCACCTCGGCCGCCGACCCCGTAACCGATACGCCGCAGCTCAAGATTTGCGCCGTGACCATACGAAAAGCTATCGACAACGCTCCGGAAGCGACTCCGATATTGAAAGAGGAATCCATACCATGCACGCTCGCCTGAGCCCCTTTATCCTTGTGTCGGCCTCCAAGTGCATAGGCTGCCGCGTCTGTGAACTTGCCTGCTCCGCCGCGCATCAGCGTGGCGGGGTGTCTGTGGGGAGCCTCCAGGTTCCCCTGTCTCCCCGTCTGTACCTGACCAGCGTGAACAACGTCCGCGTTCCCATCGGCTGCCGGCATTGCGAGGACGCGCCCTGCGCCGAGGTCTGCCCGAACAACGCCATCATACACACTACCGACGGCGTGCAGGTGGAGGAGGATCGTTGCGTGGGTTGCAAGACCTGCCTGGCGGTCTGCCCGGTGGGAGCCATGGAGATGGCCCAGGTCTGGAAACGCGGCAAGCCCGCCATGCGTCGGGTGGTCGATCCTTCGGCTCCGGGAGGCGTTCGATACGAACCCGCCAGTCTGGCCAGCAAGTGCGATCTCTGCCGGGGCCGTGAAGGCGGTCCGGCCTGCGTCGACGCCTGCCCGGAAAAGGCGCTGACCCTGGTGGACCCCATCGAGGTCAAACGACGCCGCAATTTTGAAGCCGCATTGGCTCTGAGCCGGACCTACGAGGAGGTGTAAGGTTCATGTCTACCCAGGTTGTTTCCATAGATCCGATGTTGTGTACCGGCTGCCGCAGGTGCGCCGACGTCTGCCCGGTCGATGCCATTGTCGGCCGCCGCAACGAGCCCCAGACCATTGACGCGTCCCGTTGCGTGCTTTGCGGCCAATGCGTGCTTACGTGCGCGGCCTTCATGTCGCCCTTTGACGATGGGGCGGAGCTGCTGCCGGAGATGTTGCGCAAACGGGGGTTGGCCGAAGACGACACCGCCCCCCTGTTCGCCGCCAATTTCCGGATCGACAGGAAAAAGGTCGCGGGGATGCTGGCCGATCCCGAGAAGACCACCATGGTCCAGTGCGCTCCGGCCGTGCGGGTCTCCATTGCCGAGGAGTTCGGCAAGGCGCCCGGCACCCTCTCGCCAGGCAAGCTCGCCGCCTCTCTGCGCAGGCTGGGCTTTGACTATGTCTATGACACGATTTTCGCGGCCGACGTGACCGTCATGGAAGAGTCTTCGGAACTGCTTCAGCGCATGGAGACCGGCGGAACCCTGCCCATGTTCACCTCCTGTTGTCCGGGTTGGGTGCGCCACGTGGAGACCGCGTGGCCGGACCTGATTCCGCATCTCTCCTCCTGCAAGTCTCCGCAGCAGATGGCGGGCGCGCTGTTCAAGAGCTACGGGGCGGACCAGGTCGGGAAGACCGCCGGGGAGATCGCCAGCGTCGCGGTCATGCCCTGCACGGCCAAGAAGGGCGAGGCCGAGCGGCCCGAGATGCAAAACGACGGGTTCGCCAATGTGGACGCGGTGCTGACCGTGACCGAGCTGGCCGCCATGCTCAAGGAGAAGGACATCGACCTGGACAGTCTCCCGGAGGAGGAGTTCGACGCCCCTCTGGGGATTTATTCCGGGGCCGGGACCATCTTCGGCGCGTCCGGCGGGGTGATGGAGGCCGCGTTGCGCACCGCCATTGCGGTAACGTCCGGCAAGGACGTGGACGAGAGCGGCGTGGCTTTTGTCGAGAGCGAGGAGGAACCGGGGGTGTTTCGCGCCTCGGTGGAGGTCGCGGGCAAGACGGTCCGGGGCGTGATCGTGTCCGGCCTGGCCCATGTCGCGCCCGTCCTGGAGGCTGTCCGGTCGGGCGACGCCGATTTCGAATTCGTGGAGGTCATGTGCTGCGAGGGTGGCTGCGTGGCGGGCGGAGGCCAGCCCAAGCTGCTTCCGGGCGTTGACGTGGCCGATGCCGTCGCGCGCCGCCGCAAGGGGCTGCACGACCACGACCGGGAGCTGCCGGTCAGGGCCGCGCACCGGAATCCGGCCGTCAAGGCGCTGTATGAGAATTTTCTTCAGAAACCGTTGGGAGAACGCTCCCACAAGCTGCTTCATACCCATTACGGAAAAGAAGCGGGGAGGCATGAGTAAATGCATACTTTCGTATTGTCCGATCCCTCGCGCTGCATCGGCTGCCGCGCCTGCGAAATAGCTTGCGTCAAGGCCCACCTGGGCGACTACACGGGCCGGGTCACCAGGCGGCAGATGCCGTTCGCGCCGCGCATCACCGTGGTCCACGAGGCCGAGGTCACCGCGCCCATCCAGTGCCGCCAGTGCGAGGACGCCCCGTGCGTGTCCGTATGCCCGGCCGGGGCGATCAGCCACGACGGCGAGGTCGTGCGGGTGGACGAGAGCCGCTGCTTCGGCTGCAAGGCGTGTATGGCAGCCTGCCCCGTTGGAGCCATACAGGTGGGACGCCTTCCCGGAAAGCCTGACAGGCTGCTGGCGTACAAGTGCGACCTGTGCGAAGACCGCGACGGCGGCCCGGCCTGCGTGTCCGTGTGTCCGGCCAACGCCCTCAAGATCATGGACGGCGGCGAGCTCCAGCGTATTGCCGGGGGCAGGCGGCGGCACAGTGCGCTCCAGGTAGCCTTTGGGCAGAGATAAGGGTATATTGCGTCAATGACTTCCGTTGATTCCATCTACCAGGCCGTGGTCGAAGACCAGACGGAGCTGATCCGCCGATTCCGCCCGGACGGCAGGCTGACCTTCGTCAACGGCGCGTTCTGCCGTTTTTACGGCAAGAGGCCGGAGGAGCTGCTTGGAGCGAACTTCAAGGATCTCCTGGACCCCGAGGAAAGTGACGCCATCGCGGAGCAGGTCTTTTCCATCTCGCCCGAGAATTCGGAAATCATCACGGAGCCGCGCTATGTGGACGCTCTGGGCCGGGTGCGTTTCGTCCAGTTTGCGACGAAGGGCATCTTCGACGATGGCGGCAACGTCGTCGAGTTCCAGTCCGTGGGTCGGGATGTCACCGCCCAGAGGGAGGCGGAGGCGACACTGGCCGAGGCCCGGGTCGCCATGGAGAAGGCCAGCCGCGTCACGACACTGGCCGTTGTCGGGGGCGGTATCGCCCACGAGATCAACCAGCCTCTGAACGCCATCCGCATCCTGACCGCCTCGGCGCAACTGCTGGCTGAGCGGTCGGAACAGCCGGGCAAGGACCTTGTCCGCATCCTGGGCGACATCGCCGCGCAGGTGGACCGGGCGGACTCCATCGTCAACCACCTGCGGGAATACCTGCGGCAGAAACAGGACGCCGCCCCGAAGGCGTGCGACCTGGGCGCGGCCGTTCGTTCCGCGCTTTCCCTCATCCAGTCGCAGTTTGGCGCGCGGGGCATCCGCACCGAGTTGCGCATCGACGAGGACCTGCCCCGGGTGAGCGGCACCTGCATCCGCTTCGAGGAGCTTGTGGCCAACCTTGCGGCCAACGCCATGCAGGCCCTGGACGAGGTCGAGCGGAAGCAGAAGTGCGTCCGGATCGACGTGCGCTCCCCGGAGAAGGGAAAGGTGGCGTTGACCATCGCAGACAACGGGCCGGGATTTGCCGAGGAGATGACCGGGAAGATGTTCGAGCCGTTCTTCTCCACCAAGTCGCCGGGCTCGTCCATGGGGCTCGGCCTGTCCATCGTGCAGACCATAGTTCAGGCGGCGGGCGGAACGGTGACGGCCCGGAATCGGCCGGAGGGCGGAGCCGTGATTCGCGTTGTTCTGCCCGCGGCGGAAGGGAACGGAGTGTAGGGCCGTGCGCATATTGCTCGTGGACGACGACGCGGCGACCCGCGAATCCCTCGCTGAATACCTGACCCTCCTCGGGCAGGCGGTGACTTCCAGCCCGGATGCGGACAACGCGCTGCGGCTTTGCCGGAACTACGGGTTCGACATGGTCCTTTCCGATATCCAGATGCCCGGCATGACGGGCATCGAGCTGGTCAGGGAGATCAAGCGGCTGCCCGGCCCCCTCCTGCCCGACGTGGTCCTCTACACCGGCCACGCCGACCTGGAGCTGGCCATCGGGGCGCTCAGGGCCGGAGCCTACGACTACCTTACCAAGCCCATCAACCTGGACGAGCTCAAGGCCACCCTGCAACGGGTGGCGGAGCACCAGTCCCTGCTGACGGAGAACGACAGGCTGACCCGGCGGTTTGACGAGGTCGTGGCCGAGGCCACCAGCGATTACCGCGCCGAGTTGTCGCGATTGCAGGATCTCCTGGAAAAACAGGCCGGTCTGGACAATGTCGGGATATTCTCCGAGGCGATGTGGCAGGTCGTGGCCCAGGCCAAGCGATATCACGAGGACCGGGATCTGTCCGTGCTGATCCAGGGCGAGACCGGGGTAGGCAAGGATATCATCGCGAAGATCATCCACTACGGCCCGGACCCCGCGCCGCTGCCGTTCGTGGCCATCAACTGTGCGGCCCTGCCCGCCTCCCTGTTTGAGAGCGAGCTCTTCGGCTACGAGCCGGGCGCGTTCACCGGGGGCGCGTCCCGTGGGGCGCGGGGGAAGATCGATCTCGCCCGCGGCGGCACCCTGTTTCTCGACGAGATCGGCGAGATTCCCGTGGAGCTTCAGGCCAAGCTTTTGCGGGTCATCGAGGCCCGGAGCTACTATCGCGTGGGCGGGCTGGAGAGGATCGAGGCGGACGTCCGCATCGTCGCGGCCACAAACCTCAACCTGGGCAAGCGCATAGAAGAGGGCCTCTTCCGCAAGGATCTGTACTACCGGCTGCGGGTCGGCAGCATCGTGGTTCCGCCCCTGCGCGAACGGGCCGACGACATCGTGCCCCTGGCCAGGCTGTTCCTCTCGACCTTCTCCAGAAAGCGCGGCAAGCGGTTCCAGGAAATATCCCCGGAAGCGGCCCGGCTGCTGTTGGTCCATTCGTGGCCCGGGAATGTGCGGGAACTGAAAAATACCCTGGAATGGGTCTCGGTCATGCACGACGATGTGGAGCTGCGCCCCGAGCATCTGCGGAACGTGTTGGCCAATGCGGACGAGGTTGGCGTGCCGTCGTCGCCGAGTCCGGCTCCCCCGCCGTTGCCGGAAACCGGGGGCCGCCGCCGAAGACCCACGGAAGCGGACATCGACGCGGCCTTGGCCGCGACTTCCGGCAACAAGACACGGGCCGCGGCGCGGCTCGGAATTTCCATCCGAATGCTTCATTACCGGCTCGCGGCCAGGAAAAAGGACGACCCGGAACCCCAATAGGCATCCGTTCCGGCCTTATCCGAGACATCGACCAACCCTCCATCGTCAAACGAATGTATGAATGAACGCCCTCCGGGGATACACTCCCCTTGTCCTTTTTTTCGGCGTCAGCTTTATAATAATTGTATATATATTAAGTAGTTAAACAAAATATTTAAAAAGAGGGCGGAACATTCCCGAGGGAACTGTCCGCGCGCCGTTCGGCTTTCCTTCGGGGATTGCGGGTGAACGGCTCATGCCCTCACGGAGACAGAAGAATGAAAATCGACACCAGCGGAGTGCAAAACTTCATCGACGAGGGGGCGATATGGGACATCGTCAACAAAAACAGTGTGGCGGACCCTGGCCACGTCCGTGAAATCCTCGACAAGGCCCTTGAGCTCAAGGGGTTGTCCCTGGCCGAGGCGGCATGTTTGCTTCAGGCCGAGGACCCGGACATGAACCAGGAGATCGCGTCGGCGGCCCGCAAGGTCAAGAAGGCCATCTACGGCAACCGGGTCGTGCTTTTCGCGCCCCTCTACATCACCAACGAGTGCGGCAACCGTTGCGCCTACTGTGGTTTCAAGGACACCAACACTGAATTGGTCCGACGGACGCTTACTCCCGAGGAACTGCGGCGGGAAGTCGGCGTCCTTGAAGACCTCGGCCACAAGCGGCTGCTTCTGGTCTACGGCGAGCACCCGAAGTTCGGCGCGGACTGGATCGCGGAAACTGTGCGCACGGTGTACGAGACCGTCTCTGAAAAAAGCGGCGAGATCCGCCGGGTAAACATCAACTGCGCACCCCTGGACGTGGAAGGATTCCGCAAGCTGCACGAGGTCGGCATCGGCACCTACCAGTGTTTTCAGGAGACGTACCACTCGGAAACATACGCAAGGCTGCATACCAAGGGCCGCAAGAGCGACTACCTGTGGCGGCTCCACGCCATGCACCGGGCCATGGAGGCGGGCATCGACGACGTGGGCATGGGCGCTCTGCTCGGGCTGTACGACTACCGTTTCGACATCCTGGCGTTGCTGGCCCATGCGGCGGAGCTGGAAAAGGCGTTCGGCGTGGGGCCGCACACCCTTTCTTTCCCGCGCCTGGAACCGGCCCTCAACTCGGAGATCGCCTTCCATCCCCCGTATCCGATCACGGACACGCAGTTCAAGCGGCTGGTCGCGGTCCTGCGCCTGGCGGTTCCCTTCACCGGCCTGATTCTGAGCACGCGCGAGGGCAGGGAGATGCGGCGGGAGCTGCTCGACATAGGCGTTTCGCAGATCAGCGCGGGGTCGCGCACCTATCCCGGCGCGTACACCGATCCGAACTACGACCGTCCCGATGTGCAGCAGTTCTGCGTGGGCGACAACCGCAGTCTCGACGAGGTCGTCCGGGAGATCGTGCGGCAGGGGTACATTCCCTCCTGGTGCACGGCCTGCTACCGGCTGGGCCGGACCGGGGAGGAATTCATGAAGCTGGCGAAGAACGGGTTCATCCAGGATTTCTGCCGTCCCAACGCGCTCCTTACGTTCAGCGAGTACCTCCAGGACTACGCGAGCGCGGAAACGCGCGGCATCGCGGTCCCCTTCGTGTTGGAAGAGGCGCAGGCCGGACCGGAAAAGGGCCGGAAAACGTTGATGGACCGCCTGACCCGCATCGAGCGGGGCGAGCGCGATCTGTATTTCTAACGGTCGTGGAACGGGACGGACGAATGATCGCGGCAGGCGTAGAATCGCTGGAACTGGGCAGGACGTTTTCGCAGGCGCGCAGACGGATTCTGCTCTACGCTCCTCCTTACGGCAATTTCGCGGCCAACAGCGGAATCGCGCAGGGGTTGGAGTCGGCTCTGGCCCGGCAGGGCGGGGCGCGTCTTACGGCGTTTTCCCTGCCTGACCCAGCTTATTGCCATTGGGCGGGCGAGCTGTTTCGCCTGCTCCGTCCCCTGGCCGGTCCGGACGACATGACCGGGGAGCTTCTCGCTTCACGCCGCTATTTGGACGGGCTGAAGGATGCGTTTGGAGAGCGGGTGGAGCTGGTGGAGATGCCGTTCAGGCCGAGCCTGCCCGTGGTCATTGTCGACGACCGAATGTTTTTCGGCCATTTCGCCCGGTCCGCCGTCCTCGCCCCGGAAGGGTTCTGGTGCGTGGCGGACGCGCCCGTGGAGGCGCTTCTGGACTGCGCCCGCGCCGGGCGCGTCCCGGACGGGGCTGATCGCGAAACACGCGCCGCGTTCCGTATCGCTGCCGAGTGCGCACTGGCCCTGGAGCAGGGCGGGAGGTTGGAGTCCAATGCTCCCGCATGAGATAGTCGACATGCTTCGGGCCCCGGATGCCGGGGAGTTGTTCAAGGAGGCCGCGGCGGTCCGCGATGCCGTGTTCGGGCGCGAGGTCTTTCAGCGCGGCGTCGTGGAATTCGGCAACCAGTGCCGGAAGGACTGCCTCTATTGCGGCCTGCGCAAGGGCAATGGTGCGCTGCGGCGGTACGTTCTGGATGACGACTCCGTGGTGCGGGCGGCCGGGTGCGTCGTGGAGGCGGGCATGGGCACGGTGGTCCTCCAGTCCGGCGAGGAGGGGGCCCGCGCGGTGCGCCGCATCGGGCGGATGGTCCGGGAGATCGGGAGGCTGGGCGACGTTTCCGTGACCCTCTGCCTCGGCGATTATGACGAGGACGCCTATCGGTATTGGCGCGATTGCGGCGCGGACCGCTACCTGCTCAAGGTGGAGACGTTCGACGAGGAGCTGCACCGGCGCTGCCGCCCCGGGCAGTCCGTCCGCGAGCGGGTGGAGAGGGTGCGCCTTCTCCGTCGGCTGGGGTACGAGACGGGGTCGGGCCTCATCACGGGCCTGCCCGGCATGACCCCGGAGATTCTCGCCAACGACATTCTGGAACTGACCGCTCTTTCGCTGGACATGATCGCCGTCGGGCCTTTCGTTCCGCATCCGGACACGCCCTTGAGGCGCGCTGAGGCGGGCTCCATGGAGGAGTCCCTGCGGGCGGTCGCGCTGCTGCGCATTCTGAACCCGCTGGCGAATATTCCGGCCACCAGCGCGCTGGACGCCCTGGCCCCTGACGGCCGCGAGCGGGGGCTTGCCGCCGGAGCGAACGTGGTCATGCCCTCCGTCACCCCGGAGTCGGTCAGGAGGGAATACTTCCTCTATCCGGGAAAAAACGATTCCGCCGAAACGGTCATGAACGCCCTTCGCGGGTTGCGGGGGCGGTTGCGCAAGGCCGGTTACGAGCCATCCCCGGCACGGGGCGCGTCCCCTGCCTTTCTCAAATAAGACCAGGAGATTGACAATGTCGAACAGGACACCGAGAGGAGACCGGATGGTCATTGCCCTTGTTGGAAGGCGCAATGCCGGGAAGTCCTCGCTCATCAACGCCATCATCGGCCAGGAAATTTCCATTGTGGCCGATCATCCGGGCACGACGACGGACCCCGTGGCCAAGCATTACGAATTGTTGCCGCTCGGTCCGGTGACGTTTTACGACACGGCCGGGCTGGACGACGTCGGGGAACTGGGAGCGCGGCGCGTCCAGGCGGCCCGCCGGGTCCTCTATCGGACGGACCTGGCCCTGCTGGTCGTGGGCGAGGAGGGCATCGGCGTTCCGGAACGGGCCGTTCTGGACACGCTGCGGAGCATGGACATCCCGGCGATCGTGGTCTTCAACAAGGCCGACGTGGCCGCGCCTTCGGAGGAGGATATCGCCTTCTGCCGGTCCGCGTACCTTCAGTGTCTTAGCGTTTGCGCCACCAACGGCCGGGGCGTCCAGTATCTCAAGACAATGCTGGTCGAGTCCGCCCCCCGCGAATTCAGCGAGGAGCCCGTCCTGGTCCGCGATCTCGTTACCGAGGGGGGCACGGTCCTGTGCGTCGTGCCTCTGGACATGTCCGCGCCCAAGGGAAGGTTGATTCTGCCGCAGGTCCAGGTGTTGCGGGACATATTGGACAGCGATGCCGTGGGAATGGTCGTCAAGGAGGAGGAGCTTGCCGGGGCTCTCGATCTGTTGAAGAAAGACCCGGCGCTGGTCGTGACCGATTCCCAGGTGGTGCGCAAGGTTGCCGCCGAGGTCCCGGAGCGCGTCCCTCTGACCACCTTCTCAACCCTGTTCGCCCGTCGCAAGGGCGACCTTCGGAAGCTCCTTCGGGGAGCCGAGGTCGTGGATTCCCTGCGGGACGGCGACAAGGTGCTGCTGTGCGAGGCGTGTTCCCATCACGCCATGGCCGACGATATCGGCCGGGTGAAGATTCCCCGTTGGCTCACCCGGTACACGGGGAAACGGCTGGAATTCACCATGCACTCCGGCCACGATTTTCCGGAGGACCTTGAGGAGTATTCCCTGGCCATCCATTGTGGAGGCTGCATGATAAACCGGCGGGAGATGCTGCATCGAATGCGCGAATGCGCTCTCAGACAGGTGCCCGTCACGAACTACGGGGTGGTCATATCCAAGGTGCAGGGCGTGCTGGACCGGGTGACCGGCGTGTTCGGGCTCCGCTAGCCCGGAAATGAAGGAAGCGGCCGAAGCCGCTTCCTTTTTTTTGATCGTGCAGGCCCGGCCGTGCGGGCCGGTTGGGCAGGACTAGGGAGCTATGAGCCGCCTGGTGATGTCTTCCATGTCGAAGTGAAAAGGGCGGTGTGGCGCCTCGAAAAGCTTGGACGCTTCCTCGGCGGCCGCCGGGATTTCCCGGAGGAGCTTTTGAGACAGCGCTCTGTCCAGCCGCACGGTGGGCACTGAACAGCTCAAGGTCGCCACGATGTTTCCCGCGTCGTCGAAGACCGGGGCGGCGATGCATCGTATGCCCTTGAACAATTCCTCGAAATCCAGGCCTATGCCTTTTTCCCTGGCGTCCTCGATTTCCTTGTAGAGCCAGATGATCTTTTCGCTGTCGATGTCGGCGTTGGTCCGTCTCAGGTCCTTGATGAAGGCGCGCAAATCCTCCTCGGGGAGGAAGGCGAGAAAGGCTATGCCGGACGCGGAAAGGCTCGCGGGAAAGGATGTCCCAATAATGGAATCCATCTGCAGGGCGTGGTGGGAGGCGATCTGATGGATGACCACCATGTCGACGCCGGAGAGGGTGCTCAGGTTAACGGTTTCGTTTACCTTGTCCCGCAGTTTCAGCATGATCGGCTGCACCATGGGCACTATGCTGCTCTGTGACGCTATCTGTTTTCCCAGCTTGTAGAACTTCAGGCTTAGGGCATAGGCGCCGCCCCGTTCGACTTGTCGGACGTAGCCGAGGTCTTCGAGGGTTCGCAAAATGCGCTGCAGGGTCCCCTTGGGGATCGAGCAGGCCGCGCTGAGGTCCTTCAGTTCCCACTTGCTCCTGGTCGCCATCGTCTCAACAACGAACAGGGCTTTTTCCAGAGAACGCATCATGTAGTATTTGTCTGTAGTGGACATCGTCTCCTCAAAAGAATCCGGTCCCATGCTCGGGCGCCGGGAAGATAAATGCCCTTCTTATGATAGGAAGGGCATTGTTTGATTATCTGTTATCGTTGTTTTTGTCCAGCCAGTCGGGTTGTCGTAGCAAATACATGCCATCCTTTACAAGAGAAACGCACATGGCGAATGTAAATATCATCATCGGGAACCCGGCAAGGGATATTAAACCCCGGACTGGTTCGATACCGCCCGCTACGCATAGGACATAGGCAATGAGCCCGACCACGACGCCCCATATGATCTTCAGTCTCTTCGGCGGCTCTTCACCCGCCTGCACGCCCTTGGTCGAGATGATGGCCAGGGTGGCAACCAGGGAGTCGGTCATGGTGGCGAAGGAGAAGATGATGGTTACGACGAACAGGCCCATCAGTATTTTGCTGAACGGGAACTGGGAAAGGATGATGTAAACCATCGATTCCATACCGAATTCATGTATGCCTGCCCAAACGTCGGTCAGACCGCTCCACTGATAGAAGACGGCGGTTCCGCCAAAGGTCGCGATCCAGAAGTGGCAGAAGATGGTCGGCGGAATGATGTTGACCAGGATGAACTGCCGGATGGTCCTTCCCTTGCCCATGCGCGCCAGGAAGTGGCCGAGCAGGGGGGCGAAGATGAAGAAGATCTCCATGTACGGCACGAGCCACTGCATGGGCCACTTGTCGTTGGCCTGCATGGTGTTGAGAAGGGTGCTGTTGCGGAAGAAGTTGTTGGCGAAATAGCCGAACGACTCGACGCCGATGCCCAGGATGAACAGGGTCGGACCGGCAAAGAGAACCACCGCCATGAAGAATAAGAACGCGCGGGTGGTTCCGGTGGAGAGGTAGCACATGCCCTTTCGCAGTCCCGAATAGGACGACAGGACATAAATCGGAATGATGATCGCCGCGGCCGCGCCCCAGGTCGCGGGGCCGGGCGTGTAATCGAAGATTCGTCCTGTGCCGCTGCCGATCTGCATGAGCCCGGCGCCCATGCTGGTGGCGATGGCGCAGCACAGGGAGAACAGGCAGATGGCGTGGACCGTCGGCGTCAGGAAAGAACGCCATTTTGCGGGAAAGATGGCGTACATTCCTGCCGCGACGGACAATGGGGCTTTTCGGTTGTAGCTGACCAGGGCGATGGCCACGCCGCAGATGGTGTAGAAACAGTATTGGGCGATGGTCCAGTGGAGGGTGGTTTGGGCGATGGCGAATACGCCCGCGTCTTTGGTGCCCGGCTTGATGTGGAGGCTCAAGGGGGGCTGCATCATGTGGTAGATGGGCTCGCCCATGGCCCAGAACAGGATTCCGATGCCTATACATCCGCACAGGGAGAGCGCGAACCATTGCCAAAATGAAAATTCCGGTTTGGCGTCCTTGCCGCCAAGCCGGATATTGCCGATGGGAGAAAAGGCCACGCCTACGGTGAACATGACGATTATGATGCCCAGCGAGACTTCGAGCCACCCGAAATTGATGTGAATCCAGGACATTATGCAGGCCAGTATGTCTGCCAGCCCTTCGTGGTAGGTCAGGCCCAGGGTTATACCTATGACCAACAGGGAGAATCCTGGCCAAAAAGTGTAGTGATTTAAGGCTCTTCGGTTGTAATCTGGTTTATCGACCGGCATACACTAACCTCCTGTTGCCAGCTTTACTTCACCATGGGCCTGGAGCGGATGTCATTATACTATAAAGGTAATGATATCCAAGGCGGTGGTGTTCATATTATGAAATACCGTACCGTTTTGTGGTAAGCGTAAGGCAGTGAGTAGATGGTGTCAATAGTTGTTCCCGTTTTTGTTCGGTAGAATCAATTTAAGCTTTTAGGCTTGTAATTTCAAGAAGTTGGTTTTTGAGAGGCTCTTTTTTCGTCAGGACAGGCCGCAAAAATGCCCAAAAGGGGTTGACGGGGAAAGCGCTTCTCCCTATCGTGCAGCTATTCGAAACGTCGTACCGCAATACGGCACATGAGAGGAAGACCGAGTCGGGGAGAATTTCCCCATATAAGTGGTACGAAGTACCATAATGCGGTACACAGAAATGGTAAGTGCAGATTCTAACCACAGCAGATTCCATTGAGGTGAATATGGCCCAAGAAACTTTGTTCTTGAAAAACACGGAAGCCTTTGCCGAGAGTCTGGCCCGTTGCGGGGTGAAATATCATTTCGCCTACCCCATTACGCCGGCAACCGACGTGATGAAGCGCATGGCCGTTATCCTGCCCCAGTACGGCGGGGAAATGATGCAGATGGAGAGTGAGCTGGCCGTGTCGAGTGCCCTGGCCGGAGCGGCCTGCACCGGCAAGCTGGTGGCGACCTCCAGCTCGGGCCCGGGACTGACTCTGATGCATGAGGCCATCGGCTTCATGTGCGCGGCCGAGCTGCCCTGTCTGATGATCGACTCCATGCGTGTCGGCCCCGGCGACGGCGACATCCTCGGCGCGCAGAGCGACTACTACGTCGCCACTCGCGGCGGCGCCCACGGCGATTACCACACCATCGTTCTGGCGCCTTCGTCCGGACAGGAGATTGCCGACATCGTTCCCCAGGGCATCCGCCTGGCGTACAAGTACAGGACCCCGGTTCTCTTCGTGATCGACGGCGTGAGCGCCCAGACCACCGAGTCCACCACCCTGCCTGACTACAATGACTATTCCGCCGAGTTCGACACCACCGACTGGGCCTTCACCGGCACCCAGGACCACCCCAAGCGCGCCTTGATTACCGGCAGCTACACCCACCAGGACGGCTTCGACATGAACGAGAAGCTGCGCGCCAAGTACGCGACCATCCGCGAAAACGAGCAGATGTGGGAACAGGATCAGGTCGAGGACGCCGAGCTCGTCGTCGCCGCCTTCGGCATTCACGGCCGCATGTGCCGGGATCTCGTTTCCAAGATGCGCGCCGAGGGCAAGAAGGTCGGATTCATCCGTCCCATCTCCCTGTGGCCGTTCCCGGAGCGCGCCTTCACGGCTCTTCCCGATTCGGTGAAGAACATCCTGGTGGTCGAAATGAACCACGGTCAAATGATCGACGATGTCCGCCTGTCCGTAAACGGCCGGATGCCCGTTCATTTCCTCGGCAAGACCGGTGGCGACATGCCGATGAACACCCTGGCAGAGATGATTGCCGAAGCAAACCGCATTCTGGGGGAATAACCAAATGGAAAATCTCAGCTCCAAATACGGAAAGACGTTAAACCTGGACAAGCTGACCAGCTACTGTCCCGGTTGCGGACACGGCACGGTGACCCGTCTGGTCGCCGAGGCCATTGAGAACCTGGGCATCATGGAGAGGACCGTTTCCATCGTCGGCATCGGCTGCGGCGGTTTCTCCCACCATTACATGGACATCGACGCCATCGAGGCGACCCATGGTCGCTCCCCCTCGTTCGCCATCGGCTACAAGCTGGCCCGGCCGGACAACATCGTCTTCACCTACGCCGGTGACGGCGACACCTGCGCCATCGGTCTCGGTGATCTCCTGCACGCCGCCAACAAGGGAATGCCCATTACTACTATTATGGTCAACAATACCGTGTTCGGCATGACCGGCGGACAGATGTCCCCGACCACCCTTGAGGGCCAGGTCACGACCACCACGGCCGGTGGCCGTCAGGTCCCCCATCAGGGCTACCCGCTCCTGGTGCCCGAGATGATGCGCGCCATGCCCGGCGTGAAGTACCTGGCCAGAGAGTCCGTCGCCACCCCCAAGGCGGTCCGCAAGGCCAAGAAGAGCATCCAGAAGGCGTTCGAATGCCAGATCAAGGGTCTCGGCTACGCCTTCGTGGAAATCATCGTTCCCTGCCCGACCGGCCTGAAGATGAAGGTCAAGGATTCCTACGCGCGGTGCGGCAACGAGATGACGGATTACTTCAAACCTCAGGTCTTCAAAGACGAAACGGAGCAGAACGATGTTGCGTAAATGCATGTTTTCCGGCTCGGGCGGCCAGGGCTCCGCGCTCATGGCCAAGATGGTTTGCCTCGGCGCCATCAAGGAGAATCTGAAGGTCGTCATGACCCAGACCTACGGTATCGAGCAGCGCGGCGGCGACTCCACGGCCTTCGTGATCGTTTCCGACGAGGCCATCGGAAGCCCCATCGTCGAGAATGACGCCGACATCGCCGTGGCCCTCAGCCAGTCCATCTACGAGAATTGCTTCGAGGGCGTGGTCCCCGGCGGCAAGCTGTTCACCAACAGCTCGATGGTGGAGAAGTCCTCTGAAGCCGACGGTTTCAACCAGGTCTTCCTGCCTGCTTCCGACACCGCGGTCGAACTCGGCACCGTGCGTTGCGCCAACATGGTCATGCTGGGCGGCGTACTCGCCGGAACCGGCCTGCTGAAGCTGGAGACCGTCGAGGAAGTTGTCAGGGAAACCATGGGCTCGAAGAAGCCCCAGTTGGTTGACCTGAACATCAATGCGCTGCGCACCGGCTATGACGCCGTGAAAAAGGAGATGGACAATGAGTGAGAAGCGTCATGTCATTGATGCCCGCCGCTGCAAGGCCTGCGGGCTCTGCGTGGACAATTGCCCCAAAGATGTCCTGGCCCTCGGGTCCACGATCAACGCCCAGGGATACAACTACGTGTATCAGAAGAACCCCGACAAGTGCGTTCTCTGCGATATCTGCGGCATTGTGTGCCCTGACGTTGCCATCGGCGTCGTCGTTGAATAGTAAAGCTTTCCGTCCCGGGTTCTGCCCGGGACGGATTTCATAAGGAGTTTCTCCATGAGTGATCTGGTTCCCCTTTTTCAACCCAACAGCGTCGCCCTCATCGGTGCTTCTTCCAACCCCAAGAAGTACGGGTACTGGACGGCCAAAAGCCTGATCGAAAACGGCTTCGACGGGGACGTCTACCTCGTCTCCCGTTCGGGCGGCGAACTCTTCGGGCATCAGACCTATCCCGATATCACCGCCGTTCCCGGTGATGTGGATCTGGCCATCATCGCCATCGCCCCGGCTCACATCCTGCCCGTCATGGAGCAGTGCGTCGAGAAGGGCGTCAAGTGCGCCATCGTTGTTTCCACCGGCTTCGGTGAAACCGGCCCGGAGGGCAAGGAACTTGAGCGCAAGATGCTCGAGATCGCCCGCAAGGGCAACATGCGCGTGCAGGGTCCGAACTGCATGGGCACCTACAGCGCCGCCAAGAACATGAACGCCAGCATCATCGATCTGGCTCCCGGCCCCATGAGCCTGGTTCTGCAGAGCGGCAACTTCGGCATCGACATCAACTTCAACGCCAAGTCCCGGAACCTCGGCTACAACTGCTGGGCCACCATCGGTAACCAGATGGATATGCGGTTCCATGACTTCGTCGAGTACGTCGAAGCCGATGACAACACCAAGGTTCTTCTTCTGTACATGGAAGGTCTCCGTGTGGAGAGCGAGGAGGACGGTCGCAAGTTCATCGAGGCCGCCCAGAAGACTGCCGCCAAGCTGCCCATTGCCGCCATCAAGATCGGCCGCAGCGCCGCCGGCGCACGCGCCGCGGCATCCCACACCGGCTCCCTCGCCGGCAGTGAGAAGGTCTTCGACGCCGCTCTTAGGCAGGCCGGTATCGTCCGCGTGGACAGCCCTGGCCAGCTCCTGGACGCCGCCGAGGCCTTCTCCAAATGCAAGCCCTCCAAGGGCAGGCGCATCGCCGTGCTGACCGACGGCGGCGGCCATGGCGTCATGGCCACCGACTTCGCGGAAAAGCACAACCTGGAAGCGCCGGTTCTCTCCGCCGCCACCCAGGAGCAGCTGCGTGAAATCCTCATGCCGCACTGCCCGATCAAGAACCCGGTCGACCTTGCCGGTACTCCCGAGGCCGACATGTGGGTCTTCGACCGCTGCCTGGACGTCCTGCTGAAGGACCCCGACGTTGACGGCATCATCATCGTGGGCCTCTACGGCGGCTATGCCGACCTGTCCGAAGAGTTCCGCGCCCTGGAGATGGACGTGGCCAAGAGCATGGTCGACAAGATTGCCGCTGGCGACAAGCCCGTCGTCATGCATTCCATCTACTGGCCGCAGCATCCCGAGTGCCTGGAATACATCAGCGAGCACGGCGTGCCTGTTTTCGGCGACGTCGATGCCGCCGTCCGGACCATGGGCATCCTCTCCCAGTACAGCGACATCAAGAAATCGCTGAAGGAAGAGGCCGACAAGGAGCTGCCCGACATGCCCGCCGACCGCAAGGAAAAGGCTGCCGCCATCCTCGACGCCGTCAAGGCTTCCGGCCGCACCAACCTCGTGGAAACCGAGGCCCGCAACGTCCTGCGCTGCTACGGCCTTGATATTGCGGAAGATTACCTCGCTACCACTGCCGACGAGGCTGCCGAGTTCTACGGCAAGATCGGCGGCAAGGTGGTCATGAAGATCGTTTCGCCCGACATCCTGCACAAGACCGACGCAGGCGGCGTCGCCCTGAACATCGATTCCGCGGAAAAGGCCCGCGAAACCTTTGAACAGTTGGTGAGAAACGGCCGTACCTACAAGGCCGACGCGGACATCTACGGCGTCATGATGACTTCCATGCTGCCCGGCGGCGTCGAGTGCATCATCGGTTCCAGCCACGACAACACCTTTGGACCGACCGTGATGTTCGGCCTCGGCGGCATCTTCGTCGAGATTCTGAAGGACGTTGCGTTCCGGGTCGCCCCGGTCAACATGCCTTCCTGCCGGAGCATGATCCGGGAGATCAAGGGACTGGGTATGCTCCAGGGAGCGCGCGGCACCAAGCCTCGCGATCTGGAAGCCCTGGCTGAAACGGTCTGCATCATCTCGCAACTTGTGAACGAACTGCGTGAAATCGCGGAAGTCGACCTTAACCCGGTTTTCGCGTTGGAAAAGGGCCTGTCCATTGCGGACGCAAGAATTATCCTGCACGGCTGATACGCCGAGTCGCAACAATTTACATCAAGAGAGTTGAACCATGCGTGAAGTCAAGCGTTACCCCACGACGACCGGCCAAAGCTGGTTGGAAATGTCCTCTTACAAGCATCACAACTTCAAGACTCTGTCTGAAGTCAAGGATGCCTATGATTATATCGTAGTCGGCGCCGGATACGGCGGACAGGCCGCTGCCCGCCATCTGGCCGAACTGCACCCCGACGCCTCCATCGCCGTTTTCGAAGCCATCAAGATCGGTGACAACGACAGCGGCAAGAACGCCGGTTTCATCATCGACGTGCCCCACGACTTCGGCGATCAGGGCGCTTCCTCCTTCGAGGAGAACCAGAAGTACTTCGAGCTCAACACCTTCATCATCAAGTGGATGGAAGACACCATCAAGGAGAAGGGCATCGAGGACGTGGATTGGGACCATTGCGGCAAATACCTGTGCTGCTCCGAGACCAAGAGCTTCAAGCTGATTGAGCACGAGATCGACGAGCTCAAGCGGATGAACTGCTCCTACGAAGTGGTCGAGGGCGACGAGCTGTTCCGCCGCACCGGAACCCGGTACTACAAGAAGGCCCTGTATACCTCCGGCACCGTGCTCATCAACCCCGCCGACGTGCTGCGCGGCATGTTCAGCGTCATGCCCGAGAACGTGGACGTCTTCGAAGAAGCCCCGGTCATGCGCATCGACGAAGGCAGCCCGACCCACGTCGTGCTGCGGAGCGGCAAGCGGGTCCAGTGCAAGTTCGTCCTGGTTACCGGCGGCCCCTTCATTCCTGAATTCGGCATCGGCCAGAAGGTGTTCTGCCCGGTTCTGTCCTACGGCGCATTCACCCGTCAGTTCACCGACGACGAGATGCGTTACTTCGCGGGCGTAAAGCCCTGGGGCTGCACCGCGGGCCATCCGGCCGGCACCACCGTCCGCTTCACGCGCGACAACCGCATCTTCGTGCGTAACGGCTTCTCGTTCGCGACCAATCTGACCACTTCTCACCAGCGCATCCGCCGGGCCATCCCCAAGCTGCGCAAGGCCTATGAGAATCGCTATCCCGAACTGAAGCACGTCAACTTCGAGTTCATCTACGGCGGCATGATCAACATGACCATGAACTACCGTCCGCTGATGATGCAGCAGTATCCCACCGTGTTCGCCTCCGCCAGCGGCGAGGGCGCGGGCGTCGCCAAGACCAGCCTCATCGGCTACTACCTGGCGGAATGGGTCAGCGGCATCAGCAGCCAGAACCTCGACTTCCTCCGGAAGATATCCACTCCCAAGAGGCTGCCGCCGGAACCCTTCCTGTCGATGGGTGCCAAGGCCCGCCTCATGTACGAAGAGTTTAACGCCAAAACGGAGATCTAACTCCATCCCTAGCCAACTCCTGATTCACGGAAAGGATGCCGGAAATGCCCCCCGGCATCCTTTCCGCAGGAGCCTCACATATAAAGGAGATACTCATGGAATTCATCAATTCCCCGGAAACTACTGAAGTTATTGGACCTTACAGCCACTGCGTGAAGGCCGGCAACACCTACTACATCTGCGGCCAGGTTCCCTTCCATCCGGTTTCCGGCGAAGTCGTCGGAAGCGACATCAAAGAGCAGGCGTTCCAGACTCTTTTCAATTTGAAGCTGGTCCTGGACGCGGCCGGCCTCGACATTTCCGATATTGCCAAGACCACCGTTTTTCTGACCAGCATGGATGATTTCGACGGGTTCAATGAAGTCTACGCCGAGTTCATGGGCGACCATCGTCCGGCAAGGCTTTGCCTCGGAGCAAGCGAGATCGCCCACGGCTGCCTGCTGGAGATGGATGCGATAGCTTATAAGGAATAGGCGGCGTATAGTCTTGTGATTGTTTAATTTTCAACAAAATTATTGCTCTTAATGTGAGGTGTACGATGGTGCCAAACGGACAGAAAGGTATTAACTTCGACCACGCCCCCTTCTCGCCCGTTCATAAACGGATCGCGGTGGGAACCTTCATGGGACAGATCTGTGACGGGTATATCCTGGGTATTGTCGGCATTGCCCTGACGTATGCCACGGGAGTGCTTGGGCTGGACGGCTTTTGGATGGGGCTGATCGGCGCAGGCGCTCTTTTTGGTATTCTGTTGGGAAGCCTGATGGCAGGTATAATCATTGACCGTACAGGGAGAAGGGTGGCGTACACGTTCGTCGCAGGCTTCAGCCTGGTTCTGTCCGTGGTTCAGTTCTTTATCTCCGACCCGGCGATTCTGGCCGGGGTCCGCTTCCTGCTCGGCATGTGCGTCGGCGCCGACTACACCGTGGGTGTGGCGCTGCTCAGCGAGTGGACCCCCGAGCGTATCCGCACGAAGATGATGAGCTGGCTCATGGCCGCTTGGACCTTCGGTTACATCATCTCCTACTTCGCCGGTTTGCTCATCGCCTCCATGGGCGGCGACCTCGGCGCGAACGGCTGGCGCTGGATCATTTCTTCCTCCGCGGTACTCGCGCTGATTACCCTGGTCATCCGCGTGGGTTCGCCCGAGTCCCCGAGCTGGACCCTGGCCAAGAAGGGCGGCAAGGAAGCCCTGGCCCTGGTTCATCGTTACCTCGGCACGGAATACGGTCTGCCCGAAGTCGAGAAGGACGCGGCCTCCGCATCCTTCGCCAAGCTCTTTAGCCCCGAGCTGTGGCGCAACACCCTGACGTCCTGTACGTTCTTCCTCTGTCAGGTGTTGCCGTTCTTCGCCATCTCCATCTTCCTGCCCGTGGTCGTCAAGGGCCTGAACATCGCCAACCCCCACGCCTCCGGTATGCTGTACAACGGCTTCACCATGGTCGGCGTCATCATCGGTATCCTGATTGCCGACCTGATCTCCCGCCGCGCCTTCCTGATGTGGACGTTCTACGGCGCCGGCATCATCCTGACCGTCATGACCGTCTGGCAGAACATGCCCCCGACCATCGCTCTGGTCCTGCTGGGCGCGTTCTCCACCGTTCTGGCCATCTCCATCGTGGCCGAGTGGCTGTACCCGCCCGAGCTGTTCCCCACCGAGCTTCGGGGTTCCGGCGTCGGCTTGACCATTGCCGCGAGCCGTATCGGCGCGGGCATGGGCACCTGGATGCTGCCGGTCGTCATGGAGCAGTACGGCGTCACCGTTACCCTGGGTTGCTGTATCGCCACGCTGTTCATCGGCGGTATCGTCTGCCAGGTGTTGGCTCCCGAGACTTCGCCCAAGTTCATGAAGGCTCAGTCCGGTACTTCCTCCGCTGCCACCGTGTAGCGGTTCAAGTTCCATAACTCGTCATTACCGTTGAACTTATGTCCCCCGGCCTGCCTTTCGCCGGGGGGCATTTCCTCTTTGGAAGGCAAGGAACAAGAGGTTCCGGGGTCAGCGTATGTCCATTCTCGCCACAGGATACAGCTACACTGTTCTCGCAGCTTTCAGTTGGTCTTTGACGGCCCTGTTCGCCAAAAGTATGCTCTCGGCGGGTCTTTCCCCTCTGGAGGTGTCCTTTTGGAGAGCGTCCATCGGCGGCCTTTGTTTCATTGTCAACGCCATCGTGGCCAGCTCCCTGAAAATCCGTTTTACCCATGCGGTGCTGTTCATCCTCTGGGGGATGATGAGCATCGGCGGGCTGTATTATGTTTTTCTGCTGTCGATACAACACAGCGGAGCCGCCATGGGGGAGATCCTGCTCTACACCGCGCCCATCTGGGTTGCGGTCTTCACTCGCCTGTTTTCCCGTGAGGAGGAGGTCTCCCGGCAGAAATGGATGGCCATCCTCATTGCGCTGTGCGGCGTGGGGTTCGTCTGTTTTTCCGGCGGCAGCCTCCAGAGCGGATATTCCAAGCTGGGGATAGCCTGCGGGCTGGCTTCGGGATTGTGCTACGCGTTCCAGTATCCTTTTTTCAAGCATTGGCAGAAGTTGTATAAGACCGAAGCCATTTACTCCTATATGCATGTTGGCGGGGTTCTTGTTCTCCTGCCCATGATCCAATTCGATGTCCCGTATACGCCCCAGACGTGGGCCACGACGGTGATGATGGCCGTGTTTACCGGCTATCTGGCCTTTTGGGCCTACGGCCAGGGACTCAAGCGCGCTCCGCAGGTGCATGTCGCGGTACTTTGCAACCTGGAGCCGATTCTCGGGACGCTGTGGGTGTGTTTCTTCTTCGGCGAAAATTTTACCCCGGTCGGTTGGCTTGGCTTCTGCCTGATTCTCTTCGCCATTTTCATTCTTGCCATGGACCGGAGCAGACAACATGCCGTGTAATATCTGGATCAACTGTAGCGAAGCCTCCGGCGACATGTACGCCGGGGCCCTGGCCGGCGAGTTGCTTCGCCGCTCACCCGACCTCGAAATCTGCGGCATGGGCGGCAGCATGATGGCGGCCGGGGGCGCCAAGGTGAATTTCCCCATGAGCCGGTTGAGTTTCGCGGGGTTCCTCGACGTCCTTCGCGGGCTGCCCGGGATCATCCGCCTGCGCCGCGAGATCATCGGTGCGTGGGCGCGGCGGCGTCCGGACGTGGTCGTCATGATCGACTGCCCGGACTTTAACCTGCCGCTGGCCAAGGCCGCCCACGACATGAACATTCCGGTCCTGTATTTCATCGCGCCGCAACTCTGGGCCTGGAAGCAGAAGGGCATGGAAACCCTGCGCCGCTGCGTGCGGGATATCCTGTGCGCCTTGCCGTTCGAGCCTTCGTTTTTTCGGAGCGGCGGATGCAGCCCTGTGTATGCCGGTCATCCCCTCCTGGACATGATTCCGCTTCAGTCCCTGGACGCGCTGAAGCCCGATCCCAGCCTGATCGGCATCATGCCGGGGAGCAGGCGGAAGGAGGTCGCCTTCCTGCTGCCCGGTTTCGCCGAGGCGGCAGCCCGCATCCATCGGGAAATGCCCGGACTCTGTTTCACCATCGCCCGCGCCCCGGGCATTAGCGATCATTTCATCAGGCGGCATTGGCGCGACGACGTGCCGGTATCCATTGTGGAGCCCGCGGAGCGTTTTCGGATGATCCGCAGGTCGGGCATGGTCCTGGCCGCATCCGGGACCGCGACCCTGGAGACCGGTCTCATCGGCACCCCGACCATCGTGGCCTACAAGCTCGATCGTCCGGCCGCCTACATCCTCCGCAAGCTGGCCTTGTCCCGGCGCATCAGCCTGACCAATATCCTGCTCGGCAGGGAGCTGTTCCCCGAGTATTTGCAGGAGAGGGCGACGCCGCAGAATTATTATGGACAAATGAAGGCCTGGCTGAACAATCCCGGCACGTTGCCGGATATCCGCGCCGAACTGCAGGAGCTTCGTCGTCTGGCCGGTCCCTCCGGGGCCATAGGGTTCGCGGCGAACAGGATTCTTGCGCAACACCAAGGAGGCCAGAAGTGAACATCGGATTCATCGGAACAGGCAACATGGGCGGAGCCGTTATACGCACGCTCAAGGACGTGGAAGGCGTCACCGTATACGGGGTGAACCGGACAAGGAGCAAGCTGGACGCCATTGCCGCCGAGACCGGGCTCGTTCCCTGTGGCGGCGTGCGCGAGTTGGCGGAAAAGGCGGATTGCATCGTACTGGCCGTGAAGCCGCAGCAGGCCGGGGACATCTGGCCGGAGCTCACGCCCGCTTTGACCGGGGATAAGTGCCTGGTCTCCATCGCGGCGGGCCTGACCTTGGACGATCTGGCGGACCGGGTGAATCATGTCTGCCCAGTGGTCCGGGCCATGCCCAATACCCCTGCCCTGATCGGGGAGGGGGTAACTGCCGTGTGCTTCGACGACCCGGGCCTTACGGACGGGCAGAAACAGGCTGTGCAGGAGCTTTTTCAATATTCCGGCGATGTCCATGTCCTGCCCGAGAGCCAGTTCGACGTCTTCACCGCCGTCATCGGCTCGGGCCCGGCATTCATCTTCTATCTCATCGAGACCATGATCGAATCCGGCGTGGAGCTGGGTCTGGAGCGGGAGGCTTCCTCCCGGATGGTCAAGAAGCTGTTTCGCGGGGCGAGCCTCATGGCGGAGCAGTCTTCCGAGCACGTCAGTATGCTCAAGGAGATGTCCATCGCTCCGGCCGGAACCACCATCGCCGCTTTGGCTCATTTCGACCGTACCGCCGTGCGCGGAAACATTATGGACGCCATTCGCATGGCTTACGCGCGCAGCGTGGAGTTGGGCGGCTGAACACCCCGGGCAGCGGAGTCGAACCTCGCCGACTTCGCCGTCAACACATACGGACACCGGACTTCCTGCCGGTGTCCCTTTTTATGTTCGCAATGCGCGGACTAATGAAAAAAGGCCGCGTCCCGTTCGATCGGGGCGCGGCCTTGCCGTATTGTTTGAGCGGCGGGTTTGCGTTTATGCGGGGTTATCCCGGCGTGTCGCGGCCGGTTCCGGCTCGTCGGCGTGCGCGGGCTTGAACTTGAAGACCTTGCGCAGGGCCACATAGAGCAGGGGGATGAAGAATATCCCCAGGATGGTGGCCGCGATCATACCGCCCATGACGCCTATGCCCACGGAGTTCTGCGCGCCCGAGCCCGCGCCCGAAGCCATGGCCAGGGGGCTGACGCCGAGGATGAAGGCGAAGGAGGTCATCAGGATGGGGCGCAGTCTCAACCGGGCGGCGGTGAGGGTGGCCTCGATAACGCCGAGCCCGGCCTCTTGCTGGGCCACGGCGAATTCCACGATGAGGATGGCGTTCTTGGCGGCCAGGCCGATGGTGGTCAGCAGGCCGACCTTGAAGTAGACGTCGTTGCTTTGCCCGAACAGGGTGGCCGCGAAGAGCGCGCCGAAGATGCCCACGGGCACCGAGAGGATGACCGCGAACGGAATGGACCAGCTCTCGTACAGGGCGGCCAGGCAGAGGAAGACCACCAGGATGGACAAGGCGTAGAGCGGTGCGGCCTGGTTGCCGGACAGCTCCTCCTGCGCCGAAAGGCCGGTCCACTGGAGGTTGAAGCCCGCCGGGAGTTGGGAAACGAGCCTCGCGGCTTCGGCCATGGCATCGCCCGAGCTGACGCCCGGGGCCGCCTGTCCCTGAATCTCCACGGCCGACGAGCCGTTGTACCGCTCCAGCCTGGGCGAGTCGAAGGTCCACCGGCCGGTCGCGAACGAGGCGAACGGGACCATGCCGCCCCTGTCGTTGCGCACAAACCAGCGATCCACATCGCTCGGTTGCATCCGGAAGTCTCGGTCGCCCTGCATGTACACGGGCTTGACGCGGCCCCGGTCGATGAAGTCGTTGACGTAGTCGCTGCCCCAGGCGGTGGAAAGGGTGGTGTTGATGTCCGAGAATGAGAGCCCGAGGGCGCCTGCCTTTTCCTGGTCGATGTCGATGTGGTACTGGGGCTCGTCCTCCTGTCCGTTGGGACGGGTGTTGGACAGCAGCGGGCTCTGGGCGGCCAGGCCCAGGAACTGGTTACGCACCTGCATAAGCTTGTCGTGCCCGACCCCGTTGATGTCCTGGAGGTAGAAGTCGAAGCCGTTGGACGTGCCCATGCCGTGAATGGCGGGCGGGGCCAGGGCGAAGATGCGGGCTTCGGTCATGTGCGAGAACGTGCCCATGGCCCGTCCCGCCACGGCCTGGGCCGAGAGGGCGGGCGAGTGCCGTTCCTCGAAGGGCTTGAGCCGGATAAAGGCGATGCCCACGTTCTGGCCAGCGCCGCCGAAGCTGAAGCCCACGGTGGTGAACACGCCTTCGACGGCCTCCTGCTCCTTATTGAGGAAGTAGTCGGAGACCTTGTCCATGACCCGGGCGGTGCGCTCCTGGGTGGCTCCCACCGGAAGCTGGACGCTGGCGATGAGGATGCCCTGGTCCTCCATGGGGAGGAACGAGCTGGGCAGCTTCATGAACATCCAGGCCATGGCCGCGGTGAGGATCAGGAAAATGGCCAGGAAACGGCCGGTCCGGCGGAGCATCCACTTTGTGCCGTCATGGTAGGCGGCTGTGGATTTGTCGAAGACGCGGTTGAACCAGCGGAAAAAGCTGATCTGCTTGTTGTGGTTCACGGGCCGCAGGATGGAGGCGCACAGGGCCGGGGTCAGGATCAGGGCCACCAGGACCGAGAGAACCATGGCCGACACGATGGTCAGGGAGAACTGGCGGTAGATGACGCCCACTGAGCCGCCGAAGAAGGCCATGGGCACGAAGACCGCGGACAGGACCGTGGCGATGCCCACCAGGGCTCCGGATATTTCCTTCATGGACTTGCGCGTGGCTTCGCGGGGGCTGAGCCCTTCGGTGGCCATGACGCGCTCCACGTTCTCCACCACGACGATGGCGTCGTCCACCAGCAGGCCGATGGCCAGGACCATGGCGAACATGGTCAGGGTGTTGATGGAGTATCCGGCCGCCGACAGGATCGCGAAGGTGCCGAGCAGAACCACGGGCACGGCGATGGTCGGGATGAAGGTCGCCCGAATGTTCTGCAGGAAGAGAAGCATGACGATGAAGACCAGGATGACGGCCTCGATGAGCGTCTCAATCACATCGGCGATGGAGAGCTTGACGAACGGCGTGGTGTCGTAAGGGTAGACCACCTCGATGCCCTGGGGGAAGGTCGGGGCGAGCTTGTCGATGGCCGCTTCAACGGCCTCGGCGGTCTGGATGGCGTTGGCGCCAGTGGCCAGCTTGATGGCCAGGCCCGCGCCAGGCTTGCCGTTGTATCGCGCGCTGGTGGTGTAACTCTCGGCCCCGAGCTCGACTTCGGCCACATCCGAGAGCCGGACGATGGAACCGTCCGACGAGCTCTTGATGATGATGTTGCGGAATTGCTCCGGCGTCTGCAACCGGCTGCGGGCGGTGATGGTGGCGTTGAGCTGCTGGCCTTCGCGGGCGGGCAGGCCGCCGAGCTGGCCCGCCGATATCTGGGTGTTCTGCGCCCGGATGGCCGAGGCCACATCGCCGGGCATGAGCGAATATCCGGCCAGTTTGTCCGGGTTGAGCCAGATGCGCATGGCGTAGGACGAGGCGAAGAGCATGGTGTCGCCCACGCCCTCCACGCGTTTCAGCGTGTCGTTGAGGGAGCTGTCCACGTAGTCGGCGATGTCCACCGAGGACATGCTTCCGTCCTTGGAGACGAAACCGATGACCATCAGGAAGCTGTCCGAGGACTTGGTCACGCTGACGCCGTTGCTCTGGACCACGTCGGGCAGCTGGGCCGTGACGCGCTGGAGCTTGTTCTGGACCTGCATCTGGGCCACGTCCGGGTTGGCCGCGTTGGTGAAGGTCAGGGTGATGTCCGAGGACCCCGTGGAGGTGGACGTGGACGTCATGTAGTCGAGGTTGTCGATGCCGGTCATGCCCTGCTCGATGACCTTGGTTACCGAGTTCTCGACGGTTTTGGCGTCCGCGCCGGGATACCGGCAACTGACGCGCACGGAGGTGGGCGCGATGTCCGGGTATTGGGATATGGACAGGGTGTCGAGGGCGAGCAGGCCCGCGAGCATGATGACGATGGCTATGACCCATGCGAAGATGGGCCGCTTGATGAAAAATTCGGACATGGCCGGTCTAGCCCTCTCCGCGCGCCGGGACGGTCTTTGCGGTCTCTTCGGCCTGCACCGGCCGCACTTCGCCTGTGGCGTCCACCACGATCATTTCCTTGGTGTTCACGGACTGCCCGGCGCGGATGAACTGGGAGCCCTGGACCACGAGCTTGTCGCCGTCGTTGATGCCGGACTCCACGAGCCAGGAATTACCCACGTTCCGGCGTACCGAGAGCACCCGCTGCTCGACCTTGCCGTCCTTGTTCACGAACAGGGCCACGGGCTCGCCTTTGGTGTTACGGGCTACCGCCCGCTGGGGCACCAGGTAGCAGCCGTCGACCCGGCCTTCCTCGATGACGGCCCGCACGTACATGCCCGGCAGGAGCAGCCTTTCCGGGTTGGGGAACTGGGCGCGCACAGTGAAGGTGCCGGTGCCCTCGTCCACCTTGGTTTCGGAGAATTCCAAGGTGCCGGAGTGGGAGTAGACGGTTCCGTTCTCCAACTTCAGCGTCACGGGCATGGTCGTGCCGGAGACATGGATGCGCCCGGTGGCGATGGCCTGCCGCAGGTCGAGCAAGTCGGAGCTCGATTGGGTCATGTCCACGAAGATGGTGTCGAGTTGGCGGATGGTGGTCAGCGGTACGCTCTGGTTGGCCGTCACCAATGCGCCGGGCGTGAGGTTGGATTTTTCGATGCGCCCGCTGATGGGGGCCTTGATCTCGGTATATCCGAGATTGATGCGCGCGCGTTCCACCTCGGCCTTGGCCGAGGCCACGGCGGCCAGGTCGGCCTCGTAGATGGCCTTGGCGTCCTCATAGTCCTGCGAGCTGATGGCCTTGTCCCGGATGAGCTCGGAATACCGCTTGGCCTTGTTCTCGGAACTGGGCAGGGTGGCCTGAGCCTTTTTCAGGGCGGCCATGGCGCTGTCGTAGGCGGCGCGGTAGCTCGACGGCTCGATGCGGTAGAGCACGTCGCCTTCCTTGACTTCGCTGCCCTCGCGGAAGAGCCGTTCGCGGATGATGCCGTCCACCTGGGGGCGGACGTCGGCCACGAGCGAAGTGGTGGTCCTGCCCGGCAGTTCGGAGGTCAGGATAACGGACTGCGGATGGAGCGTCTCCACGCCGACCTCGATCGGCGCTTTGGTGGCCTGGGCCTTGGGAGTGCTGTCCTTGCAGCCGGCCAATCCGGCCAGGATGAACAGGCAGAACAGGAGCAGCGGAAGAGCTGCCGCACTGCCCTGGACGGAAAGAAAAAGTCTCTTGGACGGGGCGATCTGCAACGTCGATTCCTCCTTGACGCTCAATTGCGTCATCAATTACGGTACCAGGCAGTACTAATATGGTCGGCGAGCCTGACTGTCAATCCGGAAAATTGTGAAAAGATGTAAAATGAGGGAGGGGAGGAGCATGGAAACGGATGCGAAGATTCGGCGGGGGCGGCCCAAGACCATGCCCGACGACGAGCGCCGCAAACAGATTATCCAGGCGGCGGAAAAGTTGTTCATCCGCAAAGGATTCGCCGATACCCGAACCCATGAGATCGCCGCGCGGTGCCGAATCTCCAAACAGACCCTTTATCGGCTTTTCCCAGGCAAGCTCGACCTGTTCGCGGCCGTTGTCGACGCACACCGCGTGAAGATGGTCGATTTCGGCGACGGCTACGACGACATCCCTTTGGATGAGGCCCTGGCGCGCATGTTCATGATTGATCTGGACCAGGAAGCGTACGAGCTTCGCGGAGCCTTTTTGCGCACCATCAACGTCGAGGCTGTGCAACACCCCAAGATTCACGAGCTGCTGCGTAGACAGGGCGGCTTCCAGATCCGCGCCGAGCTGGCGGAGTGGCTGGATCGCCAGTGTCGGAAGGGACGTCTGGAGATCAAGGACACCAACAGCGCGGCGCACATGCTCCTGGACATGCTCGCGGGCGCGGTGTTCTTGGATGCCCAGGGTGGCTTCGGCTGGGCCGGGCGGAAGGAGCGGGCCGCTCACTTCCGGCAGTGCATAGATATATTCCTTAAAGGAGCGCTGCCCGGCGGGGACAGGGCCTGACACCTTGCACCGGCAGGCTTGAGGGCGGTTTCACGGCTTTGCGCAGTCTTCCCGCTCGCCCCTTCTCCGTCGGGCGAGGCTTTCGCCTTTACTCCCGGCGGATTTGCGGTATGTTGGGGCACATGAGAATGATTCCGGATTTTGCCGGAAAAGCCCCTCAACCAGCGAGACATTTCCATGAGCGAACATCTTCCTCAGCTTGAGGTCGCCCGGAGCGGCGATCTCGCCCTCGGCATCCTGCCCCGCATGGCCAACCGTCACGGACTCATCGCCGGGGCTACCGGGACGGGCAAGACCGTCAGCCTGCGGGTTCTGGCGGAGCACTTCAGCGACATCGGCGTGCCCGTTTTCATGGCGGACGTGAAGGGCGACATCGGGACCATGGCCCAGCCCGGCGGCGATCATGCCAAAGTCCGTGAACGGGTGGAGCAACTGGGACTCACCGATTTTTCCCATCAGGCCTATCCCGTGACATTCTGGGATGTATTCGGGACCAAGGGGCATCCCCTGCGGACCACGGTTTCGGAGATGGGGCCGCTGCTCCTGGCCCGGCTGCTGGATTTGAACGATACCCAGAGCGGCGTCTTGTCCATGGCGTTCCGTATCGCCGATGACGAGGGGCTCCTGCTGCTCGATCTGAACGATCTGCGCGCCATGCTGGTTTATCTGGCCGAGAACGCCAAACGGTTCCGAGCCGAATACGGGAATATCTCGGCGGCGTCGGTGGGCGCGATACAGCGGGGCCTGCTCGCCCTGGAGGAGCAGGGCGCGGACGAGTTCTTCGGCGAACCCGCGCTGAACCTGGACGACCTGATGCAGACTCGGGACGGCAGGGGCGTAATCAATATCCTGTCCGCGGACCGGCTGCTGCGTTCGCCGCGCGTCTATTCGACCATGCTGCTGTGGCTGCTGTCCGAGCTGTTCGAGTCCCTGCCCGAGGTGGGGGACCCGGAAAAGCCCCGGCTGGTCTTTTTCTTCGACGAGGCGCATCTGCTTTTCGACCGCGCTCCCCGTGCGCTGGTGGACAAAATCGAGATGGTCGTCCGGCTCATACGTTCCAAGGGCGTGGGTGTGTACTTCGTGACCCAGATGCCCACGGACCTGCCGCCCGACGTGCTCGGCCAGCTCGGCAACCGGGTGCAACATGCCTTGCGGGCCTACACCCCGCGCGACAGGAAAGCCGTGCGCACAGCGGCGCAAACCTTTCGCGTGAATCCGGATTTGGACGTGGAAGCGGCCATCACCGACCTCGGTGTGGGGGAGGCCCTGGTCTCGTTCCTTGAGCGCAAGGGCGCACCGGGCATGGTGCAGAGGGCGTTGGTCCTGCCGCCCCGAAGCCGCCTCGGCGTTCTGGAGCCTGCGGAAATGGACAGGATCATTCGCGAATCGGTTCTGTACGGTCATTATGAACAGGAAATAGATCCGGAATCGGCCTACGAAATTCTCACCGCCCGCCGCGAGGAGATGGAAGCGCAACGGCAGGCCCACCTTCAGCGGCAGGAGCGGGAAAAGGAGGAGCGGCGGGCCGCCAGGGCGAGCCGTGCAGATTCCAATCGCCAGGGGTTGGTGGAAGCCTTTGCCAAATCCGCCATCCGCTCAATCGGCTCGGCCTTTGGCAGGCGTATCGTGCGCGGCGTGTTGGGTGGCCTTATGAAATAGTCTTTCCCTCGCGACGGTGAAAAGGGGATGCGGGCGTTTGCCCGGCATCCCTTTTTTTGCGCCCCGGGGGGGGGGGACGAAAAAAGATTTTGGTCGGCAAAAAACGGTTCGAAAATTCGCGTTATCGGGGGCGTGAAAATGAACCTGGTTTTCGGGTGTGAAATTGGCTCGGAAAATACTCGAAAACGAATCCCGCCGACAAGAATATCCGCTGCCTGATTTTTCCGGTTGCCCGGCGAAAAGGGGGCATTTTTTGATTGACCGATCAATTAAAAAATGAACTTTTTTCAAAAAATAAGTAAATTCGAATAATTAGGAGTGAAATTTTTTCTTCACATTTTAAAATGGTGTGGTAGATGTGAGTCGTAGCCGGTTGGGTGCCGGTATTGAGAAGCAAATAAATTTAAAAAGAGGATATTGTGATGAAGCGTTTTACCCTGGCTCTGATGCTCGTATTTACCGTTTGTGTCGCTACCGCTTTTGCCGCCAAGTCTTTCGCCGGCGCAACCGAGTCCCATGACATGAGGGCGCACACCGTGGCCGAGGCCAAGGCCTCCAGCGTGGACACCGGCGTGGTGCTGCACGGCCGCATCGTCAAGGTCATCAACGACAACAGCGTGCTGTTTTCCGACAACACCGGCGAATTGCTCGTGCACATGCAGAACGCCGAGGCCAACAAGGACGTCATCACCAATGCCGATGTGGACGTCAACGGCAAGATCGTCGGTGATCTCATGTACACCGAAGTCAAGGCCGACTCCGTGACCATGAGCAACTAGTTTAAAAAGTAGACGAATCATTAAAGGGACGCCCTGCGGGGCGTCCCTTTTTTTGTGCCTCCGGCGGCCAGAGGGGGAACCTCTTGAGAGAGGTTCCCCCTCTGGACTCCCCCTCCAGAACTTTTTGGCGCCGCTTCGCGGGGCTGACGAACGCAAAGATTTTTCTTTGATGGAATATCCGGCCGCGAAATTTAAATATCTGAACAAAACAAGGCTGCGACGAGTTCACAACCCGCGAAGCGCATAAAAAGTTTGGGAAAGGAGATGGGATAGGGGGTTCGGGGGGAAGGGAAGAGGGAAAGCCCTTTACAAAGGGGTTCCCTCTTCCCTTCCCCCCGGCCGCCGGAGGCACTTCCCAAAAAAGAGGGCCTCCCGTCTTGCGACGGGAGGCCCATAACGCGGGGTGATTCCCTAGGAGTATATTTTGTAAGTTGCGGTCACAAAACTCCACCCGCGCTATTGTCGGTTAACGTCCGTCGTCGCACGGCTCGCCGGAGCCGGGGCTTTCGGCGGAGATGCCCTCCTGGCAGGCGGCCGGGTCTTCCGTCCCGGGCGCGGCGGGCGTATCTTCGGCCATGCGGCTGAGGATGGTGTAGCGGTTGTCGTAGTCCTCTTCGATCTTGGCGCGATAGGTCTTCGAGAGGTCTGGGTGGAACCGTTCGAGCATGGCGTAGCGGTTTTCGCCGGACAGGAACTCCTGGAGGGAGCCGTCCGGGGCCTTGGAGTCGAGCTGGAACGGATTCTCGCCCTTGTCGGCGCGTTGCGGATCGAAGCGGAAGAGCGGCCAGTAGCCGGAATCCACGGCCAGTTTCTGTTCGAGCTGGGTCTTGCCCATACCTTTCTTGATGCCCTGGTTGATGCACGGGGCGTAGCAGATAATCAGGGACGGTCCGTTGTAGGCTTCGGCCTCGCGGAACGCCTTGAGGAGCTGCTGCTTGTCCGCACCCATGGAAACCGAGGCCACGTAAACGTAGCCGTAGGTCATGGCCATGCGTCCGAGGTCCTTTTTGCCGGTGCGCTTGCCCGCGGCCGCGAACTTGGCGATGGAGCCGAGCGGGGTGGCCTTGGAGGACTGACCGCCGGTGTTGGAGTAGACCTCGGTGTCGAGGACGAGGATGTTGATGTCCTCGCCGGAAGCAAGGACGTGGTCCACGCCGCCGTAGCCGATGTCGTAGGCCCAGCCGTCGCCGCCGAAGATCCAGATGGATTTCTTGGTGAACAGGTCGGCGTCGGCCGCGATGGCTTTGAGGGTCTCGTTCCCGGCGTTGTCCAGGGCGGTCTTGAGGATCGCTCCGGTCTCGGCGGAGGCTTCGGGATCTTCCTTGGCGGCCAGCCAGTCGGCCAGGGCCTTTTTCATGTCGCCGTCGGCGGTTTCAAGCGCCTTTTCGCAGTTGGCGACGAGGATTTCGCGGCGGTTGTTGAGGCCCATGCCGATGCCGTAGCCGAATTCGGCCGCGTCTTCGAACAGGGAGTTGCCCCAGGCCGGGCCGAAGCCGTCGCGGTTGGTGCAGTAGGGGGTGGAGGGGGCGGATGCTCCCCAGATGGATGAACAGCCCGTGGCGTTGGCGATGACCATGCGCTCGCCGAAGAGCTGGGTCAGGACCTTGACGTACGGGGTCTCGCCGCAACCTGCGCACGCCCCGGAGAACTCCATGAGCGGCTGACGGAACTGGGAGCCCTTGACCGTGTCGCGCTTGAAGGCGTCGCGATAGTCCACGGTTTCGGTGAAGTCGAAGTTGGGCACTTGCGCGGCGGTCTGGGTAGCGATGGGCTTCATGACCAGGGCCTTTTCCTTGGCCGGGCAGATGTCGGCGCAGTTGCCGCAGCCGAGGCAGTCCATGGTATTGACCTGCATACGGTAGCGCATCCCCTTGACGTCCTTGCCCTTGGCTTCGACGGTGGCGAAGGTTTCGGGCGCGCCCGCAGCGTCCTCGTCGGCCAGCAGGACCGGGCGCAGGGCGGCGTGCGGACAGACAAAGGCGCACTGGTTGCACTGGATGCAGTTGTCGGCGATCCATTCGGGAACATTGATGGCCACGCCGCGTTTTTCCCAGCGGGAGGTGGCGACCGGCATGGTGCCGTCCGTGGAGAAGGCGGACACCGGCAAGGTGTCGCCCTTCTGGGCCAGGACGGGCCGCATGACGTTCTTCACGTAGGCGGGCTCGTCGGCTTCGGTCGCGGCGTCGTCGGCCAGGGATGCCCAGGCGGCGGGCACCTCCACCTGGACCAGGGCCTCGGGGGCCTTGTCCACGGCGGCGCAGTTCATCTCGACGATCTTCGGTCCCTTCTTGCCGTAAGCCTTGTCGATGCCGTCCTTGAGCAGGTTCACGGCCTGTTCGAAGGGAATGACGTCGGCCAGCTTGAAGAAGGCGGTCTGCATGACCATGTTGATGCGTCCGCCGAGTCCTGCCTCGCCCGCGATTTTGACCGCGTCCACGGTGTAGAACTTGAGGTCCTTCTGCGCGATGGTGCGGCGCATGGCGGCCGGGATGTTCTTCTCGATTTCTTCGCCGGTCCAGGCGCAGTTCAGGACGAAGATGCCGCCGTCCTTGATGCCTTCGAGCACGTCGTAGAGGTTCACGTAGCTCGGGTTGTGGCAGGCCACGTAGTCGGCGGCCGCGACCAGGTAGGTGGACTGGATGGGCTCGTTGCCGAAGCGCAGGTGGGAGATGGTGATGCCGCCGGACTTCTTGGAGTCGTAGGCGAAGTAGCCCTGCGCGTACATGTCGGTGTTATCGCCGATGATCTTGATGGCCTGTTTGTTCGCGCCCACGGTGCCGTCCGAGCCGAGACCCCAGAACTTGCACTGCACGGTGCCTTTGGGGGTCGTGTCCAGGGTCCCGGTCAGGACGAGGGAGGAGTTCGTGACATCATCGTCGATGCCGACGGTGAATCTGGATTTGGGGGCCGGGGAGGCAAGGTTGTCGAACACGGCCTTGACCATGGCCGGGGTGAATTCCTTGGAGCCCAGGCCGTAGCGGCCGCCGATCACGGCGGGGCCGCCGCCCTGTTCGAGCAGCACGGCGCAGATGTCCTGGTACAGGGGATCGCCCTGCGCGCCGGGTTCCTTGGTCCTGTCGAGGACCGCGAGCTTCTTGCAGGAAGCGGGCAGCGCGGACAGGAAGTGGGCGGCGGAGAAGGGACGGTACAGGCGGACCTTGATGAGGCCGACCTTTTCGCCCTGTTCGAGCAACTGATTGATGACTTCCTCGATGGTTTCGCAGGAAGAGCCCATGGAGACGATGACGCGATCCGCGTCGGGCGCGCCCACGTAGTCGAAGGGTTTGTAGTTGCGGCCGGTGAGGGCGGAAACCTTGGCCATGTACTCTTCGACGATGGCCGGGATGGCTTCGTAGTTCGGGTTGGCGGCCTCGCGTCCCTGGAAATAGATGTCCGGGTTCTGGGCCGTGCCCCGGATGTTCGGATGCTCGGGGTTCATGGCTCGTTTGCGGAATTCGGCGACCTTGTCCATGTTCAGCAGGGGCAGCATGTCCGCGTAGTCGATGGTCTCGATCTTTTGGATTTCATGGGAGGTGCGGAAGCCGTCGAAGAAGGAGACGAAGGGAACGGACGTCTCCACGGTGGACAGGTGGGCGACCAGGGCGAGGTCCATGACTTCCTGGACCGAGGCCGAGGCCAGCATGGCGAAGCCGGTCTGGCGGCAGGCCATGACGTCCTGATGGTCGCCGAAGATGGACAGGGCGTGACCGGCCACGGCGCGCGCCGAGACGTGGAAGACGCAGGGCAGCAGTTCGCCCGCGATCTTGTACATGTTCGGGATCATCAGCAGCAACCCCTGGGAGGCCGTGAAGGTGGTGGTCAACGCGCCGCCGGCCAGGGAGCCGTGCACCGCGCCGGCCGCGCCGGCCTCGGACTGCATCTGGCGAATCTTGAGGGGATGGCCGAAGACGTTTCTCTTGTCCTGGGCGGCCCACTCGTCGGCGATTTCGCCCATGGTGGAGGAAGGGGTGATGGGGTAGATGGCGGCGGTTTCGCTCATGGCGTAAGCCACCCACGCGGCGGCGGTGTTGCCGTCCATTGTCTTCATTTTGGACATGTTGTGCTCCGTTTCTTATAACTAATTCGATTATATATGTTTATCCATCGACCAATGCCTTGGTGGCGTGGGCGATCTCCAGTTCCTCGTTGGTGGGGATCACGAGCACGTCCACCGGGCTGTCGTCGGTGCTTATGCGGCGCACGCCGGGGGCGCGCGTTTCGTTGCGTTCCGGGGAAAGCCTGATGCCCAGGCCTTCGAGTCCTTCGCAGGCGGCGGCCCGGACAAAGGCGTCGTTTTCGCCGATCCCCGCCGTGAAGACCACGGCGTCGGCCCGGCCGAGCACGGCCAGGTAGGAGCCGATCTGGGCCTTGACCCGGTATGCGAACATTTCGAAGGCGAGCTGCGCCTTTTCGTTGCCCTTTTCGCGGGCGGCGTGCACGTCGCGCATGTCGTTCAGGCCGGAGATGCCGAGCAGGCCGCTTTGCTTGTTGAGCATGGTGTCCACTTCAAGCACGGACATGTTCCGGTGCTTGACGATAAAGGGGAACAGGGCCGGATCGACGTCGCCCGAGCGGGTGCCCATCATCAGGCCCGCCAGCGGGGTCAGTCCCATGGTGGTGTCCACGCATCGGCCGTTCTTGACAGCGGCCATGGAACAGCCATTGCCCAGGTGGGCGGTAATCAGGTCCACCTCGTCCACGGATTTGCCCAGGAAGGCGGCGGCCTCCTTGGTGACGTACTTGTGCGAGGTGCCGTGGAATCCGTATTTGCGGATCTTGAGGTCCTCGTAGAGGTCCGTCGGCACCGGGTACATGAACGCCTTGGGCGGCATGGTCTGATGAAATTCGGTGTCGAACACGGTGACGTTCGGCGTGCCGGGGAAAAGCTCCAGGGCGGCTTCGATGCCCACCAGGTTGGCCGCGTGCAGGGGCGCGAGCGGGATGTTGTCGCGGATGGTTTCCACCACGTCGGCGTCCACCAGGACCGGCGCGGAGAAGGACTCGCCGCCCTGGACCACGCGATGCCCCACGGCGTCGATGTCGCACAGGGAATCAATGACGCCCCATTCCTCGCCGGTGAGCTTCGCCACCATGAGTCCCATGGCCTCCCTGTGGTTTGCGATGGGCAGGTGCTCCACGGATTTGGCGTCGGGCCACTTGTCCGGATTGGACTTCTGGGTGATGGAGCCCATCTCCTCGCCGATGCGTTCGATGAGGCCCGAGGCCATGACCCTGTCGTCGGCCATGTCGATAAGCTGGTACTTGAGGGACGAACTGCCGGAGTTGATGACCAGGATATTCATGCTATGCGTTCCTTTGGGCCTGGGCCTGGATGGCCGTGATGGCCACGGTGTTGACGATGTCGCGCACGCGGCAGCCGCGCGAGAGGTCGTTGACCGGCTTGTTCAACCCCTGGAGGACCGGGCCTATGGCCGTGGAGCCGGGCACTGCCCGCTGCACGGCCTTGTAAGTGTTGTTGCCGGTGTTCAGGTCCGGGAAAATGAAGACCGTGGCGTGTCCGGCCACCTCGGAGCCGGGCAGCTTGGTCCGGGCCACGTCCGGGTCCACGGCCGCATCGTATTGCAGCGGTCCCTCGATGGGCAGAGAGATTCCCCGCTCCTTGGCCAGGCTTTTGGCGATGGCCGTGGCCTCCACGACCTTTTCCACGTCCGCGCCCGTGCCCGAGCCGCCGGTGGAATAGGAGAGCATGGCCACATACGGGTCTATGCCGAAGAGCCGGGCGGTCTGCGCCGAGCTCAGGGCGATCTCCGCGAGCTGGGTCGCGTCGGGTTTAGGGTTGACCGCGCAGTCGCCGAAGCAGACTACGCGGTCACCCATGCACATGAGGAAAACGGACGATACAATGGATGCGTCCGGTCTGGTCTTGATGAATTCGAAGGCGGGGCGGATGGTCTGGGCCGTGGTGGTCACCGAGCCGGAGACCATGCCGTCGGCGTCGCCCGCGTGGACCATCATGGTCCCGAAATAGGTGGGGTCGACGATGCGGTCGCGGGCGTCTTCCATGCGGATGCCCTTGTGCTGCCGCGCCTCGTAATAGCGCCGGGCGTAGTCCTCGAACTGCGGCGACCGGGCCGGGTCCACCAGAACCGCGCCGTTGAGCTGCACGCCGAGATGGGACGCCTGGGCGAGAATGGCGTCCGGGTCGCCCAACAGGGTGATGTCCACCACGTTGCGCCGTTGCAGTATCTCCGTGGCCCGGAGGATGCGGTCGCTGGTTCCCTCGGGCAGGACGATGTGCATCCGTTCGCGCTTGGCCGTCTCCACGAGGTTGTATTCGAACATGATCGGCGTGACCTTGGTGGACTGTGTGGTCACCAGCCGATTGCGCAGTTCCTCGATGTTCACGCACGACTCGAAGAGCCCGATGGCCGAGGCTATCTTGGCCGGGTGCTCTGGGTCGATGGTCCCGTGCAGGGCCTGGAGGGTCTGGGTCGCCTTGAAAGTGTGGTCCTTCACGCTCAGGATCGGCAGGGGCACGCCGGTCCATCCTTCGATGAGCCGGTGCACGGTCTCGGACGGCTGGATGCCGCCGGTCAGGACGATGCCCGCGATGTTTCCGTACAGGGAGGACTGCCGCGAGGATATGCTGGCCAGGATGATGTCCATGCGGTCGCCGGGAGTGACGATCAGGGCGCCGTCCTCTATGTATTGGAGAAAATTGGTGATGTGCATGGCTGCGGTCAGGAAGCTGTCGACCTGGACGTCCAGCCTGCCGTGGCCGTAGAGCACGGTGGCATCCAGCCACTTGATGACGTCGTGAATGGTCGGGTTGCCCAGCCGCTTGTCGTCCGGGATGGCGTAGGCCAACAGGGGGTGCGAGGCGCGGGTCTTGGCCTCGATGTCCCGGAGAGTGTCCGGCGAGAACCCGGGGCGGGCGCGGTTCACGATGAGCCCCATGACTTCCAGGCCGCGTTCTTCGAAGACTTCCACGGTGCGCTGGGCTGAGCCGCACAGTTCCTCGTCGCTGCGGTTCAGGCCGTTGACCACGACCAGGACCGGGCAGCCCAGGTTGGAGACGATGGAGGCGTTGATCTCGAATTCCAGGGTGGCCCCGCCCCCGATGTAGTCCGTGCCTTCGCACAGGACGAAGTCGTAGCTCTTTTCCAGCTCCTTGAACTTGTTCAGGGTGCTTTCCAACAGCATCGCCTTGTTCCCGCTGTTAATCAGCCTGCGGGCCTCGCTCAAGGTGTAGCCGTACGTCTGCTCGTATTCCTGGTCGAGCTTGAAATGCCGGAGCATGAGATCGATGTCGTGATCCCTGCGGCCGTCCACCGGATCGCTGATGACCGGCCGGAATATGGCCACGCGCCTGAGGTTCGCCCGAAGCAGGTGCATGACCCCGAGAAGGATGGCGGATTTGCCGCTCCGCGCTTCGGTGGCTGCTATGTAGAGGCTCTTGGACATGTCGGTCTCCTTGGGAACTGCCGGTGGAGGACCGGGAGAAGGCGGTTGTCGGATCACCTTCTCCCGGCCGGACGCCGCGGGTTGAGTTGGGGCTGTTTCGACGGCGTCCTCTATGCTCCATAGGGCATGGGGTATGGTTGATTAAGCGTCCGAGGCGATGTCCCTTTCCTCGGCCGTGATGGCCTCGTCCCGGTCGTAGCAGACCAGGCCGCAGCGCAGGCAGCGGTCCGCTTCGGCCTGCGCCTGCTCCTCGTTGAGCGGGCCTTCCACCTCGTTGAAGGTGCAGTTGCGGTCGTCGCCATGGCACAGGTGGGGCAGGACTGCCCGCTTTGCGCGTTCCACATGATCGATTTCCTTGAACAGCGTGTACGGGATCATTCCCTTCTGCGTGGTTTCCGGAACCGGGATATCCCCTTGGCTTATATAGTAATGTATCGACCGGGCAGCCTTGCGGCCGTCGCCGATGGCCGAGATGACCAGGTCCGGGCCGGTGTAGACGTCGCCCGCGGTGAATACGCCGGGGATGGCCGTCTGGAAGGTGTCCGGGTCGGCCACGATGGTCTGCCACTTGGTGGTCTCCAGCGGGCAGGTCCCGGCTTCGGAGTCGTCGTACAGGCAGCCGAGGTCCGGCTTCTGTCCGATGGCGGGGATGATGAGGGTCGCCTCCATGCTCTGCTCCGAGCCTTCCTTCTTGACCGGACGGCGGCGTCCTGATTCGTCGGGCTCGCCCAGCTCCATCTCGTAATATTCGAGATGGGTGGCCCGGCCGTTCTCGTCGCCGATGACCCGGGCGGGAGCGGCCAGGAACTTGAACTTCACGCCCTCGTCCTCGGCCCCGACGATCTCTTCGTCGTCGGCGGGCATTTCGGCGCGCGTGCGGCGGTACATGAGGGTCACTTCGGCCCCGAGGCGGACACAGGTGCGGGCCGCGTCGATGGCGGTGTTGCCGCCGCCGACCACGATGACCTTGTCGCCGGTCTCGGGCTTCTGGCCCAGGGCGTGGGCGGTCAGGAATTCGATGCCGCCCATGACGCCGTCAAGGTCCTCGCCTTCGGCGTACATGCCCGACGCCTGCCAAGCGCCGATGCCGATGAAGACGGCTTCATACCCTTCGTCCTTGAGGGATTCGATGGTGAAATCGCGGCCGAACTTGGTGTTGACCTTCGCCTCGATCCCGAGGTCCAGGATGCCCTGGATTTCCCAGTCGAGGTCAGCCTTGGGCAGCCTGTATTCGGGTATGCCGTAGCGGGTCTGGCCGCCGAGCTTGGGCATGGCGTCGAATATGGTCGGGCTGTGGCCCAGGCGGCGCAGGAAATAGGCGCAGGAAAGACCGGCCGGGCCGCCGCCGATGACGGCCACGCGCCTGCCGGTGTCCGCCGCGCACGGTACGGGCAGCCGGGAGCCCGAGTGAAGCTCGCGGTCGGCCACGAACCGTTTGAGCATGTTGATGCCCACGGACGTGTCCACATGCTGGCGGCGGCAGACCGTCTCGCACGGGCGGGGACAGACCCGGCCGCAGGTGACCAGCAGCGGGTTGCGCTCCTTGATGGTCATGACCGCGCCGTCGTAGTCGCCCGCCTTGATCTGTTCGATGTATCGGGGAATGTTGATTTGCGCCGGGCACCTCTGACGGCAGGGGGCCAGGCAGTCAGTGGTCTGGTTGAGGTGCAGCAGCCGGGCGGACATGCCGGAGATGCCGATGACCCCGCGCGGACAGGCATCCACGCAGTTGCCGCAGGCCTTGCACCGGGCCGGATCGATGACCGGCAGTCCCTCGGGACCCATGTGGATGGCGCCGAAGGGACAGACCCGGACGCACGTTCCGAGCCCGAGGCAGCCCTCGGGGCAGGATTTGGAACCGCCGTAAAGTTGGTGGGCGGCCCGGCAGTCCATGGCCCCTTCGTAGTGGAAGAGGTCTTCGGCCCGCTGTCCGCCGGTGCAGTCCCGCACGGCCAGTTCCGGCTCGCGTTCGATGACTTCCTGGCCCATGATGGCCGCGATCACGGCGATGGCCTCGCCGTCGGCCACGATGCATACCGAGGCCGGGGCCTTGCCCGCCACGATGGCGGCCGCCGCGCCGGAGCAGCCGGGGAAGCCGCAGCCGCCGCAGTTGGCGCCGGGCAGGCTGTCCTCGATGAGCGCGATGCGCGGGTCCTCCTTGACGAAGAGGAGCTTCGAGGCGATGCCCAGGATGGCGGCGGCCAGAAGGCCGATGCCGAACAGAGTCAGTCCCGATGTCAGTATCATGATGTCCGTCCCGTTCCGTGTCGTTGTCGGTTAGATCATTCCCTGGAAGGCGAAGAAGGCCAGGGACATGAGTCCGGCCATGATGAGGCCGATGGGCGTGCCGCGCATGGCGATGGGCAGCCGCCGCACGGACAGCCGCTCGCGGATGCCCGCCAGAAGCACCAGGGCGAGCATGAAGCCGAGCCCGGACGCCAGCGAGAACATGACCGTCTTGAAGAAGCCGAATTCCTCACGCTGGCAGATCAGCGCGATACCCATGACCGCGCAGTTGGTGGTGATGAGCGGCAGGAAGATGCCCAGCGACTTGTAGAGCGGCGGGACCATCTTCTTGAGAAACATTTCCACGAACTGGACCAGCGATGCGATGACCAGGATGAAGGCCAGGGTTTGGAGGAAGCCCAGACCGAATGGGGCCAGGACGAACTCCTGGACCAGCCAGGTGATGGCCGCGGCCATGACGGCCACGAAGACCACGGCTCCGCCCATGCCCACGGCCACGGACGTCTCCTTGGAGGTGCCGATGAAGGGGCAGTTGCCCAGGTATTGGGCCAGAACGATGTTGTTGACGAACATCGCCCCGATGAAGAGAAGGAAGTATTCCTGCATGGTCGTTTCCTCGAAATCTTAGCAGTTCTTCTGTCCGCAGCCGCCGCAGGAGCCGCAGTCATGGGTCGGTCCCTGGACCGCGGCCAGTCCCCTGCGCTTGCGCCGGACGTTTTCAACGAAGGTCATGATGGCCAGCAGCACGCCCAGCGAGACGAATGCGCCGGGAGCCTTGACCATGATGCCGATGGGCTGGAAGCCTTCCCAGGCCACGTTGACCCCGAAGACCATGCCCGTGCCGAGCAGCTCGCGCAGGGCCCCCAGGAAGGTCAGCGACATGGTGAAGCCGAGCCCCATGCCCAGGCCGTCGGCCATGGACAGAAGCGGCGGGTTCTTGGAGGCGAATGCCTCGGCCCGGCCCAGGATGATGCAGTTGACCACGATGAGCGGCACGAAGATGCCGAGCTGCTGGTACAGCGGGTAGGCGAACGCCTGCATGAGCAGCTCGACGGCCACCACCAGGGACGCGGCCACCACGATGAAGCAGGCGATGCGCACCTTGGCCGGGATGATTTTTCTGAGCAGGGAGACCATCAGGTTGGACAGGGTCAGGACAAAGACCACGGCCATGCCCATGCCGAGCCCGTTGTTCGCCGTGTTGGTCACGGCCAGGACCGGGCAGAGGCCGAGCACCAGCTTGAACGGGGGCAGGTCCTTCCACAGTCCCTTTGAGAATTCCTTCCACAATCTGTTCATGTTCGACTCCGAATCCGGGCAGGGCTTACGACCAGCCGCCGGCGAGTTTGCCCTTCAGGGCGTTGAAGATGGCGATGGCCTCGCGGACCGCGGACACGGTGCCGTTGGAGGAGATGGTCGCCCCGGCCACGGCTTCGATGTCGCCGCCGTTCTTCTTCAGGTCCACGCTATCCAGGGAGTGGCCCCTGAATTGGGTGGTGTATCCGTGCTCGGCCACGCGCGCGCCCAGGCCCGGAGTTTCCTTGAGAGTGGTGATGCCTATGCCGGTAAGGGTCGCGGCGTCGACGTCGAATCCGACCATGACGCCGATGTTCCCGCCGTATCCCTTGCCCGAGGTTTCGAAAGCCAGCCCGATGAGCCGTCCGTCCTTGAGGGCCGGGAACACGATCACGGTCCGGCCGTCCACTTCGAACTTCCGGCGGTCCTTGATGGGGTCGTTGTCGTAGTCGCTCAGGACCGACTGGATGGCCGGGGCCTGCACATAGGTCAGGACCTGTTCCTCGATGATCGGGGCCGTGACCTGCTTGAGCGCGGCCAGGGTGATGCCCGCGATGCCGCAGATGAGCGACAGGACGATCATCATTTTCATCATTTCCTTCATGGCCTATCTCCTTCCGAACGGCTTGGGCCGGATGCGTTCGAGCGCCGGGGTGAACAGGTTGGCCAGCAGGATGGCGAAGGGCACGCCGTCCGGATAGACCCCGTAAATCCGGATGATGACGATAAGCGCTCCGACCAGAAGGCCGAAGAGCAGCATGGGGATCTGTCGGTTGGGGCTGGACGGTCCGTCCGTGGCCAGGAAGAACGCTCCGAACAGGGTGGACCCGGTCAGCAGATGGAAGGCCGGGGAGGCGTACATCGACGGGTCGATCCAGTTGAACAGGAAGGCGGTCAGGGCTACGCCGCCGATGACCCCCACCGGGATGATGGACGAGACGTGCTTGCGCAGGACCAACAGCATCCCGCCCAGGAGCACGCCCGCGATCTGGACCGCGCCCAGGCCGCCGAGCTGCTTGCCCAGGAAGAGCTGCCGGGAGTCGGTGATCTGCACCGCGTCCAGGCCGAAGTTCTTGAGCTGGGCCAGGGGATAGGTCAGGTCCATGCCCAGCATGGAGGCGTCGATGTCCATGAACGAGGGCCAGGAGATGCGGCAGATGGCCCAGCCGACCAGCGGGGCGCAGAACGGGCTGCCGCCCAGGGGGCCGAAGGCCATCTTGCCCAGCACGATGGAGGCTGCGCTGCCGAAGGCGACCAGCCACCACGGCGCGGAGGCCGGGAGCAGGAAGGCGAAGGACAGCCCCACGGTAAAGGCGTGGAAGTCATTGACGTCGGTTTCGCGGTCCATGAAATAATCACAGGCCATTTCGGCCAGCACGGCCGTGGCCATGGACAGGGCCATAACCCGGATGGCCGGCATCCCGAAGGTCATGGACGCCATGACTGCGGCGGGCAGCATGGCCACCAGTATGGTCAGCATCCGGTCCCGTACCGTTGTGCCGCAATGGCGGTGGGGCGGGACCGAGACGGTCAGGGCAAAGGGGTTGAGAGGCTTCACGGCTGGGTTTCCTCCCCGGACTGGGCTTTGGCTTTAGCCAATTCGTGCTTGGCGAGCCTGATGTATTGGAGCATGGGGCGGCGGGCGATGCAGAAGAAGCCGCACAGGCCGCATTCGAAACAGACGTCAACGGCTTCGGCTTCGGCCTTTTCGTACTGGCCGAATTCGGCGTAGCTGGTAATCATGGCCGGATCGAGGCGGGCCGGACACCGGCGCACGCATTCGCCGCAGCCCACGCAGGCCGCGTCCATGGCCACCGGAGTCGGATTGCGGATCAGGCTCACGGCGGTAGTGGCGCGGTCCACGCCCTGGCCGGGCGAAGCCGCTGCCGTGCCCCGGAGCACGCCGCCCAGAACGATGCGGTCGCCATCGTGGATGGTCAGGCCGTCGCTGGTCAGGATTTCGCCCACGGGAGAGCCCAGGCTGATGAGCCGGGCCGAATTGTCCACCGTAACCATGGTTTCCATGACAGGCAGCCCCGTTTCCATGACCATCCCGGCGTGGAAGACCGTTTCCAGCCCCACCACCAGGGTGTTGTCCGGGGCCTCCTGGCCGGTCACGGCCTTGGCCACCAGGGGATCAAGTCCCTGGGGATATTGATCGGAGACGACCTTGACGGCGATGTCGGGCAGGGATTCCTTCACGCCGCCGGGAACGGCCAGGGTGACCTCCGCTGGCTTGTATCCCCGGACCAGGGCCGAGGCTCCGGTGCGCAGGGTTTCGAGCTTTTCGGCCAGCAGCGTCCGCCTGGAGAGCAGGCCGGGCTCCTCGTCCACGCCATTGAGAATGAGAATGTCCACCTGTCCGCGGGCTGGAAGGTCCGCGCCGAGCTCCCGCAGCCGCGCGAGAAGATCCTGGCCGCCCAGGCCGTCGAGGATGGCCGGGTCCACGGTCTCGCCACCCTCGCGGGCGATGCGGATGCGGTACGGGTCCACGTGTTCCACGGACCCCGGGAACGGGGCGTGGATGTCGCCCATGCCCGGGTCGGACGCGGTGGCGATGCGTTCGCCGCGCTCGACCTTCTGGCCGCAGGTGACCAGGGGACAGTGGCGGTTCAGGGTCAGCTCCGCCGTGGCGGTGTGTGTCGATCGGGTATTCATATTCCGCCTACCTGCTGATGTGGCATTGGTTGCAGTTGTCGGGGCCGTAGGGACCCGCGCCCATCTCCTCGTGACAGGACATGCACTGGTCGTGGAAAGCGTTCATGCGGGGCAGGACCAGCTCCCTGGTCTCTGACTCGTGGCACTGGGTGCAGGCCGAGAAATCGCCCTTGTAGTCGGTCATGTCCTTGGGGATGTGGCAGGACTTGCAACTGGAAAGTCCCTTGTCGAACATGTCCTCGTGGCATTGGCCGCAGCTTTGGTGCCCGGCCTCGCGCATGGACAGGAGCTTGTCCGTGCTCTTTTCCGTATGGCAGTTGTTGCACTTCTGCGGTTCCGGCTCGATGTCCTGGCCGTGATGACAGTCGTAGCAGTCCGAGGCGTAGTCGGTGTGCGCCTCATGATCGAAGCGCACGGAGTCGTACTCCACGTGATGGCAGCGCACGCAGTAGGACTCGTTGGGGAAGGAGTCCATGTGGTCGTTCACGAAAGTGTCGTCGAAGTCGTTGGGATGGCAGGAGCCGCAGGCCAGGGCTTCGTCCTGTGGGGAAACGATCGGTTGCGCCTTGTCGTGGTGACAGCGGGAGCATTCGATCTGGTAGTCCCTGTGGTGAACCAGGTGGGAGAAGAGCACCTTCCCCCCGTTGTTCTCGAACAGGATGCGCACTGGCATCGGCTGCGTCTGGCCCGATCGGACGTATCCGATAATGGCCACCGCCAGGAGCACTATGGTCGCCGCAAGGACGGGAAATATCTTCGATTTTGAACGCATCTTTCCTCTCCGCCGCGAGGGTACGGCAGCTCCATGTTGTTGTATATAAATGATTTATTTTGTCTGCGGGCGGCCGGAGCCGCCCGCAGAGGTTGTATCGTTACTTGGGTATGACCGCCCATTCCGGCACGACGCCGAGGTCCACGCCCCAGAGGGACGGGAGGATGTAGACCACGAAGGCCGTAATCAGGATCGTTCCTATCAGGTTGAGCCATACGCCTGTTTTGGCCATCTGTTTGATGGTCACGCATCCGCTGCCGAATACGACGGCGTTCGGCGGGGTGGCCACCGGGAGCATGAAGGCGAAGGAGGCCGCCACGCAGGCGCCGATGATGGTCGCGTACGGGTGCACGCCCATGGCGATTGCCGCGGAGCCCATGATGGGCACGAGCAGGGTGGCGGTGGCGGTGTTGGAGGTGATCTCCGTCAGGAAGATGGTAATCAGGACCACCGCGCCGACGAAGACGATCATGCTGGTGCCTTCGAGCGCGCCGAGCTGGCTGGCGATGTAGGCCGCCAGGCCGGTCTTGGCGAAACCGTTGGCGATGGCGAGACCGCCGCCGAAGAGCAGGATGACATCCCAGGGAATCTTGACCGCGGTTTTCCAATCCAGAAGGAACTTGCCTTTCTTGAAGTCCACCGGGATCGCGAACAGGATCAGTGCGCCGAGGATACCGATTGTGGCATCGCCGATGTACTTGAAGTGGGGCATGATGCCGAGCACGAAGGAGGATTTGGCCAGGAAGCCGCGCGCCAGCCAGAAGGTGGCCACGAAGCAGCCCACGACGACGATCTTCTTTTCTTGGCTGGTCATGGGGCCGAGTTTTTTCACTTCGTCGTCAATAATCTTGGCGCCGCCCGCCAGTTCCATGCCGCCAGTGGGGTACAGGAACTTGCAGAGCAGGAACCAGGCCACGGCCAGGGTGACAACGGACAGCGGAACGCCGAAGAGCATCCACTGGCCGAAGCCGATCTGCACGCCGAACATCTTTTCGACCATGCCGGCCATGACGGTGTTGGGCGGGGTGCCGATGATGGTCGCCACGCCGCCGATGGAGGCCGCGTAGGCGATACCGAGCATCAGGCCGCGGCCGAAGTTGAATTCGGGACCGACGTTGTTGCTGCTGTCGCGCAGGTGATCGGAGTCGAAGCCCGTGGCCTGCTGGATGACGGCCAGCCCGATGGGCACCATCATCATGGCCGTGGCGGTGTTGGACACCCACATGGACAGGAACGCAGTGGCGACCATGAAGCCCATTATCATTCGGGCCGGACTGGTTCCGATGGCCTTGATGGTGTACAGGGCCACGCGGCGATGCAGGTTCCACCGTTCCATGGTCACGGCCAGGAAGAAGCCGCCCATGAACAGATAAATCAGGTGGTTTGCATACGGCGCGGTGGAGGCCGAGGATTTCATAACGCCCAGCAGGGGGAACATCGCGATGGGCAGCAGCGAGGTGGCCGGAATGGGGATCGCTTCAGTGATCCACCAGATAGCCATCAGGGCGGTGACCGCCGCAACGCGCCAAGCCTCCAGCTTCATGCCTTCGGGAGCCGGGATGAGCAGCATCGCGACGAACACAATGGGCCCGAGAAAGAACCCTATTTGTTTGCCTTTGTTGGATTCAGCCTGATCAGACATTTTACACTCCTCAATAATAGTTCTTTTCATCTCGGAAAGGACCGCAACCCCAGCGGCGCTGAGGATAAATGCCGGGCGGGGCCTTGGCCCCGCCCGTATTTATTTTATATTCCGAGATGATAGGTGTCGACGAATGCGTTGACTCGCTGACTGGAGTCGGCGATGCGCTTGCCGAGGGAAGCCTTGTATTCTTCCAGGTCGAGCGGCTTGCGGGCCACGCCTTCCTCCATGGCGGCCTTGGCCACGGCCACGGAGACGTACTCGATGAGCCGCAGGTCCAGCGCCTTGGGGATGACGTAGTCCGTGCCGAATTCCAGCTTGTCCACGCCGAACGCCTCGCAGACGTATTTCGGAGCCTCGGTCTTGGCCAGGTCGGCCAGGGCCTGGGCGGCTGCCAGCTTCATGCCTTCGGTGATGGCGGTCGCGCCGCAGTCCAACGCCCCGCGGAAGATGAACGGGAAGCCGAGGACGTTATTCACCTGGTTGGGGAAGTCGGAACGGCCGGTGCCCATGATGCAGTCGGGGCGGGCTTCCTTGGCGTCGTCGTAGGTGATCTCCGGGTTGGGGTTGGCGCAGGCGAAGATGATCGGGCAGTTGTCGGACATGGACTTGACCATTTCCTTGGAGACAACGCCGGCCTTGGACAGGCCGAGGAAGCAGTCCGCGCCGACCATGGCTTCGGCCAGGGAGCCGTAGGCCTTCTCGGTGGCGTACTGCTGCTTGAACTCGTTCAGGTCGGTGCGGGACTTGTTGATGTGTCCCTTGGAATCGAACATGGCGATGTTTTCGAACTTGACGCCCATGTTGCGATACAGGTTGGTGCAGGCGATGGCGGCCGCGCCCGCGCCGGAGATGACCACTCGCATTTCCGCCGGGTCCTTGCCGGAGATTTCGAGGGCGTTCATCATGCCGGCGGCGGTAACGATGGCCGTGCCGTGCTGATCGTCATGGAAGACCGGGATGTTCATTTCCTTTTTCAGCTTCTCTTCGATGTAGAAGCATTCGGGAGCCTTGATGTCTTCGAGGTTGATGCCGCCGAAGGTGGGCTCCAGAGCCTTGACCACGTCGCAGAGCTTGTCGGGGTCGGTCACGTCGAGGTTGATGTCGTAGACGTCCACATCGCCGAAGACCTTGAACAGAACACCCTTGCCCTCCATGACCGGCTTGCCCGCCAGGGGACCGATGTTGCCAAGGCCGAGCACGGCGGTGCCGTTGGAGACCACCGCGACCAGGTTGCCGCGGCCGGTGTACTCGTAGGCCAGTTCGGGATCGGCATGGATGGCCATGCACGCTTCGGCGACGCCGGGGCTGTAGGCCATGGACAGATGCTTCTGATTCTTGCACGGCTTGACCGGGACGACCTCGACCTTTCCCTTCCTGCCGATGGAATGATAGTCCAGGGCTTCCTGTTTGGTGAATAATGCCATTTCAGTCTCCTTGTGGTGGTTTGCGTTATTCGATGCCCGCGGCCTTGCGGTCGGGCACGGCGTATAATTCGCCGCCGTGGGAATCGTTGATGACGAGCAGGGGGAAGTCCTCGACCTTCATTTCGCGGATGGCCTCGGGGCCGAGTTCCTCGAAGGCGATGACGTTTGACTCCACGATGGAGTTGGACAACAGGGCGCCCGCGCCGCCGGTGGCGCCGAAGTAGACGGCGGTGTAGTCCTGCATGGCCTTGCGGGTGGCCTCGTCGCGCTTGCCTTTGCCGATGGTGGCCTTGAGCCCCAGGGAGTAGAGGCGCGGGGCGTAGGAATCCATGCGGTAGCTGGTGGTCGGACCGGCGGCGCCGATGGGACGGCCCGGAGGCGCCGGGGAAGGACCGACGTAGTAGATGGCCGCGCCTTCGAGCTTGAAGGGCAGTTCCTTGCCCGCGTCGAGCAGGTCCACGAGCTTCTTGTGGGCCGCATCGCGCGCGGAGTAGATGGTCCCGGTCAGGAAGACCACGTCGCCCGCCTTGAGTTGGGCGATGTCTTCATCGGTCAACGGGGTGTTGAGCTTGTATTCAGCCATTACAGTATGACCTCCTCATGCCGCTGGGAGTGGCACTGCACGTTGACTGCCAAGGGCAGGCTCGCCAGGTGGCACGGTTCCATGGTGATCTTGACGCCGAGCACGGTGGTCTTTCCGCCCAATCCCATGGGGCCGATGCCGAGCGCGTTGATGGCGTCTACGAGTTCCTTTTCCTTGGCCGCGATGTCCGGATCGGGATGAGTGTCGTCCAGTTTGCGCAGGAGTCCGCGCTTGGCGATCTTGGCGGCGTGTTCGAAGGTTCCGCCGACACCCACGCCGATAACCGTGGGCGGACAGGGGTTGGGGCCTGCTTCGGCCACGCGGTTGACCACGAACTTCTTGATGCCTTCCCAGCCCTGGGCCGGGGCGAGCATGGTCACGCGGGACATGTTCTCGGCTCCGCCGCCCTTGGCCATGAACGAGATCTTGAGCTTGTCGCCGGGCACGAAGTCGAAGTGGATGATGGCCGGAGTGCCGTCGCCGGTGTTGGCGCGGGAGAGGGGATCACAGGCGGACTTGCGCAGGAAGCCGTCCTTGTAGCCCCTGCGGGTGCCTTCGTTGATGGCTTCACGCAGGTTGCCGCCCTCGATGCGCACGTCGTCGCCAACTTCCACGAAGAAGACGGCGAGGCCGGTGTCCTGACACAGGGGCAGTTTGGTGTTGTGGGCCAGGTCCGCGTTTTCCAGGAGCTGGCGAAGCACTTCCTTGGCGGAAGGGCTGGTTTCCTCTGCCATGGCCTTTTCGAGCTTGTTGCGCACGTCGGCGGGCAGCTCGGTGTTGGCGCTGACGCACATCTTGGCGACGGCGTCGATGATTTCGCTGGTCTGAATGGTACGCATGTTACTTCTTCCTGAATATCTGCTTCATTGCGGTGATGCCCATCTTGCGGCGCAGGAAGCCGAGCTGGTTCTGCAGGGGCAACCCCTTGGGACAGACGTCCTCGCAGGCCAGGAGGCCCATGCAGCCGAAGATGCCGTTGTCGTTGCCGATAACCTCGAAGTACTGCTCGTCCGTGCGTTCGTCGCGGGGGTCCACCACGAAGCGGGCGATGCGGTTCAGAGCCGCGGCCCCCATGAAATCGTCGCGCAGGCGGGCGGTTCCGCAGGCCGCGATGCAGCAGCCGCACTCAATGCAGCGTTCGAGCTCGTAGATCTGCTCGGCCACGGAGTTGTCCATGCGCTCCTCTTCCTTGGCGGGGTCGAAGACTTTTTTGGTATGCACCCAGGATTCGGTCTTGGCGTACATGTCCCGGAACCAGACGCCGGTGTCCACGGACAGGTCGCCCACGAGCTTGAAGACCGGCAGGGGGTGCAGGATGATGTGCCCGGGCTGGTCCTTGGTCTTGGTCTGGCAAGCCAGACCGGGACGGCCGTTGATGACCATGGCGCAGGCGCCGCAGATGCCTGCCCGGCAACAGAAGTCGAAGATCAGGCTCGGGTCCTGCTCCTCGCGCAGCCGGTTCAGGGCGATGAACAGGGTCATGTTCGGCGTCTCGTCCAGGATGTACTCCTGCATGTGCGGAACATCGCCCTTCTTCTCGGGATTATACCGGAATATTTCGAATTTAAGTTGTCTACCCATGATGTATTCCTTTCTTGAACCGGGTTACTTCTTCTTGCCGATTTCGGTGACGGGGCTCTTGACGGTGCGCTCCTTCACGTACTTTTCGTCAGCCGGGATAATCTTGCCGCCGCCGTAACCGCGGTCGCCCGGAGGCAGCTCGAACAGCGGGGTGGTGTCCTCGTACTTGAGCTCGGGCATGTCCGCGCCTTCGGGCCAGTAGGCCAGGGTGCGGTTGAGCCATTCGGCGTCATTGCGTTCGGGGAAGTCCTCGCGGTTGTGGGAGCCTCGGGATTCGGTGCGCATCAGGGCCGCATGGGCGATGCACATGGCCAGCCGGACCTGTCCTTCGAGCTTGAGGGCGGCGGCCAGTTCGTGGTTGGCGCCAACGCCGTCGGAGACCAGGCCGACCTTGCGGGCCTTTTCCATGGTTCCCTGCAGGGTGGAGACACATTCCTCAAGGCCTTCCTTGTTGCGGAAGACGAAGCAGCCCTTCATGAGCGCTTCCTGCATCTCGTTGCGCACCTGGTAGACGTTCAGCTTGCCGTTGCGGCCGTGGATGACGTCGTGGATGCGTTCTTCCTGGCGCTTGACCTCGGCGTTGATGGCCTTGGTGTCGAAGGTGGTCTCGTAGCCCTTCAGGAACTCGACGACCTTGGCGCCGATGATGCCGCCCGCGACCACGGTTTCGGCCAGGGAGTTGCCGCCCAGCCTGTTGAAGCCGTGCATGTCCCAGCAGGCCGCTTCGCCCGCGGAGTACAAGCCCTTGAGACCGTAGACCGCGCCGTCCTTGTTGGTCCGGATGCCGGCCATGGTGTAGTGCTGGGTCGGGCGCACGGGGATGAGTTCCACGCGCGGGTCCACGCCCAGGAAGTGATGACAGATTTCGTCGACTTCGCGGAGCTTGGTGGAGATGTGCTTGTCGCCCAGGTGGCGGATGTCGAGCCAGAGGTGCTCGCCATAGGGGGACTTCACGCCCTTGCCCGCACGCATGTGTTCGGTCATCCGGCGGGAGACCACGTCGCGGGAGGCCAGCTCGGCCTTTTCCGGCTCGTAGATGTGCATGAACCGCTCTTCGTTGACGTCGAGCAGGGTTCCGCCGTCACCGCGGCAGCCCTCGGTGACGAGGATGTCGGTGGGCACGATGCCGGTGGGGTGGAACTGGATGGATTCCGGGTTGCCGATGGGCACGACGCCGGTTTCGTGGGCGATGATGTGACCGCCGCCGTCGCAGATGACCGCGTTGGTGGTGGCCTTGTAGATGCGGCCGAAACCGCCGGTGCAGATGGCGGTCGCCTTGGCAAGGAAGACTTCCAGTTGGCCGGTGCGCAGGCAGCGGACCACCGCGCCCATGCACTTGTCGCCGTCATGGATGAGGGAGATGGCTTCCTTCTTGTCGAAGACGTCGATGCCGAGCTCGGCGCAGCGGTTGTCCATGGTGCACATGACCGCGTGGCCGGTGCCGTCCGAAGTGTAGCAGGTGCGCCACTTGGCCGTGCCGCCGAAGGAACGGGCGGTAATCAGGCCCTCGTTTTCTTCCTTCTCGTATTTTTCGAACTTTTCCCCGCCCTTGAAGTAGAAGGACTGGCCGGGCACGACGCGGTTCCAGGGCACGCCCCAATGGGCCAGGCGGCGCATCTCGATGGGCGCGGCGTCGGCGAAAAGGCGGGCGACTTCCTGGTCGCATCCCCAGTCGGAGCCTTTGACGGTGTCGATGAAGTGGACGTCCGTGTTGTCGCCCTCGCCCTTGGCGCAGTTGCCGAGAGCTGCCTGCATACCGCCCTGGGCGGCCGAGGAGTGGGAGCGTCGGGCGGGCACGATGGACAGGCAGGTGGCCTTGAAACCGTTCTGGGCGGCCTCGCAGGCCACGCGCTCGCCGGACAGGCCGGCGCCGATGACGAGGAGGTCGGAATAATATGTCTGCATGGAGTTCACCTCACTAGCCTAACGTTACGAAGCGGATGAGGGTGATGACGCCGATGACCATGAAGATGGTGAACAGGGTCGTCTCGAAGCGCTTGAAGCCCTTCCGCTGATCGGATTTCACGAAACCCCACTTCACGGCGATGCGGTAGAAGCCGACGCTGACGTGAAGTTCCACGCTGGGAAGGAGGATCATGTAGAAAAGGAACCACCAGAAGTGCTGCATCCGCGCGGCGGACTTGGCGGCGGTGATGGGCAGGTCGTTGAGTACAACCCACATGTGGATGGCGCCCAGGATCAGGATGATCATGGCGGTTACGGCCTGGACGACCCACAGCCACGTGTCGCGGTGCTTGAGCATCTTCGCATGGGCCCAGATGGTGCCCTGCCCCTCGGCGCGGAAGGGAATCTTGCGCGCGGCCAGGGCGAAGTGGACCAGGAAGGTCAGGAAGATAAGCGGGCCGCCGACCTGGGCCATGTAGGTGGCTTCGAAGAAGCCCGCAATGGCGTTCATGACGCTCGGCGATATGACCACCGAGGACACGAGCAGCATGTGACACCACATGAACAGGATCAGGCTCGCTCCCGTCAGCATCTGCAGCCAGTCAAGGGCTGCATCGGTGAGGGACACGCCTGGGACGGATGTCGTAAAGGTTTTCATCATTCTTCACCTGTTGTTCTGGATTGATACGAAATGGAATGAACCCCTGCCTTTCGAACCGAATCGCTCCCGGTTCCGGCCTTGTCCGCATCCGAGGCCGGATGCTTTCGCCTTTTCCTGGGATCGATGCGGTTGCTGAGATCCTCTTGGGAACCTCCTCTTACATCGGATATGGATCGCAACGTTTTAAGAAAAGCAACAGCTATGCCAGAAGGGCGCGATGTGAAAATCGCGTAAATTCAAGGCTATAACAGACTGCGAGGAAGAGAGTGAGCGGATTCTTGCCGATCAGGGGGGATACGATCGGCAAGAATCCGCCGATAATTATTCGGACCGTTTCAGTCCGTATTTGGTCATTTTTTCGTTGAGGGTGCGGCGGGGAATGCCGAGGTCGTCGATGACGTCCTTGATGACGCCGCCGTTGCGGTTCAGCGACTCCTGGATCAGGTGCCGTTCGAAGAGGGACACCTGCTCACGGAGGCTGACGGCCTGGGAGGCGTTGTCGCCGGTCTTGGTCGCTATGATCTTGGCGATCCGCTCCTTGGCCGGGAGCGGCGACAGGATGTAGCGTTCGGCCACGCTTTTGAGCTCGCGGACGTTGCCGGGCCAGTCGTGGCTCATCATCAGGGGGAGCCCGTCGGGTTCCAGCGGGGCGGCGGCCATGCCGTACGTGTCGGCCATTCTTTCCAGGAAAAAGGAAAAAAGCAGGGGGATGTCGTCCATGCGTTCGCGCAGTGGCGGGACGTTGACCTCCACGGTGTTGATGCGGAAGTAGAGGTCCTCGCGCAGGCGTCCTTCGTCGATGGCCGTGCGCGGATTTTCGTTCATGGCGGAAATCAGCCGAAAGTTCACGGCGCGGGGCGAATTCGCGCCCAGCGGGGTGATTTCCCGCATTTCCAGGGCGCGCAGCAACTTGCCCTGGACGTCCAGGGGCATGGAGTTGAGTTCGTCCAGGAACAGGGTCCCGCCGTTGGCCGCTTCGAGCTTGCCAATGCGTTTGCCCTGTGCGCCGGTGAACGCGCCGCTGACGTGGCCGAACAGCTCGCTCTCCGCCATGTCGACCGGGATGGTCGCGCAGTTCAGGGCCATGTACGGTCCCTTGTTCAACAGGGAGAGGTTGTGGATGGCCCTGGCGATGACCTCCTTGCCGGTGCCGGTCTCGCCGAAGATGAGCACGTTGGCCCTGGTGGGGGCGATGTGGGTGATCTCCTTCTTGAGCTCGCGCATGGGCTGGCTGGTGCCCACCAGGCGGGAATCGATGCCCTCGCATTCGGACAGGGCCATCTTGAGCTGGCGGTTTTCCAAAACCAGGCGGCGTTTTTCCAGGGCGCGCTTGATGGTCTCCACGATTTGCTCGGGCTCGAAGGGTTTTTCCACGAAGTCGTAGGCTCCGCCCCGGATGGCCTCCACGGCCATGGCGATGTCGCCGTGCCCGGTGAACAGGACCACGGGGATGTGTTCGTCGATGGCCGCGATTTCCTTCTGGAAGGCGAGCCCGTCCAGGCCGGGCATCTTGACGTCGGTGAGGACGATGCCGGCGTAGTCGGGCGTGATGTCCCTGAGGGCCACGCGCGCGTCGGCGTAGTCCATGACTTCGAAGTCCGACAGCTCCAGCCATTGCCGTGCGGAGTCCCGAACCGACTGCTCGTCATCTACCAATATGATTTTCTTCATGATCTGTTGTCATCCTGTTTCGGCTTGGACAAAGGCAGGTGAACAAAGAATTCGGCTCCGCGCGGGTCGCGGTTGGCCACCCGGAAGTCGCCCTTCATTTCCTTGACGATCTTGTAGGATATGGACAGGCCCAGCCCCACGCCGATGCCTTCCTTCTTGGTGGTCACGAACGGCTCGAATATCTTCTTGCCGACTTCCTTGGCGATTCCGGGGCCGTTGTCCCAGACGTGGATGGTGGCCTTGTCCCCTTCCACGCTCAGTCGCACGCCGATGAGCGGGGAAGGGGTTTCCTGCAATGCGTCCAGTCCGTTTCGGAAAAGATTGATGAGGACCTGTTCCATGCGCATCCGGTCTCCCCGGACATGGACGGGCTGGCCGGGCATGGAAAGCTTGAGGTCGCAGTTTTCGACCAGGAACTGGTGCTTCATCAGGTTGAGCGCCTCCTTGATGGCCTGGCGGAGGTCGAACTCGATGTTCTTGTCCGTGGTCCGCCGGGCAAAGGACTTGAGCTGCCCGGTGACCTTGGCCATGCGGTTGCCCAGCTCCGAGACCTTGATGAGGGTGGGATCAAGGTCGTCCAGCTTGTTGCGCCTGAGCATCAGCCTGCAACTGGCGATGTAGGTCTTGGTGGCCGCGATGGGTTGGTTCAGCTCGTGGGCGATGGCCGTGGCCATCTCGCCGAGGGCGGCCAGCTTGCCCGCCTGGACGAGCTCCTCCTGGGCCGCGCGCAGTTCGTGCTCGGTGCGTTTGCGCTCCTCAATCTCCTGGGCCAGTTTGCGGTTGATGTCCCGGATGTGGTTGGCCTCGACGGCTTGTTGCCGGGATATCTGCCGTTGCCTGCGTTCCCGGAGGAAAAGGCGGCTCAACACGGCCAGGCCGAGGACGACGAACGTGGTCAGCGAGACGCCCAGCGTCCGTTCCCAGAGCGGGCCCTGGGGCGTCAGGTAACTGATTTTCCAATCCGTTCCCGGAATGCCCCGGGTGTTCAGGAGGAACCGTTCGGCCCCGATGGTCGTTTCCTGCACAAAACCGAAGCGGGTTCTGGAGCGCCAGGGCAGATGCTTGAGCTGATATTTGGGGTAGTGCTCGCGGGCGTGGATTTCCCGGATCATGCCCGCGTCGAGCGGCGTCAGGGTCATGTATTTCCAACTGGGGCGGCTGGTCAGGACGATGACCCCGTTGGAGTCGGTGACGAGCAGGGTCTCGCCGCCCTCCTTCCAGAGATGTTCCAGGGGAGAGAGGGCGATCTTGGCGACGGCCACGCCGATGATCCGGCTCCCGTCCTTGATGGGATGGGAAATGTAGATGCCGGGTTCGCCCCTGGTGATGCCCACGCCGAAGAACGTTCCCTGGCGATCGGCCATGGCGTCCTTGAAGTAGGGACGGAAGCCGAGGTCCAGGCCGATGAAGGCGTTGGGGCGGTCCCAGTTGCTGGCCGCCTTGACGATGCCGTCGGTGCCGATGATGTAGACCACGGACGACTCGGCGATGGTGTTCACCCGCTTGAGGAAGCGGTTGATGGGTACGCCTTCTCCGCCCTGGTTCAGGAAGGTGGTGACCATGCCGTTTTCGGAGATGAGGTAGGGCAGGTACTCGTACTTGCGCAGCTCGGAATCGAGCGTCATCTCGTACAGGGTCAGCCGTTCGTCGGAGACCTGTTTCAGGTCCTGGAGATAGTCGTACTGCACCAGCAGGCCGACGATGAACGGCAGGCCGATGAGCAGGAAGATGCCCAGGACCATCGTAGGGGAGTTGAATCGCGTCTCGTTGAAGCCTTTCATGCCTTGCCTGTCCCCGTGCCCGCCGCGAAGGCGGACGCTTCTGTTTCAGTCCATACGACAGCAATAGGCGGAAATCCGCCTATCGGGCAAGGAGAAAAGCGGAGAGATGTTGTCGACTGTGCAGGCAACATCTTTGAATTATATGCTATTTCGCTAATGAGACATGACTTCATGCCTCAAGTCTAGCAAATAGGATACCGATACGCCGGGCGGGCGTGTTTATTGCGGGAAATTGTCGGTATAGGACACGGTGCCGTCGGGCAGGAACCAGATGCACGCGCTGTCGGGGGAGTATTTCTTGAGGAAAGCCGTGCCCTTGGCCGGTCCCATGATGAACAGGGTAGTGGCCAGGGCGTCGGCCAGTTCCGCCGTATTGGCAACGACCGTCACGCCGATGGATTCGTGAGCCGAGTCCATGGTTGAGGGGTCGATGATATGATGGCGTCTGATGGGGCCGCCCTTCTTGTCCGGGGTGACGAACTGCTGGTAGTCGCCCGAGCCGCATACGCCCTTGTCGCGGATGGGGATGGTTTGGAACACGGCGGAGTTGCGCGGATGGCGGATGCCGATGTTCCAGTCGCGGTCTCCGAAGCAGCGGAAGTCGCCTCCGGCCTCGACAATGCCGGACGGCACGCCGTGCTTTTTGAGCAGGGCCACGGCCGCGTCCACGATGGACCCTTTGGCGATGCCGCCGAGGTCCAGCGCCATGCCCTTCTTTTTGAGCCGCACCCGATCGCCCGGCGGGTCCATGAGGACCATGCGGTAGTCAACCAGCCCGGATTTGGCCCGGGCCACGGATTCATCCATGGCGTAGTAGAAAGGCGAGGTGGTCAGGGCGCCGACCGTGGGGTCGAAGACCCCGTCCGTGGCCGCGCTGAACTTGAGGGCGCGGTCGAGCAGGGCGAAGGCCCTTGGCGTTGTCTTGACCCAGGAGCTACCCGCCGCCCGGTTGATGCGTCCGATGGAGCCGCGCGGGTTGCGGTGATCGAGGTCCTGTTGCAAGGCCCGCATGGCGGTCATGGTTCGGCGGGCGGCAAGGGAGGCGGATTTGCGGCTCGGGGCTTCGATGGTCAGCTTGACCACGGTGCCCATGGCCACGTCCGTGAAGCGGTAGAGGTCCTTGTCCCGGTCGTCGGGGTGGAAGTCCGGGGAGAGGGCCTGGACGAGGAGCAGCCCGAGCAGTGTTGCCGCGATTCCCGTGGAGGTCCAGGCCATGCCCCGGCCCCAGTGGAACTGGTCGCGGAAGATGTGGAACAGCAGCGGCAGGCAGGACAGCGCGCCGATGACCGCCGCCGCCTTGAGGGCCGGAGCCGGGGAGTGCAGGGTGTGGACCGCGAACCCGCCCAGCAGCGGTCCGAGGAGAAAGCCTAGCCCCGAGGCGAGGTTGGCCGCGCCGAAGACCGCTCCCTGGCGGCGGCTCAGGGTGGAGGCGAAAAACATGGACGCCGGGATGGACAGGGCGGCCCCGAGTCCGAGGATTACGCCGAAGGTGATGAATTGCCAGAGCGCGCGGCACTCGCCGAGGGCGTACAGTCCGCCCGCGCTGAGGAACATGCCCAGGACCACGCGGTCCATGTCGGGGTTCTTGTTGGTGAGACGTCCGGTTATCAGCAGCCCGAGGAAGGTGGCCAGACCCGGCGCGGCGAAGGTTGCCGCGGCGACAGGCCCGTGCCGTCCGAGGACGTCGGCCAGGACGATGGGGTAAAAGGCCGTGGTCAGGCCGATGCCCAGGCTGCGGCCGCCGATGGCCAGGAGCAGGGCCGCGCCTTTTCCTCGGTGCCTCGGCGGGCTGGGATTGGCCGATTCGGCCGGGTGCGGAGCGAGGCTGGTGGCCGCATCCTCCGGCATGAGCAGGAGGGTGGCCGCCAGGGCCAGGCCCAGGCAGACCGACAGGCCGATGAGGACGGGCCCCATGACGCCGGTGGTGTAGAGCAGGCTGCCGATGATCGGTCCCGCAAAGGAGGCCGCGTTGAATAGGGCCGCGTTGGCCGCGAAGCGGCGGGACAGGGCCGGACCCGAGGCCGAGCCTCCGAGGGCGGCCAGTCCCACGGGGCGGATCAGGCCGGAGACCAGGCCCATGGCGGCCTGGACGATGTACAGGGAGGTCAGGCCGGGAGCCGTGAAATAGGTCAGGGGGATAAGGCATCCGGCTGACGTGGCCAGGATCAGGACCGGCTTGGGGCCGAATCTGTCGGCGGCCATGCCCGCCAGGGGCGAGGCCAGAAGCTTGGCCAGGTAGTAGACGGCGAACGCCGTGCCGAGCCATGCTCCGCTGACCCGTTCGTCCAGGCTGAGAAGCGGGATGGTGAAGGCGAACAGCCCCACGCCAAGGGTGGTGAAGAGTCCGCCGGTCAGGACGGCTGCGAAGGTGCGGTAATTGCCGTTCGGTTGCATGTCGGTGTCGGGTGCCGGTTAAGCGGCGGTTCGCGGCGGCCGGGCCGGTTCCATGTGGTGAGCCAGTCTGAACGGAATCGCCGGAGTTGTCCACCCTCGGCGAATCGGGGCCGGATCAGTGGACGAACTGCTCGTTGAAGATGCGCTCCTCCAGGGAGTGGTCCGGGGCGAAAAGGATGCGCGCCGGGCGCGTGTGGTCTTCGTGGACCAGGATGTGGGCCACGTCGCGAATTTCGAGGAAATCCGCCGTGGCACTCACCGGCCGCCTGTCGGGGGTCAGAATCTCGAACTCCACGTCCGCGGTGTTGGGGAGCAGGGCGCCGTTCCAGCGGCGGGGACGGAAGGGGCAGATCGGGGTCAGGGCCAGGACGTTGGAGCCGAGGGGGATGATCGGGCCGTGGGCGGAGAGGTTGTAGGCCGTGCTGCCGGCGGGGGTGGCGAGCATGATCCCGTCGCAGACCAAATTGTCCAGCCGCTCGCGGCCGTTGATGAACAGCCGTATGTGGGCGGACTGCTGGGAGATGCGCAGCATGGCCACCTCGTTGTAGGCCAGGGCCGAGACGCGCTCTCCCCGGACGTCGGTGGCGGTCATGGCCAGCGGGCTGAGGAGATGTTCCTGGGCCGCGTTGATTCGTTCGAGGAGGTTGTCCGGGGCGAACTGGTTGAGCAGAAAGCCGATGGTCCCGCAGTTCATGCCGTAGAAGGGCAGGTCGCGGTCCATGAATTCGTGCATGGCCCGGAGCATGAACCCGTCTCCGCCGAGGGTCACCAGGGCGTCGGCCTGGTCGACGGGGACCAGCGGATAGCGGTCCTTCAGGATGGCGAATCGTTCCCGTGCGGTGGGCGTTTCCGAGGCGACGCAGGCGATACGGCGGATGGTAGCTTCCATGGTGTGTCCCCATTTTTGCACTGGTTCTTTGTCGGACCCACTACAATGCATGGGCGGTCCAGTAAAGGGGGCCGGGTGCCTTTTTCTCTCCTGCGGATGCCAATACGCCGCACGGCGCGGGTTGCGTCGTGCGGCGAAAAGTGTAGTTGAGACAGCTAGATGGCCTCGTCCCGATGGCAATCTTTGGAGTAGATGTACTCCATGCGTTCGCGGCCGATGCCGTAGCACGCCTGCTTGCAGAAGGGCGCGATCCAGATGAAGTCGCCCGATTCCACGGGCAGCCATTTCTCGTCCAGGAGGTAAAGCCCCTCGCCCTGATAGATGTACATGCCGTGTTCCTGGACATGGGTTTCCACGAAGGGGTGGCACCCGCCGGGCAGAAAGGCCAGGGTGTGGAAGTTCATGTCGAAGGCCTGGTCAGTGGGCAGCAGGTCGCGGACGAAGACGTTGTCCATGGAATCGTAGCGTTGTTCCGCGATGTCCCGGATTGACCCGGTGACGAACCACGGCGTTTTTACGGCCGGGTCGGGGTGAGGGACGAAGCGTTGCTTGTAGAGAAGAATAGTGACCGGCGCGTCGCCCGCCGAGGCGAAGCTCACGCCCTTGCCCGGGGGCGCGTAGACGTAGCCGCCCGCCGTCAGGGTTTCGGTCCGGCCGTCCACTTCTGCGTTCAGGGTTCCTTCGCCGTCCATGACGAAAAGGAATGATTCGACGCCTTCGGCCCGGCCGTAAGGCATGGTCGTTTTGCCTTCGGTGGAGACCGTGCCGACGATCTGCACGAAATTCGCCCCGAGCTTGGGCGACGCCAGAATGGAGAGGGCGCAGCCTTCGATGCCGGGAATCACGTTGAAGACCCGGCCTTCAGTGGTGATGACCGCGTATTTGCCGGGTTCGTATGTGGAGCGGTTTTTCAGGAAACCTTCGGGATACGGCATGATTGTCCTGGTCGTTTCGGCCTGCGCGGGGAAGCCGGTTCGCCGGGGAGGCCGTTTCCCGAACGGACCGTGGGCGCGGGATCGCTGCCTCGGGTCAACGAATCCGTCTAGCCGTTTTCATCCGTCATGTCGAACAGATATCGCGTCATACGGCCAAAAAAAAGGCATGGAGCGCGTTGCATCCCGGCGGGAAATAATCTAGTGGAACTGAAGGCGTGGCCCAGGTTCGCCGTCCATACCAGCGAGGTCTTGCATCCCATGAAGGATATCCAGAAGTTCATTGCCGGCTTTCGAAATTTCCGAAACGAGTACTTCTGTCGCGAGGACGCTCCGTTCGAGCACCTTTGCAAAGGGCAGAATCCCACCACCATGGTCATCGCGTGCAGCGACTCGCGCACCGACCCGTCGTTCATCATGCAATGCGAGCCGGGCGAGATATTCGTGATCCGCAACGTGGCCAACATCGTGCCGCCCTACGAGTGCGACACGGGTTTCCACGGCGTGTCCTCGGCCATCGAGTACGCGGTCAAGGTCCTCAAGGTGGACAACATCATCGTCCTCGGCCACAGCCTGTGCGGCGGCATCGACGCCCTGATGCACGACGACGCGGTCCGCCACACCGAGTTCCTGTTCAAGTGGCTGTCGGTCATGTCCCCGGTGCGCGACGAGGTCGTGGACCATTTCGGCGAGGTGAGCAAGAAGTCCTGCACCGCCTGCGAGATGGCGGGCATCCTGCGGTCCGTCCAGAATCTCATGACCTTTCCATGGATCAAGGAGCGGCTCGACGAGGGAACTCTTTCCCTGCACGGCTGGTACTTCGAAATGAAGTCCGGTCAGTTGTTGAGCTACACGCCCCAGACAAAGACCTTCGAGCCCCTGACCGTGGCCGGCCCCCATCCCAGGAAGGAGGACGCCTCGGAATAGGACCGGCGTGCTCCCCCTTTTCAACGCGCATGACCCCGGCTTCGGATCGAAGCCGGGGCTTTTTATGTCCGATGTGAAAAAATCGGTACACGGTTGTTTGCGCAGGCGCATTTGTGGTAAGGTTTTCTTCCGGAGCATTCCGGTTTTATTCCATACCAAGGAGATATAAAATGCTCATAGCCCCATACGATGCCATTCACCGGGAATTGCTTGCGTTCCTGCCCGGGGACCGGGTCTACACGGACCCCTTGCGCACCCTGGCATACGGCACGGACGCCAGTTTTTACCGGCTTATTCCAAAGATAGTGGTCGACACGGACAGCGAGGACGAAGTGGTCCAGATTTTGGCCGTGGTGAACAGGCACAATGTGCCCGTGACCTTCCGCGCGGCGGGCACCAGTCTGTCCGGGCAGGCCATCAGCGATTCGGTGCTGGTCCGCCTCGGCGACGGGTGGCGTCATTTTCGCATTTTCGACGACGCGGCCAAGATCGAGCTGGAGCCGGGCATTATCGGCAGCCAGGCGAACAAGTACCTGGCCCCGCACGGCAAGAAGATCGGGCCGGACCCGGCATCCATCGATACCTGCAAGATTGGCGGAATCGTGGCCAACAACGCCTCGGGCATGTGCTGCGGCGTGGCCGAGAACTCCTACAAGACCCTGCATTCCATGCGCCTGGTCCTGGTGGACGGCACGCCCCTGGACACCGGCGATCCGGCCAGCCGTGACGCATTCGCCCGGAGCCACGGGCATCTTCTTGAGGGGTTGGCCGACATGCGCGCCAGGGTGTTGGCCGACAAGGAACTGGCCGACCGCATCCGGCACAAATTCAAGATCAAGAACACCACCGGCTACAGCCTCAACGCCATCGTGGATTTCGAGGACCCGTTCGAGATTCTCCAGCATCTTCTGGTGGGCAGCGAGGGGACCCTCGCCTTCATTTCCAAGGTCGTCTACAACACCGTGGTCGAGCACCCGCACAAGGCGTCGGCCCTGATGCGCTTTCCGGACGTCCGTTCGGCCTGCCGGGCCGCCACCGCCGTGCGCGGCGGAGCCGTGTCCGCGGCCGAGATCATGGACCGCGCGGCCATAGCCTCGGTCCAGGACAAGCCGGGAATGCCCGAGGGGCTGGACACCCTTGGCCCCGAAGCCGCCGCGCTCCTGGTGGAGGTCCGCGCCGCGTCCGCCGGGGAGCTGGAGGAGAAGATCGCGAAGGTCAAGGAGATCATCAAGGACATCGAGCCGGTGGAGCCGCACAGGTTTACCGATGTCCCGGCCGAGTTCGGCAAGCTGTGGAACGTGCGCAAGGGCCTTTTCCCGGCCGTGGGCGCGGTGCGCGAAGCCGGAACCACGGTCATCATCGAGGACGTGGCCTTCCCCATCGAGTCGCTGGCCGACGGTGCGCTCGATCTCCAGGAGCTTTTCCGCAAGCACGGCTACGACAAGGCGATCATCTTCGGGCACGCCCTGGAGGGTAACCTTCACTTCGTTTTCACCCAGGACTTCAACGCCCAGGCCGAGATCGACCGTTACGAGGCGTTCATGAACGACGTCACCGAAATGGTGGCCAACAAGTACAACGGCTCTCTCAAGGCCGAGCACGGCACCGGCCGGAACATGGCCCACTTCGTGGAGTTGGAATGGGGTCGCGCCGCGTTCGCGCTCATGCGCGAGATCAAGGAGCTGTTCGATCCCAGGGGGCTGCTCAATCCCGGCGTCATCATCAACGACGACCCCCGGGCGCACCTCAAGGACCTCAAGCCCCTGCCCGTGGCCGACGGACTCATCGACAAGTGCATTGAGTGCGGTTTCTGCGAGCCCACCTGTCCGTCGCGATCCCTGACCCTGACCCCGCGCCAGCGCATCGTGGCCTATCGCGAGATCGCCCGGCAGAAAGAGGTCGGCGAGGCCGCCGAGACCATGAAGGCGTTCCACGACAACTACGATTACGACGGCGAGGCCACTTGCGCCGCCGACGGCCTGTGCGCGCTGCGTTGTCCCGTGTCCATCGATACCGGGAAGTTCATCAAGCAATACCGCGCATGGGGACACGGCCGGTGGCAGAATGCCGCGGCGTCCTTTGCCTCGGGAAACACCGGCCTGACCGTGCACGCCGTGTCCGGCGCGCTGCGCGTGGCCGGGGCTGCCCAGGACGTGCTCGGCGACAGGGCCATGGACGCGGTCGCCTCGGGCCTGCACAAGTATTCCGGCAAGCGCATTCCCCGCTGGAACACCTCCATGCCCCGCGCCGCATCCCCGGCCCGATTCACGGCTCCCGCGACCGGCAACCGTGTGGTCTACTTCCCGAGCTGCGTGGCCCGGCATATGGGCCCGGAAAAGCACGATCCGGACAAGACCGCCATCCGCGACCGGACCCTGAGCCTCCTGGCCAAGGCGGGCTACGAGGTCGTCTACCCGGCGGGCATGACCAAGCTGTGCTGTGGCCAGCCCTGGGAGTCCAAGGGATTCATGGAGCAGGCCGACGCCAAGCTTAATGAGTTGGAATGCGCCCTGCGCGCGGCCAGCAACGGCGGCGAACTACCCATCCTCTGCGACACGAGCCCATGCCTCTACCGCATGAAGGAGCACATCAAGGAACTCAAGCTCTATGAGCCGGTGGAATTCGCCGTGCGTTTCCTTGCCGACAAGCTGGAGTTCTCTCCGGTCAACCGCAAGGTCGCCCTGCACATCACCTGCAGCTCGCGCAAGATGGGACTGGCCGAAGACATGGAGGCCCTTGCCCGCCGGTGCGCCCGGGAAGTGGTCGTGCCCGAAGAGGTCTTCTGCTGCGGCTTTGCCGGAGACCGTGGCTTCAACTACCCCGAGCTGAACAAGGCCGGTCTCAAGGAGCTGCGCAGACAGCTCGACGGGTGCACCATCGGCTACTCAACCTCGCGCACCTGCGAGATCGGTTTGTCCCTTCACGGCAAGGTGCCTTACAAGAACATCGTTTTCCTGCTCGACGAGGCCAGTTGGCCCAAGGCGTAGGAAAAATACTGGCGTTATTCCGAAAGGGGAGCGGGGGATACCTCCGCTCCCCTTTCCGTTTATGCGGCGGAATGTGCCGCGCGCGGTTTGCCGTGGCATCGTCCGTTTGGGGAGCGAATGCATTGCGCCGAAGCATCGAAGGAAAAGTCGATTATGCCACTTTCACAAATAAAAAAATGAATCGTTTTACATGGCTCTGCGAAAGTAATATGTAATATGTTTTGTCGTTGACACTAACTGTTGCGTTTAATAGATTGTGTATGAATGGGAGACCCTAATTAAATTATATGAATACATACGAAAATAGACATGATCCTATAACCTGTGATGTGATAATGATATCTAGTAAGATGTTGAGTGTAACCTTGTAATGCGGCCTGTCGGTGGTGTCGGCTTTGCAGGAAACGATGCCGTTGGTTGTGCCGCGCTTTCTACTGAGGAGAGTAGCATATGACACAAAAGAAAAAGAGCACTGTTGCTTTCAGTCCCGAGCGGCGAAGCATCCTGAAGCTCGGCGCGCTATCCTGCGCGGCTGGGGCGGCAGGGGGATCGTTGCTGGGCCTGAATCATCTGTTCCAGCCTTCCGAAGCGCAGGCTTTCGAAGTCCCGGCGCTCCCCGAAGATCCGTTCATTTTCACGACATGCGTGAACAACTGTGGCAACACATGCGTGTTGAAGGCCTTTGTCAGGAATGACAAGGTGATCCGCGTTGAGACGGACGACAGCGTGGAGGACGATTGGGAAAACGGCGTTTTCCAGGTGCGCGCCTGTCCGCGCGGCCGTTCCATGCGGCGGCACATGTATTCGCCCGACCGGCTGAAGACTCCGCTTAAGCGGATCGGCAAGCGCGGCGAGGGAAAATTCGAGCCCGTCTCCTGGGACGAGGCCCTGGATATCGTGGCCGCGAGTTTGAAACACTGCGTCAAGGATTACGGAAACGCGTCCGTCTACAGCCATTACGCCAGCGGCGTCATCACCGGGCCCATGACCCGGCGCGAGAACTTCTGGCGTCTCATGAACTGTCTCGGGGGCTTCTCTCTCGGATACTCCGACTACAGCTCCGCCCAGAACCAGGCGGGATTGCGGTACCTCTACGGCAAGGCCGGATACTCGGGTAACGCCATATCGGACATCGCCCACACCAAGCTGGCCGTGTTCTTTGGCGCGAACCTGAGCGAAACCCGGTCCAGCGGCGGCGGGTTGCAGTATGAGATTCTGGAGGCCAAGAAAAAGGGCAACACCCGGATCATCATCATCGACCCCCGCTACACCGACACCTGCGTGACCGTTGCCGACGAATGGATTCCCATCCGTCCCGGCACCGACGCCGCCCTGGCTTCGGCACTGGCCTACGTGTTGATTACGGAAGAGATGATCGACAGGGAGTACCTGGACACCCATTGCGTGGGATTCGACGCCTCGACCCTACCCGAGGATGCGCCCGAGCACTCCTCCTACTCCGATTACATCCTGGGCACGGGATTCGACATGGTTGCCAAGACCCCGGAATGGGCGGCCGCCATCTCGGGTGTTCCCGCTGCCAGAATATACAAGCTGGCCCGCGAGATCGGCCAGACCAAGCCGTGCTACATCATGCAGGGCTGGGGCATCCAGCGTCAGGCGGCGGGCGAGATGAACGTCATGGCCGTGGCCGCGTTGGCCAACCTGACCGGCAACGTCGGCATCCGGGGCGGCAACAACGGCGACCTGGACGCCTACCATCAGAGCAAGACTCCGCGCCTGCCCGTGGGCAACAACGGCGTGAAGACCCGTTTTCCTGTCTTCATGTGGCTCAAGGCCGTGGAGAACGGCAAGAACATGACCGCGGATCAGGACGGCATCATCGGCGGCGACCGGTATCCCGCCGACATCAAGTTCATCTGGAACTACGCGGGCAACACCATCATCAACCAGCATTCCGAGATCGCCGAGACCGAGCGCGTGCTTTCCGACGAGACCAAATGCGAGATGATCGTGGTCATGGACACCCATATGACCGCGACGGCCAAATGGGCCGACATCGTCCTGCCGAGCTGCATGTATCCGGAGCAGACGGACATCGTGGGGCCGAGCTATGCCATGAACACGGACTGGGCGTTGCTCACCGAAGCGGTGAAGCCTTTCTTCGAATCCCGTCCCGTCTATGACGTCTGCGTTGACCTGGCCCGTCGGCTGGGCGTGGAGAAGGAATTCACCGAAGGCCGCGACCGGGAGCAGTGGATCGACTATCTCTACCAGACCGGCACCCGCAAGACCTTCCCGGAGATGCCCGCGACCGTGGCCGAAGCGCGCAAGGCGGGCGTTCATTTCCGCGCCAAGAGCAGGGACTTCCCGGTTCCCTTCGCCGACTTCCGCCAGGACCCGGCTACGCATCCCCTGAAGACCCCGTCGGGCAAGGTGGAGCTGTATTCCGCGGCATTGCGCACTCTCTCGCAGAAGCGGAAGGTCGACAGCTCCGTGCTGGGTGACGTCATCCCGTTCGTGCCGCAGTACGTGGCGACCTGGGATGGCTGCGAGGACATGCAGACCAAGGAAAAATACCCGCTTCAGCTCATCGGTTTCCACTACAAGGGCCGGACGCACTCCCACTACGCCAACGTTGACTGGCTTCTGGAGGTGCTGCCGCAGACCATGTGGATCAATCCCGTCGATGCCGAACGGCGGGGCATCAGGCATAATGACTCTGTCCGGGTATTCAACGACCGGGGCGAGGTGCGCATTCGGGCCAAGGTGACCCCGCGCATCATCCCCGGCGTCGTCGCCATGGGACAGGGCGCCTGGTACAAGCCGCTCTCCGCGGACAGCAAGGTGGACGTCGGAGGATGCATCAACACCCTGACCAAGTACAGGCCCACTGCCATCGGCAAGGCCAATCCGCAGCACACCAACCTTGTCCAGGTGGACCGGATATAAGGAGGCGACCGTGATTGATCTAAACCAAGAACTCGCGTTCGTATTTGACGCTTCCCGGTGCAACGGGTGCAAGGCGTGCATGATCGCCTGCAAGGACAAACACGATCTGCCCGTGGGCGTATTGTGGCGCAAGGTGCTTGAATGCGCTTCCGGAGATTGGGCGGAGGAGCCCGACGGCTCGTACACGCAAAACGTGCTCGCCTATTACGTCTCCGTGTCGTGCAACCATTGCGAAAACCCCGTTTGCGTAACGGTCTGCCCCACGGGTGCCATGCAGGTCGTGGAAAACGGCATCGTGGCCATCGACCCGGACCGCTGCATCGCCTGCGGTAACTGTCAGTGGAACTGCCCCTATTCGGCCCCGGTCCTGGACCGCGTGAAAAAGCATATGACCAAGTGCGACATGTGCCGCGACTTCCTGGCCCAGGGCAAGCTCCCGGCCTGCGTGGCGGCATGTCCCAGCCGGGCTTTGGACGTGGCTCCGCGCAAGGAGGCCGTTGCCCGGCTCGGGCGGGCCGATGTCGCGCCGTTGCCTTCCGAAAAACTCACTGAACCCAACCTGTGCCTGATAAAGCATCGCGACAGCCTGTCGGTGCGCAAGTCAGCCGCCGTGTTGGCCAACAGAGAGGAGTTCTAGCCATGACATACGAATATCCTCTTGTCTTCTTCACCGTGTTCGGACAGCTCTCCGCCGGTATCGCGCTCCTTGTCTGGCTGACTGGATTGCGCAAACATCCGGCCGAAGAGCGGCTGGCCTGGCTGGTCGCGCTGGCGGCCCTTGCCGTGTCCGGCCTGAGTGCCGCGTTGCATCTTCAATCCTACCTGCCTGCGGCCTTCGCCCTGTCGAACGTGGGGTCCTCGTGGCTTTCGCGTGAGATTCTCATGGGCGTGGTCTTCTTTGTCCTGATCGGGCTGCGCGTCTTCAACGTGCTTCCGGCCGGGCTCAATTGGCTCGTGGGTATTGGCGGCGTGGCCTTTGTTCTGGTCATGAGCCAGATATACGTCCAGAACGCGTCCGTGCCGTTGTGGAATTCCTGGGGAACGGCCCTGGCCTTCCTGGGAACCATGCTCCTTCTGGGTGGAACCGCGGCCCTGGCCCTGGCTCCCGAAGGATGGGGACGGTCTGCCGTGGCCGCCAGCGTGAGCGCGGCGGTGGCGGGAGCGCTGCTCGCCCTCTCACTGCCCGCCTTCTGGCTGGGCGGCATGATGGCCCCGCTCAATCCCGTGATGCTGGGCGTCTTCGCCTCGGCGGCGATTTGCGTCACGCTGACGCAGGCCGCCTGTTACGCGGTGGGCGGCGCCCTGGCCGCCTATGGCGTCCCCGGCAGGCGCGGGCTTGTCCGGGTCGGGTTTGTTGTCGTGCTCGTCGGAGCGGTGGTCGGCCGTATGCTCTTCTATGCGGCCAACATCGGGATGTTGAGCTAGAATGTCGAACGCGGCCGTTGCGACGGCGGCATAAGGAGTATGAAACACATGCCGTTTGTTGAACGACATGCCGGTCAAACGTCCGTTGCGGACGCCAATGGAACGACGGCGCTGGGGTCCTTTCTCCGGTTCGTCGGCGTGGCCTGCAACGGATTCAATATCATCGCCGGAGAGTCCGGCAGACCCGTCCTGGTTCAGGCGGAAAGTCTGTCGGGCTCCTGGCGGGCTTTCTTTGAAAACGCCGGTCTCGACGCCCCCGTGGAGGCGTTGGGGAAGGACATCCGCGTCCTTCTGGAAGATGAGGACGAACTCGCGAGAACCCTTGGCGAGTTCAATGCCCTGTTCCGGGTTCCCGAACTGCCCGTGCCCTTGTGGGAATCCGTGTGGCTTTCCAGTGAGAAAATTCTTTTCACCGAGGAGAGTTTCGCGGTTCGCGACTGGTACGCCCGCTTTCGGTGGGAGATCAACAAGATCGGATACGAGGCCGAGGATCACATCGGTTTCGAGTCGGCCTTTTGCGGCTGGCTTTTCGACGCCGCCGTGAACGGCGAAGGGCTCGCTCGGGACGGGCATCCGCAACCGGCTCAGTCCGATGTGCGGGCATTCCTGGATGAGCACTTCACCCGTTGGGCTCCGGAATGCTTCCGGCAACTCGCCGATGCGGCCGAGACGCCTTTCTGGACGCATCTGTTGGCCTCGGCCGCGCTGTTGTCAGGGGCATTGGCGGAAGACATCTGACGGCCTCGCTCCCTTGAGGACGCGGCGGAAATTCCGCTAGCCTCGGTTTCTGCATGAAACCTCACGGTTTCGACGGGAACGGCGCGGTAATGAATAAACAAGAAGGCCCCGGACGCGCTTGCGTCCGGGGCCTTTCCCGTTTGGTTATTTGGCCTTGATGGCTTCGAGGTCCACGGCGATGTGCACGGTGTTGCCGACCATGAAGCCGCCTCCGTCGAGAGGGGCGTTCCAGTCCACCCCGTAGTCGCGGCGGTCGATGGAGAACTCGGCGGCCGCGCCCAGCCGGGTGTTGCCCCAGGGATCGGCGCGAGGCGAGTCGAGGCCGGTGACCACGAGGTTCACCTCACGGGACGCGCCCTTGATGGTCAGGACGCCGGAAACGGCGTAACCGTCGTCAACGGGATAGACCCGGGTGCTTTTGAAGGTCATGACCGGATGGATTTCCGCGGCGAAGAAGTCGCTGCTCTTGAGATGTGCGTCGCGTGCCTCGACGCCCGTGTCGATGCTGTCCACGTCGATGGTGATGTCGATGGATTTCGGCTTGTCCGCGTCGAACTCGATGTTTCCGCTGACGGCCGGGAACATGCCGCGTACCTGGGCGATCGTCAGGTGGCGGATGGAAAAGTGGGCCGCGGAGTGGTCCGGGTCCACCTTCCAGGTTTCGGCTCCGGCCGTGGCGGCCAGGCCGAGGACCAGCAGCAGGGCCGCCGGGATGCGGAACATGGTGAAGAGCGACTTTTGTTTCATGGCGGGTATCCTCGCGGTTTGTTTCCGTTTCGCTTGAGTTCGTCGCTTTCGGAACGATGCCGGGCGCGACGGACATTATGCCGGGCCGTTTCAGGAATACTGCGGCGGCATGGTCTTCGACTTTTTCCCCCTCGCGCAGAATCGGTAGGTCAGGAAGGCGCCCAGAGCGGCACCGACGAACAGCGTGCCGAGGAGGAGCAGGATGCGCGAAGTGGTGAAGGTGAGCCAGAGGAACGATACCTGGGTCTGCTCGGTGTTCTGGAGCAGAAAGACGATCCACAACACGACCAGCGCGGTGATGGCTCCCAGGCGGATCTTTCGCCAGGTGATCGTTTTGGTCTGCGTTTGGCTCTGATTCATTGGGGTATTGGTGTTGTCCATGCGAAGTCTCCTTTTCAGATCCATTTGCGTTTTTTGAAGTAGACGAGCAGGCCCACGGCCACGGCGGCCATGCAGCCGAGGAGGATGAAGTAGCCGTAATGGTACTTCAATTCGGGCATGAATTCGAAGTTCATGCCGTACAGGCTCGCCAGGAAAGAAAGCGGGATGAAGATGGTGGCGAAGATCGTCAGAAACTTCATCACGTCGTTGAGGCGGTTGGCCACGGCCATGTTGTAGCTGTTCAGGTGGTCGTTGAGCATCTCGCGGTAGGTCTCCACGGCCTCGGAGACCTGTTCGGCCATGTCGTTCAGGTCGCGCAGGTACGGGAGCATGTCCGCGTCGAGGAGCGGGCTGTCGGCCCTGGCCAGCTTGAGCGCGATCTCCCGAATCGGGCGCACGGCCTTGCGCGCGTATGCCATCTCGCGGCGGCAGACATTGATCTCTTCGAGCAGCTCGGGCGAGGGGGCGTCGAGGACTTCCCCGTCAAAGGCTTCGATGCGCTCGCCCATGCTCTCGATGACCTGGAGGTAGTTCTCAAATACGCAGTCGAGCAGGGCGTAGAGCAGGTAGCCAGCGCCGCGCTGTCGGAGCTTGCCGGACTGCCTGCGGATGCGCTCGCGCACGGGCTCGAATACGAGGCCGGGCCGTTCCTGGAAAGTGACCAGGCAGCGTCCGGTGAGCGCGCAGGAAAGCTGCTCGGACACGATCCGGTCGCGGTCCTCGCTGAAGGAGAGCATCCGGAGCGTGATGAAGACCAGGTCCGGGTATTCTTCCAACTTGGGCCGGTGCCCGGTGTCGACGATGTCTTCCAGCAGGAGCGGGGGAATGGAGTATGCCGCGCCCACCCGGCTTATGACCTCGGGCACGTGCAGGCCGTCCACGTTGAGCCAGGTGACGCCGGGGCCGTCCGGGCAGGGGGCAAGGCCGTCCGAATCTTCGATGCGCTCGTCGCGCAGGTTCTCCCCGTCGTATTCGATGATCCGAAGCTTGGGAGCATCTGTTTTTTGCAGTCCGACGAAGATCAGCGATCCCGGCGGTTTGCCAGCCGTCTTGTCGTCTCGTTTGAGAAATCTGGCCATGGGCTCCTCGGGGTTTCCCTCCATGCGAGCATGGGAAGCCGTGTATGCTTTCCATGCCGATGATTCAGACCATGATATAACGTATCGGCGACGGATGAAACCGTTTTTGCGCCGGAAAAGACACGGAAAGGGCGGGAGGGCTCGTCGGGAGCGGGGAGGCCGCCGCGCAAGGAATTGTCGGAATCGGGAAAAACGTGTTAACGTCGGAGCCAGCCGTCCTGCTGGGAGCGGCCTGGACAGGGCGGCATCACAAGATGGGTTCCAACGAAAGGGAGCGACGTATGGGTATTGAAATCGGCGGGTTGCTCGGGCTGGTCATTCTCGTGCTGGACGTGTGGGCGTTCGTCAAGATTGTCCAGAGTTCGGCGGGCACCGGCTCTAAGGTGCTTTGGATCATTCTGGTGCTGCTGTTCCCTGTCCTGGGGTTCCTGTTCTGGCTTCTGTTGGGGCCGAAAGGCTGATTCGCGGGCGGCGTGCCTGCGGTCGGCGCGTTGCTTCGGCGTCCAAGACCATTCCCGGATATTTGCCCATTGAGAGCCGGGGCCGGCAGGGGATGTCGAACCTGGTGTGCATGACGGCGTCGCTTTTTTTAGGCCGGGGCCCGCCGCCGATGGTCACGGAACCTCCGGGCATGATCCGGCCCGGGCCTTATCGCGCGGCGTTTAGCCCTTGCCGCGCGTCTTGGTCTTGCCGGGCTTGGCGTTCTTCTCGATAAACTCGATGATTTTGTCCGCGATGTCGATGCCCGTGGCCTTTTCGATGCCCTCCAGGCCGGGGGAGGAGTTGACCTCCATGACCACCGGACCGTGGTTGGAGCGGAGCAGGTCCACGCCGCAGACGTTCAGGCCCATGATGCGGGCCGCCCGGACGGCGGTGGAGCGTTCTTCCGGGGTGATCTTGATGGGCTCCGCAGTGCCGCCGCGATGGATGTTGGAGCGAAACTCGCCCTTGCCCGCGGTGCGCCGCATGGCCGCGACGACCTTGCCGCCCACCACCAGACAGCGGATATCCGACCCCTTGGATTCCTTGATGTATTCCTGGACCAGAATGTTGGCGTTGAGGCCCTGGAAGGCCTGGATGACGCTTTCGGCCGCGTGCCTGGTCTCGGCAAGGACCACGCCTATGCCCTGGGTGCCCTCCAGCAGCTTGACCACAAGCGGCGCGCCGCCCACCAGATCGATGAGGTCGCCGGTAAACTTGGTGGAGCTGGCGAAGCCGGTGACCGGCAGCCCGATACCCTTGCGCGAGAGCAGTTGGAGACTGCGCAGCTTGTCGCGGGAGCGGGTGATGGCGATGGATTCGTTCAGGCTGTACACGCCCATCATCTCGAACTGGCGCACCACGGCGCAGCCGAAGAAGGTGATGGATGCGCCGATGCGCGGGATGACCGCGTCCACGCCGACCACCTGCTCGCCCTTATAGTGTATGGAAGGGTTGTGGGAGGTGATGTTCATGTAGCAGCGCAGGGGATTGACGACCTCTACCCGGTGGCCGCGAGCCTTTCCTGCGTCGACCAGTGCCTGGGTGGAATACAGACTGGCCTTGCGCGAGAGGATGACGATTTTCATGGAGGCTAATTACCTTTCTTCCGTTTGGAGTACGCTCGTTTCGCGACGGCGTTTCCTGCCTGCATGGACAGGGACGGGTCGACCAGAAGCCGCCCGGACATGGCGTTGCGTCCGAGAAGCATCCTGAATCGCATTTCGTCCCGATTGGTCAGGGTCAGTTCAATGGGCCAGGACCGTCCGGCCAGAAGCAGGGTGGTCGCTATGACATGACGCCTCTGGCTTTGTCCACCCGAATTGGTGACATTCCTGCAGTCCACCAGCGGGGCCGAGCACGGAATGACGAGGTCGTCGTTCCCCTGCAGGGGGTGGACGTTGAAGGACACGCAACGGATGCCGTCCCGTTCGAAGGGAACGATGTCGAAGGCGTGCAGCGCGGAGGTCCTGGCCCCGGTGTCCACCTTGACCTTGATGGCGGGCACGTTCAGGTCGGGCAGGGATATCCATTCCCGCCAGCCGATGATCATCTTCGGTTCTTTCGGTCTTTTCATATGTTCCTTTTCGATGGTCGTCCCGACGGGGCCGCCGGGCTCGGGATGGTCTTGCGGCCACGCGCGCGGGTGCGGCCTTGGATCGAACGGCCGTCCCGTTCGCCCCTGGCGTTCAATAGCATATTTCACCGGACCGGGTAATGGGTCCGCCTGTAGGAAATCCTGGACGGAACATGTCAGGATTCTAATCGGATTCCGCACCTTTTGTTTTCGTGCTACTGGCGATTAATGGCGGTTTTTTAGCAATCAACGGGGCGCAGCTATCTGGAGGAAGATTTGAAATACGCGACCTTGGATGCGTGCAGACAGCGTATCGCCGACCTTGAGGCCGAACTGGAGCGGACCAGGGGGCGGCTTGAGACCGTTGTGAAGGCCCCGGTCCGGTCCGGGGCCGACAGCTTGTCCGGCATCGACTTCGGGGCGGACATGGCGCATTTGCTCGCCCTTGTGGAGGCCATTCCTGAACTGGTCTGGGTCAAGGACCCCGATGGAGTCTACCTTTTCTGCAATCGCCGTTTCGAGCGTTTCTACGGGGCCGGGGAAGCGGACATCGTCGGACGGACGGATTACGATTTCGTGGACGCTGCGCTGGCCGATACCGTTCGGTCGCTGGACCGCAAGACCATTGCTTCGGGCGTTCCCTGCATCAACGAGGAGCGTGGCGTCTACCGGGACGACAGCCATGAGGAGTGCCTGGAGACCGTCAGGACGCCGCTGTACGACTCGGACGGCACGTTTCTCGGCGTGCTCGGAGTGGCCCGGGACATCACCGGGCGCAAGCGGTTCGCGGACGTCCTTCGGGATAGCGAACAGCGCCATCGGGTTATCTTCGAGAACTCCCCCCTGGGCATGATACGGTTCGGCGGGGATGGCAGAATACTGGATTGCAACAGCCGGTTCGTAAAGATGATGGGCTCCGCCAGAAAGGACATTGTTGGGGCCGATCTCCTGCGCGGGCGCAATCCTAAAATGGGCCGCGCCCTGGAAACGGCCATGGCCGGGCGTCCGTCCTCCTGCGACGATTATTTCGTTCCGGACACGGGCGGTCCGGAGATGTTCCTGCATGTCCAGTTCAACCCCGTCGTTCCGGGCCGGTCGCCCACTGAGGTCATCGCCACGGTGGAGGACTTCAGCGAACGCAAGCAGGATCAGGACACCCTGCAAACGGCCAAGGAGCAGGCCGAGGCCTTCAGCCGCTCCAAGACGGAATTCCTCGCCAACATGAGCCACGAGATCAGGACGCCGCTCAACGGAATCATGGGGATGCTCCAGCTCATCCAGTCAACCGGGCTGGACAAGGAGCAGGCCGAGTACACGCGGGCTGCCCTGCAATCTGCGCGGAGGCTGATGAACCTTTTGACCGACATCCTGGACCTGTCCAGGGTGGAGGCGGGCAAGCTGGCGGTACGCAACGCTCCCTTCGATTTGGTGGAGACCTGCGAGCAGGTCTGCGATCTGTTCAGGCTCACCTCGGCCCAGTCCGGGGTGGACATGACCTGCGAGCTGGGCGCGGATGTCCCCCGGCGAGCGGTCGGGGACGCCGTCCGGCTTCAGCAGATTTTGACCAACCTGCTTGGCAACGCCTTCAAGTTCACCGACTCCGGCCGCATCTCCATGGCCGCGCACCGGCTTCCCGACCTTCCGTCGGGCGGCTACCGAATTCTCTTTTACGTGTCCGACACCGGAGCAGGGATACCCGACGGCAAGGTCAGCACCCTGTTCGACGCGTTTACCCAGGTCTCCCGAGGCTACACGCGGCTGTACCAGGGGGCGGGGCTGGGGCTGTCCATCTGCCGGAATCTCGTCTCCCTCATGGGGGGAAACATGGCTATCGAGAGCGAGGAGGGAGTCGGCACGACGCTGTATGTCTCCCTGCCTTTCGAAGCCGCTCCAGCCACGCGTCCGGCCGTGGAGATCGCCCCCATGCGCAGGTGCGCGACCGGCCCATTGTCCATCCTTCTGGCAGAAGACGAGCGGGTCAACAGCCTTGTCATCAAGCGCATTCTGGAGAAATCGGGGCATACCGTGACCGGCGTGGAGAACGGCGAGCAGGTTCTTGACGCCCTGCGCGGGGCGGCCTTTGATGTGATCCTCATGGACATTCAGATGCCGGTCATGGACGGAGTGGAGACCGCCCTGGCCATTCGGGCCGGGCTGGCCGGGGAGGAGTGGACCGACATCCCCATCGTGGCCGTGACCGCCTACGCCATGGTCGGCGACCGGGAGAAGTTTCTCGCGGCGGGGATGGACGGCTACGTGGTCAAGCCCATTGAGGTTGAAAAGCTGGAGCAGGCCTTGGAGGTCGCGCTGTCGGGCGAGGTTTCGCAGGGGGACGGCGGCGGTTGCCGATGAGCCTCTTTTCGGCCTTGGCCAGGCTTCCCTGCGGGCTGGCCCGATTCGGCGGCTTACCCCTTCGCCTGGTTCAGAAAGAAGGGCAGGGAAATGAAAAAGGCGCTGCCTTTGCCCACCGCGCTTTCCACCGTGATGCTGCCGCCAAGCTTTTCGATGAGGTATTTGGAGATCGTCAATCCCACGCCGGACCCGCTCAGCCGTTTGGTCATGACCTTTTCCCCGATTTCGAAGCTGTGGAAGATGGTCTCCAGGCGATCGGGGGGAATGCCGACGCCCGTGTCCGTGATCGTGAAGAGGATCATGACCCGGTCCGGTCCGGTTCCGGCAAAGCGTTCCGGGTCCCTGGATACGTCCAGGGTGACCTTCCCCTTTTCGGTGTACCGAAAAGCGTTGAGCAGGATGTTGTTCAGGGCCTGGGTGGTTTCCAACGGCGCGCCATAGAGAAAGTCCGGCACATCGCCATGGGCGACGAATTCGAACCCCACGCCCTTTCTCAGGGCATAGGCGTGGAACACGGCCGCCAATCGTGACAGGGCCTTGGAAAAGTCGAAGTGCCTGAATTCGATCCGCACCGTGTCGGATTCGAGCATGGTCAGGTCCAGAAGCTGGTCGAAGAGTCCCGCGAGCTGGGCGGCTCCGTCGTGAAGGGGGCGGATCAGTTCCAGCCGCTCGGGATCGGTGTCGATTTCGAGCAGCAGGCTGGACAAGCCCATGATATGGTTGAGCGGCGTGCGCAGCTCGTGGCTGATGTTGGCCAGGAAGGCCGACTTTGCCCGGCTGGCTTCGTCCGCCTTTTCCTTGCTCTTTTCGAGTTCGAGGGTTCGCTGCCGGACCTTCTCTTCAAGCACGCGGTTTTGATTGTACAGGGCCAGATGGGTTTTGACGCGGGCCTGGACGATAGCCGGGTTGACCGGCTTGGTGATGTAGTCCACGGCTCCGAGGGCAAGCCCCTTGGCCTCGTCCTCGCTCTGTGACCTGGCCGTGATGAAGATGATCGGTATCTGCGCGGTCCGCTTGTCGCTCTTGAGCCGTCTGCATACCTCATAGCCGTCCATCTCGGGCATCATGATGTCCAGGAGGATGATGTCGGGGAGCACGTTGCGGATGATGTCCAGCGCCGTGACTCCGTTGAGCGCCACCAGAAGTTTGTAGTCATCCTTGAGGACGTCGACCAGAAGATCGATATTCAGCCTGTTGTCGTCGACAACCAGGACGGTGGGGCGTTCGCTCGTGTCCATTGCGGCTCCATTGATTAAGGGACTACCATCAATGAAATTACCGCATTTTCGGTTATGGAGCAAGGAAGTCTGTTTAATTCCCCTTTTCGGGGTAGCGGGATCAGAGTCCTTTTTTGGGATTGAAGTCCTGGCCCAGCGCGGCAGGGGCCTCGATGGACCACCCCTTGGACAGGCTCTTGAGGAACGGATGGCGGCGGATGATGTCCTGAATCCAGCCCATGCGGCCCATGTTCACGGCCAGCAGGGTCAGGATCATCATGGGGAAGGGAGCCACCTGGAAGACCGGAGCCGGGATGGACGGGAAGATCTCTTGGAGATGGATGCCGGACACCTGCAGGGCGGCGAAGAAAAACGCGCCGAGCGCGGTGCGCACCGGATGCCAGCCGCCGAAGATGACGATGGCCAGGGCGATCCAGCCCGCGCCTTCGCAGCCCTGGGGCCTGCCCCAGCCGGGCTTGACGGCCAGGGAGTACGCGCCTCCGGCGAGTCCCACCAGGGCTCCGCCAGCCAGGCAGTAGTAAAGGCGCACCAGACGGACCCGGATGCCGCGTCCGAAGGCCGCGCGGGGCGATTCGCCCACGGCGCGCAGCCGCATTCCGCCTTCTGTGCGGAACATCCACCACCAGCAGAAGACGATGGCCATGAGGCTCATGTAGACCACCGGGGACCGGGCACCGAAGATCAGGCCGACGAAGGGCACGTCGCCCATGCCGGGGATGGTCCACAGGCCGAGATCGGGGCCGGGCTGACGGGAAAAATTGTGGCCGAGGAAGTACGCCAGATCGCGGGAGAGCAGGGTCAGGATGAAGCCCACGGCGAGCTGTGACTGGCCGAGATAGATGCCGATGACGCCGAGTACGCCCGCAATTGCCGCACCGACCGCCGCGCCCGCCAGCATACCGAGCCAGGGGGAGTCGAAGATGGCGGAACAGGCGAAGGCGGCCATGGCGGCCAGCAGGATTGAGCCGTCCAGCGAGAGGTTAACGATGCCCGCCTTTTCGGTCAGGGTCTCGCCGAGGGTGGCCAGGACCAGGGGCGCGCCGGCCATGAGAATGGCGGCGATGGTCAGGGCGAAGGTGTCCATTTAGTCCGCCTCCTTCCTTTGCTTGAGCCACAGCCTGAGTCCCTGCACGATGAACAGGGAAAGGACCATGATGCCCTGAATCACGCCGGACAGGGAGGAGTCCAGACCGAGTTGCAGGGGCAGTTGGATGGAGCCCACGTTGAGAATCGCGAAGAAAAGGCAGATGAACGGGACCAGGGAAAGCCGGAACGAGGCCATCATGCTCACCAGCAGGGCGGTGTAGCCGTAGCCCGAGGAGATGTTCGGCAACAGCCGGTGATACACGCCGAGGACCTGGACGGCCCCGGCGAGTCCGGCCAGCCCGCCGCAGAACATGAATGCCTGGAGCAGTCGGCGGCGCGGTCCCAGGGAGAACAGGGTGGCGGCCTTGGGGTTTTCGCCCACGGCGCGGAGCTTGAGCCCCCACTTGGTGCGGTGGAGCAGGATGTAGACCAGGGCGAGTGCGGCCACGGCCAGGGCGAGGCCCACCCAGCTTACCGACATGTTGGCGAGCCGGGGCAGCCACAGGGAAATGTCCAGGGGCTCGGTTCCGGACATGGAGGCCACGCCGGGTCGTTTCCATGGGCCGAAGATGAGCCACAAGGTCACGCCCAGGGCCACGAAGTTGAGGCCGAGGCCGGAAAAGATTTCATGCACCCGGCCGAAGACGCGCAGCAGTCCGGCCAGCAGGGCCCAGAACGCGCCGCCCGCCGCGGATGCGGCCAGGGCCAGGGCAATGACCCCGGCGGAGCCGCCGTCGTCGAAGGGGCGCAGGGCCGCGGTGCAGAAGATGGCGCCCATGATGACCTGACCTTCCACGCCGATGTTCCACAGCCGGGCCGTGAACGGGATGAGCAAGCCGGCCGAGCACAGCGTCAGCGGAACCCATCCGGCGAGCACGCGGCCCACCTTGGACCAGGAGCTCAGGCTGCCCTGGAACAGCACGTAGATGGTTTCGAAGGGCGGAGCCCCGGTGGGCAGGGCCACGATAACGGTCAGGGCCAGGGCCAGGAGCAGGGCAAGGATGAGCCAGCCGGTCTGGGTCAGGAGGGATTCGCGGTTCATGCCTCGGCCTCCTTGAGCTCGTCGTACCGCTTGCCCGCCATGAGAGCGCCGACCACCTCCATGGAGATGTCCTCGCCCTCGACCACGGCTGCCATGGCCCGGTCGTAAAAGACGATGACCCGATGGCTGTGCTCAAGCACTTCCTCCAGGTCAGGGGAGAAAAAGATCAATGTGGCCCCTTCGGCGCAACGCCGTTTCAGGTGGTTCCAGACCTGCCGGGCCGAACCGGCGTCCAGGCCGCGCGTGGGGTGTTCCATGAGCAGGAGCTTGGTCTCGTCGGGGATGAGCGAGAGCAGGAGACGCTGTTGGTTCCCGCCGGAAAGCTCCACGGCGTGAGTGTCGGGATGGGCCTGGAGGTTGAATTTGTCCACGCATTGGGAGTGGTAGAATTCGGTCAGGTCGCCGTGCCGGTCCGGAAAGGCCAGCGTGATGTGCTCCATGAGATTCAGGCCGGGGAACAGGGCGAGCGCGAGCCGGTCGGCGGGCACGAACTGTACCCCCGCCTTGCGCAGCCCGGCGAAATTGTTGGAGGCGTGGTTGACTCCGTCCAGGTCGAAGGAGCCGCCGGGCATACGGTCCAGGCCGCACAGGCCGCGCAGGAACAGTTCCTGGCCGGAGCCGTCGAGCCCGGCCAGTCCGATACACTCGCCCGGTCTGGCTGTGAAATTCAGTCCGCCCATGGAGTACTTGGGCCCGGCGAAGAGCACGTCGTGCATGGCCAGGCGGGGCTTGCCCGCGTCGGCGGGCAGCTCGGGCAGGGGCTCCACCTCGCCGTCGGCGGCCTCGCCGAACATGAGGGAGACCAGCTCCTTCTCGTCGTAGGGCGGGGTCAGGGTGCCGACCAGGGCTCCTTGGCGCATGATGAAGATGGAGTCGGCCATCTCGAAGGCTTCGGAAAGCTTGTGGGTGACGAGGACAATGGTGTGGCCTTCCTCGCGCGCCAGCTTCATGAGCAGGTCGAAGAGGTCCTGCTTCTGTTCCGGGGTGATGCCGGTGGTGGGCTCGTCCAGAATCAGGGTGGTGGCCCCCAGGTCGAGCAGGCGCAGCAATTCGAGGAGCTGCCGCTCGCCCACGGTCAGGCTGGACACGGGCTCGTCGGGCAGGAAACAGGCGTCCAGGCGGTAGGAGAGTTCGCCGATGATGTCGACCACTTCCCGCTTGCTGCGCTTGGGCGCGCCGAGCTGGAAGTTCTCCCACACGGGCATTGCCGGGAAGTCCAGGGGGTCCTGGTAGAGCATCCCGACGCCCTTTTCGCGGGCCAGGGCCGGAGTCAGGTGGCTCAGTGTTTCCCCGTTGAGGGTCAGTTGCCCGGAAGTGGGGCGCGTATGCCCCGCGAGGATGCGCATGAGCGTGGACTTGCCCGCGCCGTTTTCACCGACGAGAGCATAGATGCGGCCGGGTTCGAGGGTCAGGCTGATGCCGTCGTTGGCCCGAACCCGGCCGTAATGTTTATGTATGTCGTTGAGGACGATCATTCCTACTCGGGGGAGGACAGGCCTTCCATGCCTTCAAGCAGTTGTTCCATGTACCAGATCTGCTTGTCGGTGGCCGTTTCTCCGGCTTTCAGGAACGGGGTGCCGTCCTGATAGTTCAGGGGGCCGGTGAACAGTTTCAGTTCGCCGGAGCCCATCTTGGCGATGAACTTGTCGAGCTCGGCCTTGACCTCGGGAGTGACGCCCGGGCCGGGCATGAAGCCCACCGGAGACTTGTCGTGGCTGTTGTAGTCGGCCCAGTAGGGAGCGTCCCACTCGAAGCCGGGCTTGTAGGAGCCGTCGGCCACGGACTTGGCCAGGCGCAGGAAGCCGGGACCCCAGTTGAAGTAGGGGACGCCGAGGCAGATATCGCCCTGGCCCTCGCAGGCTTTCTCGTAGTCGTAGGGCAGGGCCCAGACCTTCTTGCCTGCTTCGGCGCGCTGCTTGGCGACGACGACGTTGTCCGGGGTGTCGATGCCGGAGATGACCACGTCGTAGCCGGAATCGTAGAAGGAACCGGCCACCTGGGTCGGGTCGGCGGTCACGCCGGGGATGTTGAACCAGAAGCCGATCCACTTGACGTTGAAGGTCAGGTCCTTGGCGTCCATGCCGCGCACTTCGGTCCAGGCGTAGCGGGCGCCGAGATAGGCGGCGGACATGAGACGGCGGGTTTCCTCGTTGATGAGCGGACCGACCACGCCGATCTTGCCGGTCTGGGTGGTCATGGCGGCGGTGAATCCGGCGAGCATCTTGGAGTAGATCATCTTGGCGAACAGGTTGCCCAGGTTGGCCGGAGCCTTGCCGGACCATGCGGAGTCGCCGGAAGCGTGCACGAAAATCTTGTCGGGATGCATGGCGGCGGCTTCCAGGATGCCGTCCTTCATGTCGTCGGAACCGGCGATAATCAGGTCCGCGCCCTTTTCGATCAGGTCGTCGACGACCTGCGGGATGGTCAGGCCGGGACGGTCGGCCGGGTTGACCTTGTCGAGGTAGATCAGCTTGGCGCCGTCCATGTGGGTTTCGACGTACTTGCCGCCCTCGTACTGCGCCTGGCTGTAGCCCTTGTCGTTATAGGGACCGACCAGGATCAGACCGATGGTGAAATCCTTGGCCTCGGTGGCGGCTTTTTCTACGGTTGCCGGGGCTTCCGCCTCGGTTTTCTTCTTGTCGGGTTCCGACGAACAGCCCAGGGCGACGAGCAGGCAAACGCCCAGGGCGAAAGCCGTCAGGGTTCGAAATCGCAACATCCTTTCCTCCATGTATTGAGTGTCGTGCCCGGGGCAATCGAACGTCCCGGGAATTCTAAAGGCGGACAGCGGCGGGAGGCATCCCGTCAAAAAGACATACTTGGATTAGAAGTCGGGGTCGTGTCAACCGCTTACTGTCTGTGGTTGATGATATGAAAATATGTCTCGATATCTTCTCTCCCCCGGGGAAAGCGTCCGGATTAGCTTGACCCCGGCGATAGTATGTTCTATTTGAAGAACAGTCAGCCGGATTGACGTATATGCAGCCGCGTAGCTTTTTAAGGATTGCCGCGCGGCCTGTATCTTTTTGTTACCCGGCGATGAAATCACTTTAGAGAGGTTTTTGACCATGGATCGCGTTCCCATTTCTAAGCAAGGGTTTGAAAAGATCACCAAGGAGCTTGAGGACCTTAGGGCCCAGCGCCCGGCTATCATCCAGGCCATCGCGGAAGCACGCGCGGAGGGGGACCTCTCCGAGAACGCCGGATACGACGCCGCCCGTGAGCGGCAGGGGATGTTGGAAGCCCGCATCAGCTACATCAATTCCCGTATGCCGTTGTTCGACGTCCTCGATCTGGATGCTCTCTCCGGCGAACGGGCCATCTTCGGCGCCACCGTTGAGGTGGAGGATATCGACACCGAAGAGCGGCGCACCTTTACCCTGCTCGGTCCCGACGACGCGGATCACAAGAAGGGTTCCATCTCCGTACTTTCTCCGATGGGCCAAGCCATTCTGGGAAAAGAGGAGGGCGATGAAGTCATCGTGGACGCCCCGCGCGGCCGCATTGAGTACGAAATCGTTTCCGTTCAGTTCCTTGGCGCTGCCGGGCTGAACCTCAGATAGTGCGAAAGCCGCATCTTGCATGACCCGCCCCGTCGTCTTCCGGCGACGGGGCGTTTTTATTTATTATGAGACCCACACCCATCCGTTTCACCGGGGAGTTCGACCCCGCCGTCGCCTGCCGGGGCAGGTGCGCCCGTTGCGATCGGGAGCACGTCCTGACGGTCGGCCCGGCGCGCGGGCCCGCTCTCGACCTGTTCGAACGAATGGAGCGCGAAAGGCGTATCGATTTCGACGCCCCCGAACCCGATCCGAGGTTTTCCACGGACTACCTCCACGGGGAGGCCGGCGGCCAGATGTTCGGCGTGCTTGCGGCCCGGGACGACTCGGGTGCGACCTTCGTTCTCAAAGCCTTCTCCGGCCAGTACAACTCCATATGGGAAGTGGAGGGATGGGTTCCGCCGCTTTTGGACACGGCCCGGTTCCGGCGCGAGACCAGCGAGGCCGAGCAACGGATCAAGGCCATGGGCAGGGAGATCGCCGGTCTGCCCGAGGGATCGCCCGGCCGCGATTCGCTCATCCGCCGCCGCCGTGAAGCCTCGGCCGCGCTCATGTGTGAAATTCACGCCATGTACAGGCTGCCCAACTTCCGGGGCGGGATCGCGCCCCTGCCGCAAGCCGTGTTCCCGGAGGGCAATCCGCCCACGGGCACGGGCGACTGCTGCGCGCCCAAGCTGCTCGGCTGGGCCGCTCTCAACGGCCTGACGCCGCTGGGGCTCGCCGAATTCTATTTCGGCAGGACAAACAGGTCTGGATCGAAAGAGCACGGCCGGTTCTACACGTCCTGCCTGGACAAGTGCGGTCGCATCCTCGGCTTCATGCTCTGCGGCCTGGAGGATGCATGACCATATCGGAAGGGCTGAATATCGTTTACGAGGACGACTCCGTGGTGGTGGTCGACAAGCCGTCCGGCCTGTTGTCCGTGCCCGGAAAGGGCGAGGCCAACCAGGACAGCGTCGCCACCCGGCTCAAGGCCGTGCGGCCCGGGTGCATCGACCAGCCCTCCGTTCACCGGCTTGACCAGGATACCTCCGGACTGCTCGCCCTGGCGTTGACCTCGGAGGCCCATCGCGACCTGTCCATGCAGTTCATGGACCGGCTGGTAGGCAAGCGGTACATCGCCCTTATAGACGGCGTTGTCGCCGAACCGGGTGGAGTTATCGAGCTCAAGTTCCGCCTGGACCCGGACAACCGCCCGTATCAGGTCTATGACCCCGTGAACGGCAAGCTTGGCGTGACCCGCTGGCGAAATCTCGGCGTTGAGAACGGCCGTACCCGCGTCGAGTTCAAGCCGAACACCGGCAGGACCCACCAGCTTCGTCTGCATTCGGCCCACAAGAAGGGCCTCGGTTTTCCTATCGTCGGCGACCGGCTCTACGGCACCGGCACTGGTCCCGGCCAACTCAAGCTCCATGCCTCGCTTCTGCGGTTCCGCCATCCCGTCACCCGCGTTCCCCTGGAATTTATTTCCCCGGCTCCGTTTTGACCCATCTTCGTTTACACATCGAGCGGTCCGTGATGCCATTTTTGTGCTTTTCCCCCGGCGACCCCAAAAGAGCCGTTTGCGTCCGCCAAAACGCCCGTGGTTACGGTCTGTTACACTTGCCAATTCCGTAAGAGACTTCCCCAGCTAAATGACGGGGTTGTGTGAAAACGGAATTTTTTTTGCAAATTTGTTATACCGGATGGCCGAAAAAAGGGGGAAAAACTACATTTTCGTAGTAAATTTCGCGCGGCCGAAATAGTGATTTGACGTATCTTTTTGAATATACAGGGTTTTTTCTGTTTGGCATACAACTTGGTACAGAAGGCGTCTAGACAACAAGGGTCAGGCGCCCTTTGGCCGGCCGGACGCCGGAAAACCCACATCCAATTGCCTGAAGGAGCATTACATGAGCGGATATCAGACTCGTCAGAACGCGATCAATGCGGTGACCAATTACAAACCCAGCATCGAGCCGCTGAATTTCGCGGAGACCTCTCCGGCCGAGATTTTTGGTTCCAATGTCTTCACCGACAAGGTCATGAAGGGGATGTTGCCCAAGGAAGTCTACAAGTCCCTGATGAATACCAAGATGACCGGCGAGAAGTTGGACCCGTCCGTGGCCGGTCCCGTGGCCGCCGCCATGAAGGAATGGGCCATGTCCAAGGGCGCGACCCATTACACTCACGTCTTCTATCCCCTGACCGGCCTGACCGCCGAGAAGCATGACGGCTTCCTGAACCCCGACGGCGAGGGCGGGGCCATCGCCGAGTTCGACGGCAAGCTGCTGATCCAGGGCGAGCCTGACGCTTCCTCCTTCCCGTCCGGCGGCCTGCGCGCCACCTTCGAAGCCCGCGGCTACACCGCCTGGGACGTGACCAATCCGGCCTACATCCTTGAGAACACCAACGGCACCTTCCTGTGCATTCCCACCGCGTTCGTCTCCTGGAAGGGACACGCACTGGACAAGAAGACCCCGCTGCTGCGCTCCAACCAGGCCCTGAACAAGGCCGGCCGCCGTTTCCTCAAGGTCTTTGGCACGGACGACGGCTCCATGGTCGTGTCCAACGCCGGTCCGGAGCAGGAATATTTTCTGCTGGACCGCAACTTTTTCTTTGCCCGTCCCGACCTGATGGTCTGCGGACGCACCCTGTTCGGCGCCAAGCCCTCCAAGGGCCAGGAGCTGGACGACCACTACTTCGGCGCCATCCCGCGCCGCGTGCTCTCCTTCATGATGGAGGTCGAGCGTGAGCTGTACAAGCTGGGCGTGCCGGTCAAGACCCGTCACAACGAGGTCGCTCCCGGCCAGTTCGAGATCGCTCCTGTCTACGAGCAGTCCAACCTTGCCACCGACCACAACCAGATGGTCATGATTACCCTGAAGGGCGTGGCCAAGAAGCACGGCATGGCCTGCCTCCTGCACGAGAAGCCCTTCGCGGGCATCAACGGTTCCGGCAAGCACCTGAACTACTCCATCTCCACCGCCACCCAGGGCTCCCTGTACGCTCCGGGCAAGACCCCGCACGAGAACATGCAGTTCCTGGCGGTCACCGCGGCAACCATCCGCGCCGTCGAGAAATACTCCAAGCTGCTCCGTTCCGTGGTCGCCTCCGCAGGCAACGACCATCGCCTGGGCGCCAACGAAGCGCCTCCGGCCATCATTTCCGTCTTCCTGGGCGACGAGCTGGCCGAGATCTTCAACCAGATTGAGCTGGGCGACCTCAAGGGCTGCAAGTCCAAGGGCTGCCTTGAGGTGGGCGTCGACACCCTGCCTCCCCTGCCCATGGATTCCGGCGACCGTAACCGCACCTCCCCGTTCGCCTTCACCGGCAACCGTTTCGAGTTCCGCGCTGTCGGTTCCAACCAGTCCATCGCCGGCGCTCAGGTTGCCCTGAACACCATCATGGCCGACTCCCTGGATTTCGTCACCGAAGAGATCCTTAAGATCACAGGCGGCAAGAAGGCCGGTTTGAAGGCTGCCTGCCAGAAGGTCCTTCAGGACATCATGAAGCAGCACGGCCACGTGATCTTCAATGGCGACGGTTACGCCGACGCCTGGCAGAAGGAAGCTGCCAAGCGCGGCCTGCCCAACCTGAAGACCACCCCGGATGCGCTGCCCGCCATGATCGAAAAGGACGTGGTCGAGGTCTTCGAGAAGTACAGCGTCCTGTCCAAGGATGAACTGCACTCCCGCTACGAAATCTACCACGAGCAGTACAATCAGCACATCCTCACCGAGTCGCTGCTGGTCGTGAAGATCGCCAAGACGATCATCCTGCCCGCCGCCATCCGCTACCAGGGCGAGCTGGCTCAGGTCGCCGCGTCCATCAAGGCCGCAGGCATCGAGCCCCGCACCATCCTGCTTCAGGAAGTCACCGACAAGCTGCGCGACTTGCAGCAGAACATCCTGAAGCTGGAAGAGATCATCGCCAAGGACGAGTTCGATTCCCCCGAGGAAGATGCCCGCTACAAGGTCGACAAGACCCTGCCCGCCATGCTCGCCATTCGCGAAGTGGCCGACAGCCTCGAAGGCATCGTGGCCGACGATCTCTGGCCTCTTCCCAGCTACCAGGAAATGCTCTTCATCAAGTAGTAGTGCGCCCCGAAACAAAAAAAGAGGCCCCGGTTTTCCGGGGCCTTTTTTTTGTTTCGGCGCGCGTCGTCGGCTTCCGATAGCGGGCCGTCTGCACATTTTCCGAAGGGGGCTTTCATCCTCACGTAGAAGGCTACGCTGCGGTGAAAGCCCCCTTCGGAAAATGCACATCCGATCCACTCTCGAAAGCCTTACATTTTGCCAGCGCGAGAGCCGCTGTCGAGGGGGGCTTTGCCCCCTCGAATCGTTCCAGGTTGGGTGAAGAGGGGAGGAGCGTGAGGGCGTTACGGCGTGCCAACGCGAGAGCCGCTGTCGAGGGGGGGGGCTTTGCCCCCTCGAATCGCTCCAGGTTGGGTGAAGTGGGGAGGAGCGTGAGGGCGTTACGGCGTGCCAACGCGAGAGCCGCTGTCGAGGGGGGGCTTTGCCCCCTCGAATCGCTTCAGGTTGGGTGAAGAGGGGAGGAGCGTGGGGGCGTTACGGCGTGCCAACGCGAGAGCCGCTGTCGAGGGGGGGGGCTTTGCCCCCTCGAATCGCTCCAGGTTGGGTGAAGAGGGGAGGAGCGTGGGGGCGTTACGGCGTGCCAACGCGAGAGCCGCTGTCGAGGGGGGCTTTGCCCCCTCGAATCGCTCCAGGTTGGGGCCAATCCGGGTACAGCGATAACGCTCTGGTCAGGACTCTCTGGAAATACCTGCCCGCGAAGCGGCAATAAAAAGTTTGGGAAAAGAAGGGGATGGGGGGTCGGGGGAAGGGGAGGAAAGAACCCTTTTCAAAGGGTTTTTCCTCTCCTTCCCCCGGCCGCCGGAGGCAAAAAAAAGACGCGGCCGCGCACAGGTGCGGGGCCGCGTTCAATCACATTGTCCGGGGCGTTATTCGCCGGAGATTTTGATCGGGTCGATCCGGGAGCCGTCATCGAGCCATTCGAGCTCGATTTCGCATTTGGCCTTGTCTTTTTTGCGGGCGAGCTTGAGTTCCACCTGCATGGAGTCGGGCACGCTGAGGACAAGGGTTCCCTCCTCGTTTTCGGCGCGTATGACGCCGGATTCGAGGGAGTCGGCCAGGTCCTTGAGATAGGCGGCCAACTGGGGCGTGTCCATGGTCTGCTTGATCTTGATTTTGCCTTTGCCCATCGTATCCTCCTCGTTTTCGGTTCCGACGGGGCTGAACAGTCCTTTTCGCGGTGCGTCGGCTGGTCCGTCGGTTTTCCCCTTGTCTGATGGGGGCGTGGTTCGCGTGGTTTCGCCGGAGGGGCGGGCCGCGTCGGGCGCGGCATCGGGCGTGACCCAATCAAGAGGATTGGTCCCGAGTCTCTCGTCGCTCATGGGGCACCTCTGCGGAGCAGTTCCAGGGCCAGATTCCGATAATCGGCGGCCCCGTGGCTGCGAGGTTTGTAGGTGAAGATATCCTTGCCGAAGCTGGGTGCCTCGGCCAGGGAAATGTTGTCGCGGATGGTCGTTTCCAGGAGGGCGTCGCCGAAGTAGTCCCTGATTTTGCGTCGGATTTCGCGGTTGAGCTTTTTGGTGCGCTGATATCGGGTCATGAGAATGTCGGTCAGGGCGAGGGCGGGGTTCCAGCCCTTGCGGATGACCTTGACCGTTTCCATGAGTTTCCCCAGTGATTGCAGGGCCAGAAATTCGGGCTGCACCGGGACGAGCAGCTCCCCGGCGGCTACCATGGCGTTGAGAGTGAGCATACCGAGGTTGGGCGGGCAATCGAGGATGGCGAAGTCGTAGCCTGAGACGGCGGAAAGCGCGTCGCGCAGGCGGGATTCGCGTTTTTCGGCGGAGGCCAGATCGACCTCGGTTCCGGCCAGGGCCACGGAGGCGGGCACCACGTGTAGCGGGCCGACCTCCATGGTCACTGCGCCTGTGGGACATTCACGCATCAGGACCGCGCTGACGGTCCGGGGCAGCTCGTGGGCCATTATGCCCAACGAGTACGTCAGATGCGCCTGGGGATCGAGGTCCAACAGAAGCACGCGCTGGTCCTGCCGGGCCAGGGCGGCCCCCAGGTTCACGGCAGTGGACGTCTTGCCCACGCCCCCCTTCTGGTTCAGCACCGCGATAGTGCGCATTGTCCCCGAAGCCTCGCCTAGTGCGTGGTTTGAAGGGTTATCTTCTTGATGATGTATTCCCTTCCGTAGCGGTCGGTCAGGGAGTTGATCCGTTCGAGAATGCGGTCCCGTTCGGCCTCGACCAGGTCGGGGTTTTCTTCTTCGATGCCGAACAGGTCGGCCACCTCGTTCCACTCAAAGGATTGATCTTGCGTTTCAGCCATTGTCTTGATCTCCGCAATTTGCAGTGACGGTGTTATTTCTTTCCGGCCGATTTGGCCGGTCTCTTGGCGGTGGGCTTTCTCGTCGCGTTCTTTTGGGCTGCTTTGGCCGGGCTCTTGCCGGGAGCTGCCTTCGGGGCTGCGGGTTTTGCCTTGGATGCGGGCGCGGCCTCGGGTTTCGGAGAGTCCTCGGGTTTGGGCTCGACCTTGGTCGGGGCCTTGGATTCGGGCACGGCGGGCTGCTTTGCCTCCGCGTTTTTTGCAGGAGGCATGGCCGGTTCCTTGGCGACCGGAGCCTGGGCCTCGGGCTTGACGGCGGGCGCGCCGCCTTGGGGCTGCACCGCCGGGGCGGCGTGAACGGTGTCGCCGATTTTCAGATCGGTTTCGGACGTATCGTTCCAGCTCAGCTCGAAGCCGATCTTCTGTTTGTCGTTCTTGACCTTGGCCTCGACCTTGACGGCCACCTGGGCCGAAGGCTTCATGACCACCTGCTCCTCGTCGCTCTCCAGCACGATGGTGCCGGATCGAAAGCTCTTGGCGATGTCTTCGATGTAGGACACCGCGTCCTTGTACTCCAGGACCTTCTTGACGCTGAGTTTCTGCTTTTCCACGTTCGCAACCTCCTTTCGGTTGGCCGTCAGCAAAGCGACAGCAAAAATTCGCTTATTGCGTGTCCGTCGAGGAACGGAGCGCTCCGCTCGGTGACGAGCGGCCCGTCGATGACCGTGAAGCCGTTTGCCTTCAGCCGGTCCTTTCCTATGCCCCCCGCGTATTCGCCGTTTTTCGAATCCACCAGAATGTATCCGAGGACTTCGGCGTCCGTGCTCCCGGCATCGGCCGAGAGATGGCGGCAGAGGACTTCCGCCTGGTCCGCCACGGACATCCCTGTTGTTTCGGGGTCGGCCCCGGTGGATGGTATGAACACCTTGGGGCAGGTGTTGGAGGCCACGGCCTTGCCCACGCCGTCGGCCAGCAGATTGGCCACCACGCTGGAGTAGAAGCTGCCCGGCGGGTAGCAGATGAGGTCCGCCTTGCCGATCCAGTCCTTGATTTTGTTGCGGATGGCGGTGTGGGCTTTTTCCTCGGAATCCAGGGAAGGAGTCAGCCAGATGTCTTCCACGGGCGAGGTTATCGGCGCGGATTCCTTGCCGGTAATCATGTGCTGGCCCACGATGGTTTGGCCGTCGGCCAGGCGGACTGCCAGATGCAGGTCCTTGTTCACGGTGGGACGGACCACGCCGCAGACCTGGACCAGCTTGGAGAAAAGATAGATGACCGGGTCGAGCTGGCGGCGATTGGACAGATAGCCCGCCGTCAGGACAAGGTTTCCGATGCTCGCGCCCCTGAGATCGAAGTCCGAAGGCATACGGTCCAGGAATTCGTAGAAATAGTTGCGGATAAGCTTGCGCATGGGGTCCGGGATGCGCCGGACAAGGGGATGCACGCCCGTGGCCATGGCGTCGAGCTCCCCGCGCAGGAACTCGTTTTCCGCTTCCTTGGGCAGGCGGTGGGTGAAGAGGCTGTAGATTTCGGGGTTGCCCTTCACGGATTGGTCCGCCAGGGCCATGAGTCGGTTGCGGATGTCGCCCACGGCGGGCATTCCGAAGGCCCGGCGGATGACCGCCGAGCTGCCGCCCGAGTCGAAGGGGGTGATGAGATGGATGGAGTTGTGCGTGTAGCGGATCAGCTCCCGGGAGGTGTCGCGCAGGGCCGAGCCGCCGCTGAAGAAGAGCACGGACGGACCGAGTTCGGGGGCTCGCCTGAACTGCTCAAGTTTGCGGGGATCGGGAATGGTGACGTCCCTGGTGACTCGAATGCGCAATGTCCGCTCCATCAATCGGTTGGGAGAAGGCCGGTTTTCATGTAATGCAAGCATACCTCGGAAGCTCGGTCGAAGTCTATGCCTCCGGAGATTTCTATGAGGTCCGCTCCGGCCAGGAGATCGGCGTAGGCGTCTTCGTCGGGGTCGTCCCGGCGTGCGAGATCGTCCGGCAGGTAGAACAGGCCCGTGGATTTTATGAACGCGGGCAGGAGGTCCTTGCGCTCCCTCGGGTCCACGAGGCTCGCGCGCATGGGCTGGTCTTCGCGCTTCCAGTTGAGAATGACCAGGCCGTTCATGGGACAGCGCAGTTCGAACCGGCCCGGTCCGTAGCATTCGTCGATGAGGGCGTCGTACTTGTGTTCCAGTTGCCACAGCTCGTCCGGCGGCATGGACAGGAAGCGTTCGCGCAGGTCCGGCTCCACAATGCGGCACAGGTCCGGGTTGTGCAGGGCCGTGCCGGGGTTGATGCGGGGCTGTTTGGCCACTCCGTACATGAACAACCCCTCGCCGTTCTTCTCAACCATGATCCGGTCGTTGGAGACGAAGATAGTGCCCTTGCTCATGAGGTGCAGGGCCAGGGTGGATTTGCCCGCGCCCGAAAAACCGGCCAGGGAGATGCCGCGTTCGCCCGAACGGACGCCCGCGGCGTGTCCCAGGAATCCGCCCCGGTTGAGCTTCCATTCGATGAACCTGTTGTTGATGAAATTGATGACCTGGTTGGAGTTCTCCAGGCACGGCCCCACGGCCACGTTTTCGCCCTCGCCGAAGATGAAGTGCATTCCGGTCAGCCGCTTGCGCACGACCCGACCGCCGGGCAGGTCGATCCATTCTTCCTTGATCTTGGTCTTGCCGGGATCGGGCTGCTTGACGTTGAAGTCGAGATCCGACTCCGGGGCCGGGGTCTCGTGAGCCGAGACGACGATGGCGGAATCGCCGCTCTCGGCGACGAATTCCTTGAAGTAGTCAGCCAGGGCGTCGTTGAGCTCGTCCGAGGAACTGTCCACCCGGATGCGGCAGCCGCCGAGGTCGAGGAAAAGTGTGCGGGAGGCGGGGCGGGCCGTCTTCACAGCCTCGGCCAGCTCCCTGCGGGTCGTGCCGGTCAGTTTCATTTCAGTTTCTCCATGACGTAGTCCACGTAGCGCGCGGCCGCGTCGATGCCGCTGGTTTCCTGGATGCCCCGGAAGCCTCCGAACACGGAGACCTCGAAGACGTATGGGCCGTCGTCGGTGATGGCAACGTCCACACAGGTGAAGTCGAGGTTGAAGTTGGCCTGGGCCCGACGGGCCAGCTCTATGATCTCGGGGGCGGGCTCGTAGCTCCTGTACTTGCCGCCCGAGGCCGTGGTGGTGTTCCACGCCCGTTGGTCTTGCATCGGGCGTAGGTGGTCAGATATTCGCCGCCGAGGAAGGCGATGCCCAGGTCCAGGTCGCCCAGGTCGATGGTCTTCTGGATGTACATGATCGGGTGCTCGGTCCGGTACTCCTCGATGGCCGCTCTGGCGTCGGGACCGTTCTTCAGCACGAACATGCCTCGCGCCTTGGAGGTGTAGAGGGGCTTGAACACGGCTTCACCGTAGTTCTCCAGCGCCGTCATGGCCTGGTCCACGCTTTCGGTGATGGTCGTGGGCGGCATGGGGATGTCCTTGAGCTGGAGGGAGATGGTGCAGGACAGCCGGTCCAGGGCGCGCAGGATGGAGTAGGGCGAGCTGAATATCCGAAGGCCCTTCTCGTGCAGGTAGCGAAGTACCTCCAGCCGGTCCAGGAGGTCCGGGGAATAGCGCGCGCCGATCTTCTTGATGATGAGGGCGTCGAAGTCGTTGAGGGTGTGCCCGTTGTAGTATGCGTTGCCCGACGGCAGGTCCAGGCGGACGTCCTCCATGTTGATGAGCACGCGTTCGCCGCCGGTTTTCTCGGCCACGGTGTCCGCCAGCTTTTCCGAGGACCAGCCTCCTTCGATGCCTATGACTCCTATCTTCACGAAAAGGCTCCTTGGTTGCCTAGTAGTAGAGGACGTCCTCGGGCAGGGAAAACCGCTCCCATGCCCCGCCTCGGGATTGGTGTATCTTTTCCAGCAGGAACATGGATCTGTTGTACATTTCCTTGGCGAACTTGAAGTTCAGCTCGAACCGGGTGGAAGTGTAGAAGGACCGCGCCAGGGCGAACGCCAGCCGCGCCTGGACCGTGTGGTCGTCGTGGCGCTGGGCGAATTGGAGGATGAATTTGTAAAACTGCTCGATGACTGAATTGAGGCGGGCGCGGTGCGCGCTGTCGAAGATGGGAACGCGGAAGTTGGACACCAGGAAGACCGATGCGTCCTGGATGTAGTCGAAGTCGCGCGAACGGTACAGGTCGATATAGTGAATCTGCTGGGCCTCGTGGTTGTAGACCACGTTGTTGATGTTGAAGTCACCGTGGATGAACACCGAGAACGGCGCTTCCAGTTCGTCTTCGAGTTTCGCGCAGGCTTCGAGCAGGGCCTCGGTGGAGGCTACTTCCGAGGAGCCCAGGCTCTTGGGGTCGCGCCAGAACTGGGGATGGGTCTGGAGCACGCCTTCCAGGCGGGACTGGATCTGCCGGATGTAGTTGGTCTTGATCGGCAGGCGGACCATGGTGGTGCCCCAGGTCTCCAGCACGGTGTTTTCCAGGATGAAGAGCGCGTTGCGGACCAGTTCGTCGTCGCCGGAGAGGATGACCTCGTCCAGGGTGCAGCCGTTGAGGAACTCCACCAGCATGGACCCCTTGTCGGCGTCCTCGTGGAAACCGTAGATGTCGGCCACCAGGTTGGGGAATATCTGCTTCCAGCGCTGGATGGACTCGCGTTCCTTGCGGATTTTCTCCAGGCTTCCTTCCTTGTAGATGGAGCCCTGCTTCTTCTCCTCGGGCGTCAGCTCGCTTTCGCGGGTCTCGACCTTGCCTATGCGGCAGCCGGAACGGGTGCCCCAGATGGCGCTGAAGTCGATGTCGGAAAAGGAGTCGCTGAACCCGGATTTGCTCAGGGTCTGCTGCAACGCCTCGAACTGCTCGATCTTGATGCGCTCGCCCAGGAGGGAGAAGATGATCGCCTCGCCGATGTTCAGCAGCGCGTCGCCCACCCGTTCGAAGTATCGGAAGATGAACAGCACCGTAATCAGGGATTGGGCGTCGCGGCCCATGCCCATTTCGTTCATGACCCGGTCGAAGCGGACCTTGTACACGTCGTCGAGCAGGGGCTCGGCCTTGCAGATGTAGAGCGCCTTGGACATATCCTCGTTGTCGAAGGAATCCAGGATGCTTCCCAGCCGGTCAAGGATGATCTCGAAGACCTCGGTGTAGCCGTATCGCTGCACGAAGGACTGGTCGTCGAGATATTGCATCTGCTTGACGATATTGACGAAATAGTCGGCGATCTTTTCGAGGTTCACGCAGATGACCTGGATGGCGCGGATCTTGTTGAGTTGCCGCTTGTCCAAGGTCCGGTCCGAGTGGATGCGCGAATAGCACTTGTTCTCGATGATCGTTTTGAGGTTGTCGATGTAGTCGTCTCGCGAGGTGATCTTGGCGTACCGCTTGCGTGAAGGGGCGTCCATGAACTTCTGCGTGGAGCGGGCCTGGTTTTCCACCTCGAAGACGATGAACTTGAAGTTCTCGCCCAGTCCTTCGAATGTAATCATGGGCTCAGCGGACCTTGAGGAAGGCGTTTCCCGACGCCTGGGCGGAAGAGGACTCCTTCCAGGTCACCTTGATGGAGAGCTTGTTTTCCGTCCCTTTCTTCTTGGCCTTGACCGTGAAGTTGAGAAGGCCCTGGGGTTCGAGATGAATCTCGTTGCCGTTGGTGGACAAGTCTATTGAATGCTTCTCGAATCCCTCGATGAGGGCTTCGAGGAAGTTTTTGATGGTCTCACAGTCCTGGAGCGAATCGAATACGAATTTTTCTTCTGCCATGGGGTGTCCTTGCCTGCCTATCCCGCTAGGCGGGCTTTGTATTCTTTGATGATCGAACGTCTGGAGATGTTGTTGACGATGAGCTTCTTGCGGATGCGCAGGTCGTCCCAAGCGGGCTGAAGGCCGATTTCTCGGGCCGCTTTGTCCGAATCCTGCTGTTCCAGGGGCTTGGTCTTCTCGCCCATGTGGCAGTCGTCGCCCATGAAGATGAGCTTGTCCCTGCCCGAGGCGCGTCGGCCGTTCTGTTCGTTGACCACGGAAATGAGAAATTCGGTGTATTCCTGCGATTGGGGGTTCCAGACCTCGATGCCGTCCACGTCGTAGTCGCGCAGCAGGATGGGCCAGAACTGCTCCGGGTGAGGGATGACGATGCAGCCTCCCAGGGACCGGACCTCCTCGATGACCTCGCTGGCCCGGTAGAAGAAGGACAGGTCGAAACCCTCCTTGACCAGCTTCTTGACGACCTTGAGGTATGCCTGGACCCGGTCTACGGCGTTGTCGCCGAGCTCGCTCCGCATGGCGTCGAACCAGTTGCGCAGCAGCTTGTTTTTGACCGACAGGCGCGGGACATCGGTCCAGTGCTCGTCGAGGAGGCGTTCCACCTTGGAGACATTGATCCGGACGAAATCGATAAGTTCCTGATCGGCTCCCGTTGCCTTGGCGGCACGCTCGACGCGGGCCTCGTCGGGCTTGGTGATGGTGTGCATGAAGTCGAAGAGCTGGCTTGAGCGGTATTTGAAGGTGTGGGCCAGCATGGACTTGAGCACGCCCGCGTCCGCGACCCGCTCGTTGGTGAAATGCAGCAGGAGTTGCACCTTTCGGTTGAAGCCGGAGGAGAAGCAGTCCACCTCCACCCCGGTGTAGCCGTCCCAGCTCATGAGCTGGTTGTGCTGGGTGGGGATGAGCAGCTCGTCCGTGCGGTTGGGGAACATGGCGTCCACCCTGGTCCGGATGTGTTCCATGGGCACGAATTCCGGGTGCCAGTGCACGGCCAGCAGGGCTTCCTGGCGGACATGGATTTGTTGTGGGGTGACCACCTGTTCCACCTGCCACGGTTCCAGGTCCGTGGAAACAACGGCGAAGAACCGCGCCTGGTCGGCTTCGGTGATTTCCTCGTCGATGTGGGCCGGGAAGGCACGGCAGTCGCAGGCCTTCGGGTCGTTCTTGATGAGTTTCATGGGCGTCGTTCCGGGTCGGGTGTTTCAGTCATATTTGGCGTGGCAACGCCCCTTTTCATGGACCAGGGCGTCCACGGCGGCGTGCATCCGCTCCAGGTCGCCGGATTCATAGGCGGCCTTGAACTCCGTGCAGGCGATCGTGTAGCTTTCGTAATACTCGTCCCCGTAGCCGGGGTAGGTGACCATGAGGGCCGAGTCGGCCAGGAAGGCGTCCACGGCCTCCTGGGGTGGCACGCTGCCGTCGTGGATCATCTTGAGCAGTATCTTGAAGCTGGAGCGCATACGCTTCTTGAGGTCCTTGTACTTGGGCTTTCTTGGTTGCCCGTCTTCGCCGACGACCTCCTCCGTGCAGGGCTTGCCTGCCTTGAACTTGGCCTTGAGGCTGATCTGTCCGTATTCGTTCTTCACGCCGATCTTGATCTTGCGGAAATCGTCCACGCAGGCGAACTCGTCATGTCCGCCGTTTTCGACGGCATCGGCCAGTTCGCGGAAGAAGGCGGCAAGCTCCTTCGGGTCAAGATATTTGCTGATGGTCATGTCGTTGCTCATAGGGGACTCCAATGGAATTGATTATTATCTGCATACCGGAAAAAAGAGGCTTAAGACAATGCGCTTCACAGGATTGTCACAATTATTCACATAGGGAAGGAAAGCGAAGAGCAGGGCCGGGAAGCCGTCTTCGCTTCATTTGGGAGGGATGTCGCCAATAGGGGGCCATGCCCGAATGGCGCATGGTGCGTTTTCATTATGGATTTTAATCCGGCCGCCGCCATTGGCCGGATTGCTCAGCAGGGCAGTCGGTTCAATTCCTGATGGACGGCCGGACGCGCCGGATCACGCTCCCGAGTCGCGCCCGGCCGGGGGCTTCCCTATCCGCCGGCGGTCAGGGGCCGGTCAGCAGGCGAGCCATTCCCCGAGGCGGGCGCTTCGGGCGAGTGTTTCGAGAACGTGCATATTGTCGAAGGCGTCGGAGAGCGGGGTGGGCACGTCCGTGTTCTCAAGGATGGCCTTTGCGAACAGTTCGGCCTGGACGGCGTACTGGTCGCAGGCGTCGAAGGTGATGGTCTCGATGACGCCCGCCGCGTCGTCCTGGAGGAGGATGATGCACGGCCTGTCGGGCGGGGCGTTGAAGGGAATGGGAATCTGGATGCGGCCCGTGGTGCCGAAGATGTCGACCTGCTGGTAGGGGGTGAGCTGCGTGGAGCAGGTGAAGGAGGATATCCTGCCGCCGAAATCCATCATGCCGGAGAAAAGCCGGTCGGTGTTGAACTCGGGGTCGATGTCGGAGAAACCCGCGACGCGTTCGGGTTCGGAATCGAAGATGAGTCGGGACAGGGAGATGCTGTAGCAGCCTATGTCCATGAGCCCGCCGCCGCCTATGTCGGCCATGTTCCGTATGTTGGCGGGGTCGTCGTTGTAATAGGAGAAAAAGGACTGGATGGCGGTCGTTTCACCGATGGCCCCGGACCGGACAAGCTCCGCGGTTTTGATCCACTGCGGATGGAAGCGGTACATGAACGCCTCCATTATCTTGAGCTTCGGGTGCTCGGCGGCGGCGTCGAGCAGGGTCTGGGCCTCGTCCGAGGTCAGGGCCACGGGCTTTTCGCAGAGCACGTGCTTGCCCGCTTCGAGGGCGGCCTTGGCCCAGGGCGTGTGCAGGTGGTTGGGCAGCGGAATGTAGACCGCGTCGATGTCGGGATCGCCCAGCAGCTCTTCGTAGCTGCCGTAGGCTTTGGGAATGTTCAGCTCCAGTGCGGCCCGTCGGGCGCGGTCCTCGTCGCGGGAGGCGATGGCCGCGACCTCGCAGTTCGGGGCCTGGCGCATCCCCGGTATTACCTTGGTGCGGCCGATCTTGGCCGTGGAAAGAACGCCGATACGGACGGTTTTCATGGGTCCCCCAGGGTTGACGGTGATTGCCGCCACCCAGTATAAACGGAAATCGACACCACGCAAGCGCGGATATCCCCGCGAACCAGCCATCAGCAACCGGAGAGAGCATGACCGCATTCGCCAACGCGACCATCAACAAAAAGGCAAACGTTTATTATGACGGCAAAGTAACCAGCCGGACCATCACATTGAGCGACGGCAGCGTGAAGACGCTCGGCATCATGCTCCCCGGCGAATATGAGTTCGGAACCGAGAAGCCCGAGTTCATGGAGATCACCGCCGGCGAGCTTTCCGTCCAGTTGCCCGGCTTCGACGAATGGGTGGCCATGACCGCCGGGCAGAGTTTCAACGTCCCCGGCGAAGCCAAGTTTCGCGTCAAGGTCATTACCGTGACCGACTACTGTTGTTCATATATGGACTAGGAGGAGCCGTGTCCGATCAAGGCCGTAGAATCGAATTTGGAGGCGATGGCCCCTACCTGTTTCAGGTGTTGTCCGATCCGCCCGAGGCCACGCTGCTGGAGGACCATGAGGTCTGCCTCTTCCGGTTCAACCAGCTTTACCTGCCTGTTTCCCTGTCGGCCTGCGCGTCCCTGGCCGATGCGCTGACCAAAATGTCCCAGGCCGACATGGGCCCGGAGCGCGAGGGTATGATTCCACTGGAATTCGACCTGTCCGAGATGCTGGAGTTGCCGCTGTTGACCGGCGTGGCCGGAACGAGTTTCCAGCACGGGGACATGGTTTACCTGGATGTGCTTTTCGGTGAAGCCGAAGGGCGGTTGTGTTTTTCCGTTCCGGCCGCCGCCGTTGTCGGCCAGATTCTGTCACAGGTGGCGGAGTGATGGTCTAACGGAATGGACCAGGCACATCTCTCTAGGAAAAATCGGCGGTTGCCGCGCCTTTCGGCGTTGCTGCTGTGGTGCCTCTTCTCTTGCGCCGTCCCCGCCCGGGCTGCGGATGTTCCCGATGTCGTCCTTCTGACTTCCGGGGAATGGCCCCCGTTCTATTCCGCGGCCATGCCCGGCGGCGGGTTCGCCAACCGCGTCATCAGCGAAAGTTTCGCCCTGGAGGGGATCAAGGTCCAATTCGAGTTCGTTCCCTGGCGGCGCGCCCTGGAAATGGCCGCTCGCGGCCCGGCCGTTGGGTCCGCCGGCTGGCTGCCCATGGAGGACCGCACGGCGCGGTTTTTGTTCAGCGACCCGGTCTTCGATTCCGAAAGAGTCTTCTTTTTCCGCAAGGACAAACCCTTCGATTGGCGGACCCTGGATGACGTGCGCGACCTGCGGGTGGGCGTCACCCTGGGAAGCGCCGAGGAATTCCCTTTTGAAGAGATCCTGGGCGGGAAAGGGGGAAAGCTGGACGTGGCCCGGGATTATGTCTCGGGCATGAAGATGCTTGTCGCCGGAAGGATGGACGTCTACGCCTGCAACAGGGCTGTAGGGCTTTTCATCCTTGCCAACCGGATTCACGCGGGCGAGGACCTGGTCGCTCCGCATTCCCGCCCCATTTTCTCTGAAACCAACCACCTCATTCTCAGCCGCCGCGAACCCTTTGCCCGCGCGCTCATGGACCGGTTCAACGCCGGGCTGCGCAAGCTCAGGGAATGCGGACGCTACGAGGATATCAGACGGGAATATCCCAGTCTGCGATAACCCTCCCGCGCTCGCCTTCGACAGGCGGGCTTTTCTCCCGGACCTTGTTGACAAGGTGACGATTCTGTGATTTTTTTTGCAGTGTACCGCAAACGTTTGCGACAACGTTTGCGTTGAGGCCCGAAGGGGCGGATATGGCGAACGGTTTTCTTTCTCCGGGAACGATTTCAAGAGGTTGAGGGGAAGGCATGTTTTTCGAGGACAATCCGCACAGGCGATTGAACCGGCTCACCGGGGAATGGGTGCTGGTTTCGCCGCATCGCACCAAGCGTCCATGGCAGGGACAGCAGGAGGAGCCGGACCGCGAAACTCTGCCCGCCTACGACGAAAACTGCTACCTTTGTCCCGGCAACGGCCGGGCGGGCGGCGCGGTCAATCCCGAGTACACCGGCACATTTGTCTTCACCAACGATTTCGCGGCGCTTTTGCCTGAGTCGTCTTCCCCCGCTCCCGGCGAGCCCGGGGATGAACTGCTTGTGGCCGAGCCCGAGACGGGCGTTTGCCGGGTTATCTGCTACTCGCCGCGTCACGATCTGACCCTGGCCCGGATGGACCGCGAACAGGCATCGCGCGTGGTGAATGTGTGGTGCGACGAGTTCCGGCAGCTCGGCGGGCGGGACGACATCGGCTACGTGCAGATTTTCGAGAACCGGGGGGCGGCCATGGGCTGCTCCAATCCGCATCCCCACGGCCAGATATGGGCCACCCGCAGCGTGCCCATGTATCCGGCCACCGAGGGCGTCCATCAGGCCGAGTACCTCCGGGACAAGGACAAGTGTCTGCTCTGCGCCTACCTGGAAACCGAGCTTGAGCGGGCCGAGCGGATCATCTTTGAAAACGACTCCTTCGTGGCCCTGGTGCCGTTCTGGGCCCTGTGGCCGTTCGAGGCCATGATTCTGCCCAAGGCGCACCTTGCCAATATCCTCGAAATGACCCCGGCGCAGCGCATGGATCTGGCCGACGCCATGATTCGGCTGAATGTGCGCTACGACAATCTCTTTCAGACCTCGTTCCCTTATTCCATGGGTATTCATCAGGCACCGACCGACGGCGGCGAGCATCCCCACTGGCATTTCCATCTGCATTATTATCCGCCGCTGCTGCGTTCGCGGACGGTGCGCAAGTTCATGGTCGGTTTCGAAATGATGGCCATGCCCCAGCGCGACCTGACCGCCGAGTCCGCGGCGACGCGACTGCGCGAGCAGTCCGAGGTTCACTACATGGACGAGCTTGGCCGCGGGGAGGGCGAATGATGCTTGATGCCTCCGCATACGTCGAGGCTCTGCTCCGGGGGGATTTGGACCCTGTTCTGGCCAAGCTGTACCGCCCGGAGGAAAAGGCGGCCCAGCGCACCCGTTATCTTGAGCTGCTGAGCCGGTTCGAGCAGTGGATCGGCCCCGGTCCCGTAGCCCTGGTCCTGGCGCCGGGCAGGACCGAGCTGGGCGGCAACCACACCGACCATAATCTGGGCGTGGTCCTGGCGGCGGCGGTGCATTTCGACTGCCTCGCGGCGGCTCGGCCCAACAATGGCTCCGTGGTCCGCATCCGTTCCAATGGATTCGACGAGGAGATTCGGGTGGACCTGGACGACCTCGCACCCCGGCCCGGCGATGAAGGCACCCCCATGGCGTTGGTGCGCGGAGTGGCCGCCGGACTGGCCGCGAACGGCCGCCGGATCGCCGGGTTCGACGCCCGGGTGGACGGCACGGTGCCCATGGGCGCGGGACTGAGTTCCTCGGCCGCCTTTGAGGTCTTGATCGGACGGATTTTCAGCGAGCTATTCAACGAAGGGCAGTGTCCGCCGCTTGAACTGGCCGTGGCGGGCCGCAGCGCGGAGAACATCCATTTCGGCAAGCCGTGCGGCCTCATGGACCAGCTTTCCTGCGCGGCCCAGGGCATCCTTTCCATCGATTTCGCCGATCCGGCCCAACCGGCGATGACCCGGGTGGATTTCGATTTCGAGGGGACCGGCTACCGCTTGACCGTGGTGGACACGGGCGGCAGCCATGCCGATCTGACCCCGGATTACGCGGCCATCCCGGAGGAAATGCGCCGGGCCGCCCGCGCCTTGGGGCAGGAGAATGCGCGCGGGCTGACCGTGGACGCGGTCCTGTCCCACATCGGGCGGGTGCGCGAGGCCGCCGGAGACCGTGGGGCGCTCCGGCTCATCCATTTCATCGAGGAGACGAACCGCGCCGTCGAGCAGGCGCGGGTCCTGTCGCGCGGCCGCATGGCCCCGTTTCTCGACCTGGTCCGCCGCTCCGGCGATTCCTCCTGGCGGCTCTTGCAGAACTGTATTTCGGCCGTCGACCCGCTGTCCCAACCCATCCCGATCGCCCTGATTCTGACCGAGCGGTTCCTGCGGGGCATGGGCGCGTACCGCATCCAGGGCGGCGGATTTGCCGGGACCATCCAGGCCTATGTGCCCGAGAAGCGGCTGGCCGCCTACACGGTCTTCATGGAAGAGGTCTTCGGGCCGGGATCGGTCATGTCCCTCAAGGTGCGCAGGCCCGGATTCGAGCGTATCCGCCTTCAGGGGGAGGGCCGCACATGAGCCAGTTCACCATAAAGGACCTGGCCCGCAAGCTGGGCGTGTCGCCGTCCACGGTGTCTCGCGCCCTGCGCGGCCATCCGGACATCAGCCAGGCCACCCGACAGCGGGTGGCCGATGCCGCGGAAAAATACCACTACCATCCGAACCAGCTCGCCCAGTCCCTGCAAAAAAAACGCAGCAACGTCATCGGGGTCATCGTCCCCGAAATTCGACATCATTTTTTCTCCAACGTCATCAGCGGTATAGAAGAGGTAGCCTACGACAACGGCTACACCATCATGGTCTGCCAGTCCAATGAGACCCTGGCCCGCGAAATTCTCAATGTTCAGGCCCTGGTGTCCAACCGCGTCGCCGGTTTGCTCATCGCCATATCCTCCGAAACCACCCGCTTCGACCACCTGGCGCGGGTGATCCGGCAGAACGTGCCCCTGGTCCAGTTCGACAGGGTGGTGGAGGAGCTCGACACCGGCAAGGTGGTGGTGGACGACTACGCCGCTTCCTTTGGCGCGGTGGAGCATCTCATCGCGGCGGGCTACCGGCGGATCGGGCACATGGCCGGACAGGCGGGCATCGCGCTCAACCGCAAGCGGTTCGAAGGATATCGCGACGCCCTCGCGGCCCACGGGCTGCCGCTGGAAGAGGAATTTCATCTTTTCGGGGGGTATCGCGAGGAGGACGGCCGGGCCGGAGCCGAGCGGTATCTGGCCATGGACGAGCTGCCCGAGGCTATTTTGGCCATCAACGATCCCGTGGCTGTGGGGCTGTACACCCGGTTCAAGGAAGCCGGGGTGCGCATTCCGGACGACGTCGCTCTGGTCGGGTTTTCCGACACCCCTGCGGCGGCGCTCATCGACCCGGCTCTGACCACGGTTTACCAGCCCGCCTTCGACATGGGGCGGACCGCCGTTTCCCTGCTGCTGCGGCAATTCGCCGAGGGCGCGGACTTCACGCCGGAAACGGTGGTGCTCGAAACCGAACTGCGGGTGCGGGGCTCCTCGGCCCCGAGGGAGGGGCTATGCAACTGAGCAAGCGCAGGTTCGGCGTCACCCCAGACGGCGTGGACGTGGACCTCTACACCCTGGCCAACGAAGCGGGGATGGAAGCGGACATCATCACTTACGGCGGAGCCCTCGTCCGGCTGACCGCCCCGGACAGGAACGGCAACCTGGCGGACGTGGTCCTGGGCTACGACACGCTTGACGGTTACCTGTCGGACAGTTGCTATTTCGGGCGGCTGGTGGGGCGGGTGGCCAACCGCATCGGCGGGGCGCGACTGATCCTGGACAGGGAGGAATTCGAGCTGGACCGCAATCTGGGGCGTCATCATTTGCACGGTGGGCGTGGCGGGTTTCACAGCCGGGTTTGGACGGCGAGTTCCATCGAAACCGAGATAGGTTCGGGCCTGGCCCTGACCTACGAGAGCCCGGACGGGGAGGAGGGATACCCCGGCAACCTCGCGGTTTCGGCGGTCTATACCCTTACTGCCGACGGCCTTCGGCTGGATTTTTCGGCGGCCACGGACCGGGCCACGGCGTTGAACCTGACCGGCCACGGGTATTTCAACCTGTCCGGCAGACCGGGCGCGAACTGCCTCGGCCACGTCCTGACCATCCCCGCCAGCCGTTATCTGGAAACCGACGGGGAGCAGATTCCCACCGGACGGCTGGCCGATGTGGCCGGAACGCCGCTGGATTTTTCGGACGGGGTCGGCATCGGCGAACGCATTGGCGAGGACTTTCCGCCGCTCGCCGCCACCCATGGTTACGACCATTGTTACGTGTTGGATGATTGGAACGGGCTGCGGCTGGCCGCCTCGGTGTTCGAGCCGGTGGCCGGGCGGGGCATGGAGGTCTGGACCACCCAGCCGTGCGTGCAGTTCTATTCCGGTAATCATATCCCGGAAGGGTTGCCCGGCAAGGGCGGGGCGGTGTATGGTGAATGGTCGGGATTATGTCTTGAGCCCCAGGGGTTTGTGGATGCGCCGGGACATGGGGCCTTCCCGCAGGTGACGCTTCGCCCTGGCGAGGCGTACAAGCAATCGATTTTGTACAGGTTTTTCGTGAAGTAGCTCAATCCGGTTTTGCGGAGAAACAAAGAGACGGACAGTATGGCGAATGTGCAATTGAAGAATGTGGTCAAGCGGTTCGGCGACGTGGAAGTGGTTCACGGCATCGATCTGGAGGTGGAAGACAACGAATTCATCGTTCTGGTAGGGCCGTCCGGCTGCGGCAAGTCCACGGTGCTGCGTATGATCGCCGGGCTGGAGCCTATCAGCAGCGGCGAGGTGTTCATCGGCGACCGGGTGGTCAACCAGGTTTCGCCCAAGGACCGCAACGTGGCCATGGTTTTCCAGAACTACGCCCTGTATCCGCACATGTCCGTGCGCGACAACATGTCCTTCTCGCTGAAAATGCGCAAGGAGACCGGGAACGACGTCGACGCCAAGGTCGAGGAGGCCGCGCGGGTCCTCGAACTGCTGCCCTATCTGGACCGCAAGCCGTCCGAGCTGTCCGGCGGCCAGCGGCAGCGCGTGGCCATGGGCCGGGCCATCGTGCGCAACCCGGACGTGTTCCTTTTCGACGAGCCGCTCTCCAACCTCGACGCGCAGTTGCGGACCCAGATGCGCATGGAGCTGAGGAAGATGCATCTGCGGCTGGCGACGACGACCATCTACGTCACCCACGACCAGATCGAGGCCATGACCCTGGCCGACCGCATCGTCATCCTCAAGGACGGGTACATTCAGCAGGTGGGCACGCCCATCGAGGTCTTTGAGCGGCCCGTCAACGCTTTCGTGGCCCGGTTTATCGGCAACCCGCCCATGAATATCCTGAAAGGGACCTTCCGCGTTGAGGACGGCCGCCGGTTCGTCCAGGCCGGTCCCTCGAAGTTCCCGGTGGCGGACGGCCAGAGCGAGTCCATGAAGGACGGCGCGCCCGTGCTGGCGGGTATTCGCCCGGACTCCATCAAGATGGGCGACCGCATCCGCAAGCTGCCCGAGGAGTGGTTATGCCATGGCGAAGTGGTGGTTTCCGAAATCCTGGGCGGCCACTCTCATCTCGAAATCGTCGTGGACGGTGAAAACAAGCTCATAGCCGAGGTGGAGGGCCGCGTGGTCGCCCATCCCGGCGAGATCATCCCCATTGGTTTCGAATTCGACCGCATGGTCCTGTTCGACCCGGAGACGGAGCTGGCCATTTATTAAATTTGCGGCCTGGCAGCCGCTTGATTTGATTAACGATTGATTGACTGAAGTTGAGTTTACAAACCTGTAGGAGGTACGTATGACAAAGGCTTTTGCGAAAATGTTGATCGTGTTTGCGGCCGCGCTGCTGATCGGCGCCCCGCAAGCCGCCCAGGCGAGCGATCTGAAGGGTGATTTGGAGATCTTTTCCTGGTGGGCAGGCGACGAAGGCCCGGCTCTCGCCGCACTGATCGATATCTACAAGAAACAGAATCCCGGCGTGAACGTCATCAACGCCACCGTGACCGGCGGTTCCGGCGTTAACGCCAAGGCGGTCCTCAAGACCCGTATGCTCGGCGGCGAGCCGCCGGATTCCTTCCAGGTCCACGCGGGTCAGGAACTCATCGGCACCTGGGTCAAGGCCGACCGCATGGAAGACCTGACTCCGCTGTTCAAGGAGCAGGGCTGGATGGACGTCTTCCCCGAAGGCCTCATCAAGCTCATCGGCACCGAAAACGGCATCTGGTCCGTGCCGGTCAACATCCACCGCTCCAACGTGATGTGGTATGTGCCCGCCAACCTGAAGAAATGGGGCATCGAGGCTCCCAAAACCTGGGATGACTTCTTCGCCGCCGCCGAAAAGCTGAAGGCGCAGGGCGTCGAGCCTCTGGCCCTGGCCCAGAACTGGACCGCCAACCACCTGTGGGAATCCGTTGCCCTGGCCTCCATGGGCCCCGACAACTGGGACGCCCTGTGGTCCGGCGGCCTGTCCTTCGATTCCCCCGAAGTGGTCAAGGCTTGGGAACTGTTCGGCAAGGTCCTGCAGTACACCAACAGCGACGCTTCGTCCCTGTCCTGGCAGCAGGCCACCGACATGGTTCTTGACGGCCGCGCCGCCTTCAACATCATGGGCGACTGGGCCGCTGGCTACATGACCACCACCAAGAAGCTCATGCCTGGCAAGGGCTACGGCTGGGTCCCGTCTCCGGGCACCTCCGGCGAGTTCATGTTCCTGGCCGACTCCTTCGGCCTGCCCAAGGGCGCTCCGCATCGCGACAACGCTCTCGCCTGGCTGAAGGTCCTGGGCTCCCGAGAGGGCTCCGACACCTTTAACCCGCTCAAGGGCTCCATCTCCGCGCGCAAGGACTCCGACCTGTCCAAGTACAACGACTACCTGAAGTCCGCCGCTAAGGACTGGGCCGGTGACCGTGTGGTCGGCTCCCTGGCTCACGGCGTCGCCGCCAACGAGACCTTCATGGGCGGTTTCGCCTCCATCATGGAGATGTTCCTGAAGAGCAAGAATCCCCAGGCTGCCTCCAAGGCTTGCGCACAGCTCGCCAAGAAGGCCGGGATCTAAGAGAACAACATAACGGCCGCGCGCCGCGCCGGGGAGCATCCCCGGCGCGCGGCGGCCCGAAACAACCGGATTTGCTTATGCGGGAAGCCTCGCGCGACAAATGGAAAGCGTTTTTGACGCTCCTTCCGTCCATGATCCTCATCGGCGTTTTCGTCTACGGATTTATCGGCAACACCATCTGGACCTCCATGACCGATTGGGGCGGCGTGGGCTCGTTGGCGCTCGTCCCCGAGAAGAATTTCGTCGGCCTGGAAAACTACATCGACCTGTTCACCGGGTTCCTGGGCAGCGGATTCCGCCAGGATTTGGTCAACGCGGTCTATTATTCGGTCATGCTTCTGGCCGGGGCCGTGGGGCTCGGCATGTTCATCGCCATCCTTCTCGATCAGAAGCCCAAGGGCGAGGACGTGTTACGGACCATCTTCCTCTATCCCATGTCCCTGTCCTTCATCGTTTCCGGAACCATCTGGCGGTGGCTGCTCGCGCCCCAGGGCGGGGTCAATGTGCTGCCCAAATATTTCGGCTTTGAACCGCTGAACTTCAAGTGGCTGTCCAGCCAGTCGGCCGTGCTGGTCTTCAACTGGCAGGATATCCTGCGCATCTTGGTCTCCTTCGCCGCCTTCATTCTCATCCTGACGGGCGTGTACATGCTCCGGAAAGACCAGTCCAAGGCCATAAAACGATGGCTTGTTCCCGGCATCGCGCTCGGGGCCTTTGTCTGGCTGTTCGGCGACATCATCCCAAGCGCCCTGTTCATGGAGGAGGAGCACGGCTTCAACCTGGCGACGCTCGGAATCATCATCGCCACCATCTGGCAGTATTCAGGCTATACGATGGCCCTTTACCTCGCCGGGTTCAACGGCATTTCCCAGGACCTGCGCGACGCGGCCATGCTCGACGGCGCGTCTCAGGCGGGTTACTACCGGCACGTGGCCATCCCCATGCTCAAGCCGATCACCATTTCCGCGGTCATCATCCTGTCGCACATCTCGCTGAAGATGTTCGACCTGATCTTCGCCATGACCGGACCGGACAACGCCGCCACCGGCCACCCGGCGCTGACCATGTACCTGACGACCTTCCGTGCCAATGATTTCGCCAAGGGCGCGGCCATCGCCATCGTCCTTTTCCTTATCGCGGCCATGTTCATCGTGCCCTATCTCATAGGCCAGTACCGGCAGCGGGGGAGACGTTAGATGATTACCCGAAAATTCACCCTCGGCAGCGTGTTCCTCTACGGAACGCTGACCTTGCTCGCGCTCTTCTTCCTCATGCCCGCCTACATGGCGGCCGTGACCGCCTTGAAGATGCCTGCGGACATCAGCCTGCCCACAGCCTGGGAATGGCCGTCCGTCATCAACTGGTCCAGCTTCTCCCAGGCTATCGAGAAGTTGAAGCCCGATTTCATCAACTCCATCATCCTGACCATCTGCGCCACGATAGGGTCCACCATGCTCGGCTCCCTCAATGGCTATGTCTTCTCCAAATGGCAGTTCAAGGGGTCCGAGGTCATCTTCACGCTGTTCCTGTTCGGCATGTTCATCCCGTATCAGGTCATCCTGATCCCGCTCTTCCAGACGCTGCGGGCCATGAACCTCTACGGCGGGCTTCCCGGGCTGATCCTGGCCCACATCGTTTACGGCCTGCCCATCACCTCGCTCATTTTCCGCAACTTCTACGCGCAGATTCCCACCGCCCTCGTCGAATCGGCCAAGCTGGACGGCGCGGGCTTTTTCTCCATCTACCTGCGCATCGTCTTCCCCCTGTCCATTCCCGGGTTCGTGGTTACGTCCCTGTGGCAGTTCACCCAGATCTGGAATGAATTCCTCTGGGGCATCTGTTTGACCCGGCACACGGCCAACCCCATCACCGTGGGACTGGCCAATCTGGCCGGCGGACAGGCCGTGACCTGGAATCTGCCCATGGCCGGTTCCATCATGGCGGCCCTGCCTGTGTTGGCCATCTACATCTTCCTCGGGAGATACTTCATTCGCGGCTTGCTTGCGGGCTCTGTGAAGGAGTAAAGGCCGGGCGCGGCTTGGGATAGCGGGGCATCTGCACATTTTTCCCGGGGGGCTTTCATCCTCACGTAGACGGCTACGCTGCGGTGAAAGCCCCCCGGGAGAAAATGCACAGCTCCCCCACTCTCCCAAGCCTATTCCTAGCACGGAGAGCCGCTGTCGGGTGCCGGAGCACCCGAATCGCTCCATGGGTGAAGATTAGGACCATGACGATCGGGGATTTTTGGCGCGGAGAGCAGCTGTCGGGTGCCGGAGCACCCGAATCGCTCCATGGGTGAAGATTAGGAACATGACGATCGGGGATTTTTGGCGCGGAGAGGTGCTGTCGGGTGCCGGAGCACCCGAATCGCTCCATGGGTGAAGATTAGGACCATGACGATCGGGGATTTTTGGCGCGGAGAGCCGCTGTCGGGTGCCGGAGCACCCGAATCGCTCCATGGGTGAAGATTAGGAACATGACGATCGGGGATTTTTGGCGCGGAGAGGTGCTGTCGGGTGCCGGAGCACCCGAATCGCTTCAAGACGCAGGAAAATAAACTTCTCGTGTGGTCGAGCGGCAATTTGCGAAAAATAAAATCCCTCCCTGTGTCCTGATCCGCAAAGCGGCATAAGAAGTTTAGGAAAAGAAGGGGATGGGGGTCCGGGGGAAGGGGAGGAAAGAACCCTTTTCAAAGGGTTTTTCCTCCCCTTCCCCCGGCCGCCGGAGGCAAAAAAAGGCCCGGATATTTATCCGGGCCTTTTCACTACCATATCTACCGCTCTGGGTTGTCAATCGCGGTCTTCCTCGTCGTTGCGTTCGTCCTTGCTCTCCGTGATGTTTTCATCCCACAGTCCGCAACTGTGGTCTATGCAGGAGAGGCACGGTCCGGGGTAATCCATGTTGGGCATAGTGTCCTCCGTGGTTGGAGTATCGAATGGCCCGGCATGAAGACCGAGCTAATTATACATGAGTATATGTGATAAATAACCACGTAAACGCGCTTGGCAAGAGCCGGTGGAGAAGAAAACGGGTCGCGGTGTCCCGGTGTCGCGGTGTCCCGGATCAGGCGTGTTTCCGGCAATAGTTGAGGAATTTTTGCGCCTCGACAAAGGCGGGGTTGATCTTCAACGCCTGTTCGAGGTTGTCCATGCAAGAGTCGCTGCTGCCTTTTTCGTAGTAGACGCGGGCGAGGTTGAAGTAGACGTTCTCGTCCGTGTTCACGATTTCCAGGGATTTTTCGTAGTAGCGGATGGACTCGTCGTAGTGGCCGTTTTTGCGCAGGGAAATGCCGAACGAGTTGAACTTCTGACGGAACTCGAAGGTGAATGCCTCATCCAGACCGAGCAGGGTGTCGAGGACCTTCTTGAGCTTGTCGAATTGTTTTTTCTCGGAATAGACCTCGCCCAGCCCGTAGTTGGCGTCGATGTTCTTGTCATCGATCATCAGGGCCTTGAGGAACTGCCGCTCGGCCTCGTCCAGGTTGCCCTTGGAAAAGGCCTCCTGACCCATCTCGATCTTGCGCTTGAGGGTTTCCAGGGCCGGGACCGTATGCACGCGGTAGTAGGTCGGTTCCGGGGTGTACTGGCGGAGGAAATCCAGCTCGCCGAGGACGCTGCGCACTCCGGAGGGGACATGATGGGCGTTGAGGGGCTGGATTTCGAACTGCTCGGGAGAAAGTTGGCGGGCGTACCAGTATGTGATGTTGGCGTGACTCACCGAAGTGTGGCCGGTCCCCACGTCGGCTTGGATTTGCAGCGAGTACACGCCCAGAATGGCCGGATAGTCGTCCACGGCTCGAATCTCCATTGTTGATGGGTTTACATATCCTGAAATATCGATGGCCCCAGATTAGAGCAGGTTGAGGCTTATATCAATACCAATTATTGTTTCGAGTTGTTGGCGCAGAAAAAAAGGCCCCGGTGGGGGGCCTTTTGTCGTCGGACGTGTTGCGTATTATTCGCACGGCTTCCATGGTTCGTTGACCTTGCGGTCGAATCCCTTGAGGGGGATGGTCTCGGGAAGCAGAGGGCTTACGAGAGGAGTGAAGGGCTTGTAGTCGTATATCACCGCCACTTCAGCCAACTGGCAGGGCGCGCCAGGGTCGTTGTCGATGCCGTCGCCGTTGGCCGCCAGGTCGGGCCAGGAGCGGACCGTGATCTTGACGTTGGCCGAGTCCAGGGTGGTCAGTCCCGCTTGGGTGGCCGCGATGATGTCGGCCAGACGGGTGCCTTCGTCGGCTCCCCGGCCGGTGGCCGCGTACCGTGAACCGAGCTGGGCGGCCTTTTGCACCGTTACCCAGGCGTAGACGGCGTTGCCGCCTTCGATCACGGCCATCACCAGCATGAACATGATGGGCAGGATCAGGGCCGTTTCCACGGCAGCCAGGCCCCGGCGGGCGTTCTTTCTATTGTTGCGCATGGCTCAAAACCTCCCTTACAGCAGTCGCCAGCCGAGCTGCTTGCCGATCTGCTTGAAGATGTCGGGAATGTCGTACACGGACGGGGCGTCGAAGTAGTGGTCGTCGGTCCCTTCCTTGCTTGAGGCGATCTCCTTCATGAGCTGGATGTCGACGTTGTCCGAGGAGCCGAAGCGGATGGTGAAGATCTCGATGCCCGCGTCCTTGGCCGCCTGGGCCTCGTCCAGGGTTTCCTGGTTGAGGACGCCGCCGTCCTCGCAGTGGGCCGTGTCCACGCCCATGCCGAAGTAGGCATTGGTCCAGTAGACGTTGGGCCGGTAAGTGGCGCGGTAGGGGCCGCCGCACTCGCCGTCCTCGGTGTCGCCGTCGGTGAGCACGATCATGATCTTGCGGAAGTCTTCCTTGCTGCCGGCCTGGGTGAAGGGCGGTGTCGGGGTGAGGAGGTTCCGTCCCCACTTGATGCCTTCCGAGATGAGCGTGCCCGAGGCCGCGCCCTGAGCGGTCTGGGAATTTATGGATTGGATGATTTCGTTCTTGTTCTGGCTGAGCGCCTGTACGGTCGGGATGCTGGAGCAGGTGTCCAGGGTGATGCTGTATTTGTAGTAGTACGGCAGGGCATTGTATTCATCCATGAAATCTTCGTGAATGCCGTTGTTCAGCGAACCGTCCGCGTTCTGGCAGCCTGCGGAATGGCCGTCCACGTCGGCGCCGAGACGAATCTTTCCGCGGAAGGGAACCAGGCCGACCTTGGTGTCGGGCGATGCGCCGTCGGGAATGAGCAGATCGGTCAGTTCGGCGGAAGCCTGTCTGACCAGGGTGATGGGCGTGCCGCGCATGGAGCCTGAGTTATCGATGACAAAGACGACTTCGAGCTTGTTGAAGCCCGCCACGGCGCTGGCCTGGACTTCCTGGTCGGCGATCCCGAGCACCTCCATGAGGAGCATGTTGACCGTGGCCCGGGCCGTGACCTTGACGCTGCGGATTTCGGTGCCCGCCGCGATGCTTGTGACCTCGGCGCTTTCCATGTTGGCGGCGACCATGTCGTTCACGGCCTTGTTGACGATACCCTTGGTCAGGTCGGGGTCATAGGGCAGTTGCAGGCTCCCGGCGAGCGCGCCCGCGTCGACGGCGGCCTGGAGCTTGGTATGGGTCATGTACATGTTGCCCATGTCCACGGCGATGCCCGCCACTCCCAGAAGAATCGGGAGCAGCAGGGCCATGATGGCGCTGGTGGAGCCCCTGCGGGATTCCCTAGGGAAGCGGCATGGTTGTCTGCGCGACGAGCGTAAACGGCTCGTTGTCGCCGAACATGCCTTCTCCACTTTGCGATCCGAAAATCTTGTAAACATAGGAAACCTCTACTGTGACGGTGTTGTCGACGGGGTCGGTGGTCACGTTGGTGGACACGTCTTCGGGGTCGAAATCGGCGAGCACGGCGGCGACGAGGGTCTGCACGTCGGCGGTCTCGCCTTCCATGAGCACGTGCCGCGCGCCCTCCCGGCTGGCTTCCACCAGCGAGGAGTATGTGTGCATGGCGTTGCCGCCCTCAATCAGAAGCAGGATCAAGAGCAGCACGACGGGAAGCAGCAGGGCGAATTCCACTGCGGCCATCCCCCGGCGTCTTTCTTCTCTCTTTCTCATTCCCGTTCTCCTTCATTCCAAAATTGGCCCGGCGTAAGCACGGGTATCCGGATCAAAGCATTGTGCGTGCCAAGGTGCGAAGAGAAAGGAAAATAATGAGGTTAATAATATGTTTTTAAAGGATAAAAAAGTTTACGGAAGGGGTGGATGGGCGTATGGATGGAGACTGAGCGGTTCATGATATCTATTTTTTGTGGATAATCGTCCCCGATTCCTGTAGGGTTCCGGCACGCGGGGGAGAATACCATCAGGGAGCAGACCTGTGGGCGAAAGAATTCTTGTGGTCGACGACGACCGTGCCTTTCAGGGCATGTTGGTCGAGGCGCTGGTCGAGAACGGCTATGCGGTTGAAACCGCGGCCAGCGCGGAGGAAGGCATCAAGAAGGCCGGGACAACCGCCTTCGAGCTGATATTGCACGACATCCAACTGCCCGGCATGTCCGGGCTCGAAGCCCTGCGTCATCTGGCCGATGTGGCCCCCGGCGTGGACGTTATCGTCATGACCGGCTTCGGCTCCAAGGAGACCGGGATAACGGCCATGCAGCAGGGGGCCTACGATTATTTCGAGAAGCCGTTTTCCCTGCGCGAGATGGCCGTCGTGGTCCGCCGCGCCCTGGAGAAGCGCCTTCTCCAGACGGAGCTGGCCGAACTCAAGCGTCACGGCGGTTCCAGCCCCCTGAACAACATCATCGGGCACAGTGCGCCCATGATGGGGGTCAAGGAACGCATCAGCAGGGTGGCAGAGCTCAATGCGGACGTGCTCATCATGGGCGAAACCGGCACCGGCAAGGAGCTGGTTGCGGACACCATTCATGCCCTGAGTTCCCGGGCAAAATCTCCGTTCGTCAAGATCAACTGCGCGGCCATTCCCGAAACTCTCATAGAATCCGAGCTGTTCGGCCATGAAAAAGGGGCCTTTACCGGAGCCACGTCCATGAAGCAGGGCAAGTTTGAGCTGGCCAAGGGCGGCTCCCTCATGCTCGACGAGATCGGCGACATGCCGCTGCATCTCCAGCCCAAGCTTTTGCGCGCCGTGGAACAGAAACAGGCCGAGCGCGTGGGCGGGGCCAAGCCCATACACTACGACGTCCGCATCATCGCGGCCACCAACCAGGAGCTGGAGGAGCGCGTCCGGGATGGCGGGTTCCGCAGCGATCTATACTATAGACTTAATGTGGCCACCCTGATTCTGCCCCCCCTTCGCGAGCGCAAGTCCGACCTGCCGCAGTTGGCCGAGTTCTTCCTGGACCGCGCCAATCGTCGGCTCGGCACGGATATCGCGGGCGTCTCGTCCGAGGCCATGGAAATATTCTTCAACTACGACTGGCCGGGCAACGTCCGGCAGTTCGCCAACGCCGTGGAGCGCGCCGCGATCTTCTGTACCTCCAACCGGATCACCCCGGCCGAGGTGGACCAGGCCTTTTCCAACGCCCGACCCGCCGCGGACAACGCCGCGTACCTGCCCTCGGGCGAAGGGCTTCCCCTGAAGCAGGCCCTTGCGGAATATGAGAAGACCCTCATCCAGAACGCCCTGAGAGCGTGCGGCGGGGTCCAGACCGAGGCCGCGTCCGCCCTTGGCGTGTCCGCGAAGAACCTCTGGAACAAACTCAAAAAACACGGCATCGACCCGATATTGTTCAAGAATTAGAATGTAGCCGAGTCTGTCCGCGCATCTTCCGTCTAGTCTGCCGCATAACGGCATCCACATTTTGTGGTTCGTCCACTCCCGGGAAAATCCCTCTTCGCAGGGTTTTTCCCTTTTTTATGCCTTGAAATCAATGTGTTGCCAAAGTCTGCACAAGCTGATCCACTAAAAATAGATCAATTAACTTGTTGTTTTTAAAGGGATATCCAGGTGGTAGCCCTTCGACAATGCGTGTCGGTGGTCCACGATTAGTGGATTAGGCCCGTTGGAAGAGGGGCCGTGAAAGGGCCTTTGGAGAGCTGTGCGCAACAGTGTAAAAAAGATTACCTGTGATTGCATTCAGTTATGAACTTTTTTTCGACGTGGTTTTCGTTGTGGCACACGGGTTGCTCAATGGTGGGCGTGGCTGGTGCTGAAAGGCACAAAATTTCAAAAAACAAAATTTGCAAACCAAGGAGAACGACAATGACGAAGCTGATGAACCTCATCCGTGACGAAGAAGGCGCAACCGCTATCGAATACGGCCTGATCGCAGCCTTGATCGCCGCCGGTATCGTTACCGCCACTTCCGCCCTCGGCGACCAGGTGGTCTCCACCTTCGAATTCATTAAGACCAAGATGTCCGAGGCTACTGTCCAGTAGGTCTCGCGGAACAAAGCTAACCGTTTAACGGAAGCAGCCAGAGCAGCCGAACCGGGGCTTTCGGGATGGTCCCGTTAGCCCCGATTCTGTCTCCAGGGGAAGTGGGGACGGCAAGCGGCCAATCAGGCACCTCGGGGGAACCATGGATATTCTCATCATCATCGCGCTCGCGACCGCCCTGGTGACGGCCACCGTCACCGATCTCAAAACCCAGCGCATATACAATTGGCTGACGTTCCCGCTCATTCTCGCGGGATTCGCCACGCACACCGTGTTCGGCGGCTTTGCCGGACTGAAGTTCGCCGCCGGCGGCTTCGCACTCGGTTTCGTGGCCATGGCCATTCCATATTTCATGGGCGTGATGGGAGCGGGTGATGTCAAGCTCATGGCCGGTATCGGCGCATGGCTCGGTCTGGATGCGACCCTGACCGCCTTCCTCTTCACCTGCATCGCCGGCGGCGTCTACGCCCTGGCGGTTCTCGCTTTCAATCCGGAAATCCTCAAGCGGGTCCTGCGCAACATCGTGGCCACCTTTTCCGTGTTCATGGTCAGCCGCCGATTCGATTTCGCCCCCGTCACCGCTGAAAACGCCATGCCGAGACTGTGCTACGGCCTGGCCATCGCCGTCGGAACCGTCGTCGCCATGGGCCTCCAGGCCTGGCTCACCGGCTCCGTCTACACCGGCTATTAATGGAGGCCGCCATGAGCAAGTCCAACAAGGCATTGATTCAGATAGGGCTGGCCCTGGTCCTGGCCATCGTGGCGGGCGTCATGATCTTTCGCTGGACCAGCACCATGAACAAGACCGTTCCGACTGCCGTGAACGACACCGTGCCCGTGGTCGTGGCCAAGTCCGACCTGATTCGCGGCGTCAAGCTGACCGGCGAGATGCTTGAGGTCCGCATGTTCACCAAGGACTCCCGCCCCTCGGGAGCCTTCTCCGAACTCGCGCAGATCGAAGGCCGGGTGCTCAATCAGCCCGTGGGCATGGGCGATGTCCTGACCCCGCTGAAGCTGGCCGACAAGTCCGTCATGGGCGGCGGCGTGTCCGCGCTCATCACTCCCGGCAAGCGCGCCATGGCCGTCAAGGGCAACAGCGTCATGGGCCTGTCCGGCTTTGTCCGTCCCGGCGACAACGTGGACGTCATCGTTTCCATGACCATCGGCCGCGAAGAGAAGCCCGTGACCAAGCTGGTCCTGGAGCGGGTCAAGGTCATCGCCACCGGCACCGAGCTGGCTCCGCCCACCGAGGACGGCAGGACCGCTTCCGTGGACGTCTACACCCTGGAGCTGACCCCGACCGAGTCCGAGCGGCTCGCCCTGGCCGCGACCCAGGGGACCCTGCATTTCGCCCTTCGAAACGAACAGGACGAATCGGATGTTCGGACCAACGGAGCCACGGTGCCCAAGACCCTGGCCGCCCTGCGGCCCACCCGACAGGTTCGCCAGACCCGGCGCAGCGTAAATATCGAAGTCATCACCGGCACAAACCGCTCGTCGGTCAAGTTCTAGGAGCGTGAGTGATGAAGAAAACCGGAATCATACATTACAGCCTGATAGTCCTTCTTGCCTGTCTGGTTCTGCTGACCGCCACCGCGGCCGGAGCCCAGGTGGTCAAGTCAGACAAGCCTGACATGATCTCCATGATCGTCGGCGAGTCCACCGTTATCACCACCGACAAGAACGTCAGCCGGATTTCCCTCGCCTCGGACGTCATTTGTTCCATCGTCGTCATTTCGCCCCGGCAGATTTACCTGACCGCCAACCAGATCGGGTCCACGACCCTGACCCTGTGGGCCGGTGAAGAGGTCTCGGAGATTTACGACGTGTCCGTCGACCCGGACACCACCCGCCTGAAGCGGATGATCTACGAGCTGCTTCCCAATGAGAACAACGTCCGCGTGCTGACCTCCGGCGGCGTCATTACCCTGTCCGGGTACGTGTCCAACACCGCCAACCTCTCGTCGATCCTGGCCCTGGCCGAAGCGGCCGCACCGGGCAAGGTGGTTAATCTCCTGACCGTCGACGGCATCCAGCAGGTCATGCTGGAGGTGCGCGTGGCCGAGATGTCCCGCTCCGCGACCAGGCGGCTGGGCATCAACTTCGCGGCCATCGGCTCCAACTTTTCCGTGTACTCCATCATCAACAACCTGACTCAATACAATACCGATGACGATGTCTTCGAGTTGACCGAGAACATCAACTTCACCGGAAATTACCGCACGGGCAGCACCTCCATTCTGGGCATGATCGACGCGCTCAAGGCCAATGGCCTGATTCGCGTCCTGGCCGAGCCGAACCTGACCTGCGTGTCCGGCGAATCCGCCGAGTTCCTGGTGGGCGGCGAGATTCCGTTGCCCATGCCGGGCGCCTTGGGAACCGTGGGCATCGTCTTCAAGCCGTTCGGCATCGGACTGAAGTTTACGGCCACGGTCATGGGCACCGGCCGCATCAACCTTCAGGTCAACCCCGAGGTCTCCGAGCTGGATTATTCCAAGGTCCTGAGCATCGACGGTTACGAAATTCCCAGCCTGACCACCCGTCGGGCCAACACCGTGGTCGAATTGGGCGACGGGCAGTCCTTCGCCATCGCCGGACTTATCAGCGATTCCCTCAGGGAGAACAGCAGCAAGTTCCCGGTGCTGGGCGAAGTTCCCGTACTCGGCAGCCTGTTCAGCTCCAAGGACTTCGCTTCCAACAAGACCGAGCTGGTGGTGCTGGTCACCGCCCATCTCGCCAAGCCCGTGGACAGGAACTCCATGACCCTGCCCACCGATGATTTCCGGGCCCCGGACGACACGGAGTTCTATCTGATGGGCCTTCTCGAAGGGCGCGGAAAGCATTCGGACAAGTCCTCGTCCGGCGGCTCGCCTGCGGGCCCCGAGGTCGTGGTCCGGCCCGAAAACGGATTCGACGGCGAATTCGGCCACTCCTGGCCTCAATAGAGAGATTGGAGGAGTCATGAAAAATATCATCATCTACCTCGGCATGATCGCCATTATGCTCCAGGCCGGTTGCGGAACCATGTTCGAGGCCGAGCACACCACGCCCGAGTTCGGCAGCTCGGTGCGAGGCATCATGTTGAGCCAGACGGCGAACCCCGAAGCGGGGCAGGATGACGCCCCGGTGGTCGGCCTGGACGGCCGCTACGCCGCCAAGGTGGCGGAGAACTACAACAAGGGTCCCCGCGACAAGACCGAACGGAACAGACCGTCCATGTTCGGCGTGGTGGATACGAAGCTGTGACCGGCAGGGGCGGTTTCGGACACGGGCGCGGGCTGATTGCCATGCTTCCGAAGTCCCACCCGCCCGGCAACGGCCGGACGTTGTTTGAAAACATGCGGTCCCGCGGGGAAGACGACGGCCTGAATGCCGTGGTTGTCGGGGCCGAATAGGCAAGGATAGGGGAAAGGGGGAATCATGAACAGCAGAGTGATACCCATATCGCTGGCAGTCATCGACAAGGAGCAGCGGGACCGTCTGGAAAAGATGATCGCCGCCAATCCCATGGTTCGGCTGGCCGCCGACGATTCGGACGAGATGGGCGTGCTCATCTACGAGCCCGGCGACTCCGTCGAGGAGGACATGCCGCACATCATCCACGCCCTGGAGTCCGGTCAGGCCGAAGACGTCTACCTGACGGGCAACGCGGCGGACCCCGAGATTCTCATCCGGGCGATGCGCAGCGGCATCCGCGAATATCTCGAATTTCCCGTGGCCGAGAACGACCTGCGCGCGGCGGTCCTGCGCACGGCTATGCGCATGAGCCTGGGCGTGGACGAAACGGACAAGGGGCGCATCCTCACCGTCATGGGCTGCAAGCCCGGCGTTGGGACCACCACCCTGGCCGTGAACCTGGCCTGCGCCCTGAACGAGAACGCCCCCGGCCGCACGGTACTCCTGGACCTCCGCCAGCCCATGGGCGAGATTCCCTATTTTCTGGACCTCAAGTACGATTACACCTGGGGCGACCTGGTGGTCGACATCTCCCGTCTGGACGCCACCTATCTGCGCAGCGTCATTTCCGAACACGAATCCGGCCTGCACGTTCTGCCCGGTCCGGTCTCCGCGGACCGTCCCGACGACCAGACCCTGCTCCTTATTCTGGAACAGCTCCGCGGCGCGTACGACTTCGTGGTGGTGGACGCTTCCACCCCCGGCGACGACGAGCTGCCCAAGGAAGTGGAGTTGGCGGATTCCATCCTGCTGACCATGCAGCTCTCCCTGCCGTGTTTGGCCCACGTGGCCCGGCTAACCGAATCCCTCGGCGGCCAGGACCCGGACACGGACCGGCGGCTTCGCGTGATCGCCAACCGCGTGACCCGCAACGCCTCCATCGGTATTGCCGAAGCGGCCGAGGTCCTGGGCCGCGAGATAGCCTGGTCCATTCCCGAGGACGGGGACTCCGTTCTTTCCGCCATCAACCAGGGCACTCCGCTGATCCAGGCCTTTCCCAAGTCGCCCTCGGCCAAGGCCGTGCGGACCGTCGCCAAGGGCTTTGCGCCCGAGCGGAAGAAGACCGGCAAGGGCTTCGGCCTGCCGTTCGCCTCATTCTTCCGCAAAAAGGGCAAGGACTCGGACACCAATGACAATCTGGCGGGAGCGACCTTATGAACCTCGCGGAACGATTGAACAGGAACGCGGCAAGGCGCGGCGCGTCCGCTGCCTCCAAGGCGACGGACAAGCCCAAGGCCAAGGTCAAGATCAAGGCGAAGGCCGAGCCCCAGGCCGTCAAGGCCGAGGCGGCCGAACACTATTTCGACATCAAGACCCGCATTCATGACCGGCTCATCGACATGATCGACCTCTCGCTCCTGGACTCCCTGGCCGAGTCCGAGATGCGCAGCGAGATCGGCAAGGTCACCGAGGGGCTGCTCTGGGGCGAGTTCCGCAACGCGCCTTTGAATCTGGCCGAGCGCAAGCGGATGCTGGCCGAGATCCAGGACGAGGTCATCGGCCTTGGGCCGCTGGAACCCTACGTTCAGGACCCCACGGTCAACGATATTCTGGTCAACGGCTACAAGCAGATCTACGTCGAGCGTTCTGGCAAGCTGGAATTGACTCCGGCCCGGTTCAAGGACGACGACCATCTGCGCAAGATCATCGACCGCATCGTCTCCCTGGTGGGACGGCGCATCGACGAATCCCAGCCCTTGTGCGACGCCCGCCTGCTCGACGGCTCGCGCGTCAACGCGGTGATTCCTCCCCTGGCCATCGACGGTCCGTCGCTTTCCATCCGTAAATTTTCCAAGGACCCGCTGGAAGTGGCCGATCTCATCGGCTTCAATTCCCTGACCTCGAAAATGGCCATGCTCATGAAAGGCATCGTCCAGACCCAGCTCAACGTGCTTATCTCCGGCGGTACCGGCTCGGGCAAGACCACCCTGCTCAACTGCCTGTCGCGCAACGTGCCCGAGGACGAGCGTATCGTGACCATCGAGGACGCGGCCGAGTTGCAGCTCAAGCAAGAGCACCTGGTCCGTCTGGAGACCCGCCCGGCCAACATCGAGGGGCGCGGCGAGATCACCATGCGCGACCTGGTCAAGAACTGCCTGCGTATGCGCCCCGACCGCATCATCGTTGGCGAGGTCCGTTCCGCCGAGGCCCTGGACATGCTCCAGGCCATGAACACCGGCCACGACGGGTCCCTTACCACCATTCACGCCAACACCCCGCGCGATGCGCTCATGCGTCTCGAAACCATGATCTCCATGGCCGGGCTGAATCTCAACCCCCTGTCCATGAAGCGCTACATCTCCTCGGCCATCGACGTCATCATCCAGGCCACCAGACTGGTGGACGGCACCAGAAAGGTCATCTCCATCCAGGAAGTGACCGGCATGGAAGGGGAGATGATTACCATGCAGGAGATATTCGCCTTCGAGCAGACCGGCGTGAGCCCGGAAGGCAAGGTCGAAGGGTATTTTACCGCCAGGGGCATCCGGCCCAAGTTCGCCGAGAAGCTGGAACGCATGGGCTTCCCGTTCCCCACGGACATGTTCAACGTGACCCCCAGGCCCGCGAGGAAGGAGTAAGCCATGACCATGACTCTCCTCATCGCCGCCGTGGGCGTGATTTTCGTCTTCCTGCTCGTCATGGGCATCGGCTCGCTCATGCAGTCCGGCTCCGACAAGGTCGACCGCCGCGTTAAGGACCGCCTCCGCTCCATGGCCCTGTCCGCCGACCTCAACGCCGAATCCGTGGACCTGGTCCTGCGCGAATCCGCCATGAGCGAAGTGCCCATGTTCAACAGGTTCCTCGAAAGTATGCGCTGGTCCGCCAAGTTCAGCAGGCTCATGTATCAGGCCGACGCCAAGGGCGCGCCGGGCATGTACCTTCTGCTTTGCATGTTGCTGGCGGTCATCGGTTTTTACGCGGGCACCTTCTCCGGCAGGGTGTGGGTTTCGCTGGCCGCGGCCATCATGCTCGGAAACATCCCGGTCTGGCTCCTGATGGCCAAGAAGCGCAAGCGCATGGACAGGTTCCAGAAGCAGCTCCCCGAGGCCCTTGATCTCATGGCCAGGGCGCTCAAGGCCGGACACACCTTCGGCGGCGGGATGCGCATGGTCGCCGACGAGTTCGACGGTCCCATCGGCCCCGAGTTCGGCAAGACCCTGGACGAGATCAACTACGGCATGGACGTGGACCGCGCGCTCTCCAACCTGCAGGAGCGGGTGGACTGCCCGGACCTCAAGTTCTTCGTGGTATCGGTGAACATTCAGCGCGAAACCGGCGGCAACCTGGCCGAGATCATCGCCAAGATCGCCGCCCTGGTGCGCGAACGGTTCGCCCTGTTCGGCAAGATTCGGGTCCTGTCGGCCGAAGGGCGGGTGTCCGCGTACATCCTCGTGGCCCTGCCGTTCCTGCTGACCGGCATCCTGTACGTGGTCAACCCGGACTACGTCAGCCTGTTGTGGACACGGGAACTCGGCCAGAACATGGTCTGGGCCGCGCTGATCTCCATGGTTTTCGGCGCGCTCATCATCCGCAAGATCATCAAGATCAAGGTCTAGGGAGGACGGCATGAACGATCAGATTCTTCCCCTGTTCGCCGCGGGCATCGGCTTCGTCTCCGTGCTCCTGGCCGGCTACGGACTCATGGGCTACCTGAGCGGCGCAAGCGACTCCGCGCGACTCAAGGAGCGGGTCTCGGGCACGGCGGTCAAGCGTTCCGACGCCCTGACCGCGCCGCTTGGCAGCGCCATAAAGCGGTTCGTGGACCTGTTCGGCAGGCTGGGTACCAAGATCGGCCCCACCGAGGCCGCCGAGATTAACAAGGGCCGCCTTCGCCTCATCCAGGCCGGGCTGCGCAAGGCCGATTCCTACAAGATTTTCCAGGGCCTCAAGGGATTCCTGGCCGTGGGGCTGGGCGGCGGCTTCCTTCTTTTCCGGTTCCTGTTCATGCCCGATATGGCCCTGCCCGCGACCGGCTTCGGCTTCGTCCTTCTGGCCGCCGTCGGCGTATACGGCCCAGAGTACTGGCTGAGCAAGAAGATCTCCAGGCGCAAGATGGACGTGGGCGACGAGCTGCCCGACGCCCTCGACCTCCTCGTGGTTTGCGTGGAGTCCGGCATGGGCTTGGACCAGGCCGTGGACCGCGTCTGCCAGGAAATGAAGACCTCCGGGCCGATCATCAGCTCCGAGTTCAAGCTGCTCACCCTGGAGCTTCGTGCGGGCAAGTCCCGCATAGAGGCCCTCCGCTCCATGGCCGAAAGAGTGGGGCTGGACGACCTGAACAGCCTGACCTCCCTGCTCATCCAGGCCGACGCCTTCGGCATCAGCGTCGGCCGGACCCTCCGCGTCTATTCGGACGCCATGCGCGTCAAGCGTTCCCAGCGCGCCGAGGAAAAGGCCGCGAAGATGCCGGTCCTGCTGCTCCTGCCGCTCGTGACATTCATTCTTCCGTCCCTGTTCGTGGCCATCCTCGGACCGGCGGTCATCATGAGCCTGGATATGTTCGTCGAGATGAACAAACAGTAGCGCGGAACCGTAAAGGAGAACCAAAATGAAGAAGCTTTTCATCATCACAATCGTCGTTTTCGCCGGGATCGCCCTGTCCGGTTGCGCGAACAAGTCCCTCAACGACAAGACCTTCGACGAACTGGCGTACGGGGAGGAGTCCTCGGTCAACCTGTCCAGCGAGCAGCACGAGCAGGTGGGCGACGGTTATCTCCGCCGCGCCAAGCCCGAAATGGCCATGGTTCATTTCAACAAGGCCATCGAGCTTGACGAAAACAATCTCGTGGCCCGCGTCAAGCGTGGCAACCTGTTGCTCTCCCAGGGGCTGGACGAACAGGCCCTGACCGAATTCAACGCGGTTCTTAAGAAGGACCCAGACCACGCCATCGCCAACGAGGCAGCGGGCTGCGTGTACTTCCGGGCCGGTCTGTACGACGAGGCCGAGACGCACCTGAGCCGTGCCGTGGCCCTCAACCCCATGCTTTGGAAGGCTCATAACTTCCTGGGCATCCTCCATGACCGCGCAGGCCGGTACGACAAGGCCGCCGAAGAATTTTCCGCCGCTCTCGAACTGCATCAGGGGAATGGCGCGGAGGATATCTACAACAATCTGGGCGTGGTCTACATCGCCCGGAAGCAGTACGACAAGGCGGTGGAAACCTTCCGCCAGGCATTGAAGAACGGGGGCGTTTCCGCCCGCACCTACAACAACCTCGGTCTGGCCCTGGCCCGCATGGGCCGCCTGGACGAGGCCATCGAATCCTTCAAGTACGCCGGTGGTGAAGCCAAGGCCAACAACAATCTCGGGTACGTCCTGCTGACGGAGAATCAGCCGGGCAAGGCCGTGCCGTATTTCGAGAAGGCTCTTGAGCTGTCCCCCCGCTACTACGTGAAGGCTGCCGACAACCTGAAGCGCGCCCGACTGTCGGCCCGCTTTCAGGAGACCGGCACCCAACTCAGTGGTTCCACCCCGAACCCTCTGCTTCGTCAGTCCTTCCCCGACCCGAAGCAGAACCCCGGCGAGCCTGCGGCATCTCCCGCGTCCGCAGGCTCGCCTTCCCCCTCCGTCAAGGTCGTCGAGGCGGCCGTGAAGGAGCAGGGTTCCGGGGGTGAGAAAATAACTTCCCGGCCGAAGTCCTACGGGCTGCACGTCAGCTCCTGGAACAACCGCAAGAACGCCGTCATCCATTGCGATGAGCTTCGCAGACAGGGATTCGAGACCTGGATCAACCAGGTGGATCTCGGCGACAAGGGCGTTTGGTACCGCGTTCTGGTAGGCAACTTCGCCACGGCCAGGCAGGCCAGGGCAGAACGTTCCGACGTGCTGGCCATCCTGAACCTCGACCAAGCGCAGGTCTACGAGCGCACGGACTCCATGCCCGCCGCTTCTGCGCAGCTTTAGCCCGATCAATGGCCTTTAAAGGCACCGGTCCACACGACACCCCGGACAGGCTGGCGGACGCCGACCGTTCCGGGGTGTCCGCCGTGTGGTTCAACCTTCCCTTTTTCGGTGGATTTCCGTATGTTTCATCGCAGGACATGATGCACGTTGCGGGCCTGAACCGACCGGGGAGACTCAATTTGGCCGAACGCACCAATCGTTTTCGCGTTCTCGCCGTGGACCATGACGAGTCCATGCGCACGCTTTACCGCGACATCCTCTGCTACGAGAGCGAGGAGCCGTCGGCCCTGGAGGCGTTGTTCGGCGACGACGCGCGCCTGCCGTCCCGGGAGGAGATCGACGAGGACGCGGCCCGGCCGGTATTCGAGGTGGTCCAGGCGGTCGACGCGCAAGGCGGCCGTGCGGCCATGCAGCGCGCCCTTGCGGACGGAGAGCCGTTCGCCATCGCGCTCGTCGACATCCACCTCTCCGATCTGGGCGGGGCGTTGCTCGGCCTTGAACTGGCCGAGGCCCTGCGGAGCCTGGACCCGAACGTGGAGATAGTGCTTCTTTCGGCCCGCCACAGTGTTCCCCTCAAAGAGTTCAACAAGCGGGTCCAGCCGCCCGAGAAGCTGCTCTTCGTCCAGAAACCGTTTCGCTCCCCGGAGCTGAAGCAGATCGCCTTGTCCCTCGGGTCCAAGTGGGACGCGGAGAACCGACTGCGGGATCTGAACGAGACCCTGGCGAGCAAGGTCGAGGCCCGGACCAGCGAACTCAATGCGGCCAACCGGCGGCTGCGGCTGGACATCGCCAAGCGCGCGGCGGTCCTGCGCGAGTTGCAGGCCTCGGAGAAACGCTACAGGCTGCTTTTCGAACGGAACATCACCGGCAACTTCGCGGCCGATCCGGACGGCGGCATTCTGGACTGCAACGCAACCTTTGCCGAGATGTTCGACTTCCTTTCTCCAAAGGACGCCCTGGGGGCGAACATCTTCGACCTGTGGGAGCGGGCCGGGGGCGGCGAGCCCCTGCGAGACCTGCTGTCCGCTCCCGGGCGCATGTCCAATCAGGAGGTGGTCTTCACCCGCGGCGTGCTCAGGCGGCATCTCCTGGTCAGTTGCGACACGGTGACCGGCGCCGAGGGCGATCCGGTGGAGCTGCGCGGCTACCTTTTCGACATCTCCGAGCCCAAGCGGCTTGAGGAGCAGTTGCGCCAGTCCCAGAAGATGGAGGCGCTCGGCACTCTGGCCGGGGGCATTGCCCACGACTTCAACAACATCCTGGGCGTCATTCTGGGCTACGCCGAGATCATCGAATCGTCCGCCGAGCCGGATTCGGGCCTGGAGCGGCGCATCACGGAGATATCCAGGGCGGGCCGCCGGGCGCGCGATCTGGTCACCCAGATACTCAATTTCTCCCGGCAGGGGCCGCAGGAGCGGCACTCCATGACCCTCACTCCGCTCATCAAGGAGGCGTTGAAACTGCTTCGGTCCAGCGTGCCTTCCAATGTGGAGATCATCACGCGGTTTGAAACCGATCGGGACCAGGTCATGGCCGACCCAACCCAGATGCACCAAATCCTGCTCAACCTCTGCGGCAACGCCTCCCAGGCCATGCAGGTGACGGGCGGAGCTGTGACCCTCACCCTAGCCGACGTGCGGCCGGACGATCCGGTGTTGCCGCCCGGCGATCTCGGCAAGGCCGAGCGGTTCGTGCGGTTGACCGTGGCCGACACCGGGCCGGGCATCGCCCCGGATGTGGCCGAGCGCGTTTTCGATCCCTTCTTCACCACCAAGAAGCAGGGGGAGGGAACCGGCATGGGGCTGGCCATGGTCCACGGCATCGTCAAGCGTCACGACGGCTACGTGGAGCTGGAGAACCATCCGGGCAGCGGGGCTGCCTTTCATGTCTTTCTGCCGCGCAGTTCCGAGACGGCTCGCCCGGACGCGGACATTCCCGCCGATCTCGTGTTCCGCGAGGGGCGCATCCTGTTCGTGGACGACGAGAAGCCGCTCACGGACATCGGCCGCGAGATGCTGGAGTCCTTCGGATTCCAGGTGGTCGCGCGCACATCCTCCATCGAGGCGCTAGAAGCCTTCAAATTCCGGTCCGACGACTTCGACCTGATTATCACCGACCAGTCCATGCCCAACATGACCGGCATGGAGTTTGCCCGCGAGGTCCTCAAGATTCGCGCGGACATCCCGATCATCCTGTGCACGGGCTTCTCGGACGCGGTGTCCTACGACCGGCTGCGCGACATCGGCATCGGCGACTTCATCATGAAGCCCATCCTCAAGCACGACCTGATGGCTTCCATCAGCCGCCTGCTGTCCGGCGAATAACGCCGCGTGGATTCGGGGAAAACGGGACGGAACGCGTCCCGGGCTATGCGGGGTTCACGTAGTAGGTGATGCGGGTGCGAGGGGAGAGATATTCGAGCATTTCCGGGGAGAGCTGGGCCAGGCGGATGGATTTTTCCACGCGCAGGTCCGGTTCGTCGGCCAGGTCTACGATGAGGGCTTCCTTCTTGGGCACGTCCGGATCGTAGAGCATGACGCTCGGGTTGAGCTGGTTCTTGGGGTTCACGGCCATGACCATGCCCACCTCGCCGTTGGACAGCTCCACCACGGTGCCTGGCGGGTACACGCCCAGGCAACGGATGAACAGGGCGAGCAGCTCCACGTCGAAGAGGTGCTTCTGCTGGCCGAACATATAGGACAGGGCCAGGTACGGGGTCAGGGACTCCATGGGATCGGGCCGGTTGCAGTGGTTGTCGTAGGCGTCGGCAATGGCGACCACGCGAGCCAGTCTGTCGATTCCGTCTCCGGCAAGTTTTTGGGGAAAGCCCGAGCCGTCCATGCGTTCGTGGTGCTGCGCCGCCACCATGGCCGCCTTGCGCGGGAAAACGTCGATGGCCGCCAGCATGGCCGCGCCGTGGGCGGGGTGCCGTTCGAGGAGTTCCTTTTCCGGCCGGGTCAGTTCGCCTCGTTTCTTCAGGATTTTCTTCGGGATGCGGTCCTTGCCTATGTCGTGGAACAGCGCGCCCAGACCCAGGATGGTCATCTCCTCTTCGGAGAGCCCGGCCTCCTTGCCCACGATCATGGACAGCACTGCCACGTTCATGGGGTGCGAGTAAGCGGATTCGCCCCGGTCCATCACGTTCATCAGATGCAGGGTGGACTCGCGGTCGTCCAGAAAGTAGCCGGTCATGCGCGAAACGAAGCGCGCGGCGTCGGCGACCGCGTCGGCCTGTCCGGCGGTCACGCCCTTGAGGATGTCGTTGAAGGCCCTGATGCAGGCGTTGAAACGCTCCTCGCACAGGGCGATGCGCTCCTTCTTCCGTTTCAGCCTGCGGGTGCGCTCCTTCTTGACCTCCCACAGCCGGTCGATGACCTCGCGCGGCACGGGCTCGGATTCGGGCCGGGCCGTTTCTCCGGCCTTGGCCGGGACGGACGGCAGGACGTCGCATTTCTCAGGGATGCAGATCACATGGGTGATGCCCAGGCTGCGTATGAGGGCTATCTGGTCGTCGTCCCTGACCTTGAAACTGCTGAAAAGGAACGGGTGCTCGAACCAGTTGGTCTCTTCCAGCCGGATGAAGACCCCCGGCTTGAGCTGGGCCACCGAGATGCGGAGTTCGGGCACGTTTTTGTCCACCATGGGCGGGAATATACAACATTGCGAAGTCTCCGACAACAGTTTAGGAAGAAATATTGGTTTAAACGCTTGATTAATAACGAATTCATTAAGTTGATATGTGTTATTTGCGATTCGGTACCGGCCGTTGCCCCGCGCGGGCCGGGCCTTGAGCCGAATCGTCCCCGCCCGGAAAAGCGTTGCCAAGATATGCCAAATGGTTTAATTCTGTGTTTAGTCGGTAGGTTTTCCACATTCTTTCATGTTGGAAAAATTGAATTAAGGCGGTCTGTTTATCATGACGAAGGGCGCAGGCTCCGGGAGACGCTATCCCGTCGGCTTTTTTGCAGTCTTCTTCTTTTTCGTAGCCGTTGGCGGGCTGGTTTATTTCCAGACCGATTTGTTCAAGGGCGGTTCTCCGAAACGCGGACTATCGGGCATGGTCTCCGTAAGAGGGATGGTCTCCCTCGAACGGCTGGCGTTGTCCGACCGGGAGGTCCAGGACATCAACCGGGCCGTGGAACAATACCGCGATACGTTTACAGGCGTGATCCTCACGGTGGACACCGTGGGGCGCGTGGATGAGATCACCCCGTCCACGGTGCTCGTCTTCGCCGTGGAGCTGCAGACCAGCGGGGATTTGGTGGTCAAGTCCTGGAGCCGCAAGGTCCCGCGCGGCAAGATGGTGTCCCAACTGGTCGGCTATATGGGCAAGGCCGCCGGGGAGTACAAGGAGTTTCAGCGGTTCCCCGACGTAAAACAGAATTTCAAGACCCTGTATATTTAGCCCGCCGAAAAGCGTTTGCAAAAAGGCCCCGGACAGTTGTCCGGGGCCTTTTTTGCGCTGCCTGACGGCCTGTCGGATCAGCGTTGCTCCATGTCCTGAAGGAGAATGTCCAGGGCCTGGATGGAGATGCGGATTTCGAGGAATGAGTAGAGCATGGATATTATCAGGAACAGAAGGCTCGCGCCGAACAGGATTTGTCCTGCGAGCATTAATTCCTGGAAAATGCAGACCATGGCGAAGATACAGGCGAGCATGGACAGGACGCCGTAGACCTGCATGTGGCGGATCATGCGTACCCGCGTCCGCAGATTGTCGATCTGGGCCAGGATGGATTTGTCCGGCGAGCGCCGGTATTCGTCGTGGAGAGTGCGGATGCGCGCCGCCAGCGAGAGGAAGCGGTTGGTGAAGGCGAGCATAAACAGGGAGATTGCGGGGAAGAGCAGGGCCGGAGTGGTGACGGTCATCTGCATGGGAGCCTCGTGCAGCGTCCCGGCTGTGCGGCCGAGCGCGTTTGGATAGCGGTTTCGGGGAACGGTCCGGCTTTCGCGGCGGAAGTCCGGACGATCGAATGCTAGCCGATCGGATGGCGGAAGTAAATCGGTGCGGACCGGGCCGGGGCTGCCCGTAAAAAAGGCCGGGCGCGCTCGCGCCCGGCCTTTGTCGTTGTTTTGGTCCGTCCGTCTACCCCTGGGGCCTGGAGATGCCGACGGTGACGGTTTTTGCCTGATGGCGGATGGTGTCGATGGGGCGGGTCATTTCCTCGATGGCCTTGTTGAGGACCGTGAGGATGTCGGCCAGGCGCGCCTCGG